>Ga0208788_1000012_pt1 | contig 198859 bp, 166 predicted proteins | sample Wag4_2014_7_11_3_FD_187363 | JGI IMG/M metagenome (GOLD analysis project Ga0208788, IMG submission 187363) | Fresh water mixed with fracking chemicals microbial communities from Ohio, USA - Utica-2 Time Series FC 2014_7_11 (SPAdes) (version 2) ... | reverse complement strand
TGGGGCTGAAGCCGGTCCCAAGGGTATGGCTGTTCGCCATTTAAAGTGGTACGCGAGCTGGGTTTAGAACGTCGTGAGACAGTTCGGTCCCTATCTGCCGTGGACGTTTGAGATTTGAGAGGGGCTGCTCCTAGTACGAGAGGACCGGAGTGGACGAACCTCTGGTGTTCCGGTTGTCACGCCAGTGGCATTGCCGGGTAGCTATGTTCGGAATAGATAACCGCTGAAAGCATCTAAGCGGGAAACTAGCCTCAAGATGAGATCTCACTGGAACCTTGAGTTCCCTGAAGGGCCGTCGAAGACTACGACGTTGATAGGTCGGGTGTGTAAGCGCTGTGAGGCGTTGAGCTAACCGATACTAATTGCCCGTGAGGCTTGACCATATAACACCCAAGCAATTTGCTTGCTTCGAGCTGAAAAGCGAAAGAGCGCCAGATTGCGGTGTGTGAAGACGCACGATCCGAAAGTTCGCAAACACACAAAGCTGTCACATACCCGATTCGCCGGGACGTCGCAAGACGCACCGGCTCAAGAATTTCTTGACGACCATAGAGCATTGGAACCACCTGATCCCATCCCGAACTCAGAAGTGAAACGATGCATCGCCGATGGTAGTGTGGGGTTTCCCCATGTGAGAGTAGGTCATCGTCAAGATTAAATTCCGAAACCCCAATTGCGAAAGCAGTTGGGGTTTTGTTTATCCGCAGAAAAAACCACCGACGAAAAAAAGACAGCCTGTTGGCTGCCCTCTTTTCTCCCAATGCCTCAATGAAACTTTGGCAGCACGTGCTCCGCAATCTCCTCGATAATCTCCTCGACCGGCCTTTCACTGCGACGCAGATGCAAACCAACATGCTGCACGCCGGCCTCCCGCAGGGCCTGGAGTTCATCAATCAGGGCCAACCGGCCACAGCTGCCACCGAAGTGAATACGACGCATCGGTGCATGGTGATGTGCAGCCAGATCCAGATGCACAAAGCTGATGTAAGGCTTACTGCCACCCACCTCCCGCCACAACCCTACTCGACGACGATGTTCTTCCGGCGTGCCGGGGTAGGCGAGCCACCCGTCCATGTGCTGACCTATCCACGCTGGAGACTGCTGGCCCAGGCCCGCGACCAATAATGGCGCCGATTGATCGCGCTCAGGCAGCAGACGAGCGCCTTCGGGCAAACGACCATCACCCTGGCTACGCAGCAACTCAACGGTTTCGCGAAACATTTCACCGCGCCGATCGTAGTTCACACCAAACAATGGGTACTCCATCGGACGGTCACCGCTGGCAACGCCAAGCAGCAGACGCCCATCACTCAACTCATCGACACTATTGGCCGACTTGAGGGTCAGCCAGGGCTGACGCAGTGGAAGCACAACCGCCGCCGTACCGAGCATGATGTTCTGCGTGATCCCCGCCAGGTAACCCAGGTATGAAAAAGTCTCGAATACCTGCGCTGCATCACCGAAGTGAGGGTCATACACCGGCACGTCACGAACCCACAAAGCGCGAAAGCCGGACTGGTCGGCCAATCGCGCCATGGCTGCATGCTGTTTCAGATCGGGGACCCCAAAAGGGCGGTTCTCGGCAACCCGTCGTCGCTGACCATCGCTGGACCAATCATTATCAAGCGGCAGTTCCAGGCCGATGGAAAATCCATTCGAACCGAGCAATCGTTGAAAGCGTGGATGCATGAAGAGACTCCAGAGGGAATGACATGCACCCAGTATCAACAGCCCAAACAGCAAGAAAAATGCATGAGTCGGAATATCAATCTTGCGTAAAAGGCACGAATTCACCGGCCATATGAAAAACTCTTCATCCCTTCAAGTATGCCGTCAGGAGAAAACGCACAAAGTGACCGGACGGTTTTTGTTATGGTGCAGCTCGATTTTCGAGGGCTGATTTCAGTGCCGCAAGGGCCAAAAAATCAGTACCGTTGTTCAAAGAGTTGCCATAAATATGCCCGAACCGATACCGATCAAAGACCACGAAAAAGAAACACGCCTGGTCAACAAGAGGCTGATGGCCTGCGCCTTGTTCGTAGTCGCCGTTACCTGCGCGCTGGTCGTGCGCATGTATGTCCTGCAAGTGGTCGAGTTCGATTATCACTCCACGATCTCTGAAAACAACCGCGTCCATGTCTTGCCCATCCCCCCTACTCGTGGCCTGATCTATGACCGCAACGGTGTGGTACTGGCGGATAACCAACCCAGCTACAACCTGACCATCACCCGCGAACGGGCTACGGACGTCAAGCAGGAGCTGGACGAAGTGGTCAACCTGCTGCACCTGCCCGCTGAAGATCGCGCCTTGTTCGACAAGGCCATGAAACAGGCAAGGCACCCCTTCGTTCCAGTGACGTTGTTCTACGAATTGACCGAAGAACAGATCGCAGTGCTCGCCGTCAATGAATTCCGCCTGCCAGGCCTCGATGTCGAGCCACAGTTCGTGCGCCACTACCCACTGGCTGAGCACTTCGCCCATTCCATCGGCTACGTCGGACGCATCAACGAGAAAGAATCCAAAATCCTCGACTCGGTCGAGTACCGCGGCACGCAATCGATCGGCAAGACCGGGATCGAGAAATTCTACGAATCGGAACTGCACGGCCATGTGGGCTACGAGGAAGTCGAAACCAACGCCCAGGGCCGTGTTCTGCGAGTGCTCAAGCACACTGACCCGATCCCGGGCAAAAACATCGTCCTGAGCCTCGACGTCAAACTTCAGGAAGCAGCCGAGCAAGCCTTGGGTGATCGTCGCGGCTCGGTGGTCGCCCTCGATCCTTCGACCGGTGAAGTGCTGGCCATGGTCAGCAAACCGAGCTTCGACCCCAACCTGTTCGTCACCGGTATCGGCTTCAAGGAATATGCGGCACTGAAGGACTCCATCGACCGGCCGCTGTTCAATCGCGTGTTGCGCGGTCTCTACGCCCCGGGTTCGACCATCAAGCCGGAAGTGGCGATTGCCGGTCTCGACGCCGGCGTCGTTACACCGCAAACCCGTGTGTTCGATCCGGGCTACTACCAACTCCCGGACTACGACCACAAATACCGAAACTGGAACCACAGCGGCGATGGCTGGGTGGACATGGACGCGGCGATCATGCGCTCCAACGATACCTACTTCTACGACCTCGCCCATAAGCTGGGCATCGACCGCCTGCACGACTACATGGCGATGTTCGGCCTCGGTGAGAAAGTGTCCCTGGACATGTACGAGGAGTCGGCAGGCTTGATGCCATCCCAGGCCTGGAAACGCGCTACCCGCCGTCAGGCCTGGTTCCCGGGGGAGACGGTGATCCTTGGCATCGGCCAGGGCTACATGCAGGTCACTCCCTTGCAGCTGGCTCAAGCCACGGCACTGATCGCCAACAAGGGCGTGTGGAATCGTCCGCACCTTGCGCAGACCGTAGATGGCGTCGCACCCGTGGACGAGCACCCGATGCCGAACATTCTGCTCAAGGACCCTCGGGACTGGGAGCAGGTCAACCACGGCATGCAGATGGTGATGCACGATGCCCGCGGCATCGCCCGCGCGGCAGCAGTGGGCGCGCAGTACCGTATCGCCGGCAAGAGCGGCACCGCGCAAGTGGTGGCGATCAAGCAGGGCGAACGTTACAACCGCGAAAAGACCCGCGAACGTAACCGCGACAATGCCTTGTTCGTCGGTTTCGCCCCGGCCGAACACCCCAAGATCGTGATCTCGGTGATGATCGAAAACGGCGAGGCAGGTGGCCGTGTCGCAGGCCCGGTGGTGCGGCAAATCATGGACGCCTGGCTGCTCGATCAGGACGGGCACCTGAAACCGCAATACGCCGTGCCGAGCAAGGCCCCGGGCGATCCCCACGTCTAACGCTCATGCCCCTCAGCGGCATCACAGGGCTGAATCAGAAATAGAGGGTCAGCCCGATCAGGAGCAAGTCATCGGCCCGCGAAGAATAATTACGCGGTCCCACCTGCCGGAACACAAGCGCCCTACGGCACTTGCCAGACCCCTTACGTTAACGTAAAGATTGCTCCAGGGCGCCGATGTTTCAAGGCGCAGGGCGGACGACCCGGAGCGCTTGATGACGCTGATAAAAACAAACTCCCCCAAACTGCACCGCGAAGCCCGGCTGGCCCGGGAAAAGCTGCACCTGGAAGGCGAAGTGCCGGACGGCGTGCTGCGTGCGGAAATCGACGCCTCGTGGCGGCGTAGCCTCAGCCATGGCGTGCATTTCAACGCCAAGCACGAATTGGCCCTGGCCTCCGGCGCCAGCCTCGATGGGCTGCTGACCAGCAATCGCCTGTTGATCGACGCCGCGCTGCCGGCCATCGATTACCTGGCCGAACGCCAGGGCAAGGAAGGGTTGATCATTCTGGCCAACTCCGACGCCACCATCCTCGCCGTCGAAGGCCGCGCCGACCGTCTCAAGGGCAGCGGCCTGCAGGACATCACCCTCGGCGCCTGCTGGAGCGAAGCGGTGCGGGGCACCAACGCCCTTGGCACCGCGCTGGTGGAAGCCCGGCCGACCCTCATCGATTGCGGCGAACATTACCTGGATCGCCTCAGTGATTTTTCCTGCACCTCGGTGCCGATCCATTGCCCCCAGGGCGACATCCTCGGCGTGCTCGACCTGACCCGTGAAGGCCCTCTGGGTCGTGCCCACGACAGCACCGCACTGCTGGCCATGGCGGTCAGCCAGATTGAAAGCCGCGTCTTCAACGCCAGCTACCCCGACGAAATCGTCCTGGCCTTCCACAGCCGTCGCCAATACCTCGAATCACCCTGGCAGGGCCTGCTGGCGGTGAGCCTCGGCGGGCAGATCCTCGCGGTCAGTGCCCAGGCCTGCCAGTTGCTGCATGCCGAGCGCTCGGCGCTGGTCGGTCGACGCTGCGAAGAATTTCTCGGTGTCGATGGCCTGCAGCTCCTGGCTCGCCTGCATCAGGGCGGGGTCGGCAGCCTGCAGACCGCCAAGGGCGAATTCTTCTACAAGACCCTGCGCGCGCCGCAACGGACCCTCAACGTCGGCACTCCACCGCGCACCCCGGCCAAACCCGCCAAGCCCCAACACCCAGACCTCGAATCCCTGGCCGGCAGCAATGCCCGATACGCCCGAGCCCTGCGCATGGCCAAACAAGGCCTGGCCAACCAGTTGCCAGTGTTGCTGCTGGGGGAAACCGGCACCGGCAAGGAGGTCATCGCCCGTGCCCTGCACATGGCCGGCAGCCGGGCCGACAAGCCGTTCGTCGCGGTGAACTGTGCGGCCATCCCCGAAGGCCTGATCGAGTCGGAACTGTTCGGCTACCGCGAAGGCGCGTTTACCGGTTCGCGGCGCGGCGGCATGGTCGGGCGTTTGCAGCAGGCCCATGGCGGTACCCTGTTTCTAGATGAAATCGGTGACATGCCATTGGCCCTGCAAGCCCGGTTGCTGCGTGTATTGCAGGATCGCAAGGTCGCACCGCTGGGCGCCGGTGAAGAGCAGGACATCGACGTTGCCCTGATCTGCGCCACCCACCGCGACCTCAAGCGTCTGGTGGAGGACAAGCACTTTCGCGAAGACCTGTTCTACCGGGTCAACGGCATCAGCGTCATGCTCCCGGCCCTGCGCGAGCGCGAAGACTTCACGGCGCTGGTCGGTCGTCTGCTGATTAAGCTCGATGCGCCCACCGTCGTGCTGCACGACGACTTGAGCCGTCTGCTCGGGCACTACCATTGGCCCGGCAACATCCGCCAACTGGAGATGGTCCTGCGCACCGCGCTGGCCATGCGCGAACCGGGGGACACCGTGCTGACCCTCGATCACCTGCCCGACAGCATGCTCGACGAACTGACCGCCACCGAACGCCCACAGGCCGGCAGCATCCGTGAAAACGAACTGGAGATGATTCGCCAGTCCCTGGACAGCCATCATGGCAACGTTTCGGCCGCCGCCGACGCCCTGGGCATCAGCCGCGCGACCCTGTATCGCAAGCTCAAACAGTTGCGCTCGTGATGCAGCGGTTGATCGTGCGGCTGATCGACAGCCAGAACCCCGAAGCCCTGCAAGCGGCGCTGCGTTGGCTCTACAGCTTTGTACGGCCCCATCGTCTGGCGATCGCCGGGCTGCTGGGGCTGTCGGTCTGCGCGTCGGCCCTGGTGCTGGTGCAGCCCTGGCTAACCAAGCTGCTGATCGACGACGGCCTGCTGGCCCGCAACTTTTCGATGCTGGTGCTGATCGCCGGGCTGATGATCGTTGCCGGATTGCTTGGCACGGCGTTGTCGGGGATCAACCGTTACCTGCACACGCGGTTGTCCGGGCGCATGCTGTTCGCCCTGCGCGACGACCTTTATCGGCATTTGCAGACGCTGTCGCCGAGCTTCTACGGCCAGCGGCGAATCGGCGACCTGATGTCGCGTCTCGATGGCGATGTGGCGGAGATCCAGCGCTTTGCCGTGGACTCGCTGTTCTCGGCGGTGTCCAGCGTGATCGGCCTGGTGGTGGCGGTGGCGATGCTGCTGACGTTGTCTTGGAAACTTTCGCTGCTGGCGCTGGTGCTGATTCCCCTCGACGTGCTGTGGCTGCGCTGGATGCGGCGCAAGGTCGAACGCGATGTGCGGCAGCTGCGAGAGCGCTCGGCGGACATGTCATCGTTCATGGTCGAGACCCTGCCGGTGATGAAGTTCATCCAGTCCGCCGGCCAGCAACAGCGTGAAGCGCGGCGCCTGGAGAGCCTCGGCCAGGGTTACATGAGCCAGTTGCTGCGCCTGCAAGTCACCGAGTTTTTCACTCAGGCGGTTCCCGGTACGCTGACTTCACTGTCCCGTGCCTGTGCGTTTCTGATCGGCGGTTACTGGGTAGTCCAGGGCACCTGGCAACTGGGTGCGCTGATCGCCTTTTCCACTTATCTGGGCATGGCCGTCGGGCCGGTCCAGAGCCTGCTCGGGCTGTACGTGGCGATCCAGCGCATGACCGTCAGCCTTGGCCGTGTGATGGAGCTTCGCGGCGAACAGCCCACGGTGCTCAGTCCCGAAACACCCAAGCCGATGCCGAGCTCAGGTGAGCTGCGTTTCGATGATGTGCACTTCAGCCATCCCGGGCGCACGACCACCCTGCGCGGCATCGAGGCGCGGATTCCCTACGGCTTGAAAGTCGCCCTGAGCGGTGGCTCCGGCGTCGGCAAATCGACCCTGATCGACCTGCTGCAACGCCACCACGATCCGCAATCCGGGCGGGTGCTGCTGGGGGAAGTGGATCTACGCGAACTGGACCTGTTTCAACTGCGCCGGCGCATTGCCGTGGTCAGCCAGGACATCGTGCTGTTCCGCGGCAGCCTGGCGGACAACCTCGCTTATGCCGTGCCGGATGCCAGCCGTGAAGCGATCGCCGAAGTGGCGAAACTGGCACAACTCGACAGCCTGATCGCGTCATTGCCCGAAGGCCTCGACAGCCCCTTGGGCGAGCGCGGCCAGCAGCTGTCCGGCGGGCAGAAACAGCGCATCGCCATTGCCCGTGCGCTGTTGCAGGACCCGCTCATCCTGGTGCTCGACGAAGCCACCTCGGCGGTGGACGAGGCCACCGAGCGCGAAGTGATCGAGGCCATCGACCGCCTGTTTGCCGGGCGTACACGCATCCTGATCAGCCACCGTCCTTCGACCCTGGCCGATGCCGACCTGCGTTTCGAATTGCTCGACGGCGTGCTGGTTTCGAAAACGGTGCTGCATGAAGCCTGAGCTTTATAAACCTGAGCTGCGCATTGGCGTGGTGGACAGCGGGCACTCGGCGGCGCAACGGGTGCAAGTGATCGCCGGGCGACGGTTTTCCCTGGTGGAGGACGGTCTCGCCGAAAGCGACTTGCGCGACGATCCCCTGGGCCACGGCAGCGCGGTGATCGAAGCCATCGGTCGGCGTGCGCCTGCGGCCTTGTTTTGCGTGGCCCAGGTGTTCGATCAGCGTGGCGTCACCAGCGCCCTGCAAATCGCCTCGGCGATTGACTGGCTGGTGGCGCAAAACGTGCGCCTGATCAATCTGAGTCTCGGTTTGCGTCAGGACCGCAGCCTGTTGCGGGCCGCCTGTGCCGCGGCGGTGGAGCGCGGTGTGTTGCTGTGTGCATCGAGCCCGGCGCAAGGCGAGGGCGTGTACCCGGCGAAATATCCACAGGTGCTGCGCGTCACCGGCGACGCGCGCTGCGCCGAACTCGAGTGGTCGTGGCTCAACAGCGCCCAGGCGGATTTCGCCGCGTGCGTGCATGGCACTTATCCCGGGCAGTCGGGCGCCAGTCTCGGCTGCGCGGCGTTGAGTGGGCACATTGCGGCCTACCTTGTGGAACAACCCGAGGCAAACAACGAACAGGTCATCGAGTATCTGCGTCAGCACGCTCGCTATCGTGGCCCGGAACGGCGGTACCGACCATGACGACGATTGTCATTCTCGGTGCCGGGCCGGCGGGGGCGGCGGTGGCTTTGGGGCTGCGCAGACTTGGGTACGCGGTGACACTGGTCAGCGAGTGGCGCCGGTTTGCAGCGCTCGAAGGCGTATCCCTGCGGGTACTGGAGGCGTTGCGCGGGGCCGGGTTGCGGCATGCGCTGACGGAGGCCGCGTTGCCTTCACAACGGCAGGTCAGCTGGAACGGCCAGCAGCATGCGCAGAACGTCGAATTTCTGCTGGATCGCCCGACTTTCGATCGCGGCCTGCGCGACGATTTGCGCGAGGCGGGTGTTGAACTGATCGAGGGCCGGGTGTTGTCGGTTCAGACGTCGGCCACCGGCCATCGTATCGAGATCGACGGGAAGCAGGCGTTGAGTGGGGACTTTCTGGTGGAGGCTCGCGGCCGACAGGCACCCACCCTAGGCAAAGGCCTGCGCGGGCCGGAAACGGTCAGCCTGCTCAATCGCTGGCAAGGCACGCCGGGCGATACTGCCAGCGCCGTGGAGAGCTTGGTGGACGGCTGGGCGTGGATGGCACGTCGTGCCGACGGTCAGTGTTACTGGCAATGGACGGTGGACGTGGCCAGTGCCGAACTGCCCACCAAGGCTCGTCTGCTCGAATACTGCCGACAGCGGCGTCAGGCATCGGTCGTGGCGCAGGACTTTTTCGGCGACGAACCTGAAACCGACCTGCAACTGCACGCCCGCAGCAGCACGGCAATCCTCAGCCCCCAAGTGTGCGGCGAGCACTGGATTCGCATCGGCGATGCAGCGATGGCGGTGGACCCGTTGTCGGGCAACGGCATCTTCCAATCACTGTCCTCGGCGCTGCAGGCACCGACGGTGATCAATACCCTGCTGCGCAAACCCGAGCGCTCAGCCCTGGCCCAGCGCTTTCATCAGCAACGGGTTGAGCAACTGTTCCTGCGCTTCGCCCGCATCGGCCGGGATTTCTACGCCGATGAACAGCGCTGGCAGGATGAGCCGTTCTGGCAGGCACGGCGGCAATGGCCGGACGCCGAGATCGCCCATGCCGAGGCGGATTTCAATGCGCTGCGCATCGAACGGGCGCCGGTGTTGAAGGATGGGTTTGTCGATGAGGCCGAGGTGGTGATCACGGTGGATCAGCCGTTGGGGATCTGGCATGTGCAGGGGGTGGAATTGGCGCCGTTGGTGCGCCGGTTGCGCAGCGAGCCTGCGGAGCAGGTGTTGGCGGGGTTGACGGCGCAGCAGGGGAGGATGGTTCGTGGGTGGTTGTTGGCCCAGGGTTTCAAACCCTGATTTTTGAGGTGACCGATCCAGCCTATTCGCGAGCAAGCCCGCTCCCACAGGGCCCGCGGGTGTGCCTGCAATCCATGCCGCACAACAAGCCCCTGTGGGAGCGGGCTTGCTCGCGAAGGCGCCAGTAAGGGCGCCCTCAGGTCAAAGCTTGATCAACACCGACTTCAACTCGGTGTAATGCTCGATCGCCGCATACCCCATCTCCCGTCCGATCCCGGACATCTTGTAGCCGCCAAACGGCAACGCCGGGTCGAGTGCGCTATGGCAATTGACCCAGACCGAACCGGACTTGATCCGCGGAATCATCCGGTGCACCGCCGCCAGGTCATTGGACCAGATGCTCGCGCCCAACCCATACGGGCTGTCGTTGGCCAGGCGCAACGCATCGGCCTCGTCATCGAACGGAATCGCTACCAGCACCGGGCCGAAGATCTCTTCCTGCACCAGCGAGTGCTTCTGATCGACGTCGACGATCACCGTCGGTTTGACGAAAAAACCTGGCCCGAACTGCTCGCCACCGCAGGCGATGGTCGCGCCGCTTTCCCGACCTTTCTCGATGTAGCCATAGACCCGTTCCTGCTGACGCGCGGAAATCAACGGGCCCATCTCGACGCTCGGGTCCAGGCCGTTGCCGAGCTTCATCGCATTGGCGATGCCGGCGATGTCCGCCACCACGTTGTCGAAATGCTTGCGCTGCACATACAGCCGCGAGCCGGCGCAGCAGACCTGGCCCTGGTTAAAGAAGATCGCACTGGCGGCACCGGCGGCGGCGCTCGGCAGGTCGGCGTCGGCCATGACGATGGTCGGCGATTTGCCTCCCAGCTCCAGGGTGACCCGGGTCATGGAATCCATGGCGATCTTGCCGATCTGCTTGCCCACGGCGGTGGAGCCGGTGAAGGTCAGCTTGTCCACCAGTGGGTTGTGGGTCAGGGCCGAACCGGCAGTGATACCCGTGCCGGTCACCACGTTGAACACGCCCTCGGGGTAGCCCGCTTCCTGCACCAGTTCGGCGAGTTTGAGCGCGGTCAGCGGGGTTTCGTCGGCGGGCTTGAGCACCACGGTGCAGCCGGTGGCCAGGGCCGGGCCGAGCTTCCAGCAGGCCAGCAGCAGCGGGAAGTTCCAGGCAACGATGGCCCCGACCACGCCCACCGCTTCGCGCCGGATGAAACTGTGGAACTGATCGTGGGGCATCAGCGGCGCCGACACATCGACCGTGGTGCCTTCGATCTTGGTCGCCCAGCCGGCCATGTAGCGCAGGAAGTCGATGGACAGTTGCACATCCATCACCTGGGCCACGGCGGCGCTCTTGCCGTTGTTCAGGCATTCCAGTTGCGCCAGCAGCTCGGCGTCACGCTGCATCAGGTCGGCAAGCTTCCACAACAGGTTCTGCCGCTCCCGGGGCCGGGTGCGGGTCCAGGCCGAATCGTCGAACGCCTGGCGGGCAGCGAGCACCGCACGGTCGACATCCTCCGGCGTGGCGCGAGGCACCACGCACAGCACCTCACCGGTGGCCGGGTTGTGCAGGGGCATGGTCTGGCCATCGGCGGCCTCGACCCAGTCACCGCCAATGAGCATGCGCGGGGCGCGCTGGATAAACGCCGTAGCGGCGGGAAGCAGGGTGGGGAGCGACATGTTGAAACCTCGTTCTTGTTCGTGTGACGAGGCCTTTCGCAACGGTTGTGCCAGATGTGGTTTTTTGCCCGCAAGGCCTGTTCTGTTGGGCGTGGCAGCCACTGTGGCGTCCGCCCTGGCATCGACAACCGTCGCAAATTGCGACGCCATGAGACACCGCACACCATCCCCTGTAGGAGCGAGCATGCTCGCGATGGACTCAAGAACACCGCGGTTAACCTGTAAGCCCGCGTCATCGTTCACGACCATCGCGAGCGAGCTCGCTCCTACAGGGGTCTATGCTTGTCTCAGAGTGAAACAACTGTCGCGAAATAAAACGTGGATCGACGACCACGTCATTGGCAAAACCTTCTTGATTCCCCACAACTTATTGATTCAACGAGATATTCATAAGCTGGCACGCTCCGTGTATTGCTCATCGCAGACGTTTCTCTTGCCTCCGTCAGCGGCCCACCGCCGACGGCAGAAACCCAGAAAACGATAAGCCACAAAAATAAGAAAGCACCGTGCGAGGTTCGACGTTGATGAAGAGAAGACTCCGATCAGGCCTGAGTGCCAGTCTGCTGGCCGTGGCCGCCTGTGTGGCGCTGCATTCGCCCTACAGCCTGGCAGCCCGCGACGCCCAGACCATCCTCAAGGAAACCTGCCAGGGCTGTCACACCCCCGAAGCCGATAACGCCCTGAGCCGCATCAGCCACCAGCGCAAGACGCCCGAAGGCTGGCTGATGAGCATCGCCCGCATGCAGACCATGCATGGTTTGCAGATCAGCGACGAAGACCGTCGCACGCTGGTCAAGTACCTGGCCGACACCCAGGGCCTGGCGCCCAGCGAGACCGATGGCGTGCGCTACGCCATGGAGCGACGGCTCAACACCGTCGAGCAATTCGACGACCAGACCAGTCAGATGTGCGGCCGCTGCCACTCCGGTGCGCGGGTCGCCCTGCAACGCCGTCCGGCCCAGGAGTGGGAGCGTCTGGTGAACTTCCACCTCGGCCAGTGGCCGTCGCTGGAGTACCAGGCGCTGGCCCGCGACCGCGACTGGTTCGATATCGCTCGCAAAGAGATGGTGCCGCTGCTGGCCAAGCGTTATCCGCTGGACAATCCGGCCTGGAAGAAATGGCTGAGCACGGCACCAAAAAGCGAAGCCCTGGTGGGTGACTGGAGCTTCAGCGGTCACGTGCCGGGCAAGGGTGAACTGGCCGGTGTCATGACCGTCAGCGCCGACGGCAGCGACACCTTCAAGGTCAGTGTCAAAGGCCAGTATGCCAACGGTACGCCGTTCAATGGCGATGGCAGCGCGATCCTCTACACCGGCTACGAATGGCGCGGCAACGTGACCATCGACGGCGTGACCATGCGCCAGGTGTTCGCCGCCCAGGGCAATGCGATGCAGGGCCGGATGTTCGAGGCCGAGCATGATGAGCGTGGCCTGGACTTCGTTGCCGCCAAACAGGGCTCCCAGCGTTTGCTGGCGGTGCAGCCGGGTTACCTGAAGGCCGGCAGCGAAACCGAAGTGACGCTGATCGGCAGTGGTCTCACTGGCAAGCCGAACTTCGGCAAAGGCGTTGAAGTCCTCGAAGTCATCGAGCAGAGCCCGCAGCAGATCAAAGTCAGACTCAAGGCCGCCGCCAACGCCCAGCCGGGCCTGCGCACGGTCAGCGTCGGTACGTTGAAAGGCCCGAGCCTGTCGGTCTACAGCAAAATCGCCTCGGTGAAAGTGGTGCCGCAATTCTCGGTGGCGCGGATCGGCGAGGGCGGTGGTTCGACGCCGAAAGTCCAGGGCCGTTTCGACGCCGAAGCCTGGGGCAAGGGCGCCGATGGCAAGCCGTATCGCATCGGCGTGTTCCCGGCGCAATGGAAAGTCGAGCCCTTCGACGATCGCGCCAGGGAAGACGAGGACGTCAAGTTTGCCGGCACCATGCAGGCCGATGCGGGCGTGTTCACCCCGGGTGATGCCGGCCCCAACCCGCAACGCAAAATGTCCACCAACAACGCCGGCAACCTCAAGGTGATCGCCGCCGTCGACGACGCCGGCAAGTCCCTGACTGGCGAAGGCCACATGATCGTCACCGTGCAACGCTGGAACAATCCACCCATTCCTTGAGTTGGGCTGAAAGCAACGGCTTCAGACACTTTTTCGGAATGACCGCAGGCCTCGAAAACGGGGCCTGCACAGGAGGTTTGCAATGGGCGCTATCTTGAATCTGGTCGAACGCAACCTGCACGAAGTGCACGTCGACGCCGACCGCATGTTGTTTCACATCCCCAGCAGTTCGCTGTTCGCCAGCGATGAGCTGACGGGCACCATCATCGACACCTTGCGCGGCCCCGGCTGTTCGTCGGACGACCTGATCCAGCGCCTGGCCGCGCGCTTCAACGGCGAAGAAATCACCGAAACCCTGCGCGAGCTCATGGCCCTGGAACTGGTCAGCGACGGCTCGCCGCTGACCCCGGACATCGCCACAAAACGCGTCGAACGCACCGCGATCAACACCGTGGTGCTCAACGTCAACACCGGCTGCAATTTGAGCTGCACCTACTGCTACAAGGAAGACCTCGACAAGCCCTCGGCGGGCAAGAAAATGGACGTCGAAACCGCCATTGCCTCGGTAGAAATGCTGCTGCGCGAATCCCCCGACGAAGAGCGCTTCACCGTGGTGTTCTTCGGCGGCGAACCCCTGAGCAATCGCAAGCTGATCGAGTACATGGTCGACTACTGCGAGAAACGTTTCAGCGAGGCCGGTAAGTTCGTCGAGTTCGTCATGACCACCAACGCGACGCTGCTCACTGAAGAAACCGTCGACTATCTCAATGCCCATCGCTTCGGCTTGTCCGTGAGCATCGACGGGCCGAAAACCGTGCACGACCGCAACCGCATCACCGTGGGCGGGCAGGGCACCTATGACGTGGTTCGGCGCAAGGCCCAGATGCTGCTCTCGCGCTACAACAGCCGTCCGGTTGGCGCGCGGGTGACCTTGACCACCGGCGTCACCGATGTCGAGACCATCTGGGATCACCTGTTCAACGAACTGGGTTTCGCCGAAGTCGGTTTTGCCCCGGTGACCTCCGGCGACATCAGCACGTTCAACCTGACCAGCGATGAGTTGATCGAAGTCTTCGCCAACATGAAAAAACTCGGTCGACGCTACCTGGAGGCCGCTTTGGAGCACCGCAACATCGGCTTCTCCAACCTGCACCAGTTGATCACCGACATCCACGAAGGCCACAAAAAAGCCCTGCCGTGCGGTGCGGGCCTGAAGATGCTGGCGGTGGATCACAAGGGCGAGCTGAACCTGTGCCACCGCTTCACCGGCTCGAGCCTGCCGACCTTCGGCAACGTCCACAGCGGCGTGAAACAGGTGGCGCTCAACGACTTCCTGTCCCAGCGCCTGGACCGCACCAACACCGGCTGCGAAGACTGCCAGATCCGCAACCTGTGCTCCGGCGGCTGCTACCACGAGAGCTACGCCCGTTACGGCGACCCGACCCACCCGACCTATCACTACTGCGAACTGATGCGTGACTGGGTCGACTTCGGCATCGAGGTCTACACCCGGATCATGGCTCACAACCCTGCGTTCATCAGCAGTTACATCACTCCGCGCAAGGCTCACTGATATGAAACATCTCAAGGCAATCAATAACAAAGCGTTGAAGCTGGATCAGGCCGCGGATGAAAACCGCATCGAAGAAGTGGTGGCGATGAGCTCCGTGGCGGGCTGCGCCTCGACCACCGACCCGGGTTGGGAAATCGATGCGTTTGGCGGTGTGTCGTCGCTGTGCCAGCCGATGGAAGCCGACCTCTATGGCTGCTCGGACCCGTGCTGGTGGCCGGCCCAAGTGCCGGACATGATGAGCACCTACCCGGACTGGAACAAGGATGCCCAGGCGTCCAACGACAACTGGCGCAACCTCGGCACTGTCTTTCCCAAAGACAAGTGATCTGACAAAAAGAAGGATTCCAGCATGCACAGCATCACAGCCTGCGGCCTGGCCGCTTTCGCCGTCCTGAGCGCCGCTTCGCTCACGGTTCTGGCCGATGAAAACACCGCGTTGCAAGACGGTCACGAGTACATGTTGACCACCAACTACCCGAACAACCTGCACGTGTTCGACCTGGCCAGCGACACGCTGTACAAGACCTGCAAGCTGCCGGACGCCTTCGGTCCCGGCACCGTGCAACTGTCGCCGGACCGCAAGACCGCCTATGTGTTGAACAACCATTATGCGGATGTCTACGGCGTCGAACTGGACAGCTGCAAGCAGGTATTCCACGCCAGCATCACCCAGAAGCCGGGTGAAAAAGCCAAGTCGATGTTCGCCTTTACGCTCAGCCACGACGGCAAGGAGTTGTTCACCATCGCCAACCCGACGCTGATGATGAACGACCGCTACGAAGTGCAGCAGCCGCGCCTCGACGTGTACAAGACCGACGCCGGCATGGACGCCAAACCGGTGCGCAGCTTCCCGGCACCTCGGCAGCTGACCATCATGCAGAGCGGCGACGACGGCACGCTGTACGTGGCGGGGGCGGACGTCTACAAGGTCAACGTGCAGACCGGCACGTTCGACGTGCTGATCCCCAGTCGCCACTGGAAGCGCGCCAACTACAGCGCGCCGGACGTGCTCTACGTGTGGAACCAGCAGACCTATCGCCATGACTTCTCGCTGCTGTACACCACCGCGAAGTTCAAGGACAAGAAGCAGGACCCGGCCACCGCCGAATACCTGTACGGGCTGTTCAGCGTCGACCTGAAGACTGGCAAGACCGAAACCACCGACTTCGGCCCGCTGACCGAAATCTACTTCAGTGGCATGCGCTCGCCCAAAGACCCGAACCTGATGTTCGGCGTGCTCAACCGCCTGGCCAAGTACGACATCAAACAGAAGAAAATGCTCCAGGCCGCAACCCTCGATCACTCCTACTACTGCATTTCCTTCAACAAGGAGGGCAGCAAGATCTACCTGGCCGGGACCTTCAACGACGTGGCGATCTTCGATGCCGAGAGCCTGAAACAGGTCGGCAGCATCAAGTTGCCGGGCGGGGACATGGCCATCACCACGGCGCAGATTTTTGTACGATAAAGCCTGACGCCACCGCGAGCGGGTTCGTGAACACCGCAGATCCAATGTGGGAGCGGGTTTGCTCGCGAACGCGGTGCGTCAATCAATGAATATATCGACGGATACACCGCATTCGCGAGCAAGCCCGCTCCCACAGGGTTCGATGTTGAATGCAGATCTGCGTGTCAACTCGGTCCCTGTGGGAGCTGGCCTGCCAGCGATGAGGCCCTCAAGCCAACCGCAAAATCAAACCCCCGGCACCGGGCACCCCAAATCCCCCTCCGGGCACTTCAGGTACGTCTTGAACGTCTCCACCCGTGCCTTGGTCAACTCCATCACGCAATTGCCGTAGATCAACGGATAAACACTCCCACCCTCCACCCCGGACGCCGAAAACTTGCACTCGGCATCACGGAACGCAATCCACGACCGCTGCGCCCCCACCAGCAACTTTTTGCCGTCGGGATTGCCCTTGAGCCGCGCAGTGATCTGCTGATACAGCGCATTCAACTCCTTGTCCGTCGCCGCATGCTGCTGCGCCGCACACTGATTCATCGTCGCCTGGTCGGTAGCGTTATCGCAGTCCACGGCATGGGCCAGCGGGGTGAGGATGAGCGGCGTCAGGGCCAGCAGAACGCGTGCGTGCATGGAAAACTCGCTGTGAAAGGTGGAGTTGAAGGGCAGTGTAGCCAAGCCACTGCTGTGATAACGACAAGCGAGACCTGGCTGATACAACTTTCATACTGGACTTGTGGTCTTACAGGCCTACTGTTGTTCAGTACAGGAGGTGACTTATGAAACCAGTACCCAATAGTTTTGAGCGCAAAATAAAACTCAAATCGCCGCGCTCCCACGTCTGGCGTGCCTTGGTCGATGCCGAGGCGTTCGGTCAATGGTTTGGTGTGGCGCTTGAAGGCAGGCGCTTCATTGCCGGTGAGTGGACCCAGGGGCAGGTCACGTACCCCGGTTATGAACACGTGCTATGGAACGTGCTGGTGGAACGGGTCGAGCCGCAACAGCTGTTTTCATTTCGCTGGCACCCGTATGCGGTGAACCCGAAAATCGACTATTCCCAGGAGCCGACCACGCTGGTCAAGTTCGAACTGCAGGACTACGAGGACGGCACGCTGCTCAAGGTCTCCGAATCCGGTTTCGCTCACATTCCCGACATACGCCAGAAAGAGGCGTACTACATGGACAGCCGTGGTTGGGAAGAGCAATTGAGCCGTCTCGAGCATTTTCTGATTGAAAGCGCCAAGGCCCGTGGAGGTGAGTGACAAATCCCGAGAGGGTGGGCCGAGCAGGTATAGCGAATGTCTTACACGTGATGGTAGTGATATCTCCTGTTACAGATTGGATCCGATGCGTATTCTGGCCCCATCCACTGACGCACAGGAGTGCTCAGGATCATGGATGATCGGCCATTGCATGGAATGCTGACGACAGGGAGTCGTAATGGTCTTGGAAGAACCCGCTTCGGCGGGTTTTTTTATGGGTGAACGAAATGTATGGCCGCGAGCTACTTGGCGCTCGTGGCCATTTTTTTGCGGATCGAACCCTGTGGGAGCGGGCTTGCTCGCGAAGGCGGTGCATCAGCCAAAGAATATGTTGCCTGACACGCCGCCATCGCTGACAGGCCAGCCCCCACAGGTTTTGTGGACAACGCGCAACACTGTGGGAGCGAGCCTGCTCGCGAGGGTAGTCAACGATGACACTGGCTATCTGAACACCCGCCTCATGCACTTTTCACGTGCGATCAAGCTTCGCCGCAGCCCGTTCGGTTATCTGCGCCCGCAGTTTCAACGACCCAGCCGCGCGTTTGCGCGCCTCCTGCAGAACATTGGCAGGCGCCGATTCCGGACTGCCGGCCTGAAACGGCGGTGCCGGCGCGTATTCCAGTTGCAGCTGCACCAGCTCGGCGGTGTCCTGATCGAACAGTTCGGCGGCCAGGGTCAGGGCGAAATCGATGCCGGCGGTGATGCCGCCACCGGTCAGCAGGTTGCCGTCGCGCACTACCCGATCCTTCACCGCAATCGCCCCAAGCGGTACCAGCAACTCGTGATAGGCCCAATGGGTGGTCGCGCGCTTGCCTTTGAGCAGGCCCGCAGCGCCGAGCACCAGCGCCCCCGTGCACACCGATGTGACATAACGCGCAGTCGCCGCCTGGGCCTTGATGAATCCCAGCGTCTGCTCATCCTCCATCAACGCCCCGACACCGCTGCCGCCGGGCACGCAGATCACGTCCAACGCCGGGCAGTCCTCGAAGGTGGTCGTGGGTTTGAGCATCAACCCGGTGCTGGAGGTGACGGGCAGCAAGTCCTTCCAGATCAGATGCACCTTCACGTCCGGCAACGAGGCCAACACATCGTAGGGACCGGTCAGGTCGAGTTGCTGGACCTGGGGAAACAACAGAAAGCCGATCTGCAAGGTCATGGTGGTGTTCTCCTGAAGTGGGTGGACGACTTCACTGTAGACGCCTAGGATTTGGCGCATACGCCAATCAACCCACGGATTACGCCAAAATGCCCAGAACCGTTCATGTGCTGGCGTTCGCCAATGTGCAACTGCTCGATGTCACAGGCCCGTTGCAAGTGTTCGCCTCGGCCAACGACATCGCCCGCCAGCAAGGCTCGCCTGCACCCTACGCGCCCTCGGTCATTGCCAGTGGCGGTGGCGCGGTGATGTCGTCGGCGGGGTTGGCGATGTTGGCCGAACCGTTGCCGGAGCAGGGCAGTGACACCTTGATCATCGCCGGCGGCTGGGGGGTTTACGCTGCGGCAGAAGATCAGCCTTTGGTGAACTGGGTGCGGGGCCATGCGGCGCAGTGTCGTCGGGTGGCCTCGGTATGCACCGGTGCCTTTTTGCTGGCGGCCAGCGGCTGGCTCGATGGCCGGCGTGTGGTCACTCACTGGACCCGTTGCGAACAACTGGCGCAGCAACACCCACGGTTGCAGGTCGAACCCAATCCGATATTCATCAACGACGGCCCGGTCTGGACCTCGGCCGGGGTTACCGCCGGTATCGACCTGGCATTGGCGATGGTCGAAGCCGACCTTGGCCGCGCCATGGCCCTGGACGTTGCCCGGCAACTGGTGGTGTTCCTCAAACGACCAGGTGGCCAGTCGCAATTCAGCGTGACCCTGTCGTTGCAGCACGAAGGCGGGCGCTTCGACGAACTTCACGCCTGGATCAGCGAAAACCTTACCAAGGACCTGGGCGTCCCCACCCTGGCCGAGCAGGCCGGCATGAGCGAACGCAGCTTCATCCGGCACTATCGCGCAGACACTGGCCAGACCCCGGCCCGAGCCATCGAATTGATCCGCGTCGAAACTGCGCGACGCCTGCTCAGTGACACCGGCGTGCCCATCAAACGGGTGGCCACGCAATGCGGCTTCGGCAGTGAAGAAACCCTGCGTCGTAGCTTTCTGCGGGCCATGGGCGTGACGCCGCAAGCCTACCGCGAACGCTTTTGCGTCAGCGCTGCAGCAGATCCAGTAACGCCTTGAGCGTGGCCTCGGGGGCTTCTTCGGGAATGTTGTGCCCAATCCCTGCCAGCACCCGGCGTTCGTACGGGCCGGTGAAATGCTCGATGTCATCGTCGATTGCCGGTGCCGGGCCAACGCCGTCGTCGGCGCCGCACAGGGAAATGGTCGGCACGCTGATCGCAGGCTGTCGCGTCAGCGCTTGCTCCATCCATTCCAGCGCTGGTTCGCCCTGCACATACATGAACCGGTGCCGATAGGAGTGAATCACCACGTCGACGAAATCCGGGTTGTCGAACGCCGGCGCCGTGCGCGGATACAACTCAGGCCCCCGGGCCCAGGTCGGCGACCACAACGTCCACAACAACTCGCAAAACTCCCGGCGCTTCTCGGTCAGCCCTGCCACACCCCGTGGCGTGTGGAAATAATACTGGTACCACAGACGATGCTCCTTCTCTGGCGCCCGTGGCTGTGTCGAACGGGGAATGTCCTGCAAGTTGTAGCCATCACCTGTCACCAGGCAACGCACCCGCTCTGGCCACAACGCCGCCACGATACACGCCGCCCGACCGCCCCAGTCGTATCCGCACAGGGCTGCCTGCTGGATGGACAGGGCGTCCATCAGATCGAGCAAGTCCTGGGCGAGGGCGGCTTGCTGGCCGGAGCGCAGGGTGTCGGGGCTGAGGAAGCGGGTCGGGCCGTAGCCGCGCAGGTAGGGGACGATGACGCGATAGCCCAGGGCCGCCAGGGGCGGGGCGATTTCATCGAAGGCACGCGGGGAGTAGGGGAAGCCGTGGAGCAGAATCACCGGATCGCCACCGCTGGGGCCGTGTTCTTCGTAGGCGACGCTGAGCTGCGAAGTGCGGAGGGTTTTTATGGGATGTTCGGCCACGGTGGGCTCCTGATGATTGACTGTTAAAGATTAGCCTCGCCAGGTTTCAGGTGGGTGACGCATGGAAGGTCGAATCCGCAGCCTTTTCCGAGCTCCAGGCTTTTTGTGGCGAGGGAGCTTGCTCCCGCCGGGTTGCGAAGCAGCCCCGGCGATCCGTCAGCGATACCACCTTCGTGAGGATTTGCGCCTGCTTCGCAGTCGAACGGGAGCAAGCTCCCTCGCCACAAAAGCACTCTTTGCACGATTGATCACGGCTGCCAAAAACTCTTCTCCCCACCCAGTTTGCGATCCAGAAAACTCGCCGCGCTGATCAACGCCAAGTGCGTCAGCGCTTGCGGCGTGTTGCCCATGTGCCGGGCGCGGCTGTCGAACTCCTCTGCATACAACCCCAGCGGATTGGCGTACCGCAGCAGTTGTTCGAACTCCAGATGCGCCTGTTCCACCCGCCCGGCACGGGCCAGGCATTCGACGTACCAGAACGAACACGCGGCAAACGCGCCTTCGGTGCCGGGCAGGCCGTCGATCTGGGTGTCCTGGTTGTGGTAGCGATACACCATGCCGTCGCGCACCAGGGTTTTCTCGATGGCATCCAGCGTCGCGAGCCAGCGTGGGTCCTTGGCGCTGACGAAGCGCACCAGCGGCATCAGCAACATCGAACCGTCAAGGCCGGTGCCGCCGATGTGCTGGATGAAATGCCCGCGTTGCTTGTCCCAGAAGTTGTCCCAGATGTCGGCGTAGATCGCCTGACGCGTCTGGTCCCAACGGGCGAAGGGCGCGGGCAGCGAACGTTTCGAGGCCAGGCGGATCGCCCGGTCCAGCGCCACCCAGCACATCAGTCGCGAGTGCAGAAAGTGATGCTGTTCACCGCGCATTTCCCAGATCCCCACATCTTCCTGCTGCCAGGTTTCGCAGACCTGATCGACGACCTCGACCGTGTGTTTCCAGCCCTCATGGGAAATGGCCTCGCCGTACTTGTTGACCAGGTACACCGCGTCCATCAGTTCACCAAAGATATCGAGCTGAACCTGCGCATAGGCCAGGTTGCCGATGCGCACCGGTTTCGCGCCGCCGTGGCCGGACAGATGCGTCAGCTCGATTTCCGGCAGCTCCTGACGGCCGTCGATGCCATACAGGATATTGAGCTTCATCGGCTTGCCCTGGCAGTCACTGACCCGCCCGCGCAGCCAGCGCATATAGGCGTTGGCTTCTTCGACGAAGCCCAGGCGCATGAAGGCGTAGACGGTGAACGAGGCGTCGCGGATCCAGGTGTAGCGGTAATCCCAGTTGCGTTCACCGCCGGCGGTTTCCGGCAGGCCAAAAGTCGCCGCCGCGAGAATCGCACCGTGCTTGCGTGAAGTCAGCAGCTTCATGGCCAGCGCCGAGCGATTGACCATTTCCCGCCAGCGCCCGCGGTAGTTGGATTGGCCGATCCAGTCGCGCCAGAACTTGAGGGTGCGTTCCAGGCACAACGCGGCGGCACCTTCCTTGAAGCGCGGGTCGTCGACGGCCCCGAGCAGGAACTCGGCGGTCTGGTTTTGTTCGAGGGTGAATCGGGCCACGGCAGCGTTGCCATCGATGCTCAAGGGCTGGTCCGCCGCCAAACGAAGGGATGGCTGATCGTCGGCTTCGAAGAGCGCATCCTGGTTGTCCAGCCGCGCACGGGTGTTGGCGCGGGCGTAGTCATGGCGCACGGCACAGCGCAGATGGATCGTCGCACGGCCACTGACCACGCGCACCCGGCGCATCAGCATCGGCAGGCAATCTTCGGTGTCACCAATGGGCAGCAGATCGGTGATCTCCACCACCGCGCGGTCGCTCAGCCAACGGGTTTGCAGCACGTTGGTATCGGGCAGATAGATCTGCTCGCGACGGGCGTCGGGCAGGTCCGGGAACAGCTGGAAAATACCGGCCTCGGGGGTGTCCAGCAGCGAACAGAAAATCGATGGGCTGTCGAATTCCGGCCAGCAGAAAAAATCCACGCTGCCCTTGTCGTTGATCAGCGCGGCACTGCGCATGTCGCCGATGATGCCGTGGGCGTCGATGGGGCTTTGGCGTTCGGGGTGATCAGCCATTGTCGCGAAACTCCGGGAGGCAGGGACTTAAGTAGCTGACTGGTTTTGCCGGGCCGGAGTTCATTTGGCGGTGTCTGTTGCGGCCCCTTCGCGAGCAAGCCCGCTCCCACAGGGCTAGCGGATATTCACAAAACTTGCAGTCCCCCCCGACCCCTGTGGGAGCGGGCTTGCTCGCGAAGAGGCCTTCACATTCAACCAACAATTTCCCGCTACCGCGTCGATCATCCGTTATGGCAACTTGCAGACCCCTGATTGAGGCCGGACTGCCATGGCAAACCCCTACCGCGAACTGTTCAAAGCCCCCGGCAGCCGTGCCTTCGTCCTGGCCGCAATGATCGCGCGCATGCCGATTTCCATGACCGGCATCGGCCTGATCACCATGCTGTCGCAGTTGCAGGGCGGGTACGGCCTGGCCGGTGCGGTGGCAGCGACCTTTGCCCTGGCCACCGCTTTCTGTGCACCACAGGTCTCGCGACTGGTGGACCGTTTCGGCCAGCGGCGGATTCTGCCGGTGGCGGCAGTGGTGGGTGGCGGGGCGCTGTTGATGGTGTTGCTTTGCACCCGGTTGCAGGCACCGAACTGGACCTTGTTCGTGTTCGCCGCCATCGCCGGATGCATGCCGAGCATGTCGGCCATGGTGCGGGCGCGCTGGACCGAGTTGTATCGCGGTCAGCCACAGTTGCAAACCGCCTACGCCCTTGAATCGGTGCTGGACGAGGTCTGCTTCATCGTCGGCCCGCCCTTGTCGGTGGGCCTGTGCGTGGTGGCGTTTCCCGAGGCCGGCCCGCTGGTGGCGGCACTGATGCTGGCCATCGGCGTCACTGCGTTTGTCCTGCAACGCAGCACTGAGCCGCCGGTGCATGCCCATGAGGAACACCCGTTCGGCTCGATCATCCGCAGCGTGGACATTCAGTTGTTGCTGCTGTTGATGATCGCCATGGGCACCATCGTCGGGGTGATCGACGTGGTCAGCGTGGCTTTCGCCCAACAGCAGGGGCAACCGGCGGCGGCGAGTATCGTGTTGTCGGTGTACGCCATCGGATCGTGCCTGGCCGGGCTGGCGTTCGGCGCGCTGCGCTCGAAAGCGCCGCTGGCGCGCTTGTTTCTGTATGGCGGGGTAGCGACGGCGGTGACCACCTTGCCCTTGTTGCTGGCCGTGAACATTCTTGGCCTGTCGCTGGCGGTGTTCGTCGCCGGGCTATTCTTCGCCCCGACCCTGATCGTTGCCATGGCACTGGTCGAGCAGATCGTTCCGCCGGCCAAACTCACCGAAGGCCTGACCTGGCTGGTCACGGGATTGAGCATCGGCGTGGCGATCGGTGCGGCCAGTTCCGGGTGGCTGGTGGATGCGTTCGGCGCGCGCAGCGGATTTTGGGTGGCGATTGCGGCCGGGGCTGTCATCCTGGGCTCGGCGGTACAAACCTATCGCCACCTGAAATGATGACCTGTAGCAGCGAGTATGCTCGCCACTACAGTGGCACTGTTCGGCCACAGCCAGGGCGCCTTGCTGTCGTTTGACGCAGAGCGTGGGACTGGCCGTCGCAGGGAAGCTGAACCCATCCTGAAGAACTCCGCAATTGCCCGACCACACGCCGATCCCTCGTTTACTCTGCAAATACCGGGGCGTAAGCTCCGCGCGTTTTCATCCATAACGGAGACCCACAGTGGGTACTTGTTCGAGTGACAGTAGTCGGCCGGTTTCGATAACCGGCACCTTCCCGGCAAGATAACGCGCTGATCTGCACGCCGTTGTCTCGCCGTAAAAGCGAGCAGCGGCATCCCGATTTCTGGCTGAATCAGGCCGGACTCCCGACGCCCTCTCATCGACGCTGAACCGTGCGTGATGTTCGACTCATGGTCGTCATCGCGGCGCACCGACACGCCTGCTCGACGGTTTCCCGGCTGACCCTGGGGGAACTGCCATGAACCTGACCCTGCTCAAGGAATTCTTTGCCGGATTTCTGCGCACCCGCCACATTGCCCGGCATTTTCGTCGCCTGGCGCTGCTGGAAAACTTCACGGATACCACGGTCAGCCGCGAAGTGCCGCCGACCCTGGCGCAAACGCTGGTCAGTGCTGCCGGCAGTGACATCGGCCCGTTGCTCAACACCTTGAGCAGTCACACCGATGGCCTGAGCGAAACGCAAGCCGAAGCACTGCGCGCGCAGTTCGGCCTCAACGAAGTCGAGCACGAACAACCACTGCCCTGGTGGACCCACCTGTGGCACTGCTACAAGAACCCGTTCAACCTGCTGCTGACCTTGCTGGCGGTGATCTCCTGGCTGACCGAGGACCTGAAAGCCGCCATCGTGATTTTTTCCATGGTGGTGCTCTCGACCTTGCTGCGGTTCTGGCAGGAGGCCAAATCCAACCAGGCCGCCGATGCGCTCAAGGCCATGGTCAGCAACACCGCGACGGTACTGCGTCGGGAAGACGATGGCGCCCGGCGCCTCGAATTGCCGATCAAGCAACTGGTGCCGGGGGACCTGATCGTGCTCTCGGCCGGCGACATGATTCCCGCCGATTGCCGGGTGCTCAGCGCCAAGGACCTGTTCGTCAGCCAGGCGGCGATGACCGGTGAATCGATGCCGGTGGAAAAATTCCCCCGTCAGCAGGACAGCGACACCCTCAACCCACTGGACCTGGACAACATCCTGTTCATGGGCACCAACGTGGTGTCCGGCTCGGCCATGGCGCTGATTCTCACCACCGGCAACAGCACCTATTTCGGCGCGCTGGCACAACGGGTCGGCGCCACGGACCGCGCCCCGACCTCGTTTCAGAACGGCGTCAACAAAGTCAGCTGGCTGTTGATCCGCTTCATGTTCGTCATGGCGCCGCTGGTGCTGTTCATCAACGGTTTCACCAAGGGCGACTGGACCGAAGCGCTGTTGTTCGCCCTGTCGATCGCCGTGGGCCTGACCCCGGAAATGCTGCCGATGATCGTCACCTCGACCCTGGCCAAGGGCGCGGTGTTCCTTTCGCGCAAGAAGGTCATCGTCAAACGCCTGGACGCGATCCAGAACTTCGGCGCCATGGACGTGCTGTGCACCGACAAGACCGGCACCCTGACCCAGGACAAGATCTTCCTGGCGCGCAATGTCGATGTCTGGGGCAACGATTGCGATGATGTGCTGGAAATGGCGTATCTGAACAGCTACTACCAGACCGGCCTGAAAAACCTGCTGGATGTGGCGGTGCTCGAGCACGTGGAAATTCATCGTGAATTGAAAGTCGGCACTGCGTTTCGCAAGGTCGACGAGATTCCGTTCGACTTCACCCGCCGGCGCATGTCGGTGGTGGTCGCCGAGCGTGAGCATGCGCCTCTGCTGATCTGCAAGGGCGCGGTGGAGGAGGTGCTGGCGGTGTGCACCCGGGTGCGGCATGGCGCAGTGGACGAAGTATTGAGCGAACATTTGCTCGCACGCATCCGTCAGGTCACCGCCGCGTTCAACGCCGAAGGCCTGCGGGTGGTAGCGGTGGCCGCGCGGCCGATGATCGAAGGGCGCGAGATCTACAGCCTGGCGGATGAGCGGGAGCTGACGCTGATTGGCTACGTCGCCTTCCTCGACCCGCCCAAGGACAGCACCGCGCCGGCGCTCAAAGCCCTGGCCGAGCATGGCGTGGCGGTGAAGGTGCTGACCGGCGACAACGAATTGGTCACCGCGAAGATCTGCCGCGAAGTCGGACTGCAACAGCAAGGCCTGCTGCTGGGCAACGACGTGGAGCGCATGAGCGATGCCGAACTGGCGGTGGCGGTGGAACACACCAATGTGTTCGCCAAACTGACGCCGTCGCATAAGGAACGCATCGTGCGCCTGCTCAAGGGCAACGGCCATGTGGTGGGGTTCATGGGTGACGGCATCAACGATGCGCCGGCGTTGCGCACGGCCGATATCGGTATTTCGGTGGACAGCGCCGTGGACATCGCCAAGGAAGCGGCAGACATCATCCTCCTGGAAAAAAGCCTGATGGTGCTGGAGGAGGGCGTGCTGGAAGGGCGGCGCACCTTCGCCAACATGCTCAAGTACATCAAGATGACCGCCAGTTCCAACTTCGGCAACGTGTTCTCGGTGCTGGTGGCCAGTGCGTTCATTCCGTTTTTGCCGATGCTGCCGATGCACCTGCTGGTGCAGAACTTGCTCTATGACATTTCACAGATCGCCATCCCGTTCGATAACGTCGACGTCGAAATGCTGAAGCAACCGCAGCGCTGGCAACCGGCGGATGTCGGGCGGTTCATGCTGTTTTTCGGGCCGATCAGCTCGATCTTCGACATCAGCACCTTTGCCCTGATGTGGTACGTGTTCGACGCCAATACCCCGGACCATCAAACCCTGTTCCAGTCAGGCTGGTTCGTGGTCGGGCTGCTGACCCAGACGCTGATCGTGCACATGATCCGCACGCCGAAGGTACCTTTCCTGCAGAGCCGGGCGGCGATGCCGTTGATGGTGATGACCGGCGTCATCATGGCCGTGGGGATCTTCCTGCCGATGGGGCCGCTGGCGCACTACTTCAAACTGCAGGCGCTGCCGTCGCTGTACTTCGTGTTCCTGCCGCTGATCCTGCTGGCGTACATGGCCCTGACCCAGGCGGTGAAAGGCTTCTACATCCGCCGGTTTGGCTGGCAGTGATGCGCCGCGCTCACATCAACGATAACGCCGGGGTCTCAGACTGCCCGCATCGCCATGTGTTTCCCGCGCAGCCCCCTGTAGGAGCGAGCATGCTCGCGATGGTCGTCAACGATAACGCGGGAAGCCTGACACCCCGCGGCGGCCTCAGGTTCATCGCGAGCAAGCTCGCTCCTACAGGTTTGCACAGACCCTTGTTGGAGCGAGCTTGCTCGCGATGGTCGTCAACGATAACGCGGGAAGCCTGACACCCCGCGGCGTACTCAGGTTCATCGCGAGCATGCTCGCTCCTACAGGGTCGGCGCAGGCCTTTGTAGGAGCGAGCATGCTCGCGATGGACGTCAACGATAACGCGGGGAGCCTGACACCCCGCGGCGGCCTCGGGTTTATCGCGAGCATGCTCGCTCCTACAGGGTCGGCGCAGGCCTTTGTAGGAGCGAGCATGCTCGCGATGGTCGTCAACGATAACGCGGGAAGCCTGGCACCCCGCGGCGGCCTCGGATTCATCGCGAGCGAGCTCGCTCCTACAGGGTCGGCGCAGGCCTTTGTAGGAGCGAGCATGCTCGCGATGGTCGTCAACGATAACGCGGGGAGCCTGGCACCCCGCGGCGGCCTCGGGTTTATCGCGAGCATGCTCGCTCCTACAGGGTCGGCGCAGGCCTTTGTAGGAGCGAGCATGCTCGCGATGGACGTCAACGATAACGCGGGAAGCCTGGCACCCCGCGGCGGCCTCGGGATTATCGCGAGCATGCTCGCTCCTACAGGTTTGCACAGACCACTGTAGGAGCGAGCTTGCTCGCGATGGTCGTCAACGATAACGCGGGGAGCCTGAAACCCCGCCGCGGCCTCGGGTTCATCGCGAGCGAGCTCGCTCCTACAGGGGGGGGATTTGGTTTTTAGGAAAAGTCCTACAGAAAGCTCCGAGGCTCTTCCGTAGCCTTGCGCGCTCATTATTCGGACTCGCTCGCGGAGGCCATGTTGCCGAACAAGTCATTACGCATCCTGATCGCTGACGAACAACACTTCAATCGGCTGCGGATCGAACGCTGTTTCAACCAGCTCGGTTACTACGCGGTGGCGCCGGTGCAAAGCCTGGAAGAGTTGCTGATTCTGGTGGAGTACGCCAGCGAGCCCTTTGACCTTCTGCTGGTCAATGCGGCACTGGCGGGCGGTAAGCTCAACCTACTGGATTTGTGCCTCGACAACCGCCAGCTCGAACGCGCGTTGATCTATGACGGCCAGCAGGCCGGGCTGGCGGTCATCCCGGCGGAACAGGGACAAAAGGTTCAGGTGAGCCACGCCGTATTGGCGGACCAAGCGTTGATCAGGGCGCTGATGGCGCGCATCGATCCGGTCCAGCCGTTCGTCGGCACTGTCATTTCTGTCAGGTAGTCCAACGCGGCAAGACGTGCCAGAGTCTATGCGCAGCCGCTGCGTCCCATCCGGGCCTTGCCCATTGTCGTGTTTTTGCTCAGGGAGTTGCCATGAGATCAGTGCTGATTGTGGACGATCATCCGGTGATTCGCGGCGCGGTCAAAATCGTACTCAGGCAGGAAGGATTCAAGCGCATCCTTGAAGCCGACAGCGGCAACGAAGTCTTGCCCATGATCCGCGAGCACAAACCGGACCTGGTGGTGCTGGACCTGAACCTTCCATCATTGGACGGGCTGGAAGTGCTGGCACGGATCAAGGCAGGCAACCTGGGGTGTCGGGTGGTGGTCTTCACATACCAGGACCAAAGGTTCTACCAGGATCGATGCATGCGCGCCGGTGCCGCGGCCTATGTCGCCAAGACCAATGACCTGGAGCATCTGCAGAAAGCCATCCATGCAGTGATGGGCGGCTACACCTATTTCGCCCAACTGCCCACCAGTTCTGTGTCGATGAGCAACTTGCAACGCAGCGAAAAGCAGATGATCGATCAACTGTCGGACCGTGAGCTGACTATCTTCCAGTTACTGGCCAGGGGCATCAGCAACAAGGAAATCGCCGCCGTCCTGCACCTGAGCCACAAAACCGTCAGCACCTACAAGACCCGGTTGATCGAGAAGCTCAACGTCGACTCGTCGGTGCATCTGCGCGACCTTGCCCAGCGCAACCATCTGATCTGAATGAACATCCTTCGCCGCGTGCTCTACCTGCTGGCGTTGCTGTGTCCTTGGGCATCGAGCGCCAGTGCGCAGCCGCAGACGCTGGCCTTGCTCGGGCGGTCCACCGTGGATGGCTACAGCGCGGCGCTGTCCGCCAGCGATACTCGCTGGTTGCAGCAAAAGGGCCGGTTGGCACTGGCGGTCTCGGCGCCCGATTATCCGCCGTTCGACATCACCACCTCGGGGCACACGTTGGAAGGCATCACCGCCGATTACGTCGGGCTGCTGCAGCAACTGTTGCGGGTGGAGATCGAGGTGCGACGCTACGATTCGCGAGCGGAGGCGGTCCAGGCGCTCAAGCAGGGCGAGGTGGACCTGCTGGGCACGGCCAACAGCTACGAGATGCAGGACCCGCAATTGCAGATGTCCAGCGCCTACGCGGTGGATCAACCGGTGCTGGTCACCCGCACCGATTCATCCTGGCTGCCGGACCCGGCGCTGGCGGGCAGACGCCTGGCGATGCTCTACCACTATTTGCCCGAGCGGCGGGTGCAGGAGTTCTATCCCGAGGCCAATGTCCAACTGTTCCCGTCGACCCTGGCAGCGGTGGGCGCGGTGGCGTTCGGTCAGGCCGACGTCTATCTGGGGGACGCGATCAGCGCCCATTACCTGATCCGCAAAAACTACCTCAACAATGTGCAACTGGCTGATTTCTCGCGCATGGAATCAGGACGGTTTGCCTTCGCCCTGACCGGTGACAATGCCCAACTGCTGCACATCATCAACCAGGCGCTGGGGGTAGTCCCGGCCAACGAACAGATGAACATCCTGCGGCGCTGGGGGGCGAACGACGTGTCGATGCCCGGTACGCAATCGCTGCAATTGAGCGTGGCCGAGCAGCGCTGGCTCGAACGACACCCCCGCGTGCGAGTGGCGATCAACGCCAATATCCCACCGATCACCTTCATCGACGGCAATGGCAAGTTTCGCGGCATCGGCGTCGATGTGCTGGCGAAAATCACCCTGCGCACCGGGCTGCAATTCGACATCCAGGCCATGCCGTCGGTGGCCGACATGGTCAGGGCGATCAAGAGCGGTGAAATCGATGTGCTGGCTGGCATCGGCCTCAGTTCCCAGCGTGAGGAAGACTTGCTGTTCACCCGGGCCTTCCTCACCAGCCCCTCGGTGCTGGTGACCCGCTTGGGGCCGGCCAACCCCAAAGTCCTTGATGATATGACCGGAAAAACCCTGGCACTGACCCAGGGCAACATCGCCGGTGAATTCGTGCGCCAACACTTCCCGCTGATCCGCTGTACGCAAGCGCCGCTGTCGGCCGACGCCATGGAAATGGTCGCCGAGGGCAAGGCCGATGGCAGTATCAATTCGCTGATCAGCGCCCGTTACCTGATTTCCCGGCAGTACCGTGATCGCCTGCAGGTGAGCAGTACAGTGGGCACCGATCCGGCCCGCAGCACCCTGGCCACCAGTCGCCAGGCGACCGAGTTGCATTCGATCCTCGACAAGGCGCTGCTGAGTATCCCCCCCGAAGAAATCGAAGAATTGACCCTGCCCTGGCGCAATGACCTGATGGTGGAGCAGAGCTACTGGCTGCGCCATCGTCAGGCGATATTCCAGGGCTTCGCCGCGGCCGGAGTGTTGCTGATCCTGGCCCTGGGTGCCGTCGCCTGGCAGCGCCGGCAGATCCGCCAGCGCCAGCAATGGCTCCAGCAATTGCAGGAAGCCAAGGACGCCGCCGACGATGCCAACCGGGCCAAGACCACGTTCCTGGCGACCATGAGCCACGAGATCCGCACGCCGATGAACGCGCTGATCGGCATGCTCGAACTGGCGCTCAAACGCGCCGACGAGGGCGTTACCGATCGCGCGGCCATCGAGGTCGCGTCCAATGCCGGGCAGCAATTGCTGGCGTTGATCGGCGACATTCTCGACATCGCCCGGATCGAGTCCGGGCACCTGTCGCTGTCGCCGGAGCGAGCCAATGTGCAGGGCCTGGTGCTGTCGGTGTGCCGGGTATTCGAAGGCCTGGCCCGGCAGAAAAACCTGCAATGGCGGGTTGAAACGAGTGAGCACAGCGACCGCGACGTGCTGATCGACCCCACGCGGTTCAAGCAGGTACTGTCCAACTTATTGAGCAATGCCATCAAGTTCACCGAGCAGGGCCAGATCAGCCTGACCCTGAAGGTCGCGCCCGCGCCGCCGGAGCGTCTGGCGGTGAGTGTGATCATCCAGGACAGCGGCATCGGTATCAGCGCCTTTGATCAGCAACGCCTGTTCAGCCCCTTTGTGCAGGCCGGCAACAATGAGCAGTCGGGCCGGCAGGGTTCAGGCCTGGGGCTGGTGATCAGCCGTACGCTGTGCGAAATGATGGGGGGGGCGCTCAAGCTCGACAGCGCCCTTGGGCGGGGCACCCGCGTAGAGGTAGAGCTGCAACTGGCGGCTCTGCCGGACGTTGAGTCGCCTGCGGGCGAATCGCCGCTCAAGACCCGGCCGTTGAACATTCTGGTGGTCGACGATTACCTGGCCAATCGCTTGCTGCTGTCACGGCAACTCGGTTACCTGGGGCATCAGGTGCTGGTCGCACAGGATGGCCAGCAAGGTTTCGAAAAATGGCGTGAACAGGCCTTCGACCTGATCATCACCGACTGCAACATGCCGGTGGTCAGCGGCTATGAACTGGCCACGGCGATCCGCAATGAGGAGCGTTTTGGCGGGGCGCAGCCGATGGTGATCCTCGGTTTCACCGCCAATGCCCAGCCGGAGGAAAAACTGCGCTGCATCGAAGCCGGGATGGACGATTGCCTGTTCAAGCCGATTCGGCTGGTGGACCTGAGCGCCTGGCTGGCGCAGCGGTTCCCGGGCGAAACCCAGTCCAGCCAGGAAATCGATTTGAGCGGGCTGCGACAGTTCACTGGCGCAGACGATGAACTGATCAGCCAGTTGCTGCACGACCTGGCCGTGACCAACCGCACTGACCGCGAACAGTTGCTGCGCATCAGCAGCAGTGCCGATTACCCCGCCCTGGGGGACCTTGCGCACCGCATCAAGGGCGGGGCACAGATGGTCCGGGCGCAGAACCTGGTGGACTGTTGCGAACAGCTGGAACAAGCCTGCAGCCAGGGCGATGCCTCGCTGATCGCCGCCGCGGTCGATCAGTTGCACCAGGCCATGACGCGGCTGGATCAAAGCCTGGCGCAGGATTGATCGACGCTTTCCTTCTGTAGGAGCGGCCAGCGATAGGGCCAGCACCGTCAATATCAGCTGTGTCTGACCCACCGCTTTCGCGAGCAAGCCCGCTCCCACACTGGATCTTCGGTGAACGCTAATTTTGCATACCCCCCAATCAACTGTGGGAGCGGGCTTGCTCGCGAAGAGGCCGGCATCTTCAATATCGAGGGCGACTGACCTACCGCTTTCGCGAGCAAGCCCGCTCCCACACTGGATCTTCGGTGAACGCTAATTTTGCATACCCCCCAATCAACTGTGGGAGCGGGCTTGCTCGCGAAGAGGCCGGCATCTTCAATATCTTGGGCGACTGACCCACCGCTTTCGCGAGCAAGCCCGCTCCCACACTGGAACTTCGGTGAACGCTAATCCTGCATACCCCCCAATCAATTGTGGGAGCGGGCTTGCTCGCGAAGAGGCCGGCATCTTCAATATCTTGGGCGACTGACCTACCGCTTTCGCGAGCAAGCCCGCTCCCACAGGTTTTGTGTACACCACCCCCCTGTAGGAGCCGAGCTTGCTCGCGATGGTCGTCAACGATGACGCGGGCTAATTGAATGACCGCGCTCCCCGAACACCCTGGGCAAGCCTCACCCCCGGGCCTCCAGAATCATGCAGGTCGTCGACCCGGTCGCATACAACCGCCCATCCACATCATAAATCCGCCCCTCGGCCAATGCGGTCGACCGCCCCAGGTGCACAATCTTGCCCTCGGCACGCACCGGGCCGCTGGCGCTGTTCAAGGCTCGTACGTAACTGATGCGCAGGTCCAGTGTGGTGTAGCCCTGACCCTTTTTCAGCTGCGTATGAATCGCGCAACCCATGCACGAATCCAGCAAGGTCGCGGCGTAGCCACCGTGCACGCTGCCCAGCGGGTTGTAGTGTCGCGAATCCGGTGTGCCCTGGAAGATGAACAGCCCGGCGGACCATTCGATGGGGATGAAGTCCATCAGCGTGCCGATCGGCGGCGAGGGCAGTTCACCGTTGCCGATACCGTCGAAAAACTCGGCGGGGGACAGTTGGCTGACTTCGGCCAGGGACAAACTGCCAGGCCCGGCCAGGCGCGCGCGCATGGCCTGTTCCTGAGCGATCCATTGGGCGAGGGTGGCGTCGCGGTGGGGGCTTTGCATATTCGGGTCCTCTAGGGGGAGTCGATATTATGTTGGTAATTCGAGTCGATATTATGTCCGAAATAAAACGTGCGCCAGCGCCCGCATCGTTCTCCAGATGGAACGCTCAAGACGGTTTTCGCTGTCTAGTGCTGGCCACCCCGGGGTCTTAAGCTGTGTTCATGGCTTGACTTACCTTTCCAGGAGACCCCATGAAAAACCTCATCGGTATCTACACCAGCCCCCGTGGCCATTGGGTCGGCGATGGCTTTCCGGTTCGCACGCTGTTTTCCTATGACAACCTGGCTGAACACATCAGCCCGTTTCTGCTGCTCGATCACGCCGGGCCCGCAGAATTCACTCCGACCCGCGAACGGCGTGGCGTCGGCCAGCATCCGCACCGCGGCTTCGAAACCGTGACCATCGTCTACAAGGGCGAGGTGGAGCACCGCGACTCCACTGGCAGCGGCGGCAAGATCGGTCCCGGCGATGTGCAATGGATGACCGCCGCCTCGGGCATTCTCCATGAAGAGTTCCACTCCGAAGCCTTCGCCAAAAGCGGCGGCACCCTGGAAATGGTGCAGTTGTGGGTCAACCTGCCGGCCAAAGACAAAATGGCCGACGCCGGTTACCAGAGCATCCTCGACAGCGACATCCCGAACATCGCCCTCAAGCACGATGCCGGCAGCCTGCGCCTGATCGCCGGGGAATTCGACGGTCGGCAGGGCCCGGCGCGCACCTTCACGCCGATCGACCTGTGGGACCTGCGCCTGAACGCGGGCAAGTCGCTCACCCTGGATCTGCACGAAGGGCGCAATACTGCGCTGGTGGTGTTGCACGGCGCGGTTCGGATCAATGGTCAGGATTCGGCGCGCCAGGGCCAGTTGGCGTTGCTCGAGCGCAAGGGCGATCAATTGACCCTCGAGGCCAGTGAGGACGCGGTGGTGCTGCTGCTCAGCGGCGAGCCGATCGACGAGCCCATCGTCGGCCACGGCCCGTTTGTAATGAACACCGAGCAGGAAATCCACCAGGCCTTCGCCGACTTCCAGTCCGGCCGGTTCGCAAAGATGCAGGGTTGACTGCGTCACACATACCCCCTGTGGGAGCGGGCTTGCTCGCGAAAGCGCCGTGTCAGTCAATACATTTGTCGACTGACACGGCGCTTTCGCGAGCAAGCCCGCTCCCACAGTTTTTTGTGTTGTTCAGAAGGCATCAAATTGCTCCTACACTAAGCCCAAATGTGTGCGATCTTTTGCTCATTGCCCTGTGCCGGAGTTGCTTGATGCTGTCGTTGCTCGCCGAACACCCGCTGATTTGCGCGCTGATCCTGGTCCTGATCGATCTGGTGCTGTGGCGCTTTGTCGGTGCCAGTCACCACAACTGGAAACTGTTGGTGAGGGTGGTGATCTTCGCCCTCTACAGCCTGCTGCTGTTCAACGAAGGCCTGAGCCCGATGGAGCCCGCGCCCTGGGCCGACAATGTGCCCTTGAACCTGGCCGCCACCGGTTTGCAGATTACCTGGTGGCTGTTCGCCGCGCGCACCCTGACGGTGATGATCGGTGCGGTGATGATGCAACGGGTCGGGCATACCGGGCGCCTGCTGCAGGACCTGCTCGGCGCGGTGATTTTCCTGGTCGCGGTGATCGCCTCCATGGCCTACGTGCTCAACCTGCCGGTCAAAGGCGTGCTGGCGACGTCCGGCGCCCTGGCGATCATCGTCGGCCTGGCGCTGCAAAGTACCTTGAGCGATGTGTTTTCCGGGATCGTGCTCAACACCACCAAGCCCTATCAACTGGATGACTGGATAGCCATCGACGGCACCGAAGGCCGGGTCATCGACATCGACTGGCGTGCCACTCGGCTGCAGACCTCCCAGGGCAGCATGATCGTGATTCCCAACTCCCTGGCCGCCAAGGCCAAGATCACCAACTTCAGTCGGCCCAGCGACATGTTCGGCCTGTCGATCAGCTTGCAGGTCAGCCCCCACGTGCGGCCGCAAACGGTGATCGATGCCCTCGAGCGGGCGATGCAGGGCTGCCGCACCATGCTGAGCCATCCCGGACCGAAAGTGGCGCTCAAAAGCTCCAGCGCCGCAGGCGCGGAATATGAAATCAGTGGCTTCGTCGCCTCGATGAGCGAGAAGCGCTCGGTGCGCAACCAGTTATTCGATCTGGCGTACCGGCACTTGAAGGCGGCCGGCGTCGAATTGCTGTCGAGCGTGGAACCCAACCCGCAGAGCGACACCTCGCGCCCCCGGGCGCTGATCGACAGTTCGCCGATTTTCTCCACCTTGCGTGAGCAAGAGAAAGAAACCTTCAGCCAGAACATGGTCCCGAAATCCTACCGCGCCGGCAAATTGATCCTGGCGGCGGGGGAGCTCAGTCATCATTTGTACATCATCGAGTCCGGGGTGGTGTCGGTGACGTTGAACGTGCACGGCACGCTCATGGAGACCGGGCGCATGGGGCCGGGCGAGGTATTCGGCGAGGCGGGCATCCTGACCGACAGTTCATCGGTGGCTGAATTCACGGCGAAAACCGCTTGCACGATGTACCTCATCGAAGACAGCTACCTCAAACCCTGCCTGGATGCCCGTCAGGACATCAACGATGCGATGAATACCTTGCTGGATTTCCGCTTGCACAAAGTCCAGGCGTTGACTCAGGAAATGCCGGTGGTGGTGCGCAAGAAAGGGTTTTTCCAGTGGTTGCTCAAGCGGGCGTGATGGGGTGATCAATGGTCGCTGGGCGGATCTCGGGCAGGCTGCAATCCAGGCTGACCCCGTCAGACCCGCGGTTCGACCGACAGCCAGTAACGGGTCATGCGGCTGATGTTCAACGGCAGGGTATCGCTGAGCAGGCGCAGGCTGGCGTCGGTATCGCGCAGGGAAAACGCCCCCGACACCCGCAACGTCGCCACATCCGGATGACAGCGCAACACCCCCGGACGGTAGCGGCTCAACTCGCCGAGCAATTGGTCCAGGCGCATGTCGTTGGCCAGCAGCATGCCTTTGTCCCAGGCCAGGGTCGCGACGTCGAACGCTTGGGCTGGATCGAAGTGGTCGAGCGTGAAGCTTTGGCGTTGGCCGGCGCCAAGGGTCGAACTCTGTTGCCGTAATTGCGGCGTGACCAGCACCTGTCCTTCCAGTGCGCTGACGTGGCTGCGGACACCCTCGGTTCGCACACAGAAACGGCTACCCAGGGCCCGGGCGGTGCCTTGGGGCGTCTCGACGATGAAGGGGCGGGCAGGCAGGTCTTTCGCTGGGCTCAACAGCACCTCGCCGTCGAGCAGCAGCACCCGCCGTTCAACGGTGTTGAAGGCAATGTTGACCGCGCTGGCGGTGTTGAGCAGTAACTGGCTGCCGTCGGGCAACTGCAGGTTTTTCTGTTCGCCCACGGCGGTGCGCTGATCGGCAGTCCACTGTTCCCAGGGCAGATGCTGGGAAGCGATGCCCAGGGGCCCCGCCAGCAACAGCAAGCCCAGGCGAGAGAGGGTCTGCCGACGACTCAGGCCTTCCTTGCGCGCTGCCCGTTGCAGCGTCTGAATCGCAAGGTTGGCCGGCACACTGCGAAATTCCCCCAGCAGCCCTTCGGCCCGTTGCCAGGCCTGGGCATGTTCATGGCTGCGATTGCGCCATTGGGCGATGGCCTGGTGATCGGCAGGGGTGGCGGTACCGGAATGCAATTGCACCAGCCAGTCGGCGGCTTCGCCCAGGATTTGCGGGTTGATCATCGGCGAAGTCATCAGGCGACACTCAGGCAGGCAATGAACGCCGCGCGCATGTGGCGCTTGACGGTGATCAGCGAGACATTCAGGCGGGTGGCGATCTGCGCGTAGGTCAGGCCTTCGATCTGCGACAGCAGGAACGTGTCGCGGGTCGCCGCCGGCAGCTCCCGCAACAGCGCTTCGATGCGCCACAGGGTTTCGAGGATCAGCAGGCGGGTTTCCGGCGAAGGCACTTCGGCCACCGGCAGGCACGCGATGGTTTCCAGGTAGGCGCGTTCGATGTCCTGACGCCGCCAGCGATCGATCATCAGGCCCTTGGCGATGTGCGTCAGCAAGGCCCGTGGCTCACTGCCCAGCGGCTTGACCACTTGCCGGGTCAACAGACGCAGGAACGTATCGTGGGCCAGGTCGGCGGCATCGCAACGGTTACCGAGCTTGCGGTGCAACCACCCCTGCAGCCACCCATGGTGTTCGCTGTAGAGGTTATGGACTTGCTGGTTCAAAGGCTGATCGGCGGACGACATGGCGGGCAGAGACTCGACTCGGGCATCCTGCGTGAGTGTAATTAAGAATTGATCGCATTCTAGTGGCCCTGAGTGATTGCTGGCAATTCTCATTTCGCACTTTATTCGCGGACGGTATCCAGTGGCCTCCTCGACTTCCCGAAGATTGGCTATTTGTGCAATCCGCCGGCGGGACTAACGTAGTGACACACCCACTTGCTCTGGAGCACGCAATGCAACCTCGCATCGATTTCTACACCGCTTCCCCTGACGCCCTCAAAGCCATGATCGCGCTGGAAACTGCCGTCTCCAAGCTGCCACTGGAAAAGACCCTGATCGAACTGGTCAAGCTGCGTGCCTCGCAAATCAACGGCTGCGCCTTCTGCATCGACATGCACACCGCTGACGCGATCAAAGGTGGCGAAACCCCACGTCGCCTGTTCGCCGTGACCGCCTGGCGCGAAGCACCGTTCTTCACCGACCGCGAGCGTGCTGCACTGCTGTGGACCGAGTCCCTGACTCAACTGAGCCTGACCCACGCCCCGGACGAAGACTACGAAGCGGTCGCCGCTCAGTTCTCGCCAAAAGAAATGGTCGACCTGACCGTAGCGATCAGCACCATCAACAGCTGGAACCGTCTGGCCGTGGGCTTCCGCAAGACACCTCAGGCCTGATCCTGAGCACGAGTGCCGAGCTTCTACGCATCGGCACTCGCCACGGTAATGGGTTGACCTTGCGCATCGAGGTCGCCCAGGCCGTGGCGTAGGAGAGCAGTCGTTTTCTCGGTTGGGGTATAGGTAGTTCCTACGCAGGATGACCTGTATTCCGGCCGGTTTTACCTGTCGCCTAAGATGCCTTTGTAGGAGCTTTCTCCTTTTGCTGTCCACAGGGACGAGGGTGCTTCAGCCCCTCATTTTCGCTGTTAGGGTGGGAAGTATTCTCATCCATAAAGGCGAAACCCGATGTCGTATGCGTTATTTTCCTGTCGAAGGTGGCTTGGGTTCTTGGCCGTATTCCTCGTGGGGGTGAATTCTGCTGTAGCTGCAAACCCAGGGACGGACACTGCGATTACGATTGAGAAAGATCTGCGGACCTATTTCATCAACGAAGACGGCAGTTTTCTTGCTGATCATGAAATTGTGGCGCTGATCAACGAAGAGCGCGCCATCCAGTGGTATTCGCAACGCTCATTGAGCTACAACAAAACCCTGGAAAATCTGGAGATCGTCCAGGCGTTCACGCAAAAGCCCGATGGCCGGAAAGTGCCGGTCAAACCGGAGCAGATCAAAGAGCAACAAGAACGCGAATCGTCGGATGCACCGATGTTTCAGGACACCTTGGTCAAGGTGGTCATCTTTGCGGAAGTCGCCATCGGCGATCGCCTGGTTCTGCAGTACAAAACCCGTCGCACCAGCGCATTGTTCCCTCGGCACTTCGAGTCGCTGTCACATCCGCCCTTTCACCCCATAGGCCAATTCACCCTCGTCTACAACCTCCCCAAGAGCATGGCGTTGCATGCCGATGCCCGGGGTTTCAAGGCCACTGAGCCGGTGGTCGCAGAGGGGCGAGCGATCTATCGCTGGGACAATGTTCCAGAGAAAAAAGAGCGCATTGAGTCCGGTGCAGTGTCCTATCAGGACTATGGCCAATATCTGGCGGTCTCGACCTTTCCTGATTTCTCGGCCTTTGCCCAGGCCTATGACGCCCGGGCCAAGACCCAAGTGACCCCGCAGATCCGTGCGTTGGCGCAAACGATAACCGAAGGCCTGGTTTCCCCTCGGGACCAGGCGATGGCGTTGAATGACTGGGTGCGCAAGAACATTCGCTACGTCGCGGTGTACATCGGGCCGGGAGGCGTGGTGCCGCATCCGGTGGACACCATTCTGGCCAACCGTTATGGGGACTGTAAGGATCATGCGGCGCTAATGGAGGCGTTGCTGGCTGCTGTTGGGATAGACAGTACGCCGGCGCTGCTTAACGCCCACAACGCCTACACCCTGCCCAAGGTACCGACCCTGGGGGTATTCAACCATGTCATGACTTACATCCCGAGTCTGGACCTGTTCCTGGATTCGACAGCGCAACCGATCGCGGGTGGGTTTCTGCCGGTTTTCAATCTGGATAAACCCGTGCTGTTGAGCAAGACGGGCGTATTGGTAAGAACACCTGCCGTTCAGGAATCCAAGACCGAGAGCGATACGGTGTTCAAAATCAAATCCAGTGGCGACGCCGATTTTTCTCAGACGTCCAAAGTCACGGGTTGGGCTGCGCAGGTCAGTCGTTTTGCCATTGATTCCATGAGACCGGCAGACCGCAACCGACTGGTCACGGCAATCCTGTCTATTTCAGGGCAAAAGGGTAAAGGCGAATTCAATGTGGATCAGACGGATTCGAGCCACGACAGGTTTTCGATGAGCATGTCCGGGCAGACGGACAATCTGGTCAGCTTTCCAGGACCTGCAGGCGTACCCACTCTCAGCAGTTTTTCAGGGGGTATCGCCCAAAGGGTATTGGCCGTTGCAGCAGAAAGCGATCGTACTCAGGCCTTCACTTGCATCGCCGGAAGTACAAAGGAACAGGCTCGCTTCGAGTTCCCGCAAGACGTCAACATCATCGCGATGCCCACATCGACCACCATTGAACATCCGACATTTGAATACGCTTCAACCTATTCGAAAGAAGCGAATGCGGTGGTTGTTCATCGATCCTTCAATTTCAAACACCCCAGTGCGGTCTGCACGCCGCAGGATTTCCTGGACATGCGTACCGCACTCGATTTGGCGATGAGTGATCTGAAATCACAGATCGTGGTTCAGCGCCAATAGTCCATCAATGGGCATCCGGGCTCGGCGCGGCCGGTGGTTGCACCTTGCGCATCAAGGGCACCATTGCGGTGGCGATGACGAAACACACGCCAATCATCAGGAACGCATCACCGTAAGTTTGCGTCTGCGCCTCGCGGTAGGTCAGCAGCCAGAGCTGTTGCAGGCTGGCGGTGACGCCCGCATCACCGGTCTGTCCGAGGGCGGCAAAGTTGTTGCCGACCTGGGACAGCCATTGATTCATCGCCTCGTTGGTGCTGTTGAGGTTCTCCGCCAGCCGGGTGAAGTGCAGGTTGGTGCGGTCGTTGAGGATGGTGGCGCAGGCAGCGATGCCGATGGCGCCGCCCAGGTTACGCATCAGGTTGAACAGCCCCGACGCATGTTTGAGGCGCGACGGCGCCAGTCCGCCCAGGGTCAAGGTCACCGCTGGCGGCACCGCCAGTTGTTGCGCAATTCCGCGAAACGCTTGGGGCAGCATCAATTCCCTGGCCCCCCAGTCATGGGTGATCGGGCTGAAGTCCCACATCGACAGAGCGAACAGTCCGAGCCCGGTCATCATGATCCAGCGCAGGTCGATGCGATTGGCCAGAAAGGCATACAACGGAATCGCCATGATCTGGAACACACCGGTGGAGAAAACCGCCAGACCAATGTCCAGCGCGCCATAACCACGCACCCGTCCGAGAAACAACGGCGTCAGGTAAATGGTGGCGAACAGGCCGATACCGGTGACGAACGAGAAGAAACAGCCCAAGGCAAAGTTACGGTCCTTCAGGGCGCGCAGATCGACAATCGGATTGGCCACATGCAGGGTCCGGCCGATGAAGGCCAGACCGGCCAGGCCACTGATCCAGGCGGTGGTCAGGATGGTGCTGTCGCTGAACCAGTTCCAGCGCGGGCCTTCTTCGAGGGTGTATTCCAGGCAGCCGAGGAACAGCGCCAGGAACACCATGCTTATGTAGTCGGCGCCTTTGAGCAGCGACAGTTCCGGTTGGTCGATCTTCACCAGCATCGGCACCGCCACAGCGACGAAAATCCCCGGCACCAGGTTGATGTAGAACAGCCAGTGCCAGGAAGAGATATCGGTGATCCAGCCGCCAATCACCGGTCCCAACGTCGGCGCCAATGAAGCCACCGCGCCGATGGTAGCGGCAGCGATTACCCGTTGCTTGCCGCTGAAGAAAACGAACGCCGTGGTAAACACCATCGGTATCATCGAGCCGCCGAGAAACCCTTGCAGGGCGCGGAAGGTGATCATGCTCTGGATGTTCCAGGCGGCGCCGCAGAGCAGGCTGGTCAGGGTGAAGCCCACGGCAGATGCGCAGAACAGCCAGCGCGTGGAGAACACCCGGGACAACCAGCCGGACAGCGGGATCACGATGATCTCGGCAATCAGGTAGCTGGTTTGTACCCATGCGGTTTCGTCGGTACCGGCGGAGAGCCCGCCGCCGATGTCGCGCAGCGAGGCGGAGACGATCTGGATATCCAGCAGCGCAATGAACATGCCGATGCACATGCTGGCGAAGGCGAACACCTTGGTCGCCGTGGCCATGTTCGCGGCATTGAACGGTTGCACCGGGGCGGCGAGGGCGCGGCTCATGGTGCGCTCGCGACGGCAGGCGTTTCAGGCTCCTTGCGGGTGTCGACCTCAGCGGTCACCGACAGGCCAGGTCGCAGGTGGCCGAGTACGCTGTCGGCCGGATCCAGGAGGATACGCACCGGTACCCGTTGCACGATCTTGGTGAAGTTGCCGGTGGCGTTTTCCGGTGGCAGCACACTGAACTGCGCGCCGCTGGCCGGTGCCAGGCTGTCGAGATGCCCGTGGAATTCCTGCCCCGAAAGCACGTCGGCATGAATGATCACTCGTTGGCCGGGCACCATGCGCGCCAGTTGATCTTCCTTGAAATTGGCATCGACCCACAGGCCGCTGGCCGGCACCACCGACAGCAGTTGCGAACCGGCCTGGGCATAGGCACCGACCCGCGCCCGCCGATTGCCGATCACGCCATCCATCGGTGCCCGCAGTTCGGTGTAGCCGACATTCAATTGAGCCAGATCACGCTCGGCTTTCGCTTGAATCAAAGCGGCACGGGCCTGCTGTTTCTGCGTGGCAATCACGTTCAACTGCCGTTGCGCCGCTGTCAGTTCCGCCTGGGCGCGGGCGCTCAAAGCGGACGCGGTCTTGAACGTGGCATTGGCCCGCTGGGCGCTCTCCACAGAGACGGCGTTGGTGCTGACCAGTTTCTTGTAGCGGGCATCGTCATCCCGGGAGCGGGCAGTCTCGGCCCCGGCGGCATCGATGCCGGCGCGGGCCTGACCGATCACGGCCTGCTGCAATTGTTCGGTGGCATCGAGGTTGGCGAGCAGGGCTTCCTCAGCCGCCACCGCGCCTTCGGCCTTGGCCAGATTGGCGCGGTAATCGCGCGAATCCAGGCGAATCAACACATCGCCGGCCTTGACCTTCTGGTTGTCGGTCACCAGCACTTCATCGATATAACCCGCCACCTTCGGCCCGATCACCGTCACGTCGCCACCGATATAGGCGTCGTCGGTTTCCTCGATAAAACGCCCAGCGGTCCACCAATGTGCGGCATACACACCGGCCAGGACCAATACAGCGATGACTGCGATCGACAGCAACAGGCGTTTGAGCTGGGGAGGCTTGCGGCTGGTCACCGGGACCGCCAGATCGGGCTCAACGGAAGGCATGCTGGTCATGAGGGTTACCTGTAGGAAACGGGCATTTAATTACGTGTGTAATATGACGCATGTCATATTTGGTGGCAATTGATTTTTGCTGCCGGTCGTCAGGTGATGGGAAAGCGTAAAAAACGGGGAGAAATATTATGAAAAAAGCCGTTAAGAGCGACGTTTCAGACGCTGTGATAGCGTCGGAAGACGTTCACAGCTGACGAATGATCATACTCAAAATGCGCAAGGAAGCTCACTTATGCCCTTACAGCGGCCCATTTCTTCATTACCTGCCAGTGACGCCGACGGGAATGTCTTTCAGGTGAAAGTCTCTGTTGTACCCATGACAAAAAAATTGGCTGATCAATGGCATGAGAGCGTTCAGCCGATCGTCAACAGCTACTACGCCCATTTCGGTGAATCGCACAATAAAGTCCGTGCAGATGTCGGATGGCGCTGGCCGACGTATCTGAAACTTGTGGCGATTCATAACTACCTTACCTACTTGCCAGGGAACGGCTCCGAAAAAGGAAAGGCGTTGTGTGTCGTAGTCTCCAAGGGAGAGCAGAAATTCCCGATAGGAATGCTCTCAATCGTTCCGAAACTGCATTGCAGCGTTCAGGGCGTCGAACGGCAACGTGCTTTCGCTTGGTACCTTTCTGATGCTCCTTCGGAGGCTTATGAGCAGTTATTGGGGCAGCCAGCGGTGCGTGGAGTCGCCAAAGCGTTGATTGATTGTACGATCCAGGCGGCTTTGGATGAGGGGGATGATGGAGAGTTACTGCTCCATGCGGACCCGAAGGGTGGCAGGAGACTGATCGATTTTTATGAGTCTGGCTGCAGGATGACTCGGTTGTCGCCCGTTAATGGAAGCATTACTGCCGTGTGGCGCAGGGGGCGACCCAATGAGTATTTTCATTTCAATGGAGCAGAGGCACAGGCTTTTTCTGCTCTCTATGACCCGCGAAGGTAGTTGGCATGGCTAAGCTTTGCGCTACTGAATACCGGAAGGTAGAGTGAATTTCATGACGGACACCAGACCTCGACTTTCGAAAGCAGAGATTGCCCACGCGCTTCGCGAGTTGAAGGGCTTCAATGCTGATCTTGATTCTCAAAGCGGTCGCGACGCATCGGTAGCACTGATCGCAGACATCATGTCCGATCCGATCCAGAGAGACCGCTTCGTTTCGTTGCTGGAGTGTTTTGATGATCTGCAGCCCGAGCCGCTGGCGGTCTCCTGGGTGAACGATGGTTCTCCCTTCGACAAAGCAGCCGCGTCACCGTTTTCAGATGATCTTCATCTTGATTTGCCCACGGGAGCTGAAGAATCTTGTTTGGCGAGCGGGTCTGGGGGGCCGACGGTCAAGAAATTCTTGAGCAAGTACAAGGAGGAAATGGTTTCCTCTGTTTCTTTTGACGCTTGCGCATCTCCAGAATCCCTCCATGCCCTCCATGCCCTCCATGATTCTGCTGGCGAGTCTGATCCAGGCAAAAAAAATTCTTCGTTTGATGTGTATGCCTGGAGTCAGGTACTGCTGTTGGCCAAGCAGCAATTACAGGGTGAAGCCTCTCGTCGGCCGTCTTTTGTATCCAGACTTGCTCAGGTCTTCTATCGGGAGGATTCCCCGGAATGGGAAGTTGAAAAATGCCCCATAAACCGAGACTCACTTTTGATTATTTTGAATCATGGCGACGATCACGCATCCATTGGATTTGTAGGTAATGGTCAACGGGCGTTTGTCATGTTGTCGATCAACGACACTGCATTGACCATGAACGAATCCTTTCAGAACGCGGAAAAGTTTGCTGCACGTATCGCGAATTTTTTCATCGATGAACCGAAGTCGGGCCATAAAGCTATCCAGCACATGCTCAGGGCATTGTGACGATAGCTAAGCTTGGCGTTCGATGTAGGAGCTGCCGCAGGGGGTGTTTTATTGGCTGGTCAATCGCATGTTGACCATCGCCAACCCATCCTTCCCATCACGGCTACTCACCCCAATTGCCAGCCCTCCAGCACCGCCGGATTGGCTTTCAACCATGCGTTGGCCGCTGCCCTGGGTTTCTTCAACACGGCGTCCATTACCACGGCCCTGGCTTGCCTTGCGGACTCGCGGCTGCCACCGATCGATCAGAGCACCATGGGCTTTTTCGAGCGAGTGGTCATCGATGAAGGTTTCGACGGCATGGGCCTTGGGGAGGAGGCAGAGCGGGGGGGACAATCCGATTCTGCTGATGGGCAATCACGGCGTGCTGGGGGCGGCGCAGAGCATCGCCCAGGCGTTCGATTATCTGTACTACTTCTTCGAGCGGGCGTGCGAGACCTACATCACCTTGCCACAGGCCAGGCGCGCATGAACATATTGTCGCGCTCGGCCTTGAACAGCGTCACGTCGTAGAAGTAACGCGAGGGCAGGGTAAGCGCCTCTTCCGGATCCTGATGATCCCAGCCGTCGATGGAACTCTGTGATTTGCGAGTCTGGATGTCATGCATCAAGGCGATCTCCTCGGTCGGAACAGCGGTGTCGTGAGACCTAATCCAGGTGGCGTCGAGGAGGGCGGATTGATCAAAAGCGACCAGTTGCGCAGAGAAAACATCAAAAGATCGCAGCCTTCGGCAGCTCCTACATCGGAATGCGTTCCCTGTAGGAGCTGCCGAAGGCTGCGATCTTTTGATCTTGAAACGGGAAACCGGTATCGCGCTGTTTTACACCTGCGCCTCGGGCAATCCACAAGGCGGATCGAGGTTATCCAGTGCCCGATTGACCAACAACTCACCCAGAACCGCCAGTTGCTGAATCGCCAACATGACATTACGCCGCGAACCTTCCACCTCGCACGCGAGATCGGTCGCCATGACGTTCAGGGAAGCGAGGGTTTCACAGGCGTGACAGAGCAGGGACTCGGTGTCGACATCTGGAATGATGGTAAAGACATGACTAACGGGGTCGGGGCGATTGGGGTTACGCAAGCGTGCGCTGACGAGGGGCTCGGTGATGTCGGAGAGTTTGGAATAGTCGATGTTTTCGGCGCCGGAAGGGTCAGACTGCGGTGGGGTGGTGTTGGCTTTTTTCATGTTGAAGCTCCGTGTTAGTGGAAATGGGCCAATCCTTGCCATCAATAAAATTTAGTTGATGGCAATGAGAAAGTTGGCTGACGGGTAATTTATTACCAGAAAATTCAAATTGTTTAATCAAAAAAATGAACATCTATGTAATTAAATGATTCATGTTTTATTGCTTCCAAAGTTCTGTAGGTTAAATCGTCCGGTGAGGTTCTGTTTTCTGAAAGAAATGTCTCTAACAAATGTGGGCTTGGGCTGTAGGAAAGATGAGCGGGGTAAATTCGAAAATCACTGTTTGACGGGCTTTGGCAGCAGTTGCACTATTGTTGCTCGCGAGAGATCAGTGTGAAGGGGGGGCTGGTCTCGCCTGCATAGGCATTCGATCAAAACGATCAAACGGTAGTTCTCATGTACAAGAAAGAAAAAACTGAAAGATTGAAGAGTAATATCAAGTATCTAATAAAGAGTCGTGGAGAAACGCGGTTGTCGTTATGCAGTGCCAGTGGTCTGACTAGGTCAACGATTTATAATATTCTGGAGGGGAAAGTTGTCAATGTGCAGCAGTCGACAATTCGCAAGATTTCAGATTTTTTTGGCGTTTCGTACACGGAAATAGAAACGGTAGATTTCGAAGAAAAAGAAATTATAGAAAGCAGTATTTCAATAAAAGGGAATACTAATCCTGCGGCAGTACCCATTATAAGGGAGAGTGTGCTTTTTCAAAGTCTGGATAAGAAAATCGGTGAGTTGGTGACAATTTATCCTCTGACTTATTATTTTGGCGTGGCATGTAATGTGATTGGTGTGCTTTTGGAGAGTCGGGTCAGTGGTGTTAACGAGGTAGGAGACCTGTTAATAGTGAAAAAAGGAATGCCGGCAGGTGATAAAGAAGTACTGGTGTGCGACAAAAGAACGGGGAGATATTTCATTACTCGCGATCCAGTTTTGGACATGGATTTCGTTTGCGTGATAGGCGAGGTTATCGAGGAGAGATTCAATGGGCGTTGATTCTGAAAAAAGCGGATTCAAGCTATTAGGGTTTGAAAACTCAAAAAGCCTTGCCGTCATAATGGTTGTTTCCACAGGCAAGATCGTCAAGATAAAATTATGCGATTTGCTGAAGAGTGAACTGCTGGATAATTTAAGCAAGATTGAAATCAAGGATATTTACCGGAAGTTTTACTCTGGCGGCGCGGCTCTGACTGCATATGAGATGAGTGATCGAAATGAAAAGTCATGGATGACCTACGTCGCTCTCAATCTAACGTTATTCGCCTTGTATGTTTTTACAAACATTGCTGCGGCCAAGCTCATTTATATAGAGTATTTCGATGTCGTCGTTACTCCCGGTGTGTTTCTCTATCCGTTAACGTTTTTGATCGTCGACCTGTTGAATGAATCCTACGGTTTGAAGTTGGCAAGGAGAGCTATCTATTTTGCTTTCGCAAGTAATGCTTTTATTCTTGTTGCGTTGGCCTTGGCCAGCCATCTACCCGGTCTATCAGGCTGGAAACTCGATCAGCCATATGGTGAAGTTGTCGGTCATGTTTCTTCTGTATTGGTGGCTTCGTCAGTCTCATTCCTTTTTTCAGAATATGTCAATTCATACTTGCTGTGCAGGATAAAAGAGCTTACAAATTCGCGGTTCTTGTTTTTGCGAGTGTTCTTCAGTACGTTTTTTGCGGTGATAATTGATAGCTTTATATTTTGCTTTATTGCGTTTTATGGATCTATGAATAATGAAGATATTCTTGCAATGGTTTACGTTCAAATTGTGATTAAGATGGGTTTTGCCGTGTTCAATGTACTCCCCGCCTATGGGGCGAGGTCATTGTTCAGGAAGTATGTGACGACTCATCAGGTCGCATAAGGCCGAGGCATGAATCGATGGATCCATGCCTGGCAATCTACTTCGTTAGTCGAGGATCATTTGTTTGCTCAGACTCTCCATCGTTTCCGCTCTGTTATCCAAAAACTCCCTCAACCCCTTCGCTCTAAGTCTGCAAGCATCACACTCCCCGCATCCGCTCCCCATCAACCCGTTGTAGCAAGTCAACGTATGGTCGCGGACCAGCTCCAACTGGTTATGCGAATCGGCCAGGGCCCAGATTTGTGCCTTGTTCAACCACATCAGCGGGGTTTCGAACTTGAGTGGGTAGTCCATGCCGGACTCAACGGCGACGTTGAGTGCCCTGACGAATTGATCCCGGCAATCGGGGTAGCCCGAGAAATCCGTTTCACAGACGCCGGTGATCACAGTTTGGGCTTGTACCTGGTAGGCGTAGATCGACGCCAGTGTAAGGAACAGGATGTTCCTGCCGGGTACGAAGGTGCTCGGTAGCTTTTCACCTGAGCGGCTAGTGGTGGGGACGGGGATGTTGTCGCGGGTCAGGCTGCTGATTGCCAGCTCGTTGAGTAATGAGACGTCCAGTACCTTGTGGACTTTCACGCCCAGCTTCTTGGAAAGCGTCTGCGCGACTTCGATTTCCGCGCGATGGCGTTGGCCGTAGTCGAAGGTGATGCAGTGGATTTCATCATAGTGCGGCAATGCCTGGATCAAGCAGGTGGTGGAGTCTTGTCCGCCGCTGAAAACGATAACTGCCTTTTTAGTCATGCTCTTTTCTTCCTTGGTGGTCATTCCGGCTAACAGCCGGAGAGGTATTGACCCTATCGGGAAGTGCAGATTCTTGCTGTGGGACGTTTCCGAGATGGGTGTCGCCGTTTTCCTTTTGTGTCACTTCGTTGCGTAAAGATCAAACGATCAGGAAACAAGAGATGGCCAGCGCAAAAGTGATGGCGAACACCGTGGCGAGGGAGCTTGCTCCCGCTCGGCTGCGCAGCAGTCGTAAAACCCTGCGACTGGGTTCGACTGGAGGGCGCAGGGGGCCGCTTCGCAGCCCAGCGGGAGCAAGCTCCCTCGCCACAGGTGGCTAGTCGTCAGATGAGCGGCGTGATCAAGCCCGCTCGAAGATCGCCGCGATCCCCTGACCACCACCGATGCACATGGTCACCAGCGCATAACGCCCGCCGGTGCGGTGCAGTTCGTGAATGGCCTTGGTCGCAATGATCGCGCCGGTCGCACCCACCGGGTGGCCCAGGGCAATGCCCGAGCCGTTCGGGTTGACCTTGGCCGGGTCGAGATCAAGCTCCTGGCTGACCGCACAGGCCTGCGCGGCGAAGGCGATGTTGGCTTCGATCACGTCCATGTCCGCCACGGTCAGGCCGGCACGCTTGAGCGCCAGGCGGGTGGCCGGCACCGGGCCCAGACCCATCAGTTCCGGCTCCAGGCCGGCGTGGGCGTAGCTGACCAGGCGGGCCAGCGGACGTAGGTTGTTGACCTGAACCGCGCTGCCTGTGGCCATGACCAGTGCGGCAGCGCCGTCGTTGAGGCCCGAGGCGTTACCGGCCGTCACCGAACCGTCCTTCTTGAACGCCGCTTTCATCGCCGCCAGCTGTTCCAGGGACGTGGCGCGAGGGTGTTCGTCGACGTTGAACAGCTTGGTGCCCTTGCGATCCTGGATCTCGACCGTGGCGATCTGATCGACGAAGTAGCCGTTGGCGATGGCATGGGCGGCGCGTTTCTGGTCTTCGAACGCCAGCGCATCCTGCATTTCGCGGGTGATGCCGTTGCGCTCGGCGACGTTCTCGGCGGTGATGCCCATGTGAAAGTTCTGGAACGGGTCATGCAGGATGCCGAGCATGTAGTCCACCGCCTGGACGTTGCCCATGCGCGCGCCCCAACGGGCCGCCGGCAGCAGGTACGGGCCACGGCTCATGGACTCGGCACCGGCGCCGATGACCACGTCGGCATCGCCCAGCAACAGGGTTTGCGCCGCGCTGACAATCGCTTGCAGGCCGGAGCCGCACAGGCGGTTGACGTTGTAGGCCGGGGTTTCCTTGGGAATGCCGGCATTCATCGCGGCGACGCGGGAGATGTAGGCGTCGCGGGTTTCGGTGGGGATCACGTTGCCCATCACCAGATGGCCGACCAGCGCCGGGTCGACGTTGGCGCGTTGCAGGGCGGCCTTGACTGCGGTGGTCGCCAGGTCGGCCAGGGGCACGTCCTTGAGCGAGCCGCCGAAGGAACCGATGGCGGTACGGGCGGCGCTGACGACGAAGATTTCCGGAGTGTTCATGGCTGGTTTCCTTTCGGTGGATGCTTATCTGTACTGCGATTGAGCAGGGCGTTCAAGGCGGTCTTGGCTTCGGCGCTGTTCAGGCGCTGAATGAACAGCGTGTTCTCTTCGCGCAGGGTGGCTTGCAGTTCGGCCATGCCGGCCTGCTTCATCAACTGCCGGGATTGGCGCAGGGCTTGCTGAGGCATTGCCAGCAAGCGATGGGCGATTTGCCGAGCCGCGGCCAGGCATTGCTCGCCGTCATCAAAGGCTTCGTTGGCCAGGCCCCAGGCCACTGCATCGTCGCCACTGAAGCCTTCGCCCAACAGCAGCAAACGGGCAGCCCGGGCCTGGCCCAGCAGACGCGGCAACAACAGGCTGGCGCCGAACTCCGGGCACAGGCCGATATTGACGAACGGCATGCGCAGCTTGGCATTGCGGGTGACCAACACCTGGTCGCAATGCAACAGCAGGGTGGTCCCGATGCCGATGGCCGCGCCGCACACCGCCGCAATCAACGGTTTTTGCAGATGGGTCACGGCGCGCATCAGGCGAAACGCCGGGCTGTCCAGGTGCGTGGGCGGTTCTTGCAGGAAATCCACCAGGTCGTTGCCACTGGTGAAGCAGGTCGGGCCACCGGTCAGGATGATCACCCGAACTTCAGCGTCCTCGTCGGCGGCAAACAGCAGGTCCGCCAGCCGCGTGTACATGGCATTGGTCAGGGCGTTGAGCTTGTCGAGACGGTCGATGGTCAGCGTCAGCACGCCGTCATGGTGTTCTTGTTTGATCAGGTCGGTCATGCAAGGCGCCTGCGCAGTCGATTTGGCGACCACTTTAAGCGTCAGGCAAAGCTTGCCGCTATGACGAAACGGGTCAACCGGGCTGGTGCTTTTTGCCATGTGTGCGCTCGACACACCCATTCGGGGTATGGATTCACCCCGGGAATCGCCCAATAGTAGGTTCATCCGCTCATCCAGAGCCGAACTCGCTTGATAAGGTGCATTTGCTATGGGCAAGACACTGCTTAAGGTGATTTCCAGTCTGTTTGTTGTACCGCTGACCCTGACCGCTCACGCCGCCGACGTGAACGACGCCAATACCCTCAGGCTGTACAACTGGGCGGATTACATCGGCGAAAAGACCCTGGCCAATTTCGAGAAAGACACCGGCATCAAGGTGATCTACGACACCTTCGACGCCTACGAAACGGTGCAGGCGAAATTGCTCACCGGCCATTCCGGCTACGACCTGATCGTGCTCAATGCGTCCCTGGCGCCACCGTTGATCAAGGCCAAGGTGTTCCAGCCGCTGGACAAGAAATTGCTGCCGGGCTGGAGCAACCTGGATCCGCAAGTACTGCAGGACATGCAGGGCTTCGACCCGGGCACCCAGTATTCCGCGCCCTACACCTGGGGCAGCAATGGCGTGACCTACAACGTCGACAAGATCAAGGAGCGCATGCCGGACGCGCCGATCGGCTCGCTGGCGATGATTTTCGATCCGAAGATCGTCGCCAAATTTGCCGACTGCGGCGTGACCCTGCTCGATGCGCCCACCGAAGTCATTCCCATGGCCCTGACCTACCTGGGGCGCGATCCGCGCAGTGCCGCGCCGCAAGACCTGAAAGCCGCCCAGGATCTGTTGCTGTCGGTGCGGCCCTACATACGCAAGTTCGACTCGGTCAATTACCTGACCAGCCTGCCCAACGGCGACGTGTGCATGGCCATGACCTGGTCCGGCGACTACGCCACCGCCATGGCCCGCGCCGCTGAAGCGAAGAAGGCGATCAACCTGGCCTACTTCATTCCCAAGGAGGGCTCGCTGATCTGGTTCGACAACATGTACATCCCGGCCGACGCCCCGCACGTGGCCAACGCCCACAAATTCCTCGAGTACCTGATGCAGCCGCAGGTGATGGCCGATGTGAGCGATTACATCAACTACGCCAACAGCAACGCCGCGGCCACCCCGTTGCTCGACGCGGCGGTGCGCGACAACCCGGCGATCTACCCCGATGCCCGGACCCGCGAGCGCCTGTTCCCGCAGAAGACCCAGGACGCCAAGGACATGCGCGCCATCACCCGGGTCTGGAGCACCGTGAAAAGCGGCATCTGATTTGTACGAACGTTAGTCAATTCGGTTAGAGGTTTATTTATGGCGACGCCAACACCCACCGTCTTTTCGCCGGCCGATGATTCCCGGCTGATCAAGGCCGACAAGGCCCATCACATGCACGGCTACCACGTGTTCGACGAGCACGCCGAGCAAGGTTCACTGAACATCGTCGCCGGGGAGGGCGCCTACATCTACGACACCCAGGGCAACCGCTTCCTCGATGCAGTGGGCGGCATGTGGTGCACCAACATCGGCCTGGGCCGTGAGGAAATGGCCGAGGCCATCGCCGATCAGGTCCGGCAACTGGCGTATTCCAACCCGTTCTCCGACATGTCGAACAACGTGGCCATCGAGCTTTGCGAAAAACTCGCCAGCCTTGCGCCCGGCGACCTGGACCATGTGTTCCTCACCACTGGCGGCTCCACCGCCGTGGACACCGCTTACCGCCTGATCCAGTACTACCAGAACTGCCGTGGCCTGCCGGACAAGAAGCACATCATCGCCCGCTTCAACGCCTATCACGGCTCCACCACGCTGACCATGTCGATCGGCAACAAGGCCGCCGACCGGGTGCCGGAGTTCGATTACGCCAACCCGCTGATCCACCACGTGTCCAATCCCAACCCGTACCGCGCACCGGACGGCATGGACGAGGCGCAGTTTCTCGAGTTCCTGGTCAAGGAATTCGAAGACAAGATCCTGTCGATCGGCGCGGACAAGGTGGCTGGGTTCTTCGCCGAACCGGTGATGGGCTCGGGCGGGGTGATCATTCCGCCCAAGGGCTACCTCAAGCGCATGTGGGAAGTGTGCCAGCGCTACGACATCCTGTTCGTCGCCGATGAGGTGGTGACCTCGTTCGGGCGCCTGGGCAAGTTCTTTGCGTCCCTGGATGTGTTCGATGTGCAGCCGGACATCATCACCACCGCCAAAGGGCTGACCTCGGCGTATCTGCCGCTGGGCGCGTGCATCTTTTCCGACCGCATCTGGAAGGTCATTGCCGAGCCAGGGAAGGGCCGCTGCTTCACTCACGGCTTCACCTACAGCGGCCATCCGGTGTGCTGCACGGCAGCGCTGAAGAACATCGAGATCATCGAGCGCGAGCACCTGCTGGCCCATGTCGACGACGTCGGCGGCTACCTGGAACAACGGCTGGCGACGTTGCGCGATTTACCGCTGGTGGGGGATGTGCGCTGCCTGAAGCTGATGGCGTGCGTGGAGTTCGTTGCCGACAAGCGCACCAAGGCGCTGTTCGCCGACGAGATCAACATCGGCGAAAAGATCCATTCCCGGGCCCAGGCCAAGGGTTTGCTGGTGCGACCGATCATGCACCTGAACGTGATGTCGCCGCCGCTGATCCTCACTTATGCTCAGGTCGATGAGATCGTCGAGACCCTGCGTGAGTGCATCCTGGAAGTGGCGGCCGAGCTTGAGGCGAGCGGCCAGTACCTCGGCCGATGAGTTCGTCCGTCAGGCTTTTACCAAGGCCCTGCTCACCCGCTAGACTGCGGGTCATGAGCAAACCACACGACGATACGCTGATCGCGATGCCCTTCGGGGCATTGCACCAATGGCATGGGGGAATGCGCGAGGCATTCGCCCATATCGACGAGCCCGACGCCCTGCAATACCTGGCGTCGGCGCTGGGGCAACTGGTGTCCATCGAATCGATGATGATCAGCCTGGAGCGCAAGGACCGCGCGCCGCAACTGCTGCACCAGCGCGGGATTGCCGAGGAGTATCAGGTCTCGATCCTCGACCGCTATTTTTCCGGTGGCTACTTGCTCGACCCGTTCTGCCTGGCGGTGGAGCAGGGGTTGGCGGAAGGCTTCTACCACCTCGAAGAAATCGCCCCGGACAACTTCTTCGACAGCGACTATTACAAGACCTACTACCTGAAGGCGAACTGCTCGGAAGACAGCTACTACATCGTCGACACCGGCAACGACACCAAGATCTCCGTCAGCCTGTTCCAGGGTTTCGGCGGTGAATGTTTGCGGGTCGATCAGTTGAACCTGTTGCGCGCCGTGGAACCGTTGGTGCGGGAATTCGTCAGCGAATTCAGCCGACGCGGCCTGCTGCGTGGCAGCGAGATTCAGGGGGGTGATGCTCAAGGCCTGCGCGATGACCTCAAGCACCGCGTGCAATCGGCGTTCGAGCATTTCGGCAGTGATCTGCTCACCGAACGCGAGCGGGAAGTGGCGCACATGGTCCTGCGAGGCCACTCGGTCAAATCCACCGCCAGCCAAATGAACATCTCCCCGGAAACCGTGCGCATGCACCGCAAGAACCTGTATTTGAAGCTTGAGGTGGGGTCGCAGTCGGAGTTGTTTGCGCTGTTTATCGAGTGGTTGCGCAAGCACTGAGTATTTCAGTCCAACGCAGAACAAATGTGGGAGCGGGCTTGCTCGCGAATGCGGTGTATCAGTCGACATATTCATTGACTGACCCACCGCATTCGCGAGCAAGCCCGCTCCCACAGGTTTAATCAGCGTTAGCGCAATCGTCGTCCGATCACGTCCAGCACATCGCAGCCATCGCGCAGCGGGATGGCGCAGAGCAGGGCGAAGTCGCTGAGGATGAAGGATTCGCACTCGATTGAGCCGCGCATGGACAGGTTTTCCAGGACCTGGGTGACGGCGCGGATGCGGTAGTTGGCGGCATCCATCAGGACGTCGAGCGGGGCGTGGGTGTCGACGAAGAGGGTGGGCATGTCGGTGCAGTTGCTGGTCAATGCCATGAAGCGGTTGTCGGGGTGAGGGGTTGGTTTTTCGTAGGGGGGATCGGGGTGAATGGTTTTCATGGTTTTTAACTCTAGGAGAGGTAATACGGAGCTGCCGAAAGCCTTCCTACGGGCTAGGGTGGCAGCCATGTACGGGGTAGGAATATCGAGTCCCTAGAGCTAACCTCGACCACGCCGAAGCGTGCCCGTACATGGCCACCGCAGCTGATCTTACGGACGCATGTGAACGGCCGCAAACCAGGTATTTGGTACCAACTTAGCTTTAGGGAATCTTGAGGTTCCTACACCCCACCACTGAATTTCAGTGACCATCAAAGCCTATCGATTGAGCACCTTTCAAACCAGTTCACGCGGTTCGCCACCATTCGAAGGAAATCTCCGAAGACCCTGCCCGGAAACGGTGTAGGACCTGTGCAAGGAGTGCCTGAAAAACAGGGCGAAGGGCGTGTGAGTGAGGCGCCATGGGCATTACCCAAGCCTAGGAAAAACAGAAATGTCCTACGCCAATTGACACTTGGTTCACTCCAACCTCAAGTAGAAGCGAGCCTGCTTGTGATGGCGGCCTGGATTGATTCAAGAATTCGGCTGATGGATAACATGCCCTGGCTGCGCATAGAGATCGATACCCAGCGCATGAATCACTTTCAGAACCGTGTGGAAACGTGGTTTTGCGCCAGGGGCAAAGGCCTTGTACAGACTCTCGCGACCCATTCCCGAATCTCTGGCGACCTGTGTCATGCCACGGGCCTTAACCACGTATCCCACGGCACGTAGAAACTCTTCATTGTCCCCCTCCGCCAGCACCTGGGACAGGTATTCGCTGATGGCCTCATCGCTGTCGAGCAGACTTGCCATGTCAAAGGCCGTCAAAGTCTGGCTCATGGTTAAACCTCCTTTGCCATTTTTTTTGCACGTTGGATATCAGCGTTCTGTGATGACTTGTCACCCCCGGCAAGCAAGATGATGACGACAGTCTTACGCATCGTGAAGTAAATCCGGTATCCGGCGCCAACATCCACGCGCATTTCGGAAACGCCATTACCTACTGGTTTGATATCGCCCAAATTTCCCGCGCTGGCACGTTCAATGCGACGGGCTATGGCAATCCTTGCCCGCACATCACGGATTGAGGAATGCCATGCGGAGAAAATCGCTGTTTGCTGGACAAGTTAATTCATTGTGCAACTGTATCCAAATGGATACGGAGCGGAAGTCAGACTTTTCTTGGATTGCCGGTGATTTTTCCGCGATATGTGTGGGGCTGGGGATCATTCAATCCGCCAAAAAAACTGTGGGAGCGGGCTTGCTCGCGAATGCGCCGTGCCCGTCGACATCATCGTTGTCAGACACACCGCCTTCGCGAGCAAGCCCGCTCCCACCTTTTTGATCTGGGGTCACCGCAAAGCCCGGATCAATCCTCGCGTTTCACCACCAACGTCAAGATGTCATAACTGGCCACCAGCTCTCCCAACTGGTTGGTCACTTCCACATCCCACGCCACCACGCCCTGCGGGATGCCTTGCGGGCTCTTCTTGCCCTGGTCGATTTTGCGCTTGCAGGTCAGGCGGGCCTGTATGGTGTCGCCGATGCCCACCGGGTTGATGAAACGCAGGGTGTCGAGGCCGTAGTTGGCCAGGACCGGGCCGACGCCAGGGGAGACGAACAGGCCGGCCGCGGCCGACAGCACGAAGTAACCGTGGGCGATGCGTTTGCCGAATTGCGATTCCTTGGCGGCGATGTCGTCGAAGTGCATGTAGAAGTGGTCGCCCGACAGGCAGCCGAAGTTCACAAGGTCGGCTTCGGTGACGGTGCGGCGGTGGGTCAGCAGCGACTCGCCGATCTGCAGGTCCTGGAAGTAGCGACGGAACGGGTGCACGTCGGTTTCGATGACCTTGGCGCCGCGCACGTATTCGCCGGTGACCGCTGCCAGCATGGTTGGCGAGCCCTGTACGGCGGCGCGTTGCAGGTAGTGTTTCACCGCACGCAGGCCGCCGAGTTCTTCGCCGCCGCCGGCACGACCCGGGCCGCCGTGCTTGAGTTGCGGCAGCGGCGAGCCGTGGCCGGTGGATTCGCCGGCGCAGTGACGGTCCAGGACCAGCAGACGGCCGTGCAAGGCCGCTGCCACCGGAACGGCTTTGGCGGCGATCTGTGGATCTTTGGTCACCAGGCTCGCCACCAGGCTGCCTTTGCCGCGCGCGGCCAGGGCCAGGGCTTCATCCAGATCGTCGTAAGCCATCAAGGTGCTGACCGGGCCGAACGCTTCGATGTCGTGGGCGCCGCCTTCAGCGTGCGGGTCACGGGCTTGCAGCAGGGTTGGGGCGAAGAATGCGCCCTTGTCGACGTTCTCGCCCCGCGGCTCGAAACCGTCACGGGCACCGAACAGCAGGTCGCTGCTCTGCAACAGGCTTTCCAGGCGCTCGGCCACGTCCTTTTGCTGATCGTGGGACGCCAGTGCGCCCATGCGCACGCCTTCCACCGATGGGTCGCCGACCACCACTTTGGCCAGGCGATCGCGCAGGCGCGTGGCCACCGCATCGATGTGTTTGGCCGGGACGATGGCGCGGCGGATGGCGGTGCATTTCTGCCCCGCCTTGGTGGTCATTTCCCGGGCGACTTCCTTGATGAACAGCTCGAATTCTTCGTCGTCCGGGGTCACATCCGGGGCGAGGATCGCGCAGTTTAGCGAGTCGGCCTCGGCAGTGAACGGTACCGAGTTGCGGATCAGGTTCGGGTTGACCCGCAGCTTGGCCGCGGTGTCGGCGGAGCCGGTGAAGGTCACCACATCCTGGCCTTGCAGGCGGTCGAGCAGGTCGCCGGTGCCGCCGATGATCAGCTGCAGGCTGCCCGCCGGCAAAAGACCGGACTGGTCCATCAGGCGCACCACGGCTTCAGTCAGGTAGCTGGTGGCGCTGGCCGGTTTGACGATGCACGGCATGCCGGCGAGGAAGCTCGGCGCGAACTTTTCCAACATGCCCCAGATCGGGAAGTTGAACGCGTTGATGTGCACGGCCACACCGCCACGGGGCACCAGGATGTGGGTGCCGGCGAAGCTGCCCAGTTTGCTCAGTTGCAGCGCCGGGCCTTCGTGAACCACGTTGCCCGAAGGCAGCTCCCGGGCGCCGAGGCTGGCGTAGGTGAACAGCGTGCTGTTGCCGCCTTCGATGTCGATCCAGCTGTCGGCACGGGTGGCGCCGCTGTGGTGGGAGATCGCGTAGAGCTGTTCCTTGCGTTCGCTCAGGTACAGGGCCAGGGCCTTGAGGCGCTGAGCGCGCTGCTGGAAGTCCAGGGCCATCAGGCTGCTGACGCCCTGGCGACGACCGTGCTCGATGGCTTCGGCGAAGTCCGGGCGCTCTTCGTGGGTGCGGAAGATTTCATGGCCGTCGATGGCGCTGCGCAGGGTTTGCGCGCCGTGCTGGCCGATCCAGCGGCCGGCGATGAAGCTTTGCAGGGTAGGGGCTTGGGACATGTTGGCTCCTGGAATCGAAATATTGGGTTGCCGCAGGGGCAACTTGTAGGAGCTGCCGCAGGCTGCGATCTTTTGATCTTTGATCTTTAAAACACAGATCAAAAGATCGCAGCCTGCGGCAGCTCCTACAGGGCTCAATGCAAATTGTTGGGGGCGGTGTCAGAGCTGGTCGAAGTCCAGCACCACCTTGTCGCTGATCGGGAAGGCCTGGCACGACAGCACGTAACCGGCGGCCACTTCGTAGTCTTCCAGCGCGTGGTTGCTGTCCATTTCCACTTCGCCTTCGATGACCTTGCACTTGCAAGTCGAGCACACGCCGGCCTTGCACGAGTAGGGCAGTTCGGCGCCCTGGGCGTTACCGGCGTCGAGAATGCTCTGGCTGTTGCGCGGCAGGTCGAAGGCCAGGGCGCGGCCATCGCTGATGACGGTGATCTGGCTGACGGCGGCGTCCACCTGGCGGGCGGCCTCGCGGGCCTGGCGCTTCTGCTGGCTGCCGGCGGCGGCGAACAGTTCGAAGTGAATGCGCTCAGGCGCCATGCCCTTGGCCTTGAGGCTGTCGCGCACGGTTTCGGTCATCTCTTGCGGGCCGCAGATGAAGGCCGCATCGAGGGCCTTCACATCGAGCCAGCGGCTGAACAGTTGCTCGCATTTCTCGGCGTTGATGCGGCCGTTGTACAGGTCCACATCCTGCTGCTCGCGGCTGAACACGAAAATCAGGTTCAGGCGTTGCAGGTAGCGGTTCTTCAGGTCTTCCAGCTGTTCGCGAAACAGTGCGCCGGAACTGGAACGGTTGCCGTACAGCAGGGTGACGCGGCTGTGGGGCTCGGTTTCCAGGGTGGTCTTGATGATCGACAGGATCGGCGTGATGCCGCTGCCCGCCGCCACGGCCAGGTAGTTGCCATGGCGAGCCGGGTCCAGGTCCACACTGAAATGCCCGGCCGGCGGCATCACTTCCAGGCTGTGTCCGGCCTTGAGCTGTTCGTTGGCAAACGCAGAAAAGCGCCCACCGGCGACACGCTTGACCGCGATGCGCAGTTCACCGTCGTTGACCCCGGTGCAGATCGAATACGAACGGCGCACTTCTTCACCGTCCATCAAGGTGCGCATCACCAGGTGCTGGCCCTGGGTGAAGTGGAAACTGTCCTGCAGTTCCTGCGGAATGTCGAAGGCGATGGACACCGCGTCACGGGTCTCGGCGCGCACGTCCTTGATGGTCAGGCTGTGGAATTTACTCATTGTTGTTCTCCAGCTGGGACGGCCGATCGCCGCTCAGATGCACTTGAAATAATCGAACGGTTCCCGGCAATCGACGCAGCGATACAGCGCCTTGCACGCGGTGGAACCGAATTCGCTGAGCACCTCGGTGTGGGCGCTGCCGCACTGCGGGCAGAGGATCAGCGGGCTTTCACCGAGCAGGCTGCGTTTGCTGGTGCTGCCTTCGGGCGGTGCGATGCCGTAGGCGCGCAGGCGTTCACGGCCGCTGTCGCTGATCCAGTCGGTGGTCCAGGCCGGGGTCAGCCGGCGCTCCAGGTTCGGTGCGCGGAACCCGGCCTGCTCCAGTGCGTCACGGATATCACCCTCGATCACTTCAGTGGCGGGGCAGCCGGAGTAGGTCGGCGTGACCACCACGTGCAAGTGACCGGCCTGCCAGTCCAGATCGCGGACGATGCCAAGGTCCACCACGCTGACCACCGGCACTTCCGGGTCCATGACTTCGGACAGGATCGCCCAGGCGGCGGCCAGGTCCGACGGTTGTGCCGGGCGGGCGCCGAGGTCGCTGGCGATCAGCTCACCAGGTTGCATCGGGGTACGCTCGTGGCAGGAACTGCATTTCGGCCAGCAGAATCCCCAGGTGTTCGGTGTGCAGGCCCTTGCGCGCGTTGAGGTAGAAGTAGCTCGGCGCGGCCGGAACGGGCAGGGTGGCGCTGGCGAAAATCGCTTCGACCTTGGCTTGCCACGCCGCGGCGACGGTGGCGATGGCCGGGGTGATGCCGGCTTCGCACAGGCGCTGTTCGCTGTCGTCGGCGGCGATCAGTTCGACGGTGAAACGCCAGACTTCCGGGATGGCCGCGAGCATGCGCTTGTGGCTTTCCTCGGTGCCGTCGCCCAGACGCTCGACCCACTCGCCGGAGCGGCGCAGGTGATAGGTGACTTCCTTGACCGCTTTGGCGGCGATCCCGGCGATGCGTTCATCGCTGGACTGGCTCAGGCCGTTGAGCACTTGCAGGTGCCAGGCGTCGTACAGGAATTGCTTGAGAATGGTCACCGCGTAGTCGCCGTTGGGTTGTTCCACCAGCAGCAGGTTGCGATAGGCGCGTTCGTCGCGGCGGAACGCCAGGTCGTCGGCATCGCGGCCGTCGTCCAGCAGTTCGGCGGCGTAGTCCAGCCAGTTGCGGGCCTGGCCCACCAGGTCGAGGCCGACGTTCATCAGCGCCAACTCTTCTTCCAGGGCCGGGGCCTTGCCGCACCACTGGCACAGGCGCTGGCCCTGGATCAGGGCGCTGTCGCCCAGGCGCAGCAGGTATTCGATCAGATCGGTCTTGTTGTTCATGGTCGACCTCACATGTGCCCGACTTCGGCCGGCAGCTCGTAGAAGCTGGCATGGCGGTAGACCTTGTCGTCCGACGGGTCGAACAGCGGGTCTTTTTCATCCGGCGACGAGGCGGTGATCAGCGCCGAGGGCACCACCCACAGGCTCACGCCTTCGCTGCGACGGGTGTAGAGCTCGCGCGCGTTTTCGATGGCCATGGTGGTGTCGGCGGCATGCACGCTGCCCACATGCTTGTGGTTGAGGCCGTGCTTGCTGCGCACGAAGACTTCGAAAAGGGTCCATTCGGACATGACATCTACTCCACATTGAGGCTCTGCAGGAGCGCGCTTGCTCGCGATGTACCCGCGAGCAGCGCGGGGTGTCAGGTAGCCAGCGGTTAACGTTGACGACCATCGCGAGCGAGCTCGCTCCTACAGGGGTACGGTTGTCTTAGGCAGCGTTCTTGTTGTGTTTTTTGCGGGCGTGGGCGACGGCGGCTTCGCGCACCCAGGCACCGTCTTCGATCGCCTTGCGGCGGGTGGCGACGCGTTCGGTGTTGCACGGGCCGTTGCCCTTGAGCACTTCGTAGAATTCGTTCCACTGGATCTCGCCGAAATCGTAGTGGCCGCGTTCTTCATTCCACTTCAGGTCCGGGTCGGGGCAGCTGCAGCCCAGCAGTTCCAGCTGTGGGATGGTCTGGTCGATGAAGCGCTGGCGCAGTTCGTCGTTGCTCTGGCGCTTGATCTTCCAGGCCATGGACTGCGCGCTGTTTGGCGAGTGTTCGTCGCTTGGGCCGAACATCATCAGCGATGGCCACCACAGACGATTGATCGCGTCCTGGACCATGTCTTTTTGCGCCTGGGTACCGTGACGCATCATGGTCAGCAGGATTTCGTAGCCCTGGCGCTGGTGGAAGCTCTCTTCCTTGCAGATGCGCACCATGGCCCGGGAGTAGGGGCCGTAGGAGGTGCGCTGCAGCACCACCTGGTTGACGATCGCGGCACCGTCCACCAGCCAGCCCACTGCGCCCATGTCGGCCCAGTTCAGGGTCGGGTAATTGAAGATGCTCGAATACTTGGCCTTGCCGCTGTGCAGCTTGGCGATCTCTTCATCGCGGTCGGCACCCAGGGTTTCCATGGCGCTGTACAGGTACAGGCCGTGACCGGCCTCGTCCTGGATCTTGGCCATCAATTGCAGTTTGCGTTTGAGCGTCGGCGCACGGGTGACCCAATTGCCTTCCGGCAGCATGCCGACGATCTCGGAGTGGGCGTGCTGGGATATCTGCCGGATCAGGGTCTGGCGGTAGGCATCTGGCATCCAGTTTTTGGCTTCGATCTTGATTTCTGAATCGATTTTTTCCTGGAAGGCGCGCTCCTGTTCGGACATTTCCGACAAGTCTTTTATGCGCTTTACGCCTGTTTCTACTAGCTGTGCGTACATTGGGGGTCTCCGGCCTTGAAGCTATTCGAGGGCATGGAGAACTTTATAAGCGATACAGAAATTAATATCAAACACAAAATAACGTGTCGTATATTTTTCTGTATCGCTTTCGACTTGTCAGGGAGGTGGTAGCGGATTCTGGACAGGGTAGTGGCACCTTAGTAGCATCCGCCGCAGAGGGTCCTTGCTTCCGCTACATCGACCGACGTGGACCCATCAAGGATTGAACATGCACACCTTCAACCACAGCGATAAAACCCGAAACGGAAAACCCCGTGCTCAATAGCCAAAGTCCGGACTTCGTCCATGGCGATATCACGATCCAGTTCGATATCGAGCACGGTGTAGTGATCGGGGGCGCTTCGGGCGAGGATCAGATCTGGATAAAAACCACGGAGGGCGAAGAGCGGTGCCTGACGTATCGCTTCGAAGATTTCCAGCTGCGCAAAGGTCAAGAGGTGTCTGTGATCTATGCAGGAAGTCCGGATAGGGATGGCATGTGGGCGGCCTACCTGCGCAATCATGACCTCGCACGCGGTTTCGTCCTGAAATCGGCTGATGAGCTCTTCGACAAGCTGGTCAAGCCTCTGAAAGTGTCCTGGCTGATTGCGATCATCCTGTCGATCCCGGCGGGGTTGATGACTCTGTCGTTCGGTAACGGCAGCGTCGGCTGGCTGCTGCCAATCGCCTATTGGTTTTGGGTAGGCGCACGCGACAACAAACGCAGAAAAAGAGTGGTACCGGTTCTGGAACATTACATAGAACAGCTGGATACGCGTGCCGCGGTCAAACGTTCCGTAACGAGGGCTCTCTCGCGTCAGTGGTGATGGCCGAACATCCCCATTCCCCTGTAGGAGCGAGCTTGCTCGCGATGGTGGTCAACGATGACGCTGGCCGTCTGACTTCCCGCATCGTCTGGGCGTTCTTCGCGAGCATGCTCGCTCCTACAGGGATCGGGTACAGCTGTAGAGATCCCGGTCGGCAGTCAGGCCGCCATCGCTGGCGGGCCATCCCACAGGTTTCGTGAACGGCATCACCCCCTGTAGGAGCGAGCATGCTCGCGATGGTGGTCAACGATGACGCTGGCTGCCTGAATGCCCGCGTCGCCTGGGCAATTTTCGCGAGCAAGCTCGCTCCTACAGGGGATCGGGGACACCTGCAGAAATCCCGGTCGGCTGTGAGGCCGCCATCGCTGGCGGGCCAGCCCACAGGTTTCGTGAACGGCATCACCCCCTGTAGGAGCGAGCATGCTCGCGATGGTCGCCAACGATGACGCTGGCCGTCTGACTCCCCGCGTCGCCTGGGCATTTTTCGCGAGCAAGCTCGCTCCTACAGGGGTCGGGTACAGCTGTAGAGATCCTGGTCGGCTGTGAAGCCGTCATCGCTGGCGGGCCATCCCACAGGTTTCGTGAACGGCACTACCCCCTGTAGGAGCGAGCTTGCTCGCGATGGTGGTCAACGATGACGCTGGCCGTCTGACTCCCCGCATCGTCTGGGCATTCTTCGCGAGCATGCTCGCTCCTACAGGGGATTCGGTGTGCCTGCCGCTGAAAAAAAAGCCCCGCAAACGCGGGGCCATAAGGGGTGCAGCAGTCATGCTTTAGGGCGTTTGTCCAGCACGTGGCAGGCTTTGCCTTCGGATCGTTTGATCGAGTGGAACGGCTGCAGCACGATCCGCGAGCTGATCCCGATGTATGTCTTGATGTGCTTGCTCAATTCCCCGCACACCGCCTTCTGCTGGTCATCGGTCAAATGCTGGTGCTCAGCCTTCAATTCCACGTGCACGTCGACGCTGTCCAGGTTGCCGTTGCGATACAGATGAATCTCGTAGCATTCGGCAAGCTGTTTGACTTTCAGCACTTGCTCTTCGATCTGCGTCGGGAACACGTTGACGCCGCGGATGATCAGCATGTCGTCGCTGCGGCCGGTGATCTTGTCGATGCGGCGCATCGGGCGTGCGGTGCCCGGCAGCAGGCGCATAAGAACGCCGGTTTATTAGGTGTGTTTTCTCGCACGATCTTCATCAATCAAATCGTCGTTCTTGTTTCTGTGATTCCAGAGGTTCCGTGAATAACTTTTTTTAACGTGAAATTTGAACTGCCGGAGATTTGCCTGAGAAAATTTCCTTGCTAAGTGAATGTGTGCTTTTCATCGAGTACTCCAAGCGATTCGGTAAAATATCAGTATTTGCAAAAAAATTATAAAGGATGTTTATTTTGTTTAAGTCAATGTAGGAGAGAGGCTGCGTTACTTTGAGAAGTTTCTGGGGTTAAGTTAGGAATGGTACTTCGTTGATTGTAAGTAACTTCTGAAATTTGTGCTTTTCTTTGCGTCAATTTTTTAAATGTACTAAGTTTCGGTTTTCTGGCGATCATTCGTTGATTGGTGGGTCGGATTGCCTCGTCGTATTTTGGAATGGTTAGATTGCTATTGGCGGCTGGTATAGGTGTGCAGCGAAAGGATTATTTAACTTAACAAAAAAATAAGGTGCTCTAGTTATGAACAAGGTTGGCGTGACACTTGACCCTAAAAATCTCAACGTTCCTGAGATGATGTCGGCGCAAGTTATTAGACCTGAAAGATATGGTGAACCATCGAGTGCATTTGCTATTGAGTCGGTTCCTGTGCCTTGTTTTCAATCCGATGAATGCTTAGTCAAGGTCATGGCTGCTGGTGTCAATCACAATGGTGTTTGGGCTGCACGAGGGTATCCAGTCGATGTCATTGATCTCCAAAGGTCTCGTGGTGAGAAACACGAATTTCATATTGCCGGATCCGATGCTTCTGGAATTGTTGTTGCGGTAGGCAGGGATGTGGACGACATCTCTATCGGTGATGAGGTGGTGCTGCACTGCGGTTGGTGGGATTGCGATGCAGTGGCAGATGAGATCATGGATAAATCGGCAAAAATATGGGGTTATGAAATCAACTTCGGAGCCTTCGCGGAGTACACCCGGGTTAAACGGCAAGCACTTCTGCCCAAGCCAGCACAGCTGAGCTGGGAGCAGGCTGCGACATACATGCTCTGCGGGGCAACGGCCTATCGGATGCTGCATGGCTTTACCCCACATACGGTTAAACCGGGCGATGTGGTCCTCATCTGGGGGGGGAGCGGTGGCATGGGTTCGATGGCTATTCAATTGGTCAACGCGGCTGGAGCCATCCCCATCGCTGTAGTGAGCAGCGACGAAAAAGCGGAATACTGTCGACAGATTGGTGCCAAAGGTACGATCAATCGTCAGGAATATGAACATTGGGGCGTCTTGGACGATATAGAGGATTCGACTGGATATGCCAACTGGCTAAGTGAAGCTAGGCGTTTTCAGCATGAAATCTGGCGTTTGGTAGGTGATAAGAAAAACCCCAATATTGTTATTGAACATCCTGGCGAAGATACATTTCCGACATCCTCCTTTGTGTGTGCTCCCGGTGGAATGGTGGTTATTTGTGCCGGCACCAGTGGGTACAAGGGAACCTTCGATATTCGCTATCAGTGGATGCGCCAGAAAAGGTTTCAGGGCTCTCACTTTGCCAATCTGTCTCAATGCACAGCATTCAATAAATTGGTTCGACAGGGGTTGGTAAAGCCCTGTTTGACTAGGGTTTTTGATTTTGAGGATTTACCGGAAGCTCATCAAATTATGTTCGAGAATAGGGAGCTTTTGGGTAATTTTGCTATTCGAATCGGGTGTCATCGGGAGGGTTGAACGGATGCTATTCATTCAAAGATTTGTCGATATAGCCCGAGCATGTCCCGAAGTTACGGCAATTGTTGACGTCTCGTCGAAGCTCTCATATAGCGAATTGTACGATCAGTCTAAGCGTGTGGCAGCGGTTATTTCCTCGACAAGTTCAGGCTCGATGATCGGGGTGTTGATGGGGAAAAGCGTCGATTACATCGTATCGATACTTGCTATTCACTTGTTGGGGCGAACAGTCGTGCCACTGGACAGAAACTATCCGGTAGAGCGCTTACGGCAAATGATCACTTCCATCGACTTGTCGTTATGTCTTCTGAACGAACAGGAGTGCGTCGAGCTAACCGTGATGCTGGACGAGCTGACTCGCTCGTTGCGTATTGATGATCCTACCGTGCCGTCGGTCGGTACCGGCAGTGTCGAGATTACACCCGCGATGCTGGATGAAGTGCCGGCTTACTTGGTTTTTACGTCCGGGACTACTGGGCATCCCAAGCCGGTGATGGTGCCGTATCGCTCGTTGAGCACCCTGATCGACTGGATGGTAGAAGTGCCGAGTCAGGCTGGCACCACGTTGTTGTACGCAGCCCAAGGTTTTGATGTCTCATTTCAGGAAATCTACAGTTCGTTGTGCAATGGAGATCGCCTGTTGGTCGTCACGGACGAGCAAAAGAAAGATCTGCACGAGCTGACTCGAGAGATGGTTTCTGCGGCCGTCACGCGCCTGTTTCTGCCGACCTCAATGCTTATCCCTTTCGTCACGTTCAATCTTCACGACTCGCAAGTGTTGGCTGATCTGCGGGAAGTGATCTGCGCCGGTGAGCAGTTAAAAATTTGCCCTGTCGTCAGGCGATGGTTCAAGGCTCATCCCCAATGTCTACTGATCAATCACTACGGTCCGGCCGAAACGCATGTGGTGATGGAGTATCGGCTCGGTGGCGAGCCAGACGACTGGCCGGATCTGCCGCCCATCGGCCGAGTCACCCAGGCCAGTACCGCTTACCTGCTCGATGACGAGTTGCAGCCAGTGATACCGGGTGACAACGGACAGCTCTACATCGCCGGCCGCTCGCTGGCGCTGGGTTACTACGGCATGTCCGCGAAAACGGCAGAGAAGTTCGTGACGCATCCCCAGACACACGAGCGGATGTACAACACCGGCGACATTTGCGTCCTGAACGAACAGGCGTTGTTCGAATACAAGGGCCGGCGTGACCGACAGTACAAGGTTCGTGGCTACCGGGTCGAGTTGAAAGAAATCGAGACCGTCGTCGCTGATTCCGAGCTGGTGGACGATTGCCTCGTCGTGGCCCGACAGTCCGGCCGGACTACGACGCTAGTCCTGTACTTCACGGCGCAGGAACGTGATCAAGATCTCAGTATGAGCTTGCATAAGCATCTGAAGGCAAGACTGCCCGATTACATGCTGCCGTCCTTCTACAAAAAGATTGCAGCCATTCCTTTGACGCAAAACGGCAAGGTCGATCTGCAAAAACTACCTCAAGTCAGTGGGCTGCGATCGCACATTTCAACGAGCTACGTTGAGCCGCATGGTGAGCTTGAAAGGACGGTGTGCGAGCTGGCGGCGTCTTGTTTTGGTCTTGACCGGCTCGGCGCCAACGATAACTTCATGGACGTCGGTGCGAACTCCATCACCCTGATTTCCCTGTTAGCCGAACTGCGTTATGTGCTGGCCCATGACTTCCGCCAGACCGATTTGTTCGAGTACCCGACGCCCAGGCTGTTGTGCGGCTGTTATCAGTACTCGCTGGATATGAGTCAACAGGTTGCCCCGGCGGTTGCGCCCGCCAGCAGCCGAAAACAGAGATTGGCCGCCATTCAACGTTTTCAGGAAAGAAAGGGGGACTGACATGCACAATCATGAGGAGTATCAAGAACCGTCGGATGAAAGTGGCATTGCGATTGTCGGTATGTCTTGCCGTTTTCCGGGGGCAACATCGATCCACCAATACTGGCAAAACCTGTTGAACGGTGTTGAAAGTATTCATGTCGAGACCGACGCACAAGGGCAGATTTGGGCTCGCGCCGAGCTTCCGGGTATAGAAGAATTCGATTACGGTTTTTTCGGGTTCAGTTACAAGGAGGCCCAACTGCTGGATCCCCAGCACAGGGTCTTGCTCGAGTGCGCTTGGGAGGTGCTGGAGGATGCATCGTTGCACGCGCAGACCGCTACTGTTGGTGTGTTCTGCGGTGCCGGCCCTAGTTCCTATTTCATCAATAATGTTCACCGCCAGCGGGCCCACGACAGCGCCTGCGGCTTGTATCAATCCTCCGAGGCTCTGGCGCAATTCATGGCCACGGACAAAGAGTTCCTCGCCAGTCGCATCGCTTATAAGCTTAACTGTTGCGGTCCTGCGGTAAACGTTCAGGCCGCCTGTGCGACGTCGATGTTCGGTATTCAGGCCGCCATTCAGGCGCTATTGCTAAGGGAGTGCGATGCGGCACTGGTCGGTGCCGCCGCGGTCTCTGTTCCGCAATCGATCCCCTACTATTTTGAGCCCGGCATGCCATTCAGCGCCGATGGGCATTGTCGTCCGTTCGATGTTAAGGCCAGCGGAACGGTGTTCGGTTCGGGTGCAGCGGTAGTTGGACTGAAGAGGCTCGGTGACGCTCTGGCCGACGGTGATCAGATCCATGCGGTGATTCGCTCGGTTGCCACCAACAACGATGGTGCTCATCGAGCGGGTATGTCGGCGCCTTCTGTGGCCGGGCAGGCTCGGGTCATTCGCGAGGCACTCGATATCGCCGGTGTCAGCCCCGAGCAGGTCAGCTACGTCGAGGCCCATGGCACCGGGACCCCCATCGGCGACCCCATCGAAATCAAGGCCCTGGCCAAGGCCTTTGCCGACTGTGACCGGCAACACACCTGTTACCTGGGGAGTGTCAAAGGCAATATCGGGCACCTGGGATGGGCGGCTGGGATGGCCGGTTTGATCAAGGCGGTCTTGATCGCTCGGCACAAGGTGATCCCCCCGACCCTCAACTTCGATCAGTACAACCCGCAGCTGTACATTGAGGAAACCCCCTTTATCGTCAACCGGCATCAAGTGGTCATCACGACGCCTAGCGTCATCGTCGGGGTCAGCAGTTTCGGCTTGGGTGGCAATAACTCGCACTTGATTGTAGAGACGGCGCCGGCACCGAAGGTTGCCAGTTCATCACTCGACAATGAGCGGTTATGCCTGATTCCCGTCTCGGCCAGAGAGCGCGACGGCCTGCAGCAGCTGTGCGCCGGCTACCGGCAGTTTCTCGAGACTCAAACGGACGACAGTTTCCCGCTATTTGCCGCCAATCTTCTGCATTCCAGATCATTGTTGGAGCAGCGCACGTACGTCATCGCCAGCCATCGCGGGGACGCCATCGACGCACTGGCCTCGTTGACCTTCGACGCTCGGCCGCCGACGGCGACTGAGCCACGGGTTGTCCTGATGTTTTCCGGTCAAGGCGGCGAACATCGGGACATGGGGCGAGAGCTCTATAGCCATGAAGCGCTGTTCAAAGCCGAGCTTGATGCGTTCGACCCGGTCTGCCAGGACGTCTTCGGCGCCTCTGCCGCCAATCTGTTGTTTGATCCCCGGATCAACGGGCAGGTCGAGCAGGATATCGCCCGCTCACAGCCCATGACATTTGCACTGCAAGTGGCGATGGCGCGTCTGTTCCTATGTAATGGCATCGCCCCCGCGGCAGTGTTTGGGCACAGCCTGGGTGAGTACGCGGCAGCCTGCATTGCGGGGGTGTTCAGCCCCGAGCAGGGTTTTCGAATGCTTGTGAAGCGCAGCCGACTGCTGGATTCGCTGGGAGACATAGGGGCCATGGTAGCCCTTGGGGGCGATCACGAATGTGCGTCGAGATTGATTGAACGAACGCTAGGCGGGCTGTCGATTGCCGCTTTGAACGCGGTAAATAATACGGTGGTATCCGGAACGCTTGAAGCGGTTGAGCTGCTCCTGAAAAACGCGGACGCCGCCGGGGTGAGCGCAACGCGATTAAAGATTTCACGTCCCGGGCACTCCTCTTTGTTAGACCCGTTACTGGATAGCTTTGAAGCCTATCTGGACAGCGTCGATCTGAGCCCACCTGTTCGCCCTTTCATTTCCACTGTAACGGGAACACTGGCCGGCGACGAGGTGGCGACCTCGCAATATTGGCGTCGTCAGTTGCGTGAAACCGTGAATTTCCGAGCGAGCGTTGCCGCTGCACTTGACCTGGGTTGCACTCACTTGGTCGAGATCGGGCCGAAAGCCACGCTGTCAGGTCTGGTGCTCAGCGAGTCCGGAGACCGTTTGAGCATACTGCCCATGGCGCGGGGCGGGCAGAGGGATCATCGACAGTATCTGACGGTGTTGGGTGAGTTGTTCCAGGCGGGCGTCGATGTTCACGTCCCGGTCCAACAAGGGCGAGTGCCGATACTGGCAGGTCTGCCGACTTATCCTTTCCAGCGCGTTCGCTGCTGGATTGAAACGTCTGAGCCGGTTCACGCCCAAGCCAGACTCACCTATCAAACGGTTTGGCAGTCGTTGACTGTGGACCGGATGGACAGCCACTCGACTGCCGGACAAAAGGTTCTGTTTCTCGCGCCGAACGAGGCATTCAACGAGGCTGAAACCCGCTACCTGGAAAACACCGTCGGCCAGTTTCACTGCGTTGCGTTGAATCGCTTCATGGCCATTGACGCGTTATCGCGCGAAGCCTTGGATGTCATTGCAGCGCAGGATTTCGATGGGATGTGGGGGGAGTATGCCGACGGCGTAGACAGGGTGTATCTCGACCTGCGGCAGTTGCGGACCAATGACGCATCCACGGCAGTCAGCACCTGTGCGCGAGTCTTGAACCTGTTGCGCTCCGTGCCTGACGGTTATGACCGGCGACCACAATTTTGTCTGCTCTTTGCCTCGGAGGCCAACCGCGATGAGGACATGAGCCTCAACCCGGTGGCAAACAGCGTCGTGGGCATGCTTCGCTCGGTGTTGATCGAAGAGCCTGACTGGAAGGTGACCGTCCTCAATTTCATCAGAGAGCAGTCGCCCAAAGGTATCGAGGATGCTAGCCCGATCGTGTTGTTGCCGTTAACTGGCGAGCTCGTTGTCACGGTTAGAAAGTCGCAAGCCTTCGTGCCCCGGCTGGAAAGGACAATGGACAACAATGACGCCCGCTTCAGCTTCCCTGTCGATCACAGTTACTTTCTGATCGGCGGCGCTGGCGGCATTGGCAGACAGTTAATCGAAAGCCTTTGCGCTGATCAGGTCCGGTGCATTCATGTTATCGGGCGCTCGGCACAGCCTGGTGAAGCGATGCAAGCCCTGATGATACGTCACCCGAGCGTCCGGTATCTGGGGTTCGACCTTTCGTCCGATCAGGGGCGCGACGAGTGTGCGAAGTGGATGCAAAGTGCAGCTATTGGCAAGGTGACCATTTTCAATCTGGCCGTCGATCTGCATGACCAGTTATCTAGCGAGGTTCAGGTTGCGGATCTGCAGCGTTCGTTCCAGGCCAAATGCACGAGTGTCCTGACCCTTTACCAACTGCTGTGTGACCAGGGACGGGCGATCGACTGTGTTTTCAACTTCTCTTCGGCCACTTCGATTCTGGGTAATGGCGGACAGTCGACCTATGGTGCGGCCAGCGCCTTTCTCGACGCCGCCCATGTGGCATTGTTTCCGCGGGCGTCCAGGGTACTGACGGTCAATTGGGGGGTGTGGGGCGATGCCGGAAAACTACGCGATGACTACCAGCGAATGCAGGTGCTCAAAGCCAGTGGCTTGAACAGCCACAGCAGTGAACAGGGCTTGCTTTTTATCCGCCAGTTACTAGCCGGTCCATCTCGAATCGTTGGGTTCATGAACATTGACGCCAAGGTCCTGAGCGACAGTTCTTGGGTTTGTGCACGGTTCCTTGAGCAGTTGGTGACTGATGACAGCAATAAAGACAGAACCCGGCCGGCCAGCGTTTCGGCTCGCCTTCTCGAGTGTGCCGACGAAACTCAGGTGGGTAGCTTGCTCGAGACATGGCTCGTAGCAACGATTGATTCGCTGGTCGGTCTGGAGGCGTCGAGCCGTGGACGCTACGACATGATCAAAGAGATTGGCTTGAAGGCCCTGGGCTTTGACTCATTGGCGCTCGTGCAACTGAAGAATGCACTCGTCACGCAGTTTGACCTGCAGTGGACCGTCAAACGCTTTAACTCCATGCAGGCGTTAAGCGAGTTGCATGCCCTCCTTGTGTCCCACGTCAGTCAGCCGGCATGGCGTGCAGCCCATAGCGAGCGCAACGGTTCTGTTGAGATGGATGTGCAGGGGACAGCGGTTTCATTGCAACAGATGCGGTGGATTTCACTTATTGGCAAGGACTATGGTCTGCGCATCATTCCCTATTTGATTTACTGTCACTTCGACGCCGAGCACTGCCGGAAGGCGCTGTTCCAAGTGGTGGATGAGCATCAGTTGTTGCGAACGTTTTTCCCGCAAGGACGGCCAACAGTCAAAACCTCCGCTGAAGTCCTGCAGGGCTTTGGGGTGCTGTTTACGGATTTGTCATCACAAACGGCTGCGGACAAAACGCAGCAGATTGGGGGCCGTGTGCAGGCCATGGCGCAAGCGTTGCCCAAGCCTGAGGATAATGTGACCTGGACGATCCACTTTATCGATGTCGGGGAGCCATTCTTCATCGCGCTGCTAGCGGTTCAACATCTGGAGTTCGATGGCAAATCTCTGACCCTGTTGTTTGATCGGTTTGGCGAGTGTCTGCATCGCCTCGCCGAGCATCAGCCACTGACCCGTATCGATCACGAGGTTAGTTATGCCGACTATGCGCGACGTCAACAGCGGTACCTGAGTGAACAGTGGGGCACCGATGCCCGTTTCTTCAAGGGGCTGTACAACTCCTTTGAAGGCCCGACCGTGTTGCCCTCGCACCCGGGGTTCACATCCACGGCCGCTTGTCCGTCGTCCCGCTACAGCATCGAAGTCGTCGGGGCGAACTGTGTCTTGAACGAATTGGCCGAGCGTTACGGATTCAGCGTGTTCAATGCAATTTTGTATGTTTACGCCACGACCATGGCCGACGTCATCGGCTGCGATCAGTTGATTGTCAGCGCGATCAACAGCGGGCGCGGCTTGAGCGAATTCAACAATGTGATCGGTCCGTTCACCTCTCCGCTGCCGGTACCCATCATTGTGCATCACGACTGGTTGAGTGGCATCTCAATGGTCGCACGCACGCTGGAGGCCATTCAGGCTTATCCACTCATGCACCCATCCATGTTGATCGGTGAAGTGTCGGCGTTTTCCGGGATGGCGCACGACACTTACTTTTCGGACGTGGGTATCAACTTCCTCAACTATCGCCACACCGCTGAGGCCCCGGGCAAGGTTCGGATCGAAGGAGTGGAGATCCTTGGTCCGGTATCGGAGGGGTTGCTGTCAGGGGCCAACGTCGAAGACATGCGGCGCGTACCGGGTCTGCATCTTGTGGTCGAAATTAAAGGTGATGATCTGCGCTTTAACTTCTGGTTCCACACGCAGCGCTTCTCGACCGCCGAAGTTGAAGGCTGGGGGCGTGGCATGGTGCAGCACCTGAAGCAACTTATGAGTATAGCGAGGGCAACCGATGAGCACTGAGCCGCTGACGCTGCTGTGCTTCTCGTACGCCGGTGGCAGCGCCAAGTTCTATACACGCTGGCGCCGTGTGCTGCCGTGCGTAAATGTGATTCCGGTCGACATTCCGGGACGGGGAGGAGCGCAGGATACACCGGCATTGGTCACTCGCGATGGACTGATCGACTACTTGCTGGCCCACTACGCTCGATGGTGCGTCCCCCCCTTTGCATTCTTCGGCCACAGTCTGGGCGGGCGTATCGCGTTTGAGTTCCAGTGGGTGCTGGAACAAACGCGGGGGCTCAAAGCCGTGCGGTTGTTCGTCAGCGGATGCCTGGCACCTGAACGGTTTGCCGAGGCCTTGTGTATCCGCGAGCGGGATCTGAGCGATTTAACCTTATTGCGGGTGCTGGCAGGTCTTGGGGGGACACCACCGGAATTGATGGCCAATCCGGAACTGATGGACGCGGTACTGCCTATGATCAGGGCCGATTTTCAGTTGGCTATCGACCTTTCTAAAAGCGCCGTCACTTCTGTTTCCGTACCTATTGATCTGTTGCTGGGCAGCCGGGACAAGGTCACCAGTCTCTTCGAAGACTATCCAGGCTGGACACGTCACACCTCCCGTGGATGCCAGGTGTCAGTCATCGAGGGGGATCATTTTTTTATTCGTTCCCAAGCAGTATCGGTCGCCAGACTGGTGGGGGAAAAACTGCAGGAGTTTGCATTGAATGAGGGTTGAACCTGAGGTGCAGGATTGGTTGGACAGCGGTGGTTGGCCATTGCATGTTATCGGGCAGCGGATGATCGAGCGCGCACAGCATGAGTCGGCCTGTTCCTACCGCTGGTGCATATACGATGTGGTTCGCGGCACTCGTCATGCATTCAATGAGCACGCCCGTGTTCCCGCCTCAAGTACCCGTAAGCTTTACATCCTGGTGGCAGTGCTGCTGCTGATTGAACATGGAGAGCTGGCGCTGAGCGACAGCGTCGTGGTGGATAACCAGAAAGCAGGCGTTCAAACCTGTGGCGGTCTTTGGTTGCTGGACAGCCCCCGGGTATTCACCGTGGCGGAACTGCTCAAGTTGATGATGGGTTTAAGCGACAACGTCGCCGCCTTCTATCTTGTGGATCTGCTCCGTCTTGAACGCTTGAATGCGTTGTCAACTGTTCTTGGGTTGGCGGGGACTTGGCATTTATCGGCGGTGCCGAGCCAGGCGTTGACTGCCAATCACCCGTTGAGTGCAGTCAATACCACTACGGCGTCGGACCTTGTGACGGCCCTGTCGATATTGGTCGAAGGCGCAAACAGTCGCTTGCCTGCCGGCGGGGCTTTTATCCGCCGGGAGTTGTGCGAGTTCGGCCTGAACAGCATGCGCGCGCAGCAAGACACCACTGCGATCAGGAGCTGGCTGACCGATGTGGACCAAGTAGGCGACAAACACGGCATCGGCTATCGCAACTACAACAACGTCGCTTACCTGGCCCATGGCGGCGCAGCAAGGATCATCTTTTCGATCATCGTTGACGACCTGCATCTCATTGAAAGTCCCATGCCGGCCTTTGCTCACGCCAGGGATTTCATCGCCCTGTTTTCCCGCTTGCTGAATGACTACACCCGGCTTGAATATCCCGCCAAGGAGCTTTGATATGGCACGTCCCCTCTCTGCAGCCTACGCCAACAAATCCGAAATTTATGACAGTGCTAGACCTTCCTATCCGCAAGAGGCCATCCTGTTCATCCAACGCAAGCTCGATTTATCGCTGGGATTGCCAGTGCTTGATGTCGGATCGGGAACCGGGATACTGACCCGGCAACTGGCGGCTACCGGCATGCCGATGATTGGAATAGAACCTGACGCAAACATGCTGGCCAAGGCCAAAGCGAACAATGGGCAGCCAAGCGCAAATTACCGTTCCGGAACGGCTGAACAACTGGGTGCTGCGCCATGCTCGGTAGCGGCGCTGGTGTGCGGGCAGTCATTTCACTGGTTCGATCCAGGCAAGACCCAGGCTGAATTCCGACGGGTGCTGGCGACCGACAATCCAGTGATCCTCATCTGGAATATTCGCAGCCCCGACTGCGATGAGTTTCACCGTGCTTACGAACAATTGCTGAACGATGCCTTCGAACGTTATGCCGAGACGTTGCGAATCGACGAAGCCCTGGAAAGCCGGGTCCAGCAGTTTTTTTCCGGTCGCCACGAGGAATGCACGTTCCACAATCGTCAGCAACTGAGTGAGTCGGGTCTGCTTGAAAGAACCCTTTCCTGTTCCTATGCGGCGCAGCCAGGAACATTCGAATATCGGACGGCCAGCGAAGCCCTGACCGCCTTGCATCAGGAGTACCAGCAAAACGGCCTTGTCTCACTTAACTATAAAACGCGTGTGGTCTATGGACGTATTTAACCGGATGGGCCTGCGTCGGTTGTTCAGCGGTTCGGCACTGGTAGTGCCGTTGTCGTTTTTCCCGACGTTGGCACGGGCCGCTTTTCTTTCCTACTTTCTGATTTTTCTGAAGGAGCGCTTCGACCTTTCGGTGGATCAGATCGGGCTGTTTGTCGGCGGGTTTATTCTCCTGAGCTCAGTGTCCAGCCTGGTGTTCGGCTCGGTACTGGACGGGTTGAGTCTCAAAGCCTTGATGCTGACCTCATCCGTCATCCAGTCAACGGTGTACTTGAGCCTGTTTATGTTCAACTCGCTGGCCCTGGTTTTCATCCTGTGCCTGCTGCTCAATCTGGCTTACCTGTCGCTGGAGACAGCTGTGCGCATGTGCATCGCCCGATTGTTCCCTCCGCAGGAAACCGCGTCGGTGCTGTCGCTCAAATACACCTTCACCAACACCGCGTATGCATTGGGGCCGCTGATCGGACTGTGGCTGAATCGCCAAGGTGTTTCGCCATTGCTGTTCTGCAGCGCATCGGCGCTGGCCTTTATTCTGGTTGCAGTCAATCCGTTTGCATTGCCGAGGGTGGTCGATCGGCAAAACGTCGAAGGCGAAGGCGAAGGGTGGTTCGGTTCGCTGGCAATCATGGCCAAGGATCGCAACCTACTGAAGTTCACGGTAGCCAGTGTCTTGATCGCCGGGGTGTTCGGGCAGTTTCACATGTACGTGGGCCAGTACCTGATCACGACCCATTCCACTGCGCAAATGTATGAGACCATCAATGTGGTGTTTGTCACCAATGCGCTGACTTCGATCCTGTTGCAGTACCAGATCGGTCGCAGGGTGGCCGCTGAACGATTCAGATACTGGATCTGCGGCTGCATTCTGGCGTTCGTGATCGGGCTGATGGGATTTGCTTTCTCCAGCACCCTCTGTTTATGGGGCTTGTTCACTGCCATCTTTACGGTGGGAGAAATCATCATTCAGCCACTGGAGTTTTTCTACATTACCCGTATCGCACCAGTGCACATGGCTGGGGCCTACTACAGCTCGCAAAACCTCACGTATCTGGGCGCGGCGTCGACGCCGGTGGTCTGTGGTTTTATTCTTGCCGATTTCAATCCGGTGTTTTTTTTGCTGTATTTGTTGGCGTTACTGATGGTCGGCGGTGTGATTTTCTATGTAGAAGGGGGCAAGTTAATTCGAACGGAAACAAAACAGCCCCTGGCAAGTGGGGCTGTTGGTGATCAGGGATCAATATGACTTTGCATAGAGTGCCCAGAGTCTGGTGGGCTGACCCGTAAATAAACAGGTGGCTGCAGCCTTTGGTTGAATCAGTGGAATACAGCGAACAGTTACACCGAGTTCGCTGATGGTTTTCTCAACTTTCTCGTCATCAATGAAGGGCGCGAGAACAAATGTATTGAGTTTGTCTTTGCGCTTGAGTGCTTGTTTAAAGTCTTTTAGGGTGGTGACAGTCTCTGTATTGTCGAAAAGTTTCTTTTTGGCACTTTCAAGCATGCCTATCTGGATAGTCTTCAGGACTTTTGACACGTCTTTTACAAAAATATCGATGTCCACATTCGAGATTTTATTACTGTTATCTCTGCAGGAATAAGTGACCATGTTTTGTTCCAATTCCTTTATCCCGACTTCGACCCGAACAGGTACACCGCGCTTGATGTGATACCACTTTTTTTCGCCGCCATTCATGTCCCGCTTATCAACGCTGGCACGCAGGTTTTGCCCGTTCAGTTTTTTCCGGGAGATCTGCTTTTGCAACTTATCGCAGTAGGAATGGATGGCTTCGGCATCCTGTTCACTGCGTACGATCGGAACAATAATGACTTGCGTCGGTGCCACCAGCGGCGGGATCACCAGGCCGTCGTCATCTCCATGGACCATGATCATTGCACCAATCAATCGTGTGGAAACGCCCCACGAAGTGGTCCATGCCAGTTCTTTTACCCCTTCCTTGTTAACAAAGCGGATGTCTGATGCCTGGGCAAAGTTTTGTCCCAGGAAATGTGAGGTCCCCGCTTGCAAGGCCTTGCCGTCCTGCATCATTGCCTCGATAGTGTAGGTATTGACGGCGCCCGGGAAACGTTCCCATGAGCACTTTTCGCCCTTGATTACTGGTATGGCCAAGTGTTCGACAGTAAACCGCTCATAGATGTCCAGCATCTTCAGCGTCTCGTCCAAGGCCTCTTTACTGGAGTCGTGAACGGTGTGGCCTTCCTGCCACAGAAACTCTGAGGTGCGTAGTAAGATCCTTGGACGCATTTCCCAGCGCAGGACGTTGGCCCACTGGTTGATGAGTAGCGGTAAATCCCGATAACTTTGCACCCATCGTGAAAAGGAGGCACCGATCACCGTTTCGCTGGTAGGCCTGATGATCAAAGGCTCTTCCAATTCGCCAGCGGGAGTGAGTTTTCCATTTACTGTCTGTTCCAAGCGGTGATGGGTTACAACTGCGCACTCTTTGGCAAAACCATCGACATGTTCTGCTTCTTTTTGAAAAAAGGATAAGGGGATTAAAAGTGGGAAATATGCGTTCGCATGGCCTGTATCTTTGAATTTTTGATCAAGCTCTCGTTGAATTTGCTCCCATATGCCATAGCCCCAGGGGCGAATGACCATGCAACCTCTTACGGGGGAATTCTCAGCCAGTTCAGACTGGCTGATGACTTGTTGATACCATTCGGGAAAGTTTTCACTTCTTGTAGGTGATATTGCGTTTTTCATAATGCCCCGGCTTTGAAAAGACAGCGTGTGATTTTGAGATTGGTGTTGTCTAGGTGTATGTATATTTTTTGAGGTTTGAAATTTCAAGAACTCATATTTTTTGTTTGATCTTTCGGAAAGTTCTTACAGGCAGATCTGTTTTTTTGTCCGTCGCGTGCGCCTGCGTGATCCGCTGAAATCCATGCAACTACGCCAAGAATTGCAACAACTGGCGAAGAAGGCGCTACCCAAGTGTTCTTCCCCGAACGTAGCAACGACTTCATGCTCGGCGCCGTCGACGTGCAGCAGTTCGATGTGGTCGCCCGCCGCCTGAAAGAGGAATGCAAGGTCGAGTTCCTACGAGCCGATCACCGTCTACTCTGCGCGCTGAATGCAGCGACAAGAAGAAGCTTGAGGAAAACTCCAGCAAGGCGGTGGAAAACCTGGCACTGGACGGCGGCGGTCACCTGACCTACCTCAAGAAAGGTCAATTCACGAACGACTCGCTCGCAATACTCATGAGTGGTTGAACAGGTTTTTTGGCAGATACCACAGGAAGGAAATCGCATAGCACGGGGCGCCAGATCGATGTGTAGGGCATCGCCATCAGGCTTGATGTTTACGACAGAAAAGCCCTCCCAAAACGGAAGGAAAGTATTAATATCGCGCATAAGAACGCCGGTTTGTTAGATGTGTTTGCTCGCACGAAAATCATCAATCAAATCGGCGTTCTTGTTTCTGTGTTTCCCGGGATTCCGTGAAGAACCAAAAAAAAGCCCCGCAAACGCGGGGCCATAAGGGGTGCAGCAGTCATGCTTTAGGGCGTTTGTCCAGCACGTGGCAGGCTTTGCCTTCCGATCGTTTGATCGAGTGGAACGGCTGCAGCACGATCCGCGAGCTGATCCCGATGTATGTCTTGATGTGCTTGCTCAATTCCCCGCACACCGCCTTCTGCTGGTCATCGGTCAAATGCTGGTGCTCAGCCTTCAATTCCACGTGCACGTCGACGCTGTCCAGGTTGCCGTTGCGATACAAATCTCGTAGCATTCGGCAAGCTGTTTGACTTTCAGTACTTGCTCTTCGATCTGCGTCGGGAACACGTTGACGCCGCGGATGATCAGCATGTCGTCGCTGCGGCCGGTGATCTTGTCGATGCGGCGCATCGGCCTTGCGGTGCCCGGTAGCAGGCGGGTCAGGTCGCGGGTGCGGTAGCGGATCATCGGCAGGGCTTCTTTGCTCAGCGAGGTGAACACCAGTTCGCCCATCTGCCCGTCCGGCAGCACTTCGCCGGTGACCGGGTCGATGATTTCCGGGTAGAAGTGGTCTTCCCAGAGGGTCGGGCCGTCCTTGGTTTCGGCGCATTCCATGGCGACGCCCGGGCCCATGATTTCCGAGAGGCCGTAGATGTCCAGGGCGGTGATGCCCATGCGCGCTTCGATGGCGCTGCGCAGTTCGGCGGTCCAGGGCTCGGCGCCGAAGATGCCCAGGCGCAGGGCCAGTTTGTGCGGGTCGATGCCCTGGCGCTCGATTTCATCGGCGATGTTGAGCATGTAGGACGGCGTGACCATGATGATGTCCGGCTGGAAATCCTTGATCAGTTGCACTTGCTTTTCGGTCTGGCCGCCGGACATCGGGATCACCGTGCAGCCCAGGCGTTCGGCGCCGTAGTGCGCGCCCAGCCCACCGGTGAACAGGCCGTAGCCATAGGAAATGTGCACCTTGTCGCCACGTCGGCCGCCGGCCGCGCGAATCGAACGCGCCACAACATTGGCCCAGGTGTCGATGTCGTTCTGGGTGTAGCCGACCACGGTCGGTTTGCCGGTGGTGCCGCTGGAGGCATGCAGGCGCACGATGTCGTTCATCGGCACGGCGAACATGCCGTAGGGGTAGTTGTCGCGCAGGTCGGATTTGGTGGTGAACGGGAATTTCGCCAGGTCATCCAGGGATTTGATGTCGTCCGGGTGCACGCCCAGGGCATCGAAGCGCTGACGGTACAGCGGAACATTGTTGTAGGCGTGGTTCAGGCTCCAGCGCAGGCGTTCCAGCTGATGGTGGCGGAGTTCGTCGACGCTGGCGGTTTCCAGCGGGTCCAGCACAGGATCGAGAACGGATTGGGCAATAGGCATGTTCATGGTTTCACTCGAATTGTTTTTGTGTATCAGCCCCTGAGCGCAAGGGCTTTGAGTGCATGCCCCAAGGATACCTCTCGGCACCCTGGGAATCGCGGTTCTTTAGCGGGATAGACGCTCGATGATCAGCGCAATCCCCTGGCCCACGCCGATGCACATGGTGCACAGGGCGTAGCGGCCTTGCGTCTCTTCCAGTTGATGCAGGGCCGTGGTCACCAGCCGCGCACCGCTCATGCCCAAAGGATGGCCCAGGGCGATGGCGCCGCCGTTGGGGTTGACCCGTGGATCGGTGTCGCTCAGGCCCAGTTCGCGCAGCACCGCCAGGCCCTGGGCGGCGAAGGCTTCGTTGAGTTCGATCACGTCCATGTCCGCCAGGCTCAGGTTGGCCAGTTCCAGCACCTTGCGGGTGGCCGGCACCGGGCCGATGCCCATGATGCGCGGCTCGACACCGGCGGTAGCCATCGCCACCACCCGGCCGCGGGCAGTCAGGCCATGGCGCTGGGCGACTTGCGGGCTGGCCAGCAGCAGGGCGCAGGCACCGTCGTTGACGCCTGACGCGTTGCCGGCGGTGATGCTGCCGCCCTCGCGGAACGGCGTGCCCAGTTTGGCCAATTGTTCCAGGGTGGTATCGCCCCGTGGATGCTCATCCTGCTCAACGACTTTGGCCGGGCCTTTGCGCTGAGGAATTTCCACCGCGACGATTTCTTTGGCCAGTCGCCCATTGGCCTGGGCAGCGGCAGCCCGTTGCTGGCTGCGCAGGGCGAACGCGTCCTGGTCGGCCCGGGAGATGTTGAACTGTTCGGCGACGTTCTCCGCGGTTTCCGGCATGGAATCAATGCCGAAGGCCTTTTTCATCAGCGGATTGACGAAGCGCCAGCCGATGGTGGTGTCGAAGATTTCGGCCTGGCGGGAAAACGCCTGTTCGGCCTTGCCCATCACCAGCGGCGCACGGGACATCGACTCGACGCCGCCCACCAGCATCAGCCCGGCCTCGCCACTGCGAATCGCCCGTGCCGCCGTGCCCACCGCGTCCAGCCCGGAACCGCACAGGCGATTGAGGGTGGTGCCCGGCACGCTCACCGGCAACCCGGCCAGCAGCGCCGACATGCGCGCGACGTTGCGGTTGTCTTCGCCGGCCTGGTTGGCGCAGCCGTAGATCACATCGTCGACAGCGCTCCAGTCCACCTGCGGATGGCGGCGCAACAGTTCGCGCAGCGGCACCGCGCCAAGGTCGTCGGCGCGCACGCTGCTCAGCACCCCAGCGTAACGGCCGATGGGGGTGCGGACTGCGTCGATAATCAGGGCGTCATTCATTCGGGGTCTCCTGCGTCAGCACCGGGCCGCGCACTTTGTAGGATTTGCCGTGGAACAGGGCGATCAACTGGCCCTGCTGGTTTTCAATGCGTACGTCGTAGTTGCCGGTGCGACCGGAGCGACTTTGCTCGATGCAATCGGCGGTGAGCGCGTCACCCAGGCGCGCCGGGGCGATGTAGTCGATGCTGCACCCGATGGCCACCGTGGCCTCGTTGTAGCTGTTGCAGGCGAAGGCGAACGCCGAGTCGGCCAGGGCGAACAGATAGCCACCGTGGCAGGTGCCGTGGCCCTGGAGCATGTCGGCGCGCACGGTCATGCCGACGCGGGCGCTGCCGGGGCCGGCGGACAGCAGGCGCATGCCCATGGCCTGGCTGGCGGTGTCGCGCTCGAACAGGGCCTGGGCGCAGGTGCTGGCCAGGTTCATCGCTTCGTGATTAGTCATGCAAGGTGCTCCCTTCGGCCACGCGGCGGCGCAACAGCAGCGACGGCCGGTAGCGTTCTTCGCCGTAACTGGCTTGCAGGTTGTCCAGGGTTCGAACGATGTGCGCCAGGCCCACCGCGTCGGCCCAGGCCAACGGCCCCTGTGGATAATTGACCCCGGCGCGCATGGCCAGATCGATGTCGGCGCCCGAGGCCACGCCTTGCAGCAGGGCGTCCGCCGCTTCGTTGGCCAGCATGGCGACGGTGCGCAACACCGCCAGCGCCGGGCTGTCGCTGAGCAGGCTGACCTTGAGCCCGGCCCGTTGCAGCAGCGCGACACCTTCCTCGAGGGCCTGCGGGTCGATACCGGCCGCGTGGCTGATGGCGATGCGTTTGGCGCTGGCGTAATCGAACGCCAGATCCAGCAGGATCAGGTTGCGCAAGCCGTCTTCGCGAGCGCGCTGACAAGCCATGCGCCCGTCGCTCAGGGCCAGCACCGCGTCACCGACGCGCAGCACACCGCCCCCATCGCGCTGGATGACCTCGACCCCTTGCTCACGCAAGCGACCAAGCAAACCTCGGGCGATGCCCAGATCGCCTTCGGCAATGCACACCTCAACGCTTGCCGCACTGCTGATTTGCGCCGCTGGCGGCCGCTCGTCACCCGCCGCGTAGGTATAGAAACCTTGACCGCTCTTGCGTCCCAGACGACCCCCGTCCACCAGTTCTTTCTGGATCAGCGAAGGCTGGAAACGGGTGTCCTGGTAATAGGCATCGAACACCGAACACGTCACGGCATAGTTGACGTCATGACCGATCAGGTCGGTCAGTTCGAAGGCGCCCATGGCGAACCCGCCGGCTTCGCGCATCAGCGCATCCAGGGTCGGGCAGTCGGCGGCGCCTTCCTGCAGCAGGCGCAGGCTCTCGGCGTAGAACGGCCGGGCCACGCGGTTGACGATGAAACCCGGGGTGGAGCGGGTGTGCACCGGTTTTTTGCCCCAAGCCTTGGCGGTGTCGTACAGGCACTGGGCGAGCGCAGGATCGCTGGCCAGGCCGGAGACGATTTCCACCAGCGCCATCACCGGCGCCGGGTTGAAGAAGTGCAGGCCCAGCAGGCGTTGCGGATGCTCAAGCTGCGCGGCGATGCCGGTGATCGACAGCGACGAGGTGTTGCTGGCCAGGATGCACTGCGGGCTGCAGATGCCTTCCAGCTGCCGGAACAGCGCGCGTTTGACCTCGAGGTTCTCGACGATGGCTTCAATGATCAACGCGCAATCGGCCAGGGCGTCGATGTCTTGCACCGCGTGCAATCGCGCAATAGTTGCATCGCGGGACTGGGCCGACAGCTTGCCGTTTTCGACGCGCTTGCCCAGTTGCCGGTCGATGCCTTCGATGGCTTGCGCGGCAGCGCCCGGACGGTTGTCCAGCAGCAATACCGGATGCCCGGCCTGCGCCGCGACCTGGGCGATGCCCGCGCCCATGGCGCCGGCACCGATCACCGCGATGCGTGCAGTTGTATTCAGTGCAGTCATCACTCAGCGCCCCTTGAAACTTGGGGTGCGTTTTTCCATGAAGGCGCTGACGCCTTCGCGGTAGTCCTCGCTGCGCCCGGCCAAGCGTTGCAGGTCTCGCTCCAGTTCAAGTTGTTCGTCGAAGGTGTTGCTGAGGCTGGCGTTGAGGCTGCGCTTGATCAGCGCCAGGCCGTAGGTCGGCTGGGTGGCCAGGTGTTGCGCCAGTTTCAGGGCTTCGTCCCGCAATTGAGCGTCATCCACGCAGCGATAGATCAGCCCCCATTGCTCGGCCTGTTCAGCGGTCAGGCGATTGCCGAGCAGGGCCAGGGCCTTGGCACGGGCCATGCCCACCAGGCGCGGCAGGGTCCAGGTGCCGCCGGAATCGGGGATCAGGCCGATCTTGCAGAAGGCCTGAATGAAGCTGGCCGAACGCGCCGCCAGCACCAGGTCGCAGGCCAGGGGAATGTTGGCGCCGGCACCCGCGGCCACGCCATTGACCGCGCAGATCACCGGCATCGGCAGATCGCGCAACTGGCGGATCAGCGGGTTGTAGAACTTCTCGATGGACTCGCCCAGGTCCGGCACGGCGCTGCCCGGCGCGACATTGCGGTCGCTGAGGTCCTGGCCGGCGCAGAAGCCACGGCCTTCGCCGGTCAGCAGCAGCACACGCACCTCGGGGTTCTGCCGCACTTGCTTGAGCGCTTCCTTCACTTCGCCGTGCATCTGGGTGTTGACGCTGTTGAGCTGGTCCGGGCGATTGAGGCTCAGCAGGGCGACGCCGGCCTCGATGGAAAACAGGATGTGTTCGAAGTTCATGGTCTTGGCGCTCTCTTGGAAGTCGTTCGAATGCGGTTTTGAATCACTGGCCAATAAAGGTCGGCGTGCGCTTTTCCTGGAACGCCGCGATGCCTTCATTGCGGTCGCGGGTGCCGGCCAGCAGGGTGAAGGCGTGGCGCTCGAAACGCAGGCCGCTGGCCAGGTCGGTGTCCATGGCCTTGAGCAGCGCTTCCTTGGCCAGGCGCACCGCCAGCGGTGCCTTGGCCGCGATCTGGCGGGCGATCTGCAGGGCACGCTCGACGGTGAATTCCGGTTGCGTGACTTCACTGACCAACCCGGCGCGCTGGGCCTGGCGGGCGTCGATCGCCTCGCCGGTGAGCACCATCTGCATGGCCATGGACTTGCCGACGGCGCGCAGCAAACGCTGGGTGCCACCGGCGCCGGGCATGATCCCCAGGTTGATTTCCGGCTGGCCGAAGCGGGCGTCTTCGCCGGCAATGATGATGTCGGCGTGCATCGCCAGCTCGCAGCCGCCGCCCAGGGCGAAGCCGTTGACGGCGGCGATCAGCGGTTTGCTGAAGCGGGTGATGGTTTGCCAGGACGCCTGGCGCGGATCGTCGAGGATGCCGACCAGGTCGCGCTCGGCCATTTCCTTGATGTCGGCGCCGGCAGCGAAGGCCTTGCGGCTGCCGGTGATGACCACGGCGCGGGTCTCGGGATCGTGTTGCGCGGCGCTCAGTTCATCGGCCAGTTCACCCAGCAACTGGGTGTTGAGGGCATTCAAGGCTTGCGGGCGCTGCAGGGTGATCAGGCGCACGCCTGACTCGATCATTTCGACGGCAAGGGTTAGAGGCACGGCAGATGCCCTCACGGTGCACGCTCGGCGCTGACGCCGGCTTGTTATTGGATCGGCACGGGGCCGGTTTTGCCGGAGTATACCTGTAACGTGATACGCAAAATCAAGATTAAAATAGAATTAACGTGTCTTATTGAGGTGCTTTTGGTTTTTTGGGTCAGCTGTACTGTCGAGAGGATTTCATCTGATGTCCCCGTTTTTAAAGGCGAATTGGCGCATTATTGCCGCTTGCAACACCCCGCTCGACTGCTGCTTTCCAAGTGATACACATTTTAGTCTTTGTGAAGGTAAAAGCGATGTGATACAAAATGAGCCCATATCGGCATCGCTTTGTGAAGGAACCTGCCCAATGACCTGCTACAGCCTCGATGGCCTGACCCCGGTGGTCGATCCCACCGCTTACGTGCACCCCTCGGCGGTGCTGATCGGTGACGTGATCATCGGCCCACATTGCTATGTGGGTCCGCTGGCCAGCCTGCGCGGCGACTTCGGGCGGATCGTGCTGGAGGAGGGTGCCAACCTGCAGGACACCTGTGTGATGCACGGCTTCCCGGACAGCGACACCGTGGTGGAGCGCAACGGCCACATCGGCCATGGCGCGGTGCTGCACGGCTGCCGGATCGGCGCCGATGCGCTGGTGGGCATGAATGCGGTGGTGATGGACAACGCGCGCATCGGTGCACGGTCGTTCGTGTCGGCGGCGGCGTTCGTCAAGGCCGGTTTCCAATGCGCGGAACAGTCGCTGGTGATGGGCGCGCCGGCCAGCGTCAAGCGTGAGCTGAGCGATCAGGAAGTGGCGTGGAAACAGGCGGGAACGCGGGAGTATCAGCAACTGGCCCAGCGCTGCCTCACGCAGATGCAAGTGTGCGAACCGCTCACCGAACCCGAAGCCAACCGCCCGCGCATCAGCGACAGCAACCTGCGGCCCAAGGGGCATGGCGCGTAAGTGGTCCCTGTGGGAGCGGGCTTGCTCGCGAAAGCGGTGTGCCTTTGAGCATTGATGTCGACTGGCACGACGCATTCGCGAGCAAGCCCGCTCCCACAGCAATCGCGTTCAACACACAGAGTTTCGGTATATTCCTTTTCTTTTTTCGCTCGGTACGCCCATGTCGTCCCTGACACCCTTGAACCACCTGATCACCCGTTTCCAGGAACAGACGCCGATCCGCGCCAGTTCCCTGATCATCACCTTGTACGGCGATGCCATCGAACCCCATGGCGGGACCGTGTGGCTGGGCAGCCTGATCCAGTTGCTCGAGCCGATCGGCATCAACGAGCGGCTGATCCGCACCTCGATTTTTCGCCTGACCAAGGAAGGCTGGCTGACCGCCGAGAAAGTCGGCCGGCGCAGTTACTACAGCCTGACCGGCACCGGTCGCCGGCGTTTCGACAAGGCGTTCAAGCGGGTCTACAGCACCAGCATGCCGGCCTGGGACGGTTCCTGGTGCCTGGTGATGCTGTCGCAATTGACCCAGGACAAGCGCAAGCAAGTGCGCGAAGAGCTGGAATGGCAAGGTTTTGGTGCAATTTCGCCGGTGGTGCTGGCCTGCCCGCGCAGTGACCGCACCGACGTCAACGCCACCCTGCTGGACCTCGGCGCCCAGGAAGATACCATCGTTTTCGAAACCACCGCCCAGGACGTACTGGCCTCCAAGGCCCTGCGCCTGCAAGTGCGCGAGAGCTGGAACATCGAAGAACTGGCGACCCATTACAGCGAGTTCATCCAACTGTTCCGGCCGCTCTGGCAAGCGCTTCGCGAGCAGGAGAACCTGCAACCCTCGGACTGCTTTCTGGCACGGATTCTGCTGATTCACGAATACCGCAAACTGCTGTTGCGCGACCCGCAGCTGCCGGACGAGTTGTTGCCCGGCGACTGGGAAGGCCGCGCGGCCCGCCAGTTGTGCCGCAACATTTACCGATTGATCTACGCCAAGGCCGAGCAATGGCTGAACAGTGCACTGGAGACCGCCGACGGCCCGTTGCCGGACGTGGGCGAGAGTTTCTATCGACGCTTTGGCGGGTTGAAATAACCCGTCGTCGTTCAGGGAGCATTGCTGTTCAGGAGAACTCGTGATTTGACGTAGACAATAAAAATAAGCCTGCGTGAGAGGCCTGCCATGATGACAACAACCGCACAGCGCCAGGATGGGTTCGATCAGTGGATCCATCAGATCAACCAGATCTGTGGCGCCTTCAATGCTCAACCCCTGGGCGCCGGGTTCGCCGGTCAGATCCGCGAATACCGCAGCGATGCCCTCAAGCTCAGCTTCGTCGATGTCTGCCAGGCGCGGCTGTACCGCACGCCGCAGGAAGTCGCGGCGGGCGAGGGCGGCAAGTACTTCGCGGTGTTCCAGCTCGATGGCACGGCGGGGATGGCCCAGGGCGACGACAAGGTGCTGCTGTCGGCCGGTGACATCACCCTGATCGACGCCGCGCGGCCCAGCGACTTCACCTACAGCGAAAACTCTCGGCAACTGTCGCTGATCCTGCCCTATCAACTGGTGGAGCAGACCCTGCGCTTCAATCAGGTCAAGTGTGGCCACCGGATTGCCGCGACCTCGCCCATCGCCATGCTCTCGCACCGTTTGATTCTCGACGCCACCCGCCAACCGGACCTGACCCGGCAGGAGAGCGAAGCGACCCTGGAAGCGATTGTCAGCCTGCTGCGCCCGGCGATCAGCCAGAGCGACGACTGCACCGACCTGCATGAGCGCACCTTCCGCAAGACCTTGAGCTTCATCGACCAGCACATTCGTTCCGAAGAGCTGTGCCCGGAATGGCTGGCGCGGGAAGTCGGCATGTCCACCCGTGGCCTGTACCGGATGTTCGCCAAGAAAGGCCTGGTGGTGGCGCGCTACATCAAGAACCGCCGCCTGGACCTGTGCGCCGAATCCTTGCGCCAATCGGGTAAAGAGCAGAAGTTGTCGGTGCTGGGGTATTCCTGGGGGTTTTCCGATTCGAGCTACTTTTCCACCGCGTTCAAATCCCGCTTCGGCATCGCGCCGGGTGAGTACCGCAAGCAGCATGCCTGACGCATGCCATGGACACCGATGACCCCTGTGGGAGCCAGCCTGCTGGCGATTGCAGTGCATCAGTCAACATCACCGTGATCTGACACACCGCTATCGCCAGCAGGCTGGCTCCCACAGGGTTATGTGTTGTGTCATGTAAAAAGCTCCCACAGGGGTCAGGTGTTGTGTCATGCAAAAAGCTACGGCTGGAGCAACTGACTGAACGCCTCCAACTCACCCTTCTCCACATCGGACACCAGCACGAAACGCATGTGGCTGGCCTGCCACGACACCACGTTAAACCCGCGAATCGTCTGGCTCTGCCGCGCCTGGTCCGCCTCCGGCGTGGGCAGGATGAACACGTTGATGATGTGCTTGTTCCGCCCGTAACTCAGGGCGGCGGTTGTCTGGTGTTGCAGATAATCCAGTCGCCCGCCCAACAGCGGGAAACCCTGCGCCGCGTAGTCGAACACCGGCGGCGAAAAGTCGAGTTTGCCGGAGAACCAGGGCTTTACGGTGTGGCGATCGGACGACACCACATCGTTCAAATGCTCGCCCATCAACGAGCGCACGTGGCTGGAGACCGCCTCGTCCATCAACGGCGCCTGAGCCCCCGGCGTTGCCACATACAGCACCATCGCCAACGCCAGCGCGGCGGCGGAAAACGCCGGTGCGAACCAGGCTCGCCAGCGCTGGGCAAAACCCGGCTTCGGGGGCTGCGCGGGGAAGACAAGGGCGGTCAGCGACGCTGGTGCGGGGTAGTACGCCGCGCTCTGCTTCACACCGGCCTTCAGCCGCTTCGCCTGGTCATGCAAGCGTGCGCAGTCGGCGCACTCGGCCAAATGCCCGGCCACCTTCGCCGCGGTCGTCGGGTCGAGTTCCTGGTCCAGGTAGCCATGCATCTGCGTCAGGCAAACCGTGCAATCGAGTTCATTCATGATCGTGCAACTTCAGTAGTTCGAGCTTGAGCATGGCGCGGGCCCTGGCCAGCCTCGACATGACGGTACCGATGGGGATGTCGACCACCAGGGCGATGTCCTTGTAAGGCAGGTCTTCGAGCTCCTTGAGCACGATCACCTCGCGAAACCCGGGCGGCAGGGCGCAGAGGGCCTGCTGGATCAGCGCCGCGTTTTCGGTGTGGATGGCCAGCAGTTCCGGGGTCTGGTCGTGGCTGGGCGTCGGTGGGTCTTCGGAAAACTCATCGCCCAGCGCGACCCAATGCCGCCCGGCCGACGCCTTGAGCCAGGTGTAGCTTTCGTTGCGCACGATGGTCAGGAACCAGGCCTTGGCGTTGCCGCCCGCGAAGCGTTGGGTAAACCGGAAGGCGCGCAGGGCGCTTTCCTGCACGACATCGTGCGCGGCGCTGTCGTTGCCCGTGAGCCAGCGCGCGAGGTTGTAGGCGGCGTCCAGGTGGGGCGCAAACAGTTCCTCAAATCGCTTCATAGTGGTTTCCGCACGTTCCCACCTTCATAACTGCGCCCATTCGGGTTTTATTCCCGAAAAAAAATGTTTTTTTCCACCGGGAATAAAGACCTGCCCTACAAGGTTTTACCTCGTGTCAGCTGCATCACTGTAGTTCGCCTGCGAGGAAATACCGATGGACATGCATTCAAAACAACCACAACAACGACGCGTCGACGGCCTCTTGAACCCGGACCGCCGCACGCTGCTCAAATGTTCGGCGTGGGCGGGGGCCGGGGTGATCTGGGCCCTGTCCGGCGGCATCCCGCGGGCCTTCGCCCTGGACAGCGCGGGCAATGTCTCCGACCCCAAGGCATTGGCCAGCACGTTCCACTTCGTGCAGATCAGCGACTCGCACATCGGTTTCAACAAGGAAGCCAACCCGGAGCCGGTCAAGACCTTGCAGGGCGCCATCGACAAGGTGATCGCCCTGCCGAAACGGCCGTCGCTGATCCTGCATACCGGCGATATCACCCACCTGTCCAAGGCCGAAGAGTTCGACACCGCCGCGCAACTGCTCAAGGGGCTGCCGGCCACCGTGCACTACGTGCCGGGCGAGCACGACACCCTCGACGAGGGCGGCGGCAAGCTCTATCTGGAGCGTTACGGCAAGGGCACCAAGGGCAATGGCTGGTACAGCTTCGATGACCACGGCGTGCATTTCATTGCCCTGGTCAATGTCTTCAACTTCCAGGCCGGGCGCGAGGCAACCCTGGGCGCCGAGCAACTGGCGTGGCTGGCCGATGACCTGCGTGGGGTGTCGAGCAGTACGCCGATCGTGGTGTTTACCCACATTCCGTTGTGGACGATTTATCAACCCTGGGGCTGGGGCACCGAGGATGGCGACCAGGCGATCGCCATGTTGCGCAAGTACGGTTCGGTGACGGTGTTGAACGGGCATATCCACCAGGTCATCCAGAAGGTCGAAGGCAACATCACCTTCCACACCGCCCGTGGCACGGCTTATCCACAACCCGCACCGGGTGCGGCACCGACACCGGGGCCGATGACGGTGGCGGCGGATCAACTGCGCAACTATTTGGGGATCACCGATGTGCGGGCCACCCAGGGCGACCATCCGCTGGCGCTGATCGATTCGACACTGGTTTAGGGGAGGGGAACTGATGAAAACGCGACTGATGGCTGTGATCTGTTTGATGCTGTCGATGCCGGTGTGGGCCCAGGAAGTAAAAGTCGACATCAAGGCGTTCATGTACGGGCCCAAGGATATGACGGTGCCCGTGGGCACCAAGGTGACCTGGGTGAACGACGACGAGATCCCGCACACGGTGGCCGAGACCCACAAAGTCTTTCGCTCCGGGGCGCTGGATACCGGGGACAGTTATTCCTGGGTGTTCAACACGCCGGGGGAGTACGAGTATTTCTGTGCGCTGCATCCGCAGATGATTGGCAAGATTGTGGTGAGTCAGTGAGCTGCAAATGACCTGCACCAGATTTCACTGAAGAAACACCGATCCACTGTGGGAGCCAGCCTGCTGGCGATTGCAGTGCATCAGTCGACATCACCGTCATCTGACACACCGCTATCGCCAGCAGGCTGGCTCCCACAGGGTTTTGTGTTGTGCGGTATTACTTAGGGGAATTGAGGTTCAAGGTCGGGGTTTCATCGAAGAAATTCCATGGCTTGAGCAGCACATGCACCCACTCGGTCGGCATGATCGGCCATTCCTCGGCCCGGGCGATGTGGGTGGTGCCGGTGGTGAGCCAGACCACGTCGTCGGTGTTTTCGATGGAATGGTTGTCCTGGGTGAACTGCCCCAGGCCCGAGTCCTTGTCCGAGCGGTTCGGGTATTTGCCTTCCGGGTATTTCTCTTCCGGGTTGTACTGCGTCACCCACAGCTGTTTGTCCATGAAGCTCAGGCGGTGGTAGAGCCACTCGTCCTGGCCGAAGTTGGCGCCCTTGGCCACCGGGTGCGTGCCGCCGGCATAGGGAATCAACTGGTAGGACACCGGGTTGCCGACCTTGTTTTCCTTGCTGAAGTTGGTCAGCAGGCGCACGGTCGACGGGTCGAATTTCTGCGCGGCCTGCTGTTCGGTGCTGACCACGCGGGTTTCGGTCTGCATGGTGCTGGTGCGTGGCCCGCCACGATCGTTGGGCAGCACCACCGGGTTCACTTCCACCAGCGAGTTGCTTTCGCCGTCCACGTCCAGGTCCAGGCGGAAGTTGTAGATGTGCTGGTGGGTGGTGCCGACGATGTTGTGGTCGAGGAGGGTGCCGTAGCGCGTGTCTTCCTTGGCGGTGTCATCGTGCATGGTGTTCGACTTCACGCCCTTGACCGCTTCGATGCCGGTGGCGCCGGCGTCGATGCCGATCGTACCGTTCTGCTGGAAGACCCAGTCGAAGATGTAGTCGTAGTTGCCCACGGTGCTGATCCAGCGCACCACCAGCTCTCGGCGCTCGACGCTGAGGTTGGGCTGGCCCATTTCCTGGTGTTTGTATTCGGGGCCGGCGTAGCGCTCGAACACCGCGATGGCACGGGGAATCGCGGTCGGGGCGCCGGTGTAGTCGGCGATGGTCGCATCCAGCAGCACGGCGTTTTGCGGCGCGTCCTTGCCACGGGCGATCGGCGAGGTCAGGGTGCCCATGCCGTAGTCGCCGGAATCCAGGTACGCCTTGAAGTACCAGCCAACGTCCGGGTCGCCGTACGGCACGATCATGCCGCCCAGGGAGCCTTCGTACATGATCTTGCGCTTCTTGCCCTGGTCGTCATAGGTGACGGTGGACAGGATCGGCCCGACCCGCGAGTCGAGGCGCACGTGGAAATCCCAGTTCTGCCAGTGAATGCTGTTGCCGCTGATGGTGTAGTTCTTGCCCTCGGGCTCGGTGATTTCCAGCGGCTTGACCGACACCCCCTTGCGCCCGCGACCGTCATACGGCGTGGGTTTCATCGGCACCGGGATCAGCGCTTCGTCTTCGATCTTGATCAGCTTTTTCTGCTCCAGATCGACAATCGCCACCAGGCCTTCGATCGGGTGCGCCCAGTAGTTGCCGTCACCCACATCGAGGTAGCTGACGATCTTGAGCAGACGCTTGTCCTGGGCCAGGCCGTCCTTGCCGTCGAAGTAGCCGACGGTCAACGGTGTCGCCACCACTTTCTTCACATCGTTGATGCCGCGCTTGGCCAGGGCTTGCGCGTATTCGGGACTGGTTTCGACGGCGTTCTGCACGGTGGCGAAGTCATCCAGCAGCACCATGCCGTGGGCGCCCTCAATCGGTTTCCACGACTTCAGTTCCTGGCTGTTCAAGTCCACCAGCGCTTCGATCACATGCTTGCCGTCCAGCACCACGATCGAGGCCTGGCGCGGCTGGGTGACGTTTTGCCCGGTGTAGACGAAATTCCACACCTGATCCTTGGGCGGCTCCTTGACCGACACTTCGGTGAAGCGGAAGCCGGGTTTGTAGTTGTCGGATTTCTTGACGATGTCCACCGCCGTGGTGATTTCCTCCGCACTCAACGGGTTGAGCGGGTTGGGGCGGGTTTCCACAACGAAAGTGCTGTCCAGCCCGGACTGGAACACCTGGTTGATGAAGTCCTTGGACATGAACGCGGTCTTGCCCTTGAACACCACAGGCACCGTCAGCTCCATGCGCTTGCCGTTGAGCATGGCCACTTTGCTGTTGGGCTTGACCTTGAGGTAGACCCCGTCCTTGGCGATGGTGAAGACGTTGGCATAGTCATCCCACTTCACCGTCGCACCGAATTCTTCCAGGCCCGCCTGCAGCGGCACCATCTCGGCGTGACCGCCGTGGGCCTGGGCGTTGCCGGCCCAAAACGGCAGGCCGAAGGTGCCCAGGGTGATGGCCAGTGCGAGCCGGGCCAGCGGCTGTTTGTGTCGTGATGCAAGGGAGGTGAACATTCTGGGTACCTTCGAAAAACCGGTGGGTGCATACCAGTACTTTGCTACAGCCAGTGCAGGACTGCATTGGAATGGCTGCCAGAATCCTTCGGATCTGTGCCTGAATCAACCTTTGCGCCGAGCGGATGATTGGCCGGTCCATCACTCTTTTTAACTGCCAGCGCCTGCAGGAGCGAGCTCGATCGCGATGGGCGTCAACGATAACGCGGGAAACCTGATGCCCCGTGGTGGTCTCGGGTTCATCGCGAGCGTGCTCGCTCCTACAGGGGAAGCGTGATGTTTGGCATGCGGGCAGCGCCGGACGGGTAGTTATTGCTTCTGGATAATACGAAGCATTACTATTCACGCCCCGTTTGAACAGCATGCCGCAATGACCCTCAAGTTGCCCCGCAGACACGGCTTTTTCGAGCATTACGAAGAGTTGGTTGGCACCTGGACCCGCCGCCTGAGAAACCGTCAGCAGGCCGAGGATCTGGCCCACGATACCTTTGTGCGCGTGCTCGAATCCGATTCGGCGGCGGTGCAGCAACCGCGGGCGTATCTGCACCAGACCGCGCGCAATATCGCGGTCGATGGTTACCGGCGTGAGGATCGGCGGGGCGCCATGGAGTCAGAGGCGACCGATCTCAGTGTGTCGTCAGCCGGCGACCCGGAGCATTACATGCATGCGATCCAATTGGCTGATTCCATCGAACGGGCGCTCACCGAGCTGCCGGTCAACTGCCGCAAGGTGTTTGTCTGGCAGAAAATCGAGGGCCTGACCCAGGCGGAAATCGCCGAACGCCTGGGGCTGTCCAGGAACATGGTGGAAAAGTACATGATCCGCACCCTGCGGCATCTGCGCGACCGGCTGGAAGGACTGCAACCATGATTCGCAGTTTTTTCCGCAGGCGCTTGCTGACCCTTTTATCCCGAGCCAAACAGGAACTTCCATGATGGATACTCGTGATTGCGCGTGCGGGCAAACAACAGTTCGCGATGAAGCGGCGCGCTGGTTTGTGCGTTTGCAGGAACCGGCCGTGGATGTCGAGATGCATCGCCAGTTCCAGTCCTGGCTGGACGAACACTCCCAGCACCGAACCGAATTCGAATGCCTGCAGGGTGTGTGGAAAGCCGCTGATCTGGTGCCCTCGGCGCGTCTGCTGGCGCTCTGTGAAGCGCCGCCGGCGCGCAGCAGACGCCGGCCGGTGATGCGTTATGCGGTGGCCGCCAGTGTGCTGGCGGTGGCACTGGGCTTGGGGCTGTTCAGCGGTTTGAATCAATCGTCGACTTACACGGCAGAGTTTTTCACAGCCCTGGGCGAGCGGCGCCACGTGGCCTTGCCGGACGGTTCGGTGGTGGACCTGGACAGTCGCAGTCGGATTCAAGTGCATTTTGAAAAGCATCGTCGCGGCATCGAGCTGATCGAAGGCGAGGCCATGTTCAGCGTCGAGCACGACACCAGCCGGCCGTTCGTTGTCGAGGCTGGCAGCGGCAAGGTCACGGTCACCGGCACCCGCTTCGATGTGCGCCGGGGCGCGTCTGATACCCGGGTGGTGGTCGAGCAGGGCACGGTGAAGGTTCAGGGGCAATCAGCTGCCGAGCAGGATTTCATCAGTCTCACCGCTGGTATGGGCACCCATGTCGATGCCCAAGGCAAGGTCGCGGCGGCGTATGCGGTCAACCCGGCGGAACTGACGGCCTGGCGCAACGGCAAACTGGTGTTCAACAACGCCAGCCTGAGCGACGTGGCCGAGCAGGTGTCGCGTTATCGGGACAAGCCGCTCAAGGTCGGCAACCCGGCGGTGGGCAATCTGCGCCTGACCAGCGTGTTCAAATCCGACAACACCGATGCCTTGCTCAAGGCCTTGCCGAGCATCCTTCCGGTGGCCGTTCGTACCCTCGATGACGGCAGCCAGGAAATAATTTCAAAATAAAATTCAGGTTTTTTTCGAGTTCATCGTCTTCCTGTGCAACTGCAACTGGTTTGCATTAACAAGCGCACACTCTTGCGATCCACAGGAATACGTTCGACGTGAATACATCCACCGCTAAACCCACGACCTTCCCTTGGTTGCCGCTGGCCCTCGCGCTGGCGGTCAACGTGGCAATGCCCCAGGCATTCGCCGCCGACGCCATCCATATCCAGGCGCAACCCTTGGGCCAGGCCCTGACTCAACTGGGTCAGCAAACCTCGTTGCAGGTGTTCTTCAGCCCTGACCTGGTAGCGGGCAAGCAAGCCCCGGCGGTGGACGGCAATCTTTCGCCAGAAGACGCACTGCGTCAGTTGCTGCAAGGCAGCGGCCTGCAGTATTCGATCGATGAAGGTTCGGTAACCCTCATGGCTGCGCCGACGGCTGCGACCGGCGGTGCGCTGGAACTGGGCGCGACCGACATCAAGGTGGTGGGTGACTGGCTCGGCGACGCCGATGCCGCCGTGGTGCAGAACCACCCGGGCGCACGGACGGTGATCCGCCGCGAGGCCATGGTCGAGCAGGGCGCGATGAACGTCGGTGACGTGCTCAAGCGCGTTCCCGGTGTGCAGGTGCAGGACGCCAACGGCACCGGCGGCAGCGACATTTCCCTCAACGTCGGCGTGCGCGGCCTGACTTCGCGCCTGTCGCCGCGCTCCACCATTCTGATCGACGGCGTGCCGGCGGCGTTCGCCCCGTACGGCCAGCCGCAACTGTCGATGGCGCCGATTTCTTCCGGCAACCTCGACAGCATCGACGTGGTGCGCGGCGCCGGCTCGGTGCGCTACGGACCACAGAACGTCGGCGGGGTGATCAACTTCGTGACCCGCGCGATCCCGGAAAAAGCCTCGGCGGAAATCGGCACCACCCTGGAAACTTCCCAGCACGGTGGCTGGAAGCACATCGACACGGCGTTCATGGGCGGTACAGCCGACAACGGCATCGGCGTGGCGCTGCTGTATTCCGGCGTCAACGGCAACGGTTACCGTGAGCGCAACAACGGCAACGACATCGACGACGTGATTCTCAAGACCCATTGGGCGCCCACCGACATCGACGATTTCAGCCTGAATTTTCACTACTACGACGCCAGCGCCGATATGCCCGGTGGCCTGACCCAGGCGCAGTACGACGCCGACCCGTTCCAGTCCGATCGCAACAACGACAACTTCAGCGGCCGCCGCAAGGACGTGTCGTTCAAGTGGGCGCGGCAGATCGACGACCGCACCCAGGCCGAAGTGCTGACCTACTACTCCGACAGCTTCCGGGGCAGCAACATCGCCGCCCGCGACCAGAAGACCCTCGGCTCGTTCCCGCGCACCTACTACACCTACGGCATCGAGCCGCGGGTGTCCCATGTGTTCGACGTCGGCCCGACCACCCAGGAAGTCAGCGTCGGCTATCGCTACCTGAAGGAAGGCATGCACGAAGAGGCCAGCCGTCTGGCGCTCAACAGCAGCAACGAGCCGGTGGTGCGTCCGGGTTCCGATGGGCACGTCTATCAGGACCGTACCGGCGGCACTGAGGCCCACGCGGTGTACATCGACAACAAAATCGATGTCGGCAACTGGACCGTCACCCCGGGTGTGCGTTTCGAACATATCCAGACCGAATGGCACGATCGCCCGGTGCTCGACACCGCTGGCAAGCCAGTCCCGGAAAAGCGCCGCAACATCGAAAGCAACGAACCGTTGCCGGCACTGAGCGTGATGTATCACCTGTCCGATGCCTGGAAACTGTTCGCCAACTACGAGACCTCGTTCGGCTCGCTGCAGTATTTCCAGCTGGGCCAGGGGGGCTCGGGTAACGATACGGCCAACGGCCTGGAGCCGGAAAAGGCCAAGACCTACGAGATCGGTACCCGCTATAACGATGACGTGTGGGGCGGCGAAGTGACGCTGTTCTACATCGACTTCGACAAAGAGCTGCAGTACATCAGCAACGACGCCGGCTGGACCAACCTCGGCGCGACCACCCACCGGGGTATCGAGGCGTCGGTGCACTATGACATGGCAGCCCTGGACCCGCGCCTGGAAGGCCTGACCGCCAATGCCGGTTTCACTTACACCCGCGCGGTGTATGAAGGGGAGATCCCGGACTTCAAGGGCCGCGACCTGCCGTTCTACTCGCGGCAGGTGGCCACCGTCGGCCTGCGCTACGACATCGACCGCTGGACCTGGAACGTCGATGCCTTCGCCCAGTCCAAGCAGCGCTCGCCGGGCGTTGCGGTGAACGCCGACGGCAGCTTCAGCAACAACTACATCACCGAAGGCACCGCTGACGGCCAATACGGCGACATTCCGGGGTACGTGACCTGGAACGTGCGCAGCGGCTATGACTTCGGGCCGTCGGTGTCGAACCTGAAGGTGGGGGCCGGGGTGAAAAACGTCTTCGACAAGCAGTACTTCACCCGTTCCAGCGACAACAACTCGGGGATGTACGTGGGGGCGCCGCGCACGTTCTTTGTGCAGGCCAGCGTCGGGTTCTGACAGACCGAGGCGCCCTCATCGCGGGCAAGCCTCGCTCCTACAGGGATCTGCGTCGAACACAACATTCCTGTTCGACGCCGATCCATTGTGGGAGCGGGCTTGCTCGCGAAAGCGGTGGGTCAGTCAGATTGATGTCGGCTGGCACACCGCCGCTCCCACAATATTCCTGCGTTGGGCATGGTTTTTTTGTTCGCCGAAGATCCCTCAAACCTTCAACACCTTCCCGCCGATCGCCACCGCGACCAGCAACAACGCCATCAGCGCAAAGGCGAAACTCAAGCTCGCGGCATGGGCGATGAAGCCGATCACCGCCGGCCCGGCCAGAATCCCGGCATAGCCCAGGGTGGTAATGGCCGGTACGGCGATGCTCTCGGGCATGACCGTCTGCTTGCCCACCGCGGTATACAGCACCGGCACGATGTTCGAGCAGCCGGCACCCAACAGGGCATAACCCACCAGCGCCGCTTCCCAGCTCGGGACGAAGGTGGCCAGGCATAGCCCGAACGCAGCGGTCACTCCGCCGAACACAATCACCCGGGTCGCGCCCAGCCGGCGCACGATGGCGTCTCCGGTCAAGCGTCCCACCGTCATGGTCAGGGCAAACGCCGCGTATCCCAACCCGGCATAGGCGGTGTCGATCCCGCGCTCCTGGGCCAGGAATACCGCGCTCCAGTCCAGTGCTGCGCCCTCGGCGAGGAACACGATGAAACACATCCCGCCGATGAACAGCACGATGCCATGGGGCACCGCGAATGCCGGGCCTGAGCTCTCGCTGCCATAAGGCAACAGATGCGGCGCGGCCTTCGCCAGCGCGATCAGCAGCAGCACGATCACCACCAGCGTCGCACCCAACGGCGAAAGCCCCAGGCCCAGCAATCCGCTGACGCCCGCCGCGCCGACGATTCCGCCCAGGCTGAACAAGCCATGAAAGCCCGACATCATGTTCCTGCCGCTGGCCCGCTCGACGATCACCGCTTGCAGGTTCACCGTCGAATCCACCGTGCCCAACCCGGCACCGAACAGGAACAACGCGGCCATCAGCGCCGGAATCGACGACACCGTCGCCAGCAATGGCAGCGCCACACAGATCAACAAGGTGCCGCCGGTGGCCACTTTGCGACACCCGAAGCGCGTGGCCAGCAGGCCGGCCATGGGCATCGCCAGGATCGAGCCCACCCCCAGGCACAGCAGCAACAGACCTAGCGTGCCTTCGTCCAGCCCGGCCCGCGCCTTGGCATACGGCACCAGCGGCGCCCACGCGGCAATGCCGAACCCGGCGATGAAAAAGGCCACGCGCGTGGACATCTGCTCCAGGCGCCCCGGCACGAATGAGGTCTGGGTGTTGAGGTTGGTCATATCGATCCTTGGCAAAAAGCGTCGCGTCAGCAAGGGACAGCCACCGACCGGCGAGGGTTCGATCAGCGTCTACGGGCATTCGCGCTCCGGCAGGCTGACATCGTTGCACAGCCAGAGTGTGTTTCGCGATATGTTGGACCCTGTTCATCATTCCAACAGGGAGAGCGCCATGGCGCGCAGGTACGACGCAAGGGGCAATATCTATATGGTGGCGGCGCCTGACGAATTGCGCCACAGGGGCATCGCACTGCCCGATCAGGCCAGTGACGCCGCGCAAACCCTCCAGACATGGGCATTGGCGGCGATCGAGGCGTGCTGTTCCTGGGCCCCGGGCACGCAACCACCGGGCAGCAAGGAGCATTGCAGCGACGGCCTGCTGGTGGGGCCGTTTCAGGCTGCCCATCCGTTTGACCTGTTGATCGTCAACACCGACGGCACCCTGGCGGAGCGCAGCGGCAATGGGCTGACGATTTTTTCCCAGGCGCTGAGTGATCAGGGGCTGTTTCCGGAGGATGAGGCCTGTGTGCTGAGGGTTCATCACGACAAGGCCGATGTGTCGTCACCGGGGCAGATTTCGGTGAAGGCGGCGCAGGTTGAAGGCGTACAGGGCTTCTGGCTGGACCTGGGCGAGCCGGGGTTCGGGCCGGAGGCGGTCAGCGCCGTCGATTATGAAACCGCGACCTTGAACGGTCGCGAGCTCAGTCACGTTCAACCCTTGTCCGCACTCAACGGCGCCTGGTCCCGCAGCCAGTTCGCCCGGGTCGGCAATCCGCACTGCGTGACCTTGGTGGACAGCGTCGATGATTTGCCGAGCAATGAGCAGATGCGCGAGCCGGCATTGGGCGAAGGCTTGCTGCGTATCGCCTATGCCATGCCCGCGGGCGCCGGGCGGCCCTGTCCGGCGGGGATCAATCTGCAGTGGGCGATGCACGACGTCGGACAGCGGGTGTTGGCCCGGGTGTTCGAGCGAGGCGAAGGGCCGACCGCGTCGTCGGGGACCAGCGCCACGGCGGTGGCTTGCGCGGCCTGGCGGGTGGGCTGGGTGAGCGCGGGGGAGGTGAAGGTGACGATGCCTGGGGGGACGGCGCCGATTTTGCTGGAAGAAGAGCAGGGGGAGTTGAGGCGGGTCAGCCTGTTTGGGACGGCGCGTTGGGTGGGGTGAGTTCAAGGTCCCCTTCGCGAGCAAGCCCGCTCCCACATTAGACCGCGCTGGCCAGTACGACTCGATCAAAATGTGGGAGCGGGCTTGCTCGCGAAAGGGCCATTGCTGGCAACGAACATCTCAGCCCAGACCACCAAACTCCACCACCGGCATCGTCCGCTTCATCAACACCTTGCCGCCGCGCACCGAATACAGTGGCAAGCCCTGGCTGCGGATCACCTCGTAGTCGCTGGGCGCCGACAGAATCAGCAAGTTCGCCGGCCGCCCCGGTTCCAGGCCATAGCGATCCCCCAATGCCAGCGCTTTGGCGCTGTTGTCGGTCACCAGGTCCAGCGCGCTCTGCAGGTTGCGGTAACCGAGCATGTGACAGATGTGCAGGCCCGCTTCCAGGACCCGCAGGATGTTGCCGTTACCCAACGGGTACCACGGGTCGACGATCGAATCCTGGCCGAAACACACGTTCATGCCGGCCTCGAGCAGCTCGTTGACCCGGGTCACGCCCCGGCGTTTGGGGAAGTTGTCGAAGCGCCCCTGCAGGTGAATGCTTTCGGTGGGGCAGGAGACAAAGCTGATCCCGGAATGCCCCAGCAGCCGAAACAGCTTGGCGCAGTAGGCGTTGTCGTAGGAGCCCATGGCCGTGGTGTGGCTGGCCGTGACCCGCGAACCCATGTCGCGGCTGCGGGCTTCTTCGGCCAGCACTTCGAGAAAGCGCGAATGCGGGTCGTCGGTTTCATCGCAATGCACATCCACCAGACAACCGGTGCGTTCAGCCAGGTCCATAAGGAACTTCACCGAACTCACCCCTTGATCCCGGGTGTATTCGAAATGCGGAATGCCGCCGACCACGTCCGCGCCCATGTGGATCGCTTCTTCCATCAGGTCCCGGCCGTTGCGATAGGACTCGATGCCCTCCTGGGGGAACGCAACGATCTGCATGTCCACCAGATGCCGGCTTTCCTCGCGCACTTCGAGCATGGCCTTGAGGGCGGTCAACTGCGGGTCGGTGACGTCGACGTGGGTGCGCACATGCTGGATGCCATGGGCGGCGAGGCTTTCGATGGTTTTTTTCGATCGGGTCTTGGTGTCTTCCAGGGTGATGGTCGCCTTGCGCTCACCCCAGCATTCGATGCCCTCGAACAGCGTGCCGCTCATGTTCCAGCGCGGCTCGCCGGCGGTCAGGGTGGCGTCCAGGTGAATGTGCGGTTCGACGAAGGGTGGCACCACCAGGTTGCCGCCGGCGTCCAGGTCCTCGGGACCCAGGGTCGGCGCTTCGGTCTGCCGGGCGATGTGACTGATCAGGCCGTTTTCCAGGTGCAACTCATGCAGGCCTTCCTGATTGCGCAACCGGGCGTTGATGATGTGCATCGGGAGGGTCCTTTAGAAATTGGGTTGGATGCTCTTAAGTTAGCTCGGTGTTGGCGACTACCGCCAGTGGCATTGATCTGCGCAGTTCAACGGTGGGAGCGGGCTTGCTCGCGAAAGCGTTGGGTCAGTCATAGGGATGTTGGCTGACACACCGCATTCGCGAGCAAGCCCGCTCCCACAGGGGGTGGGATTGTCAGGGCAGAAACCGCAGCAACGCGGCAACTATGGCTTCCGGTGCATCTTCCTGCACCAGATGACCGGCATTGGGGATGCCTTGGAAATGCGCGCCGGGGATGAGGGCCTGCAGGGCGCGCCCGCGTTCGATGGGGATCCACTGATCGTCTTCGCCCCAGAGAATCTGCACCGGGCAGCGGATGTTGGGATACGCACCCTCGACCTCACGGGTATAGCGCTGGTCCATCTGCGCGATCTGCCGATAGAACGCCGCTTGCCCCGGATCACCGAGCCATGGTTGTACGTAGGGCGCCAGTTCGTCGTCCGGGATCTGCCGTTGGATCGCCCCGCGAATGTAGGCGGGCACGATCGCCTGCTGGATGTAGTCGGGCAGCCCGCTGAACGCCGCTTCATGCTGACGCACATGCTGCACGAACGGCGAGCCCCAGGGCGTCAGTGCCACCGGGTCGATCAGGGTCAGGCTGCGGTAATCGCGACCATTGAGCAGGTGCGCGCGCAGGGCTGTGGCACCGCCAAAATCATGGGCGACCACATCCGGGCAATCCAGCCCCCAATGGTCCAGCAACTGCGCCAGCAACTCGTTCTGCACGCCGAGGGAGACGTCGCCGTCGATCTTCTCCGATTGGCCATAGCCCAGCAGATCGAAGTAATGCACCCGATGGGTGGTGATGAAATGCGGGGCAATACGGTGCCAGACGTACGAAGAAAAGGGCGTGCCGTGCACGAACACCAACGGCGGGCCATCGCCGCGCACGGCGTAGCGAACGCAGTGGCCATTGAAGCGATACGTCTGAGGCAGCGGCCAGTCAGCCATGGGCGTGTCCTCCTGATAGGGGAAAGCCAAAAAGCATAGGCCGAAAAAAACCACCCATGAAGGTGGTTTTTTCCGCTTTCTGTAGGAGCGAGCTCGCTCGCGATGGAGGTCAACGATAACGCGGGGTTTCTGGCAGCCCGCGGTGCTCTGGCGTCCATCGCGAGCATGCTCGCTCCTACAGGGGGGGGGAAACGCCGTCACTCGCCGCGATAGATGCAACCGCTGGTGCAGGTCTCGTGGATGCGGATCGCGCTGAGTTCCGGCAGCAACGGCTTCAGTTCACCCCAGATCCACTTGGCCAGCACTTCACTGGTCGGGTTTTCAAGGCCCGGAATATCGTTCAGGTAGTTGTGGTCCAGGCGCTCGTAAAGCGGCTTGAAAATCGCCTTGATCTCGGAGAAATCGCGAATCCAGCCGGTGTGTGGGTCCAGATCGCCGCTCAGGTGAATCGCCACCTTGAACGAATGACCGTGCAAGCGCCCGCACTTGTGGCCGTCCGGCACGTGGGGCAGGCGGTGGGCGGATTCGAATGTAAATTCCTTGAAGATTTCCACAGTATCTTGAGCTCTGTTGAGGTGGCGATCGCCGCGGCGATGCTGGGGCAATTTGACAGTCGGCGAGTTTACCAGCTTGTCCTGACTAAAGGGTCAGCAAGCGCTCGCCGAGGCGACCGTTGGCGGCCAGTTCGAGAAACTCGTCCCCCAGCCTGCGGCTTTCATCCATTGCCGCCCGCCAGTATGTCTGCCGGCTCGGCGCATCGCCCATGAAGCGCTTGAAGTCGTTACGGTCCGGCAGTTTGCCGTAGGGCAGACGGGCCAGGTACTCCTTCGAGGGGGCCAGCAGAAGCACATTCTGCAGGCGTGCCGGGCAGGCGCGGCGCCACGGCAGGCCCTTGTCGAACCAGCCCGGGATCACCCGGTCGGTGAAGTGCGGATAGAGAACGATGTCGTTGCCGCTGTAGGGCAGGTCGAGGTGATAGTCCAGCAGGCCGCCGTCGCGGAAGGTGCCGGCGCCGGCCCCCGGCAGGTCGCGCACACCTTCCATCACCATCGGTATCGAACCCGAAGCCAGCAGCGCCTGGCGCAGGTTGCCGGCGTTCAGGGCGACGAAGCGTGACGGAAAGTCGTTCAACGCATCCACCGGCGGCGCCAGGCGCGGGTCGTGGATGATCAGCCGCTCGAAGTGCCGCGACAGCCGTGCACGACCGCGCAGGTTGTCGGCGATCACCGACGACAGGCCCAGGCCCAGGCGACCGCGATGATCGTCGGCGAGCAGGCCGTGGCTTTTGACCACCATGATGTTCAAGCGGTAATGGGCGTTGGTCAGGAGGGCGGCATCGCGGCCGTCGAGCAGGTCCTCGAGCATACGCCGCGAGCTCTGGCTGATCTGCGCCATGGTCACGCCCTTGTCGAAGTTCTGCTCGGTGTACAGGTGGCCGAGCCGGCGGATGCCTTCGGCCGCGTCCGGCAGACAGGCACTGGCGAAGCGCCAGGACCCCACCGACGCACCGATCAGCGAACGCTCCCTGGGCGCCGAGGGCAGCCAGTCACCGAACAACGCCAGGTCGAGCCCCTGAATCCCCAGCGCCTTGGGGCCACCGGCGGCGCCTGGCAGCGTGCCGACATCGGCGGCGTGCAGGCCGTTTTCGCGGATGCGCGCGAAGGCTCGTGGACCGGCCTTGAGCGTCAGGGAAGGGAATTTGATGTGGATGGCGGTCATTGCGGTCTCGAAGGTTGGCAAGCGGGCGGATTATAAACGCGTTCCTGGGTGGGAGCGGCGGTGCGACGATTCCACTTGCTCGCCAAGGCAGTGTTTCAGTCGACATGGGCATCGACTGGCACACCGCCTTCGCGAGCAAGCCCGTTCCCACGCGGGTTCAGTGTTGCAGTGATCAATGATGGCAATTCAGCTTCAATTAAGTTCATCCCGCTAAGGTGCGCCCCGTAGGCAACACATAAAAAATTCGGAGTCACCCATGAAAACCCTGACTGCCCTGTCCACCGCCTCCCTCATCGTTCTGACCGCCAACTTCGCCCACGCCCGGGATCTGGGGCCCGATGAAGCCCTGAGGCTGCGCGACGCTGGTACCATTGTGTCTTTCGAGAAACTCAATGCCACCGCGTTGGCCAAACATCCCGGCTCCACCGTCACCGAAACGGAGCTGGAAGAAGAGTATGGCAAATACATCTACCAGATCGAATTGCGCGACCCGCAGGGCGTCGACTGGGACATGGAATTAGACGCCGTCAGTGGCCAGGTTCTCAAGGATCATCAGGATTCGTAATGACGCTGCTTTCTTTGACACAGCGCCGCGCCGGCAGCCGACTGGCGCTGGTGCTGCTGGCGGTTTGCTCGGTGGCAGTGTGCCCGGTGGCCATGCCCCGCGACCTCGACCAGGACGAAGCCCTGCGCCTGCGCCAGCAGGGGGTGATTTTGCCGCTGGAGCAAGTGCTGCAAAAAGCATTGGACCGCTACCCTGGCGCCAAACTGCTTGAGGTCGAGCTCGAAGAGAAACACGACGTCTACATTTATGAAGTCGAATTGCTGACCACCGAAGGCGTGGTCCGCGAGCTCGACCTGGAAGCCGCCACCGGCCGTTTACTGAAAGACAAGGAAGATTGACCGATGCGTTTGCTCCTGGTGGAAGACCATGTGCCCCTGGCCGACGAACTGCTGGCCGGCCTCAATCGCCAGGGCTATGCCGTGGACTGGCTGGCCGACGGTCGCGATGCGGTGTACCAGGGCAGCAGCGAACCCTACGACCTGATCATCCTCGACCTCGGGCTGCCGGGTTTGCCGGGGCTCGAGGTGCTGGCCCAGTGGCGTGCGGGTGGGCTGGGGACGCCGGTGCTGATCCTCACCGCTCGCGATTCCTGGGCCGAGCGCATCGAAGGGCTCAAGGCCGGTGCCGACGATTACCTGACCAAGCCCTTTCACCCCGAAGAACTGCACCTGCGCATTCAGGCGTTATTGCGCCGCTCCCATGGCCAGGTCAATCAACCCACCCTCAAGGCCGCCGGCCTGCACCTGGACGAAGGCCGGCAATGCGTGATTCGCGACGGCGCCGACATCCAGCTGACCGCCGCCGAATTCCGCCTGTTGCGCTACTTCATGCTGCACCCGCAACAGATCCTGTCCAAAAGCCACCTCGCCGAACACCTTTACGACGGGGAAACCGAGCGCGACTCCAACGTGCTGGAAGTCCACGTCAATCACCTGCGGCGCAAGCTGGGCAAAAGCGTGATCGAGACCCGTCGCGGCCAGGGTTATCTGTTCGGCGGGCAAGCGCAGTGAGGTCGATCCAGCGCCGCTTGAGCCTGGGCCTGATCAGCGTGATGGTGGTGGTCGGCCTGGTCCTGGCGCAAACCAGCCTGTGGCTGTTCGAAATGGGGCTGCAACGCTACCTCGAGGCGGGGCTGCGCAATGACAGCGAGAACCTGCTGGTGGCGCTGGTCCGTGGCCCGCAGGGTTTGCAACTGGATGAGCGACACCTGTCGCCGGCTTATCAACGGCCGTTTTCCGGTCATTACTTCCGGATCGATTTTGCCGACAGCCATTGGCGATCCCGCTCGTTATGGGATCAGCAATTGCCGCAGCTGGAGCACCCGGGGCTGAGCAACCTGCAATTGGGCCCGGAGGGTCAGCAGTTACTGGTATTGCGCACCGACTATCGACGCCTGGGCCAGTCGATCTCCATCAGCGTGGCCCAGGATTACACCCCGGTGCGCGAGAGCTTCCTGCGCATGCAGCAGGTCGGTCTCGGACTGGGGCTGGCGGGGTTGCTGCTGATTCTGCTGCTGCAACGACTCACCGTGCGTCGTGCCTTGCGACCGCTGGAAAAGGCCCGGGAACAGATCGCGCAACTGCAGCAGGGGCAGCGCTCGCAACTTGACGATCAGGTGCCGGTGGAACTGGAGCCGCTGGTGGCGCAAATCAACCATCTGCTGGCCCACACCGAAGACAGCCTCAAGCGTTCGCGCAATGCCCTGGGCAATCTCGGTCATGCCTTGAAGACGCCGTTGGCGGTGTTGCTGAGCCTGGCCTCCAGCGAGCAACTCGACGCGCACCCGCAACTGCGCAAGGTGCTCAAGGCGCAACTGGAGCAGGTGCAGCAGCGGCTCAACCGTGAACTCAACCGTGCGCGGTTGTCCGGTGATGCGTTGCCCGGCGCACTGTTCGACTGCGACGCGGAACTGCCGGGGTTGCTGGCGACCCTGAACATGATTCACGGCGAACACCTGGACCTGAGCTATCGCTGCCCGCCCGGCCTGCAACTGCCCCGGGATCGCGAAGATGTGCTGGAACTGCTCGGCAACCTGCTGGACAACGCCTGCAAGTGGGCGGATGCCGAAGTGCGCCTGAGCGTGAGCGAAACCGCGCAGGGCTTCGAACTGAGCGTTGAGGACGACGGCCCGGGCATCCCCGAAGGGCGCCGCGATCAGGTGGTCAGCCGTGGCACCCGGCTGGATGAACAGACCGACGGCCATGGCCTGGGGCTGGGGATCGTGCGTGACATCGTTGATAACTGGGGTGGGGTGTTGCGCCTGGAGGAGAGCGAGTGGGGCGGGCTCAAGGTGGCGATCGAACTCCCCAAACGCTGAACTCAAAAATGAAGTACCTGTGGCGAGGGAGCTTGCTCCCGCCGGGCTGCGAAGCAGCCCCGTTCTTTGATGACAGGGGACCGCTGCGCAGTCCGACGGGAGCAAGCTCCCTCGCCACAAAACAAGCTCCCTTGCCACAGGTCGGTGTTGGCTGAATGGTCGAGACCCGCTCAGGTGTGATGAATCTCCCGATCCTTGGTTTCCGGCATGAAAAATATCCCCAGGATCGCCGTCATCACCGCAATGACGATCGGGTACCACAGCCCGTAGTAGATATCCCCCGTGGCCGCGACCATGGCGAAGGCCACGGTCGGCAGGAAGCCGCCGAACCAGCCGTTGCCGATGTGGTAGGGCAGGGACATCGAGGTGTAGCGGATGCGCGCCGGGAACAGTTCCACCAGCCAGGCGGCGATCGGGCCGTAGACCATGGTCACGTAGATCACCAGGATCGTCAGCAGCAGCAACACCATCGGGTAGTTAGTCTTGGCCGGGTCAGCCTTCTCGGGGTAGCCGGCCTCCTTGAGTCCGCTGGCGAGGTTCGCGGTGAAGGCGTCGTTGCGGGTCTTGAAGTCGGCCGCCGGCATCGCGGTGCCCTCGAAACTCTCCACCACCCTGTCGCCGATTCGCACCTGCGCCACGGTGCCCGGCTCGGCTTTCACGTTCTCATAAGGGATGGCCCGCTTGGCCAAAATGGTCTTGGCCAGGTCGCAGGAACTGGTGAATTTGGCCTTGCCCACCGGGTCGAACTGGAACGAACACTGGTCGGGATCGGCAATCACCTTGACCGGGTTCTTCTCCTGGGCGATGAACACGTCGGGGTTACCGTACTGGGTCAGCGCATGGAAGATCGGGAAGTAGGTGATCGCCGCCAGAATGCAGCCGGCCATGATGATGCCCTTGCGCCCGATGCGGTCGGACAGGCTGCCGAAAATCACGAAGAACGGCGTGCCGATCAGCAGCGAGCCGGCGATCAGCAGGTTCGCGGTTTGCGGGTCGATCTTCAGGGTCTGAAGCAGGAAGAACAGCGCATAGAACTGCCCTGTGTACCAGACAACGGCCTGGCCGGCGGTGCCGCCTAGCAGGGCCATGATCACGATTTTCAGGTTGTCCCAGCGGGCAAAGGATTCGGTCAGCGGCGCCTTGGACGCCTTGCCTTCGGCCTTCATTTTCATGAACACCGGCGACTCGCTCAGTTGCAGGCGGATGTACACCGAGACGGCCAGCAGCAGGATCGACAGCAGAAACGGAATCCGCCAGCCCCAGGCCTCGAACGCCTCAGTGCCCAGCGCGGTGCGGCAGGCGAGGATCACCAGCAACGACAGAAACAGCCCGAGGGTGGCGGTGGTCTGAATCCACGAGGTGAAGTAACCGCGTCTGCCCTTGGGCGCATGTTCGGCCACATAGGTCGCCGCACCGCCGTATTCCCCGCCCAGGGCCAGGCCTTGCAGCAGGCGCAGGGTGATGAGGATGATCGGTGCCGCCACGCCAATGGTGGCGTAGCCGGGCAAGAAGCCCACGATCGCGGTGGACACGCCCATGATCACGATGGTGATCAGAAAGGTGTGCTTGCGCCCGATCATGTCACCCAGCCGGCCGAACACGATCGCGCCGAAAGGCCGCACGGCAAAGCCCGCGGCAAAGGCGAGCAGGGCGAAGATGAAGGCGGTGGTCTCGTTGACGCCGGCGAAGAAGTGCTTGGCGATGATCGCGGCGAGGGACCCGTACAGATAGAAGTCGTACCACTCGAATACAGTGCCCAGTGACGAGGCGAAAATGACTTTTCGCTCCTCCTTGCTGACCCCGTGGTTGGGCGCGCTGCCCATGGTTGTGCTGTCGATTACCGCCATGAGTGTTCTCCGTTGTTCTTGTTTTAAGGCCGGAGTACCTCTCAAGTGTTGCCGCACCCTGGCCCTGGGGCTGATGTCATCGGACACGAACTGACGGCCTCGCATTGCTGCAAGGTCATTAAAAGCATAATCGGCTTTGCACAGATATCCACTCGCCATCACGGCAGCCGCCAAAAACTGTAGGAGCGAGCTTGCTCGCGATGGTGGTCAACGATAACGCGGGTAGCCTGAATACCCGCGGTGTCTGATCGTTCATCGCGAGCAAGCTCGCTCCTACAGGGTTTGGGGGCGGTTGTCGGGTCAGACGCGGAACTGGTCCATCAGACTTTGCTGCTGGTTCGCCAGGCTGTTGAGCGACTGGCTCACCCGCGCCGATTCATTGGCCTGGCCCGACAGCGATTCGGTCACGTCGCGGATGTTCGCCACGTTGCTGTTGATCTCCTCGGCCACCGCGCTCTGTTCTTCGGCGGCGCTGGCGATCTGCAGGTTCATGTCGCTGATCACCGTCACCGCTTCGCCAATCTGCCGAAGGGCGGTCACCGCGTGGCCGACCTGTTCGACACTGCCCTGGGCCTGGCGATGGCTGTTGCCCATCGACCCCACCACGTCCTGAGTGCCGCTCTGCAACTGCTCGATCACCACACGGGTTTCCTCGACGGACTCCTGGGTGCGCCGCGCCAGGTTGCGCACTTCATCGGCGACCACGGCGAACCCACGACCGGCCTCACCGGCACGGGCCGCTTCGATCGCGGCGTTGAGGGCCAGCAGGTTGGTCTGCTCGGCGATGGCGCGGATCACTTCCAGCACCGAACCGATCTTCTCGCTGTTGGCGGCCAGGCCTTCGACCTGGACCATCGCCGCGCTCATGTCGGCCGCCAGGTTGTCGATGCTGGCGGTGGTGCGGTCGATCACGGTCAGGCCCTGACGCGTGGCCAGGTCGGCATCCCGCGCGGCCTGGGCCGCCTGCGCCGCACTGCGCGCCACATCCTGGGCGGTGGCGCTCATTTCGTGGGACGCGGTGGCGACCTGATCCACCTGGCGGTATTGCTGCTCCATGCCGGCGCTGGTCTGGGTGGCGATGGCCGAAGACTGGTCGGCGGTGCTGCGGGCGTCCTGTACCGAGCGTTTAACCTCGGCAATGATCGGCTGCAGCTTGTCCAGAAAGCGGTTGAACCAGCCGGCCAGTTGCCCCAGCTCATCCTGTTTGTCGTACGCCAGGCGGCGGGTCAGGTCGCCTTCGCCGCTGGCGATGTCTTCGAGCATGTGCGCCACGCCGAGGATCGGCCTGGTGACGCTGCGGGCCATCAGCCACACCAGCAGCAGGCCGATCAGCGCAGCCAGCACGCCCAGACTCAGTTCGGTGAGGGTGCCGGCGGTGTTGCTGTCGTCCAGTTGTTTTTTCAGCGCTTCGGCAGGCCCCACCAGCACTTGCTCCGGCACGTCGAGCAACACGCCCCAGGTCTTGCCCCCCGGAATCGGCTGGAACGGCGCCATTACCTTGAGCTGTTGGTCGCTGTGCAGGCTGGTGGTCTTGCTGATGGAGGCGAGCATGCGCATCAGTTCTGCACCGGAGGTCTTGTCCACCGCTTCCAGGCGCTGGCTGAGTTTGCTCGCGTCTGCGCTGTAACCGGCGAGCAGGCCGGCGGGGCTGACGATGCTGACGTTGGTCTGGCCGTCATAGAGCTTTTTGCTCGCGCTCTGGCTGACCGTTTGCAGGCTGTTGAGGTTGATGTCCACCGACAGCGAGGCGATGAGCTTGCCGTTGAGCATCAGCGGGAAAACGATGCTGGTCATCAGCACGTTCTGGCCGTCGATCACATAGAAGTACGGCTCGATCACGCAGGGCTTGAGGCTGGCGCGGGGGCAGGTGAACCAGGCATTGGCCGCTTCGCCGCTGGGGCCGGTGCGGGTGTCGGCGATGTCGCTTTCCGGCAGCGGCATGGCGGTCAGCTTGCCGGGCGTCGGTTGCGACCAGTACAGGGCAAAGCGGCCCTTTTCGTTGCTGCCCACTTCGCTCTGGCCGGCGAACAGTTCGTCCTTGCCGTCCAGGCCGTTGGGCTCGAACACCAGGGACAGGCCCAGCAGGTCTGGGTTGGCTTGCAGTGCCGACTTGACCTGGCGGGTCAGGTCTTCGCGCAGGTCGAAGGCATCGAGAAAGCGTTTCTCGGCCTGATCGCGCAGGAACAGCACCTGCCGGGAAAAGCCATGGCCATATTGATAGGCGTCCATGAACTGCTGACGAATGCCCAGCGCCTGATTCTCGCCCTGGGACTCGATCCGTGCCTGGGCGGCTTCGGTCAACATCGCCATGCTCGAGGCTTTCACCAGTTGCGAACTGTGCTCCATGCGATACAACGAAAGCCCCACCAACAGCGTCACGATGCCCGCCAGGCACAACCCGGACAGCAGGGTGATCTTCCATTGGATGGAAAGTTGTCTGAGTGACATGGCAATGTCCTTATTCGATAAATATCTGAGACTTTGCACTGTAACGGCCGGGACATTCATTTCTTTATGCCGCCCGGAGCGCTTCTGTGGCGAGGGAGCTTGCTCCCGCTGGGGTGCGAAGCGCCCCCCCCTGTATTTATTCAAAGTAATGGAGAGATCCAGTTGACTGCTGCGCAGTCGGACGGGAGCAAGCTCCCTCGCCACAGGCAAGCTCTCTGCCCTCAGGCAGGCTCTCTGGCCACAGGCAGACTCTCTGGCTACAGGCAGACTCTCTGGCCACACGCTTTGACACCAGCACGACTCTGCGGCACAGTGCGCGCCCTCTAATAAAACCCATATTCCTTCAATCCGCTGGCGGCTCTCGCAGACTGCCGGACGGAGTCTTTTCGTTTGTCTGGAGTTAGTGAAATGAATGCAGTGATTGCCGCGGTCGGCATCATGCTGATACTCAGTCTGTCCCGCGTGCACGTGGTCATCGCGTTGATCGTCGGGGCGCTGGTGGGCGGGTTGACTGGCGGGTTGGGCATCGATGCGACGCTCAAGGCCTTCAACAGCGGCCTGGGTGGCGGGGCGACGGTGGCGTTGTCCTACGCGTTGCTCGGTGCGTTCGCCGTGGCCATCGCCAAGTCCGGCCTGGCCCATGCCCTGGCCGACAAGGCCCTGGCGATGGTCGACCGCCAGCACGCCACCGGGGGCGGCAACGTCAAGTGGCTGCTGATCGGCCTGCTGTGGGTGGTGGCCATCGCCTCGCAGAACATCTTGCCGATACACATCGCCTTTATTCCGTTGCTGGTGCCGCCGCTGCTGTACGTGCTGACCAAGCTGCAACTGGACCGCCGGCTGATCGCCTGTGTGATCACCTTCGGCCTGATCACCCCCTACATGTTCCTGCCGGTGGGGTTCGGCAATATCTTCCTCAATGAAATCCTGCTGGCCAACGTCGCCCGCAGCGGCGTCGACATCAGCGGCATCAACGTCACCCACGCCATGGGCATTCCGGCGCTGGGCATGCTGGTCGGGCTCGGTGTGGCGTTCATCAGCTATCGCAAGAAGCGTATCTATGACCTGGCGAAGATCGAGCAAGTCGAGCAAGTCGCCGTGCAGTACAACCCGCTGAGCCTGATGGTGGCGCTGCTGGCCATCGCGGCGGCGTTCATCGTTCAGTTGCTGTTGGATTCGATGATCATCGGCGCGCTGGTGGGTTTCCTGATTTTCTCGGTCTCTGGCATCGTCAAATGGCGGGACACCGACGACCTGTTCACCGAAGGCATGAAGATGATGGCGATGATCGGTTTCATCATGATCGCCTCGTCCGGGTTCGGCGAAGTGATCAAGGCCACGGGCGATGTGCAAACCCTGGTGGAAGCCTCGGCCTCGTGGATCGGCCACAGCAAAGGCATCGGCGCCTTGCTGATGTTGCTGGTGGGGCTGCTGGTGACCATGGGCATCGGCTCGTCGTTTTCCACGGTGCCGATCCTGGCGGTGATTTTCGTGCCGTTGTGCGTGCAACTGGGCTTCAGCCCGATCGCCATCGTGTGCATCGTCGGCACCGCCGGCGCCCTGGGTGACGCCGGCTCGCCGGCCTCGGACTCCACCCTCGGCCCGACCTCCGGCCTGAACATCGACGGCCAGCATCACCACATCTGGGACACCGTGGTCCCGACCTTCCTGCACTACAACCTGCCGTTGCTGGCGTTTGGCTGGATCGCCGCGATGGTCCTGTAACACCGTACTCCCTGTGGGAGCGAGCCTGCTCGCGATAGCGGTGAGTCAGACACGTTGGTGTTGAGCGAACCTACGTCATCGCGAGCAAGTCGAATCGTCGCACCGCCGCTCCCACAAGGGATCTTCATGGTGCAGATGAACGTGTTCAACTTTTGTGCCGGCGTGCCGTTAAAGGCTTTATCCACGCCAATAAAATCAAAAGAGTGAACGTCATGCGCATGAGCCTGAAGGCCAAAGTCCTGTCCCTTGCCGTCCTCCCGGTGTTGCTCTTTGCGCTGGTCATCAGCCTGACCACCCTGTTCATCCTGCAGGGCCAGGCCCGCAACGAAGTCGAGCAGACCCGCGAGCGGCTGCTCAGCGATGCCAAGGCCACGCTGCAAAGCTACGTGGCCGTGGCCATGACCACCATCAAGCCGCTGTACGACGCCGCCGCCCCAGGCGATGACACGGCGCGGGCGCAGGCGATCAAGTTGCTGTCCAACATCGCCTACGGCAAGGAAGGCTACTTCTTCGGCTACGACTCCAACACGGTGCGCCTGTTCAAGGCCAACAGCCCCGAAGGCGTGGGCCAGAGCTTCAAGGACAACCGCGACCCCAACGGCGTCTACGTCAACCGCGACCTGGTGAAAGTGGCCAAGGACGGCACCCATTACCTGCAATACAGCTCACCGCTGCCGAGCAACAACAAAGTGCTGGTGCCCAAACTCGGCTACACCGAATACCTGGCCAAGTGGGACATGGCGGTGGGTACCTCGGTGAACCTCGACGGCATCGAGGCGCAAGTGGCCGTGGTCGAGGCCAAGGTCCAGGAGCGCGTGCAGGGCGTGGTGCTGAGCATCGTCGGCGTGGCGGTGGTGATGCTGCTGTTGATCGCGGCGGCGGGGATGCTGTTGGCCAATACCATCCTGCGCCCGCTGAACCTGATGAAAGCCAACCTCGACGACATCGCCGCGGGGGAGGGCGACCTGACCCGTCGCCTGACCATCACCAGCCAGGATGAACTGGGCGCGCTGGCCGGTTCCTTCAACCGTTTTGTCGACAAGATCCACGGCCTGGTGCGGCAGATCACCGAAATGACGTCGCAACTGACCGGGCTGGTCAACCAGGTGTCCGATCAGGCCCAGCGTTCGGACCAGGCCATGGAGCGTCAGCGTCACGAAACCGACCAGGTGGCGACGGCGATCAACGAGATGTCCGCCGCCGCCCAGGAAGTGGCCAAGAGCGCGCAAAACGCCGCGGTCGCCGCCCAGCAGACCGACGAAGAAGGCCAGGCCGCCAAGCGTGTGGTGGCCGGCAGCATCGTCAAGATCCATGCATTGGTCGATGACATCCGCAGCAGCGGCGTGTCCCTCGACAGCCTGCAAAAGGACGTGTCGTCGATCGTCAGCGTGCTCGGGGTGATTCGCTCGATTGCCGAACAGACCAACCTGCTGGCGCTCAACGCGGCCATCGAAGCGGCTCGCGCCGGGGAGGCCGGGCGCGGGTTTGCGGTGGTGGCCGATGAGGTCCGGGCGCTGGCCAGCCGTACGCAGATCAGCACCCAGGAAATCCAGGGCATGATCGACCGTTTGCAGGCCGGTACCCAGTCGGCGGTGGAAGCCATGCGCCGCTCCAGCGAGGCCGGCGACGGTACCTCGGCCCAGGCCAATGAAGCGGGGGCTTCACTGGATACGATGGCGCAGTTGATCGCCACCATCAACTCGATGAACGCCCAGATTGCCAGCGCTGCCGAGGAGCAGACCGCCGTGGCCGAAGAGATCAATCGCAGCGTGCACCAGATTGCGGTGGCGGTGGATAACGTCGCGGGTGAAACGCAGCTTGGGGCGCAGACTTCGCGCAGTCTGGCGGATCTCGGGCAGCGTCTGGGCAGTCTGGTCGGCCAGTTCCGTATCTGACGGATTGGGCCATTGTGGCGAGGGCGCTTGCTGCCGCCTGAGTGCGCAGCACTCACAAAATCGGCAGCTGTTGCCACATTTTGGGGCCGCTGCGCAGCCCCGCGCGAGCAAGCTCGCTCGCCACAGGAGGTGTTTGATCTGGCGGTTCAGGGCCGGTCCCAGTAGGGCACTTCGCCAAAACACTCGACAAAAAAATCGATCACCGTGCGCACCTTCACCGACAACCGTCGGCTGCCCGGCCAGAGCACGGCGATCTGCTGCGGTTCGAAACTGTTGGACACCTGATAGCTGCCCAGCACCGGCACCAGCGTGCCGTGGCGCACCGCTTCACCAATCAGCCACGACGGAAACATCACCAGGCCCAGCCCCTGTTCGGCGGCCTGGGTCAGGGTGTCGGCGTGGTTGCCGGTGATCGGGCCTCGCACCGAGTAGGGCGTCCACGGCTGCCGGCCCTTGCGAAAGAACCAGCGCTGCAGGCCGGTGACGCCCTTGTAGGCCAGGCAATCATGCTCTGCCAGGTCGTCCGGATGCTGCGGCGTGCCGCGCCGTTCGAGATAGGCCGGGCTTGCCGCCACCTGAAAGCGATGGGGCGCCAAGATCCGGGCCTGCATGCTCGAATCGTGCAGCGCGCCGATGCGAAACAGCAGGTTCGCGCCCTCCTGCAGCGGGTCGACGTAGCTGTCGGTCTGCTGAATATCCAGTTGCAGTTTCGGGTAGCGCTCGCACAGCTTGCCCAGCCAGGGCGTCAGGTGGCGCTGGCCGAACACCACCGGCGCGTTGATCCGCACCAGGCCGCTGGGTTCGCTTTGTTGTTCCTGCAGGGCCTGCTCGGCTTCCTCCAGTTGCACCAGCACCAGCCGCGCATGGTGCCCGAGCATGCGCCCGGCTTCGGTGGGCGTGACGGCACGGGTGTGGCGGTAGAGCAGTTGCTGGCTCAGGGCCTGTTCCATCAACTGGATCTGCCGAGAGATGGAGGAGGGCGCCAGGCCTTCGCGACGGGCGACTTCGGAAAAGCTGCCGTGGTCGAGTACCGCGACGAAGAGCCGAAGTGCCTTGAATCCCAGTTCATTGAGGCCGTGCATGGGGAGTCCTGTTGTGCGGTTTGCGCAAAAGTGTTGTCAGGATGCTCCCATTTATCGCAAAGGATCACCACCGGATAATGGTGGGAGCGGGCTTGCTCGCGAACGCGGTGGGTCGTCCAACATCTGTGTTGCCTGACCCACCGCGTTCGCGAGCAAGCCCGCTCCCACATGGGATCTTGTTTATCTGATGAATGGCGGGCTCTTCACTATGCAATCTTCTTCAATCGACATCGCGGCCATCCCCGCGACCAAACCTGGACTGCGGCTGTTGTTGCTGCCCCTGGTCATTCTGGCCGGCATGGGCCTGTCCGTGGAGGCCGGGTTGCTGGGGCCGTTGGGCGTGCAGGTCGGCCATCTGTGGGCGACCTTGAGCATCTTCGGCGTCGGCTCGGCGATTCTGTTTTTGCTGTTGCTGTTTAGCGGCCCGCAAAAAGGGCCGGCCCTGAGCGAATTGCCGCGCTGGCAATTGATCGGTGGTTTCCTCGGGCCGATCTACGTGGTGGTGCTGACCCTGGCCACGCCGCACATCGGCATTGCCATGACCATGATCGCGATCCTGTCCGGGCAGGTCGGCAAGAGTGTGCTGATCGACCATTTCGGCTGGTTCGGCGCCACTCGCAAAAAGGTCAACGCTGAACGCTGGCTGGCCTTGCTGCTGATTGTCGCGGCACTTGTACTGATTGCTCGGGGGTAATGATGAGTCTGATTATTTTGTTGGCAGTGGTGGTGGCGGCCGGTGCGGTGCTGAGCGTACAGGCGGCCATCAACGGGCGCCTGGGGGAAACCGTCGGTGTGTTGCGCAGCAGTCTGCTGACGTTCGTGGTGGGGGCGGTGAGCACTGGGCTGTTGATCCTGTTTTTCGAACCGGCCCACGCACTGAGCCTGTTGGATGTACCCAAGTGGCAACTCAGTGGCGCGCTGTTTGGTGTGGTCTACATGATGGTCATGGTCGGCGCGGTGCCGCGGGTGGGCACGGCGGTGGCGACGGTGGCGGTGATTGTCGGGCAGTTGGGCATGGGGATGCTGATCGACAATTTCGGCTGGCTGGGCAACCCGGCGATCGAGTTGTCGGGCAGCCGGGTGCTGGCGATGGTGTTGTTGGCCGTGGCGCTGGTGTTCATGTACCGCAGCAGCCGTTCGGCCTGATCAACCCCAGGAGGGGCCGGCACGAAAACGTGGAGCCGGTCAGGCTCCGCTTTCGATTCCCAAGATCAATCGCCATGATCGGCTCCCAAGGCGTCAAGTGGCCGGTCGCCACTTGACGTTTTCCACGCCGAATTTCTCTGCCATCGGCTTGCTGGTCTTTTGCACCTTTTCCCGCCCGAAGCGCGGAATCCTGCCGACGCCCGCGTCACAACTGGCCCAGTGCCAGGCTTCGGCATTGTCCATTTTATCCAGACGGATAATGAACGACTTGGGGGCGCCATGAAGGGTGTATTCGATGACGAAGAGTTTTGCGTTGTTCATAAAGCCCGTATTCCTCCCTGTGGTAATAGAAGGATCGCGGGCCCTGCGGAAAATTCAGTCGGATTGTCAGGCGGTTGCGTTCGCTGGCGGATGGCTTGACGCATCATTGACGTGGAGTGTGCTGCAACCCCAATGAACATTGGGCATGGGCCTTGCAGTGGGTGGTTTTGGTGATGGCGGTGTTGTCTGGGGATTCATGGATGGGGCGTGGTTTTTGAGGGGAAGAGGTAGCTCGTATCAGGTGCGTTGGATTTGGAGGGGGGCGTACATATCCATTTCTGCGGTAACGGCCGCTATTGGTTCCGCTTTTACAGCGGGTCACTTGGAAAAGCGCCAAGTAACCAAGCGCTTTTGCCCCTTTCGTTCGGTGCCTCGCCTAGGCTCGGCATGCCCTCGCTCCGGTCCTGCTCCGTGGGTCCGCTGCCATCGGCCATCCATGGCCGGGGGCGGCTACCGCGGCATCCTTGCCGCGGTGCCCACTGCGCAGAACCTCCCCTCGGCCTCTCGAGGGGGCGAACACCGCCACAGCATCCGAGGCGGCCTTCGAGCCGACCTGGTTGTGGCTGTACGCATTCCCTGTAGGAGCGAGCTTGCTCGCGATGGTCGTCAACGATGACACGGGAAACCTGACACCCCGCGGCGTCCCGGCATCCATCGCGAGCAAGCTCGCTCCTACAGAAAGGCACGCATCCCCCGGATCAGGTCGGCTCGAAGGCCGCCTCGCTTGGCTTTTGATGTTGAGGTGCCCCGTCGGCAGGCCGAGCGCAGGTTCTGCGCAGTGGGCAACCCGGCAAGGATGCCGGGTTAGCCGCCCCCGGCCATGGATGGCCGATGGCGGCGGGCCCACGGAGCAGGACCGGAGCGAGGGAATGGCGAGCCTTAGCGAGCCTCCGGACGTCAGGGGATGGAGCCTTTGGTTACTTTGGGCACCAAAGTGACCCGCCGTCAGGGCGGAACCCTAAGTGGCCGTGACCGCAGCAATGGATATGTACGCCCGACACAAAGCCATCGCTTGCAGGCAAGCTCCCACAGGTTTTGCGGCGTACGCACATTCAACGCACAACCCCACCCCCTGTAGGAGCGAGCTTGCTCGCGATGGTCGTCCAGGCGACGCGGGGAGTCAGGCAGCCATCGTCATCGTTAACGTCCATCGCGAGCAAGCTCGCTCCTACAGAAAAGCTCTCAGTGCAGGCCCCGCAAAAGAGCAGCCGATCGCCCCTCGATTACTCACTCCAGCACCCCGCTCGCGAAAGTATTAACACCATTTGACGCGTGTCCCATCGCCGACCCTCTACTAACGTGTGTCAGGAATGAAACGGTTCCGGGTCGTAGCAGTTTCGATTTCAGCATCAGTGGATCACGTCATTGCTGCACGCCCTTCATGGATTGAAGTGGGTTAGCCACGAAAGGAGTTCCCCGTGGATGCAAGGTTTGCTGTTGCCCTCGTTTCTCGTTTGTCCCCTCTTTCCCTTGCTGTTCAGCTCAGTGTCGCCGGCCTGTTGTTCGGGGCGGTGAGCCCTGAGGCGCAGGCGACCTGTTCCACGGCGGGGTCGACTGTCACCTGTACCGGTGTGCCGAGCCTGCCGCTGTTTCTCAACAATTTCAGCAGCGCCACCAGCGGCCTGACGGTCAACGTCAACACCGGGGCGCAGATGAACGCGACCCTCGGTGGCCATGTGATGGACCTGACCGGGGCCAACATCACCCTGAACAACTCCGGCACCATTGACCCGGCGCTGCTGGGCCTGGTGTCGATATTAAGCGGCGGTGCGTTCATCGGGACCGGCGCGACCAGCACGGTCAGCATTCTCAACAACGCCAGCGGGATCATCCGTGGTACCGGGATGCTGCTCGGGCTCAACCTGACCAGCATCGACGGCCTGGGCATTGCCGTGAACAACGCCGCGGCCGGCACCACCAGCATCACCAACAACGGCACCATCACGTCTACCGGCCTGTCGGTGGGCGGCATCACTTTGGCGGACACGCCGGTGATCGGCGTCTACGGTGGCTCGCAGGTCAACATGACCAACAGCGCCACCGGCATTATCAACGGCCGGATAGCCTTCGAGACCTCTGCGGCGGGCAACACCTTCACCAACGCCGGCGCCATCACCGGCGGCGTGTCGATGGGGGCCGGGAGCACCAACACCTTCACTGCCGTGACTGGCTCTTCGGTTCAGGTCGGTGATGGCGTACAGATCAGCGTCGGCCTGGGCGGGCTGATCGGCATCAACCTGACCTTTGCCCCCACCGGCACGGTCGACGGTGGCTCGGGTGGCACCAACAGCCTGATCCTGCAGAACACGACCGGTGTCGGCGGCGGCACCGCGGGCGCGGGAACGGCGTCCAGCGCCACCTACGTCAACTTCAACAACCTGACCCTCAACAGCGGCACCTGGACCTTGCAGGGCCCGCTGGTCAGCGGCGCCACCACCCTTAATGGCGGTATCGCCCAGTTCAACAACAACGCCACCTTCGGCAGCGGCGTGCTGACCTCTAACGGCGGGGCCATCCAGGCGAGCAACGCCGGTTTGAACATCAGCAACCTGGTTTCGCTCGGCGCCGGCGGCATGACCGTGCAGGGCACCAACGCCACGACCCTGAGCGGTGTGATTTCCGGCAGCGGCGGCTTGACCAAGATCGGCAGCGGCCAGTTGAGCCTCAGTGCTGCCAACACTTACCTTGGCAACACCACGCTCAACGGCGGCACGGTGCAGTTGGGCAATAATCTGGCGCTGAGCACCGGCACCCTCAACTTCACCGGGGCGACCAGTCTGTCGGCGCCAGGCACCATCAACCTGAGCAATGCCATCAGCCTCGGTGGCACGATGACCACCACTGGCACGGGCGCCCTGACCCTCGGCGGCTTGATCAGCGGCAGCAGCGGTATCACCAAGACCGGCACCGGCAGCCTGACCCTCAGCGGCGCCAACACCGGCTACACCGGCACCACCACCCTGAGTGCCGGCAGCCTGCTGGTGACCAACAACAACTCCCTGGGCAGCGGTGCGCTGAACACCGCCGCCGGCACCAGCCTCGACAGCACCGCCAACGTGACCCTGGCCAACAACGTCGGGTTGACCGGCGCCCTCAACGTGCTCGGCAGCAATGCCCTGACCCTGGGCGGCGTTTTGTCCGGCACCGGCGGCATCACCAAAAGCGGCAGCGCCAGCCTGACCCTCACCGGCAATAACACCAACGCTGGTAACACCCTGCTCAACGCCGGCAGCCTGTTCGTGGGCAGCAACACCGCGCTCGGTACCGGCGCCTTGAACGCAGCGGCCGGCACCCTCCTGGATGCGACCACGGCCGTGACCCTGGCCAACGCTGTAGCGCTGGCGGGGGACATGACCATTGGCGGCACTCAGGCGCTGGGTCTTAGCGGCGTGGTCAGCGGCGCCGGCAACCTGATCAAGAACGGCACGGCGAACCTGACCCTCAGCGGCAACAACACCTTCACCGGCGGCACCGCGCTCAATGCCGGGACGCTGATCGTCGGCTCCAACACCGCGCTGGGTACCGGCGCCTTGACCACGGCCGCAGGCGCCACCCTCGACGCCAGCACCGCGGTAGCACTGACCAATGCGGTCAGCCTGGGCGGCAACCTGAACATCGGCGGCAGCGCCAACCTGACCCTGGGCGGCATCGTCAGTGGCAGTGGCGGGTTGACCAAAAACGGCGCGGCCAACCTGATTCTCAATGGCGCCAACACCTTCCTCGGCCCCATAGCCCTGAACGCCGGTACCCTCACTGCAGGCGCCAATGCTGCGCTCGGCAGCGGCAACATCACCGTAGGCGGCGTGGCGACACTCGACAGCAATACCGCCGTGACCCTGAACAACAACATCATCCTCAACAACAGCCTGGGCATTGGCGGCAGCAACGCCCTGGCCCTGGGCGGTGCGATCAGCGGCACCAGCCAACTGGTCAAGAACGGCGCGGCCAACCTGACCCTCAACGGCACCAACAGCTACAGCGGCGGCACCACACTCAATGCCGGCAGCCTGACCGTCGGCAACGGCGCGGCATTGGGCACCGGTGCCTTGTCAGTGGAAGGGGCGGGCACCCTCAACAGCAGCTCGGCCGTCACCCTCAACAACAACATCATTCTCAACGCCAACCTCACCGCCGGCGGCGCCAACGCGCTGACCCTCGGCGGCGTGATCAGTGGCAGCAACGGTTTGATCAAGACCGGCGCATCGAGCCTGACCCTCAACGGCAACAACACCTACACCGGCACCACGTCGCTGAACGCCGGTTCGCTGATTGTCGGCTCAAATACCGCACTGGGTACTGGCTCGGTGAACGCGGCGAACGGCACGACACTCGATGCCAGTACGGCGGCAACACTGGCCAACAACGTCAACCTCGGCGGCACCGTGACTGTAGGCGGCAGCAATGCCCTGACCCTCGGCGGCGTGATTGCCAGCATCGGCGGGCTGGTCAAGAACGGCGCCGCCGACCTGACCCTCAATGGTGCCAACACTTACTTCGGCAACACCGCACTGAACGCCGGCAGGCTGATAGTCGGCAGTAACACCGCGTTGGGCAGCGGCACGCTGAACGCGGCGGCCGGTACCACCCTGGACGCCAACACCGCCGTCAGCCTGAACAACGCGGTGGCCCTGGCGGGCGCCTTGAGCATCGCCGGCACTGCCGACCTGACGCTGACCGGCCTGGTCAGCGGCGCCGGCAGCCTGGTGAAAAACGGCGCGGCCAACCTGATTCTCAACGCGACCAGCGGCTACCTCGGCGGCACCACCCTGAATGCGGGCACGTTGACCGTCGGCAACAGTTCGGCACTCGGCAGCGGTGCCTTGACCGTCGCTGGCGCGGCGACCCTGGACAGCAATTCGCCGCTGGTCAGCCTCAACAACAACGTCGCCTTGAATGCCGCACTGGCCGTGGGCGGTACACAGAATCTGACCCTCGGCGGCGTTACCAGCGGCACCGGCCAATTGATCAAGGACGGCGCGGCCAACCTGACCCTCAACGGCAACAACACCTTCAGCGGCGGCACCACCCTCAACGCCGGCACCCTGACCCTGGGCAATGCCAATGGCCTGGGCAGTGGCGCCTTGACCGTCGGCGGCGCCGCGACGCTGGACAACAGCGCATCGTTCGGCATCGGCAATGCCATTACCTTGAACGCCGCACTGACCGTCGCTGGCAACAACGACCTGAGCCTCAACGGCATCATCGAGGGTGCCGGCAGCCTGACCAAAGATGGCCTGTCGGACCTGACCCTGGCCGGCAACAACACCTTCACCGGTGCGCTGAACATCGTCTCGGGCAGCGTCACCACCCTCAACACCAACGCACTGGGCAACACCGCGGGCGTCAACATCAACGCCGGTGCCGCGCTCAACCTGGGCAGCGATGCCAGCCTGGCCGCGCTGACCGGCAGCGGCAGTGTGCAGCTTACCGGCAGCAATACGCTGACCGTGGGCGGCGCGAGCAGCACCAGCACGTTTGATGGTGATCTCAGCGGCAGCGGCGGCCTGATCAAAGTCGGCACCGGTACCCTGAACCTGACCGGCATCAACGGCATCACCGGCAACACTGCGATCAATGGCGGCGTCCTCAACCTGACCGGTTCGCTGGCCAGTACGCAGGTCAACGTCAACACCGGCGGTACCCTGACCGGCACCGGCTCGGCGATTGGCTCCGTAAACGTCAACACTGGCGGCCATCTGGCGTTGTCGTCGGGCAACCAACTGTCGGCCGGCGCGCTGACTCTCGCAGCCGGCAGTAACGTCGATGTGGCGTTGGGGACACCGTCGACCGCGTCACTGATGAACGTCGGCGGCAACCTCACCCTCGACGGCAATCTCAACGTCACCGATGCCGGCGGCTTCGGCGTCGGCGTGTACCGCCTGTTCAACTACACCGGCGCTCTGACCAACCTGGGCCTGGACGTGGCCAGCGTACCGGTCGGTTACGGCCTGGGCGATGTGCTGGTGCAAACCGGCGTGGCCAATCAGATCAATATTCAGGTGTCGGCACCGAACGCCAACATCCGCTACTGGGACGGCAGCCAGACCATTGCCAACGGCGTGGTCGATGGCGGCAGCGGTACCTGGAACGCGGTGGGTACCAACTGGACCGATGCCAACGGCCTGGTCAACCAGCCGTGGGCCGGCGACTTCGCGGTGTTCCAGGGCGCCGCCGGCACTGTGACGGTCAATGGCACCCAGCTGTTCACCGGCATGCAGTTCCTCACCGATGGCTACAACCTGGTCAACGGCACAGCAGGGCAACTGACGGCGGTCAACGGCGCGGGCGGCACCACCACGGTGCGGGTCGATCCGGGCGTGACCGGCACCCTCGGCGTCAATATCGACGGCAGCGGCATTCTCAATAAACTCGACAGCGGCACCCTGGTGCTCAACGGCGCCAACACCTACAGCGGCGGCACGCAACTGGACGGCGGCAAGATCGTCGTCGGCAGCAACACGGCATTGGGCAGCGGTACGCTGACTGCCAATGCCGGCACGCAACTGGACAGCAATACCGCGGTGACACTCGGCAACGCCGCAATCCTCAATGGCAACCTGACTGTGGTCGGCAGCAATGCCCTGACCCTCAACGGCGTAATCGGCGGCACCGGTGGCTTGATCAAGAACGGCGCGGCCAACCTGACCCTTGGCGGCAACAACGCCTTCCTTGGCCCGGTTGCACTCAACGCCGGCGGCCTGATCCTGGCGTCGAACTCGGCGCTGGGCTCCGGCACGCTGAACGCGGCGGGCGGGACCACGCTGGATGCGAGCACTCAGGTGGCGGTGAACAACGCGGTGAACCTGGCCGGCAACCTCGGCGTCGGCGGCTCGGCAGACCTGACCCTGGCCGGCACCGTCAACGGTGCCGGCAGCCTGACCAAGAACGGCGCGGCCGACCTGACCCTGAGCGGCAACAACAACTTCCTCGGTGGCATCAACCTGAATGCGGGCAGCCTGACCGCCGGCAGCAACTCGGCGCTAGGCCTGGGCAACCTCACCGTGGCCGGCGCGTCGGCGCTGGACAGTAACGGCGCGATCAGCCTGGGCAACAACGTGGTGCTCAACGCCAACCTGAGCAACACCGGCAGCAACGACCTGACCCTGGCGGGTGTGGTCAGCGGTGCGGGCGGGTTGATCAAGAACGGCGCCTCGAACCTGACCCTCAATGGCATCAACACCTTCACCGGTGGCACCACCCTCAACGCCGGTACGCTGACCCTCGGCACGGGCGACTCACTGGGTTCCGGCGCACTGACGGTGGCGGGCGCTTCGACCCTCGACAACAGCTCGCCGCTGGTGCTGGCCAACGATGTCAACGTCAATGCCAACCTGACCCTGGCCGGCAACAACAACCTGACCCTCGGCGGTGTGATCGACGGCGCCGGCACCCTGACCAAGGCGGGTCTGGCCGACGTGACCCTGGCTGGCAACAACACCTTCAGCGGCACCTTCGATGTGCAGTCCGGCAGCCTCACCACCCTGAGCACCGGGGCACTGGGCAACAACGCGACGGTCAATCTCGCCGGCGGCTCGGCGCTCAACCTCGGTGCCTCGGGCAGCCTGGCCAGCCTCACCGGCAGCGGCACCGCGCTGGTCGGAACCGGTAATACGCTGAGCCTGGGCGGCAACAACGTCAGCAGCACCTTTGCCGGCGTCCTCAGCGGTGACGGCGGACTGACCAAACTCGGCACCGGTACCCTGACCCTGAGCGGCCTCAGCGACCTGACCGGCGACACCAACGTCAATGCCGGCACCCTGCAGGTCGACGGTTCGCTGGCCAGCGCCAATGTGCTGGTCAACAGCGGCGGCACCCTCGGTGGCAGCGGCACCTTGACCGGCGCGGTGACGGTGGCCGATGGCGGTCATCTGGCCGGCGTTACCGGCAGCACCCTGTCGGTGGATTCGCTGGTGTTCGATGGCAATTCCAACTTCGATGTCGGTCTCGGCACGCCGGTGTCCGGGGGCGGCAACGCGCTGATCAACGTCGGCGGCAACCTGACCCTGGACGGCACCCTCAATGTCAGCGACATCGGCGGCTTCGGCAGCGGTGTGTATCGCCTGATCGACTACGCCGGAGGCCTGACGGACAACGGCATGCTGATTGGCACGGTGCCGGGCAGCGTCACCCCCGGCGATCTGCAACTGCAAACCGCGCTGGCCAATCAGATCAACCTGCTGGTCACCGCACCGGGTGTCACCGTGCAGTTCTGGGACGGCAATCAACTGGTGGCCAACGGTTCGGTGGAGGGTGGCAGCGGTACCTGGGGCACCGGCACCACCAACTGGACCGACGTCAACGGCACCACCAATCAGGGCTGGACCAACAATTTCGCGGTGTTCCAGGGCGCGGCGGGCACCGTCACGGTCAACGGCGCGCAGACCATCACCGGCCTGCAGTTCGTCACCGATGGCTACAGCTTGCAGGATGGCACCGCAGGTTCGCTGAACCTGGTCAACGGTTCGATGGGCAACGCCTCGGTGCGGGTCGACCCGAACGCCACCGCCACCCTCGGCGTGGCACTCAATGGCGCCGGTACCCTTGGTAAATACGATACCGGCACCCTGGTGCTCAACGCGGCCAACGGCTACACCGGCGGCACCGCGCTCAATGGCGGCAAACTGGTGGTCGGCAATAACGCTGCCCTCGGCACCGGCGTATTGACGGCCGCCAACGGCACGGCGCTGGACAGCAACACCGCCGTGAGCCTGGCCAACGATGTGGTGCTCACCGGTGGATTGAACGTCGCCGGCTCTAACGCCCTGACCCTCGACGGCGATGTGAGCGGTGCGGGCAGCCTGATCAAGACCGGCGCTTCGAGCCTGACCCTCAACGGCAACAACAGCTACAGCGGCGGCACCCAGCTCAACGGCGGGACGCTGATCCTGGGCAACAACAGTGCGATCAGCAGCGGTGCGTTGAGTGTGCTGGGCAACGGCACCCTCGACAGCACCTCTGCGCTGCAACTGGCCAACGCCATCAACCTTGGCGCGCAACTGACCCTGGCCGGCAATCATGACACCACCCTGATCGGCGCCATTGCCGGCACCGGCAGCCTGGTGAAAAACGGCAACGGCGATCTGCTGCTCAGCGGTGCCAACACCTACAGCGGTGGCACCACACTGAACGGCGGCAGCACCCAGGGCGACACCAGCAGCCTGCAAGGGGCGATCGTCAACAACGCGGCGCTGACCTTCGCGCAGAACAGCGACGGCACTTACACCGGCAACCTGACCGGCGTCGGCACCCTGAGCAAAACCGGCACCGGCGAGCTGCTGCTGGCCGGCAACAACGGGTTCACCGGCAATACCGATGTGCAGGCGGGGACCCTGCGCGTCAACGGCGTGCTCAACAGTGCCAACGTCAATGTCGCCAGCGGGGCGCGGATCGGCGGCAGCGGCACCCTCGGCGGTGCGGTCCAACTGGCCAGCGGCGCGACGCTGGTCGGTGGCGGCACTGCATCACCGTTGTCGGTCGGTTCGCTGGCGTTGTCGTCGGGCACCAACCTGGACTTCAGCCTCGGCTCGGCCGCCAGTTCCACCACGGTGGTGAACGTGGCCGGCAACCTGACCCTGGACGGTACGCTGAACATCAGCAACGCCGGCGGCTTCGGCACCGGGGTCTATCAACTGTTCCGCTACGGCGGCAGCCTGACCGACAACGGCCTCGTCTATGGCAGCCTGCCGGTGTCGGCGGCGAACCTGACCCTGCAAACCGCGCTGGCCAACCAGATCAACCTGCTGGTGCAAGGCACGCCGGGCGAAGTGCAGTTCTGGAATGGCGGCAACCCCAATCCTGACGGCTCCATCGACGGTGGTAGCGGCGTCTGGGGGCCAGGCACCGTCTGGACTGACCCCACCGGCACCCAGGCGCTGGCGTCCAATGGCCAGTTCGCGGTGTTCGGCGGGCAGGGCGGCACGGTCACGGTGGTGGGCAACCAGAGCTTCACCGGCCTGCAATTTCTCGACAATGGCTACAGCCTGGTACCGGGCAGCGGTGGCAGCCTGACCCCGGTCAACGGTGTGGGCGGCAGCCTGGCGCCAGTGCGGGTCAACGCCGGCGTCACTACGCAAATCGCCGTACCGCTGGTGGGCAGTGGCGGCATCGAAAAGCTTGACTCCGGCACCCTGATCCTCAGCGGCGCCAATACCTACAGCGGTGGCACCACGGTCAGCGGCGGTACGCTGGTCGGCAACACCACCAGCCTGCAGGGCAACATCCTGGACAACGCCTTGCTGGTGTTCCAGCAAAACGTCGATGGTCAATTCAACGGTGTGCTCAGCGGCACCGGCAACCTGGCCAAACGCGGCGCCGGGACCTTGTTGCTGACCGGCAACCAGCCGTTCAGTGGTGCGGTGTCGGTGGATCAGGGGCTGTTGCAGGTCGGCACTCGCGCCGCCCGGGCGTCCCTCGGCGGCCAGGTGACGGTGGCCAATGGCGCTGGCCTGAGCGGTAACGGCAGCGTCGGTTCGCTGCTCAACCACGGTGTGGTGATATCGGGCGCCGAAGCGGGCAACCTGAGCGTGGCCGGTAATCTCACCAACGCCGCCGATGGTCTGCTGGCGCTGACGGTCAGTTCGCCAGGTGCCACGCCACTGGTGGTCGGCGGTACCGCCACCCTGGGCGGCGGGCTGCAAGTGAACAGCCTGGCGCCGTTCACCGGCAGCGCCGTGTATTCGCTGATCACCGCCGGCGGTGGCATCACGGGCACCTTCAGCAGCACCAACCTGCCATCGCTGGCGTTCTACGACACGGCGCTGCAGTACGGCACCAACCAGGTGTCGCTGGCGGTGAACCGCAACGGCACGTCGTTCGTCGACGTCGCGGCCACCGGCAACCAGGCCGGCACCGCAGCGGCCTTGGCCAGCAACGGTCCGGCCGGTGCGCCACTGCGCCGGGAAATCCTGGGCCTCAGCGTGGCGGGGGCCCAGGCGGCGTTCGACAGCCTGTCCGGGGAGATTCACGCCAGTACTGCCAGCGCGATCCTGGAGGACTCGCGCTACATCCGCGACGCGGTCAACGATCGCATGCGCCAACCGTCCTGCAGCGGTCCGGACGATCCTCGCCGGGCCCTGGCGCCAAGCGACAACCAATTGAGCAGCAACGGTTGCCACGGCGAAATGGTCGGTTGGGCCCGTGCACTGGGCGCCTGGGGCGAATCCGATGGTGACAGCAACAGCGCCAGACTCGATCGCAACCTCAGCGGTTTCATGCTCGGCACCGACAAGCAACTGGACGATCAATGGCGCGTGGGCATGGCCGCTGGCTACACCCGTAGCGACATCGACGCCCATGACCGTCGTTCCGACGCGACGGTCGAAAGCTACCACTTGGCGGCCTACCTCAACTCGCAGTTCGATGCCCTGGCGGTACGCCTCGGCGCGGCCTACAGCTGGCACGACATCGAAAGCAAACGCAACGTCAGCGTCGGCAACTACAACGACCGTCTGAAGGCTCACTACGACGCTCGCAGCGCCCAGGTGTTCGGTGAAGTCGGCTACACCTTGCAAGCGGCCGGCGTTGCCCTGGAACCGTTCGCCGGCCTGGCCTATGTCAACTACGACAGCGACACCGCCCACGAAAAAGGCGGGATAGGGCGGCTGGACGCCGATGCCGATCAGGACATCACCTTCTCCACCCTGGGCCTGCGTGCCGGCAAGGTGATCACCCTGGACAACGGCGGGCAATTCACCCCACGGGCCGCCATCGGCTGGCGCCATGCCTTCGGTGACACCAAACCCGACGCCGACCTGACCTTCGTCGACGGCGGTGCCTCGTTCAGCACCCAAGGCGTACCGATCGCCCAAGACAGCGCCCTGCTCGAAGCCGGCGTCGACTTCCAGATCAGCCCGACCGGCAAACTGGGGATCGGTTACTCGGGCCAGGTGTCGAGCAAAAACGAAGACCATGCGATGACGATCAGCTTCAGCCTGGGTTTTTGAGATTGCTTGCAGCTCTTTGACCGCCCGCAAGGGCGGTTTTTTTTCGGGCAAAAAAATCCCTGCGCTGCGCCCGCCTGTAGGAGCGAGCTCGCTCGCGATGAACGCCAACACAACCCGGGGATTCAGACAGCCAGCGTCATCGTTGACGACCCTCGCGAGCAAGCTCGGCGCCTACGCAGCGATGGCGCAGTGACCGTCAGCACATCATTGACTGATCCACCGCTTTGGCGAGCAAGCCCGCTCCCACAGTGGGCGAGGGTCCTCTGATAGAATCGCCGGCATTGAACCTGCCGAGGTACCCCCGATGAGCGAACCCATCCGCCTGACCCAATACAGCCATGGCGCTGGCTGCGGTTGCAAGATTTCCCCCCAGGTGCTGGAAGTGATTCTGGCCGGCAGCGGGGCGCAGAATCTGGACCCCAAACTGTGGGTCGGCAACGCCTCGCGCGATGACGCGGCGGTCTATGAGATCGATGCCGAGCGTGGCGTGGTCTCGACCACTGACTTTTTCATGCCGATCGTCGACGATCCCTACGACTTCGGCCGCATTGCCGCCACCAATGCCATCAGCGACATCTACGCCATGGGCGGCGATCCGCTGATGGCGATCGCGATCCTCGGCTGGCCGGTCAACGTGCTGGCGCCGGAGATCGCCCGCGAAGTGATCCGCGGCGGTCGGGCGGTGTGCGACGAGGCGGGCATCCCCCTGGCGGGCGGGCACTCCATCGACGCGCCGGAGCCGATTTTTGGCCTGGCCGTGACCGGGCTGGTAGAAAAACGCCACATGAAGCGTAACGACACCGCCACCGCCGGATGCCTGCTGTACCTGACCAAACCCCTGGGCATCGGCATCCTCACCACCGCCGAGAAGAAGGGCAAGTTGCGCAACGCCGACATCGGCCTGGCCCGCGACTGGATGTGCACCCTGAACAAACCCGGCAGCCGCTTCGGCAAACTGGCCGGCGTGACGGCGATGACCGACGTCACCGGTTTCGGCCTGCTGGGGCATCTGGTGGAGATGGCCGATGGCAGTCAGCTCACCGCGCGCATTCAGTACGACCGGGTACCGCGTCTGGAAGGTGTCGAGTATTACCTCGAACAGGGCTGCATCCCGGGCGGGACCCTGCGCAATTACGACAGCTACGCCAGCAAGCTCGGGCGTCTGCAGGAACTGCACAAACGCGTGCTGTGCGACCCACAGACCAGCGGTGGCCTATTGATCGCGGTCACCCCCGAAGGCAACGACGAATTCCTCGCCGTGGCCACGCAACTGGGGCTGAGCCTTGAACCGATCGGCGAACTGGTGGAGCGACAGAGCCACGCGGTCGAGGTGGCTTGATGGCTGTCGACTGCACCGATTACCGCGACATCTTCCTCAACGACCGGCCGATGATGGATGCCCGCGCGCCGATCGAGTTTGCCAAGGGCGCGTTCCCCGGCGTGATCAACCTGCCGCTGATGAACGATCACGAACGGCAACGCATCGGCACCTGCTACAAACAGCAAGGCCAGCAAGCGGCCATCGAACTGGGGCATCAACTGGTGTCTGGCGCGGTCAAGGCCGAGCGCCTGCAGGCCTGGGCGGATTTCGCCCGGGCGCATCCCGATGGGCTTTTGTACTGTTTTCGCGGCGGCTTGCGTTCGCAGATCGTCCAGCAGTGGCTCAAGACCGAGGCGGGCATCGACTATCCGCGGGTTGGCGGTGGCTACAAGGCCCTGCGCCATTTCCTGCTGGAGACCCTCGACCAGGCCGTGACCCAGTGCGATTTCGTGCTGTTGGGCGGCATGACCGGCACCGGCAAGACCGAGGTGCTGATGCAACTGAGCAATGGCCTGGACCTTGAAGGCCACGCCAATCATCGCGGCTCCAGCTTCGGCAAGCGCGCCACCGGTCAACCGTCCAACATCGATTTCGAGAACCGCCTGGCGGTGGACTTGCTGAAGAAGCGCGACCACGGCATCGAGCAGTTCGTGCTCGAAGACGAAAGCCGTGCGATCGGCAGTTGCGCGCTGCCGTTGCCGCTGTATCAGGGCATGCAGCAGTTTCCGATGGTCTGGCTCGAAGACAGCCTGGAGGGACGGGTCGAGCGGATCCTGCGCGATTACGTGGTGGACCTGTGTGCCGAATTCGTCGCGGTGCATGGCGATGAAGGCTTTGCACTGTTCAGCGAGCGCATGCTGGCGAGTCTGGACAACGTGCACAAACGCCTGGGTGGCGAGCGGCATCGGCGGATGATGCTGTTGATGGACGATGCGTTGGCGGAGCAGGGGCGTAGCGGCGCGGTGGATCTGCACCGGGGCTGGATCGAGGGGTTGCTGGTGGAGTATTACGATCCGATGTATGCGTTTCAGCGCGAGAAGAAGGGTGCGCGGATCGAGTTTGCGGGGGAGCGTGGGGCGGTTATTGAGTATTTGCGGGATCGGGTGAATCAGAAGGTTCAGTAGCAAATTTGCCGCCCTCATCGCTGGCAGGCCAGCTCCCACAGGGGATCTTCAGTGGCCACAACATGTGTGAACAACAAAGAACAAAGTGGGAGCTGGCCTGCCAGCGATAGGGCCCGGACAGGCACCGCAGAACTCAGGTCGGGCAAGTCTCCAGCCCATTGTCCAGCCCCTGCTTGTAGCTGTGGCTGACAAGGCTGGCCTTGCCGTTGTGCCAGGTCAGGGTCAGGACGAACAACGAGTCGTAGTCGTTCGATTCCCAATCCTGGGTGATCTTCTGCTTCTTGCCGACGGCTTCCCCGGCCACCTTGTTGATCAACTCCGGCAGGTACCCATGGGACCAGGCGGTGTAGATCACCGAGTTGTGGTACTTGTCGTGCAGCAGTTCATCGGCCAGGTCGCTGGTGTCGTTGGCCGAAAAATTGATGTTCACCGGCAGGCCGAGCTTGATTGCGCTGGGGCTGATGGTCATCAGGGGACGGATGTAGCTGTAGGAATTGTCCAGCTCGCCTTCCTCGACGTTTCGGGTCGGGTTGGCGGCAAACACGTAGTCGGCCTTGCCGAATTTCTCCGGCAGCAGGGTCGCCAGGTCGATCGCGCGGTTCAGGCCCTGGCAATTGAGCTGGCCCAGGCCCCCGGCCGGTTTTTCCGCGTGGCGCAAGAACACCAGGGTCTGGGTGCCATCGACGGGTTGGGCACGACTTTCCCGGGACTCGAGCAACAGGAACAACGCGCCGAACGCCAGCACGGCGGGCAGGAAAATGTAGGCGCGATGTTTAAAGCGGTTGGCGAGTTTCAGAAAATTCGTCATGGAAAAAAGGGTTCTTCAGCTTATTGGTTAAGGCTGACAAACCTTTACACCGCGAATTTCCCGCATCGGGTGTTTTCCATGTCGTGAAGCCGGTCCGTTTTCAAAGGGGCAGTGCTCAGAGTCCTCTGAAGCCCGTTTGGTTCGATTCCGGCCGTGGGGCGCAGCAATGTACCGGTAACCTTAAACGGGTTGGTGTAAAGGTTATCGACAGGATGTTGCGATTTGATGGACAGGCTACACGGCCAGTGCCAACAGGCGTTGTCATCTCTTTTGATCTTCACCATCAGCAAGAATGATGGCCCCGGGCGTGGCGCCCCGCCTGATCTGCATTATGATCGACGTTCTCAATTGCCCGTGGACGTTGCCCATGACCGATTTGTCTGCATTCCCCATCACCCAGAAGTGGCCGGCCCAGTACCCGGAGTGGATTCAGCTGTATTCCCTGCCGACCCCCAACGGCGTCAAGGTCTCGATCATGCTCGAAGAGATCGGCCTGCCCTATGAGCCGCATCGCGTGGGGTTCGACACCAACGACCAGATGTCCCCCGAATTCCTGTCCCTGAGCCCCAACAACAAGATCCCGGCGATCCTCGACCCCCACGGTCCGGGCGATCAGCCGCTGCCGTTGTTCGAGTCCGGGGCGATTCTGATCTACCTGGCCGACAAGAGCGGGCAACTGCTGCCCCAGGACGCCGCCGCGCGCTATGAAACCATCCAGTGGCTGATGTTCCAGATGGGCGGGATCGGCCCGATGTTCGGCCAGCTTGGCTTCTTCAACAAATTCGCCGGCAAGGATTACGAAGACAAGCGTCCCCGTGATCGCTACGTCGAGGAAAGCAAACGCCTGCTCGGCGTGCTGGACAAACGCCTGCAAGGCCGCGAATGGGTCATGGGCGATCGCTACACCATCGCCGACATCGCGATTTTCCCGTGGGTGCGCAACCTGATCGGTTTCTATGAGGCGGGCGACCTGGTGGGTATCCAGAATTTCCCGAACGTCACCCGGGTGCTGGAACGCTTTCTGGCGCGGCCGGCGGTGCAGCGCGGGCTGGAAATCCCCAAACCCGTCACCAACTGATCCACCACTTACCCTGTAGGAGCGAGCTTGCTCGCGAAAGCGGTGTGTCAGTCAACCCTGTGCCGGCTGACCCACCGCTTTCGCGAGCAAACCCGCTCCCACAGGGTTTCGCGTTTTTCCCGTTTAACGATTTTTCAGGAATACCCATGTCCAGCCAGTTCCCCGAAGCACGTCCACGCCGTCTGCGCCGCAATGCGAGCCTGCGCAGCCTGTTCCAGGAAACCGAATTCAGTCTGAACGACCTGGTGCTGCCGATTTTCGTCGAAGAGGGCATCGACGATTTCGTACCGATCAAGAGCATGCCCGGGGTGATGCGCATTCCGGAGAAGAAGCTGGCCGGCGAGATCGAGCGCTACGCCCGGGCCGGGATCAAGTCGGTGATGACCTTCGGTGTGTCGCACCATCTGGACAGCACCGGCAGCGACACCTGGAATGACAACGGCCTGGTGTCGCGCATGTCGCGCATCGCCAAGGATGCCGTGCCGGAGATGATCGTCATGTCCGACACCTGCTTTTGCGAGTACACCGACCACGGCCATTGCGGCGTGCTGCACAACCACGAAGTGGATAACGACCAGACCCTGATCAACCTCGGCAGGCAAGCGGTGGCCGCGGCCCGCGCCGGCGCCGATGTGATCGCGCCGTCGGCGGCCATGGACGGGCAGGTCCAGGCGATTCGCCGGGCGCTGGATCAGGCTGGTTTCACCCAGACCGCGATCATGGCCTATTCCACCAAGTTCGCTTCGGCGCTCTATGGCCCGTTCCGCGAAGCCGGCGGCAGTGCGCTCAAGGGCGACCGCAAGAGCTATCAGATGAACCCGATGAACCGCCGCGAAGCGGTGCGTGAGTCATTGCTGGACGAACAGGAAGGCGCCGATGCGCTGATGGTCAAGCCGGCGGGTGCCTACCTGGACATCATTCGCGACATCCGCGAAGCCTCGCGCCTGCCGCTGTCGGCGTATCAGGTCAGCGGCGAGTACGCGATGATCAAATTCGCCGCCCAGGCCGGCGCCATCGATGAAGACCGCGTGGTGCGCGAAAGCCTCGGCGCGATCAAGCGGGCGGGGGCGGATCTGATCTTTACCTACTTCGCGATGGACCTGGCGCTGGCCGGGATCTGAATCCAGCGTGGCCCCCCTGTGGGAGCGGGCTTGCTCGCGAAAGCGGTGGGTCAGCCGACACAGGGTTGACTGACACACCGCTTTCGCGAGCAAGCCCGCTCCCACAGGGAACCCGTGTGTGCTCAGGATTTGTTGAAAAACGGCCGAATCCCCTGATCGCGAAAATACCGCTCGATCACCTTCGGGTCCGAACTGTCATCGGCAATCGCCACATAACTATCGGGCCGCAACAGGTAGAAGCCGTTACGCGCCAACCCTGCCGTTTCGAACGCCGGCCGCCAGTCGAACACCTGCAGCGGCAGATGGTGTTCGTTGCACCAGGCGATCATCTCGTCGCTGGTGTCGCCGTACACATGCACCTGCCAGACCGGACACTTGAGCGATTCGAAATTGTCGCCCTCGCCATCGTGTGCCCAGGGCAAGCGGTCGCCGCCGTGCACATGGCCGGCAACGCCGGTGCTCAAGGGCATGCCACGGTAGTTGACGGTGATCTGCGAGACCGTGCGGAACAGGAACTCCCGGGATATTTCGAACGAGGCCATTTTCGGCAACAGGAACGGTGCCACCCGGGTGCGCAGCAGGTCGGCCAGACGCCCTTCGGCGGTGGCGAAGGTAAAGACCCGGTCGGTGGTGGCCACCAGTTTGCGGGCGAAGGCCATGCGTTCGGTTTCGTAACTGGCGAGCAGTTGCGCCTCGGCGCCGCCGCTCAAGACCGCCGCCAGCTTCCAGGCCAGGTTGATCGCATCGCCGATCCCGGTGTTCATGCCCTGGCCACCGGCGGGGCTGTGCACGTGGGCGGCGTCGCCCAGCAGGAAGGCCCGGCCGGTGCGAAAGTGATCGGCCACGCGATGATGCACGCGATAGGTGGAGAACCAGTTCACCTGCTCGATCTTCACCTGCATGTTGTCAATGGCATGGCTGCTGACGTCCTCAAAGCGCAGGGTTTCGGCCCGCTCGGCGCGTTCATCGCGCACCGTGCCGATCAGGCGCGCCCGACCTTGAGCGTCCAGCGGGAACACGGCGAGGAAGTCCGCTTCGTCGAGGTCCACGTGCAGCTCGCCGTCGGACGCCGGCCCGCTGGCCTGCACATCGGCGACATAGAAAATCTGCTGGTAAGTGCCGCCTGGAAATTCGGTATCCAGGGCCTTGCGCACCATCGAACGGGCGCCGTCACACCCGGCCAGGTAACAGGCCTGACAGGTTTCCTGCTGACCGTCCGGCAGGCGCAAGGTGGCGGTGATGCCATCGCCGGTTTCCTCGAAACCCAGCAGCTCAGTGTTGCGCTCCACCGTAATACCGAAGGTTTCGAGCCGATCGATCAGCAGCCGTTCGTGGGCGTCCTGAGGAAATATTTGCATGAACGCGTAGGGTGTCAGGCCCTCGCCGACACGGTCCAGGGGCAAGCGTGACACGGGTTTGCCCTTGACCCAGAAATTGGCCGCCGCCACGCAATGGCCGTTGTCGATGATGGCGTCGGCAAGGTCCAGCTGGCGATACAACTCCAGGGTGCGCGCCTGCACGGCCACCGCCCGCGAGGTGGTGCCGGCGGCCGACGTCTTGTCGATGATCCGCACGCGGATCCCCAGTTTGCTCAACCACAGCGCCAGCACCAGCCCGGTGGGGCCGGCGCCTGTGATCAACACGTCGCTGCGATGCATGGCCCGTCCTCCTTGTTGTGTAGGGCAAGTATGGTCCAAACGCGAAACCCTGTAGGAGCGAGCTTGCTCGCGATGACGTCAACGATCGCCCGTACTTCCTGAAACCCTGTGCCGTGTATTCAGGTTCAACGACGGCTGCGTAGCCGGACGCAGCCTCGCAGGCTCGGCAGCTGCTACAAATGAACATTGGCGGGCCGGGCACGGTCATAGCCATCAACCTGCCATCGGCCTTATGGTTGACCCGGCGCATCGAATGACCAGGAGCCCCATGCAAGCCCATCGATTGATCATGAGCATCGCCGCGTTGCTGGTGCTGGCCGGTTGCGGCACTCAGCGGCCCCAGGAACCTGCGCCGCGCAGCCCGGCCGAGGTCAAGGCTGACATTCTGCGGCTGCTGCCGGCCAGCGCTGTCGATCGTCAGGGCTGGGCCACGGATATCCAGGTCGCCTTCACGGCGCAGAACATTGAGCCGACCCGGCAGAACCTGTGTTCGGTGCTGGCGGTCACCGAGCAGGAGTCGACTTTCCAGGCTGACCCTACGGTGCCGGGGCTGGGCAAGATCGCCCGTGACGAAATCGACCGCCGCGCAGCCAAGGCGCACATCCCCAGTCTGTTGGTCAGTGGCGCGCTGCGGGTCAGTTCACCCAACGGCAAAACCTACAGCGAGCGCTTGAACGCCGCCCGCAGCGAAAAGGAACTGAGCGCGATATTCGACGATTTCATCGGCATGGTGCCCATGGGCCAGACGCTGTTCGGCGGCTTCAACCCGGTGCACACCGGCGGGCCGATGCAGGTCAGCATCGAATTCGCCGAGAAACAGGCCAAGGGCTACCCCTACCCGGTGGACGGCTCGATTCGCCGTGAGGTGTTCAGCCGTCGGGGCGGTCTGTATTTCGGCATCGCGCATCTGTTGGGTTACCCGGTGAGCTATCCGCAGCCGCTGTACCGTTTTGCCGATTTCAACGCCGGTTGGTACGCCAGCCGCAACGCCGCGTTCCAGAACGCGGTGAGTCGTGCTTCGGGGATCTCGCTGGCGCTGGATGGCGATCTGGTGCGCTACGACTCGATCATGCCCGGCAGCACGGAGCTGGCGGTGCGCACCCTGGGCAAGCAGTTGGGCATGCGTAACCCGACGATCCGCAGTCAACTGGAGCAAGGCAACACCTTGGCGTTCGAGAGCAGTGAGCTCTATGAGCGGGTTTTTGCAATGGCAGACAAGGCTGAGGGTCGGGCATTGCCCCGTGCGGTTTTGCCGGGGATCGTGCTGCAAAGCCCGAAAATCACCCGCAAGCTGACCACGGCGTGGTTCGCCAAGCGGGTGGATGAGCGGTATCAGCGGTGCATGGCGCGGGCGGATTGAGGTCAACACACCACACTCCCCAATAGAGACTGCCGGGCGCAGCGAGGCTGCGATCATCTGATTGTCAGAGCACTTTCACCGCGCGCCCGATGAACTGGATCGGCCCGGTCGGCTTGCCGATCGGTGAGCCCGTGGTGTTTTCCAGGGTCAATTCGAATAACTGGTTCGGTTCCAGTGGCGGCAGCTTGTCCAGCGCCACCTTCAGGGTTTGCCCGGGTTTGACCAGGCCCAGGGACACCGGACCTTGCCAGCCTTCAGCCTTGGTCCAGAACTCCAGTGCCTTGTCTGCCGGCACTTCAACCACCCCCAGCGGGATCAGCTGGATTTCCCTCGGATCACTGGCCTGAATCACCCAGCCCGGCGCCTTGTCCTGCGGCGCGACCAGCACCACCAGATAAGTGGGTTTGACTGTGGTCTGGGTCAGCAGCAGCGCGCCGAGCAACAAGGTTGCCGCTAGCCCGGCACCGGCCAGTCCGCGCCACAGTGACAAGCGATCCCACCAATGGGTGGGTTGCTCGGCAACCGGCGTCGGTTGCCGGCGGCCCAAGGCGTTCATGCTGCGTTCGATGCGCAGCCACAAATGCGTCGAAGGGGTTTGGGGTGCAGCCAGATCCGTCAGGCCCAGCAAGCGACGCTCCCAGCTATCCACCGCGGCACGCAGCTCATTATCGGTGAGCAGGCGTTGCTCAACCTCGGCGCGCTGTTGGGCCGAGAGGGTGCCCAATACATATTCGCTGGCCAGTTCATCCCGTGCCTGCGCAGTGTCGTCGGTCGGTCCGGTGATCATCCCATGCACTCCCGCAATGCCGTCAGGCTCCGCTTGATCCAGGCTTTGACGGTGCCCAGCGGGGTGCCGAGTTTGTGTGAAATCTGTGCGTGGCTATAACCGTCGACATAGGCGTGCACGATGCAACTGCGCCGCGCCGGTTCAAGTTGCTCCAGGCACCGATGAATACGCGCCGAATGTTCCTGGCTATCGGTGATCTCCATGTCGGCCACACGTTCGACATCGTCTTGAGTCTCGCGCTGGTGATCACGCAGGTAGTTGAGCGCCAGATGCCGGGTCACGCTGAACATCCAGCCCCGCGCCGAACCCCGTGCCGGATCGAACCCCCCGGCACCGATCCATATTTTCAGGAACGCATCGTGGACGATGTCCTCGGCCAGCGCTGTATCGCGAACCAGGCGCTTGGCCACCCCCAACAGCCGCGGGCTTTCCTGCACGTACAAATCGCGCAGTGCCTGGCGCTCGCCGCGAGCGCAGGCGGCCAAGTGGTGTTCGTAGTCGAAGAGGGTTTCGGGCAGGGACACAGTTCTCGGCCGGCAAATAGGGTCGAATGCAATCTAGCAAACAAACCGTCTTCCCGTGGCAACAAGACTGCGGCCACGGGAAAAACGGTCACATGGCAGGCCTTAGCTCGCCGACCAGAAAATGTAATCGGCCTGGTACTTCACCACTTCCTGCTTGCCTTTGTTGGCCGTGGTGCATTCGGTGCCTGGCGCGACGCCGCCCTTGAGGGCCACACGCTGGATGTAACTTACGCCGCTCATCGCACCTTTGCCTTCGGCCGGGTTGGCCTTGACCAACTGGTAGGGCAGATTGCCCGGGCTTGAGGGGGCCACTGCCAATTGAGTGCCCGTGACTTTCGAACCGTCCCTGGCTTGCCAGGTGGCCGGTGGTCCGAAATACGTGCCGACCTGTTTGCCACTGCGATCATTGAGCACTGCTTTGGGGCCGACGAAGGTCCATTCGGTCTGGCCCGCCGCATTGGCCTTGTCCCGGCATTCGTAGGTGATCTCACCGACCCCGGTGGTTTCCATGGCGACCTTGTGCCCATCCGGCACCTTGATGCTGTCGGGCAGGCCGGTCTGGGCATAGGCCGCAGGAACAGTGGCGAACAAACCGACAAGGCAAATCAGCTGTTTAGCGTTCATCAATAGCTCTCCGAAAAGGGGGGGTTGCATTGGGCAGCAACAGGCGCTGCTACAGGTACTACCCTTTGCAGAGCGCTTTGGATGCAGTGCGTCGACATTTTTTTCAACAGGGTCAGGGCAACGGCTGCAGAGCTGCCCAAGGAGGCGTGTATGTATCAACTCTACGGCCATCGAAACTCGGGCGCGGCGGCGATAGAGGCGGCACTGGAGTTGTGCGAGATCCCCTATCGCTTCATCGATGTCGAGGCATCGCCGGAGGCCGCCCAGGCGCTGGAAAAACTCAATCCCCTCAAGCAGATTCCGACGCTGCAGTTGCCCGACGGCGCCATTCTTACCGAGAGCGCGGCGATCCTGATTCACCTCGGCCTCACGTTTTCCCAGTCGAAGTTGTTGCCGGATGCCCCCGCCGATCGTGATCAGGCCATCCGAGGGCTGACGTACATTGTCAGCAATTGCTACGCGGCGATCGGCATCATCGATTACCCCGAGCGCTGGCTGGCCAAGGTGGATGAGGCCTCGCGACAAAACCTCATGGCTGGGGCTCGCGCGCGCCTGCATTGGCATTGGGAAGTGTTTGCCGATCAGTTTTCCGCCGAGTTGTATCTGGGGGACGAGCCCCCCGGAGCGCTGGATGTGCTGGCGGCGGTGGTTTCACGCTGGTCCGGGAGCCGGGAACATTTGCGGCGCACCCGACCGGGGTTCTCCGCGTGGCTGGAGCGCATTGACCGGCATCCGACCCTGGCGCCGGTGTTTGCGCGGCATTGGCCTTCCTGAACACCACAAATGCAAATGTGGGAGCGGGCTTGCTCGCCAAAGCGGTCTGTCAGCCACCCCTTGCATGACTGACACACCGCTTTGGCGAGCAAGCCCGCTCCCACCTTTTGATGGGGCGGTGTTCTCCGGTTATTCGCCGCGAATGTACTGCTCCAACTGACGAATCAGCTCGGCCTGTTCAGCGATGGCTTCCTTGACCAGGTCGCCGATGGACAGCAGGCCGATCAACTTGCCGTTTTCCACCACCGGCAGGTGGCGCAGGCGCTTGTCGGACATGATGCCCAGGCAGGTATCGACCGTCTGGTGGGTGTCCACGGTGATCACCGGCGAGACCATGATGTCGCGCACTGGCGTGCCGACCGAAGACCTGCCATGCAGCACCAGTTTTCGTGCGTAATCGCGTTCACTGATGATGCCCAGCACTTCTTCATTGTCCACCACCAGCAGTGCGCCGACGTTCTTCTCGGCCATCTTCATCAGCGCTTCGAGCACCATGTGATCGGGCTTGATCTGGTGCACTTCCTGGTTCTTCTGATCTTTCAACTTGAGCAGCTGCGCGACGGTTTTCATGGCGGTTTCCCGGGGTGTTGTCGTTGTTCTTGAAGAATCGTAGACGCAAGCGCCGAGGGCAAGGGCGAAAGCGGCAGATAACACGCAAAAAACGTCATTCAGCGGATTTTCTTCGATATCCCCCACCTTCCTGGCCAACGAAGACTGCTGTGGGATCGACGCTGAACCTCACAATGACGCGTAGAATGACCCGCCTGAATCAACTCCGAGGTTTGCAGTGGTGGATTTACCCCAGGGCTTCGTCCTGACCCGGCATTGGCGCGATACCCCGGCGGGTACGGAAGTCGAATTCTGGCTGGCGACCGACAGCGGTCCGCGGCGCATCCGCCTGCCTCATCAGCCGTCGGTGGCGTTCATCCCGGCCATCCAGCGCGGGCAGGCCGAGGCGTTGCTGCAGGATGAAAAGAACGTCGAGCTCAAGCCCTTGGCCCTGCAGGATTTCGAGCACCGCCCGGTGCTCGGCCTGTATTGCCGCCAGCACGGGCAACTGATGCGCCTGGAAACGGCGTTGCGCCGGGCCGGGGTCGAGGTGTACGAAGCCGACGTGCGCCCCCCGGAGCGCTATCTGATGGAGCGCTTCATCACCGCACCGGTGCGTTTTGGCAGCACCGCGGATGCCGACGGCGTGCTGCTCGACGCCCAGCTCAAGCCCGATCCCGATTACCGCCCGACCCTCAGACTGGTGTCCCTGGACATCGAAACCACTGCTCAGGGCGAACTCTATTCCATCGCCCTGGAAGGCTGCGGCGAGCGTCAGGTGTACATGCTCGGCCCAGCCAACGGCGACGATAGCGAAGTGGATTTCCAGCTCGAATACTGCGAGTCGCGCACCGTATTGCTGAAAAAGCTCAACGAATGGTTCGCCCGCCATGACCCCGACGCGCTGATCGGCTGGAACGTGGTGCAGTTCGACCTGCGGGTACTGCACGAACACGCCCGGCGCCTCGGTGTGCCTTTGAAGCTGGGGCGCGGCGGCGAGGAAATGCAGTGGCGCGAGCACGGCAATGGCAACCATTACTTCGCGTCCGCCGCCGGCCGCTTGATCATCGACGGTATCGAAGCCCTGCGCTCGGCGACCTGGAGCTTTGCGTCGTTCAGCCTGGAAAATGTCGCGCAGACCTTGCTGGGGGAGGGCAAGGCCATCGCCACCCCTTACCAGCGCATGGACGAAATCAACCGCATGTTCGCCGAGGACAAACCGGCGCTGGCCACCTACAACCTCAAGGACTGCGAGCTGGTCACGCGGATTTTCGCCAAGACCCAATTGCTCACCTTCCTGCTGGAACGCGCCAGCGTCACCGGTTTGCCCGTGGACCGCATGGGCGGCTCGGTGGCGGCGTTTACCCACCTCTATATGCCGCTGATGCATCGCCAGGGCTTCGTCGCCCCCAACCTGGGCGGCAAGCCACCGCAGGCGAGCCCCGGCGGCTTTGTCATGGACTCGCAACCGGGGCTGTACGAATCGGTGCTGGTGTTCGACTACAAAAGCCTTTACCCCTCGATCATCCGTACCTTCCTGATCGACCCGGTGGGCCTGATCGAAGGGCTCAAGCAGCCGGACGACGCAGACTCGGTGCCGGGCTTTCGCGGCGCGCGGTTTTCCCGCACCCGGCATTGCCTGCCGGCCATCGTCGCCCGGGTCGCCGAAGGCCGGGAAGTGGCCAAGCGCGAGCACAACGCGCCGCTGTCCCAGGCGCTGAAGATCATCATGAACGCCTTCTACGGGGTGCTCGGTTCCAGTGGCTGCCGCTTCTTCGATACGCGCCTGGCCTCGTCCATTACCCTGCGCGGCCACGAGATCATGCTGCGCACCCGGCAACTGATCGAGGAACAGGGCCACACGGTGATCTACGGCGACACCGACTCGACCTTCGTCTGGCTGCGTCGCGCTCACGGCCAGCAGGAAGCGGCGCAGATCGGCCGGGCCCTGGTGGACCACGTCAACCAATGGTGGCGCGAGCATGTGCGGCAGGAATATGGTCTGGAGAGTGCCCTGGAGCTGCAGTTCGAGACCCATTACAAACGCTTTCTGATGCCGACCATCCGCGGGGCGGAGGAGGGCAGCAAGAAACGCTATGCGGGACTGGTCAGCCGTGCCGACGGCACGGACGAAATGGTCTACAAGGGCCTGGAAACCGTGCGCACCGACTGGTCGCTGCTGGCCCGGCAGTTCCAGCAGGAGCTGTATTCGTTGATTTTCCATCGCAAGCCGTATCAGGAGTATGTGCGCGACTACGTGCGCAAGACCCTGGCCGGCGAGTTCGACGAGCGTCTGATCTACCGCAAGCGCCTGCGCCGCACCCTCGACGACTACCAGCGCAACGTCCCGCCCCACGTGCGGGCGGCACGCATCGCCGATGACTACAACGACCAGCAGGGCCGGCCACGCCAGTACCAGAACGGCGGCTGGATCCGTTACGTGATCACCGTCGTCGGCCCCGAGCCGCTGGAGATCCGCAGCGCGCCCATCGATTACGACCACTACATCAGCAAACAGCTGCAACCGGTGGCGGACGCGATCCTGCCTTTCGTCGACGACGATTTCTCAACCCTGATCGGGGGGCAACTGGGCCTGTTTTGAGTCCATCAGCGACAGCGTCCAGTCGTCCAGGATGCCGTGAAAGAACTGGTTCAGGGCTTGATGGAAGGGGCTGTCCTTGGGCGCGACCTGGGCGAACAGGGTCATCGATGAGTGGAATTTCAAGTCGTCGGGATGGCCGAAAATCGCTGCGATCGAACGTTGCTGGATGTTCAGCACTTCGTGGGTGCAGGTACGCAGTCGGGCGCCGAGCAGTGGGTGATCGAGGTAAGCCTGGGCTTCTTCCCGGGAGCCGATCGCGTAGCGTCGAGACATGTCGCTGCCACCGAGCCCGGCGAACTGCGGGAAGACGAACCACATCCAGTGACTGCGCTTGTGGCCGGCGCTCAATTCGGCCTGGACCCGATCGAACACCGGGTCTTGCGCCTGGACAAAACGTTGCAGGTTAAAGCAATCGAGCGGATCAGTGCTTCTCATGCCGAAGCCCTCTGACAGACTGCGCTGGCTCAGACCATGGCCAGTCGCTGCTTGCGTTGGGGTGCTTGAAACGCTTGGTCCAGCGCCTCCAGATCCCCGGGTTCAAGCTGCAATCCGGCAGCCTGGGCGTTGAGTCTCACATGTTCGGGGCGGACCGCCTTGGGGATGGCGATCACCCCCTTCTGGCGCAGCAACCAGGCCAACGACACCTGCGCCGGTGTCACGGCATGACGGGCGGCGACCTGTTTGAGCGTGGCATTGCCGAGCATCTTGCCGCCCTGGCCGATCGGACAGTAGGCCATCACGGGCAGGCGTTGCTGCTGGCACACGGGCAACAGATCGAATTCTATGCCGCGCGCCTCCAGATTGTAGAGCACCTGATTGGTGGCGCAGGCCGGGGCGTTGAGTTCCTGCAGATCATCGACGTCGAAATTGGACACGCCCCAGCGGCCGATCTTGCCCGCGTAGCGCAGGCGTTCGAAGGCTTCGACAGTTTCTTCAAGCGGGTACTGGCCGCGCCAGTGCAACAGGTACAGGTCGATATGGTCGGTGCCGAGCCTTTGCAAGCTGCGCTCGCAGGCGGCGGGGATACCCTCGCGGCTGGCGTTGTGCGGATAGACCTTGCTGACCAGGTACACCTTGTCGCGCTGGCCGCTGATGGCTTCGCCCACCACCTGCTCGGCACCACCTTCGGCGTACATTTCGGCGGTGTCGATCAGGGTCATGCCCAGGTCGATGCCCAGCCGTAGCGCGGCGACTTCCTCGTGGCGGCGGGAGCGGTCTTCGCCCATCTTCCAGGTGCCCTGGCCGATGACCGGAACGTCGATGCCGCCGATGTCGATAAACCGCATGAAAATCTCCCGTGTTCCATTCGATGCTTCAGTTGGCACCAGAATAGCCGCAGGGTTCCATGAAGGAGCAATGGCTGAGCGCAACACTGACCCTGTGGCGAGGGAGCTTGCTCGCGCTGGACTGCGCAGCAGTCCCTTTCTGTCAAACAAAGAGCGGGGCCGCTTCGCAGCCCAGCGGGAGCAATCTCCCTCGCCACAGGGGGTTCAAACATCTTGAGTGATGATTAGCGGCACAGCATTTCGGCTTATTGCGCGGAGAACTTCAGCACCGTGTGCTGGGTGTAGGTCTTGCCCGGATCCAAACGGGTGGACGGGAAGTTCGGTTGGTTTGGTGCGTCCGGATAGTGCTGGGTTTCCAGGGTGAAGGCGCTCCAGTGCTGGTATGTCTTGCCGGCCTTGCCCTTGACCGAACCGTCGAGGAAGTTGCTGGTATAGAACTGCACGCCCGGTTCGCTGGTGTACAACTGCAGACGGCGCCCGGACTGCGGGTCGCTGACGTCGGCGGCGAGTTTTTTCTGATCGCCCTGGGTGTCCAGCACCCAGTTGAAGTCGAAGCCGCCCTGTTTCGGTTCGGCGAATTTCAGCTGAGGATGATCGGCCTTGATGTTTTTGCCGATGGCGGTGGGCTGGGTAAAGTCCATGGGCGTGCCGGCCACGGGCGCCAGTTCGCCGGTAGGGATCAGCTTGGCGTTGACCGGGGTGTAATGGCTGGCGTGCAAGGTCGCGACCTGTTGCAGGATGTCGCCATTACCGGCGCCGGCGAGGTTGAAGTAGCTGTGGTTGGTCAGGTTCAACACCGTGGGTTTATCGGTGGAGGCCTTGTAGTCGATGCGCAGCTCGTTGTTCTCGGTGAGGCTGTAGGTGACTTCGGTTTTCAGGTTGCCCGGAAACCCCATCTCGCCGTCCGCCGACAGGTAGGTCAGGGTCACGCCCACCGAGTCCTTACCTTTGCCCGGCTGGGCTTTCCAGACTTTCTTGTCAAAACCCAGCGGGCCGCCGTGCAGTGAATTGGTGCCGTCGTTTTGCGGCACCTGGTAGTGCTTGCCGTCCAGCTCGAACGCGCCGTTGGCCAGGCGATTGCCGAAACGGCCGATGGTCGCGCCAAAGTAGGCCTTGCCGCCCTGATAACCCTGCACGTCATCGAAACCCAGCACCACATCGTCGAGCTTGCCGTTCTTGTCCGGCACGATCAGCGACTGCAACGTGGCGCCGTAGGTGATGACCGTGGCCTGCATGCCGTGGCTGTTGCGCAGCACGTATTGCTCGACGGGCGTGCCGTCACTGGTTTTGCCAAAGACTTTGTGTTCGCTCGACAGGCCGGCGGCCTGGGCGCTTAGCGTGGCGATCATGAGGGACAGTCCGAGAACGCAGCGTGGGTGGCGGGATTGAAGCATCGTTGACCTTCCTTTTTGTTGTTTTTTATTGATTAGTCATACTACTGATCGCAGATACCGGCGATAGTGGAACAATTTATAGCTCAAATTCACGTTTTACATCATTAAAGTATGACTAATTTGGATATGGGGTCGTGATGCCGTTCCGGTTATGGACCGCCGGTAATGCACTTTTGCGCATTTCACGGCTCTATCCCTTGGTCCGCCAGCGGCGATACCCACCGCAGGCCCCCTGTTTAAGTCCAACTGCCCATGGTCCGAGTTTCACCCGTCATCGCCCAACGCATGCGCCGTCATTGCCATTGGCTTGCAATGCTGTCGATGCTGTTCATCAACGGCTGCAGCCAGCAGCAAGGCCGGGACATCGTCACCCAGTTTCGCGAGGGCAAACCCCAGGAATTCCTGCAAACCAGCGTCGACCGCATGGCCACGCTGACGATGCGTGACAACCTCGACAGCCTTTACCTGCTGATGAGCAAGCTCTACCTGCGCAACCCCGAGGAGTTGAAAAAATCCGGCTTCCTCGATGCCCGCACCGCCGGCAAGCAGGTGCGCATGGCCATCGAACAGCAACAGCCGATGCCGACCCTGGGCGGCAGGAAAGACCTGGCGGCGTTGCGCTTTGCCATGAGCCCGGAGTTTCTCGGCGATCGGGTCGGCGCATTTATCTATGCCATCGGCAGCATGCTGGTCACCGCCCACGGCAATCGCCTGGAGTTCTACATGACGGACGCGATCAACCCGACCTTCGTCAGCAACGCCGCGCGCAACATCGAAATCGCCACCTGGATCCTCAGTCAGCGGCAGAACAAGGATGGCCAGTTGATGCTGTTCTCCAACGAAATCTCGGAGGAGGGCAGCAACCTGAGTTTCGCCGTGGAGTTCGGCAAGATCGTCGCCCGGCTCGACCTGCTGACCCAGATGCTCGACGAGCGCTACCGGCGGATAGGGCTCAACTACGCGCAGAGTTTGCTGTTCCTGAATTTCCTGCCGGTGCAATGAGCCCCATGAGACTGCCTGTCGCCGCGTTTGGAAACGACGCAACCCTGTAGGAGCGGGGCTTCCCGCTAAGGCGGAGTCCAGGGCGATCACGCTGTTGGATGGGCCGTCCTCTTCGCGGGAAAGCCTCGCTCCTACAAAGCATCGGCGTGTTCAGGCATAAAGATAGATCGCATCGATATAAGTGGTTATAAGAAAAATCGCTATGCTGCGGGCCGGATTTTCCTTGCAGTCTTTGTGGACGTATCAATGGATTTAGTGAACATCGGGTTGGTGGTCGCCGGGCTGGTCGTTGGTTTCATCGTCGGCATGACCGGCGTGGGCGGCGGGTCGTTGATGACGCCGATCCTGCTGTGGTTCGGCATCAACCCGGCCACGGCGGTCGGCACCGACCTGCTGTACGCGGCCATCACCAAATCCAGCGGCGTGCTGGTTCACAAAAAGAACAACAACATCGACTGGGCGATCACCGGGTGGCTGACCCTGGGCAGCGTGCCGGCGGTGGCGTTGACCCTGTGGTTCCTCAGCAGCCTGCATTCGGCGCCCGAGGCGATGAACGCGATCATCAAGCAGGCCCTGGGCGTTGTCCTGCTCGCCACCGCCCTGGCGATCCTGTTCAAGAAGCGCCTGCTGGATTTCGCTCACAAACGTGCCGGCGGTCACTACAACCCCAGCGGCACACGCCTCAATGTCCTCACCGTCATCACCGGCCTGGTGCTCGGCACCATGGTTGCCCTGACTTCCATCGGTGCCGGCGCCCTGGGCACCGTGGCCCTGTTCATCCTCTACCCATTGCTGCCGACCCGCCGCCTGGTGGGCACCGAGATCGCCCACGCCGTGCCCCTGACGCTGGTCGCCGGCCTCGGCCACGCAAGCATGGGGAATATGGACTGGCAGGTGCTGGGGTTCCTGCTGGTGGGTTCGCTGCCGGGGATCTACCTGGGTAGCCACCTGACCGGGCGTATCTCCGACGAAGTGCTGCGTCCTTGCCTGGCGACCATGCTGGTATTGATCGGTTACAAGCTGGTGTTCTGATTCAACGCGGCAGTGCCATCGCCTGCCCATTCTGATCATCGATTTGCCAGGGGCCGTCCCGCATTCGATATCCCCCGACCTGTTGCGCAATGACCGCCCTGACCTAAGCTTGGGTCAAGGCGAAGCACATTTGCCGAGCGCCCCCCGGAACGATCGCCGCGATGCGCAATCATTAGAGCGTGGATATCAAAAGGAGATGCGCATGCTCATCAGGTCTCTGACCCTGGCAACCTTGCTGGCTGTTGCCGGCCCCCTGTTCGCCAACGATGGCGATTCACCACTGGACGTCAACAAAGGCCTGGCCCGGCCGCTGATCGTCATCGCATCGAGCACCGTGGATCCGGTCTGGGTAAACCTGAAAAAATCCCTGGAGGATCCGGCCAACAAGCAGGGCGTGGCCGATCGCAACATCCGCGTCTACAGCGTGTTGAACATGTCCGGCCAACTCGATGGCAAGGACATGGGCCAGCAAGACACCATGGCGCTGATCCGCGCCCTGAAACTCGGCGCCGGGGCGTTGCCGAAGGTGATTCTGGTGGGCAAGGACGGTGAAAAAAAGCTTGAGAGTTCGGGGGAAGAATCGAAGTCGGTGGACCTGAAGAAAATCTTCGAGACCGTCGATGCCTTGCCGGCCTCCGAGAAGGAAATGGCCGCACCCACCCCGCCTCCGGTAGCCGCCGAAGCCGCCCCGGCCAAGGGTGCCAAGAACGCCAAACCTGCGAAACCGGCCAAGCCCAGCAAGCCGCCTGAGATGCCGGATGATTGATCATTGCGCCGTCAGTCATGTACCTGTGGGAGCGGGCTTGCTCGCGAAAGCTGTAGATCAGTCAACGTATCTATGGGCAGTTACCCATCCATCGCCGGCAGGCCAGCTCCCGGGTAGACAACCCCACCCCCTGTAGGAGCGAGCACGCTCGCGATGGACGTCGCCGGTAACGCTGGCTGTCTGAATCACCGCGCTGCCTGGACGTTCTTCGCGAGCAAGCTCGCTCCTACAGTTCTTGTCCCTTTTCTTACTTGCTCATTCCGCTCAGGATCGTGTGAGCCAATTTCACCCGCTCCGGATTCGGGTAGTTCCTGTTGGCCAGGATTACGATGCCAATCTGCTGTTGCGGTACGTAAACGACGTAGGCACCGAACCCGCTGGTGGAGCCGGTCTTGTTGAACAGTGCATCCTGCCGAGGGGCTTGTGGCGGTTTGATCCACTGCACTTGCTGGGGCTCATACGCCATCTGCGCCGAGTTGCCCGCCAGCAAGGTATCGAGCGAGACGGGGTTGTTGTAGAACTCCCAGCCCAGGCCCTGGGTCATGCCGCCGACCGTGTAATAACCGGTGTGCGTGATGGCGATGGCCTGCTGCAAGGGCTTTTCCAGTTTCGCCGGTTGCAGATTGGCTTCGACATAGCGGATCAGGTCCGCGGCGCTGGTTTTAATTCCATAGGCCTCCGAATCCAGCGCCCCCGGGCCGACCCGTACCGGTTTGTCGTCCTTGTTGTAGCCCTGGGCATACAGGCCCATCTGATCCTGCGGCACCCTGAGGAAGGTGTGCTTCAAGCCGAGCCTGGGCAGCAGGGTTTTCTCCATGGCGTCATCGAACGGCGCTCCCAGGCTGTGCGCGGCCAGGTAGCCAAACAGGCCCAGGCTCGGGTTGGAGTACTGACGATGACTACCGGGGGCAAACACCGGTTTCCACTGTTTGAAATAGCCGAGCATCGTGTCCGGTGCATCGGCGTCGGCGGGGAATTGCAGCGGCAGGCCACCGGGGGTGTAGGTGCCCAGTTGCAGCACGCTGATGTTGTCGAACGCACTGCCGCGCAGCGCCGGCAGGACGTGGCTGGCCTTGTCCGACAGGGACAGTTTGCCGCTGGCCTGGGCATAGGCGGCCAGGGTGGCGGTGTAGGTTTTGCTCACCGAACCGATTTCGAACAGGGTGTTTTCGCTGACGGCGGTGCCGGTTTCTTTCGAGGCGACACCGTAGTTAAAGTAATGGGCTTGGCCGTTTACGGTAATGGCCACTGCCATCCCCGGGATCTTCTGTTGCTCCATCACCGGTTTGATCGTTGCGTCGACGAGGGTTTTCAGGCGGTCGTCAGCCATGCTGTGGCCGGTGCCGAGAAAAAGTAGGAAAGCGCTGTAGGACGCGAGTTGTTTGAGTTTCATTTCAGGCATGGCCGACCACTTCCTTGAGTTTGCTGGAGATTGACCGCTGGGCGCCGAGCTTTTTGGCGATCCGGGCCGCGGATGGCGAGCAAATCTAGGCAGGCTGTCGGGGTTCGGCAACCGATGATATTTTGCACGAGCCATTAGAAAAATTAGGGAGTGCCCATGATCCGGCCTCAGTTACCGCTCAACGCCTTGCGCGCTTTCGAGGCCTCGGCCCGGCACTTGAGTTTTACTCGGGCGGCGGTGGAGTTGTGCGTGACCCAGGCGGCGGTCAGCCATCAGGTCAAAAGCCTGGAGTCGCAATTGGGTGTGACCCTGTTCAAACGCTTGCCCCGTGGGCTGATGCTGACCCGCGAAGGGGAAACGCTGCTGCCGGTGCTGCGCGAAAGCTTCGACCGGATTGCCGAAACCCTGGCGTGTTTCGAGGGGGGGCATTTTCGTGAGGTGTTGACGGTGGGCGCGGTAGGCACCTTTGCCGTGGGCTGGTTGCTGCCGCGCCTGGCGGACTTCCAGGAGAAACATCCGTTCATAGATCTGCGCCTGTCGACCAACAACAACCGGGTGGATGTCGCCGCCGAAGGGCTCGATTACGCCATTCGTTTCGGCGCCGGTGCCTGGCATGGCATCGAGGCGCAACGGTTGATCGAAGCGCCGCTGTCGGTGTTGTGCATCCCCGACATCGCCCGGCAACTGCGCGAACCGTCCGACCTGCTGCACCAGACCTTGCTGCGGTCCTATCGCGCGGACGAGTGGCCCGAGTGGTTTCAGGCCGCCGGGCTGTCGACCCTGGCCGCATCGCCCAGGAGCATCGTGTTCGACTCGTCGCTGGCGATGATGGAAGCGGCGTTGCAAGGCGTGGGCGTGGCGCTGGCACCGCCGCTGATGTTCGCCCGGCAACTGGCGGCGCAAGCGATCTGCCAGCCGTTCCCCGTCCATATCACCACCGGCAGCTACTGGCTGACCCGCTTGCAGTCCAGGCCTGAGACGTCGGCGATGGCGGCGTTCAAAGGCTGGCTGCAGCAAGTCGTACGGTGATGCCTTGTGGGAGCGCCGCTCCCACAGTAAGGCGGTGTTTTAACGTCACCGCACCAGGCATGGTCGCTTGTTATCGAACGTCCAGCCCGGCATCAGGAACTGTATGGCCACGCTGTCGTCCCGTGCCCCCAGGCCCATGCCTTTATACAACTCATGGGCTTTGGCCAATTGATCGATGTCCAGTTCGATGCCCAAACCGGGCTTGCCCGGCACTTGCACGCAGCCGTCGACGATCTGCAGCGGGGCCTTGGTCAGGCGCTGGCCGTCCTGCCAGATCCAGTGGGTGTCGATGGCAGTGATTTCACCCGGTGCGGCTGCCGCGACATGGGTGAACATCGCCAGGGAAATGTCAAAGTGGTTGTTGGAGTGCGAGCCCCAGGTCAGGCCCCATTCGTGGCACATCTGGGCGACGCGCACCGACCCCTGCATGGTCCAGAAATGTGGGTCGGCCAGGGGGATGTCGACCGACTGCAACTGAATTGCGTGGCCCATTTCCCGCCAGTCGGTGGCGATCATGTTGGTGGCGGTTTTCAGGCCGGTGGCCCGGCGAAACTCGGCCATGACTTCGCGGCCCGAGTACCCGTTTTCCGCGCCGCACGGGTCCTCGGCGTAAGCCAGCACCTGATGCTGGTCGCGGCACAGGCGCACGGCTTCCTTGAGCGACCAGGCGCCATTGGGATCAAGGGTGATGCGCGCATCAGGGAAGCGTTCGGCCAACGCGGTCACCGCTTCGATCTCTTCGTCGCCACTGAGGACGCCGCCCTTGAGTTTGAAATCCTTGAAACCGTACTTTGCATGCGCCGCTTCAGCCAGGCGAACCACGGCCTGGGCGGTCATGGCTTTTTCGTGACGCACGCGGAACCAGTCGTTGTCGGCATCCGGCTCGCTGCGATAGGCCAGATCGGTCTGGTTGCGGTCGCCGACATAAAACAGATAGCCGAGCATCTTCACTTCATCGCGCTGCTGACCTTCGCCGAGCAGGGCGGCCACCGGCACGTCCAGGTGTTGGCCGAGCAGATCGAGCAGGGCCGCTTCGAGGCCCGTGACGGCGTGGATGGTGATGCGCAGGTCGAAGGTCTGCAGGCCGCGACCGCCGGCATCGCGGTCGGCGAACGTCTGGCGGACCTGATTGAGTATTTTCTGATAGGTGCCGATGGGGCTGCCGACTACCAGGCTGCGCGCATCTTCGAGGGTCTGGCGAATGCGCTCGCCCCCCGGTACTTCACCGACACCGGTGTGCCCGGCGTTGTCCTTGAGGATCACGATGTTGCGGGTGAAGAACGGGCCGTGGGCGCCGCTCAGGTTGAGCAACATGCCGTCGTGACCGGCCACGGGGACGACCTGCATGCTGGTGATGATCGGCGCTTTGGCGGTGTCTTGCAGATTCATTGTTCTTATCCTCTTCATCAATGTTCAGGCGTGTTTTGGCGCAGGTTTACCCAGCACCTCGACGGCGGCGGCTTTGGGTTTGTTGCGGGCGGCGAAGACGATGATGGCGGCGATGATCGAGGTCGCGGCCAGGCCATACAGCCCGCCCTGGATGGAGCCGGTGCGTTCTTCGAGCAGGCCGAAAGTGGTGGGTGCGACGAAACCGCCGAGGTTGCCCACCGAGTTGATCAGCGCAATGACCCCGGCGGCGATGCGCGCATCCAGATAGGCCTGGGGGATCGGCCAGAACAGTGACGACGCCGATTTGAAACCCAACGCGGCAAAGCAGATGGCGACGAAAGCGAAGATCGGTCCACCGGTTGTGGACATGAACATCCCGGCGGCGGCGATCAGCAGGGCGGCAGCGACCCAGGCTTGCTGATGCTTCCATCTGGCCGACAGCGCGGCGAAGGCGTACATGCCGATGATCGACAGCAGCCACGGGATCGAATTGAACATGCCCACTTGAAAGTCGCTGAGCTCACCCATCTTCTTGATGATGCTCGGCAGCCAGAAGGTCGCGGCGTAGATGGTCAACTGGATGAAGAAATAGATCACGCAGAACAGAATGATCTGCCGGTCCTTGAGCAGTTTGCCCAGGGACGGCTTGATCGGGGTCGCGGCCTCACGGGCCAGTTGTTCGTCGTCGATGGCCTTGACCAGCGCGTCTTGTTCTTCGCGGGTCAGCCATTTGGCGTCGTGGGGTTTGGAGTCCAGCCAGAACCAGACAAAGGCGCACAAGCCCACCGAGAACATGCCCTCGATGAAGTACATCCATTGCCAGCCGTGCATGCCCAGGCCGTTGATTTGCAGGAGCAGCCCTGAGAGTGGGCCGCTGATCAGCGAGGCAATCGCCGAGCCGCTGAGGAAAATCGCAATCGCCTTGCCGCGCTCAACGCCCGGCAACCAGCGGGTGAAGTAATAGATTACCCCGGGGAAGAATCCGGCTTCGGCCACACCCAGCAAAAATCTCAGGATATAGAAGTGGGTTTCGGTCTGGATAAAGGCCATGCCGGCCGCCACCAGGCCCCAGGTCAGCATGATGCGCGTCAGCCAGATACGGGCGCCGACTTTTTGCAGAAGGATGTTGGAAGGCACTTCGAACAGCGCGTAGCCAATGAAGAACAGGCCGGCCCCGAGGCCGTAGGCGGCAGCGCCGATGCCCAGGTCGTGTTCCATGTGGGTACGGACGAAGCCGATGTTCACCCGGTCAATGTAATTGACGATGAACATGACGACGAACAGCGGCAAGACGTGGCGTTTGACTTTCGAGATCGCGGACTGAAGGGCCGAATCGGCGCCCATGTCCATTCCGGAGGTGGATGTATTCACTGCGGTTTCTCCCACTGATTATTGTTATGCGGGGTAGGGCTGGGTGCTGCGTTGTTGATAGACATCATACAACTACATTTTTTTGCCGTGCAACCACTCGCGATCAACAAAATGGCCATTTATCTGAAGATTATTCATAGTTTCAGTTGATTTTCCGGCAGACTCAAACAGGTGGATCGCCCATTTTGTTGAGTGTTGTCATACAAGTTGGCGACCTGTTGTCGAGAATTACATCGTGCGCAGTGCTACGATTGGCGGGCACTGCCTTTGGATGAGCGCCATGCAAGAAGACCTCGACGCACCCGCCCGCAAACGCGGCCACAACCTGGCCCACGACCTGGTGGCCAAGCTGACTCAGAGCATCCTGCTCGGGCAGATGCTGCCCGGGGAAAAACTGCCCTCGGAAAACAGCATTGTCCTGGAGCACGGCGTCAGTCGTACGGTGGTGCGCGAGGCCCTCTCCAAATTGCAGGCCTCGGGGCTGGTGGAGACGCGGCATGGCATCGGTACTTTTGTACTGGAGCGCGCGCCGGAGCAGGGTCTGCGCCTTAACGTCGATACGGCGCTGGGGGTGCGCAGCATTCTGGAGTTGCGCATGGGCCTGGAAACCCAGGCGGCGGCGCTGGCGGCGAGCCGTCGCAGTGATCAGCATTTGGCGCTGATGCGCGAAGCCCTCGATGACTATCAGAACCTGCTTGCCAACAACGACAGTTGCGTCGAGGCCGACCGGCGCTTTCATCTATTGATTGCCGAAGCCACCGGCAACCTGTGCTTCAGCGAAATCATGCAGCACCTGGGCAGCGCGATGATTCCGCGAACCCGGGTCAATGCCGCAGAACGTGGCGCCGTGGACCTGAGCAAGCTCGGGCAGTTGGCCAACCTGGAGCACGAGGCGATACTCAATGCGATCAAGCGTCAGGATCCGGACGCGGCGCGGGCGGCGATGTGGTTGCATTTGACCAACAGCCGGGATCGGTTTTCCCCCAGTTGATGCTCAGGTGCTCGCTGCCTCAATCACTGGCCTGCGCTCCAGGTTCAACGCCAGCACACTGATCAACACCACCACGGCTCCGACGGCCACCATCAAGGTCGGCTGTTCTCCCAGGATCACGGACGCGATTGCCATTGCGGTGGGCGGGATCAGGTACAGGGTCATGGTTGCCCGGCTCAGGTCCACGTGGGCCAGCACGTAGGCCCAGGCGAGGTACGCCAGGGCGCTGGGGAAAATGCCCAGGGCCAGCACTGCGAACTGTACGCGCAGCGGCGCACTGAGCACTTGTTGCGCCAGCCCGGGCAGGTAGGCCAACAACAAAAACGTCCCCGACCAGACCGTGTAGCACACCAGCGTCAACCCGTCGTAGCGCCCGGTGTGGTGCTTTTGCAGGGCGAAATACAGGCTCCAGGACAGCGCCGCCAACAGGATCAGCAACCCGTGGGCGTCAATGCTGCCCAAGCCTTTGTCACCCGCCACCACAATCAACACGCCGATCAAACCGAGAATCACGCAACCCCAGCGCCAGACGCTGACCCTATCCTTGAACACGAAGCGCGCCAGCAAGGTGCTGAACAGCGGCGTGGTTTGCGCCAGCACGCTCGAGGCGCCGGCGCTGACGCCCTGCTGACCGAAGTTCAGCGCTACGTGGTGCAGGCTCACCGCGAAGAAACCCAGTGCCATCAACAGCGGCACGTCGCGAAGGTTCGGCAAGCGAATGCCCTTGAACACCGCGACCACGGCCATGAACACCGACGCCAACACAAAGCGCGCCAGTGCCAGATGCACCGGGTCGTAGGCCTGCAAGCCGATGTGGATGCCGGAGGGGGAATACCCCCAGCACGCCACGACGAAGGCCATGGCCAGAATGATCTTCACTGGAGAGGGTTTGAGTGCGTTCATGGTTGAGTACCGAAGGGCAGAGACAGGGAGTATCAGAACCACAACCATTCGCCACAACTGACTTATACTGCGTAAACCGTTCACTTTGAGTGATGTATATGGAGCTGGCCCAGATTCGCATGTTCAAGACCGTCGCCGAGCTGGGCAGCATCGCCCGGGCGGCCGAGGCGCTGCATTGCGTACCGTCGAACATCACGGCACGGATCAAGGCGCTGGAAGCGGAGTTGGGGGTGGCGCTGTTTCTGCGGGAGGGACGCGGGCTGCGGATCAGTGCGTCGGGTCAGACCTTTCTGGCTTACGCCTCGAAGATCCTGGCGATGACCGCTGAAGCCAAACGCGCGGTCGACCCGCGCGCCGAGCCGTCCGGGCCGTTGCGCATTGGCGCCATCGAGTCTTCGGCCACCGGTCGCCTGCCGCGCTTGCTGGCGAAATTCCACAAGCGTTATCCGGCGGTGGCGCTGGAACTGACCACCGGCACCTGGGGCCAGTTGCTGGACGACACCCTGAGCCATCGCCTGGATGGCGCGATCGTGGCGGTGGACGTGGAACGCTCGCACCTCAAGCGCACGCCGATGTACCGCGAAGACCTGTTGCTGATCGCTTCGACCTCCCTCGGACCGGTGCGCGACATGGCGGATCTGCACGACAAGACCGTGTTCATGTGGCCTCAGGGCTGTCCGTATCGGGCGGCGCTGGAGCATTGGTTGCTGCGTCAGGGTCAGGCGTTGCCGATTGTCAGCCTCGCCAGTTATGGCGCGATCGTCGGCTGCGTCAGCGCCGGAGCCGGTGTGGCGCTGGTGCCCAAGGGGATTTTCGATCAATACGCCAAGGGCGCGGGTTGCGTCGGCTACGAATTCCCGGATCTGACGGCCATCGACAACCTGTTTTACTGGCATGAAAACGCCGGAGTACATCCCGCGCGCGAAGCGTTCGTGGCGATGTTGCGCGAAGAATTCGCCTGACACATCGCCTGATGTGGGCGCAACTGTCCACCCCCCCCTGCCATTCGTCACCGCCATCGCTGGCAGGCCAGCTCCCACAGTGGATTTGTGTCGACCACAACACCCATGGCCAACCTGAAATACTGTGGGAGCGGGCTTGCTCGCGATGAGGCCGGTCATCCAGCATCACCGGTGACTGACACTCCGCTTTCGCGAGCAAGCCCGCTCCCACAGTGGATTTGTGTCGTCACAACATCCATAGCCAACTCAAAACACTGTGTAGGAGCGAGCTTGCCCGCGATGAGGCCGGGATATCCAACATCAACAGTGGCTGACACACCGCCATCGCTGGCAGGCCAGCTCCCACAGTGGACTTGTGTCGACCGCAACATCCATGGCCAACTCAACACACTTTGTAGGAGCGAGCTTGCTCGCGATGAGGCCGGCATATCCAACATCAACAGTGACAGACACACCGCCATCGCTGGCAGGCCAGCTCCCACAGTGGACTTGTGTCGTTCACAACATTCATGGTCAGCACAAAACACTGTAGGAGCGTGCTTGCCCGCGAAGAGGCCGGCACATCCAGCATCAACAGTGACAGACACACTGCCATCGCTGGCAAGCCCGCTGTCACAGGGGGTATCGATCAGGATCTATGCTTGATTCACAAACCCACGGCACTCCCGCGCGCCGTTGCGGCCTAAGCATCAGGGCGCACTTTCGCGTCACGGGCACTGGCATGGATCGGACATGAACGAAGAAACACTGCAGAACAAATCACTGACGATTCTGCTGGGCGTGGTGAGCATCGCTTTTGTTTGGATTCTGTTGCCGTTTTACGGCGCGGTGTTCTGGGCGGTGATCCTCGGCATCCTGTTTGCACCCATGCAGCGGCGGTTGCAACTCAAGCTCGGCTGGCAGCGCAACCTCACGTCGTTGCTGACGCTGAGCATCTGCCTGGTGATTGCGATCCTTCCGGTGATCATCATCAGTGTCCTGCTGGTGCAGGAGGGCGCGACGGTGTACCAGCGCATCGAAAGCGGCGAGCTGGACATCGCCGGGTATGTCGCGCAGTTCAAGCACAGCCTGCCGCCTTACTTCCAGCACCTGATGGATCGTTTCGGGCTGGGCGGCCTGGACAGCATGCGCGAAAAAATCGTCAAAAGCGCGATGACCGAGAGTCAGGCGTTGGCAACCCAGGCGTTCAGTTTCGGCCAAGGCACGTTCGATTTCATCGTCGGCTTTTTCATCATGTTGTACCTGTTGTTCTTCTTTTTGCGCGACGGCGCCGAGCTCGCACGCAAAATGCGCGCCGCCATTCCGCTGGAGGAACAGCAGAAGCGTCGGTTACAGCTCAAGTTCAACCGGGTGGTGCGGGCGACCGTGAAGGGCAACCTGCTGGTGGCGATCACGCAAGGCGCACTGGGCGGCGCGATATTCTGGTTTCTGGACATTCCCAGTGCATTGCTCTGGGCGGTGTTGATGGCGTTTCTGTCGCTGCTGCCGGCAGTCGGGGCCGGCATCGTCTGGGCGCCGGTGGCGGCGTTTTTCCTGTTCACGGGCGCCATTTGGCAAGGCGTCGTGCTGGGCTTGTTCGGGGTATTCGTGATCGGCCTGGTGGATAACGTGCTGCGCCCGATTCTGGTGGGCAAGGACACGAAAATGCCGGACTACATGATCCTGATCTCGACCCTGGGCGGGTTGGCGATCTTCGGCCTCAACGGCTTCGTGATCGGGCCGCTGATCGCGGCGCTGTTCATGTCCAGTTGGGCCATTTTTCTCGAGACCAAACCACGGATCCAGCTGCCTTAGGCGCTGAGTTTGCCGGTCTGGTCCGAGCTGAAACGTTGCCACATCGCCTGGGCGGCCGGCAGTGAAGTGAGCGGGCCGCTGACTGGCTCGCCATCGAGCACCAGGTACCAGCAGGCCAGCAAGCCGGACTCTCTGAGCGCGGCGGGAACGGCGCTTCCAATAACGGACATGATCTGAACTTGAGACATCATAAGGACCTCCATCAATCTGTAGAGATACCTTACGAGCCTGGTGAGTTTTTCAACAATCACCCTTTTCGATAGTGGTCATTGACGCCGTTGAGGCCGGCCGGTCGTCTGTCTCAGTCAACCACCTGATCGAGCATGTGCACCACTTCCTGTTCGTTGAGCAGGCCCTTGCGCACCAGGTTCTGGGTGAGCAGCGAAAGGAACTTGGCGCTGCGATGACCTTCCAGGTGCTTGAGTTCGGTCAGGGCGTTGTACACCTTGCTGGAGGTGCACAGACCGACAATGCGGTGCGGGTTCTGCGTGGGCATGTGGGCGTCCTTGTTGTTATCGACCTGTTGTTGGCGGACAGGTCCAAGCTTGCGGATCTGATGTGACATAACCATGACGGTTTTGCCCGGGGCGACGGGCGAGTCAATCTTGCCCGCTTGCGCAGCCGGGACTGTCCCGATAACGACATTGAAGACATTTTTCCAGACCCGTGCCGACGAACGGCTGATCCAGATGCCCGGGCAAAAAAAGGCCCCGCTTTCGAGCGAGGCCTGTTTTCGAGACTGTTACCAGCGGCCGTGGGGAGGGCCGTAATAGCCGCGTGGCGGGCCGTAGTAGCCGCGGGGCGGACCATAGTAGACCGGGGCTGGGCCATAGTAGACCGGCTGCTGCACGTACACCGGAGCCGGCTGGTAGTAAACCGGTGGTGGCGGTGGAGCGTAATACACGGGGGCCGGTTGGGCGTAGACCGGTTGCGGCGCAACGTAGACCGGCCGATTGGCGTTGATCAGGGCCGAGCCGACGATGGCCGTACCGACGATCGCACCAAATACCGCCGCGTTGTTACCACCACCATGGGCTTGCGCCTGCCCGCCGATAGCGAGTGCGCCGATCAGCAAGGCTACTGTGGGGATTTTACGGATCATGATAGTTCCTCGGTTCTTCGACCCGGCGCTTGTGTCTGCAATAGACCCAAGGATCGTCGCGGGGATACTTCTAAGACAGCGTTTTTTTGAAAATCAGCACAGCCGCTGAGTAAATTTTGTGTAAGGTCTGTACCGGCTCGCTTACGGTCGCCAGAGAACCCGTGTGGACACGGCAATATCATCGATCAGAACGCGGTGGACTGGCTAATCCCGTCCATCTGAAAGTGCAATGCAAGGAGATTCCAATGCAGATGAACCCCAATCGAGACACCCAACTGTGCATGTCGCTGTCAGGGCGTCCCGGGAATTTTGGCCTGCGATTTCACAATCATCTGTATGAACAACTGGGCCTGAACTTCTACTACAAGGCGTTCAGCAGCCAGGATTTGCCGGGTGCGGTAGGCGGCATTCGGGCCCTGGGCATTCGCGGCTGCGGCGTATCGATGCCGTTCAAGGAAGCCTGCATTCCTCTGGTCGATGAGCTGGACGCGTCCGCTGCGGCCATTGAGTCGATCAACACCATCGTCAATACCGACGGCCATCTCAAGGCCTACAACACCGATTACATCGCTGTTGCCCAATTGCTGGAAACCCACGCCGTGCCCAAGGACGTCACTTTTGCCCTGCGCGGCAGTGGTGGCATGGGCAAAGCCGTGGCCAGCGCCTTGCGGGACGGCGGTTATGAAAACGGCCTGATCGTGGCCCGCAACGAACGCGCCGGTCGTGCCCTGGCCAATTCCCTGGGCTATGAGTGGCAAGCGGAACTGGGCGCTCGGCGGCCGCAGATGCTGGTCAACGTGACCCCGGTGGGCATGGATGGCGGGCCGGAGGCCGGGCAACTGGCGTTTGAAGCGGATGTCATCAAAGCGGCGGACATAGTCTTCGATGTGGTGGCGATCCCCTCGGAAACGCCGATGATCGTGATGGGGCGGGCAGAGGGCAAAAAAGTGATCACCGGGCTGGAGGTGATTGCGATCCAGGCATTGGAGCAGTTTGTGTTGTATACCGGCGTAAGGCCGACCGAGGAGCAGTTTCAAAAAGCGGTGGCGTTTGCGCGCAGTTAAGAGCAACAGATCGCAGTGTTCGGCAGCTCCTGCGGACGGATGTCGAACAATCAAAGCCGGAGGTTTCGATGCACCCGCCCATTCTCAATCTGGATCAGGTCGAACTTGAGCCGCTGCCCGAAGCGTTTGCCCCGACCGGCGAAACCGCCGGTCGTTATCAACAGCGCCTGGCGCGCGTTGGTCAGCAATTGGGCGCGCAGAAGCTGGGTTATCGCCTGTACGTGCTGGAACCCGGCATGCGCGGTAGCCCGTTTCACAGCCATCGGGTCAATGAAGAGATGTTCTATGTGGTGGCCGGGGAAGGTGAAGTGCGGCTGGGGGCCGAGCGTTTTCCGATCCGCGCCGGTGACGTGATCGCCTGTCCACCGGGCGGGCCGGAAAAGGCGCACCAGATCATCAACACCAGCAGCGCCGAACTGCGTTACCTGGCGGTCAGCACCCAGCAGTCTCCGGAGATCTGCGAGTACCCGGACTCTGGCAAATATGCGGTGATGGATGATTTCAAGGTCGATGCCCAGGGCAATGCCTCAGGCTTCGTCGCCGTGGCCCGCCAGGGCGATGGGGTCGACTACTGGGACGGTGAGTAGATATCACAAACCCACTGTGGGAGCGGGCTTGCTCGCGAAAGCGGTGTGTCAGTTACCGAAAATGTCGACCGGTACACCGCTTTCGCGAGCAAGCCCGCTCCCACATTTGGATCGGTGTCGTCAGGTTATTCCAGGCGTGCCAATCGCTCTTCCAGCGCCGCGATCCGCGCTTCCAGCTCTTCGATCCGCTCCACCGAAACCCCACTGCCACCGCCACGCTCAACCGGGTTTTGCCGGGCGGCGAGGATCGCTTCGATATCCGCCGGATCACCCAGTGCATGGGTATAGCGGTCTTCACGCTGGCCGACCTGTCGCGGAATCAGCACCGCCAGACCGCGGGCAATCAAGCGTTCCAGTTGATGCACCACCTGCTCGGCATCCTCGAACTCATGCATGCGCCCACTGCGGGTCAGCAGTTCATTGACCGTCTGCGGGCCGCGCAAAAACATCAATCCGGTCAGGATGACCTGGGCCGGCACCAGTTCCAGCGCCTTGTCGACCTTGTGCTCCCAGCGATCGGCGCGGCTGCCCATCACCAGTTTGCTGAAACCGCGCCCTTCAAGGGCGCGCAGGCCCTGGCCGACCTGGCCCGGGGTCAGGTTCATCACCGGTTCGCGACTGGTTTTCTGGTTGCAGGCAATCACCAGGGCATTGAGGGTCAGCGGATAGGTTTCCGGGCTGGTGGCCTGCTTCTCGATCAGCGAACCCAGGATGCGGATTTCCGTGCTGCTCAGGCGTGGTTCGTCGAGGGTGGTTTCTGACTCAGTACTCATCGCGCTTTTCCCTATGCATCGAAGCATGCCGTCGAAGCCGCCTAGCCTAATCCTTGCGCAAGAAAAGACAAGCCGCAGGAGGCGCCAGCATGGCTATAATCGGCCGACGTTTCCTCCTGTCACCACGCGAGACTGCCATGACCATTGCCCTGTACGACGCTTCCGTTCCTGTTTTCAAGCAAATGCTCACCGCCCTGAGCGATGTGCTGAAGAAGGCCGAAGCCCACGCCACTGAAAAAAACATCGACCCGAACGCGTTCCTGCAAGCGCGCCTGTACCCGGACATGTTCCCGCTGGTGCGCCAGGTGCAGATCGCCGTGGATTTCGCCAAGGGCGTTTCCTCGCGTCTGGCCGAAGTCGAAGTGCCGAAATACGACGACACCGAAACCACTTTCGCCGAGCTGCAGGCCTTGCTCAGCAAAGTCCTGGCCTACATCGGTGAGATCAAGCCCGAGCAGATCAATGGCAAGGAAGGCATCGAGATCGTGACCCGTCCGGGCACCCCTAAAGAGAAGCGTTTCAGTGGCCAGGCCTACCTGCTGAGCTACGGCCTGCCGCAGTTCTTCTTCCACGTCACCACCGCCTACGCACTGCTGCGCCACAACGGCGTGGAAGTGGGCAAGCGCGATTTCATGGGCGCGTTCTAAACCGTCCGGATGCAAAAAAGCCCGCCAAGGTTCGCGCCTTGGCGGGCTTTTTCATGGGGCATTCATGTTTTGACCGTGAACGGGTTTCACGCCAGACGTTCTTCACCCAGACAAGCCGCCGCGGTGAACAGCACATCGGTGGAGGAATTGAGCGCCGTCTCTGCCGAGTCCTGCAACACCCCGATGATGAAGCCCACCGCCACCACCTGCATGGCGATTTCGCTCGGGATGCCGAACAGGCTGCACGCCAGGGGGATCAGCAGCAACGAGCCACCGGCCACACCCGAGGCACCACAGGCGCAGATCGCCGCCACCACACTCAACAGAATCGCGGTTGGGATATCCACGGCAATGCCCAGGGTATGGACGGCGGCCAGGGTCAGCACCGTGATGGTGATCGCCGCGCCGGCCATGTTGATGGTCGCGCCCAGCGGAATCGACACCGAATAGGTGTCTTCATGCAGGCCCAGGCGCTTGCTCAGTTCCAGGTTGACCGGAATGTTCGCCGCCGAGCTGCGGGTGAAGAACGCGGTGATGCCGCTCTCGCGCAGGCACATCAGTACCAGTGGATAAGGGTTGCGGCGCAGCTTCCAGAACACGATCAACGGGTTCATCACCAACGCCACGAACAGCATGCAGCCCAGCAGCACCGCCAGCAGGTGCGCGTAGCCAATCAAGGCGCCGAACCCGGAGGTGGCAAGGGTTGAAGACACCAGGCCGAAGATTCCCAGCGGGGCGAAGCTGATGACCAGACGCACGATCACGGTCACGCCGTTGGACAGGTCGCCGAGCACCTCGCGGGTTGTGTCGCCGGCGTGGCGAATGGCGATGCCCATGCCGATGGCCCAGGCCAGGATGCCGATGAAGTTGGCGTTCATCAGCGCGCTGACCGGGTTGTCGACCACGCTCAGCAGCAGGCTTTGCAGCACTTCGCCAATGCCGCCCGGCGCCGTCACCGCGACATCCTGGGTAGACAGCACCAGGCTCGACGGGAACATCATGCTGGCCACCACTGCGACCACGGCGGCGGCGAACGTGCCCAGCAGATATAGAAACAGAATTGGCCGGATGTGAGTTTCCTGGCCGTGCCTGTGGTTGGCGATGGACGCCATGACCAGCACGAACACCAGGATCGGCGCGACGGCCTTGAGCGCCGAGACGAACACTTTGCCAATGAACGCCGTGGACTTCGCCACGTCGGGTGCGAACAGGGCCAGGGCCACGCCGGCGATCAGGCCGATCAGGATTTGCGTGACCAGGCTCAGGCGTTTCAGGCGTTGCAGAAGAGAAGGGGATGCAGCAGACATAAACGACATCTCTGATTTTATCGGGGGGATCACGCCATCGGCGCCGGAAAATGGCCGATGAGCAGTACGAACGTTTCGCGGGGCGCGGACTTTATCACAGCGTCATTTCGAAGCCGGAGCCCTGTGACGATCTGCCGCCGGGTGTCGAACGCGAATTGCAGGTTCGTGCAACCGGGTTACGACACACTCTGTTAAGCTTCGCCATCCTCATTTTCAAGTCTGCCAGTGGGCCTTCGGGCTATCGCTGGTGTTGTCGTTTTCTGGAGTTCTGCATGCTGTTGTTGCCTATTCTTCTGTTGTCGGCCGCCGGTTTTACCGTGCTGACCACGGAATTCATCATCGTCGGCCTGTTGCCGGCCATCGCCCGTGACCTGCAGGTGAGCATCCCGCAAGCAGGGTTGCTGGTGACCCTGTTCGCCTTCACCGTTGCCGCGTTCGGGCCATTGCTCACTGCGTATTTCGCCCGCTTCGAACGGCGCAAGCTGTTTATCTCGGTGTTGATCATGTTCGGTCTGGCCAACACCCTGGCGGCGTTGGCGCCGAATATCTGGGTGATGGCCTTCGCCCGGTTGATCCCGGCCTTGGGCCTGCCGGTGTTCTGGGCGCTGGCCAGCGAAACCGCGGTGGACATCGTCGGGCCTGACCATGCCGGTCGCGCCATCGCCAAGATCGGTTTCGGCATCGTCTGCGCCACGGTGTTCGGCATTCCGGTGGGCACACTGATTTCCGATGCGTTCGGCTGGCGCAGTGCGTTCGCGATCCTGGCGTTCATCGCGTTCGCCAAGGCGTTGCTGCTGTTTATCTACTTGCCCAAGACCAGCCTGCATCAGCACCAGGTCAGTTTCCGTTCGCAATTCAAGATCCTGCGCAGCCCGTTGATGGTGGGGCATGTGCTGCTGTCGATCGTGGTGTTCAGCGGCATGTTTACCGCTTACACCTACCTGGCGGACATCCTCGAACGTCTGGCCGGGTTCGACGGCTCGGTGGTGGGCTGGTGCCTGATGGGCTTCGGCGCGGTCGGCTTGATCGGCAACTCGCTGGGCGGGCGTGCGGTGGATCGGCACCCGCTGATGGCCTCGATGATGTTCTGCGCCTTCATGATCGCCGGGCTGGTGGCCCTGGTGCCGAACATTCATTCGCCTTTCGGCCTGGCGGCGGCGATGGGTATTTGGGGGATCACCCAGGCTGCATTGTTCCTGGTCAGCCACGTGCGCTTGATGAAGGCCGCGCCTGAGGCGCCGGCGTTCGCCGCATCGCTGAACATCGCCGGCGCCAACCTCGGCATCGGGCTGGGGGCGATGGTCGGCGGCCGGGTGATCGACAGCGTCGGCCTGCAAGGTTTGGGCTTTGCCGCCGCCGCCTTCATTCTGGCGTCGATCCTGTTGGCCATCGCGCTGATGACCTTCAAGCCCCGGGACATCGCTACAGCGTCGTAAACAGCTCGCGTCGGGCACCTTCGGTAATGGCGACAATGCCGGGGTGCTTGACCTTGCGCTCCACGGAAATGGCGTAGAACGACTCGCTCACCGCGTCGGTCTGGCCGATCAACTCCACGCCGCACTGGCGTTTCACTTCATCGGCGATCACGCTCGGGCCGATGAAAATCCCGCTGCCGGATTGGCCGAAGGCCTGCATCAAGGCACTGTCATCGAACTCGCCGACAATCTGCGGCTGGATCTGCTGTTCGGCGAACCAGCGCTGCAAGCGGCTGCGCACCACGGTTTCCGGCCCCGGAATCAGCAGCGGCGCGCCCTGCAGGCTGCGCGGGAAATCCTGACCGTACCGCGCCGCCAGTTCAGCGGTGGCAAAGAAGCTGATACCGCATTCGCCGAGTTTCTGGCTGTAGCCCTTGATGTCCAGGTGCGAGGGCATCGGGCTGTCGGAAATCACCAGGTCCAGGCGCTGGATCGCCAGATCGGCCAACAAGCGTTCGAGCTTGTCTTCGCGACAGGTGATGCGCAGCGGCTCGCTCAATTCCATGGTCGGTGCGATGAGGCGATAGACGATGGACTTGGGTACCACATCGGCCACTCCCACGCGAAACAGAATCTGCTGTTCGTTGGGCTGGGCCCGCAGCATCAACTCCAGTTCGCCGCCCAGCTGAAACATTTGTTCGGCGTAGGGCAGGGTCTGCCGGCCGGCTTCGGTCAGCTCCAGCTGTCGACCGACGCGGCGAAACAGTTCGATGCCGTAGGTTTGTTCGAGCAGGGTGATCTGCCCGCTGATGGTCTGGGGCGTCAGGTTCAGTTGCTCGCAGGCGCGCACGATGCTGCCGGTCTTGGCCACCACCCAAAAATAATGCAGCTGTCGGTAATTGAGCATGGGTCTGCGTTCTTTTTCTGGATTCGTAAAAATCGAAGTATAACCGCTAAAAATACGAATTTTCCTGAAGTGTTCGCCTCTCTAGAATGCGTCGCTATCAACGGGCCATGGTATTGGCGCCGTTTGTTCTATCGAGGAAAACATCATGAAGGTTAAAACCACGGCTCTACTGATTGCGTCTTTACTGGTTCTGGCCGGTTGTGATCAGGCCGAGAAGAGCGCTCAGCAACTGATGGGCAAGGCCGCCGAAAGTGCCAAACAGGCCATCGACGACACCCACAAGGCTGCCGAACAGGCCCTGAGCGAAGCCACGGGTGGCTTGATCAGCAAAAAAGAATCGTCGGAAAAAGACTCGGAGAAATCCGAATCTTCTTCCCAGGAAATCTAAACCGTCTTAAACGAGTCAGGACTGACCCATGGAATACCTTTTAGAACTTGCTGCAAGCCCTACCGCCTGGGTCGCCCTGGCCACCCTGGTGGTGATGGAAATCGTGCTGGGCATCGATAACCTGATCTTCATCTCGATCCTGACCAACAAGCTGCCCGAGCAGCACCGCCAGAAAGCGCGGCGTATTGGTATCGGCATGGCGTTGATCCTGCGTCTGGGCTTGCTGAGCACCATCGCGTTCATCGTCCAGTTGACGGCGCCGGTGATCGAGATTCTCGGCCACGCGTTCTCCTGGAAGGACATGATCCTGATCGCCGGCGGCCTGTTCCTGTTGTGGAAAGCCACCACCGAGATCCATCACAGCATGGACCCGGCCCCTGAAGATCCGAAGACCGCCACGTCCACTGTGACCCTGGGCTTTGCTGCGGCGATCGGGCAGATCCTGATGCTGGACATGGTGTTCTCCATCGACAGCATCATTACCGCTGTCGGCATGACCGAGCATTTGCCGATCATGATCATCGCGGTGGTGGTGTCGGTACTGGTGATGTTGCTGGCGGCTGATCCCTTGGCCAAGTTCATCAACGACAACCCGACGGTGGTGATGCTGGCCCTGGGCTTCCTGATCATGATCGGCATGACGCTGATCGCCGAAGGCTTCGGCGCCCATGTACCGAAAGGCTACGTTTATGCGGCGATGGCGTTCTCGGCGGCCATTGAGGTGCTGAACATGATGTCCCGCCGGGCGAAGCAGAAACGGGTAGCTGCTGAGGCTTGACCCTGCGCTGAATGAAAAGGCCGCCTGTACTCGAAGGAGTGCAGGCGGCCTTTTTTATTGAGCGTATCTGTCAGTGGGCAGTGGCGTGGCGCACGGCGGCTTTATCGGTTTTCGCTTGGGGTGTCGGTTGAGCGGGGTGGTGACGGCGGGCAATGCGCAGCACCCCCCACAACATGGCGGTGGCAACGGCCAGCCAGCCGGAAATCAACATCACGATCGTCATTGTCAGGCTCATCGATGCCTCCTCTTTGCCCTGCATCGGGCACGCACACCTTGCAAGTGACAGTCTAGTCGCTGCCGTGTTTCAGGCTATTGACCAAAGGTCGACACGGACCAACCCGTTTGCTCTATCGAAGGCAATTGACTGACGGTTAAGGCTATACCGCCGTCGCCGGGCGTCCTATGATCGACGGCCAAGCCGGGAAGCGGATTGCCCGGCGTCTGAACAAGAGAGTGATGATGGTGCGGGCTATTTCTCGGATTCTATCGGTGGCGCTGATTGCGGGTTGTGTGGCGGGAATGGCCGGCTGCGCGGGGAGCGTTGCGCCGCAGATCAAGCGGCTGCCCGAGCGGGTCGAGCTCACTGGCAGGTTCTACCGTGGCGTGGCCAACCAAAGCGGGCCGCAGGTGTTGGCGAGTATGTTGTCTCAACAGGGCATCGTGATCACACCGGGGTTGTTGGACAAACCTTTGCACTTGCCAGGCGCGGAGGCTCAGTTGCAGCAGAACATGCAAAACCTGGCGCGTGAATACGGAATGATGGTCTATCCGCTGGACAGCAATCTACCCGCCTTATTGACCCAGGTAGCGGCAGGGTATCCAGTGATGGTGCGCTTCACCGAGGGTTCGGCGTTGTGGGCGGAGCCGCGTTACGCGATTCTGTCAGGCTATAACCGTCAGAAGCAGACGGTGCTGCTGCGCGCGGGGATGGATCAGCGTTTGATGATGAGCTTCAGTTCGTTCGAGTCGTCGTTCAAGGACGCTGGTGGCTGGGCGGTGCTGATTCAGGCGCCGACGCAGATTCCGGCCGAAGTCGATCAGCAGCGCTGGCTCAAGGCGGCGAACGATCTGGCCCAGGCCGGCCAGGAGCAGGCGGCGGCGCGGGCGAAAAAGGCTTTGTCCTCGCAGTAGGCCCGTTCGTCATTTCTCGGGCACCGTCGGGTGTGGCAGGCATCTGAAGGACATGGCCCGGGGTTTCGGGCCGTGAACAGGAGGTGTCCATGGCTCATTCCACTACCCCCGTCGGTCCGCACTCGTCCGAGCATTCATCCGGCGATGACCCGGATTTCGATCCCGATTCGCCGGACCTCGCTGACCCGCAGGTCGACCCGGTCGGTCCCGCCAAGGCACCCAAGGATGTGAAACCGGGTGATGATCCCAAGGCGCCGGCGAAACCTTACGACCCCCTTGGTGATCTCAAACCCTGAATCCCTTCAAGTGCTGAATCGAGGTGCCTATGTCTACCGATTCGAGCTTCAACGACAAACGTCCGGAGAACGTCCCGACCACCCCTGAAGAGCCTGTCGATCCGGTGATGGATCCGGACAGCCCGATGCGCGATCCACTGGCCCGACCTGCCGTGGCGCCGGGGGAGCATCCGAAAGGGTGGAATGATCCGAGCAAAGGGGATGGTATTCCCGACGACGACCAGATGCCGCTGCCCAATGATTGACTGGCAAAAAAAGCCCCGATTAATCGGGGCTTTTTTTGCGCTTTATTTCGAGGCTTCGATCACACCGCTTTGGCGATGCTTGAGGTTTTTCTCGGATTTGTATTGCAATGCAACGGAAGGCACGTCGGCGCTTCTGCCGGTTTCCACCCAATTGCGAATGCGCGTGGCATCGGCGAAGTGGGTGTATTTGCCGAAGGCGTCGAGGATCACCAGCGCTACCGGACGGTTACTCATGTGGGTGACCAGCACCAGGCAGTGGCCCGCTTCGTTGGTGAAACCGGTCTTGGTCAGTTCGATGTTCCAGTTGGCCTTGTTGATCAGGTGGTCGGTGTTACGGAAACCCAGGCTGTAGTTGGGCTTGCGGAACGACACGGTTTTTTCCTTGGTGGTGCTCAACTCGGTCAGCAGCGGGTACTTGTGCGCGGCAATCAGCAGCTTGCTGAGGTCGCGAGCGGTCGACACGTTGCGTGGCGACAGGCCGGTGGGCTCGACGAAGTGGGTGTTGGTCATGCCCAGGGCCTTGGCCTTGGCGTTCATCGCGGCGATGAAGGCGGCATAACCACCCGGGTAGTGATGCGCGAGGCTGGCGGCGGCGCGGTTTTCCGATGACATCAAGGCAATCAGCAGCATTTCCCGGCGCGGCATTTCGCTGTTGAGCTTGACTCGGGAGAACACGCCCTTCATTTCCGGCGTGTCACTGATGTTGATGTTGATGTACTCATCCATATTCTGGCGGGCTTCTACCACGACCAGGCCGGTCATCAATTTACTCACGGACGCGATGGGAACAACCACGTCGGGGTTGCTGGCGTAGATGACTTTGTTGGTCTGCAGATCCATCAGCAGTGCGCTGCCGGAAGCGATCTTGAGTTGGGCGGTGTCTCGAGGCGCGGCGGTGGTTTCGCCAGCGCTGGCAATAGGCGTGATGAAAGTCCCTGTAACGGCAAAAAATAGGCTCAGGATGGAAAGACGGATTTTCACGCTGGCAGACTCATAAAATGTTAATACGCCGTTATGTAACGGGCTATTTCATAAAAAGCGCGACATTCTGGAGTATGGCTGAATAACTGTCGATGGTTGTTCGAGGGTGGGGTGAAAGTCGTTGGAAAGATGAAAAAAAAGACATTTTCCGGCGGATGGTCATGCCAGTTTCGCGGGCAAAAAAGAACCCCGCCATGGGCGGGGTTCCTTGATTCGCTGGTTGACGCTGCAACGGGTTTTAGCCGTGCAGGGTTTCAGCGGCGTACAGCGTGTTTTCCAGCAGGCAGGCGCGGGTCATCGGGCCTACGCCGCCCGGTACCGGAGTGATCCAGCCGGCGCGGGGCAGGGCGGTTTCGTAGATCACGTCGCCGACCAGCTTGCCGTCTTCCTGGCGGTTGATGCCGACGTCGATCACGATCGCGCCTTCCTTGATCCACTCACCCTTGACCAGGCCAGGCTTGCCGGCGGCCACGACCACCAGGTCGGCACGACCGACGTGGCCGGCCAGGTCCTTGGTGAAGCGGTGAGTGACGGTCACGGTGCAACCGGCCAGCAACAATTCCATCGCCATTGGCCGGCCAACGATGTTGGAGGCGCCGACGACCACGGCATTCATCCCGTACAGATCGGCACCGGTGCTTTCCAGCAGGGTCATGATGCCCTTGGGTGTGCAGGGACGCAGCAGCGGGATGCGCTGGGCCAGGCGGCCGACGTTATAAGGATGGAAGCCGTCGACGTCTTTGTCCGGACGAATGCGCTCGAGCAGTTTCGACGCATCCAGGTGCTCGGGAAGAGGGAGTTGCAGCAGAACGCCGTCGATCGCCGGGTCGTCGTTGAGACGATCGATCAGCTCGGTCAGCGCTTCTTGAGTGGTTTCGGAAGGCAGGTCGTAGGCCTGGGAAAGGAAGCCGACCTCTTCACAGTCTTTACGCTTGTGCGAGACATAAACCTGAGAGGCAGGATCGCTGCCGACCAGGATCACCGCGAGGCCTGGCGTGCGCAAGCCTTGCTGGCGACGCTCGTTGACGCGTTGGGCGATCTGCTGGCGCAGGCTGGCGGCGATCGATTTGCCGTCGATTAGTTGTGCAGTCATTGCGCGTGATTAACCATCGAGAGGGGAAAAAAAGAGAACGCATTCTCGCATGTCATGCGGTGAGGGCAAAGGCGCTTGGTCTGCAAATTCCCCTAACCCCTTTAATTAAATGAATTTTTTTTAAAAAGGATTTGACGCCCTACAGGTCGCTCTATACTATTCGTCGCACTTGTCGGGCACAGCCTAGCACTGGTTAAGAAGGTCGAGCGGAATCAAGGTTCTGCGAGGCTGGAAAGCACTTAGTTTGTAGTCCTCCAAGAGTACAGATTAATAAGGCGCCCGTAGCTCAGCTGGATAGAGCATCCGCCTTCTAAGCGGATGGTCGCAGGTTCGAGTCCTGCCGGGTGCGCCATTAGGCAGCTTTGGCACAAGTAGCGCGATATGGTGGGCGTAGCTCAGTTGGTAGAGCACGGGATTGTGACTCCCGTTGTCGTGGGTTCGATCCCCATCGTCCACCCCATATTTCGAAAGGCGCCAGATTTAACGGTCTGGCGCCTTTGCTTTAAAAGCTTCAAGCCGCGGATGTGGTGGAATTGGTAGACACACTGGATTTAGGTTCCAGCGCCGCGAGGCGTAAGAGTTCGAGTCTCTTCATCCGCACCAAATAAAGCTTCATTCACGTCCCTGGGCGTGATGGGGCTCAGCAAAGAAGTTGTTTGTCTTCATTGTTGGCAAGTTGTTACGCAATATGGTGGGCGTAGCTCAGTTGGTAGAGCACGGGATTGTGACTCCCGTTGTCGTGGGTTCGATCCCCATCGTCCACCCCATATTCCGAAAGGCGCCAGATTTAACAGTCTGGCGCCTTTTTTGTTTCAGCGGTTTGAGTATTCGGCGACTGCGGGTACCGGGTCGCAGGGCGGGGCATTTCGTCGTATTTATGTTTCTCGATGATGCCGCGCCGCCCGCCGGACTTGCTCGCAAGATCGGCTGTCAGGGGGATGATTGGCCACCTCTTCTATATATAGAGAGGTTGGCGCAGAGCCCTGGCGTGATTGGCTGTATTTGCCACCGGGGCGAGGTGCATCCGTGCATTCGCACCTATAAATTGCCTGCTGCGTTTTTACCCGTTTTCAGTAGGGTGACTTCTTGAGTTTGACCCACTAGAATGCATGCCCTTGATTCTGGGGTCGGAAACGGCCGGCTAACGTCTGTGCAACGAGGAATATCCATGCAAGTTTCTGTTGAAAATACTTCTGCTCTTGAGCGCCGCATGAGCATCACCGTGCCGGCTGAGCGCATCGAGACTCAGGTCAACAAGCGTCTGCAGCAGACTGCCCAAAAGGCCAAGATTGCTGGCTTCCGTCCAGGCAAAGTGCCAATGAGCGAAATCAAGCGTCGTTTTGGCGCTGAAGCTCGCCAGGAAGCGGTAGGCGACGTGATCCAGTCTTCCTTCTACGAAGCAGTCGTTGAGCAAAAGCTGAACCCGGCTGGTTCGCCTTCGATCGAGCCTAAATCCCTGGAAGCAGGCAAGGACCTGGAATACGTTGCCGTATTCGAAGTGTTCCCTGAGTTCACCGTTGCCGGTTTCGAAGGTATCACCGTAGAGCGCCTGAGCGCTGACGTGGCTGATGCCGATCTGGACAAGATGCTGGAAATCCTGCGCAAGCAGAACACCCGTTTCGAAGTGGCCGATCGTGCTGCTCAGAACGAAGACCAACTGAACATCGATTTCGTTGGCAAGGTCGACGGTGAAGTGTTCGCCGGCGGTTCCGCCAAGGGTACCCAGCTGGTTCTGGGTTCCGGCCGCATGATCCCTGGCTTTGAAGATGGCCTGGTTGGCGCCAAGGCTGGTGAAGAGCGCGTTCTGAACCTGACCTTCCCTGAGGACTATCAGAACCTCGATCTGGCTGGCAAGACCGCGGAGTTCACCGTTACCGTGAACACCGTTTCCGAACCAAAACTGCCTGAGCTGACCGAAGAGTTCTTCGCTCAATTCGGCATCAAGGAAACCGGTCTGGAAGGCTTCCGCACCGAAGTTCGCAAGAACATGGAGCGCGAGCTGCGCCAGGCGATCAAGTCCAAGGTCAAGAATCAGGTTATGGACGGTCTGCTGGCCACCAACCCGATCGAAGTGCCAAAAGCCCTGCTGTCCAACGAAGTCGACCGTCTGCGCGTGCAGGCTGTTCAGCAGTTCGGTGGCAACATCAAGCCTGACCAACTGCCGGCCGAACTGTTCGAAGAGCAAGCCAAGCGCCGTGTCGTGCTGGGTCTGATCGTGGCTGAAGTGGTCAAGCAGTACGACCTCAAGCCTGACGAAGCTCGCGTTCGCGAAATGATTCAGGAAATGGCGTCGGCTTACCAAGAGCCTGAGCAAGTGGTGTCCTGGTACTACAAGAACGACCAGCAACTGAACGAAGTCCGTTCGGTTGTGCTGGAAGAGCAAGTTGTGGATACTGTTCTGCAGAAAGCTAGCGTGACCGACAAATCGGTCTCTTACGAAGAAGCGGTCAAGCCGGTAGAAGCTCCACAAGCCGACTGATTGTTGCTGCGTTAAGAAGTACACACCATAAGCCAGCCTTCGTGCTGGCTTATGCGTATTCAAGACATAACTATTTGGGAGTGACTGCAGAGCATGTTCCGTAATTCGTATATTCAGCAGAACTCTGATATCCAGGCCGCAGGCGGCCTGGTCCCGATGGTTGTCGAGCAGTCTGCCCGAGGCGAACGCGCCTACGACATCTACTCGCGTCTTCTCAAGGAGCGAGTGATCTTTCTGGTGGGTCCGGTAGAGGACTACATGGCCAACCTGATCTGTGCGCAGCTGCTGTTCCTTGAAGCGGAAAACCCGGACAAGGACATCCATCTCTATATCAACTCCCCGGGCGGTTCGGTGACAGCGGGCATGTCGATCTACGACACCATGCAGTTCATCAAACCCAACGTGTCGACCACCTGCATCGGTCAGGCCTGCAGCATGGGTGCATTCCTGCTGACAGCCGGTGCCCCTGGCAAGCGTTTCTGCCTGCCGAACTCGCGCGTGATGATTCACCAGCCACTGGGCGGTTTCCAGGGCCAGGCGTCGGATATCGAAATCCACGCCAAGGAAATCCTCTTCATTCGCGAGCGTCTGAACACGCTGATGGCCAAGCACAGCGGGCGCACACTCGAAGAAATCGAGCGCGACACCAACCGCGACAACTTCATGAGTGCAGAAGCTGCGCGTGAATATGGCTTGATCGACGAAGTGATCACCCAGCGCCCAGCTTAAAATAAGCGGCTCAAAATAGGCTTGGTCGGCTTGTCTGATCACCAGCGGGCTTGAAAAAGCCCGCAATAGCCTTCATCTTGTGTTGCAAGCCTATCGGATTTGGATCGAACGAATGACTGACACCCGCAACGGCGAGGACAACGGCAAGCTGCTCTATTGCTCCTTCTGTGGCAAAAGCCAGCATGAAGTACGCAAGTTGATTGCCGGCCCCTCGGTCTTTATCTGCGACGAGTGCGTCGACCTGTGCAATGACATCATCCGCGAGGAGGTGCAGGAAGCCCAGGCCGAAAGCAGCGCGCATAAATTGCCTTCGCCCAAAGAAATCAGCGGCATCCTTGATCAGTACGTGATTGGTCAGGAGCGTGCGAAAAAGGTTCTGGCCGTAGCGGTGTACAACCACTACAAGCGCCTGAATCAGCGTGACAAAAAGAATGACGACGTCGAACTCGGCAAGAGCAACATCCTGCTGATCGGCCCGACAGGCTCGGGTAAGACCCTGCTTGCCGAAACACTGGCCCGTTTGCTGAACGTTCCGTTCACCATCGCCGACGCAACCACCCTCACCGAGGCGGGTTACGTGGGTGAAGATGTCGAGAACATCATTCAGAAGCTGCTGCAGAAGTGCGATTACGACGTGGAAAAGGCCCAGATGGGCATTGTCTACATCGATGAGATCGACAAGATCTCGCGCAAGTCTGACAACCCGTCGATCACCCGGGACGTTTCCGGTGAAGGCGTGCAGCAGGCCCTGCTCAAGTTGATCGAAGGCACGGTCGCTTCCGTTCCGCCACAAGGCGGTCGCAAGCACCCGCAGCAGGAATTCCTTCAGGTCGACACCCGTAACATCCTGTTCATCTGCGGTGGTGCGTTCTCCGGTCTGGAAAAGGTTATCCAAAACCGTTCCACCAAGGGCGGCATCGGTTTCAACGCAGAAGTGCGCAGCAAGGAAGAAGGCAAGAAAGTCGGTGAGTCCCTGCGTGAAGTCGAGCCTGACGATCTGGTCAAGTTCGGTCTGATCCCGGAATTCGTCGGCCGTCTGCCGGTCCTCGCCACGCTGGACGAGCTTGACGAGGCTGCGTTGATGCAGATTCTCACCGAGCCAAAAAATGCTCTGACCAAGCAATACGCCAAGCTGTTCGAGATGGAAGGCGTGGACCTGGAATTCCGGGCCGACGCGCTGAAATCGGTCGCCAAGCGCGCGCTGGAACGTAAAACCGGTGCTCGTGGTCTGCGTTCGATTCTCGAGGGTGTGCTGCTCGACACTATGTATGAAATCCCCTCGCAGTCCGAGGTGAGTAAAGTAGTGATCGATGAAAGCGTCATAGAAGGCAAGTCCAAGCCACTGTATATCTACGAAAACAGTGAGCCTGCTGCCAAGGCCGCGCCAGACGCTTAAGCGTCACGCCGCCGATATAAAGAAGGGGCCTTCGGGCCCCTTTGCTTTTTGCGTTTTTTACACAGTCTTTGTGCTTGTTTTTTTTCAAGGCTGCCCCCATCTTGGTTTCAAGCTTACTTCCATCTGTTTCCGGCCCTAGGGCCGCCGTAGAGGCGAAATCATGAAGACAACCATCGAATTGCCTCTCCTGCCATTGCGTGATGTCGTGGTTTATCCGCACATGGTTATCCCGCTGTTCGTGGGGCGCGAGAAGTCCATTGAAGCCCTCGAGGCAGCGATGACGGGCGACAAGCAGATTCTTCTGCTGGCTCAGAGAAACCCGGCTGACGACGATCCTGGTGAAGACGCGCTGTATCGCGTAGGTACGATTGCGACCGTTCTGCAGCTGCTCAAGCTGCCCGATGGCACGGTCAAGGTTCTGGTCGAGGGCGAGCAGCGTGGCGCCGTGGAGCGCTTCAGCGAAGTCGACGGCCACTGCCGCGCCGAAGTTTCGTTGATCGACGAAGTCGATGCGCCAGAGCGCGAATCGGAAGTGTTCGTGCGCAGCCTGCTGTCGCAGTTCGAACAATATGTGCAACTGGGCAAGAAAGTCCCGGCTGAAGTCCTGTCGTCGCTCAACAGCATCGACGAGCCAGGGCGCCTGGTCGACACCATGGCCGCACACATGGCCCTGAAGATCGAGCAGAAGCAGGAAATCCTCGAAATCATCGATTTGTCGGCCCGGGTCGAACACGTCCTGGCGCTGCTGGATGCCGAGATCGATCTGCTGCAGGTCGAGAAACGCATTCGCGGTCGCGTCAAAAAGCAAATGGAGCGCAGTCAGCGCGAGTACTACCTGAATGAGCAGATGAAGGCCATTCAGAAAGAGCTCGGTGACAGCGACGAAGGTCACAACGAAGTCGAAGAGCTGAAAAAGCGTATCGACGCCGCTGGCCTGCCAAAAGACGCACTGGCCAAGGCCACCGCCGAACTGAACAAGCTCAAGCAGATGTCGCCGATGTCCGCTGAAGCGACCGTGGTGCGCTCCTACATCGACTGGCTGGTCCAGGTGCCGTGGAAGGCTCAGAGCAAGGTACGCCTTGATCTGGCCCGCGCCGAAGACATTCTCGATGCCGACCACTACGGTCTGGAAGAAGTCAAAGAGCGCATCCTCGAATACCTCGCCGTGCAAAAGCGCGTGAAGAAAATTCGTGGTCCGGTGTTGTGCCTGGTAGGTCCTCCGGGTGTGGGTAAAACCTCCCTGGCGGAGTCGATCGCCCACGCCACCAACCGCAAATTCGTGCGCATGGCCTTGGGCGGCGTGCGTGATGAAGCGGAAATCCGTGGTCATCGCCGTACTTACATCGGTTCGATGCCAGGAAGATTGATTCAAAAGATGACAAAGGTGGGCGTCCGCAACCCGCTGTTCCTGCTCGACGAAATCGACAAAATGGGCAGCGACATGCGTGGCGATCCGGCGTCGGCGTTGCTCGAAGTGCTCGATCCGGAGCAGAACCACAACTTCAACGATCACTATCTGGAAGTCGACTACGACCTGTCCGATGTGATGTTCCTCTGCACCTCCAACTCCATGAACATCCCGCCGGCGCTGCTGGACCGGATGGAAGTGATTCGTCTGCCGGGCTACACCGAAGACGAGAAGATCAACATCGCCGTCAAATACCTTTCGCCCAAGCAGATTCAGGCCAATGGCTTGAAAAAAGGCGAGCTGGAATTCGACGAGGAAGCGATTCGCGACATCATCCGTTACTACACCCGCGAAGCCGGTGTGCGTGGCCTGGAGCGCCAGATTGCCAAGGTTTGCCGCAAGGCGGTCAAGGAGCATGCACTGGAAAAACGCTTCTCGGTGAAGGTCACGGCGGACGATCTGGAGCACTTCCTGGGCGTGCGTAAGTTCCGTTACGGCCTGGCTGAACAACAGGATCAGATCGGACAGGTGACCGGTCTGGCGTGGACCCAGGTGGGCGGCGAATTGCTGACCATCGAGGCTGCCGTGGTGCCGGGCAAGGGCCAACTGATCAAGACCGGTTCCCTGGGGGACGTGATGGTCGAATCGATCACTGCCGCCCTTACCGTGGTGCGTAGCCGCGCGAAGAGCCTGGGAATCCCTCTGGACTTCCACGAGAAGCGCGACACCCACATCCATATGCCGGAAGGGGCGACGCCCAAGGATGGCCCTAGCGCGGGTGTAGGCATGTGCACGGCGTTGGTGTCGGCATTGACGGGCATTCCTGTTCGCGCCGATGTGGCCATGACCGGTGAAATCACCTTGCGTGGCCAGGTGCTGGCGATCGGTGGTTTGAAAGAAAAACTGCTCGCCGCTCACCGTGGTGGAATCAAGACGGTGATCATTCCCGAAGAGAATGTTCGCGATCTGAAGGAAATTCCTGACAATATCAAGCAGGATCTCCAGATTAAACCAGTTAAATGGATTGACGAGGTCCTGCAAATTGCGCTGCAATACGCGCCGGAGCCCTTGCCGGATGTGGCTCCGGAGATCGTCGCGAAGGATGAGAAACGCGAGTCCGATTCTAAGGAAAGAATTAGCACGCATTAATACGTATTTGCCTGGGGGGCTTCCTTGACAGTTTTTTAGAGCCCTTGTTATAAAGCGGCTCTTAAGTGTCTGTAGGCCATTCAGCACTCGTTTTTGCTTTCACCAAAAAAACTTAGAATCATACTCAAATAGATATAAGGGGACTTAGAGTGAACAAGTCGGAACTGATTGATGCTATCGCTGCATCCGCTGATATCCCGAAAGCTGCTGCTGGCCGTGCGCTGGACGCTGTAATCGAATCCGTCACTGGCGCTCTCAAGGCTGGCGACTCCGTTGTTCTGGTTGGTTTCGGTACTTTCTCCGTCACCGATCGCCCAGCTCGCATCGGTCGTAACCCACAGACCGGTAAGACACTGGAAATCGCAGCAGCCAAAAAACCAGGTTTCAAAGCCGGTAAAGCACTGAAAGAAGCTGTCAACTAAGTTCGATTCAGGTTTTTGCCTATCCGGGTCGGGGTCATGCCTGACCTGGCAGCGGAGCGGTAGTCCAGTCGGCGAGTCGCCGGTCCGAGACACCGAGGCTCGCAAGTACGAGTCATCGGTCCGCTCCGCCAGTTACGAGAAGGCGCATCCCCGGATGCGCCTTTCTTCTATCCGGATTCTACCCACGCTCCGCGGTTGCCTAATTTTTGAAGTTCAACCGTTTATGGGGGACGCATGCTGCAGAACATCAGGGACAATTCACAAGGCTGGATTGCCAAGACCATCATCGGAGTCATCGTTGCACTGATGGCTTTGACCGGTTTCGACGCCATTTTCAAGGCTACGACGCACACCAATGAGGCGGCGAAGGTCAATGGCGATGAAATCAGCCAGAACGAGCTGAGCCAGGCGGTCGATATGCAACGCCGTCAACTCATGCAACAGCTGGGCAAGGATTTCGATGCGTCCTTGCTCGACGAAAAAATGCTGCGCGAATCGGCGCTCAAAGGCCTGATCGATCGCAAGTTGCTGCTGCAAGGCGCACAAAACTCCAAATTCGCTTTTTCCGAAGCGGCTCTGGACCAGGTCATCCTGCAAACGCCTGAGTTTCAGGTCGATGGCAAGTTCAGTCCTGAGCGTTTCGACCAGGTGATTCGTCAACTCGGTTACAGCCGTATGCAGTTCCGCCAGATGCTGGCTCAGGAAATGCTGATCGGCCAACTGCGCGCCGGTCTGGCGGGCAGCGGTTTCGTCACCGACGCACAGGTACTGGCGTTCGCCCGTCTGGAGAAGCAGACCCGCGATTTCGCTTCCCTGAACATCAAGGCTGACCCGGCGGCGGTGAAACTGACCGACGAGGAAGTCAAAGCCTACTATGACGAACACGCCAAGGAATTCATGACGCCGGATCAGGTGATCATCGATTACCTGGAGCTGAAGAAGGCTTCGTTCTTCGATCAGGTCAGCGTCAAGGACGAAGACCTGCAAGCGGCGTATCAGAAAGAAATCGCCAACCTGTCCGAACAACGCCGGGCTGCGCACATTCTGATCGAAGTCAACGACAAGACCACCGAGGCGCAAGCCAAGGCCAAGATCGAAGACATTCAGGCCCGTCTGGCCAAAGGCGAGAAGTTCGAGGCCCTGGCCAAGGAATTCTCCCAGGACCCGGGTTCGGCCAACAATGGCGGTGACCTCGGCTATGCGGGTCCAGGCGTCTATGACCCAGCGTTCGAAAAGGTCCTGTACTCGCTGACCAAGGATCAGGTTTCCGAACCGGTTCGCACCGACTTCGGTTTCCACTTGATCAAGCTGTTGGGCGTGGAAGCGCCTGAAGTGCCGACACTGGCGAGCCTGAAGGACAAGCTGACCCGCGAGTTGAAGGCTCAGCAGGTCGAGCAGCGTTTCGTCGAAGCGACCAAGCAACTGGAAGATGCCTCGTTCGAAGCTTCCGATCTGGCCCAGCCGGCGCAAGACCTGAAGCTGACAGTGCACACTTCCAAGCCGTTCGGTCGCGAAGGCGGCGAGGGCATTGCGGCCAACCGTGCCGTGGTGACCGCGGCGTTCAGTCCGGAAGTGCTGGATGAGGGTGCCAACAGCACCGCCATCGAGCTGGATCCAGACACCGTGATCGTGTTGCGCGCCAAGGAGCACCTCAAGCCTGCGCAACTGCCGCTGGAAAGCGTGGCTGGCCCGATCCGCGAGCAATTGGCCAAGGAGCACGCCAGTGCTGCCGCCAAGACCAAGGCTGACGAGCTGATTACCGGCCTGCGCGACGGCAAAACGCCGTTGAACGCGGCAATCGATGGTCAGAACTGGAAAGTCACCGAAGCGGCGACCCGCGCTCAGGAAGGGATCGACCCGGCCGTGCTGCAGGCGCTGTTCCGCATGCCTAAGCCAGCCTCCAAGGACAAGCCGACGTTCAGCAGCGTGACCTTGCCGGATGGGAGCCTGATGATCGTTCGTCTGAACGGCGTCAATGAAGCTGCAACGCCCACTGAAGAAGAGAAGGCTCAATACCGTCGCTTCCTCGCATCGCGGGTTGGCCAGCAAGACTTCTCCGCTTACCGTAAGCAGCTGGAAAGCCAGGCCGACATCAAGCGCTTCTGATGTCTGACTGAACACTGCGTTACAAACGAACCCCGGCCGAAAGGCCGGGGTTTTGTGTTATTGCGGGAGTGACAAACGGGCGGGGACGTTTGCCAACTATCGGAGTCAACACCCCTGTAACTGTTTTAAGACACAATCGATGCGACGCTAAGCATCGATCTGTTGCACAATACGCCCCGAACCGTTTTCCTCAGGATGTTCAATGTTTAAATCATTTCCCATGCGTGTTGCCGGGCTGGCGCTGGTGCTGGCCGTCGCGGCCGGGTGCTCGTCGAAGAAAGCCGCCATCTACGAGCATGAGAACTTCGACGACTCCGGTACCTTTTCCCGCAACTACCCCGTGACTGATTCGCAAAGCTGCGAAGCCGCCCGTCGTGCCTTGCTGAGCCAGGGCTACATCATTACCAGCAGCGATCCGAAACTGGTCAGCGGGCACAAGAGTTTCCAGCAGACCGGCGAGAACCACATGGAAATCAGTTTCAGCGTGGTCTGCGCCGACGGTGGCAATGCCGGGCATCACGCCACGGTGTTCGCCAACGCCCTGCAGGACAAGTACGCACTGAAGAAGACCAACAATTCGGCAAGCCTCGGGGTAGGCGTGCTGGGTTCGGTGTCGATGCCGATCGGCTCGTCAGACGACTCGATGGTGAAGGTCGCCAGTGAAACCGTGACCTCCGCCAAGTTCTACGATCGGTTCTTCGCACTGGTCGAGCAGTTCCTGCCCAAGGAAGTCAAGGAAGCCGAGCATATCCCCGAGAAGCCGAAGGCAGATCTGGGCATGCCTGAGCCCAAGGCCGCGCCGGCTCCTGCTGCATTGGCCCCTGCGACCGCCACAGAGCCTGCTCCGGCTGCGCAGGAAACGGCACCAGCCGAAGCCGCGCCAACAGCGTCCGAGCCGGTAGCGCCGCCGCCAGAGGCCGCACCGATCAGTGCGACCCCGAGCGCAGAGCCCGCTCCGGCCGCAGAAACGATCACACCACCGGCCAATCCGACTGACATTCCGCCACCGTCCGAGCCGATCAAGGCCATGCCGGTCTCTGGCCAATAAAATCCCCTGTAGGAGCGAGCTCGCTCGCGATGAACGCATGAACACCGCGCTCATCCGGTAACCCGCGTTATCGTTGACGACCATCGCGAGCGAGCTCGCTCCTACAAAAAACCTTCGATAAATGCCCGACCGCCTGCTACGTTTTATTCAGAGGCGACGAACTGTCGTGCCCGCGTCATTTTTCCTTCACGCCGGCACTTTAGGCTCAAGGCGCTGGTCATTTATTCAGATGTTTATCAATGGGCCGTGGGGGATTGGAAAATGGACGATTATCAAGAAGAGTTGCTCGAGTATCAGGCGTTCGAACTGGACCCGCTGGAGCCCGCTGAAGACGCTACCGAACTGTAAGCGTCAGGCGGATTGACGATGGCTGCGGCGAAACTCGCCCGGTGTCTGCTCGGTCCAGCGTTTGAAGGCACGTTGAAACGCTTCGGCTGAGGCAAACCCCAGCAGGTAGGCGATTTCACCGAACGCCAGTTCCGTATCACGTATGTAGGTCATGGCCAGGTCGCGGCGGGTGTCGTTGAGAATCGCGCGATATTGCGTGCCCTCTTCGGCCAGTCGGCGGCGAAGGGTCCAGACGGGCAGCTTCAGGCGTGCCGCCACTTCTTCCAGGTCGGGTTCCCGGCCACCATTGAGCAACGGCCCCAGTAACTGAGTGATGCGTTCACGCAGGCTGCGGGTGCGTGTCAGTTGTTCAAGTTCCCGTTCACACAGTTGCAGCAGATGTCGCCAGGTACTCGGGCAGTGCTGGGTGTTGCGCTGGGCCAGGCTGGCCAGACTCAGGCGCAATTGATTGTGTTCGGCGCCAAACTGAATCGGGCTGTCGCCCAACTGGTCGTAAGCGGCGTGGTAGTCAGGTACTTCGAACTCGATGTCGATGCGTTCGGCGCGCAGCGGGGCAGGGCTGATGCTGGACAGTTGCTGCAACCAGCCGGCGATGATCGAGTCCACCACGAAGCGGTTATAGCTGTTGTAGGGGCTGATGGAATAAAAGCGCAGCCAGGCACCCTCGGCATCTTCGTGAAAGCTCGATTGCCCGCGGTAGTTGGAGCCATATAACGATTCGAAGCGGATCAGGCAGCGCGCCGCCTCGCGCACCGTTGGCGCCTGGGACGCGGTCACGCCCGCCAGGCCGGCCTGGCTCAGGCGACTGAGTTGTCCCATGCGCAAGCCAAGCGCCGGGTCGTCGGTCAACTGGATCGCACTGTGGCCCAGACGCATGTAGCGCGGAATCGACAGCCGCGCCCCGGCTTCGCTCAGGCGAGCCGCATCCAGGCCAAATTGTTCAAGTAGCGCTTGAGGGTCGACACCGTGGCTGCGCACGGCATCGGCCAGGCTGTGCACGAAGCCCACCGACAGATCGCCCAGTCGCATTGGCAACGGTTTCATGACTTACAACCAGAGGTTCAACAGGCGCGCGCCGCGGGCGTTGCCGTCGGCGAAGTGCTGGCCATTGCTGCTCAGAAAACTCTGGCCTGCGCCGGCCTGATCCCAGAATTGCCCACGCAGGAATACGCTCATGCCGGCGATCGCCTGGCTGGAGGGCGGTTGCGCCGTCAAGGTCAATCGATGCCAGGCCTGGCCCTCGCTGAGCTCACCGGCCTTGAGGCTGATAGAACTCGGTGTCGACGAGCCCTTGTAGCCGCGCCAGGGTTGATCCCAGGTGCCACGGCCCGCGACAAAGGCCGGAACCGCGACGATCCGAGCCTGCTGATCGTCGAGTTTGCGGTAGTTGTCCGGGTACCAGCTGTCGCTGCCGATCAGCACCCCCAGGCGCCCGGCCGGCGTATCGACGACGTTGAGCGTGTGTTCGCCATTGGCCCGGATCACATCCTGCTGTTCGAACACCGGATGCATCTGGCGCTGGGGCTGGCCGATCGGCACGCCGTTGCTGCCGAACACAACGCTGCTGTTGAACAGCGCGCCGCGTCCGATCTTCAGGGTGCCATCGATGATGCTGGGCTCGGGCAACACGATGGAGCCCGCCACCAGCGTCACGTGGAATTCCCTGGCCAGGCCGCCGAACAATGCCTGATAGTCCTTGGCCATGGCTTTGGCCTTCATCCGCAGGTGCGCATCGTCCAGCCGGCTGCCGCCCTGGGCGCTTATCAGCGCACGAACGAACTTCAACGGATTGCTCGCCGCCAGCCAGTTCATGGCCTCCTTGAAGGTGGTGGCCTGATAGAGCTCGTCTTTCTCGCCGCTGACCATCAGCCAGGTGCCGACATGCTCAGGCAGCACGACGATGGTTTTGTCGTTCAGCAGTCCTTCTTCCTGGGCTTTCTGCAGGTAGGCCGCCAGCTTGCGGTGCAGGCGTTCGGGACTTTGATAGTCAGTGGGGAACAGCTCGGGCTGGATGCCCAGCAGGTTGCCACGGTCGGCGGGGGTGCCCTGGTCGATCGCCAGGTCAATGCGCAGGTCGGACAGGTAATGCCCCACCGGGCGGTCCGCGGCCCACATCGCGTAGGTCGTCAGGGCGGCGATCAATGCCATGGACAGTGTCAGGTACAGAAGTTTACGCATGGGGGGACAGTCAACGGCCGTGTTCAGGGTTCGCTGCCTAGGGTATGACCCATGCCGCCGCTTGCCAAGGGTTACTGCTCATTTGGATCAATAGGTTGTCAGTTTCAGTCATTGAGCGTCCTTTACAGTGTCCATAGTCTGTAACACATGACTGAGGGGCGACGCAGAGCGCCCCCATTTTCCGTGATCGCCTGTGGAGCTACCGATGACCGCCGCCCATTACCCGAACCTGCTGGCCCCGCTGGACCTGGGTTTTACCACGCTGCGCAACCGCACCCTGATGGGTTCGATGCACACCGGCCTTGAAGAAAAGCCCGGTGGTTTCGAGCGCATGGCGGCGTATTTCGCCGAGCGGGCCCGTGGCGGCGTCGGCCTGATGGTTACCGGTGGTATCGGCCCGAACGACGAGGGTGGCGTGTATTCCGGTGCCGCCAAGCTGACGACTGAAGAAGAAGCGCTGAAACATCAGATCGTGACCCGTGCGGTGCACGAGGCGGGCGGCAAGATCTGCATGCAGATCCTCCACGCCGGGCGTTATGCCTACAGCCCGAAACAGGTCGCGCCCAGCGCCATCCAGGCACCGATCAACCCGTTCAAGCCAAAGGAGCTGGACGAGGAAGGCATCGAGAAACAGATCCGCGATTTCGTCACCTGCTCGACCCTGGCCCAGCAGGCCGAGTACGACGGCGTGGAAATCATGGGCTCGGAAGGTTATTTCATTAACCAGTTCCTCGCCGCCCACACCAACCACCGCACCGACCGCTGGGGTGGCAGCTACGAAAACCGTATGCGCCTGCCGGTGGAAATCGTCCGCCGTGTGCGCGAAGCGGTGGGCCCGAACTTCATCATCATTTTCCGCCTGTCGATGCTCGACCTGGTGGAAGGCGGCAGCACCTGGGACGAAATCGTGCTGTTGGCCAAGGCCATCGAGCAGGCGGGCGCGACCATCATCAACACCGGTATCGGCTGGCACGAAGCGCGGATCCCGACCATCGCCACCAAAGTGCCCCGTGCGGCGTTCAGCAAGGTCACGGCCAAGCTGCGCGGCGAGGTGAGCATTCCGCTGATCACCACCAACCGCATCAACACCCCGGAAGTGGCCGAGCAGATCCTCGCCGAGGGCGATGCCGACATGGTCTCGATGGCGCGGCCGTTCCTCGCCGACCCGGACTTCGTCAACAAGGCCGCTGAAGGCCGCGCCGATGAGATCAACACCTGCATCGGTTGCAACCAGGCGTGCCTGGACCACACCTTCGGCGGCAAGCTGACCAGTTGTCTGGTCAACCCTCGTGCGTGCCACGAAACCGAGCTCAACTATGTGCCGACGCGGCAGATCAAGAAAATCGCCGTGGTCGGTGCCGGCCCTGCCGGCCTGTCCGCCGCCACCGTCGCCGCCGAGCGTGGTCATCAGGTGACGCTGTTCGATTCGGCCAGCGAAATCGGCGGCCAGTTCAACGTCGCCAAGCGCGTGCCGGGCAAGGAAGAGTTCTATGAAACCCTGCGTTACTTCGGCCGCAAGTTGCAGACCACCCACGTCGAGGTGTGCCTGAACACCCGCGTGGATGTGGCGAAACTGGTCGAGGGCGGGTTCGACGAGATCATCCTGGCCACCGGTATCGCACCGCGCTTGCCAGCGATTGCGGGTATTGAGAACGCCAAGGTGCTGAGCTACCTGGATGTGCTGCTCGAGCGCAAGCCGGTGGGCAAGCGTGTGGCGGTGATCGGCGCGGGCGGTATCGGTTTCGACGTTTCGGAGTTCCTGGTTCACCAGGGCCAGGCCACCAGCCTGAACCGTGACGAGTTCTGGAAGGAGTGGGGGATCGATACCCACCTTGAAGCCCGCGGCGGTGTCGCCGGAATCAAGGCGGCGCCCCATGCACCGGCCCGGGAAGTGTTCCTGTTGCAACGCAAGAAAACCAAGGTCGGCGACGGCCTGGGCAAGACCACCGGCTGGATCCACCGCACCGGTCTGAAGAACAAGCAGGTGCAGATGCTCAACAGCGTCGAGTACCTGAAGATCGATGACCAGGGCCTGCACATCCGCATCGGCGAAAGCGGCGAACCGCACGTGCTGCCGGTGGACAACATCGTGATCTGCGCCGGCCAGGACCCGCTGCGCGAGTTGCAGGAAGGGCTGCTGGCGGCGGGGCAGAACGTGCACCTGATCGGCGGCGCGGATGTCGCGGCGGAGCTGGATGCCAAGCGGGCGATCAACCAGGGTTCGCGGTTGGCGGCGCAGTTGTAATCCGCAGGCCAAATATGCCAATGGCCATCGCGGGCAAGCCCGCTCCCACAGATCACTGTAGGAGCGGGCTTGCCCGCGATGGCATCCTCAAGGCTGCTAAAATGCGGGCTCTTTCACCCTGAGCCGGCATCCATGCTTCTCCCTCCCAGTGACTGGCTACCCTCGGCCCCCCTCGAACACCTGAACCTCGACTGGCTGACAATGGCCGGCATCGACGTCGCGATGTTGCGCCTGGACCTCATCGACCCTCTGATCAGCGGCAACAAATGGTTCAAGCTGATCGACCATTTCAAGGCTGCCGACCTTATTCACGCCAGGGGCATCATCAGCCTGGGCGGTGCGCACTCCAATCACCTGCATGCGTTGGCCGCCGCCGGCAAGCGGTTTGGCTTTCGCGCCGTGGGCCTGCTGCGCGGGCACCCTCAGGAAACGCCGACGGTGCGGGACTTGCAGGCGTTCGGCATGCAGTTGCACTGGCTCGGTTATGGCGGCTATCGGGCACGGCATGAGCCGGGGTTCTGGGCGCCGTGGCAGGCGCAATATCCCGACCTCTACCCGGTGGCGGAAGGTGGCGGCGGTTTGCCGGGCGCCAGGGGCTGCATGCAGCTGAAGGCGATGGTCGGGGCGTCATTGGCGCGAGTGGGCTGGAGCGACTACGACGGCTGGTGGCTGGCCTGCGGCACCGGCACCACCCTGGCCGGCCTGGTGCTGGCCGAAGCGGGGGCGCATCCGGTCTACGGAGCGTTGGCGGTGCCTGAAGATCATGGTGTGGCGCAGCAGGTGGGCCGGATCGTGGAAGAGGCGGGCGCGAACACTGTGGTCTACGAGCTGCTCGATGCCAGCCGAGGGGGCTTTGCCAGGGTCGACCCGCTGCTGCTCGAGTTCATCGAACAGACTGAACAGGCGAGCGGCGTTCCCCTTGAACCGCTGTACACCGGCAAAGCCCTGCTGGCGCTCAAGCAGCATGTGCAAGCGGGAACATTTGCCCGAGGCACGCGGCTGATCTTCGTCCATACGGGCGGTTTGCAAGGACGGCGAGGCTTCAATCCGCCAACCTGAAGTCACCCTCAAAACCATTGTGGGAGCGGGCTTGCTCGCGAAGAGGCCGTGTCAGTCACCGATGAAGTGACTGACACACCGCTTTCGCGAGCAAGCCCGCTCCCACATTGGGTTTTGTGTGGGGGTCAGGTATTGCGACTGACGCGCTTGGGCGTCATCCGCAACAAGGTGTTATCCCCCACCACATAGTGGTGGTACAGCGCTGCCACGGCGTGCAGGCCGATCAACCAGTAACCGAGGGTGCCACCGAGCACATGCCAGTGATGCAGGCGTGTGGCCAACGGTTTGTTTTCGGCGATCGGCATCGGCAGGTCGATGCCGTAGAACATCACCTGGTTGCCCTGGGCACTGGTGATCAGCCAGCCCAGTATCGGCATCGCGATCATGAAAATGTACAGGGCCCAGTGCATCAGGCGGGCAAGCACGGTTTGCCAGTGCGGCGAGGCGGGGAAAATTTGCGGGGCCTTGCCCAGGCTGCGGGCGAACAATCTGAGCCAGACCAGTACGAACACCGTCAGGCCGAACATGAAATGCGCTTCGCGAATCAGGGTTCTGCCGCCACTGCCTTTGGGAAAGATGCCGCGAAATTCAATACAGGCGTAGACCACCACCAGCAGGACCAGCATCAACCAGTGCAGCGCGATCGATACGGTGCTGTAGCGCGAATCGGAGTTTTTCCACGGCATCTCGCTTTTCCTCACAGGTCGGGCCAAGCCACCGTTCTTGGGCGACGGTGTGCTTTAACTGTAATCCTGTTTCAGCGGGTTTGCCTGAGGCTATTTGCGGTAAAGCGCTGTTTGTCCTTGTGGGGGCGGGCTTGCTCGCGAAAGCGGTGTGTCAGCCGACGGATGTATTGACTGACACACCGCATTCGCGAGCAAGCCCGCTCCCACAGGGGGTGTGTGTATTTTCAGTTGGCTTGCGGCATCTCGCCCTTGGCCAGGCGCTGGTTGATGTCGGCGATTACTGCTGGCAGATCGGTGATGGTGTCGATCATGTAGTGCGGGCGCGAGCCTTCGAACAGTGTGTGGATGCGCTTGCGTTCGCTGTCCAGCGTGGCGCTGTCCAGGGCGCGATAGCCTTCATAGTCCAGGCCCAGGGCGTTGCCGGAGCAGATCAGCGCCACGGTCCACATGCCGGCGCGGCGACCTTCGAGAATGCCCGGTACGGTGTCGTCGATCTTCACGCAGGCGGCGACATCGTCGATGCCCAGGGCGATCACGTTGGCCAGGGCCTGGGCCGGCCATGGGCGACCGTTCGGGACTTCATCGGTGGCGACCACGTGATCGGCCACATAGCCGTTGGTGGCGGCCAGTTCCACGACCTTGTCCATGACCTGTTTCGGGTAGCCGGAGCAGGAGCCGATCTTGATCCCTTGCTGACGCAGGTTGGCGATGGTGTCCAGAGCGCCCGGGATCAGTGCCGAATGTTCAGCGATTTTTTCGATCTGCAGTGGCATGAAGCGCTGGTAGATGGCGGTGACGTCATCGTCGGTCGGCGTGCGGCCGAACACCTTGCGATAACGCTCGGCCACCTCAGGCTGATCGCACAGGGTGCGGATGTGGTCCCACTTGCCCATGCCCATCGGGCCCCGGGCTTCGTCGATGGACACCTGGACGTCGAACTCGGCGAAGGCTTCGACGAAGATCTGCGTCGGTGCGAAAGAGCCGAAGTCAACGACGGTGCCGGCCCAGTCGAGGATGGCGGCCTGGAGTTGGGTTGGGTTTGCATAGTTCATGTCTGGAAATCCTTTGGCAACTGGCTAATGGGGCGCTGCTTTTACTGTGGGAGCCAGCCTGCTGGCGATGGGTGCCTGACATTCAGCGAATGTCTTGGCTGACGGTCCGCTATCGCCAGCAGGCTGGCTCCCACAGGGGTAAGTTGTGGGGTTCAGATCTCGAGCACTTCCATCTCGCGCAACACGTCGCCGATGGCGGCTACGGCTTCGCGCATGTCGGCGGGTTGCACATGGCCGATACAGCCCACGCGGAAGGTTTCAACCTGGGTCAGTTTGCCGGGGTAGAGGATGTAACCCTTGGCCTTGACACGTTCGTAGAACGCTTTGAACTGGTAGCGCGGGTCTTTCGGTGCGTGGAAGGTGGCGATGATCGGCGCCTGGATCGCGGCCGGCAGGAAGCTGCGCAGCCCCAGTTTCGCCATCTCTTCCATCAGCGCCTGGCAGTTGGCGGCGTAGCGCGCATGACGCGCCGGCAGGCCGCCTTCTTCGTTGTATTGCAGCAGGGCTTCGTGCAGCGCCGCGACCACGTGGGTCGGCGGGGTGAAGCGCCACTGGCCGGTTTTTTTCATGTAGGTGTGCTGGTCGAACAGGTCCATCGCCAGCGAGTGCGAATTACCGGCGGCCTCGGCCAGGGATTGCTTGCGGGCGAACACGAACCCCATCCCCGGCACGCCTTCCAGGCATTTGCCCGAGGCGGCGATCAGCGCATCGAACGGCACCTGTTGCGCATCCACCGGCAGCGCGCCGAAGGAGCTCATGGCATCGATGATCAGGCGTTTGCCGTGTTGCTGTACGACCTGGGCGATTTCCGTCAGCGGGTTGAGGATGCCGGTGCTGGTTTCGCAGTGGATCAGCGCGACGTGGGTAATGCCGCTGTCGGCGCGCAGCAGACGGTCGACGTCGGCGGCGGTGGTCGGTTCGTCTTCGGCGGTTTCGAAGGTGCTGAAGGCGCGGCCGAGCACGTCGCAGATTTTCGCCAGGCGTTTGCCGTAGGCGCCGTTGATCAGCACCAGGACCTTGCCGTCACGGGGCACCAGGGTGCCGATGGCCGCTTCCACGGCGAAGGTGCCGCTGCCTTGCAGGGGCACGCAGTCGTGGCTGTCGCCGCCATTGATGATCGCCAGCAGTTGCTCGCAGAGGCTGGCGGTCAGTTGGTTGAAGCGGTCATCCCACGATCCCCAGTCGACCATCATCGCCTGACGGGTGCGGGCCGAAGTGGTCAACGGGCCGGGGGTGAGCAGGATGGGTGCGGCAGTACTCATTCTCGTGTCCTCGCAATCGATGGGATGAAGCTACGGGGCCTAAATTGCAATTTGCCGAGTTATCAATCAAATTGTTTTTTGTTATGCCAGCCATCAGTGAGGGTTATTCATGAACCTGTTTCAGCTGCGCGCCTTCGATGCCGTGGCCCGCGAGGGCAGCTTCACCCGGGCGGCGGCGCGCCTGTTCATCAGCCAGCCGGCGGTGACCGGGCACATCAAGGCGCTGGAGGAGCACTACCAGATCACCCTGTTGCGACGCACCGCGCGACGGGTGGAGTTGACGGAAGAGGGCACCAAACTGGCGGCGATTACCCGGGCCATGTTCGGCCTGGCCGAGGAAGCGCAGGTGATGCTCGAAGCCAACCGGCAGTTGCTCACCGGGCGGCTGGAGGTGGCGGCGGACGGGCCGCACATGGTCATGCCGATGCTGGCGAGCCTGCGCGCCCGTTACCCGGGAATCACCGTGAACCTGCGCCTGGGCAATGCCCAGGAAACCCTGGCGGCGTTGTTGTCCGAGCATGCCGACGTGGCCGTGCTGACCGAAGTCGAGCCGCGCAAGGGCCTGCATTTGCAAGCCTTGAGCGAATCACGGATCTGCGCGCTGGTGCCGGACGGTCATCCATGGGCACACAGGACCAAGGGCGTGCCGCTCAAGGAACTGGACCAAGTGATCATGGTGTTGCGTGAACCCAGTTCGATCACCCGCCGTACTTTCGATGAGGCTTGCGCCCAGGCCCATGTGAACCCCAGGGTGTTGCTGGAGCTGGACAGCCGTGAGGCGGTGACCGAAGCGGTGGCCGCCGAGTTGGGGGTGGGGGTGGTGTCGTCGGTGGAAGTCAGCCATGACCCGCGGGTGGCCGCAGTGCCGATCATTGGCGAGGGGTTGATCAACCGGCACATGATGGGGTGCATGGAGCGGCGGCGGGATCTGCGCTTGATACAGGCGTTTTTCGAGTTGGCGCCAGGCCGGTAGACCGAGTCGCCTGCATCGCTAGCAGGCTAGCTCCCACATGGGATTTGCGTCGATCACAAGTTACTGAAGCGACACATCACCACTGTGGGAGCTAGCCTGCTAGCGATAGGGGCCGGACCTGGTTATGCAAGGCTCTCGCGCACCATCTCCAGAAAGGTCGCCACGATCCGCCGCGAACTCTGCTCGCGCAAGCACACCAGTGTCTCGGTCAATCGCCGTTTGCAATCGATGATCGGCAACGCGCACACCCGCGAATCCGCCCCAAACTCGGCGGCGGACACCACCCCCACGCCAATTCCCACCACCACCGCCTCCCGCGCCGCTTCGCGACCTTCCACCTCAATCGCCGGGCGGATGCGAAACCCGGCGCCGGCCATTTCTTCTTCCAGGGTCTGACGGGTCACCGAGCCGATTTCCCGCAGCACCAGCGGCGTGTCATCGAGGTCCGCCAGGCAGATGGATTCGCGGTCGGCCCAGGGGTGATGGCGCGAGACGAACGCCACCATCGGGTCATTGCGCAGCGGCAGGGAGATCAAGCGTTCGTCGCTGACATCGCGCCCCAGCAACGCCAGGTCCGCCTGGTAGTTGAACAGTCGGAACAGCGATTCATCGGTGTTGCCGGTTTCGATTTTCACGCTGATGCCCGGGTAGCGCTCACAGAACCGCGCGATTTGCGGCAACACATGCACCGGCGCGTCCACCGCCAGGATCAGGCTGCCGGTCTGCAACGCCTGGGAGTCCTGCAACAGCTCCTGGGCTTCGGCTTCAATCACGAACAGCTTCTGGGTGACGCTGAGCAAACGCTCGCCCAGGTCGGTCAGGCGCACCGAGCGTTTATTGCGATGGAACAGCAGAACGCCGTAGCGCTCTTCGAGTTTGCGCACCTGGTCGGAAATCGCCGGTTGCGTAAGAAACAGGCGCTCGGCGGCCTTGGTGAAGCTTCCATGGACGGCCACGGCGTGAAAGGCTTTGAGCTGGGCGTGGGAAACCGACATCGAACCTCCAGTAACAAGCTGAGCTTATTTTGGAAATACGATAAATCGATTTCACTTATTAATCAGTAATTGTTTCTATCCACCTCAGCCCCGCTGACTGGTCAGTCGAACAGCCACGGGAGCCATGAGCCTGGACGTGCATTACAGGACTCATCTGACCGGTATCCGCCGCAAGGACAAGGCGATATCGCAGTGCTCAACAATAAAAACACAGGCGTTTACTTCCCATTCTGCCGGCACACTCACACCCTGAGGTCAGAACCACAATGAACAAGCACATCGGCACCATCAAGCGTTGGCGCGTGCAGATCTTCGCGATCACCTGGCTCGCCTACGCCGCTTTCTACTTCACCCGCAAAGCGTTTTCCGTCGCCAAGCTCGGCATCGGCGAAGACCCGACCTTCATGCTCGACAAAATGGCCATGGCCAACCTCGATGCGATCTACCTCACCGCCTACGCCATCGGCCAATTCACCTGGGGCATTCTTGCCGACCGTTTCGGCCCGCGGGTGGTGGTGCTGGGCGGTTTGCTGATTTCCGCCGCGGCCGCGCTGGTAATGGGCAGTTTCGCCACCTTGCCGATCTTCGCCACGTGCATGCTGATCCAGGGCTTGGCGCAGTCCACCGGCTGGTCCGGGCTGTGCAAGAACCTCGGCAGTTTCTTTCCCGCCCAACAGCGCGGGCGAGTGCTGGGGCTATGGAGCTCCTGCTATGCCTTTGGCGGTCTGGTGGCGTCGCCGTTCGCCGGGTGGTGGGCTTATACGCTGATCGGCACCTGGCACGCGGCGTTCATTTCCAGTGCCGCAGTGGTCGCGGTTGTCGCGGTGCTGTTCTTCATTTTTCAACGCAACAAACCTGAGGATGTCGGGCTGCCGGCGGTGGAGCCGGAGCCGGAACTGAGCGCCGATGAGGCTTATGCCCAAAGCAGGATCAGCGTTCTGGAGCCTCTGAAGGAAATCCTGCGCAATCGCACGGTGCTGATCCTGGGCCTGGCGTATTTCATGCTCAAGCCGGCGCGCTACGCGATTCTGCTGTGGGGGCCGGTGATCGTTTTCGAACAGATGCCCTCGGTGGGCAAGGTCGGTGCGGCGATCATCCCGACCGCTTTTGAACTGGCCGGTTTGCTGGGCCCGATCATGATCGGTCTGGCTTCGGACAAACTGTTCGGCGCCCGACGCATGCCGGCCTGTGTGATCAGCCTGCTGGCGCTGACCGTTTCCCTGGCGTTTTTCATGGGCGCCCTGCACACCGGCAGTGTGGCGCTGGTGGTGGCGCTGTTGTTTGTCATGGGCCTGACCCTGTATGGGCCGGACTCGATGATCAGCGGCGCGGCCGCCATCGACTTCGGCACCGCCAAGGCGGGCGCCACCGCGGCAGGTTTCGTCAACGGCTGCGGTTCGGTCGGGGCGATTCTCGGCGGTCTGCTGCCGGGCTACTTCGACACGGTGACCGTGTTCATCGTCTTCGCCGGCTGCGCGATGTTCTCCGCGCTGGTGCTGATCCCGCACTGGAACAGCCGCCCCGGTGGCCTGCGAGTCAACTATCCCTTCGTGCCCAATCGGCCGATGAATGTGAAACCCCTGCGTACCTGACCTGAGCCCACAGCAGCCTGCTGCGTGCGCGGCAGGCTGGCGTGCGGGCCAATGACCGGAGATTGACCCATGAGACCCTTTTGGCTGGACCAGGCCCTGAAGGCTGAAACGTCCGACAGCTGCCCGCCACTGCAAGGCGATGACCGGGCCGACGTGTGCATCGTTGGCGGCGGCTACACCGGGTTGTGGACGGCGATCATGCTCAAGCAACAGAACCCCGAACTGGACGTGCGGCTGATCGAAGCCGACATCTGCGGCGCCGGTGCCAGCGGGCGCAACGGTGGCTGTGCGCTGTCGTGGTCGGCCAAGTATTTCACCCTTGAGCGGCTGTTTGGTGTCGAAGAAGCGGTGCGCCTGGTCAAGGAATCGGAAAGCAGCATCCACGCCATCGGCGCCTTCTGCGAGCAGTACGGGGTGGATGCCGATTATCGACTCGACGGCACCTTGTACACCGCGACCAACCGTGCCCAGGTGGGTTCGACCGATGCTGTGATCGCGGCGCTGGAGCGTCACGGCATCAACTCCTTCAGCCAACGGCCGCTGGCGGATGTGCAGCGCATGGCCGGTTCCAGCAAGCACCTGGAAGGCTGGTTTTCTCCGGCCGCCGCCAGCGTACAGCCGGGCAAACTGGTGCGCGGCCTGCGCCGGGTCGCCCTGCAACTGGGGGTGAAGATCCATGAGCACACTGCCATGACCGGGTTGGAGGAGGGCAAGCCTGCGGGGATTCAAACCGCCAACGGGACTGTCCGCGCCGATCGGGTGGTGCTGGCGATGAACGCCTGGATGGCCCGGGCATTTCCGCAGTTCGAACGCAGCGTGGCGATTGTTTCCAGTGACATGGCGATCACCGAGCCACGGCCGGACCTGCTCAATGAAATCGGCTTGACCAGCGGTGTCACGGTGCTCGACTCGCGGATTTTCGTGCACTACTACCACAACACGCCCGACGGTCGAATCATGCTCGGCAAGGGCGGCAACACTTTCGCCTACGGTGGGCGCATGCTGCCGGTGTTCGATCAGCCGTCGCCTTACGCCGGTCTGCTGCAGAACAGCCTGGCGGATTTCTTCCCGGCCTTTGCCGACGTCAAGGTCGAGGCGACCTGGAACGGGCCGTCGGATCGCTCGGTCACCGGGCTGCCGTTTTTCGGCCAGATGAGTGCCAGCGGCAACGTGTTTTATGGTTTCGGCTATTCCGGCAGCGGCGTCGGGCCGTGTCACATGGGCGGGCAGATTCTGGCTTCGATGGTCCAGGGTCTGGACAACGCCTGGACCCGCTCGCCGCTGGTCAACGGGCCGCTGGGCTTTTTTCCGCCAGAGCCGATTCGTTACCTCGGCTCGTTGATGGTACGCAACGCCATCCGCCGCAAGGAGCGGGCCGAGGATCATGGGCGCAGGCCTCGGCACCTGGATGTGAGGCTGGCAAAGTTCGCGGCGGCGGCGGGCAAGGCGGATAAGGGCTGAGCTGCCAGTCGGTCAATCGGTGTTTCCGGGCTTGATCAGCCAGTCGAGCAGCAGGCGGGTATCGCTGCACGGTGCCGGCGCGCGGGCGGGGCGAGGCGGTGGGCGTTGGGCCAGGCTGGCGCAAAACACCGGGCGATCGGGGTCGCCGTCGAGAAAGCTGACCAGACCGTCGCTGCCGGCCAAGGGCAACTCGGACGGATCGATGCAGTGGTCCGGCGCGGCCAGGGCCAGCGGCATCCAGATACCGTCGCAGGCGTCGGCATGGGTACCTGGCGTGGGCCACAAACTGACCTGAATTCGGCCATGGTCATCCAGCACCGTCGGCTGCCCGACCGCGCCGCAGACACGGGCGGGCTGATGGCCGGGAACGCTTGGCCTGAGCTGTTCGAGCCCGGGGCGGAACACGGTTGACCAGGGGATGGCGGTGAACTCGTTGCGGTAACGCGGCGCCATGTCGGACGCGTTTTCGGTGGGAACCGTACCCGCATGGCCTTTATGTCGTGCCTCGATCACCAGCCACTGGTCGTTGAACGGCGACAACGGATGTTCGGCCACTTGCACGATGCTGGCACTGCGCAAACGGTCATGATTGCTGTGGCCCTGGACCTGCACTTGCCGGCAACGCAGGCGCTCCAGATGACGGCGGGCGAGTTGGTCGCGATGGCGCTGTTCGAGGGGCGGGCGCATCAGGGGGG
>Ga0208788_1000011_pt1 | contig 213014 bp, 186 predicted proteins | sample Wag4_2014_7_11_3_FD_187363 | JGI IMG/M metagenome (GOLD analysis project Ga0208788, IMG submission 187363) | Fresh water mixed with fracking chemicals microbial communities from Ohio, USA - Utica-2 Time Series FC 2014_7_11 (SPAdes) (version 2) ... | reverse complement strand
CCGCTGCCCTAAAACACTTCCAATGGATTGCCTTATGAAGCCTGGAAACTGCTGTTCCAGAGGGGTTCAGAAGGTGGCGCGGACTCTACAGGATTTACTAACGATTCCCACCCCTCAGATCGTTGTTCGACAAGACCACGATCGGGACCTTGGCCAGGTCCGGGCGGAACACCCGCTCGCAACTGGCATAGAAGCTGTTGCAATCGATCAGGCCGAACACCGACGCGGGTTTATACATGGCTGCGCACGCTGCCGGTGATAACGCCCCAGATCGATAATTCGTCACTCTCCAACACATAGCGCGGCGGGTATTTCGGGTTTTCCGAGAGCAGGATTATGTCCGTGCCGCGAATGCACAGGCGCTTGCAGATCGGGTCGTTGTTCAGCAACGCCACGACGATATGGCCGTGGACCGGTTCGAGCGAGCGGTCCACCACCGCCAGATCCCCCTCGAAAATCCCAGCGCCCTGCATGCTCTCGCCGGTAATCGACACCAGGTAAACGTGTGGGGCGCGGATGTTCAGCACCTCATCCAGCGAGATGTGCGCCTCGATGTGATCCGCTGCTGGCGAGGGGAACCCCGCCGGCACCTGGAACAGACAGAGCGGCAGTTTCCGCCCGCCTTGGGCGATGGGTCCTAAAACTGAAAAACTCATGACTCACGATTTCCGACACTGTACGAATATACAGTTAACTTTCAGCAACCATTTCGGTCAATTTTTTGTAGGAAGCATCTGATGGACGGGTATGCGATGGGGGATAAATGGACGTCGAGGCAAAAATAATCACCAGATAGCAAAAAGCCGCCTTATCGGCGGCCAATTGCATTAAGAATGATCGTCAGCGACTAAGCCTTCAATTCCTCTGGCGTGTGCGTCTTGAGCCAATCGGCCAACGCGGCGTTCATTCGCGTTTGCCATCCCGGCCCGGAAGCTCTGAATCGCTCCAGCACGTCAGCATCAAAACGAACATTAACGTGCTCTTTAGTGGCGACCGACTTTGGTCGCCCGCGCTTTGGCTTGAGCATTTCCTTTGCCTGAGCTTTGCCAAACAATTGGCCAAGCACCTCGCTGGCTGGTTTGGCCTTGGCGAAGTCCTCATCTGACCATTGCGGGTTCGCCGTATCGACCCTCTCAGGACTGGGTTTCTTGGTCATAGTTTTTGACCTCCCGTTTATTGGCTTTACGAAAGCTGATGACGTGGACCGCACCACCCCTTGGGGTGAACACTACGACATACAGCCGATCCCCTATGTATCCCATGGCCCGATAACGACATTCGCCGTAGTCGAATCGATCATCTTCCAGAATCAAGGCCGTAGACCATTCAAAGTCCCGCACCAATGCAAACGGGAGTCCACGTTCTTCAACATTGCGAGCGTCTTTGGCCGGGTCATAAGTAATCTGCATACCATTATCGTAGCCACAATAAATCGTCGACACAAGGTGTGCGTCGAGCACCTAACCCCGCACCCGCTCCGGTCGTCACCGAAGATTTTGGGGCCGAGCTGGAGAACCCGCCAAGTACCTGCCGAGCATCCCTGATAAACTGCGCACCATTCGCCTCACTGACTTAGATCCCCCCCAAATGTCCGTACAAACCGCTCCCCTATCCCGCCGTTTCTCCGTCGCCCCGATGATGGATTGGAACAACTGACTCCAAAGACCCTTAAAACATGGGCTCTCAACAACTTCTATTTTTCATGTACCAGTTCTGTACCATCAGCTTGAAGTCAAACTGGAAGAAAACAGACTGAGACGGCTTCACTCAGCTGGTATCTAACCCTTCATTCGAGACGACCGGCCTGACAACCAGGCCTCCCCCGACGAAATCAAACGCCCGCTGTGCGGCGGCTTTTGGTATCAGCAACACACCACTCTGGTTGGTTGTAGCCCTATGTGATGGCAATCCAGTCGCCCCCTCTCGATCCTTAAGTGTTCAAGCTGCTACGCTCTCTTTTTTCACGGAGGAATCGCAATGCCCAATTCAGATCTGCTCCCATCCCTGCTGTGCAAGATCAATGAAAATCAGCTCGCCTTAGAAGCGGCCATTCTTGAACTCTCAAATTGGGTAGAGCAGCGCGGCGCGAGAGGTCGCAGATAACGTTCGGGGTGCCCTGATGGCAATCGACCATAACGAAGAATTCATCAAGATGACACTTGCAGTGATGATGTCGCCGGAATGAGCTCTTTTTCTCAGCGGGAGCCAGGCAATTAGAAGTCAGTAAGCAAACAAGGATTTGGCGTAATGATAACAAACTCCTGTCCGCTTTAATTTCTACACCGCTAGGGTAGGAGATCCAAGCCCAAAGCATTTAACGCAAAGCTTCCACCTTTCTGATTTAGCTTATTGCATTATTAACAATCAAAAACTCACAACTCCCAGCATCTTCGGTTCATCAACAAAAATTTGGGTAACCTATGTCGAACCAACCTTACACAGAAGAATTTTCTTACTTTCAACAGATTCACGATTCGCCGGGCATGAAATTCTTAAATAAACTTCACGCCAGAAGCTTTTCATTAAATATTTTTCAAATGAATGCCTTGGAGCTAATGGAAGCCACCAGAAAGGTTAGAGACCCAGACGAGGGGCTATTCTTAATGTCCCAAGGCAATGAGGAAGCAGGCCAACAAGCGCACCGAGAACTCAGTCGGCATATTCACAATTTTGCAGCCGCATCCAAAACACTGGTAGATCATACTCGCGTTTTCCTTGAGGAAAATTACTCAAAGACTGAAGTAGCAACCAGCGTTAAAACCAAGATTGCTAATACATTTACCAATGATCCCGTATCAAAATTTGTCCATGACCTTAGAAACTACATGCTGCATAAAGGCTTGCCCAATTCGCAGATGTTTTTATCTTTTCAACAAGACCCAGCAAAACCGGAGTTAGGTGCAATACTGACTACCGGAATTCGCTTTGACACCGAATCCCTGTCAGAGTGGTCGGGCTGGACTGCTGGCGCAAAGCAATATTTAGAACAAAACAAAGAACACATTGATATCCATCAGTTTACTGAGGAGTACCTTACCCGAGTGAATGAGTTTCACTCATGGTTAGAGAATTTGTTACGCGAGCATCACTCCAACGACATTGAACATCTACAAGAACTTCAAAATTTGTATGCAGAGGCAAGAAGCAAAACCACAATCATACAGCCAAAGCAACCAGTCATTACGATAGAACCCAGTACCTCAATCGAACCAGACTTCGAAAAAGAATTCAATTTCTCTCAAAAAGACTCAAAAATAATAAATGAGACAAGCAAAACGCTTTTACTAAAGATTCGCGAAATTTCAATTCAAGATGGTGGACCTGAAAACTTCCCATCCCAACGCCCTATAGCAGCCACAATTACAGACTCCGAAATAGTTGGGACCCCTATCCAGTACGGAAGGGATTTGCATGGCGAAAGTGTCTTAACCTTCGTAAAAGTTGGAGATACGCGTTTTGGACTATCAGAAAAAGATCTCTCAGAAGCCGAAGCAATTTACGATCACATATATTCAACGCAATGGGCAAAAGACAAAATAAGTCGAAAATTTATCAAAAATCAATTAATCACTTGGGCACAAGATAACTTCCGAACAGACAATCAAACATTATTTTCGGACACGATAACTGCGAAAAGCATAGAAAGTGTTAGACCACTGGAAATATGGGCACCGATTGCCAACTTAGAAATCGAGTCAACACTGGAATTTGGAGCAGTAAATATCCGCCCAATAACTCCCAAAAAAATTGACTCGCTTGAGCAAATGGCAGAAAACATCCCGCCTGAACAACAGGAACAAGTACGACTATTATTTAAAAATATAAGACAAGAGCTTCAAGGCTTCGCAGCAGTAGTCGTTTCAATGGAAGCAGAACCAATCCTAGCGGAAGAAATAGGATTTATCGTTGCTCAGGATGCTCTAAATTTATTGAGATTTTTTTCCCCTACCGCAGCAATGTCCTGGGTACTTTGCCCCACCGCACTAGCTGGATCAGAAATTGTTCCTAGATCAAAAATATTAACCCTCAGTGAATCTACATTCTCCTTGACCGATAGTTTAATCACCGAAGACGTTGCATTCTGGAAGATTTCAATTAAAGACGTGGATCACCTTATTGAAACCGGACTAAACAGAGCAGCAAATTTAATTAACCCAAACAACCTAAACAACTTTGAGACCTCATTACGATCAAGTTTGATCACCTATAGCAAAAGTACAACTCTTACCAATATTGCCGATCGACTTAGCCACACCCTTTCCGCACTAGAAGGGTTATTTCTAAGACATACAATGGAACCTGTCGTATCCAACATTGCTGACCGATTGAGTTTTGTACTTTCTAAAGCAGAAGACAATCGCGCAGAAATTTCGCAATGCGTTAGGCATGCTTATAAACTTAACGAGCAACTCAGGGCACCCCTTCTATCTCCCCGGGAACACGAAAATCTAGCCCGATTTGTATCCATAGCTTACCAAGCCATTGTCGTAGCCTTGCAAAACATAGATGGATTTGAGACGAAATCAGAATTCCTTAAAGCCGTTGACGCACTTAGATAGAAATTTCTTTAATTTTAGAGCACTAGTAATTACCCCATGTAGGGCTGCATTTTCGATATAAACCGAACACTCTCTCGTTATCAGCTTCCCAAGCTAATAACGAGGGTTCGATTCCCTTCACCCGCGCCACTATTTTCAAGGCCTCCAGCCGTGCATGTACGCAACTGCAATCAGTTGGGGGCTGTTTTGGGGGCCGTTTCTATGTATGGATATCCCGGCAAACCCTGCTGACTTGTAATCAGTAGGTCCTGGTGTCGATTCCTGGTACCGGCATCATATAAATCAAAGGTTTGCAGCGATGCAGGCCTTTGTTTTTTGTATCGCACGTAACAAGCCACGTAACAAGCGAGCATTTCGCGTTACCATCGCCTGGGAGATTGGTAAGTCCTGGATCGATAACGCGCTGAGTCTCATGGGAAAAAGCTGGCTGGGAACGCCGCTCGCGATCTTGGACAGAAGCTCTTGAGCAAGCTCACTGCGTGCCTAAACGTTACAAGCCAACAAGGAGCGTGTCTGCAGATGGATTGGATGCAGTTTGTTTCAGCTCTGGTATCCGCCATCGCCTGGCCGGCAGCGGTTGTTACGGTAGTCTGCCTTCTAAAAGGCCCTATCCTAGGTCTTATACCTAAGATTCGAAGCTTCAAATACGGCGAGTTACATGTTGACCTCACTGAGGCGTTGCAATCTCTCCAGGCAGAGCTACCAGCTGCGCCTAGTGAGTCAGACGCACAGCCAGAAGCGCCACAAGTCGAACTCTCTGTGCCACTCCAAATTGCTGCGGTATCTCCTAGAGCAGGGATGATCGCCGCATGGCTGGAAGTCGAAGGTGCTTTGAACGCGGTATTAAAACGTGAGGGTTTAGATTCCAGCCCTCATGAGCTACCGCGTGAGAAATTAGAACGGCTTCGCGAAGCAGGACACGTCAATGGACCAACGTACCGGGCCATCTTGCGAACATTCAAACTTCGCAATGAAGCAGTGCATATGCTGGATCGCGAAATTCCTTACGACGACGCTGTCGCAATGGCGGACGTTTGCACGCGGCTAGTAGAAAGCATCAGCAAGTATAGGAAGGCGGAGAGTCAAATATCGGCTGTTACAGATTCGCCATAAAAAAATCTGGAGTTTGGTTTACAGGGGAGAATGCCTTATGGAGTATCTGTTGCTAGCCGGTCTGATCGTGCTTCCGACGATTATCCCTTTCGCGATTGCCATTGCATTGGAGTCCTCCGGAGGATTTACTACGCGAGCGGTAAAGATTGCAAAATTAAGAGCAGATAAAGGGCTATCAACACAGCCTCTGTTTTGGCTTTGCATATTTATTCCTGCATCATATTTTCTGGTGTTCGGAGTTGTAAGCTGGTGGGGGTACTCGTTATCACTTGATGCGGCCGGTTTAAAAACGTTTACTTCAATTAGCGCGGTTCCACTCGGCCTACTATCTCTATCATTGCCATTAACTGTAATAGCCGCAAGCTTTCATTCGACTGAGCAAACAGCACGCCAGATCAGAAACACCAAATCGATCCAAGAATATCAGCATCAACAGCGTAAGTATGACGAGGAAATCATTATACTCAATACCCTCAAGCTCATCACCGTAGAATTAGGGGAAGCGTGGAAAATATATTCTACGGAATACGCAGTAGAGCTTTTCCACACAGATGATGACTCTCCGTACGTCGCAACTTACCCGCTCGGCGAGGATCTTTTCCCGATATATGATTCAGCATCGGCACACCTTTCAAGTGCACCATTCGAGATTACTTCTAACATCGTTAGAATTTATATGCGAATTAAAGGCCTCATAACGACACTTAACGAAAACAACAGAAACTCCGTTCTCGTACGCGCGATCGCAGTAAGCGAAGCTGACAAAGAAATAAAGCTACTGCAAGAAAATGGCGTAAGCAACCCCGAAGTATTACAAGGTCGATGGCAGGAAATTTTCCAGTTGTTTTGCGCGAGAGAAGCCCACAACTTAAACATGAGGTATGAGGCAAACAGCCTTAAAAATTTAACACGGGAAATTAAAACCCTTCTCGAAATTGTAATTACTGAAACCAACGAATATATAAAGAGAAATACGCCAGTAATTCCTACGCCACCTGCAATGGAGTAAATCTGATTTGTGCAGGAGCGTGCATGCACAACAGCTAACGGACCTTTGCCAGCACCCACCCCCTAGGCACCTTCGGCTTTTCATGTTGACCCACGGGAAAGGGGTTAGGAAGGTAAGTTTTTTGCAACCCCCTCTCAAAGCCCTTTACTGCGCGACTTTGCACTCGGTGCCCTAGGTTAGCTTTAGGGTTATGAGAGGTAATTTCCTAACCTTTATAACGGTTAAAATCCCAAAAAATAAAAACTATATAAATCAACAATTTGCGATTTACCAACCTAAAACCTAACCATAGCTAACCCTTCCAAGTTAGCTCTCAAACCCAGCAAACACGGGACCTGCACAGCACCTCTCCCCCTTTTTCAGAAACTTACCCTTTTCCCGAGTGACCTCTCAGAATCGCTCGCAAGCTGCGCTCCAGCCTTGCTCTTAAAACAGCCTACCCTCGCAGGGATCCGCAGGCTTTTTCACGTCTATCAAAGCCAGAGCAAGCCCAGTCACGTCTGTGCCGCAGCACCTGCGGGGCGTGCAGAAAAAGAGCCCTATTTAGCCCGCAGGCGTGGCGGGGGGACGACGGCGCGCGCCCAGTTAAAACGCCTCAGTTCCTGATAGCGCGAAAAATGATGATGTGAGCTGTCATAATTGAAATCGCGTGAGGGCTGATGACAAGCGTGATGCAAGCGGACCACCGATGGCACTAGATTTGAACAGAGTACCTATGACAATGATCAGCGGCGTGAGGACAGGTGTGCCCCATCGACATCGAATTGGCAAACTATCTGATCGATTCGATGCTTGAGGATCCTACGTAGTAGGCTTCGTATCGCTTAGCTCCGGTGAGCGCTTTATGCTCGCTGTATCAAAATTCCACGCCACTGAGTAATATCGGCGATTTACCTACTCAGGCTGCCTCATGAAAAAAATCTGGGATACTATTAAGTCAACGAGTGCCATGGCTATCGTTGCTATCATCAGTTTCGGCGTATCCGTTTACCAAGGTTTTTTTTATGAGCGTCGTGGCGAAATTTTATTTACTCTAGACCCTCCGGCAAAAGTTTTCGATATTCATCAATCAGTGGGCGGACTGGATATTTCTTATTCCGGTGAAAGCTTAAGAAACTCAAAAAAAACCCTTTGGATAATCAACGCGAACATTCGCAATGCTGGGAATGCAGAAATACGGAAGAACGACTTCGATGATGCCGCGCCGCTCGGCCTAAAAGTAGAGGGTGGAGAAATTGTTGACACCCCATCTGTCAGAGCCACCTCTGAATATTTGCAAAACAACCTTAAAGCAATAAAAAACAACAACCAACTATTATTTACATCAGCAATTCTTGAACCGAGCGATACGGTTTTTGTTAGTTTCCTCGTACTCGGTCCAGAAGACTCCAAGCCTTCAATTTCAAAACTTGGAACGATTGCAGGTGCAGCAATAAAATTAGGCACTTCAGAGAGCGAACAGAAATCATCCGTATGGTCCAGCGCCGTATCATCTGACCGCTGGTGGATACACCCAATAAGAATGATTATCTACTCGGCCGCTCTATTTCTCTCTTTCATTCTTGTAGGGGTATTACTCGCATCAATTTTAATTCCAATCGACGCATTAAAAAGACGCAAAGAAGATAAAAAAAGCCGAGAAAAGATCTCTGCATATAAGCGCGGAGAGCATCTTACACCCGAGGTCCGCGCTATAACTAACTCATTCTTAGAAAACGGAGGGCATGAAATTTCCGCAATAGCAGAAATTGTTGCACTGTTAAAAAACAGAGCCATACTAAAATCTCACCTCATGCACTCAAACAACTCTGAACAGGCCGACAAACTTCTCGATGGATTCTACAAACTAAGTAGATACCAAAATCGCGTTCTATCCAGCCTCCAACTAAATGGTATGACCCTGGATTTAAACTCCAACATACAATACCTAGATGAAATAGAACGAGAACTGCAACACCTCGCCTCTTACATGGATATAGACCTAACAAAAATAAAAATAACCCCAATGCCAGACCCCAATAGCTTTGACGACGACATTTGATATGCATATTGATCGCCCGCGCTACAGCAAAGGACGCGGGCGGCCTGGTCAATACCTTCAAGGCGCTGAACGCGGCCAGCCTGGAGGAGTTGTATCTGGTATTTGAGCTCACGGCCACGGCGCGGCGGACGGTTTTGGAGCAGTGAATGGCGAAGACATTCAGGAGGTGTTACCGCCCTGCGCAGTGGGGCGAGGCCTTGGGTTGGATCACTCGGAATGCTCGAGTGGTACGACGTCGAGTGGTGTTGACGCACCGGCTCGTCGCCTCGTTTATTCACTGCGCAGGATTTACTTCCCCTCCACAAGCTCAAAGGGCTTGAAGCGAACAACCTCCTCGCCCAGCCATTCGTTGATCTGCAAAAGACGCGACTGCAGCGGCTCCAGCTCGTTCAGCCCCCAGACCTGTGCGGCTTCGCGCATCGAACCAAAGCCCCCCGAGTTCTGCGGTACGATGCCCATCAGTTGTGGATAAATACGCAAGGCCGCGAGCAGATCGTCGCGACTGATATTTTTGATCGAGCCGAAGTCATCCTTGGCCGCGACCTCGCTGATAGGGATCAACTGAATGCCGTCCTTTTTCCCACCAGGCGCATACATGAACAGGTTGCGGAAGTTGCCCGGGCCTTTGCTGCTTTTCATCGCACTGCGCAGATCCGTGACGAAATCTTCGTTCTGCGCCGCGTCGGTCATGTACAAAATGAAACCGGCATGACTGCCATTCTGGTAGTACTTGCGCCGGAACAAGATCGCCGCCTCGTTCAGCAGCGCGCTCTGCAGCGCAGACAGCCACTCAGGTAATCCGTAGATCTCCTGGTTGATGTCGGCCTCCCGCAGGTGGCAGATGCTGTCTTTGCGAAACTCGTGCTCGTCGCGCCAGCCACGCACCTGGAAGTAACTCCCATCCTCGATACCACGGCGCATAAACTTGGCCATCGACGGCAACAACCCCAACGCCTGGCGAAGCATGTTGTCGCGCTTCTCCAGGTAGGTGTTGCCACACCAGATGAAATCCAAGGCAACTTGCTCGAAGGCCTGGCGACTCAGCAGTTTGTGCGGGATGAACGTGCGGGCTAGCGCGTTACGTTTGAAGTTGAGCCCCGATTGCAGGTACACGCTGGCCCTGGTCGACTTGGCCAAACCATCCAGTGACAGCAGCGGCTCATACCAACGCCCGTTCGACCAACATTCCAGGTAGTCGAGGATCTCCCGGCCATCGAGCACCGGTACCGGATCGCCGAAGGTGAATGCATGGGCCTGATTCTGCGCAGGCAGCGCCTCAACCAGATCGGTAGTCATCAACAAATCTCCATGATGCCGGTGTTGGCAGCGGTCTGCCCTTCAAGCGGCTCGTTGTGCAGGGCATGGAACAAAGCCCACGCCAAGTCGGCGTGGCCGGTTTCATCGTTACGACCCGCCGTATAAGTGAACTGCCGCCCGGAGGCGGTGATGGTTTTGCGGATGGCCATCAGGCTAGAGGCCATGTCGGTCCAGCCGGCGTTGAATTCGAGGCGTCCGTTTTTGATCACGTCGTATGCCTTGAGCACCAGACGGGTTTTGACTTCGGGCGAGTAGCTGAATGTAGTGACGGCAGGGAAGAACTGGCGCACCAGCTGGGCCACGCCACTGCCCAAACCGGTAACGTCGACGCCTATGTAGGTCACCCAGTAGCGCTTGGTCACCTGGCGGATGGCCTCGGCCTGCGCCGCGAAATCCATGCCTCGAAACTGATGCCGCTCGAGCACGCGGAACTTGCCACCCGCTACCAGCGGCGGGGCTACTACGATCAGAACCGCGCTGTCGCCGGTGTCGGCCGGGTCGTAGCCGACCCAGACCTGCCGATCGCCAAACGGACCTGTGCCGAATGGTTTGTAATCCTCGCCCACTCCACCCAGCTATCGATCATGCAAGGCTGGAGCATTTGCAGGGGGAAGATCGAGCCTCCGTCATCGACTTGGCTTCAACGGTACCAGCGCCGCCGCAGATACCAACCGCGCAACCAATCCGCTGCTGCAGGATGTCAACGTCGGCTGGTTTCAGAAGTACCGCACCAACGCGCCGGAACGCGTAATGAGCGAAGGCGAGGTCGCGGGAAAGGGCAATGAACGCAAGGCCGCGCTCAAGATTCAGCTGTTGCCGACTTACGAGCCCTACATCGAGGGAGTCCTGGCCGGCGGCAACGGCGCCCAGGATGAAGTAATGACCACCCTCATGGTCTGGGCGATCGACGCCGGTGCTTTCCCCAATGGCTTGAAAATCGCGAGCTACGTGCTCAAGCGGTACAATTGGGAAAGGGGTTGGTACATTGTACCAATGACCTCTCAAAAACGCCCATTCCCCCCGAAAACCGGCATTGAATACGTAGAGCAAAATGGTAAAGAAATCAGCTACATCCCCAGTAAATTCAAGCTCTACGCTGTCTCGGCGGTTCAGCGTCGCACCCATGATGGATTGGACCGACCGCCACTGCCGCTTCTTCCTGCGCATCCTGTCGAAAAACGCCCTGCTCTACACCGAAATGGTCACCACCGGCGCGCTGCTAAACGGCGATCACGAGCGCTTCCTGCGTCACAATGAAGCCGAGCATCCGCTGGCGTTGCAGTTGGGCGGCAGTGTTCCGTTGGACTTGGCCGCTTGCGCGCGCATGGCCCAGGACCACGGCTATGACGAGGTGAACCTGAACGTCGGCTGCCCGAGTGATCGGGTGCAGAACAATATGATCGGCGCGGTGCTGATGGGGCATCCGCAGTTGGTGGCCGATTGCGTGAAGGCGATGCGTGATGCGGTGTCGATTCCGGTGACGGTCAAGCATCGGATCGGGATCAATGGGCGCGACAGTTATGAGGAGCTGTGCGAGTTCGTCGGGACGGTGCGTGAGGCAGGGTGTACGAGTTTTACCGTGCATGCGCGGATTGCGATTCTGGAGGGGTTGTCGCCGAAGGAAAACCGGGACATTCCGCCGTTGCGCTATGACGTGGCGGCACGGTTGAAGGCGGACTTTCCGGACCTGGAGATTATTCTCAACGGCGGGATCAAGTCGCTGGAGGCGTGCCACGAGCATTTGCAGACGTTCGATGGCGTGATGCTCGGGCGGGAGGCTTATCACAATCCGTATGTGATGGCTGAGGTGGATCAGCAGTTGTTCGGCAGCACCGCGCCGGTGATCACCCGCGCCGAGGCGCTGGCGCAGTTGCGTCCTTATATAGCCGCGCATATCGAATCGGGCGGCTCGATGCATCACATCACACGGCATGTGCTGGGGCTGGGTACCGGGTTCCCGGGGGCGCGCAAGTTTCGGCAGTTGTTGTCGGTGGATATCCACAAGGCCAAGGACCCGTTGGCGTTGCTGGACCAGGCGGCGGCGTTGCTTGAAGGGCGTTAACGCCCTGCTCCTGTAGGCGCGAGCTCGCTCGCGATGGGTGTTAACGAAAACGTTGGCAGTCTGACGCCCCGTGGTGTTTTCAAGTTCATCGCGAGCATGCTCGCTCCTACAGATACAGATGCAGGTACAGAAGCAGGTCAGGCAGCGGCAGCGGCTGTCCAGTTCACCCAGCCGAATACCCAGGTGGCGAGGATCAGCAGGCCGAACGCGATCCGGTACCAGGCGAACGCCGCATAGCTGTGGTTCGCAATGAACTTGAGCAGGCCGCGTACGGCGATCATTGCGAACACGAACGCGGTCACAAAACCCGTAGCAAACACAGGAAGGTCGCCGGCCTGGAAAAGATCCCGGTACTTGTAGCCTGAGTAGACAGCGGCGCCGACCATCGTGGGCATCGCCAGAAAGAACGAGTATTCGGTTGCCGTCTTGCGTGACAGACCGAAGAGCAAGCCGCCGATGATGGTCGAACCCGAGCGGGACGTGCCCGGTATCATCGCCAGGCATTGTGCGAACCCTACCTTCAAGGCATCCGTCCAACGCATGTCGTCGACGCTGTCGACCTGCACCACATGGTCTCGCCTTTCCGCCCACAACATGACAATGCCGCCCACGACCAGCGCGACTGCCACAGTAATCGGGTTGAAGAGGTATTGATGAATTTTGTCGGCGAATAAAACGCCCAGAACGACTGCTGGAAGGAAGCCGATCAACAGGTTCAGAGTAAAACGCTGAGCATTGCGCTGGGTTGGCAACCCTTTGACGATATCGAAAATTTTGTGACGGAACTCCCAAACTACAGCAAGAATGGCACCCAGTTGAATAATGATATTGAACGCCATGGCGCGTTCGCCGCCAAAGTCCAACAAGTCTGCAACGATAATCTGGTGGCCAGTACTGGAGATGGGCAAAAACTCGGTCAGGCCCTCTACAGCACCCAAAATCAATACCTTTAAAAGGGTCCAGAAATCCATCAAGCCTCCGCAAGGTCGCCCAGGGAGGCGTACCATCAACTAAGTATGTTGTCAGCGGCGCAGAATAGGTCGTATCAAACGACACACTCAAGGCTTGTTAGTAAACGTCCGGCTAACATTATTTCGGAAGTTTATTCGTCCTGGATAACTAATCTACATTACCCACAAAGTGTGACCCATCTCACAATATGACTGCCACCCATCTACAAACAGGTGGCAAAAGGACACCAAATAACCCTTCACCACAGATACAAAATGATGGCACAATTCCATATTGCCACCATCTAAAGGCCCCGTTTCCACTAATTCAGGTTACCAAGAAAATCAACTAAAACATTGAAAAGCTTAATTATTGTTAGAAAACTCGGGACCCACGTCTAAAATTCGCGTGAATGTTACCAATTGTCAGTCACAGATGAGAACCGGTGCTTTAACATCCCGATGTCAGTACCTTTTCGAGTCAATGCCTGATGCTTACAGGGAACTTAGCGACTACTAAAAACCAGCACCCTATAAACAGCGAACCCGGTGTTCTCACCTTGGGTCGTACGCGTGGCGTGGCTGAACAATTTAGTGCATTAGTCGCAAAGCATGTACGGACCGAAGTGGCGCTGGAAGCGAACTCGTATACCCATTCGTTGAACAATAATGAACACCTGGATGCCTACCGCGCGATCTTCATCATCATCGATAGCCCTCAGGCCCTCGAAGAAAACCTTGCTCGGGTGGAAAAACTGCGTGACGACAACTTGGCTCCCATCATTTGTGCGGTCATCACCGGCCGCGGCACCTATAACAAAATAAAGTACTTCCTTGCAGGTGCCGACTTCTGTATCAAGCTCAATACACTTTGCGATGAAAGTAGCGAATCGCTCGCCGACTTCTTCAATAGCGAAGAATGGCAAAGAGACATCAATCTGGTGCTGGATCCTACTCGTATATGCCTGTCGGGCACCAGCAAAAAACTGGATATCTCGTTCGCAGAAATGAAGATCCTCGAAGCGTTTGCGCAAAACAGCAATCACATTCTCAGTCATGATGAAATTGCCAGCATCATGGGGCTCAATACCAACTTCTATGATCCCAGGGCGCTGGAAAAATCAATCAGTCGCCTTCGCGGGAAAATCAAGGACACCTATGGCGCAAACGCCATCCAGAGCATTCGCGGGTATGGATACCGGCTCATGCGGGGTCTGATTTCAACCCCGTGACACCCGCGTTCAAAGCAACTACACGAAGATACAGGCACCACCGAATATTTGTAGCCGTTATTCAATTCCATGACCGTGTTAACACTAAACCATAACAATAAAAGTTTACTCTATAGCCGATCGAGTGGAACCTATCGAGGCTCATCCAGGGCCCACACCCTGCCTTTGCGGTTACTTCCGAGGGAGATCATTACTCCCCTGCCGATCATCTTTTTCGCCACATTTGGTGCGTAGTTCAGGAGAGCGACATGGAAACCAGTACTAACCTCTCGAGAAAATATTTTGTAGTTGTGACACACAGCACAACGTCGCAACGTGAACTCGAACGCCTACTGTCGAGTGAACGCTTCAATTCGTTTAGTACTTCCCAAGCGCAAATGTTCATTGAAGGTGAGATTCCATCTTCTTCCACCCCGCTGTTGATGGAGTTCAACTACCCCCGCGCAATACGCAAAAACATCGCGCACAGTATCGAACACGATACGCAGCGAATTGTGGCCACCCTCGAGTCCGAATGGTTGACAGCACAATCCCCGCATCCATTGGTCGACACCATCGACACGCCCCTGAACATCCAAGGCCATGCTATTGATAACGAGGCCTGGCAACTCGATGACAATCACAACCTGCTGGTCAAAGAGGGTGTAGAGATCAATCTGACCGGGCTGGAAGCGGCACTGGTCAGAAAGATGTTGCACCATGATGAACGCGTCGTGAGTCGAGACGATCTGATACTCAGCATCGGCAGGCAGCCCGAACAATACCGGGGTCTTGAAATGTGTCTGAGTCGCCTGCAAGACAAATTCAAAAGTGCCAGCAATGGCGAAAGACTGTTTCGCGCGGTCAGAAATCGTGGCTATTGCCTGATTCAGCAGGTGGTCTCCGAACAGCCTCACGCCTGAGCGAACACAACAAACTCAAACAGTGCGATTAAAACAACAAAAAGAGCACTCTGTTTGTTCCTCTCCTGATTAGCCTCCTCCCTCCACCCCGCCAACAATACTCAATAAGATGCTCAAAGTTCATTACTAAAAAATTGACCTTTTTTAACGGTTGATTCTTTCACCTCTTTCACAAGTGACCGCATAGCGATCTTGTTAGAACTCGTCAGACACCCTCCTGACCAATAACTTAATCTATTGACTGACGACAGTTCGGCCTCTCGACGTTGTTAACCTCAGGACACGGATTTTAACAACAACAATAAGCCTGCCTAAACAACTCGGTTTTCGACTGTCGAAACCTGACGGACGTTTTTTGGGGATATCGCATGGATCTCAGTCTTCGTATCAATCGAAATACCGGCCTCAAGGGACTGACCTTTTGGGGGCAATGGGCGCTGGCGCAGGGCTTTGTTGTTTCGCTGTTGTTCGTACTGGCGGAACAAGAGACCGGGACGGTCGAGTTTTACTACCGGATGTGCGCAACCCTGGCGGTGCTGGCCTCGGTACCGGCCTACACCTTCAGCGGCGTGTATCGCAAACGTGATAATTACCTGACCGGGCTGGGGCGCCTGTTCGTGGGCTGGTCCATGACCATGGCCGCCTTGGCCTTCATTGCCATTATCTGCAAGGCCGACGGGTTGTTTTCCGGCCAGGTGATCATGGGTTGGGCTGTGTACGGCTTTCTGGGTCAAGCCCTGTTGTATGCGCCGCTGCATGCGTTTTCCAAGTATTACCAGCGCTCGCGCAAGAGCGAGCACAGAACCCTGATCGTCGGCACCGGCGATTTGGCGCTGGGCCTGGCCAAAAAGCTGAGCCATCTGGAAAACCTGCCGCTGGTGGGTCTGGTGAGTAACGGCGCCCTGCCCGACCTGGAGCCCGGTGCACCGCGCGTGGTCGGCGCCCAGGAAGCGCTGCTGGACCTGATCAAGGCCCACGATATTCGCCGCTTGTACATCACCCTGCCCTTGTCGGAAGCAGCAAAAATCGAAGCCATGTACGTCGACTTGCTCGATGCCAACGTCGACGTGGTGTGGGTGCCGGACTTGAACAGCCTGACGCTGCTCAATCACTCGGTCAAAGTCGTGGATGGCCTGCCGGCGATCTATTTGAACGAAAGCCCGCTGACCAGTCGGCCGACGGCGGCGCTGAGCAAGAGTTTGATGGAAAAAAGCGTGGCGTTGCTGGCGATCATCCTGCTCAGCCCGGTGCTGTTGATCATTGCGCTGGCGGTCAAATTCAACTCGCCGGGCCCGGTGTTCTTCAAGCAGGATCGTCATGGCTGGAACGGCAAGGTGATTCAGGTCTGGAAGTTCCGCTCGATGCGGGTCCACGATGACAAGGAGGTCAAGCAGGCCAGCCGCAACGACTCGCGCATCACCGCCGTCGGCCGCTTCATCCGCCGCACGTCCCTGGATGAACTGCCGCAATTGTTCAATGTGCTGCAGGGGCATATGGCGCTGGTCGGGCCACGACCGCACGCGGTGGCGCACAACAACTATTACTCCGGGAAGATTCTTGCTTACATGGCACGTCACCGGATCAAACCGGGGATTACCGGCCTGGCGCAGATCAACGGCTGCCGTGGTGAGACCGATACCCTGGACAAAATGCAGAAGCGAGTGGAGATCGACCTCAAGTACATCAATAACTGGTCGTTGTGGCTGGACCTGAAGATTCTGGTGAAGACACCGTTTACCTTGTTGTCCAAAGATATCTACTGATGGATTAGCGTGGCGCAAGACCGCACGGGGACGAGAGTCCCCTTTTTTGTGGGCGGGAGTTGGGGGTAGTTGGCGAGATTGAGCGTGACGGGTCTGACGCTTTCGCGAGCAAGCCCGCTCCCACAGGGGTTCAGCGTTGTTCTCAGAACAGGCGACCTACCCAAAAACCTGTGGGAGCGGGCTTGCTCGCGAAAGCGTCAGGTCAGCCGCCGACGCCATCGCTGGCAGGCCAGCTCCCACAGGGTTCAGCGTTGTTCTCAGAACAGGCGACCTACCCAAAAACCTGTGGGAGCGGGCTTGCTCGCGAAGGCGTCAGGTCAGCCGCCGACGCCATCGCTGGCAGGCCAGCTCCCACAGGGTTCAGCGTTGTTCTCAGAACAGGCGACCTACCCAAAAACCTGTGGGAGCGGGCTTGCTCGCGAAGGCGGCAGGCCAGCCGCCGACGCCATCGCTGGCAGGCCAGCTCCCACAGTTTGGTGCCGTTCACAGAGCATGCGACCTGCCCAAAAACCTGTGGGAGCTAGCCTGCTAGCGATAGCGTCAGTTCGGGCAAGCTCGCTGCCCTACTCGGTAATCTTCTCGAAGTTCCGGTAGAACATATCGTCATCACGGCTATCGGTCATCGAGTGCAGTTGGAAGCTGCGATTGAGCCTTGCGCCGCCGTCGCGGGTCAGCGGCGACCAGACCAGGTTGGCCCGGCGCATGGTCGACATGCTCATCAGTTCGTCGAACGGGATCGACAGGTAGATACCCTTGTCGAAGCTGCCTTCGCCATATTGCGCGCCGGTCACCGTGGTGATTGTCGCCCAGGCGCCGAACCGCACACCGTTGGAAAACTCCCGCGAGATGTCCAGCGTGCCGCCCCAATCCCCGGCCAGATATCGCCCGACACTGACTGCCGCAAGGGTGTCGTAAGGCAAGTCCGTGTAGCCGGTGATATGCCCGGTCACCACGGAATAATCGCGCAAGCCGAACCCCTGATCGAATTCGCGCTGACGCACATAGTTCAAATCCGCCCCCAGCGACCAACGCTCGCCGGTGGGGCGGAACAACACCTCGCCCCCGACCCCGGCAAACATCGATTCCAGGTAACCGCCATACACCATGCCGTACAGGTCTTTATCCAACTGTTTGACGTGGGTGACCTGGAACAGCGGCATGGTGACTTCGGAGGTGGTCAGGTACTGGCGCAAGTCGGTGCGCACCCGGGGCAAGCCGCTGGGTGCGTCGTAGGTGAACTTGTCGAAGTTGTTCTTCAGGTTGGTGCTGAGCAAGCCGCTCCACCAGGTATCGCGTGTAAAGCGGTACTCGGCGTCGGCATCGGCGCTGAACTGATAGAGCAACCCGTCAGGGCCGCCGACGTTCTGCTTGAAGCCCAGGCCAACGCCATAGTTGAACGGCTGCATCGCCTGGGTGTAGAGGGTCTTCTCGTTGTGCGGCATCGCCGCGTTGATCTCGGTGGTGCGGTGCAGCGACTGCAGCGGTTCTTCGTTGTTGATGACTTCGCGAAAGGTCTGGCGCGGCACGCTGGTTTCTTCCAGCGGCAGGTCGTAGCGCTTGTTGACCAGGGTGAACCAGTCGATGTCGTCGTTGACGCTGTTGTCGAGAATCCGGCTCGCGCGACCGACCGCTTTGGCCGAATGGAAGTACCGTGACTGCTCGCCGTACACGATCAATTCCGGGCCACGCTGGCTGATGCGCTCGACCTGGTAGCCGGCATTCTGTTGCAGGCGCCTGGACACGTCGGCCCAATCGACCTGATCCATCGTCGTGGTCGGCGCCTTGCCCGGCAGCGGTTCGGCCGGTGGATCGTAGGTTTTCGCCGGGGCCTTGCGGCTGGCGAAATTGGTGTGAAAGGTGATGCCGAACATTGCCGTATTGCCACGTTCCCACGCAGCGCTGACGTCGATCGAATCGGTCACCCTGAACACCGCGCCAAGGTTGATCGGCGAGTCCTGCTTGATCTCGTTGTCCTTGGGTTCGTGCTTGTAATCGTTGCCTTCGTATTCGAGTTTCAGGCTGAGCCGATCCCAGGGCGTCTGGTAACTCACACCACCGAAAAACGACGGGCTGCCGCGAAAGTACGACCCGGCGTTGACGTCACCGGTGCCTTCACTGGCCGGCCGGGTCTTGAAGCGATCATCGAGTTCGCCCAGCGGGTTATCGAAGTCACCGCGATTGCCCAGATAACCCCAGGCGATGCCGGCGCTTAGATCGAAATTCTCATAACGCTTGTTGGCCACGAAGTATTCGCTGGAGAACAGGCCCGTACCACCAATGTCTCGAAAGCCCAGCGCCAGTTCGGGCGCCCAATGGCTTTCCTGCCACAGCCGGGCCTTGAGATCGACCGCCTTGTCCTTATAGCTCTGGTTGCCGCTCAGCGATTCGGGGCCATAGGGTCGGTTGGTGATCGCGGTGTAGCGAAACGAGCCCTCCAGCCATTCGAACGGTTGCAACGACACGCTGTAACGGCTGTAGGGATCGGTGCGATTGGCGTTGAGGCTCAACTCGCCGGCCGGCGCCATGCGCGCCGTCGGGGTCTGCAACAGGCCGGCGCCGCCGAAATCATTTTGGGTAATACGCGGCTCGGCATGCGCCAGACCGCAGGGCAATAACAATACGGCTGCAAAACGTAGATTCAACGAACCACCTCAGCCAGCTGCGTGGCAATGAATTCGGCCAACTGCTGATTCAGTTCAGGAATAGGCGGATCAAGATCATCGTTCTTGATCGGCACCAGGATCTTGCTGCCGGCGGCCGGGACCTGACCGCTCTCGCGATTCCAGGCGGCAATGCCGACCCGCCGGGACATGCCGTTGGGCTGGATCAGCCACAGGTAATCGGCATCGGCATCGACCAGCACCTGGCAGTCTTTCAGGTAGTCGCTGGCCTCCTGCAACGGCAGATAGGGCAGCCTGCAGGGTTCGGCTACTGCACCGAACACCTGCACTTCGTCGACCCGCAACGGGTAGGTCAGGCGGTCGCCATCGTCGAGGCGGATGTTGCGCGCAAACCCCACTTCTACCGCGACCGGGTCCAGCACCGCGACTTGCCGCCCGGTGACTGGCATCTGTCGCACCTGCTCGGCCACCCGCACCGCCAACGCCGCCCGGCTCGGCCGATCGAAGAGCAAGGCCATGCGCTGCAACACGTCCAGATCGAACAGCACCCCGGCCTTGAGCCGTGCCTGCTCCTCGATCAACGACCGGCGCTGCAACACCGCTGCCAGCCAGTAACTTTCGGCATTGGGGATGGCCACGCTGATCACGTCCAGCAAGCGTCCACCCGGTGGCAGCTCGACCGGACCGGGATTGGCGACGTCGCCGCTGACCGTGACCGCCGCCTGGCTGATGCCGGTGATCAGCATCAGGCACGCCGATAGAACCCTGAGCCGCTTCAACGGGCGTGCCTGCGATCAGGGGTCAGTTGCACGATCCGCACCCGCAGTTGCGAGGTCAGTTGCTGTTCACTCTGCACAATGAAACCGTCAACGGGATCGACCCAATAACGATTGGTCGCCCGCAGGCCGATGGCCGGGGCGTCAATCTGCTCATCGACACGCAGCACGGTATATTCCTTGTTGAGGATTTCGAGGGTTTCCAGGGACTTTCGAGAGAAGCGACTGTTCAAGGTCACGCCGACTTCCTGGCCTTGATAAAGATCGATCCAGCGCTGACTGGTGTAGCCATCGGGCAGACGCTGCAGGCCCTGCTTGAAAGGCGATTCAGCCGCCAGGCGCGTGCCGTCCAGGTCGCCTTCAATGCCCAGGCCGATGCTGCGCACCGCCAGGCCATCGCGCAGCAGCAACACCTGTTTGCCCGACGCGACCCAGAACTGCAGGTCGCCCCGCTCGCGCACCAGTGCCAGGACACCGGAGCCTGAGGGCGTGGTCAGTTTGAGCTGGGGATAGCGAACGTCCGCGACCTGGGCCGCTGTCACCTCGACTTCATCGGGCCCGATCGTCGCCGATTTCAGGTTGTTCACCGAGGCGACCATCAGCGGGTTACAGCCACACAACGACAAGGCCGCCAACAGGCAGACGCCAACATTCAAGGTTTTCACAATCGGACCGGGCCTTATTTGTTGGGCGTGCTGATTTCGCTCATGTTCTTCGCCGCCGAAGCCCCCGTGCCGACAATGGACGCCGAAGGCACCAGTTGGCTGATGAAGCGGTTCCAGCGCGTCACGTTGGCAGGGCCGACGTAGACCACGTCCTGGGGACGCACTTCAAAGTGGGTGGCCAGGGCCATGGCCGTGGGCGATTCCGCTTGCAGCTGATAGACCTTCGCCGGGGCCACATCGAGGTTTTCCACACCCCGGATGACATACACGGCGTTGCCGTTGGAGGTGGTCTGGCTCAACCCACCCACCGAACCCAGCACATCGGAGAGGTTCATGGTGGCGGTCCTGAAGCTCAGCGCGCGCGGTTGGTTGACCTCGCCCATCACGTAGATGCGCTTTTTGTCGTTGTATGGCAGATACAGTTGATCGCCACCTTTGAGGTAAACGTTCTGCAGCTCGGAATCCTGGCGGTTGAGCGCATCGAGATTGAGGGTGTAGGCCCGACCATTGCGCGTCAGCAGCAAGCCGGACAAGTCGGCATTGGCCGTGTCGACGCCAGCCGATCCCAGGGCTTCGACCACGCTCAGCGGGTTGGTGGAAATCGGCTGCGGACCGGCCTTGGCCACCGCGCCCGAGACCACGACTTTCTGGCTGGCGAAACGCAACACGGCGACATCCACCTGCGGCTCGGCGATGAACGCGGACAGCCGTTGTTCGAGGTCCGTGCGCAACTGCTGGATGGTTCTGCCAGCGGCCTGAACCTCTTTGATGTACGGGTAGTAGAGCGTGCCGTCGGAGCGCACCAGCCGGCCGTTGGCGTCGATCTGCTGCTGCGCGCCGGACGGCGCCGTCAGCTCCGGATGATCCCAGACCGTGATGTACAACACATCGTTGCTGCCGATGCGGTACTCGGCAGGCGCCGTCAGCAATTCCTTGGGCAGCGACTCACGCTTTTGCGTGGCCCGGTCCATGGAAATCAGTTTGGGGGTGATCGGTATCAGCTCAACCCGGCTGCTTTCGCTGGCGCCCTGGCGCGTGATATCGCTGGTGCTCAGGTACTGGCCGGGAGAAAACATACAACCTTGTAAAGCGCAACTTGCCAACATCAAAAGATAAACACTACGAGTCATAATGGCACTACGCTATTCAAGGGTAACTCTAAAAAACAAGGTCACCCGACTTGCGTCGGGCGACCCTGTACTACACCTGCAGGCATGTCACTCAGTTGTGCGTGCCGGTTGTACCCGTTGTACCCGTGGTACCGGTTGTACCGCCGTTGGCACTGCCACCACTGTTGGACGCCGCCATGGCACTTGCCACCATTGCCGTACTGGCCGCCGTGGCTTGAGAAGCCGCCACATTACCCACTACATTGGTGACTGCCGTCAGCGGTGCCTCTACTGCCGATGCCCAGTTGCTCAACATCGTCAACAGGGCCATTGCCATCACTTTCTTCATATCAACTCCTTTCTAACAGTCCACCGTTATAAAACCCGGCTTGCGTTAGAGGTGAGAGATCAAGTCGCAAACAGTGCGAACAAGATCCGTTGTTCATTCACAGTTCTACTTCACTGATAAATGTTCAACGGCAGGTTTATATCTACGGACTTGCAAGTGGCAATTCCAGTGTAATTTCCCGACGATATCTAACAACCTGACCGGGAATAACATTTAGCTAAAACGCCATCATCCGAGGTAACCCCTGGGGTGATTCGATTGCCAGCGCCAGGTGTCAGTCATCATCTGTTGCAAGTTACGCGTGGCCTTCCAGCCCAGCTCCCTGGCTGCCTTGGACGGGTCGGCCCAGCTCTCGGCGATATCGCCCGAGCGACGTGGCATCACCCGAAACGGCACTGGCCGCCCGCACGCCTGCTCGAAAGCCCGCAGGACCTGCATCACACTGTAGCCGTCGCCGGTGCCCAGGTTCCAGGTATGGATGCCGCTGCGGTCGCTGATCGACTGCAACGCCTTGAGATGCCCGTCCGCCAGGTCCACGACGTGGATGTAATCACGCACGCCGGTGCCGTCGACCGTTGGATAATCGTCACCGAAGATCGACAGTTCCGGCAGACTGCCCACCGCGACCTGACTGATGTAGGGCACCAGGTTATTGGGAATGCCGTTGGGATCTTCACCCAGGTGGCCGCTGTGATGGGCGCCGATCGGGTTGAAATATCGCAACAACGCGATGCTCCAGCGCGGCTCCGCCAGGCACAGGTCGCGCAGCACGTTTTCCACGATCAGCTTGGATTGACCGTAGGGGTTGGTGGGGCTGCCGGTGGGGAAATCCTCGCGGATCGGCATCTGCTGCGGCTCGCCGTACACCGTGGCCGAGGAGCTGAACACCAGGCGGAACACACCGGCAGCGGCCATCGCCTGGCACAGCGTGATGCTGCCGCTGACATTGGTTTCGTAGTACTCCAGCGGCTTGCGCACGCTCTCGCCAACCGCCTTGAGCCCGGCAAAATGCAACACCGCATCGATGGCATGCTGCTGGAAGACCCGGTCCAGCAAGGCCCTGTCGCACACGTCGCCGTGAATCATCAGCGCACTCTTGCCACAAATGGCTTCCACGGCGTGCAATGACGCATCGGAGCTGTTACAAAGATTATCCAGCACAACCACTTCATAACCTGCTTCAAGTAGCGCAAGTGTGGTATGCGAACCGATATAACCGGCTCCACCCGTTACCAGAATCTTCATAGTGCGGTCCATAGTGGGAGAAGTGCCAAGTAGCCTGTCAAGCCGCTTCTATTGAATGTGCGAACCTATCCACACAACTTCCGAACAAAGGCAGCGACAACAACCGAAAACATAGTTAGTTCAACGACTGGCAATAAATAATTTTGCAGGCCAAACTGTATTGCCGGCTACTTATTAGCACTGCACAGCAGACACCACTATCAACAGATACCGACTAAAAATAACCAACAACTATCAAACCGACATCTCATAACATTCGCGCTCTTTTCATACATCGCCAATTGCCATTAACGAGTTGGCTCAGGTATTAAAGTGAGCCTTCAATAATCATTGAAACTGCAATCACTCGTTATTGCGTACAGTTGACTGTGCGTCATGAATGCCCAGGATATTCTTATGATTCGTAAATGTTTGTTCCCAGCCGCCGGTTATGGCACGCGTTTCCTGCCGGCAACCAAAGCCATGCCCAAAGAGATGCTGCCGATCGTCAACAAGCCGCTGATCGAGTACGCCGTTGAGGAAGCACGGGATGCCGGCCTGCAACATATGGCCATCGTCACCGGGCGGGGCAAGCGGGCGCTGGAAGACCACTTCGACATCAGCTACGAACTTGAGCATCAGATCCGTGGCACCGAGAAAGAGAAATTCCTGGCCGGCACGCGGGATCTGATCGATACCTGCACCTTTTCCTACACCCGCCAGGTAGAAATGAAGGGCCTGGGTCACGCGATTCTTAGCGGCCGCCCGCTGATCGGCGATGAACCCTTTGCCGTGGTACTGGCCGATGACCTGTGCCTGAACCTGGAAGGCGACGGTGTCCTGGCGCAGATGATCCAGCTGTACAGGAAATTCCGCTGCTCGATCGTGGCCATCCAGGAAGTGCCACGGGACCAGACCCACAAGTACGGGGTGATCGCCGGCGAGCAGATTTCCGACGGCATCTATCGGGTCAACAGCATGGTGGAAAAACCCAGCCCGCAGGACGCACCGTCCAACCTGGCGATCATCGGCCGTTACATCCTCACGCCGGACATCTTCGACCTGATCGCCGACACCCAGCCTGGCAAGGGCGGCGAGATCCAGATCACCGACGCCTTGATGAAGCAGGCGCAGAACGGTTGCGTGCTGGCCTACAAATTCAAGGGCATGCGCTTCGACTGCGGCGGCGCCGAGGGTTATCTGGAAGCGACCAATTTCTGCTACGAGCACCTGTACCTCAAGGGCCGCTGAGCCGGCCACCCGCATCGACGCCCACTTTTCCTTCAGGCAGGTCAACCATGAACATTGCACAACTTTCGGCATACATTGAAAGGGAGGTGGGCAACCTCGGGAAGATGTCCTGGTTATCGCGACAGCAGCGATTGCCCAGCGCCAACGAATCCTGGCTGGGCCCCACGCTGCTGGTGGAACGAATCGGCATGTTTCCCTCGTCCGGAGACATCCGCCGGCCCATGCCCGATCCCTACCCTCTGCTCGCTCACCTGAAACGGGTATATCGCGAACAGGCCCTGGAGATGGACGACCGCGACGGGCTGAAGATGATTTTCAGCGACTGGCGGTTTCGGGTGCGGATCTGCTGCAACGACCCGGCGATCATCATCAATGTGGAAACACGTTGTGATCCGGGGTTGATGCCGGTCAAGACGGCGCAGTTGCTGGATGAGGTGGAGCAGTTTGAGAGGGGTGGGCTGTAATTCTGGCGGGATTTCGTGCCCCCCCACCCTGTAGGAGCGAGCTTGCTCGCGATGGTCGTCAACGATAACGCGGGCTGTCTGAATGCCCGCGTTGTCCTGTCGTCCATCGCGAGCGAGCTCGCTCCTACAGGGGGGTGCGTTGGCCACAACCCCTTCCATCCACCACCCATCGATAAAAATAATCGGCAATCACCCTCCCCCCCGACTCCGGCAGCGGGTGAATCCTGTCCGGGCCGATCATGGGTGTCGGTCCGCCGCTGGCGTAGCGCTTGAAGTCGGTACCGAAGGCGCACTGCAGATCGGCGTATCCGAGGTGCTCCGCCTGTGCCCAAGGCTGCAGAACCTGGGCATAGGCCGACATCGGGTAGGCACTGGAGCGGGTGGTGTCCTGGCGCAGAATCAAGTTAATGCTCGCCGCTGGTTGAATCTCGCGGAGCATCCCCACCAGGCCCTGAATGTTGTGCAGATAGTCCTCGGGTTTGACGCCAAAGCCTTGGTCATTGCCGCCGAGCATGATCAGGTAAATGTCCGCCGGGATCTTCGACACCACGGCTTTCCACTGCGCCTGCCAGCCACTGTCGCTGTGGTAGAAGTCTGCGGACGCCGCGCCGGACGCCGCCAGTTTGGAAACCCTGATACCGCGCTGGTCATTTCTCAACCACAGGCCGAACAGCGTCGGCGCGCCTTGCACCACCTCCAGCCTGAACGCCCAATCCGGCGCACCGGCAACAACCGAAAGCTGGACTTCCTGAACCCCCGAACCGCCAAGTGTCACCGATTGCCAAGGCTGCGAGGGGGACCAGCGATAACGCACCTCACTGGCCTCACCGTCGCCGAGATAGAGTAATTTTCCGTTAGTGATGGCCGTGTCGATGGCCGGCGTGGGGCTGGCCTCCACTGCCAGCCAGGCCCCAGGCCGACCGGTCACGGTGCGGCTGTCGGGGCTGGCCTGGCCAAGGCCGGACACCTGCCAGCCACCGCCAAAATATTTCTCACTGCTGCGGGTGTACTTGAAGTGGGTACCGCCCAGCGCCGCACCGTGGTTGAAGCCGACATACCCCGGCCCGGCGAAGCCCACCTCGGTGGCCAGGCGCTGAACCAGCCTGTTCAGGTAAAAATCCTGGCCGGCGCTGTAGCTGTCGCCGATCACCGAAACGGCCAGCACCTTTCCCGTTTTGCCGTCGCGCCATTGAGCAAAGGTTTCGCGAGCATCGCTCACCTCAACCGCCGCCACAGGCTGCGCGTCAACCGCAGGCATCATCAAGCCTGAACCACCGGCACCACGGTTTCCCGAGACTTTTTAACCGGGGCACGCTCACCCAGAAACAGCACCGACGTAAAGTTGAATCGACTGAACACCATCGACAACACCACCGGCCCCATCAGACCGAACAGCAATCCTCCCGCCACCAGAACCCCCTCTTCATGCACACCCAGGCGCCCCAGGACAAAGCGCGACGTGGCCGCGAACAACACATGGAACAGAAAGATCGCGTAGGAATACCCGCCAAGCCACGTCAGCCACTTCGAGCGCATATCACTGCCCAGCAACGCGAAGCAGGACACGCACCCCACCAGCAAACCGATCAGGCTGCGCCGATCGACAATCGCCTCACGATCCACCGCCGCCACGTACAACAGCACCAGCGCGATCAACACAAACACCAGCGGACCGATCACTTTGAGCCGTTGCTTCAACAGGCTGACCTTTTCCTGGCCAATCATCCCCGCCACAAAGAACGGTAGCAGGTAGACCGCCCCGTTGATGCCAAACGCATCGACCTTGAACGGCGGCAGCAGAAACACCAGCGCCGCAAAGCCGAACAGCGCGTACACATGCGCCGCCGTGCGCAACAGCCCGCGCCACTGCAGCACACCGACAAACATGAAAATGATGAACACCGCCTGCAGGAACCAGAAGTGGTTGACCGGCACGTAGAACGACAACAACGCCTCCATCACACCCACATCCTTGTTCACGCCCGGGCCCACCGCCTGCAACACGGAAAACGGCACCCCCACGCACAGCAGCGGCACCAGCAAGCGCCGGACCTTGCCGGCAAAGAAGCTCGGGAAGTGATTGCCGCGGATTTTGTAGATGGAATAGATGTAGCCCGAAATAAAGGTGAACAGCGGCATGCGCACGTACACCATGGAATCGGCGATGACCCGGAACGGCGAGCCCAGGTCTATTTTCAAGCCGCCGCCCAACGGACCGATCACGTGATAAAGCACCAGCAGCAGGCACGCCAGGCCGCGCAGGGTCTCGATCTCAAGCGATTTTTTATTGCTCGACATAACGGTCAAACCTCAATTCAAAACTCGGGACTGAACCCACACAGGTTTCCGGGCCCGCAGCATCAACCCCAGGCCAACGAACAGCACCGGCACCACCATGGAAAAATGCCGGGCGAACGACCCGAAGTCCGGCTCGAACAAACCTTGAACCAGCAAAAAAGACAGGGGGATCGCGATCAGCTCCTTGGCCTTGGTCTGGATCGGCACGCCCTTGTAGTCCGTCGAGGTGATGACTTTGAACAGCAGCAATGCGGTCATCATCATCAACACCACGAAGATCACCTGGCCGGGACCGGACAACAGGATCAGCTCCACGGGGAACGACAGGCGGAAAAAGATGCTCATCGAATCCAGCGCCTGGGAGACGAAATCGCCGCCGTTGATCCAGGACACGATCAACGACTTCGAGCCCTCCTCCCCCGCCGTGCGCAACTCGTTGTTGCTGGCACGGATCGACGACACCGAATACCCGGCCACCAATTGAATCGCCGTGGCGACCGCCAGGTAGAACAGGAACAGCATCAGGAAGAAGGTCGTGCGCGAGACGTATTTCTTCATCACGCACACCCCGACCCAGGCCAGGGAAAACAGAATCCAGTAGGGCCGGATCAGCACGCCGTAGATCAGCGCCGAAAAGAAAAACCCCACCCGGTATTTCCTGGTAAAGGAGGTGATCAAAATCGAAAGCACCGCCACCGAAACGATGATTTCCTTGGTCAGGTTTTCCAGGAAAAACGAACGCACCACGCCCCACAGGCACAGGGTGAAAAAGATCGTCAGCGGCATGCGCCGGAAGATGAACACCGGAATCGCCGTGAGGAAGAAATTGCACAGCATGCCGTAGGCCCAGGCATTGGTCAGGTTGATGCCGGTGGGCCGCAGCAGGAACGCCGAGCACTCGTAGGACGAGCGGTCCGGCGAGAACGGGTTCCAGAAGTTGCAGTTGTCGGCGCGGGCGTAGGACGACCACAGGGTCATGGCGTCCGGGCCGGGGTCACGGGAAATCAGCAGCGGCATGGCCACCGAGAGGAACAGGCCGGTGAACAGAATCAGGAACGACAGCGACGAATCGAGCCTGGCGCCGCGAAACTCGATGCTGGGCAACTTCAACCCCATGACAACACCTTTTTCGCTCGGGGCGCACGGGTCAACAGGGCGATGACGCCCAACTGCACACAGATCGCAAAGACGTTGCCCCAGGCCGCCCCCAGGATCGAATGGTGCTTGATCAGCAGGTAACTGACCGGCAGCGACACCAGCAAACAGAGGGCCGCGCTGGTGAGGGACACCCGGCTGTTTTTCGAGGCGATCAGGCCACCCCAGACGATGTCGCCAACGGCGCGTAGGGCAAAAGAAACAATCAGCACGGCGAGGAGGCCGTTGTCCGGCCGCGGCACCGTGGTGGCGACGTAATCGAGCACCACGTTGAAGAACAGGCAGATCAGCACCGCCACTGCAGCAGACACCATCAGTGAACGCATGACCCACTGATTGACGAACAACTCCCGTACAGTGAAAGCCTGCTGGTCACGTTGAAATCGCTTGGACAGCACTGGAATGCCGACCACCGCCACCACCGCGTAGGACAACGCCTGCAAAGTGTTGGCCGCCGACCAGGCGTACACGTATTGACCCAGGCTGGCGTAAGGTTCGATGTCGATGATCAGGAAGCGCTCGGCGTATTGGCTCAATGCGATCAGGCCGGTGCCCAGGTAAAACGGCAGCCCGGCTTTCCAGACCGAGGCCGCGCCCAGCGTACCCTTGACCCGCGCCTTGTGAAGGCGCGCCACGATCAGGTAACCGGCCACCATCACCACCCCGTTGGCCGCGACCCACAGCCACAACACGCTGGCGATATCGGACACCCAGCCGAGCATCATGCCGCCCACGGCCAGCAGCGCCCACAGGCCAGTCTTGATGAAAAACAGCAGCGCGCCCCAGGTGGCTTTCTGCGCCGAAAACACAAAGGAATTGAGCTCAAAGGACAGGTGCTCGGTGAGCAGCACCAGGGTCACGCAGACGATCAACGCAGCACTCGCCTGTATCCCCTGGAACTGTGAATAAACCGCCACCGTCGCCACCGACAACAGCAATCCCACGGCCAGGTACAGCAGCAGGACTTTGTTCACGACCTGGCGCGAACTCAGGCCCACGCTGATCAGCCGATTGATCTCGGAACTGAAGCCGACGCTGTAGAACTTCGACGCGATCAGGGACGCGGCCACCACCACCCCGTAAAAACCCAAGGCGTCGTACCCCAGGTAATGGGTGATGGCCAACACCAGCAGAAACTTCGCCCCCAAAGCCCCGCCCCGCAGCAACAGGCGCAATATCATCGAACGATGCCTTTGATGATGTCGTCCATGATCACGGTCTTGGCTTCGATTTCTCGGCAGGTGTCGGTCAGGCGCTTGCCGAAACCCGACAGGGCGTTCGGCGCGTAAACAGTGTTGATGATGGTGTCGACGTCGATGTCGCCGCCATTGATCACCCAGTCTTCCACGCCCATGTCCTGATAGGCGCCGAAGCCTTTGCGTTCGTAGCTGATGTGGAATGCCGGAACGCCCGCCAACAGCGATTCGATGGCGCCGTGCAGGCGCACGGAAATCACCAGGTCCGGCTGATACTTGGACAGGGTCGCCTTCAACGACAGCAACTCTTCGGTAATGCCCAGCTCGCGATAAAACGCGCCATCGTCATTGCCCCGCACCGCGCTTTGCACCGCGCACACAACCTTGCTCTTGTTCTTCAAGCGCTGCAGCAGCACCTTCAGATTGGCCACGTAGGCAAGCTTCTTCTCTTTGCTCCACTCTGGCGGCTTGCGCAGCACCACGCAAACCGTCGCCGGCGACGCGGCACAACGGGTGAACTTGGGTTGCATGAGGATCTTGCTGGCCAGCGCCTGCACCGCCAGGTCCGGCGCCCGGTAGACGTTTTCACAGGCCTCGAATATCGCCGACGACCTGTTGTCGCGCACGAACACCGCATCGGCACTGGCGTAATGCTCGACGATCTGGCGGCTCTCACCGTGGAACGGGCCGATGCTTTGCGGCAGGTAAACCGACGGGACTTTGCTGATGATCGCCGTTTCCAGTTGCTTGGCGTGGCCCAGTTTCAACTTGATGTGTTCAAAGGCGCTTTTGGAACGCATGTAGCCGCCGCCCACGCCGACGATCAAATCACTGCTCTTCAACAGATGGGCCAGCCCTGCGTAGGACTGGTTGAGAAACACCGCTTGCTTGACCCGTCCCAGTCCCTTGGCCGCCATCACCGGCGCGTCGAACCGCTTGTGCGGCAAGTAGCTGAATGACTGCGGGTCCGAAGCCACCACACTGATCGAGGTGTCGGCGCCAAAGTTGCGCTGCACCAGGGCAATGGCCAGATCCACGAGCAGGCCATCACCGGAATTGGAGGCGCTGTAGCCGTGCAGAATCGTTACGTTCATAAGCGGAAATCTACTTAATGGGTTTGAGCGGAATACACGTCATAGGTCTGGCGGATCATCAGCGCGGCACTGAAGCGTTCGCGCACGGTCTTGCGACCCGCGACGCCAAGGTCCTGCAACCCGGGCTTGTGGATGTTCAACAAAACTCGGGCCAGGGCCTGGTGATCGCCGGTGGGAAAGATGTAGCCCGTGACCCCGTGGGTGACCAACTCGGGCAATGAGGTGCAGTCACTGGCAATCACCGGCAACCCCATGGCCATGCCTTCCAGAGGCACCATGGCGAAGCCTTCCCAGCGACTCGGGACAATCAGAGCATCGGCTTTGCGGTAGAGCGCATTGACTTCAGCCGGCGTGACCCAGGGTAGGTACTCGACCGCATCCATTGGCGGGCAATCGACCGAATCCTCGTTCACCGCACTGCCCACCACCGTCAGTTTCATATCCTTGCGCTGAGCCTTGGCGAAAGCCTTGAGCAGCACATCGAAGCCTTTCTGGTAGTCGAGCCGGCCGACGAACAGCAGATGGATCGGCGCTTGTTCACTGGCGTTCGGCTGATCGTCCTTGTGATCAATACCGTTGTAGATCAGCTTCATCCGATGGCGATCGATACCAAAAGCGGCGGCCTTGTCCAGTTCGTACTGGCTGACGCAGATGATCACGTCCGTGACCTTCTGCAGCATCCGTTCGACCAGCGAATAGATTTTCTGCTTGGTCGGCGAGCTTTCCATCAGGAACGAAAAGGCATGGGGGCAATAGACGATTTTCGGAGCGCGCCAGGGCCGCAGGACCAGGCAAACACAGCGCCCGATCACCCCGGAAAAGGTGCTGTGCAAGTGCACGACCTGGGGTTTCTCCTTGAGAATCACCCGGGCTATTTGCCAGGCGAAGCGCAGCAGCGACAGCACATCGCGCTTGTTGCGGTCGAAGGTTCTGATCTGTCGCTCATCGATGCCGTGCAACTCTTTGCGCTGATCGAAGGGGATCAGGTAGACCAGTTCATAGTCCGCCGTCTCGCCCTCGGGCAGTGCCGATATCGTGCGAATAACCGTGGCAACGCCACCTTTGATCGTTTCGGCCACGTGCAGTATTTTTTTCACAAGCCACCCACTTCCATGCATGTAATGACGAAAACTGAAACTCAGGATTTGTCGGACGCGTATTCGTAGTTGTAATAACCGTACCCACCGTTGCCGTAGTAGCTGGCGGCACGTTTCTCGACGCCGTTGAACACGGCCCCCTTCAACTCGATGCCGTTCTGGGCAAAGCGGCGGATGGTCAATTCGATTTCTTTGGCCGGGTTCACCGCGAAGCGGGTGACGATCAGGCTGATGCCTGCTTCACGCCCGACAATTGCCGCGTCGGTCACCGCCAGCAGCGGCGGCGTGTCGATGATCACCACGTCATAGCGCTCACTGAGCTCGGCCATCAGCTCGCGGAAGTTGGCGTGCATCAGCAACTCCGACGGATTGGGCGGGACCTGTCCGCGGCTGATGAAATGCAGGTTGTCGACTTCGACGGTGTTGATCGCCTGGTCGATGCTGCAACGCTTGACCAGCAGGTCCGACAGGCCATTGCTGATCGGCGTGTTGAGCGTCTTGTGCAGATGCCCCTTGCGCATGTCGGCATCGATCAGCACCACCCGCTGCCCGCTTTGCGCCATGACCGCCGCGAGGTTGGACGAGACGAAGGTTTTGCCGACCTGGGGGCTGGGACCGGAAATCATGATGCGGTTGTTGGTCGAATCCAGCGCTGCGAAGTGCAGGCAGGTGCGCAGGCTGCGGATCGACTCGATGGACAGGTCCGTCGGGTTGCGCAGGGCCAACAGGTAGGCGTTCGCATCCCCCTTGGCGCGACCTTTTTTAGTGTCTTCTTCCTGTTGCAGCGCGCTGTAGGGAATCGAGGCGTACACCGGCAGGCCGAGTTGCTCGATGGCTTCCGGCCCTTCCAGCCCGCGGCTCAGGGATTTGCGCAGCAGCACCAGGGCCACACCGACAAAGGCGCCGAGGAAGGTCGCGATCAACACGATCAGGGCCTTGCGCGGCTTGACCGGGCTGGTCAGGTCGACATCCGCGGCGTCGATCAAGCGCGCATTGCCCACAGCGCCCGCGCGGACGATGTCCAGTTCCTGGGATTTGTTCAGCAGTTGGGTGTAGATCTGCGACGCCACTTCCACATCGCGGGTCAGGTTCAGCAACTCTTGCTGGGTGGCTGGCAGGTTCTGGGATTTGCTCTCCAGCGCCTTCTGTTGCTGGGTCAATTCGCCGATTTGGGTCATCAGGGCGCGGTACGCGGGATGCTGTTTGGTGAATTTGCGATCCAGCTCCGCCTGCTGCATTTTCAATTCGGAAATGCGCGTGTCGAGCCCGACGATCTGTTCCAGCACCGATTGGGTTTCGAGGGAGATGTTCACGGTCTTGCCGCGGGTCTGATAGGCGTTGAGCGCCTCGCTGGCCTTGGCCAGGTCACGCTTGACCTGGGGCAACTGGCCTTGCAGGAAATCCAGGCTCTGCGCCGCTTCGGCGGAGGTGCGCTGCACGTTTTGCTCGACGTACAACGAGGAGATTTTATTGAGGATCTGCACCGCCTCGGCGGCGTCGCTGCTGGCCAGGGCCAGGCGGATGATGCCGGACTCCTTGCCTTGCTCGGAAATATCCAGCGCGTCCTGGTAGTTCTGGATGGTAACGATCCGGGGGTTGCGCACCACCTCGAAACGGGTACCGGGGTTCGCCTGCAATTGCGCGATCAATCCCTCGACCCCGTCGTGAGCAAAGGCGCTGCCGGCAACGCCTTCGGCCAGCAGGTTGTCGTTGTCGTCGAACAGCTGGAAGGCGTGTTGCTCACCGGCAATCAGCGTCAGCTTCTTGCCCAAGAGCTCATTCGGCACCTTGAGCCGCGCGATCTCCAGCCGCTCACCGCCCCAGGCGTAGCCGTTCAGGCCGAACCGAGGCGCGGCCACACTCTGCGGGGTGTCGCCCCGGTAGCGTCGTGCGAGAAAGCCGCCAATGACTGGAAAGGTGTTGGGGGTGACGTCGATGTCCAGGTGCAGATCGTCGACGGTTTTGCCGATGACCGCGCGGGACTTGATGATGCCGATTTCCGTCACCGACGGCGATTGGCCGCCGAGCATGCTGTTGAGATCGGAAAAGCCCAGCATGTCGTTCTTTTTCGGCTCGACTTGCACCAGGGCGTTGGCCAGGTAAACAGGCGTGGCCAGAACCGCATAAGCGACACCGGTGACCATGAAGGCACCGGTGAGCGCGCCGATCAGCCACTTCTGGTCGATCAAAGTGCCGAATATACCGAGAAGATCAATATCGTCTCGTTCGTTGTCCCGGGTGCCGATTACTGACGGTAACTGCATAAGTCTGTTCTTACCATTCACGGGTCTGAAGAATATTGATCAATGTCCGAGGCGCTGCGCCCATGAGCCAACAGCATCTTCGATCAATGCATGGGCATGAATAAATGCGGCTTTGCCTTGACGATAAGGGTCCTGTATTTCTCGTTCGCTCTGCCACTTGCCGAGAAGAAACACTTTGCCCCTGGCGTGGGATGCAATCTTCAGAACTTGTTTTACGTGCTCTTTTTCCATCACCAGAATCAGGTCTGATTCATTGACGATGTCCGGGGTCAGCTGCCGTGCTCTAAACGCCTGGGCACTGTGCCCGCGGTCTTCGAGAAGCTCCCGCGCCGCCGGCTCCATGCCCTCGCCGACCCGCGCGGCCAGGCCTGCGGAGGCCACGGTGATGGGTGAGGTTGCCAGCGCATTGCGCAACAACAACTCTGCCGTGGGACTGCGGCAAATGTTGCCCACGCAAACAACCAGGATCTTTTTGAACAAGATGACTTTTCCGTTTAATGCCAATACGCCGGACGAATTTCAATGAACCCACAAGATCTTCCTGTGTTCAGAAATAGATTGGCCTGCGAGACTTAGTGCATTAAGTACCACGCCCCGGAAAACCACCCAAACACAATTGCCGGACCAAAAATAACGCCGGTTATCTAACATGGATAACCCGACAAAAAATAACATTCGTGCACTTCGAGCCTTAACGACTATCGAAATGCAAGTAACGGGATAATTAATGACTGATGTCATTTCTCATGAGGAGAACAGACATGAATTCAGCACATTGGAAACGGCTTACCGTCTCGACCCTGTTCATGCTCGGTGCAACCAGCCAGGTGAATGCCAGCGACCTGTTTCCGGCACTGGCCGCCAACAAGACCGTCGGGGTGCAGGTCAAGATCCAGAACTTCGCCCCTGCGGACGCCGAGGACATCAAGGCGCAGGGGTTCGGCTTCGTGCGCTTTGGCGTCTGGACCAACAGCCTGGGCGGCGCGGCGTACCAAAAGCAGGTCAGCGATGCGTTCGCCGCCGCCCGCTCCGCCGGGTTGCCGGTACTGCTGACCGTGCGCTCGACCAAGGCTCTGACGTCCACGCCAGGCAACACCGCTGAACTCGCTGCCGCCGGCGCAAGCTTCGCCGGTTCGGTCATGGGCCTGGAAAGGTCCTACGGCTCGCAACTGGTCGCGATCGAGATATGGAACGAGCCGGATCTGGGCACCTATTGGCCGACCGGGAGTTTCGATACCACTTTCGTTCCGTTCATGAGCGCCGTTTGCAGCTCGCTGCAGCAGCAACCTGCGTCGACGCCGGTGATCGGGTTCGGTTTCGCGCGGCCGCCGAGTGCCGGCTCTGCGTCGACAGTGGCGCTCAACAGAATCGTCAGTGAATACCCCAAATGCCTGAGCGCCATCTCCTATCACCCCTATGGCATGACGCCGACCCAGGTCAGCAATGCCCAGGCGTTCATTGCGCAGAACTTTCATCTGCCGGGGGTTATCAGTGAGTGGGGCGTGTCGGCGCTAGGTTCCAACGGCGGCAACGATGGCCAAGCGAGCAAAATCAGCGCGTTCATCACTGACGTGAGAAAACAGAACATTGGCCTGACATCGATCTATGAATGGAAAAACACTGATTCGGGCAGCGACGAGCGGGAGAAGAACTTCGGCCTGCTGACCGCCGATGGCCAACCGAAACCGGCCAAGTCGGCAGTCAAGACCTTGCTTAATCCGCCATAGTGCTCCGCCTCGCGGGGCGCTGACGATCAGGTGTTTTGAACCTGTGACTCGTTTTGGCATCGTATTTATCGGTATCACGCCCCGCCTTTCAAACAGCCGTTTTCAGGATGTTGCCACCGGGGCGCTCTATACACGCATGTGCCCTTGAGTGGCTGTCAGCGCTCGGGTAATGTCATCAGACCCATAGGACAGAGCACGCCCATGACTTCCAAGCTGGAACAACTCAAGCAAATGACCACCGTGGTTGCCGACACCGGCGACTTCGAAGCCATCGCCCGCGTCAAACCGGTGGATGCCACCACCAACCCTTCCCTGTTGCTCAAGGCGGCGGCCATCACCGGTTATGCCGACCTGCTCAACGCCTGTGTCCGCGACTGCAAGGGTGATGTGGGCCTGGCCAGCGACCGTTTCGGCGTTGCGGTAGGCCAGGAAATTCTCAAAGTGATTCCCGGGCGTATTTCCACTGAGGTGGATGCGCGTCTGTCGTTCGACACCGATGCCGTGCTCAAGCGTGCGCACCGCCTGATCGAACTGTACGAAAAGGCCGGCATCGGCCGTGACCGCGTGCTGATCAAGATCGCCTCCACCTGGGAAGGCATCCGTGCCGCCGAGATCCTGGAAAAGGAAGGCATCCAGACCAACCTGACCCTGCTGTTTTCCTTCGCCCAGGCTGCTGCGTGCGCTGATGCGGGTGTGTTCCTGATTTCGCCGTTCGTGGGCCGTATCTACGACTGGTACAAGAAAGCCACCGGCAACGAGTACACCGGCGCGGATGATCCGGGCGTGCAGTCGGTGACGCGTATCTACAACTACTACAAGGCCAACGGTTACAAAACCGTGGTCATGGGTGCCAGCTTCCGCAACCTTAGCCAGATCGAACAACTGGCCGGTTGCGACCGCCTGACCATCAGCCCGGACCTGATCGACAAACTGGCGGCCGACACCGGCAAGCTGGAGCGCAAGCTGGCGCCGGGGCATGCTGGCGAAGCCCGCCTGATCCTCAACGAAAATCAGTTCCGCTGGTTGTCCAACGAAGACGCCATGGCCACCGAGAAGCTGGCCGAGGGCATCCGTCAGTTTGCCCGGGACCAGGAGAAACTCGAGGCACTGCTGCAGGCCAAGCTGTGATTTGAGTGACCGCAATGAAAAAGGGCGAACCCTGGTGGGTTCGCCCTTTTTTTGTTCCAGCAAGCTGGCTTGGCATGGGGCCAGTGGTGATTAGACTGACGCCTTCGCGAGCAAGCCCGCTCCCACAGTGATCAATGCTGTACCCGAAATTTGTGTCAGGCATGCCCCCCAGTGGGAGCGGGCTTGCTCGCGAAAGCGTACTTACAGTCGCCCCATCACTTCAGCGGATCAATGCCGCTCCAGCGCATTCACCAGGTCATGGAACGCTTCACGGTTGGAATCGTTCAGCCCCATGAGGATCTTGTGCGCTTCCAGCACCTTGATCCGCACCACTTCTTCGGACTGGTCCTGATCCGGCAGATCATCCAGGCATTCCGGGCATGGAATGGGTTTGTCGACGATGTTGAACACCTGCTCGAAGCCCATGGACTGCAACAGACGGGTGATGTCTTCGTGGGTGGTGACGACGGTCGGCAGCAGGCCGACTTTCTGCCGCGACAGGATCGACAGTTTGGCCAACAAGCCAAGCGTGGTGCTGTCGATGCTGCGGGTTTCGGTCAAATCGATCACGATCGCGTTGAAATTCATCGCGGTGAAGATTTTCTCAATAGTCGCATCCAACGCCGAACACAGGGTCAGGCGAACTTCACCGACGAACTTGAGGACGAAAGTGCCGTCCTGCTCGGCGAACTGGATTCTACCGGTACTCATTAAAGATTCCTGCTCAACACCAACAGGGCGATATCATCCGGCATCTCCCCTAGCGTGGCCAATCCAAAAACCTGCCGCAGACCATCCAGGCTGCCGCCCGCTGCCTTGACCCGTTGGGGCAACGCAGCTTCTTTCTCTTTGAGTGTGGGTTCTGGCAAAAGGTCCAGTATGCCATCAGACATCAGCGTCAGGCTGAACGTCGGTGGCAGTTCCAGCACGTGGTCTTCGTAGGTGGCTTCGTTGAAGAGCCCCACCGGCAGGCCACGCCCTTCCAGATAACGAACACTGTCGGGGGTGTACAACACAGGCAACGGCAAATGTCCGCCGATGCTATAGGTCAACAAACCTGTCTCCTCGTCGATGACTCCACCGACCATTGTGACGTGTTTACCCAGCTTACAACTGATCAGGCCCCGGTTGATATGACCAAGTACCTCTGAAGGCTTGAATTCCGGCAAGGTGCCGCTGCGCTTGGATTCGAACAACAGGCGCGTGGTCATGAACTTCAGCAGCACCGTGACGAAGGCTGAAGAAGCGCCATGCCCGGAAACGTCCGCCAGGTAGAACGCTACCCGACGCTCATCGACCCGGAAGTAGTCAACGAAATCACCCGACAGGTACAACGACGGGATGATCTGGTGCGCGAACTTGAAATCGTCGATGGTCCAGGGGCTGACCGGCAGCATGTTCATCTGCACCTGGCGACCGGCATTCTGGTCTTCCTGGAGCAGGTTCAGGCTGGCGGCGAGCTCGCGGTTGGCCTTTTCCAGCTTCTCGCGATAACGCTGGTTTTCCAGCAGCAGGCGCGCCCGATCCAGGGCCCGACGCACAGAGTGCTCGAGCACCGCCAGATCTTCGAGGGGTTTGATCAGGTAGTCCGCCGCGCCCAGGCGCAGGGCCTCGACCGCGTCGTTCATCACGCCGGCACCCGAGACCACGATCACCGGGGTTTGCGGCGACATCTCGGTGACCTGGCGAATGAGTTCGAGCCCGCCCATCTGCGGCATGCGCAGATCGCAGATGACCAAGTCGGGCTTGTCTTGCTCGAATACCTGAAGACCCTGCTGACCATTGCTGGCCTGCAAGACGCTGAAACCACTGTCTTCCAAATAGGCGGCGAGGCTCGCGCGCACTACTTCGTCATCATCGATTATCAGCAGCGTGGCACTGGTTTTTGGCATGTGGGCAAACGGCGCCAGAATTAGGTTGGCGTAGTGGCTCGGGTGGTTGGCCCTTTTCACACTACTGGATTCGCTTTCTAGCCTCTCTGGCGCACCGTTTTCGAGCGTTGGCCCTACACACAGGTACACCAGAGGTGCCCTTCTAAGGCGCAGACGGTACTCCCATCCGCGAGGCGTTTCAAGCTCACGCCGATGGTCGCTTGGCGTGTCCTGCGTTCAAATCACCGGCAGTTATAAGAAGCCTTTGGTCTACAACAAAAAACACATCGGCGAGAATCAGAAATCGTCTTCGACCTGACCGTCTTTCACCTTGAATTCGCGATTCTGCAGATACGCATTACGGATGAACGTGTACTTGTCGCCGCTGATCAATTTCTCGGACGAAAGCAGGTCCGCACGGGTATCGATAATATTCAGGCCGAAGATCGAGTTACGCACCGGCACGTCGTTGATGTAACGGTACGGGGCGGTGTAACTGTCGACGTATTTCGACGGCGCATCACGCAAGGTGCTCGGGCCCAACAGCGGCAGCATCACGTACGGACCGCTGCCTACGCCCCAGTAACCCAGGGTCTGGCCGAAATCTTCGTCGTTGCGCTGCAGGCCCATTTTGGTGCCGACATCGAAGAAGCCCAGCAGGCCGAAGGTGGTATTGAAGATCAAGCGTGCGGTGTCGACGCCTGCCGCTGCGGGTTTGGCCTGCAGGATATCGTTGGCCAGGTTGGTCACGTCACCGATGTTGCGGAACATGTTGTGAATGCCGTCTTCGAGAAACTGCGGCGTCACGAACTGGTAGCCCTGGGCCAGAGGCTTGAGCGCGTAGGTATCGACCACGTCGTTGAATTTGAAGATCGGACGGTTGATGCTTTCCCAAGGGTCATCTTCCGACGCTGCCTGGGCAACAAACGGAACCAGCAGCGCACTGGCGCACACACAAAGCTGAGCGAGAGAATGGCTCAAGCGCATAGAAAAACTCCTTGGATTTGTACCCTCGCCGGGCGCTGAACCCGACGCAAAGAGAATCAGTATAAGACGGAAACGCCGCTTTAGGCAGCATCGCTGCCGGACACTGATCAATGATTGCTGTCAAATGTGAGCGATTCACATCCATGTCATTGAACTGTCACCGACGCCCCTTAGCCTCGAGGCTATTTCAGGGACGTTGACATGCCACACGCCGAAGTTTCGCCTCAAACCCTGCCCAACCTGACTGCCGTGTTGTTCGGCCTGAGTGGTTGCCTGGTGGATTTCGGCGCTCGTACCCATCTGACCGGAAACCACTCGGCCCAACACGCCGAGGCCACACCGGGCGCCATCGATAGCCTCAACAGCCTGCAACGCCAGCAGATCCCCTGCGCCTGGCTCGATGAACTGGCCCCCGCCCTCAGCCGATCCCTGGCCAGCACCCTGCCGGCATGGATCAAACCTTGGCAACACGCCGAAACAATACAGCCGTGGCCGGCTCCCAACGCGTGCTGGCAAGCGCTGATGGCACTGAACGTCGAGCGACTGGAAGGTTGTGTGCTGGTCAGCGGCGAACCGCGCTTGCTGCAATCGGGGCTCAACGCCGGGCTTTGGACCATTGGCCTGGCGTCCTGCGGCTCGCTCTGCGGGCTGTCGCCCGAGCAATGGCAGGCATTGTCGCCACAGGAGCGAGACATCAAGCGCGGCAAGGCCACAATGCAACTGTTCGGCCTGGGCGTGCACTCGGTGATTGATCACCTGGGCGAACTCGACACCTGCCTGGCAGACATCAGCCTGCGCCGACTCAAGGGCGAAAAGCCCTGATTACCGCGCCACACCGATGAAGGCATGCAGGTTGACCCAGAGTGGATTAATCTTAGGAAAGCCATAGATCTTTGGCGCGTCGCCATGGTCTATGCCAGTGCCTATCGAGAAAAAGGAAGAACGCCATGCCTGCCCGCGAACTGCAAGAACAGCTCAATGCCCTGCGCGAGCAATTGGATCAGAATCCTCCGCTGTCCGAATCCGAGCGCGACAACCTGCACGAACTGATGCAACAGATCGAACTCAAGATTGAGCTCGAAACCAAGACACACGACGCCAGCCTCTCCGACGGCGTCAACCTTGCCGTCGAACGCTTCGAACTCGAACACCCCACCCTGGCCGGCACCCTGCGCAACATTGCCCAAGCCCTGGGCAACATGGGCATCTGACAATCCGTCAGACACAAAAAAAACCCGCTAGCGATAGCGGGTTTTTTTATTGCGACCTGAAATGCATGCCCCTGTGGGAGCGGGCTTGCTCGCGAAAGCGGTGTGTCAACCGACATCAATATTGACTGGCACTCCGCCTTCGCGAGCAAGCCCGCCCCCACAGGATCTGGTCACTGACGAACCAGGCGATGGTTAGGCAATTGCACCTCTTCAGTGCTGCGATACGGGTTGATATCCAGGCCACCGCGCCGTACATACCGCGCATACACCGTCAATTTCTCAGGTTTCAGCAAGCGTTGCAGATCAAGGAAAATGCGCTCCACGCACTGTTCGTGGAAGTCCGAATGCTGGCGGAAGCTGACGATGTACTCCAGCAGGCTGGCGTGATCGAGCGCCGCACCGCGGTACTCCACCGCCACACTCCCCCAGTCCGGCTGACGGGTGACCGGGCAGTTGGATTTGAGCAGATGGCTGTGCACGCTTTCTTCGACAATGCGCGACTCGTCGCAACGCAGCAGTTCCGGGCGAGGATGCTCGTAATTGCTGACGCTTATATCCAGCTCATCGATGCACACCCCTGGCAACGCCACGACGCCTTCGGCCTCGACGTCTTTCAAGCTGCGGATACGCACGCCAACCGGTTTGCCGGCAGCGGCCGACAGGTCTTTGACCAGCGTCGCTTCAAGGCTCGCAGTGTCGGTGAACGGCGTCTGGTTCAAGGAATTGAGGTACAGCTTGAACGACTTCGATTCGATGATGTTCGGGGAGTCCGCCGGGATGCTGAACTCGCCGATCGCCACCACCGGCTTGCCCGAGGGCAGCAGCCAGGACAGTTCAAAGCAATTCCAGAAATCCACGCCCTTGTACGGCAGGGTTTGAGCCGTCAGGCCCAGCTCCGCCCACTTCGCGGTGCGCGGGATCGGGAACAGCAGGGACGGCGTGTACGTGGCAATGTATTCGCTGGATTTGCCCAGCGGCGAATGTTCGGCTGCGGGATGCATGGCGGAAACCTGACTGAATAATCAGCGGATTCTATCAGCCTTTGCTCCCGCCTTTGAGTGCTTACTGACTGACTGTCAGCTTGCCGACCATGCCGGCCTGGTAATGACCGGGAATGTTGCAGGCAAATTCCAGTTGGGTGGCCTTGCTGAAGGTCCAGGTCAATTCCGCGGTTTTACCCGGTTCCACCAGCACACTGTTGGGGTCATCGTGCTTCATGCCATGCCCCATCGCCCCGTGATCCATGCCAGCCATGGCGCTGTGGTCCATGTCTTTCATGCCGGTTGGCGTCAGCATGCCGCTTTGTTGCATCTGCAGCATTTCCTGCTGGTGCCTGGCATGCATCGCCGCGTCGCCGAGGTTGAATTCGTGCAGCAACTGGCCTTTGTTCACCAGCACGAAGCGCACCGTTTCCCCAGCCTTGATTTCGATGGCCTTGGGGCTGAACGCAATGTCGCTCATCACCACCTCGACACTGCGGCTGGCCTTGTCCGCCGTGGCCGGCTGGCCGAAATCATAGGTATGTCCGGAGGCGGCCCACACCGGTGAACTCAAGGCCAATACACAGGCAGCCAGCAATACGGATCTGCGGAAAAACATCGTCGTACTCCAACAAAAAGGGGCTCACGCTGTGGAAAACTCTAAACTGACGTCGCTGCCCGTAACCTGACAGCCAGATTACAACTTTGTCAGGTTGGCCAGAACCCTCCTTGCCAACGGTATAAAGCAGCGTGCCATCTGACCCGAGTCGCCCATGAAACTGCTGATCGTCGAAGACCAACCGAAAACCGGCCACTACCTGCGCCAGGGCCTGGCCGAGGCCGGTTTCAACGTCGAGTGGGTAGCCGACGGCACCACCGGCCAGCAATTGGCGTTGAGCGGCGACTACGCGCTGCTGATTCTCGACGTGATGCTGTCCGGACGCGATGGCTGGCAGATCGTGCAAGCCGTGCGCGGCGCCGGCCTGGACACGCCGGTGCTGTTTCTGACCGCCAGGGATGCCGTGGAGGATCGCGTGCAAGGCCTGGAACTGGGTGGCGACGATTACCTGGTCAAGCCCTTTGCCTTTTCCGAACTGCTCGCCCGGGTGCGCAGCCTGTTGCGCCGCGGCAGTACGGCGCCCCAGGAAACCAGCCTGCAACTGGCCGATCTGCGCCTGGACCTGATCCGCCGTCGTGTCGAGCGCGGCGGCCAGCGCATCGACCTGACCGCCAAGGAGTTCGCCCTGCTGGAAATGCTGTTGCGCCGCCAAGGCGAAGTGCTGCCCAAATCGCTGATCGCATCCCAGGTCTGGGACATGAATTTCGACAGTGACACCAATGTCATCGAAGTCGCGATCCGCCGCCTGCGCCTGAAGGTCGACGACGATTTCCCCAGCAAACTGATCCACACCGTACGCGGCATGGGCTACGTCCTCGAAGAGCGCGGTGCCTGATGCGACGCCTTTCATTGAGCAGTCGCCTGGCCCTGTTGTTCGCCGCCTGCACCGCCGTGGTGTCACTGTTTGCCGGGTTGCTGTTCAGTGGTGCCAGCGAGGCGCACTTCATTGAGCTCGATCAGCAATTGCTGGAAGGCAAGTTGATCGGCCTGCGCCAGGCGCTGCACGACGTGCGATCCAGCGACAGCGAGATCAGACCGGACGAAGAATTGAGCCGCCAGGCCGATCTGTCGTTGCGAATCAGTGGCAGCGACGGCAAGCGCTGGTACGACAGCGCTGCCGATCTGCCGGACAAGCTCGCGCAGCAACCCGGTCTGTCGACAATCACCCACGCCGGTACCGATTACCGTGTACTCAATGCCCCGCTGTTTCCCGAAAAGCCCGACTCGCCGCAATTGACGCTGCTGCTGGACATCACCCATCACCAGCATTTTCTGCAACGCATGCAGCGCCTGATCTGGCTGACGGTCGGCCTGTCCGCCCTGGCCACCGCGTTGCTGGGGGCCTGGGCAGCCCGCAGCGGCTTGCGACCGCTGCGTCGCATGAGCAACGTGGCCAAAGGTGTTTCGGCGCAATCGCTCAACGCCCGCTTGCCCGAAGAAAGCATGCCACCGGAACTGGCGCAGCTTGCCCACCAGTTCAACGCCATGCTCGGGCGCCTGGACGATTCCTTTCAGCGACTGTCGGCGTTCTCCGCCGACATAGCCCATGAACTGCGCACGCCGCTGTCGAACCTGCTGACGCACACCCAGGTCACCCTCACCCGCCCGCGCCCCATCGAGGACTACCGCGAAGCGCTGCACAGCAATCTCGAGGAGTTGCAGTGGATGGCGCAGTTGGTCAACGACATGCTGTATCTGGCCAAGGCCGACCACGGCCTGCTGATGCCCAAGCGCGAACCGCTGCAGTTGGGGCACGAGGTGGATGTGTTGCTGGAGTTTTTTGCACCGCTGGCCGAGGACGCCCGGGTGACCATGAGCCGCGAAGGTGACGCCGGCATTGAGGGTGATCGCGGCATGTTGCGGCGGGCGCTGTCCAATTTGCTGGATAACGCGTTGCGGTTTACGCCTGCTGACGGTGAGATTCGGGTCAGAATATCCGAACATACCGCCGGCCTGCGCTTGAACATCGAAAATACAGGGGACGGGATAGATCCGGCATTGCTGCAGCGCCTGTTCGATCGCTTCTATCGCGCCGATCCGGCGCGGCAGGAAAGTAGCAGCGAGCATGCGGGGCTGGGTTTGGCGATTACCCAGTCCATCGTCCGGGCGCATGGCGGGCAGATTCGTTGCGAATCTAACCGGGGCTGGACCCGGTTTGTAATTGAGTTACCCAAAAAGAATTGAGGCCAGCCGTTCCGGCCTCATCGCTAGCAGGCTAGCTCCCACATTGAATCTGCGTCGCTCCCCTCCGTGGGAGCTAGCCTGCTAGCGATGGCGATCGAGAGTTTTACGAATACCGAAGCGCGTGAGCCGGCTCGATCTTCGCCGCACGCAACGCCGGGTACACCGTGGCCAGAAAGCTCAATACGAACCCCGCGGTACAGATCAACGCCACATCCCCGCCCTGCAACTCGGACGGCAGGTTGCTGACGAAATACACATCGGAACTGAAGATGTGCTGGCCGCTGACCCGCTCGATCCAGCCCACCAGCTCACTGACGTTCAAGGCGGCGATCACGCCGAGCACGCCACCGATCAGCGTACCGACAATCCCGATCACCGTGCCCTGCACCATGAAGATCATCATGATCTGCCGTGGCGTGGCGCCGATGGTGCGCAGGATCGCGATGTCCGCGCCCTTGTCGTTCACCACCATGATCAGCGTCGCGATGATGTTGAAAGCCGCCACGGCGACGATCATCAGCAACAACAGGCCGATCATGGTCTTTTCCATCTTCATCGCACTGAACAGGCTACCCTGGGTATGGGTCCAGTCGTCAGCCTTGTAGGCGGTGCCCAGCCCCGTGGCGATGGCACCCGACACCTGTGGCGCGGCGTACAGGTCCTTTACAGCCAGGCGCACGCTCTGTACCTGATTGGGCTCCCAGTGTTGCATCTGCGCCGCGTCGGCGACGTGGATCAGCGCCATCGAACCATCCAGCTCGGCGCCGACCTTGAACACACCCACCACGTTCAGGCGCTGCATGCGCGGGGTGATACCGCCCGGTGCGTTGCTGACCTCCGGAACGATCAGGGTGATCTTGTCACCGACATTCAGGCGAAAGCGCCGCGCCGTGATCTCGCCGATCACCACGCCGAACTCGCCGGGTTTCAAGTCTTCCATCCGGCCCTGGACGATGTGTTTGGCGACAATCGATACCTGGCCTTCGAGCGCCGGATCGACGCCGCTGACCTGGATAGGCTGCATCGTGCCCTTGTAGGAGAGCATGCCTTCCATCTCGGTGAACGGCACGGCGGCCGTCACTTCGGGATTTTTCATGGCCGCTGCGGCGACCGGCCGCCAGTCATCGATCGGATTGACGCCGACGATGGTCGCGTGGGGCACCATGCCGAGGATGCGCGAGCTCATTTCGCGCTGGAAGCCGTTCATCACCGACAACACCACGATCATCGCCAGCACGCCCAGGGCGAGGCCGATCATCGAGGTCATCGAGATGAAGGAGACGAAGCGATTGCGGCGCTTGGCGCGGGTATAGCGCGTGCCGATGAAGATCGATAACGGTCTGAACATTCGCTGGGGCACCGTATAAAAATAAATGACCCGACGTGCTTTCGGCGGCGTCGGGTTTCGATCAGTCAGATAGCCGTCAGGCGACCTTCCTGCAACTGCAGGACGCGGTCCATCTGGCGGGCCAGGTTCATGTCGTGGGTCACCACCAGGAACGCGGTGCGCATCGAGGTGCTGAGTTCCAGCATCAGGTCCTGAATGCCTTCGGCAGTGTGCGAGTCGAGGTTGCCGGTGGGTTCGTCGAGCATCACCAGGCCGGGCGTGTTCACCAGGGCGCGGGCAATGGCCACACGCTGGCGTTCGCCACCGGACAGTTCCGCCGGCTTGTGCTCCAGACGATGGCCCAGCCCCACCCGCTCCAGCAACGCCGTGGCACGCTGACGCGCCTCCGGAATCGCGGTCTTGCCGATCAGCAGCGGCATGCAGACGTTTTCCAGCGCGGTGAACTCGGGCAGCAAATGGTGGAACTGGTACACGAAGCCGAGGGCGCGGTTACGCAGCAGGCCGCGTTTCTTCTCGCTCAAGGCCGAGAGCTCTTCGCCGTCGAGCCACACGCTGCCCTGGGTCGGTGTATCGAGGCCGCCCAGCAGGTTGAGCAATGTACTTTTGCCCGATCCTGATTTACCGACAATCGCCACGCGCTCGCCCGGGTGCAGTTCCAGCTGCAAACCGGCCAACACTTCTACCGACTCCGGACCTTCCTCGTAGGATTTGCCCAGGTTGCGGCAGCTCAAGATTGCTTTTTCACTCATGCCCGACTCACTCATAACGTAGCGCCTCCGCAGGCTGGGTGCGCGCGGCACGCCAGGCTGGATACAGGGTGGCGAGGAAACTCAGGATCAACGCCGCGGAGCAGACCATGACCACGTCCTGGCTCTGCACCTGCGACGGCAGGTAATCGATGAAGTAAACGTCGGCGTTGAGGAACTTGTGACCGATCAGGCCCTCGAGGGCCGAGATCGCGGCGCTGACGTTCAGCGCGGCGAAGATTCCGACCACGGCGCCGATGGCCGTACCGACCACGCCGATCACCGTGCCCTGGACCATGAAGGTCCGCATGATCGTGCCCGGCGTGGCGCCCAGGGTGCGCAGGATGGCGATGTCGCTCTTCTTGTCGTTGACCACCATCACCAGCGTGGAAATGATGTTGAACGCGGCGACGGCGACGATCAGCAGCAACAGCAGGCCGATCATGGCTTTTTCCATGCGGATGGCCTGGTACAGGTTGCCGTGGGTGCGGGTCCAGTCGCGGGCGTAGTAATGATCCTCACCCAATTCCCGGGCAATGGTCCATGCGGTGCGCGGTGCCTGGAACAGGTCGTCGAATTTGAGACGGATGCCCTGGACCTGATCCGGCTTCCAGCGGTGCAGCCGCGCCAGATCCTGAAGATTGGTGATGCCCAGGTAGCCGTCGATCTCACCGGCGCCGACATGGAAGATGCCGACCACGGTGAAGCGTTTCATGCGCGGGAACATCCCGGCCGGGGTCACGGTGACTTCCGGTGCAACGAAGGTCAGCTTGTCGCCGATGGCCGCGCCGAGCTTGGCCGCCGCCTTGTCGCCGATGACGATGCCGAACTCGCCGGGCTTGAGGTCGTCGAGTTGGCCCTGCTGCATGAAGTTGTCGATGATCGAGACCTGGCGCTCCAGCGCCGGGTCGATGGCATTGAGCAGGACCTTGGACACCTTGCCGTTGTTGGTCAGCAAACCCTGCATTTGCGTAAATGGCGCGACGGCCGTCACCTGCGGGTTCTGCTTGACCTTGCTGGCCAGGCCTTGCCAATCGCTGATCGGCTCGCTGGACTCGATGGTCGCGTGGGGCACCATGCCCAGCACGCGGGTGCGCATCTCATGATCGAAGCCGTTCATCACCGACAGCACCACGATCATCACGACCACGCCAAGGGCGAGCCCGATCATCGAAGTCAGGGAAATGAATGACACAAAATGATTGCGACGCTTTGCACGGGTGTAACGCGTGCCGATAAATACGAAGAGAGGTCTGAACATGTCGGGGCTTGTTCGGAGGGAAAAGGAACGTCCTTGTGGCGGGGGTCGATAACCAGCTTTACACTCAGACCACCGCCGCTACCATGGGTTCGCCATGTCGACATTAGATGAAGAAGATCGCCGCGAATACTACCGTATCGAGGACACGATCGCACTGGAAATTCGGCCCCTGTCCGCTCCCGAAGCCGCAGGCCAGGAAGTGTTGCAGGATGCTTCCCCACTCTTCAACCTGCTCAGCGAATTGCACCTCAGTGAATTCGAGTCGCAGCACCTGTTGCGCCAGATCAGCGAGCGCGACCGCAACATCGCGGCCTTCCTCAAATCCCAGAACAAACGCATCGATCTGCTCAGTCAGGTGATCGCCATCACGGTGCTGGGGCAGATCGGCGAACTGCAGCCGGTGATCATCTCCGAGGGAGGCGTCGACTTTCAGCACCCTACGCCGATTGCCGTCAACGCGCGCCTGTCAGTCAAGCTGGTGCTGATGCCCCAGGCCCTTGGTCTGTTGCTGCGCGCGCGCGTCACCCACTGTGATCGCAAGGGCGAGGGTTACGACGTCGGCACCGAGTTCGAACACCTGACCGATGCCCAGCGCCAACTGCTGGCACGGCACATCTTGCAAAAGCAGGCCCAGGAACGACGCCAGGCCCGCGAACTACTCGAATCAGGCAATTAATTTAAGGAAGAACCGTGACCCTCATCTACGGCCACCGCGGCGCCAAGGGCGAAGCACCGGAAAACACCCTGACCAGTTTTCAGGAATGCCTCAAGCACGGCGTTCGCCGTTGCGAACTGGACCTGCACCTGTCCAAGGACGGCGAGCTGATGGTCATCCACGACCCGACGCTCAAGCGCACCACCGACCGGCGGGGCAAGGTCGTCGAGCACACCGCTGCCGAGCTGGTGACCTACGACGCGCGCAAGGGCGGGCCGGGCTGGATCAAGCCGTGCCCGATTCCGACGCTGGAAGAATTGTTTGAAAAATGCGATTTCGAGCACTGGCAACTGGAAGTCAAAAGCGCTTCGCGCACCCGTGCTGCGACCACCGTGCTGGCGATCCGTGAAATGGCCCAGCGCCATGGCCTGCTGGACAAGGTGACGATCACCTCGAGTACACGGGAAGTGTTGAAAGCCGCGCTGGATCTGGTGCCGGACGTATCGCGCGGATTGGTGGCCGAATACGCCTGGCTCGACCCGTTGAAGGTCGCTGCAAGCTATGGCTGCGAGATTCTGGCGCTGAACTGGACCCTGTGCACGCCGGAACGCCTGCAGAAGGCGCAGCGTCAGGGGCTGCATGTGTCGGTGTGGACCGTCAACGAGCCTGCGCTGATGCGCAGACTCGCCGACTTCGGCGTTGACAGCCTGATTACAGACTTTCCCGGTTTGGCCACTGCCACCCTCGAGAGTTGCTGAAATCGGTCTCCCCGGCCGGCTCAGGCCACCGGCCGGAGCCGCTCAAAAAAGCCGGTTGAGACCATCGTAGGCCGCTACCCGATAGGCTTCGGCCATGGTCGGGTAGTTGAACGTGGTGTTGACGAAGTACTTCAGGGTGTTGAGCTCGCCCGGCTGGTTCATGATCGCCTGGCCGATGTGCACGATCTCCGAGGCCTGGTAGCCGAAGCAGTGCACGCCCAGCACTTCCAGGGTTTCGCGGTGGAACAGGATCTTCAGCATGCCTTGCGGCTCGCCGGCGATCTGTGCGCGGGCCATGCTCTTGAAAAAGGCCTTGCCCACTTCGTACGGCACCTTGGCCTGGGTCAGTTCCTGCTCGTTCTTGCCGATCGAGCTGATCTCCGGAATGGTGTAGATCCCGGTCGGTACATCATTAACGAAACGCCAGCTGCCGTTATCGACGATGCTGCCAGCGGCCGAACGGCCCTGGTCATGGGCGGCACTGGCCAGGCTCGGCCAGCCGATCACGTCGCCGGCGCCGTAGATGTTCTGGATGCCGGTGCGGTAAGCCTCGTCGACTTCGATCTGGCCACGGCTGTTGACCTTGACGCCGATGTTTTCCAGACCCAACTGATCGGTGTTGCCGGTGCGGCCGTTGCACCAGAGCAAGGCATCGGCCTTGATCTTCTTGCCGGACTTGAGGTGCAGGATCACGCCGTTGTCCACGCCTTCGACGCGGTCGTACTCTTCGTTGTGGCGAACGGTGATGTTGTTGTTGCTGAAGTGATAGCTCAACGCCTGGGAGATTTCCGAGTCAAGGAAGCTCAGCAACTGACCACGGTTATCCACCAGCTCCACCAAAACTCCCAGACCACTGAAGATCGAAGCGTATTCGCAACCGATCACGCCTGCGCCGTAAACGATGAGTTTGCGCGGGGTGTGGCCAAGGCTGAGGATCGTGTCGCTATCGTAGATACGCGGGTGGTGGAAATCGATATCGGCCGGGCGATACGGACGCGAGCCAGTGGCGATGATGATGTGCTTGGCCACCAGTTTCTCGACCACACCGTTGGCGCAGACCACTTCGATGGTTTGCTCGTCGGCGAAGCTGCCGGTGCCGAAGAACACGTCGACGCGGTTACGGGCGTAGTAGCCGGTGCGCGATGCGACTTGTTTGGAGATGACTTTCTCGGCGCTTTTGAGCACGTCCGGGAACGAGAACCAGCGCGGCTCACCAATGGCCCGGAACATCGGGTTGGTATTGAACTGCATGATCTGCCGGACTGAGTGACGCAGGGCCTTGGACGGGATGGTACCCAAGTGGGTGCAGTTGCCGCCGACCTGACGACGGCTATCGACCATCGCCACCTTGCGCCCTGCCTTGGCGGCGTTCATTGCCGCGCCTTCTCCCGCCGGGCCGGAACCCAACACCACCACGTCGTAGTTGTAGACAGCCATGCGTACTCCTCAGAACAGGCCGCGGCACCCTCGGCACCTGCGGCTAAATCACGCCCATCTGTGGCGTGAAGGAACAATTTGGGGTCAGTGCAGAACCCGGACACAGTCTATAGAAGCGTCAACGCCGCGCACATTAACCCTTGGTCGCGTCGTAGGCTAGTTTTGCCTGCACTACAACGCCAGTCTTCAATGCTCGAATCGCCGCAATCATTCGGCTTTTCCAGCGCCGAGGCGCTCAAAAGCCTGACTGGTGCGTGTGACGAAACCTGTATCGGCACGAATCACAAAAAATGCTGCGATATCGTGCTTTTGCGCATAATCCCAGCCACGCTCGGGGCCGAGAATCAGCAACAGCGTCGATAAGCCATCGGCCATCATCGCCGAAGGATGAATCACCGTGACCGACGCCAGCGCATGAGCGACCGGCGCGCCGGTGCGGGCATCGAAAGTATGGGAATAACGCTGACCACCCTGTTCGAAATAATTGCGGTAGTCGCCGGAGGTGGACAGGCCGTAACCGTCGATGGTGACGATGCGTTCGGCCACCTGTCGGTCGTCACGGGGCTCTTCCAGGGCGATGCGCCAGGGTGAACCATCGAGTTTGCTGCCGGCTGCCTTGAGTTCCCCGGTCGCCTCGGCGAGGTAGTTGTGGATGCCCAGCGCTTCGAGCCTTGCGGCGATCAAATCGACCGCGTAGCCCGCCGCGATGCTGTTGAAATCGACTTCGACGGCGGCATCCTTGCACAGCTGATTACCCTCGATGCGCAGATGGCCGTGCCCGACTCGCTGCCGTACTTCGGCAAGCGCTACGGCGCTGGGGACTTTTTCGTCGCGGGCCTGGGGACCGAACCCCCAAAGATTGAGCAGCGGCTCCACCGTCAAATCGTAGGAGCCATCGCTTTGCTCCGACAATTGCTCGCCGACGCGGACCAGTTCCAGGACCGACGGCGGCATTGCCTGACAGCGGTTGGCCGGCAACTGGTTGAAGCGTTCGATATCGGAGTCGCTGCGATAGGTGGAGAGTTGCCGGTCGACTTCAGCGAGGATCGTTTCCACCTCGACCTGGACTCCTGCCGCCGCCGGCAATCCGGCCTGGCGCACATATTTGATCGAATACGTACTGCCCATGGTCGGGCCGGTGATGTTCTCCAACGAATCGCCGTTGCCGCAGGCGGACAATAGGGTGATCAAACTCATTAGACCGAACCGCAGCAACTTCAACAAATCCGGCATCCCCTGACACACCGACAAGACCCGCCATTATGCGATAGAACGGTGGGAGCGGGCTTGCTCGCGAAAGCGGCGTGTCAGGCAATCTCATATTGACTGACACGCCGCTTTCGCGAGCAAGCCCGCTCCCGCATTGGATCTGCCGGTACTAATTCCTTCCAGACACCAACCAAGGCCGGTTAATGGCCAGATCGTTTAAGCAGCAAGCTAATTAATTGTTGCCTATCCATCCCCTCAGTCATATTGTTTCGAAGTGTTGCAACGGAACGCCAAGTTCCCGGCGACAGGGAGAGATGCTTCTGAATCAGGGATTTCCGACCAGTCAGCCAAAAGCGAGTACGTCCAAATGTCCTCTGAAACGGGCAAAGGCAAGGCGATTTTTCGCGTTGTCAGCGGTAATTTCCTCGAGATGTTCGACTTCATGGTCTACGGCTTTTACGCCACGGCCATCGCCAAAACCTTCTTCCCTGCCGATAGCGCGTTCGCCTCGTTGATGTTGTCGCTGGCGACCTTCGGCGCCGGTTTCCTGATGCGTCCCTTGGGGGCAATTTTCCTCGGGGCCTATATCGATCGCCACGGCCGCCGACAGGGGCTCATCATCACCCTGGCCCTGATGGCTGCCGGTACGGTGTTGATTGCCTGCGTGCCCGGTTACGCCACCCTCGGCGTCGCCGCACCGCTGATCGTCCTGTTCGGTCGCTTACTGCAAGGCTTCTCGGCGGGTGTGGAGCTCGGTGGCGTGTCGGTGTACCTGGCGGAAATTTCCACGCCGGGTCGTAAAGGCTTCTTCGTCAGCTGGCAGTCCGCCAGTCAGCAGGCCGCCGTGGTGTTCGCCGGGTTGCTGGGGGTCGGTTTGAACCACTGGCTGAGCCCTGAGCAAATGGGCGATTGGGGTTGGCGCGTGCCGTTCCTGATCGGCTGCATGATCGTGCCGGTCATCTTCGTGATTCGTCGCTCCCTGGAGGAAACGCCGGAGTTCCAGGCGCGCAAACACCGCCCTACCCTGCGCGATATCGTCCGTTCGATCAGTCAGAATTTCGGCCTCGTCATTGCCGGCATGGCACTGGTGGTGATGACCACCGTGTCGTTCTACCTGATCACCGCTTATACCCCGACCTTCGGCAAGGCCGAGTTGCATTTGTCGGACATGGATGCGTTGCTGGTCACGGTATGCATCGGTCTGTCGAACTTCTTCTGGCTGCCAGTGATGGGTTCGGTTTCCGACAAAATCGGGCGCAAACCCCTACTACTGGCCGCGACCATTCTGGCGATCCTCACCGCCTACCCGGCGCTGTCATGGTTGGTGGCCAACCCAAGTTTCAGCCATTTGCTGCTCGTCGAGTTGTGGTTGTCGTTCCTCTATGGCTCGTACAACGGCGCCATGGTGGTGGCCCTGACCGAGATCATGCCAGTGGAAGTGCGTACCACCGGATTCTCACTGGCCTATAGCCTGGCGACAGCGACGTTTGGCGGTTTCACGCCGGCAGCCTGCACCTACCTGATCCATGTGCTGGATAACAAAGCGGCACCGGGCATCTGGCTGAGCGCGGCGGCGGTGCTGGGTTTGATTGCGACGCTGGTGCTGTTCCGGGGTAACCGCCATGAACTGCGCACAGCGCAAGCCGCGGTGGTTCGCGGCGCCTGATAGGCCGCCATCGCGGGCAAGCCCGGATAAAACACCCGCACAAAAAAAACGCCCCGACCAAGGTCGGGGCGTTTTCATGAGCGGCTGAAGCTTAGCGCGGGAATGCTGGCGGGTTTACACCGGCCATGTCTTCCATCACGCGAACCACCTGGCAGCTGTAACCGAATTCGTTGTCGTACCAGACGTACAGAACAACGCGGTTATCCTGGGTGATGGTTGCCTCGGCATCCACCACGCCAGCGTGACGCGAACCTACGAAGTCAGTGGAAACCACTTCCTGGGAGCTGACGTAGTCGATCTGCTTGTGCAGATCCGAGTGCATGGCCATCTGGCGCAGGTACTCGTTGATTTCGTCGCGGGTGGTGGCCTTTTCCAGGTTCAGGTTCAGGATGGCCATCGACACGTTCGGCGTAGGAACGCGGATCGCGTTACCGGTCAGCTTGCCCTTGAGCACTGGCAGCGCCTTGGCGGCTGCAGTGGCGGCACCGGTCTCGGTGATCACCATGTTCAGTGGTGCGGCGCGGCCACGACGGCTGCCCTTGTGGAAGTTGTCGATCAGGTTCTGGTCGTTGGTGAACGAGTGAACGGTTTCGACGTGGCCGTTGACGATGCCGAACTTGTCGTTGACTGCCTTGAGCACCGGCACGATGGCGTTGGTGGTGCAGGAAGCCGCCGAGATGATCTTGTCGTCGGCGGTGATTTCGCCGTGATTGATGCCGTGAACGATGTTCTTCAGCGCGCCCTTGCCAGGTGCAGTGAGGATCACGCGGGCAGCGCCCGGGCAGGCCAGGTGCTGGCCCAGACCGTCGGCGTCACGCCATACACCGGTGTTGTCGACGATCAGCGCGTTTTCGATGCCGTACTGGGTGTAGTCGACTTCGGCCGGGCTCTTGGCGTAGATCACCTGGATCAGGTTGCCGTTTGCGGTGATGGTGTTGTTGGCTTCATCGATGGTGATGGTGCCATCGAACGGGCCATGAACCGAGTCGCGACGCAGGAGGCTGGCACGCTTGACCAGGTCGTTCTCGGCGCCTTTGCGCACGACGATGGCGCGCAGACGCAGGCCGTCGCCACCACCGGTTTTCTCGATCAGGATGCGCGCCAGCAGACGGCCGATACGACCGAAGCCGTAGAGGACAACGTCGGTGCCTTTGCGGGCGGAAGCGTTCTGCTGACCAACGACATCGGCCAGTTCTTCACGGACGAACTGCTCGGCAGTGCGGCCATTGCCTTCGGCCTTGAATTTGGCCGCCAGCTTGCCCAGGTCCACCGAAGCGGCGCCGAGCTTGAGCTCGCTCATCGCCTTGAGTAGCGGGAATGTTTCGTGGACGGACAGTTCGCTGTCGTCGGACTGACGGTGACGAGCAAAGCGGTGAGCTTTGAGAATCGCAATGACTGAACGATTGATCAGGCTGCGGCCATAGATCGAGCTCACCACGTTGTTATTGCGGTAGAGCTGACCGATAAGCGGAATCATCGCTTCTGCGAGTGCTTCACGGTCGATCCATTCACCAAGACACTGGTCGGGCTTCTGAGTCACGGGAACCTTCCACATGTAGGGGCAGAAAAAAGGGGCTACATTATGCCGCCGAGTGCCCCACGTAGCAATGCGCGCTTGTCGTACTCCCCGTAACAAATTTCTCTCCAAAAAAATTACGCTGCGCTGAAGCCCAGTAAAACCGGGGCTTCCAGCATCGTCAATTTTTTGAGTAACGCGCGCACTTGTCCGTAACCATCCGTAACACCGGTTGGTTTTGCCACTACATAATCAGCAAATTTCGGTAAAAAATCGCAGGATTTTGTCTTTACCACTACATTTCGCTCAAGCCGCGTAATAGACACATCTGCAACTGACAGCCGGCACCCGAGACCGTTACAATTACCGACTTTGTCGCAACGCTTGGAGCTCAACCTTCCGTGCCCGTTCTGCGTCTACCGCATCTCCCTGCCGCGGCAGGTAAACAGCATTGGGGCAACCTGCCCGGTGCTTCCCTGAGCCTGGCCATCGCCGAGGCTGCCAGCGCTGCCAAGCGCTTTACCCTGCTGCTGACCGCCGACAGCCAAAGTGCCGAACGGCTGGAACAGGAGCTGAGTTTCTTCGCCCCGGAATTGCCCGTACTGCATTTCCCCGACTGGGAAACCCTGCCCTACGATCTGTTCTCGCCGCACCAGGACATCATTTCCCAGCGCATCTCCGCGCTGTATCGCTTGCCGGAGCTAAGTCACGGTGTGCTGGTGGTGCCGATCACCACCGCCCTGCACCGCCTGGCACCGACCAGGTTCCTGCTCGGCAGCAGCCTGGTGCTCGATGTCGGCCAGAAGCTCGATGTCGAGCAAATGCGCACTCGCCTGGAGGCCACCGGTTATCGCTACGTCGACACCGTGTACGAGCATGGTGAATTCACCGTGCGCGGCTCGCTGATCGACCTGTTCCCGATGGGCAGCAAGCTGCCGTATCGCATCGACCTGTTCGACGACGAAATCGAAACCCTGCGCACCTTCGATCCGGAGAACCAGCGCTCCATCGACAAGGTCGACTCGGTCAAGCTGCTGCCGGCGAAGGAATTCCCCCTGCAAAAGGAAGCCGTGACCCGTTTCAAGGCGCGGTTCCGCGAGCGCTTCGACGTCGACTTCCGCCGCTGCCCGATCTTCCAGGACCTGAGCAGCGGAATCACCCCGGCCGGCATCGAGTACTACCTGCCGCTGTTCTTCGAGGAAACCTCGACACTGTTCGATTACCTGCCCCAGGACACCCAGGTGTTCTCGCTGCCGGGCATCGAGCAGGCGGCGGAAAACTTCTGTAACGACGTGCGCAATCGCTATGAAGAACGTCGCGTCGATCCGTCCCGTCCTTTATTGCCCCCCGCCGAATTGTTCCTGCCCGTGGAAGACTGCTTCGCACGCCTGAAGAACTGGCCGCGAGTCGTCGCCAGCCAACAGGACGTGGAAGCCGGCAGCGGTCGCGAGCGCTTCCCGGCGCGGGAACTGCCGAACCTGGCCATTGAAGCCAAGGCCACCCAACCGCTGGCGGCGCTCTCGGATTTCCTCGACCAGTTCCCGGGGCGCGTGTTGTTCACCGCCGAATCCGCGGGCCGGCGCGAAGTGCTGCTGGAACTGCTCGAACGCCTGAAACTGCGGCCGAAGACCGTCGACAGCTGGCCCGACTTTGTCGCTGGCAAAGACCGTCTGGCGATCACCATCGCACCACTGGATGAATGCTTGCTGCTGGACGATCCGGCCCTGGCCCTGGTGGCCGAAAGCCCGCTGTTCGGCCAGCGCGTGATGCAACGCCGTCGCCGCGAGAAACGCGCCGATGCCAACAACGACGCGGTGATAAAGAACCTCACCGAGCTGCGTGAAGGCGCGCCGGTGGTGCACATCGACCACGGTGTCGGCCGTTACCTGGGCCTGGCGACGCTGGAAATCGACAACCAGGCCGCCGAGTTTCTCGCCCTGGAATACGCCGAGGGCGCCAAGCTCTACGTGCCGGTGGCCAACCTGCACCTGATCGCCCGCTACACCGGCAGCGACGATGCCTTGGCCCCGCTGCATCGCCTGGGCTCCGAGACCTGGCAGAAAGCCAAGCGCAAGGCCGCCGAACAAGTGCGCGACGTGGCCGCGGAATTGCTCGACATTTATGCCCGTCGCGCGGCCCGCGAAGGTTATGCCTTCGCCGACCCGAAAGCCGACTACGCCACCTTCAGCGCCGGTTTCCCGTTCGAAGAAACGCCCGACCAGCAAACCACCATCGAAGCCGTGCGCGAAGACATGCTCGCGCCCAAGCCGATGGATCGCCTGGTCTGCGGCGACGTGGGCTTCGGCAAGACCGAAGTGGCCATGCGTGCGGCCTTCATCGCCGTGCACGGCGGCAAGCAGGTGGCGATTCTGGTGCCCACCACTCTGCTGGCCCAGCAACACTACAACAGCTTCCGCGACCGCTTCGCCGACTGGCCGGTGACCGTGGAAGTGATGAGCCGCTTCAAGTCGACCAAGGAAGTCAACGCTGCGGTCGCGGATCTGGCCGAAGGCAAGATCGACATCGTCATCGGCACCCACAAGCTGCTGCAGGACGATGTGAAAATCAAAAACCTGGGTCTGGTGATCATCGACGAAGAGCACCGCTTCGGTGTGCGCCAGAAAGAACAGCTCAAGGCCCTGCGCAGTGAAGTCGACATCCTCACGCTGACCGCCACGCCGATTCCGCGCACGCTGAACATGGCAGTGTCGGGCATGCGCGACCTGTCGATCATCGCCACGCCGCCCGCGCGTCGCCTGTCGGTACGCACCTTCGTCATGGAGCAGAACAAGAGCACGGTCAAGGAAGCCCTGCTGCGTGAGTTGCTGCGTGGCGGCCAGGTCTACTACCTGCACAACGATGTGAAGACCATCGAGAAATGCGCCGCCGACCTCGCCGAACTGGTGCCGGAAGCGCGGATCGGCATCGGCCACGGACAGATGCGCGAGCGCGAGCTCGAACAGGTGATGAGCGACTTCTATCACAAGCGTTTCAACGTGCTGATCGCCTCGACCATCATCGAGACCGGCATCGACGTGCCGAGCGCCAACACTATCATCATCGAGCGCGCCGACAAGTTCGGCCTGGCGCAGCTGCACCAGTTGCGCGGCCGCGTCGGGCGCAGTCACCACCAGGCTTATGCCTACCTGTTGACGCCGCCGCGCCAGCAAATCACCGCAGACGCGGAAAAGCGTCTGGAAGCGATCGCCAATACCCAGGACCTCGGCGCAGGCTTCGTGCTCGCCACCAACGACCTGGAAATCCGCGGCGCCGGCGAATTGCTGGGCGACGGTCAAAGCGGCCAGATCCAGGCTGTCGGGTTCACGCTGTACATGGAAATGCTCGAACGCGCCGTGAAGTCGATCCGCAAGGGCGAACAGCCAAACCTCGACCAACCCTTGGGCGGCGGTCCGGAAGTCAACCTGCGCGTTCCGGCGCTGATTCCCGAAGATTACCTGCCGGACGTTCACGCACGGCTGATCCTCTACAAGCGCATCGCGTCGGCCACCGACGAGGAAGGCTTGAAGGATCTGCAGGTGGAAATGATCGACCGTTTCGGCCTGCTGCCGGAACCGACCAAGAACCTGATGCGCATCACCGCCCTGAAATTGCAGGCCGAATTGCTGGGCATCAAGAAGGTCGATGGCGGTCCGCAAGGCGGTCGCGTGGAGTTCGCGACGCAAACCCCGGTCGACCCGCTGACCCTGATCAAACTGATCCAGAGCCAGCCCAAACGTTACAAATTCGAAGGCGCCACGATATTCAAGTTCATGGTCCCGATGGAGCGCCCGGAAGAGCGCTTTAATACAGTAGAGGCGCTGTTCGAGCGCCTCATCCCGAAAACTGCTTGAAGGACGCCGCATGCGCCTGTTTCGCTCATTGACCCTGTTGCTGGCCTTGGTCACCCCATCAGTCTTTGCTGATGACCTGTATCAGATTGAAATGATTCTGGTGCGGCAGAATGCCGTGCCGGCAATTGTCAGCCGGGCAGCGCCGGAAGACTGGGCTGCTGGCGCCCAGCACATCAGCCCTGACAGCCTGCGCACACCAAGCCTCAACGGCGAAGTGGAAAAGCTCACCGCCAGCAATGAATACACCGTGTTGCTGCACAAGGCCTGGCAGCAGAACCTTGGCGAGCAAGCCACCAAAATCGCGATCAGCGACGGCAAGGAGCAATTCGGCCAATTCCCCATCGAGGGCACGTTGAGCATGAAACTGGGGCGCTTCACCGACGTGGACGCCGACTTCTGGGTCAACCAGATCAATGAGGATGGCCTGGTCACCGCCAGCGAGCGCCTGAAGACCGAAAGCCATACCAAAAACGGGCAGTTGAACTTCCTCGATGCCGGCCACCTCGGTATGTTGATCAAGATCACCTCGCTGACCGCCCCTGCGCCTCGGCCAGTCCCCGAAGAAATTCCGGACTGATTGAATCCTTATGTCCGCGACCCTGAGCAAACCCCTGGCACCCTCCTGGGTCAGCCGATTCAAGGAACAGAGCCTGGAACGCGGGCGGCGCTACGCACTGGAAAACCGCGTCAGGATCGTCGAAGTCGGCGATGCAACCATCGTCGCCGCGTGCGAAGGCTCTGGCGGTAACGTTTACCGTCAGACCATTCGCCTGCGAGAGTCGGCCAAAGGCACTTTGCTGATGATCGATGCCACCTGCTCCTGCCCGGTACACAGCAACTGCAAGCATTGCGCAGCCGTCTTGTTGCAAGTGCAGGAGACCCTCGACTACCCCGCCGCCGCCAAAGACGCCGAACTGCTGGAAAAACTCCAGGCCGTGCTGGAAAACCGCAGCCCGAAGGCGCCACCGCAAGTCATGGTGGACAATGTGCAACCGGTGCCGCGCCTGTGGCTGGCGAGCATCGAGTTCAGTGCGTTCGAACCGCGCAACGGACGCATGCAACGATACATACAGCACCGTGCGGCGCTGTCCTTCAGCTATCTGGACGAATACGTTTCAGGACAGAAAAATTCCGACATCCTGATTCGCCAGGAAACACAGACACTGCGGATAAAACGTCACCCGGAAGTGGAACAGTCCTACAGGGAACAGCTGCGAATCCTCGGTTTCAAGATCGCCACCCGGCAAAGCAAGGCGTTGCCCGAAAGCGCCGGCGAACTGTTCGAAATGGTCAATGACAGTGCCTGGCTGACCTTCACCTTGAATGAACTGCCAAAGCTGCGCAGCCAGGGTTGGGAGTTGCAGATCAACGAGGACTTCGGCTTCGACCTGACTGCCGTGGACGACTGGTACGCCACGGTCGAGCAGGCGCCGGAACGCGACTGGTTTGATCTGGAGCTGGGGATCATCGTCAACGGCGAGCGCCTGAGCCTGCTGCCGATTCTGCTGAACCTGATGCGCTCGCACACCGAGATCCTAAACCCCGAGCGCCTGGCCCGCCGTCGCGACGACGAACTGATCCTGGTGAACATTCCCAATCGCCCGAACTCCGAGCACGGTCCGCTGCAAGTCGCCCTGCCCTTCGGCCGCCTGAAGCCGGTACTGGCGACACTCGGCGAGTTCTATCTGCAAGAGCCCGGCGAAACCACACTGCGCTTGAGCAAGGCTGACGCTACCCGCCTGAACCCGCTGGAAGATCTGCCACTGCTCTGGGAAGGCGGCGAGCAGATCCGTACCTTTGCCCAGCGACTGCGCGACATCAAGGACTACACCGCCACCGTGCCGGAAGGCTTGAACGCGACACTGCGCCCCTATCAGCTGGAAGGTTTGAGCTGGATGCAGTCGCTGCGGCAGCTGGAGGTGGGCGGGATTCTCGCGGACGACATGGGCCTGGGTAAAACCCTGCAGACCCTGGCGCACGTTCTGACAGAAAAGAACGCCGGGCGCCTCGACCGGCCGTGCATGGTGGTGATGCCCACCAGCCTGATTCCCAACTGGCTCGACGAAGCGGCGCACTTCACCCCGCAACTCAAAGTGCTGGCGCTGTACGGCGCCAGTCGCAAAAAGCACTTCGAGCACCTGGCCGACTACGACCTGATCCTGACCACCTACGCGTTGCTGCCCAAGGATGTCGAGCGCCTGGCTGCACAGCCGCTGCACGTGCTGGTGCTGGACGAGGCGCAGTACATCAAGAACCCCAACAGCAAGGCCGCCCAGGCCGCCCGCGAGCTGAATGCCCGCCAGCGCCTGTGCCTGAGTGGCACGCCGCTGGAGAATCACCTGGGAGAGTTGTGGTCGCTGTTCCACTTCCTGCTGCCGGGCTGGCTCGGCGACGTGAAAAGCTTCAACCGCGATTACCGGGTGCCGATTGAAAAGCGCACCAGCGAGGTAAGACTTCAGCACCTCAACGGTCGGATCAAACCCTTCCTGCTGCGTCGGACCAAAGAGCAGGTGGCCACCGAGCTGCCGCCGAAAACCGAAATCATTCATTGGGTCGAACTCAACGAAGCCCAGCGCGACGTGTACGAAACCATGCGCCTGGCCATGGACAAGAAAGTCCGCGACGAGATCACCCGCAAAGGCGTGGCCCGCAGCCAGATCATCATCCTCGAGGCGCTGCTGAAACTGCGTCAGGTGTGCTGCGATTTGCGCCTGGTCAACGATGCTGCCCTGCCCGCTCGCGGCAGCACCTCAGGCAAGCTCGACAGCCTGATGGAAATGCTCGAAGAGTTGTTTGAAGAAGGCCGGCGCATCCTGCTGTTCTCGCAGTTCACCTCAATGTTGTCGCTGATCGAGGACGAACTGAACAAACGCGGCGTCGCCTACGCACTGCTCACCGGGCAGACCCGCGACCGCCGCACGCCGGTGAAGGATTTCCAGAGCGGCAAACGTCAGATTTTTCTGATCAGCCTGAAGGCCGGTGGCGTCGGCCTCAACCTGACCGAAGCCGATACCGTGATTCACTACGACCCGTGGTGGAACCCGGCGACGGAAAACCAGGCAACCGATCGCGCGTATCGCATCGGCCAGGAGAAACCGGTGTTCGTCTACAAGCTGATCGCCCGGGGTACGGTGGAAGAGAAGATTCAGCATCTGCAGAAAGAAAAGTCTGACTTGGCGGCTGGGGTGCTGGATGGACGTCAGGCGGGGGACTGGAAGCTGCAGAATGATGATATCGAGGCGTTGTTTGCGCCGTTGCCGGACAAGCTGGAGAAGCGTTGAGCCTGGTGGGTCCCTGTCAAAGCGCTTTCGCGAGCAAGCCCGCTCCCACAGGTCTTGAGTCGATTTGCAACATTGGTGCTCGACTCGAAGCCTGTAGGAGCGAGGCTTGCCCGCGATGAAGTCCACTCGGGCTTGAGCCGAACTCAGCCCATGAGCACCCGCGCCAGCGTCGATTTCACCTTGCCCATGCCGTCGTGCAACGCCTGCTCGATCTCGGCCATGGTAATCACCGCCGTCGACTTGCCTGCCGCCGGGTTCACCACCAGCGCCAGACAGGCGTAATCCAGTTCCAGCTCACGGGCCAGTGCCGCTTCGGGCATGCCGGTCATGCCGACGATATCGCAACCGTCACGCTCCAGGCGGGCGATTTCAGCCACGGTTTCCAGGCGTGGCCCCTGGGTGCAGGCATACACGCCTTGGCTGCTGTAACCCACACCTTCAGCGGCCAGTGCCGCGATCAGTTGCTGACGCAGTGGCTCGCTGTACGGGTAACTGAAATCGATGTGGGTGACCTGATCCAGGTCGTCAGCGAAATAAGTGTGCTCGCGGCCACTGGTGTAGTCGATCAATTGATGCGGCACGCAGAAATGCCCGGTGCCCATCGCGGCGTGAATCCCGCCTACGGCGTTGACTGCCAGAATCGCCTCAGCCCCAGCCTGCTTCAACGCCCAGAGGTTGGCACGGTAGTTCACCTGGTGCGGCGGGAAACGGTGCGGATGGCCGTGACGGGCAAGGAACAGCACTTCCTTGCCGGCGTATTCGCCAATCTGCACGTCGGCCGAAGGCGCGCCGTAGGGGGTGTCGACCGCCAGTGACTGACGGATGCTCAGGCCTTCGAGCTGAGTCAGGCCGGTACCACCGATAATCGCGTAAACCGTCATAACGAACTGTCCTTAATCAATCAATTGAGCGTCTTTGAGCGCGCCAAGGGCAGCCAGCCAGCGCGGGTCTTGACGGTATTCGGTGCTGGCAAACGACTGGCCGCGCATCCGTGCGATGCGTGCCGATGGCTTGACCTTCAACCGCTGGGCGGCGCTCAGGGCCAGTTCGGCGGCCCCACGGTCGTTGCACACCAGGCCCATGTCGCAACCGGCTGTGAGCGCGGCCTCAATGCGACTGGCGGCGTCGCCCACTACATGCGCGCCGGCCATGGACAGGTCATCGCTGAAAATCACCCCGTCGAATTGCAACTCGCTGCGCAGAATGTCCTGCAGCCAGCGACGGGAGAACCCGGCGGGCTGGGTATCGACTTGCGGGTAGATCACATGAGCCGGCATGACGGCGGCCAGTTGCTTGCTCAATTTGGCGAAAGGCACCAAATCGTTGACGCGGATTTCGTCCAGGCTACGTTCATCGTTCGGGATTGCCACGTGGGAATCCGCCTCGGCCCAGCCGTGACCGGGGAAATGCTTGCCGGTCGCCGCCATGCCAGCGCTGTTCATGCCACGGATGAATGCACCGGCCAACAGCGCGGCACGTTCGGGATCGCCTTCAAAGGAGCGGGTCCCCACCACAGCGCTGCGCTGGTAGTCGAGGTCCAGCACCGGGGCAAAACTCAGGTCCAGACCGACAGCCAGCACTTCGGTGGCCATGATCCAGCCACATTGCTCGGCCAGGTACTCGGCATTTTGATTGTCGGCAATGGCGCGCATGGCCGGCAGGCGCACGAAACCCTGGCGCAGGCGCTGAACCCGCCCACCTTCCTGGTCCACCGCCAGCAGAAGATCGGGGCGAATGGCACGAATCGCCGCGCTCAACTCGCGGACCTGGCGCGGGTGCTCGATATTGCGGGCAAAAATGATCAGACCGCCCACTTCGGGTTGGCGCAACAATTGGCGATCTTCGGCCGTCAGCCAGGTACCGGCGACGTCCACCATCAACGAGCCTTGCAGGCCAGCAGTCATAGGGATTCCTTTATAGCGATGAATCCGGCCCACAAGGATTCGCCACCGCAGGCAGTGCCCGGCAGGTCGGAGATATCAATGGGAAACGAATTCAGAACGAGAGTCGGCATGGGCGGCTAGCTTAACGGATGTCAGCTGCCGCGCCCACCCGTGTGCGGTCAAACCTTGGCGGCGACCGGTGTCGACTTGCTGCGCGGACGCAATTGCGCCGCCGCCATGGCCGTGTCGGTGACACCGGACTCGGCACGCATGCCAGCGGCGAGGAAAGGCACCATCAGACGCATGACCTGTTCGATCGAGGTGTTTACCCCGAAGTCGGTTTCGGCAATCGCCCGTAAGGCCTTGATCCCGGACATGCTGAACGCCGCGGCGCCAAGCATGAAGTGCACGCGCCAGAACAGCTCGATCGGAGGAATGCGCGGTGCGGCTTCGTTGACCAGCATCATGTAGCGGCGGAACACCTTGCCGTACATGTCTTCGAGATAACGACGCAGGTGTCCCTGGCTCTGACTGAAGGCCAGGCCAAGCAAACGCATGAAGATGGACAGGTCGTTGCCGCTGCGGGGCTGAACCACCAAGGCCTGTTCGACGAGGATTTCCAGCAGTTCCTCGAGGCTTGGCTTGACTTCGGGCTTGGCCTGGCGCCGCTCCAGCTCTTTATCGAGGCTGATGCAGAACGGACCGAGAAAACGCGAAAACACCGCTTGGATCAACGCCTTCTTCGATCCGAAGTGATAGTTCACCGCTGCCAGGTTGACACCGGCCTTGCTGGTGATCAGACGCAACGAGGTTTCGGCGAAACCTTTTTCCGCGAACAGCTGCTCGGCAGCATCGAGAATGCGTTCAACGGTTTCCGACTGGGCCATGGCTACTCCGCCTGACAAACACTTGTTTGAAACATACGTTTCAGCCTGTGCCTTGTCAAGTCTGGCGGTTCGTTTCGGGAATGGTCGGTCAGACATTTAACCACACAACCGCAAAGCTTCAATCAGCGCGCTGATTGACCGTCCGGCGGGCAGCAAAAAAACGGGCATTGCCAAGACCGTTTCACTGTATATAATCCCAGTCACTGTATAAAAAAACAGAGCGATCAATATGCTAAAGCTGACGCCACGCCAAGCCGAGATTCTGGCTTTCATCAAACGCTGCCTGGAAGACAACGGCTACCCACCGACCCGTGCGGAGATCGCTCAGGAACTGGGTTTCAAATCGCCCAATGCGGCGGAGGAACACCTGAAGGCGCTGGCTCGCAAGGGCGCGATCGAAATGACCCCGGGCGCATCCCGCGGCATCCGCATCCCGGGCTTCGAAGCCAAGGCTGACGATTCCACCCTGCCGATCATTGGTCGCGTCGCCGCTGGCGCACCGATCCTCGCACAACAGCATGTCGAAGAGTCCTGCAACATCAATCCTTCCTTTTTTCATCCACGCGCCGACTACCTGTTGCGCGTGCATGGCATGAGCATGAAGGACGTGGGGATTTTCGACGGCGACCTGCTGGCAGTGCACACCACCCGCGAGGCCCGTAACGGCCAGATCGTGGTGGCACGGATCGGTGATGAAGTGACCGTCAAACGCTTCAAGCGTGACGGCAGCAAGGTCTGGCTGATCGCCGAGAACCCTGAGTTCGCCCCTATCGAAGTGAACCTTAAAGATCAGGAACTGGTGATCGAAGGCTTGAGTGTCGGCGTCATTCGCCGCTAAAGGAGGCTTTATGCAGTTCCCGCAAACATCACAGCAAGCCCAACTGCCATTACTGTTCGAGGCATTCCTGGCGCAGCCTCTGGCGCCGATCCTGAACGAAGTGGTCGAGTCGCCCTGGAGCGCCGAACCCGAGGTCTTTAGCGAGTTGTCTTTACGTGGTGCAGCCGGGAACTGCCTGAGCCTTCTGGCACCGATCCTCAGGGAGCTGAGCCAGGACCAGGATGCGCGCTGGCTGACCTTGATCGCCCCACCCGCCAGCCTGACCCAGGCCTGGCTGAGGGATGCCGGCCTCAACCGCGAACGCATTCTGCTGCTGCAACCAACGGCAACCCAGAGCGCGCAACAACTGACGTGCGAAGCCCTTCGTCTGGGCCGCAGCCATACGGTCGTGAGCTGGCTCAACCCCCTGAACTCGGCGTCGCGTCAACAGCTCATCAACGCCGCCCGGATCGGGGACGCACAAAGCCTGAACATTCGACTGGGATAACTGACAAGCACGGCAGACGTCGGCCAATGCAGGGCTTCTTCAAGGATGAGAGGCCAATCTCATGGCACTACTCGAAATAACAGACGGACGGGGATCAGTGAAGAACCCGCGAGCCCTCTTCCTTATCGAGCTCGCCTTCAACCAGGCGTCCGGCCATCTGTACACCCACACTCAACATCGCTTTGGCGACCTCGACGTGCTGACCTTGCAGGAAAGCCTTGGCGTCCTCGGAGAAATCCAAAGTAACCAGAGAACCCTCGTCCTCAGCCCTGCGCAGCTCGATTCGGCCGTCTGGTAACTCGACAATTTCTAAAAAGGACGTTGGCATAAAGGTTTGTTCTCCAAGAAAGGCGGGGATTATATAGGCATCAACCGGGCTTCGCTCGGGATCTTGACCAGATGCCATCACGAAGAGAAACATCCGACAGCTTGCTTCCTTGCATGGGCAGCCTTGCGTGCTGCCCGCCAAAGCTTTCAGCCCTTCAGCACTCGTTCAAGCCGTCACGGAAGCGAATCGCCAGGCTTTTGAGGTTCTGCCGCCAGCTCTCCAGTTCCTCGCGACTCAACTCCTGAGGCGCCTCTTCTTCATCCAGGTTCACCGCCACGATCAACGGTTGCGTCACGTCACCCTTGGGTTTGTGCGGCGCACGTGGCGGCTGGAACAGCGCGGCATGGGCCGCCAGCAGCTTGGCCAGCCAGGTTTCCGGGTTATTCGCCAGCTCGACCATTTCGGCCATTTCCGGAATGGCGATACTCTCCAGCACTTCGCGCGTCAGCAGAGATTCCGCCCGGGAGGCATTGGCCTGAGGCAGGCGATAGAAACCGGCGATTTCATGGCACAGCCCCAGCAAGGCGCCGTACAGGTGAAACAACGCCGATTCGCGACCGGCCTGAATCAGCGCCAGGGAATTCATCGCCCGTCCCTCTTCAGCCCGGGCAAGCGCTTCGAGTGACAGGCCGGCGAAATAAATCTTCTGGTTGGTACGGGTATAGAGTTCGTGGGCCATGACGGCAGCCTCCACAACGAAATGATGCTTCACGCAGGTCAGACAGTGTCGTGGATCAGCCGAGGCGACCGCAAGCCCCCTGTAAACGCGAGCTCGCTCGCGATGAGCCCGTAAACACTGCGGGGTATCAGGTTTCTCGCGTTATCGTTGACGACCATCGCGAGTGAACTCGCTCAGGTCAAAGCGCAAAAAAAGGCCGCATCATTGAATGCGGCCTTTTCATGTACAGCGGCTGTTAAGACTTGGCTGCCGGACGCTTGTCTTCGACGGTCCACTTGCCACCGTCGTAAAACGCTTTCCAACCCGTCGGCTTACCGTCGACTTCCGTCTGCACGTATTGCTCCTTGGTCTTGCGGCTGTAACGGATCACAGCGGGCAAACCATCCGGATCTTTCTTCGGCGCTTCACACAGGAAGTGGTACTTCGGATCGATCTCGTCCTTGTGCGGGATGATTTCCAGCACCAGCGGAGCACGGGTCTCGCGGTTTTTCGGGAACTGGCTGGCGGCCAGGAACAGACCCGAAGCACCGTCACGCAGGATGTAGGTGTCGTTGACCTTTTCGCATTTCAGCTCAGGCATCTTCACCGGGTCCATCTTCGGCGGTGCCGCGTCACCGCTCTTCAGCAGTTTGCGGGTGTTCTTGCAGGTTGGATTGGTGCAACCGAAGAACTTGCCGAAACGGCCGGTCTTGAGCTGCATCTCGCTGCCACACTTGTCGCACTCCAGGCTCGGACCTTCATAGCCTTTGATGCGATAAACGCCCTCTTCGATTTCGTAGCCGTCGCAATCGGGGTTGTTGCCGCAGATATGCAACTTGCGCTTCTCGTCCAGCAGGTAGGCGTCCATCGCCGTGCTGCAGATCGGGCAGCGATGCTTGCCGCGCAAGACCAGCGATTCCGACTCACCCTCGTCGTCCGCGGCGATTTCATCGCCCGGTACCAGGTTGACGGTTGCCTTGCAGCGTTCTTTCGGCGGCAGGCTGTAGCCCGAGCAACCAAGGAACACGCCGGTGGACGCCGTACGGATCTGCATCGGACGGCCACAGGTGGTGCACGGAATGTCGGTCATGACCGGCTGGTTGGCACGCATGCCGCTGTCCGGGCTCTCTGCCACTTCGAGTTTCTTCTTGAAGTCGCCGTAGAACTCGTCGAGTACGTTTTTCCAGTCGCGCTCGCCCTGGGCCACGTCATCGAGATGCTCTTCCATGCCGGCGGTGAAGCCGTAGTCCATCAGGTTGGAGAAGCTTTCAGCCAGACGCTCGGTGACGATATCGCCCATCTTTTCAGAGTAGAAACGACGGTTGTGCAGCGCCACGTAACCGCGGTCCTGGATGGTCGAAATGATCGCCGCGTAGGTCGAAGGACGACCGATGCCGCGCTTTTCCATCTCCTTGACCAGGCTCGCTTCCGAATAACGCGCCGGCGGCTTGGTGAAGTGCTGGGTCGGATCAAGCTTGATGAGCTTCATCACATCGCCCTGGGCCATGTCCGGCAGAACATCGTCATCACCCGGCTTGGCGATTTGCGGCATGACGCGGGTGTAACCGTCAAACTTGAGGATACGGCCCTTGGCGCGCAGCTCGAAGTCGCCGGCACCGACGGTGACCGTGGTCGACAGGTACTGCGCAGGCAGCATCTGGCAAGCGAGGAACTGGCGCCAGATCAGCTCATAGAGCCGCTCTGCATCGCGCTCCATGCCCGACAGCTTGCTCGGCTCGGTGTTGGCGTCGGACGGACGAATCGCTTCGTGAGCCTCTTGTGCGCCTTCCTTGCTGCTGTAGACGTTCGGGGTTTCCGGCAGGTACTTCTTGCCGAACTCGCCTTCAATATAGGTACGCGCCATCGCCACGGCATCGGCCGAGAGGTTGGTGGAGTCGGTACGCATATAGGTGATGTAGCCAGCTTCATACAGACGCTGGGCCATCATCATGGTTTTCTTCACGCCGAAGCCCAGGCGGTTGCTCGCTGCCTGCTGCAGGGTGGAAGTAATGAACGGCGCCGACGGCTTGCTGCTGGTCGGTTTGTCTTCACGCTTGACGATGCTGTAGCTGGAAGCCTTGAGCTTTTCCAGCGCGGCCATGGCCTGGGCTTCGTTCAGCGGCTTGAACGCCTCGCCCTTCTCGCGAGCGACGTCGAAACGCACGGTCGCGCCCTTGGCGGTGCCCAGGTCGGCGTGCACTTCCCAGTACTCTTCGGGGATGAACGCGCGAATTTCACGCTCACGCTCGACCACCAGCTTCACGGCAACCGACTGCACACGACCGGCGGACAGGCCACGGGCGATCTTTGCCCACAGCAGCGGCGACACCATGTAGCCCACGACGCGGTCGAGGAAGCGACGGGCCTGCTGGGCGTTGACACGGTCGATGTCCAGCTGGCCTGGCTTGGAGAAGGCTTCCTGAATCGCCTTCTTGGTGATTTCGTTGAACACCACGCGCTTGTAGCGGCTGTCGTCACCACCGATGGCTTCGCGCAGGTGCCAGGCAATGGCTTCCCCCTCGCGATCCAAGTCGGTTGCGAGATAGATGGTGTCAGCATCCTTGGCGAGCCGGCGCAGCTCTTCGATGACCTTTTCCTTGCCTGGAAGGATCTCGTACTTGGCTTTCCAGCCATGATCGGGATCGACCCCCATGCGAGCCACCAGCTGCTTGCGCGCCTTTTCTTTGGGCGACAATGCCGGCGCTTCGCCCGCAGCCGCCTTGCCGCGCTTGGCGGCTGGCTCTTTGCTGGCGCTAGCCGAACCGCTGGTGGGCAGGTCTCGGATATGGCCGATACTCGACTTCACCACGTATTCGTTGCCCAAATACTTGTTGATGGTCTTGGCCTTAGCCGGGGATTCCACAATGACCAGCGATTTGCCCATGGATCAGAAAATTCCTGAATTCTAGAAGTGAAAGGCGGTTGGCGCCTGACGCGGCACCGCTATATATAGTGGCTACAAGGTGAGGTCAAGCGCAGGGTTTGGCGCGCACTCAGCTTATGGCTTGGTAAAAAGGCTCTCTTCGGCTTGCACCAAAGCAAAGCGTGGCACCTGTTCGCCGTCAACCTCGACCGACTCCAGGAACATGCTCAAGGGACGTACCCAAAAGCCGTAATCGCCATACAGGGCTTGGTAGAAGACCACTTCTTCTTCGGTTTCCGAATGCCGCGCGACACTGAATACGCGGTACTGCGGACCTTTGTAATGTTCGTAGAGCCCAGGTTGTATCGGCATGCTTTGGCCCTCGCTGAAATTTTTTCAAAATAAAAACAAAATAAATCCGGAAAAACAAAAACCGGGGCACTTGGCCCCGGCTTCCATCGACGAAACGTTTAAACGCGTTCGAAGACGGTGGAGATGCCTTGGCCGAGACCAATGCACATGGTGGCTACCCCGAAGGTACCGCCATTTTGCTTCATCACATTGAGCAAAGTGCCGGAGATACGCGCACCGGAGCAACCGAACGGGTGACCCAGGGCGATCGCGCCGCCGTGCAGGTTAACCTTCTCGTTCATCTTGTCGAGCACTTTCAAATCTTTCAACACTGGCAAGGCCTGTGCGGCGAAAGCTTCGTTGAGCTCGAAGAAGTCGATATCGTTGATGCCCAGGCCCGCGCGCTTCAGTGCTTTTTGTGTGGCCGGTACTGGACCATAGCCCATGATCGCCGGGTCCACACCTGCCACTGCCATGGAGCGGATCACTGCCATCGGCTGGATGCCCAGGTCCTGTGCACGCTGCGCCGACATCACGATCATGCACGAAGCACCATCAGTGATCTGCGACGAAGTACCGGCAGTCACGGTACCGCCCTTTGGATTGAACGCCGGCTTCAGAGTCGCCAGGCTTTCCAGGGTGGTTTCCGGACGAATGGTTTCGTCGTAGTCGAACAGTTTCAGGAAACCGTTCTCGTCGTAGCCCTGCATCGGGATGATTTCATCCTTGAACTTGCCTTCCACGGTCGCCTTGTGGGCGAGCTGGTGGGAACGCACGCCAAAGGCGTCCTGCTGCTCGCGGGTGATGCCGTGCATCTTGCCCAGCATTTCCGCGGTCAGGCCCATCATGCCCGAGGCTTTCGCCGCGTACAGCGACATGTGCGGGTTCGGGTCGACACCGTGCATCATGCTCACGTGGCCCATGTGCTCGACGCCGCCGACGACGAACACGTCACCGTTGCCGGTCATGATCGCTTGCGCGGCAGTGTGCAGCGCACTCATGGACGAGCCACACAGGCGGCTGACGGTCTGGCCGGCCGAAGTGTGCGGAATCTGGGTCATCAGCGACGCCATGCGGGCGATGTTCCAGCCCTGCTCCAGGGTCTGGTTCACACAGCCCCAGATCACGTCTTCGACTTCGTTCGGGTCGACCTTGACGTTGCGTTCCAGCAGTTTGCTGATCAGGTGCGCCGACATGTCTTCGGCGCGGGTGTTGCGGTGCATGCCGCCCTTGGAGCGGCCCATCGGAGTACGACCGAAGTCGACAATCACGACGTCTCTAGGATTCAAGCTCATAAAATTTCACTCTCGCTCTAGTCGTTTGGACGCTTAACCGAAGAACCGTTGGCCGGTTTTGGCCATTTCACGCAGTTTTGCGGTCGGGTGGTACAGCGCGCCCAAATCAGCGTACTGGTCAGCCAGGGCAACGAACTCTGTCACACCGATCGAATCGATGTAGCGCAGCGCACCGCCACGGAATGGAGGGAAACCGATACCGTAGACCAGACCCATGTCGGCTTCGGCGGCGGTTTCGACGATGCCGTCTTCCAGGCAACGCACGGTTTCCAGGCACAGCGGGATCATCATCCAGTTGATGATGTCTTCGTCAGTGACTTCGCGCTGTTCAAAGACGATTGGCTTGAGCACTTCCAGCACCGACGGATCGGCGACTTTCTTCTGCTTGCCCTTCTTGTCGGTCTCGTAGGCGTAGAAGCCCTTGCCGTTCTTCTGGCCCAGGCGCTTGGCTTCGTAGAGCACGTCCACGGCCGAACGACGGTCGTCCTTCATGCGGTCCGGGAAGCCTTCAGCCATGACGTCACGACCGTGGTGACCGGTGTCGATGCCGACCACGTCCATCAGGTACGCCGGGCCCATCGGCCAGCCGAACTTTTCCATGACCTTGTCGATGCGCACGAAGTCCACGCCAGCGCTGACCAGCTTGGCGAAACCGCCGAAGTACGGGAACAGCACGCGGTTGACCAGGAAGCCCGGGCAGTCGTTGACCACGATCGGGTTCTTGCCCATTTTCTTGGCGTAGGCAACGGTGGTGGCGACGGCCAGTTCGCTGGACTTCTCGCCACGGATCACTTCCACCAGCGGCATCATGTGCACCGGGTTGAAGAAGTGCATGCCGACGAAGTTTTCCGGACGCTTGAGGGCCTTGGCCAGCAGGCTGATGGAAATGGTCGAGGTGTTGGACGCGAGGATGGTGTCCTCTTTGACCTGGTCTTCGACTTCAGCCAGCACGGCTTGCTTGACCTTCGGGTTCTCGACGACTGCTTCAACCACCAGATCCACGTGACCGAAGTCGCCGTAGGACAGGGTCGGACGAATGCCGTTGAGCACTTCAGCCATTTTAGCGGCGGTCATGCGGCCTTTCTCAACGCGGCCAACCAGCAGCTTGGCGGCTTCGGCCAGGCCCTGCTCGATACCGTGCTCGTTGATGTCCTTCATCAGGATCGGCGTACCTTTGGACGCCGACTGATAAGCGATACCGCCACCCATGATGCCGGCGCCCAGTACAGCGGCCTGCCTCACGTCCTTGGCGATTTCGTCGTAGGCCTTGGCCTTTTTCTTCAGTTCCTGATCGTTCAGGAACAGACCGATCAGGCTCTGCGCGGCAGAGGTCTTGGCCAGTTTGACGAAACCTGCAGCTTCGACTTCCAGCGCCTTGTCGCGACCGAAGTTCGCCGCTTTCTGGATGGTCTTGATCGCTTCGACCGGCGCCGGGTAGTTAGGACCCGCCTGACCGGCCACGAAACCTTTGGCGGTTTCGAAAGCCATCATTTGTTCGATGGCGTTCAGTTTGAGCTTTTCCAGCTTCGGCTGGCGCTTGGCCTTGTAGTCGAACTCGCCGCCGATGGCGCGCTTGATCAGTTCCAGTGCAGCTTCCTGCAGCTTCTCAGGTGCCACGACCGCATCGACAGCGCCGACTTTCAGCGCGTCTTCAGGACGGTTTTCCTTGCCGGCGGCGATCCACTCGATGGCGTTGTCGACACCGATCAGGCGCGGCAGACGCACGGTACCGCCAAAGCCTGGGTAGATGCCCAGCTTGACTTCCGGCAGGCCGATCTTGGCCTTGGTGGACATGACGCGGTAGTCCGCGGCCAGGCACATTTCCAGGCCGCCACCCAGCGCGATGCCATTGATCGCGGCGACAGTCGGGACGTTGAGGTCTTCGAAATCGCTGAAAATCCTGTTGGCTTCGAGGTTGCCAGCAACAAGCTCTGCATCGGGCAGCTTGAAGTTGTCGACAAATTCGGTGATGTCGGCGCCGACGATGAACACGTCCTTGCCACTGCTGACGATCACACCCTTGATCGAAGCATCTGCCTTGATGGTGTCCACGGCCTGACGCAGTTCGTTCAGGGTTAGACGGTTGAACTTGTTGACGGACTCACCCTTGAGGTCGAACTTCAGTTCGACGATGCCACTTTCAAGAGCCTTAACCGTGATGGCTTTACCTTCGTAAATCATCAACTGATCTCCACGATATGGAAGCTGAACAGTACACGTCGGACGCAGGCGAACGGCTGGCAGGACGCAATCGTCAATGCTACGCCAATCCACCCGGCACACCCGCCAACGCGATAGTCGGGATTCTGTAGGAGCGATCTGAAATACAAACGCTCAATTCATACGCCCGTTTGATTTGGGTACGCCACCTTCACGGAATTTCCGACAATTGTCAATCGCCCAAAATACGAGTTGAAATGCGACTTTGCGGTCATTTCTGTAGGACGAAGGCCAGCAACACGCGGTTGCATGAGCGGACATTCATAGGATCAATCATTAGAAAATTCGCCCTAATTTGTCGCAGTTCGTGTTTAACGAGCTACGCTGGCGGAACCTCAGGAAAAATTTGCACGCGCCTGGCGAATGCCAGGCGTAAGATTCAGCCCCAAACCGAATTACCGGCCTGCCTGGCCAACCCGCCCGATGATGTTGTCGGGCTTTTTATTGCCTGCGAAGAAACCTGTAGGAGCGAGCATGCTCGCGATGAAACCCTCGAGCGCCACGGGGTGTCAGGCTTCCCGCGTCATCGTTGACGTCCATCGCGAGCATGCTCGCTCCTACAGGGGGACGTTTATCAGGCCAGCGCTTTGAGGGTGGTGTCGATGTGTTGCAAGACCTCGGCCTCGCCCTTCTCGCCCCAGTACAGGGCGATCATCTGCTTGTCGGCCTCGACCTTGTAGACGTTGCCTGGCAATTTTTCGAAATGTTCGAGCAGCGCGCGGTCCTCGCAAGGCTCCTGCCACTGATTCACCCACAGCCCCGGTGATTTCTGCCAGTAGCTCCAGCACGCCGGCTGCGTGCCTCGGCGCGGCCGGTGGTACTGCGCGCAAGGGTTGGGGGGCTCCTGGCCGAGCCAGTGCGGCCACTCCTGAGGCGCCAGTTGCATGGCCAGGCCGATGCGGCGCGCCTCCATGCGCAGGGCCATGCGGCCGCTCTGGTAACGCGACGGTCGCAACCACGCCAGGGGGCTGAGTACCACCAGCAGGATTGACACCACTATCCAGACCGTCATATCTGTACTCCCGATTTTGAATGAGCGCATTCGATCACTTTGGAACCAATGCGCTTGAAACCAGCCATACTTACCAATATTGCGTTCCTCAGGAGGAGCACCTCATGCCCTACCACCATATTCTGGTCGCTGTAGATCTGACCGAAGAGTGCGACCCTGTCATCCACCGCGCTCGTGAGCTTTCAGTGAGCAACGGCGCGAAATTGTCCCTGGTGCACATCGTCGAGCCCATGGCCATGGCCTTTGGCGGTGACGTGCCGATGGACCTGTCACAACTGCAACAACAGCAGTTCGATCAGGCCAAGGAACGCCTTGACCGGTTGATCGTGAAGTATCCGGAGCTCTCTAGGGAATACAGCCACCTGACCTACGGCCAGCCACGCCAGGAGATTCACCATTTGGCCAAGGAGCAAGGTTGCGACATGATCGTGGTCGGCAGCCACGGCCGGCACGGCCTGGCACTGCTGCTGGGCTCGACCGCCAATGACGTGCTGCACGGCGCGCCTTGCGACGTACTTGCGGTGCGCCTGCAAAGCAAAAACTGACGCCCCCAAAACCTGTAGGAGCGAGCTTGCTCGCGATAAACCCGAGACCGCCGCGGGTTATCAGGCAACCAGCGTTATCGTTGGCGACCATCGCGAGCAAGCTCGCGCCTACAGGCAGGTGATCGATCAGATCCAGATGCATATGAAAAGCCCGGCGTTCAGTGATGAACGCCGGGCTTTTTTACAGCAGGATCAATCAGGCATCCAACTCGGCCCAACGCTCGACCATCACATCGAGCTCAGCCTGCAGCTGTGCCAACTGAGCAATCACTGCTGCAGTTTCAGTAGCAGGACGCAGGTAGAACCCGGCATCTGCCATCTGCGCTTCCACCCCGGCAATCTGCTGTTCCATGGCTTCGATCTGCCCTGGCAACGCTTCCAGCTCACGCTGCAGCTTGTAGCTGAGCTTCTTCTTCGCCACCGGAGCTTCAACGGCGGCCGCCACCGGCGCCGGCTCGGCCTTGACCACAGCCGAGTTCAGGTCGGCCTTGCCGGACTTGCTCTCGGTGACGCCCAGCAAACGCGGCGAACCGCCCTGACGCAACCAGTCCTGATAACCACCGACGTATTCGCGAACCTGGCCTTCGCCTTCGAATACCAGGGTGCTGGTCACAACGTTGTCGAGGAATGCCCGGTCGTGGCTGACCATCAGTACGGTGCCGTTGAAGGTCAGCAAGACCTCTTCCAGCAGCTCCAGGGTTTCCACATCGAGGTCGTTGGTCGGTTCGTCGAGGACCAGCAGGTTTGCCGGCTTGCTGAACAGCTTGGCCAGCAACAGACGGGCACGCTCACCGCCGGACAGTGCCTTGACCGGCGTGCGGGCACGCTGCGGGCTGAACAGGAAGTCGCCGAGGTAGCTCAGCACGTGGCGGCTCTGGCCGTCGATGTCGATGAAATCGCGACCTTCGGCAACGTTATCGATCACGGTTTTTTCCAGATCCAGCTGATGGCGCAACTGGTCGAAGTAGGCCACGTCGATCTTCGTGCCCTCTGCCACCTTGCCGCTGGTGGGCTGCAGGCCGCTGAGCATCAGTTTGAGCAGGGTGGTCTTGCCGGTGCCGTTGGCGCCCAGCAGACCGATACGGTCGCCGCGCTGCAACACCATGGAGAAGTCCTTGATCAGGAACGGCCCGCCCGGGTGAGCAAAACTCACATTTTCGAGCACCATCACCTGCTTGCCGGACTTGTCGGCGGTTTCCAGCTGAATGTTGGCCTTGCCGGTGCGTTCACGACGCTCGCTGCGCTCGACACGCAGGGCTTTCAATGCACGTACGCGGCCTTCGTTACGGGTACGTCGGGCCTTGATGCCCTGACGGATCCACACTTCTTCCTGGGCCAGGCGTTTGTCGAACAGCGCGTTGGCGGTGGCTTCGGCGGCCAGTTCGGCTTCTTTATGCACGAGGAAACTGGCGTAGTCGCCGTTCCAGTCGATCAGCCCACCGCGATCCAGTTCCAGGATGCGGGTCGCAAGGTTTTGCAGGAAGGAACGGTCGTGGGTGATGAACAGCACAGCGCCCTGGAAATCCTTCAGCGCTTCTTCGAGCCAGGCGATGGCACCGATGTCCAGGTGGTTGGTCGGTTCGTCGAGCAGCAGCAGATCCGGCTCCGACACCAGGGCCTGGGCCAGCAGGACGCGGCGACGCCAGCCGCCGGACAGTTCGGCGAGGGTCTTGTCGGCCGGCAGTTGCAGGCGACTGAGAGTGCTGTCGACCAGAGTCTGCAAGCGCCAGCCATCGCGGGCTTCGAGGTCGTGCTGGACATGCATCAGCTTGTCCAGATCGGCGTCGGTGACGATGTTCTGGCTCAGGTGGTGATATTCGGCCAGCAGCGCTCCGACACCGTCCAGGCCTTCGGCCACGACGTCGAATACCGTCCGCTCGTCGGCTACCGGCAGTTCCTGCGGCAATTCGCCGATCTTGAGCCCGGGCGCGCGCCAGACGGAGCCGTCATCGGGCTTCTGGTCGCCCTTGACGAGCTTCATCATGCTGGACTTGCCAGTGCCGTTGCGGCCGATGATGCACACCCGCTCTCCACGGGCAATCTGCCAGGACACCTTGTCCAACAACGGCATCGCGCCGAAGGCAAGGGACACTTCAGTGAATTTGAGCAGGGTCATGAGCTTCTCCAAAAACCGGGCGCGCATTCTACCTGAATCGAGGCTGCAGCAGGCCGGCAATTTCACTGTTGCAGCACGCTGCCTGACAAATGTTGCGAACTGATGCAGACAGGCCCGCAAACCTTTCGCCCGTTGCTGGCAAAAGGCTAAGCTACGGATAATTCAGTGTGGGCATCGCCAGCACTTGTCATGGTTTATCTGTCCGGACGTCTCATGCGCAGTCGCCTTTTCAAGCTTTTGTCCTGTTTTCTCCTCTCTGCCGCTGCCGTTCAATCCGCCCAGGCAGTGGACCTGTCCACTCAACGCCAGTATTACGATGAAGCCAAGCGCGCCTTGGCCAAGGGCGATTCCGGCCCCTATTTCCGTTACAGCCAGGCGTTGGCCGATTATCCGCTGGAGCCCTACCTGGCGTATGACGAGCTGACTGCGCGGCTGAAAACCGCCAGCAATGCCGAGATCGAAAAATTCCTCGCCGAACACGGTGACCTGCCCCAGGCCAACTGGATGAAACTGCGCTGGTTGCGCTGGCTGTCGGACCGCGGCGATTGGGCGACCTTCGTCAAATACTACGACCCGAAAATGAATTTCACCGAACTGGACTGCCTGAACGCGCAGTATCAGATCAGCCACAACCTCAAGTCCGAAGGCTACGCCAACGCCAACAAGCTCTGGCTGACGGGTAAATCCCAACCCGAAGCCTGTGACACGCTGTTCGGCATGTGGGCCGCCGAAGGCCAGTTGACCGAACAGAAACGCTGGGAGCGCGCCAAACTCGCCGCCCAGGCGCGCAACTATCCGCTGGCCAACAGCCTGGTCAACGGTTTGACCACCCTCGCCCCTCGCGGCCGCCTGTTGATCGATGTCGCGCAGAAACCCGAACTGCTCAACCAACCGTCTCGTTTCACCCCGGCAGACGAAGCGATGTCGGACGTGGTCAGCCTGGGCCTGCGCCGCCTCGCGCGCCAGGACCCGGACAAGGCCATGGAAATGCTCGACGGCTACGCCAGCAGCATGCATTTCTCACGCGACGAGAAAGTGGCGATCGCTCGGGAAATCGGCCTGACCCTCGCCCGCCGTTTCGACAGCCGTGCCCTGGACGTAATGACCAAGTACGATCCGGAACTGCGCGACAACACCGTCTCGGAGTGGCGCCTACGCCTGCTGCTGCGCCTGGCTCGCTGGGACGACGCCTATCAGCTGACCCGCCGCCTGCCCCAGGATCTGGCGACCACCAACCGCTGGCGCTACTGGCAGGCCCGCAGTCTGGAACTGGCGCAGCCACAAAATCCGGAAGCGCAAACCCTCTACAAAAATCTGGCGCGCGAACGCGACTTCTATGGATTTCTGGCCGCCGACCGTTCGCAGTCACCCTACTCGCTGCTCAACAAGCCACTGGTCCTGAGCCAGGCCACCATCAACAAGGTGCGCAACAGCCCGGGCATACGCCGGGCCCTGGAGTTTCATGCCCGCGGGCAGATCGTCGACGGTCGCCGCGAGTGGTATCACGTCAGTCGGCACTTCAACCGCGACGAAATGGTCGCCCAGGCCAAACTGGCCTACGACCTGAAATGGTATTTCCCGGCGATCCGTACCATCAGCCAGGCCCAATACTGGGACGACCTGGACATCCGCTTCCCGATGGCCCATCGCGAAACCCTGGTGCGTGAAGCCAAAAACCGTGGCCTGCATTCGAGCTGGGTGTTCGCCATCACCCGTCAGGAAAGCGCGTTCATGGACGACGCCCGCTCCGGCGTCGGCGCGTCGGGCCTGATGCAACTGATGCCGGCCACCGCCAAGGAAACCTCACGCAAATTCAGCATCCCCTATGCCTCACCGCAGCAACTGTTCGATCCGGACAAGAACATCCAGCTCGGCGCCGCTTACCTGAGCCAGGTCCACAGCCAGTTCAACGGCAACCGCGTCCTCGCCTCCGCCGCCTACAACGCAGGCCCCGGCCGTGTCCGCCAATGGCTGCGCGGCGCGGACCACCTGAGTTTCGACGTGTGGGTGGAAAGCATCCCCTTCGACGAAACCCGCCAGTATGTGCAGAACGTGCTGTCGTACTCGGTGATCTACGGGCAGAAACTCAATGCACCGCAGCCGTTGGTGGATTGGCATGAGCGGTATTTTGATGATCAGTGAGGTTTTCCTGACCCATTGACAAAAATGCCCGCATCCATGGATGCGGGCATTTTTTTGTCTGGCAAGCCATGCTCAAACCGGCTTACGCGTGACAACCTGCTTTCCAAGGTCAGTCAGGCGGTATTTCTGAGCTGGACTGTTTGGCGAATCGGGACGCGTCATTTCAACCAGACCCGCAGCTAATGCAGGCCTCAGGTAGTTACCCCGAAAAGTAGGCTTGTGGGCCAACCCGACCTCACTCATCAAATCACTGATTTTAAGCGGCCCCTTTGCATCCAACACCGAAAGCAGCTTTCCAACTGGGTCGGTTACTGGGTCGTTTGCTGTTTCACTATGCCTTGCTTCCTCAAGTGCAAGGCTCAATGCCTGCAACATGATCACTGAACTGCAACGCCGCCAACCGCGCATACAGCGCATTGCTGGCAATCAACTCCTGGTGCGTGCCCACCGCCACCAGTTTTCCCTGATCCATCACCGCGATCCGATCGGCGTTTTTCACTGTGGCCAGTCGATGGGCGATGACCAGGGTGGTGCGGTTTTTCATCAGGCTGGGAAGGGCCTGCTGGATCAGGTGTTCGCTCTGGGCGTCGAGGGCGCTGGTGGCTTCGTCGAGCAGCAGGATGGGCGCATCCACCAGCAGCGCCCGGGCGATGGCCAGGCGCTGTCGCTGACCACCGGACAAGCCAAGGCCGCCATCGCCCAGGTGGGTCTGATACCCGTTGGGCATGGCCTCGATAAATTCGTGGGCGTAGGCAATCTTTGCCGCCTCCTGCACCTCGGCCAGGGTCGCCGTCGGTTTGCCGTAGCGGATGTTGTCTTCGATGCTGCCGAAAAACAGCGCCGGGTTCTGTGAGACCAGGGCGAAGCAGCGACGCAGATCCAGTGGATCGAGCATGGTCAGGGGCACGCCCTCCAGCAGAATGCGCCCTTCGGCGGGATCATAGAAACGCAACAACAGGTCGTACACCGTCGACTTGCCGGCACCCGACGGCCCGACCAACGCCAGGGTTTCACCCGCCCTGACTGTCAGATCAAGGCCATCGACGGCGTAGCTTTCAGGACGAGACGGGTAGGAAAAACGCACGCCCTGCAACTGCAGATTGCCTTGAACCCTGGCAGGCAGCGTCGCCAGGTCGCTTGCAGGCGGCACGATGATGTTTTCCGCACGCAGCAGTTCGGCGATCCGTTCCGCCGCGCCGGCCGCGCGCTGCAGTTCGCCAATGACCTCACTCAACGTACCGAACGCACTCCCGACGATCAGGCTGTAAAAAACGAACGCCGCCAGTTCTCCGGCGCTGATCCGCCCGGCAATCACATCCATGCCACCGACCCAGAGCATCACACCCACCGCGCCCAGCACCAGCACGATCACCAGAGTGATCAGCCAGGCCCGCTGGAAGATCCGTTTACGGGCGGTGTCGAACGCCTCTTCCACGGTCACGGCAAATCGCTGCTCGCCCTGCGCCTGGTGGTTGTAGGCCTGCACGGTCTTGATCTGGCCGAGTGTTTCCGAGACGTAGCTGCCGATGTCGGCGATCCGGTCCTGGCTCAGGCGCGACAGATTGCGCACCCGACGGCCGAAGATCAGGATCGGCGCGATCACCAGCGGCAAGGCGACGACCACGATGCTGGTGAGCTTCGGATTGGTGATGAACAGCAGGACGATCCCGCCGATCACCATCAGCAGATTGCGCAGGAACAGCGACAGCGATGAGCCGATCACCGATTGCAACAGCGTCGTGTCGGCGGTCAGGCGTGACTGGATCTCGGAGCTGCGGTTGTTTTCGTAGAAGCCCGGGTGCAGGTAGATCAGATGGTTGAACACCTGCCGGCGGATATCGGCCACGCACCGTTCGCCAATCCATGACACCAGGTAGAAGCGCGCAAAGGTGCCAAACGCCAGCCCCAGCACCAGCAGCATGAACAAGCCGATAGACTGGTTGAGCAGGTGCGGCGACTGGGTCATGAACCCCTGGTCCACCAGCAAACGAATGCCCTGCCCCATGGACAGCGTGATCCCCGCCGTGAGGATCAGCGCAAGCAACGCACCGAACGCGTGCCAGCGATACGGCGCGACGAAGCGGCTGGCGAGGCGAATCGCGCGACGGTGGCGAATTGAAAGCATTGGCATCATCCAGACGAAGCGATTGATAGGTTCACCCTAGACCGTTGAGCGCAGTGGAACCAGGTCACGTGGAACTTGGTAAATCACAATGAGTCAGGTTAATTATGACCGCCAGTACCAGCGTCTAGACGCTATTGGTCTAACGTCCGGCTGGCAACATGGCGTCATTTCTGGTGGACTGTCAGCGCCGCCACGAAACGACCGCAGGGAGCTGTCACAGCCTGGTCACCTGGCGGTTCTACAGTAAGCACACAACCTGATGAGGAGACAGGCCATGTCCTTGCAAAACAGCAGCGAAGACAAGATTGAAGTGATCCGCACGCAGCCAAACCAGTCTCTGGGTTGCTCGATTATCGACGCACAGGGCCGCGAAGTACCGATCACCGAAGACATGATCCAGCAAGCGTGCCGCGACCTGGATAAGCGTTTGGTCAAACCTGCCGAACAAGAGTGATATAGCCACCGTCTTCTTGACCCGGCCCCGGTGGGCCGGGTTTTTTATGCCTTTTTTCTGTCAGATTCGTGGTGCCGCCCTTCGCGAGCAAGCCCGCTCCCACGGGACAACGCATTTCAACGGTGGGAGCGGGCTTGCTCGCGAAAGGGCCAACCCGGTCTCTAGACCGCCGTCGCCCCCAACGCCGACACAATCTGACGCAACACCGACGAATCCCCATCGATCCGCACCTGCAACCCATCGATCTCCCGCCGCGACGGATAGTTCTTGCGCAACGCATCGAACGCCGCCCGCTGCTCACTCACGCTGCCTACCAGACTCCGACGGAAATCCGCATCGTCACGGCGTGGGTCATACACGCCCCGGCACAGCATCGCCAGCGCCCAGGCCGGATCGCTTTCGGCACTCAGGCTCACCTGCGCCAGCCACGGTGCCGGCAGCAGATCACTCAAGCTGACCTTGGGCGGCTGATTGAGGAAATCGCAGTAAGCCCGATAGATCTGCGCCGTACCGCGCTGCTTGCCATCAAGGCTGTAGCCGGCAATGTGCGGGGTCGCCAGCACGCAGAGTTCGGCCAGCGCCACATCGACCTCAGGCTCGCCTTCCCAGACATCCAGCACCGCTTGCAGGTCTTCGCGCTCGAGCAACACATCGCGCAATGCAGAATTGTTGACCACCGGACCGCGACTGGCGTTGATCAGCCAGGTGCCAGGCTTGAGTGCGCTCAGCTGTTTTCTATCGAACAGGTGCCAGGTCGAATCCGCGCCTTTCTTGGTCAGCGGCGTATGCAGGCTGATGACGTCGCACTGCTCGATGACGGTTTGCAGGCTGACGTAATCGCCCCCTTCGGCGGATTGCCGTGGCGGGTCGCAGACCAGAACCGTCCAGCCCAGCCCCTGCAGGACCTTGACCAGGCGCCCGCCGACTTCGCCGGCACCGACCACACCGTAAGTGCGCCGGGTCAGGTCGACACCTTCGATTTCGGCCAGGGTCAGCAGGCTGCCGAGTACATAGTCGACCACGCCCCGGGCATTGCAGCCCGGTGCGCTGGACCAGGTGATGCCGGCCTGGGCGAAGTAATCCAGGTCCAGGTGATCGGTGCCGATGGTGCAGGTGCCGACAAACTTCACCTTGCTGCCTTCAAGCAGTGCGCGGTTGACGTTGGTCACTGAACGCACCAGCAGTACATCGGCCTGTTCGACGGTAGCGCGGTCGATGGAACGACCCGGTACCCGGCGGATTTCGCCGAAACCTTCGAAGAAGGCATCGAGCAGGGGGATATTTTCGTCGGCAACAATCAGCATGGCAGGCTCCTTTGGCGGATCGGCAGTGTAGGCGTAGATGGCCCATAACGCCTAGCGCACATCCCTTGCAGGAGCGAGCATGCTCGCGAAGAACCTGAGAACACCGCGGGGCATCAGTTGCCCAGCGTTATCGTTGACGTTCATCGCGAGCTCGCTCCTACAGAGGGAGGGCAGATTACAAATCGCTAACACAGTCTTTTCCTGACTGCTGCGTCAAAGCGTAGAATGCGGCGCCTTGCGCATCAAAACCCTTTGGACGCTTCGCCTGTGAATTCCGTGACCGATAGCACTGCCCAAACCGACCTCCCCCGCACCACACCGGTTCGCCAGGAACTCAAAGGCCTGCTGGCGCTGGCGCTGCCGATCATGATCGCGCAACTGGCCACCACGGCCATGGGCTTCGTCGATGCCGTGATGGCCGGCCGCGTCAGCCCTCGGGACCTGGCCTCGGTGGCCCTGGGCAATTCGATCTGGATCCCGGTGTACCTGTTGATGTCCGGCGTGTTGCTGGCCACCACCCCCAAGGTGGCCCAACGCTTTGGCGCCGGGCAGCTTGATCAGATCGGCCCGCTGGTGCGCCAGGCCTTGTGGCTGGCGCTGTGTGTCGGGCTGATCGGCAGCGGCCTGTTGCTCAGCGCCGAGCCGATTCTGCACTGGATGAAGGTCGACCCTCAGTTGATCGAACCCAGCATGGGCTACCTGCACGGTATCGCCTTCGGCCTGCCGGGCATCGCCTTCTATTATGTGCTGCGCTGCTACAGCGACGGCATGGGCCGCACCCGGCCGAGCATGGTCATCGGCCTGTGCGGCCTGTTGCTGAACATCCCGCTGAACTACACATTGATCTATGGCCATTTCGGCATGCCGGCATTGGGCGGGGTCGGTTGCGGCTGGGCCAGCGGCATCGTGATGTGGTTCATGGCGCTGAGCATGGCCGGCTGGACCGGTTGCGCACGCTTCTATGCCCGCACCCGGGTGCTGACGCACTTCGAGTGGCCGCAGTGGGCGGTGATCAAACGCCTGGTGGGGATCGGCCTGCCGATCGGCATCGCGGTGTTTGCCGAATCCAGCATCTTCGCGGTCATCGCCCTGCTGATCGGCAGCCTGGGCTCCACGGTGGTCGCCGGGCACCAGATCGCCCTGAACATCAGCTCGCTGCTGTTCATGATTCCTTATTCATTGGGCATGGCGGTGACGGTCAGGGTCGGGCAGGCACTGGGCGCCGGCAACCCCTGGCAGGCGCGCTTCGCAGCGAAGGTCGGACTCGGTGCGGCGCTGGTGTTCGCTGCGTTTTCAGCCAGCCTGATTCTGTTGCTGCGCGAGCCGATCGCCTCGATCTACACGCCGGACAGGGCCGTGATCCAGATCGCGTCGATGCTGATTGTCTACGCCGCGCTGTATCAGTTCTCCGACGCCATCCAGGTGATCTGCGCCGGCGCACTGCGCGGCTACCAAGACACGCGGGTGACGATGATCCTGACGCTGTTCGCCTATTGGGGCATCGGGTTGCCGGTGGGTTATGTGCTGGGGCTGACCGACTGGTTCGGCCCGGCCAGCGGCCCGAGCGGGCTGTGGGAAGGGTTGATTGCGGGCTTGAGTTGCGCGGCGCTGATGCTGTCGATCCGCCTGACCCGCAGTGCACGCAAACGCATCCGCCGAAACAAATCACGGTAGGAGCCGAGCTTGCTCGCGATGGCGGCGGTACGTTTCAACACTCATGCTGAATGAAATGACGCCATCGCGAGCAAGCTCGTTCCTACAGGTTTTATTCGGACTTCTTGCGAATCCAGTACAGGTAAGTACCGGCCTCTTCGTGCTGCGCCACCAGTTCGTGGTCGAGAAACACGCAGAACTTGGGAATGTCGCGACGGGTCGACGGATCGGTGGCGATCACCTTGAGCAGGCCGCCGGGTGCCAGGTCACGGATGTGCTGGTGCAACATCATCACCGGCTCCGGGCAGTTGAGGCCGGTGGCGTCGAGGGTGCCGTCAACCGGCGTATCAAGCATTTGACTCATGATCTACTCCTGAAACTGGCCGGCATTGTCGCGCATTGCCGGGTATTCGGTCATCTGTGGCGTCACGCCGCCCAGCCGTTTTGATCAGCGGGATTTCGGCTTTTTTACATCCAGGCGCCGCAAATGGCAGGTCACTTCTTCACGGTCGTGGTACAGCTGCTTGCAGCCGATCTCGACCTTGATGCCCCGCGCCTTGAAACCGTCGGCGATCCGCTCCAGCAGGCGCTTCACTTCGGCGTAACGTTGCTTCATCGGCAACTTGAGGTTGACCACCGCTTCGCGGCAATGTCCCTCGCCGATCCACTCTTCGAGCATCGCGGCGTTGCGCGCCGGTTTCTCGACGATGTCGCACACCATCCAGTCCACAGGCTGCCTGGGCTTGAAGGTGAAGCCGTCGGCCATCAGGTGCTGGACCAGGCCGGTGTCCATCAGGCTTTCGGCCATCGGGCCGTTGTCGATGGCGGTCACCAGCATGCCGCGGTTGACCAGTTGCCAGGTCCAGCCACCGGGGGCGGCACCGAGGTCGACGCCGGTCATGTCGCCGTGCAAGCGCTCGTCCCACTGATCCCGTGGAATGAAGTGATGCCAGGCCTCTTCCAGTTTCAGGGTCGAACGGCTGGGCGCCTCGCGAGGGAATTTCAAGCGCGGAATGCCCATCGGCCACATCGCCGAATTGTTCGATTCGGCCAGGCCCATGAACACCTCACGTCCACTTTTGAAGGTCAGCAGCAGGCGCGGCTTGCCCGCGTCGTCCACCAGTTTGCCGGCGCCGGTCAACGCCTTGCGCAGCGGGCCTTCGAATTTTTTGCAGAAGTTCGACAGTTCCTTGCCGTCGTTGGTGTCGACCACTTCCAGCCACAGGCTGCCGCAGGTCGGAAAGTCCGCCAGGTGCGCGAGGATCACGCTGATGCGATCGGTTTCCGGCAAATCGATGAACATGCCCCGGGCCCACTGGCGCGGGAAGATCAACTGCTCGAAACGCTGACCGCGCATCAGGCGCTCGGCGCCGTCTTCTTCGCTGCAGACGAACTCGGCGCAGGCGCTGGCGGTCTTGGCCTTGGCATAACCGGCCACGTTCAGTTGTGCGGCGATGTCGGAAATCTCGGAACAGACTTCGCCTTCGAAGCCCGGCCGGCAATGCATAAAGAGGGTGTTCATTCTTACTCCTGGGCAGATGGCGAGACATTCACCACTGCGCGATGCCCAGGCTTGCGCTGAAGCAAAGCCTGTCACGAAAACCGGCGCATGATAGCCGAGTTCGGAACCTCGGGCTCAGCGATAGAGTCCAGTTATTAGCCAGCTACCTGAAACAGGGCTAGTTTTAATGCTCTGCCCGTGTCCCCTCAGTCCGTAAACCATGCGGACTCAAAGGAGTGATCGCAATGCCGTCCCTCGATAGCCTGAAGACCCTCAAGACCCTGCAAGTCGATAGCAAGACCTACCACTATTTCAGCCTGCCGGATGCCGCCAAAAGCCTGGGCGACCTCGACAAGCTGCCCATGTCGCTGAAAGTGCTGCTGGAAAACCTGTTGCGCTGGGAAGACGAAAAGACCGTCACCGGTGCCGATCTCAAGGCGATTGCCGGCTGGCTCAAGGAGCGCCGCTCCGATCGAGAGATCCAGTACCGCCCGGCGCGGGTACTGATGCAGGACTTCACCGGCGTGCCCGCCGTGGTCGACCTGGCCGCGATGCGCGCGGCGATGGCCAAGGCCGGTGGCGATCCGCAACGTATCAATCCGCTGTCGCCGGTGGACCTGGTGATCGACCACTCGGTGATGGTCGACAAGTTCGCCAGCAGCAGCGCCTTCGAACAGAACGTCGACATTGAAATGCAGCGCAATGGCGAGCGCTACGCGTTCCTGCGCTGGGGCCAGAATGCCTTCGACAATTTCAGCGTGGTGCCGCCGGGCACCGGGATCTGCCACCAGGTGAACCTGGAATACCTGGGCCGCACGGTCTGGACCAAAGACGAGGACGGACGCACCTATGCCTTCCCGGACACCCTGGTGGGCACCGACTCCCACACCACCATGATCAATGGCCTCGGCGTGCTCGGCTGGGGCGTCGGCGGCATCGAGGCGGAAGCGGCGATGCTCGGCCAACCGGTGTCGATGCTGATTCCGGAAGTGATCGGTTTCAAACTCACGGGCAAGCTCAAGGAAGGCATCACCGCCACCGACCTGGTGCTGACCGTCACCCAGATGCTGCGCAAGAAAGGCGTGGTGGGCAAATTCGTCGAATTCTATGGCGACGGCCTCGCCGACCTGCCACTGGCGGACCGCGCGACCATCGCCAACATGGCCCCCGAATACGGCGCCACCTGCGGCTTCTTCCCGGTGGATGAGGTGACGCTGGAATACCTGCGCCTGTCCGGCCGCCCCGTGGAAACCGTGAAACTGGTGGAGGCCTACAGCAAGGCCCAGGGCCTGTGGCGCCTGCCGGGCCAGGAACCGGTGTTCACCGACACCCTGGCGCTGGACATGGCCAGCGTCGAAGCCAGCCTCGCCGGGCCCAAGCGCCCGCAAGACCGGGTGTCGCTGCCGAATGTCGCGCAAGCGTTCAGCGACTTCATCGGCCTGCAAGTCAAACCCACCAGCAAGGAAGAAGGCCGCCTGGAAAGCGAGGGCGGCGGTGGCGTCGCGGTGGGCAATGCCGATCTGGCCGGTGAAGTCGATTACGACTTCGAAGGGCAAACGGTGCGCCTGAAAAACGGCGCGGTGGTGATCGCCGCGATTACCTCCTGCACCAACACCTCCAACCCCAGTGTGATGATGGCTGCGGGCCTCGTGGCAAAAAAGGCCGTGGAAAAAGGCCTCAAGCGCAAACCCTGGGTGAAGAGTTCCCTGGCACCCGGTTCAAAAGTGGTCACCGATTACTACAAGGCAGCCGGGCTGACGCAATACCTGGATGCACTGGGCTTTGCGCTGGTCGGTTATGGCTGCACCACCTGCATCGGCAACTCCGGGCCGTTACCTGAGCCGATCGAAAAAGCCATTCAGAAAGCCGACCTGACCGTGGCCTCGGTATTATCCGGCAACCGCAACTTCGAAGGCCGGGTTCATCCGCTGGTGAAAACCAACTGGCTGGCCTCGCCGCCGCTGGTGGTGGCTTATGCGTTGGCCGGCACCGTGCGCATCGACCTCAGTCGCGAGCCGTTGGGCGAAGACCAGAACGGCAATCTGGTTTACCTGCGCGACATCTGGCCGAGCAGCAAGGAAATCGCCGAGGCGGTGGAGAAGGTCAATACCGCCATGTTCCATAAGGAATATGCCGAGGTGTTCGCCGGCGACGAGCAGTGGCAGGCCATCGAAGTACCGCAAGCGGCGACCTACGTGTGGCAGGCGGATTCGACCTACATCCAGCATCCGCCGTTTTTCGATGACATCGGCGGGCCGCCGCCGGTGATCACCGATGTCAAAGGTGCCCGAGTCCTGGCGCTGCTGGGCGATTCGGTGACCACCGACCACATCTCCCCGGCCGGCAACATCAAGGCTGACAGCCCGGCGGGCCGCTACCTGCGGGAAAAAGGCGTGGAACCGCGGGACTTCAACTCCTACGGCTCGCGCCGCGGCAATCACGAAGTGATGATGCGCGGCACCTTCGCCAACATCCGCATTCGCAATGAGATGCTCGGCGGCGAAGAAGGCGGCAATACACTCTATATCCCGACCGGGGAGAGACTGGCGATCTACGACGCCGCCATGCGCTATCAGGCCGCCGGCACGCCGCTGGTGGTGATCGCCGGGCAGGAATACGGTACCGGCTCGAGCCGCGACTGGGCGGCCAAGGGCACCAATCTGCTGGGGGTCAAAGCGGTCATCGCTGAAAGCTTCGAGCGCATTCACCGCTCCAATCTGGTGGGCATGGGCGTGCTGCCGTTGCAGTTCAAACTCGACCAGAACCGCAAGAGCCTCAACCTGCGCGGCACCGAGACCCTGGATATCCTCGGCCTGACCGGCACTGAGCTGACACCCCGGATGAACCTGACCCTGGTCATCACCCATGAAAACGGCCAGCAAGAGAAAATCGAGGTGCTGTGCCGAATCGATACGCTCAATGAAGTGGAGTACTTCAAGTCGGGGGGGATCTTGCATTATGTGCTGCGGCAGTTGATTGCTTCCTGAGTCTACCGCTGACAACGACACCGCCTTCGGGCGGTGTTTTTGTTTGGGCATTGGCCCTCTACAATCACCCGCCCTTCAATACACGGTGTCTGCACGACACATCATCCCTGTGGGAGCGGGCTTGCTCGCGAAAGCGCCGTGTCAGTCGACAAATGCATTGACTGACACGGCGCTTTCGCGAGCAAGCCCGCTCCCACAATGGACTGCAGTGACACGTAGAAACGCACACAAGGACTTCAAATGATCGCTTTGCCATGGACCTGCCTGGCCCTGCTCTCCCTCGGCTATGGGATCGCCCTCAGCTTTGGCCATCTCGGCTGGCTCGCCGGGATCTCCTTCGCTCTGTTGCTGATCGCCGGTTTCGCCGTTCGCCAACAAACCCTTCAATTCGTCCGATACCTGGGCCACGCCCTGTTCATCGTGCTGGCCCTGGCGTTGGCGACACACTGGCTGCCCGGGTTCTACAACGGCCGCGTCATTGATCCGCAGTGGTTCACCGATGATGCCGTACCGTTTTCCATGTACCTGAACCTGGACAAGCCGCTGATCGGCTTCTGGCTGCTGCTGGTATGCCCGTGGATCGTTGGCCGGCGTTCGCTGCGACTGAGCGCCTGCGCCGCGGCACTGGCGCTGATCCTCAGCGCCGTGCTGGCCCTCGGTGGCGCGTGGTTGCTGGGCGTCATCGGCTGGGCACCGAAATGGCCGGAGCAGGCCTGGCTGTGGTTGCTCAATAACCTGCTGCTGGTGACGCTGGTGGAAGAAGCGCTGTTTCGCGGCTATATCCAGGGCGGTCTGAGCCGTCGCCTGGCCCATCTGCCTTACGGCGACCACCTCGCCCTGATCATCGCGTCTTTACTGTTCGGCCTGGCGCACGTCGGCGCTGGCTGGCAGTGGGTGATGCTGGCGAGCCTGGCGGGCATCGGTTATGGCCTGGCCTATCGTTTTGGCGGTCTGGCAGCGGCGATCGTCAGCCACTTCGGGCTGAATCTGCTGCATTTTGGTTTGTTCACCTATCCGATGCTCGCCGGCTGACGCAAGGGTCATTTTGCGACGCGTCACTGATTATCGAAAAATAATCTCAACAAAACCCGGCCATTGCCGATACAGCCCATGAAAGCCTTGCGGATTAAAAAGCCATGCGTAACAACCAGCCAATTACACAACGCGAGCGGACCTTCCCGGCTCAGCAACGGTTGATATCCACCACCGATGCCAAGGGCATGATCACCTACTGCAACGACGATTTCGTCGAGATCAGCGGGTTTTCGCGAGAGGAACTCATCCGTGCGCCGCACAACCAGGTGCGTCACCCCGACGTGCCGGCCGCGGTGTTCGCGCACATGTGGGCGACACTGAAACAAGGCTTGCCATGGATGGGCATCATCAAGAATCGCTGCAAGAGCGGTGATCACTATTGGGTCAACGCCTATGTGACACCGATCTTCGAAGGCAAACAGGTGATCGGTTTCGAGTCGGTGCGGGTCAAACCCACCGCCGAACAGATCCGCCGTGCCGAAGCGCTCTACCAACGCATCAACCAGGGCAAGTCGGCCATTCCCTCCACCGATAAATGGCTGCCGGTGCTTCAGGACTGGCTGCCGTTCATTCTGGTCAGCCAGTTGAGCTTCATGATCGGTGCCTCGCTCAATTCCCAGTGGGGCTTTGCCCTGGCGGCGGCGCTGTCGGTGCCACTGGGCCTGATGGGCCTGAGCTGGCAGCAACGCGGCATCAAACGCTTGCTGCGCCTGGCCGAGCAGACCACCTCTGACCCGCTGATCGCCCGGATGTACACCGACAGCCGGGGTGCCCAGGCGCGACTGGAAATGTCGATCCTCAGCCAGGAAGCGCGGCTGAAAACCTGCCTGACCCGTCTGCAGGATACCGCCGAACACCTGACCGAACAGGCCAAACAGTCCGATGCCCTGGCGCACAACAGCTCCAGCGGCCTGGAACGTCAGCGGGTGGAAACCGAGCAAGTGGCGACCGCCGTCAATCAGATGGCGGCCACCACTCAGGAAGTCGCCAGCCATGTGCAGCGCACCGCCGACGCCACTCAGGAAGCCAATCGCCTGACCGGCCGCGGTCGCGACATCGCCGGGGAAACCCGCGAAGCGATTCAGCGTCTGTCGGTGGTGGTCGGGGAGACCGGTCAGACCGTGACCCAACTGGCCAAGGACAGCGATGAAATCGGCGGTGTGGTCGACGTGATCAAAGGCATCGCCGACCAGACCAACCTGCTGGCGCTGAACGCGGCCATCGAAGCGGCCCGTGCCGGTGAGATGGGGCGCGGCTTTGCGGTAGTGGCCGATGAGGTTCGGCAACTGGCGCAGCGCACCAGCGAATCCACCGGGCAGATCCACGCCCTGATCGCCAAGCTGCAACAGACCGCCGGCACTGCGGTGCAAACCATGGAAGCCGGACATCGTCAGGCCGAAGAAGGTGTGGCGCGGGTACTGGAAGCGGATCAGGCCCTGGTGGGGATCAGCGAAGCGGTGGCCAACATCACCGACATGACCACCCAGATCGCTGCCGCCACTGAAGAGCAAAGCGCCGTCGCCGAAGAAATCAGCCGCAACATCAGCAACATCTCACACCTGGCTGACCAGACCTCGGAACAGGCACAGAACTCGGCGCTGCTGAGCGAAGAACTGACCAAGACTGCCAATACCCAGTATTCGTTGGTGGAACGCTTTAACCGCTGATGGATGCAGGAAAAGAAAAACCCGGACGGTGAAAGCCTCCGGGTTTTTTATTGGGGTTGACTACACCTCTGTACGTACCTGCCTACAAACCTCCCCGAATCAGCTGACTTGTCCATCCCCTGAGCCGCCCTCTATCGTTTGCCGCTCAAAATCTTTTCCCATAAGCTGGTCAGTATGAACTCACACCTTTCGGAGGCTCCGATGGCCACCACGAAAAAGATCGACAAGCCCAATAAAAAGGAGGTCCGTGATGAACTGACATTCCTTGATGTTCGGCAAGCGGCGCGTGATGGACAAAAAGCATTCGATAAGTTTGTGATCACTGGCAGGCTTCCTATTACAAAGTAGGCCTGAATGCCGGCGGTCAAAATTTCTGATCTTTTTAGACAAATAGGTAACTGGCAAAATTTCGCAGCACACTTTTACAACTACAAGGTCTGCGGTGAATTGCCGGCGGTGTTCGGACGAGACGAACGACTCGACCTGAGCGGCATGCACCACATCCACCTGGCAAGTACTCAACACACCCAAGTGCGCTGGTCGAAAATTGCCCGCCAGTACTACCGCACAGCGCTGACCAACGATCCCGACAATGATTTCTGGCTGATCTACGCTTTTGACGCTTTTCGGGATGAACATCTTTTGCTGACCATTACCGGGCCGGACGCACATAACCGAAGTGAGTGGGGATCATTTCTTCGTACGGTGCACTTCGAGATCGTCGAACCTTGGATGATGGGGAAAATCATCTTTCCCGATCTGGATGATCTGGCGCCTGAATCCTGAAAATAATGGTCGACCCCTTTCGCGGGCAAGCCTCGCGTGTACAGTTTCTCGGCGCTCAAAAAAACCTGTGGGAGCGGGCTTGCTCGCGAAGAGGCCATACCCGCTACCACAGATCTCACTGAATAAACGCAGCCACTTTCTGCGCCGCAGCCGCCAAATGCTGCTCATGACTAAACCCCGACGCCTTCAACGGCTTCAAGTCATGATCCCCCGCCACCAGCCACATCACTTCGATACTCGGTGACAGATCGTAGCCCTCGACCGCCTCGCGATTGCCCAAGGCGTCGCGCTCGCCCTGCACGATCAAGGTCCGGGTTTTTAAAGCAGCCAAATGCTCGACCCGCGGTTTCTCCGGTTTGCCCACGGCGTAAAACGGATAACCCAGGCACACCAACGCATCCGCGCCCAGTTCATCGGCGAGCAAGCTGGCCATCCGTCCACCCATGGACTTGCCGCCGATCGCCAATGGCCCGGCGACATGACGTCGCACTTGGGCATACACCTCGCGCCAGCACTCCAGCAGTTTTGGCGCCGGATTCGGCGGACGCTTGCCGCCGTCGACACGGCGCTGCGCCATGTACGGAAACTCGAAGCGCAGCACATTGATGCCAAGCGCGGCGAGGCGTGCGGCCATGTCGTTCATCCAGTCGCTGTCCATGGGCGCACCGGCGCCGTGGGCGAGGATCAGGGTCGCCGACGCCGGCGCAACCGCGGCATTCCACAGCCATCCATGCTCGCGCACACACTGCGCCCATTGATCCCCGTCAATATCGGACTTGTGCCGTTTGTCCATGCTTGCCTCGCTTTTAGTCTGCCTATAACTCCAGGCGAAGGGACGTTGCCTTGCGCACGCGCCCACTTCGGCTGAACCGTGGATGGGGAACCATGAACACTTCTATCAGTACCGCCTACAACTACAAGGTGGTCCGCCAATTCGCCATTATGACGGTGGTGTGGGGCATCGTCGGCATGGGGCTCGGGGTTTTTCTCGCGGCCCAGTTGGTCTGGCCCGAACTCAACTTCAATCTGCCGTGGACCAGTTTCGGCCGCTTGCGCCCGTTGCACACCAACGCAGTGATCTTCGCCTTCGGCGGCTGCGCGCTGTTCGCCAGCTCGTTCTATTCGGTGCAACGCACCTGCCAGGCCCGATTGTTCGCGCCAAGAATCGCTGCGTTCTGCTTCTGGGGCTGGCAACTGGTGATCGTCCTGGCCGCCATCAGCCTGCCGCTGGGCTACACCAGTTCCAAGGAATACGCCGAGCTGGAATGGCCGATCGACATCCTGATCACCATCGTCTGGGTCGCCTACGCCATCGTGTTCTTCGGCACGATCATGCAGCGCAAGACCAGACACATCTACGTCGGCAACTGGTTCTTCGGCGGGTTCATCATCACCGTCGCCATCCTGCACATCGTCAACAACCTTGAGTTGCCGGTGAGCTTTACCAAGTCCTACTCGCTGTACGCCGGCGCCACCGACGCCATGGTGCAGTGGTGGTACGGCCACAACGCCGTGGGGTTTTTCCTCACCGCCGGCTTCCTGGGGATGATGTATTACTTCGTGCCCAAGCAGGCCGAGCGTCCGGTGTATTCCTATCGCCTGTCCATCGTGCACTTCTGGGCGCTGATCACCCTGTACATCTGGGCCGGCCCTCACCACCTGCACTACACCGCCCTGCCGGACTGGGCGCAGTCGCTGGGCATGGTGATGTCGCTGATCCTGCTCGCCCCGAGCTGGGGCGGGATGATCAACGGCATGATGACCCTGTCGGGCGCCTGGCATAAATTGCGCAGCGACCCGATCCTGCGCTTCCTGGTGGTGTCGCTCGCGTTCTACGGCATGTCGACCTTCGAGGGGCCGATGATGGCGATCAAGACCGTCAATGCCCTCTCCCACTACACCGACTGGACCATCGGCCACGTGCACGCCGGCGCCCTGGGTTGGGTGGCGATGATTTCCATCGGCGCGCTGTACCACATGATCCCGAAAGTGTTTGGCCGTGCGCAGATGCACAGCATCGGTCTGATCAACGCGCACTTCTGGCTCGCCACCATCGGCACCGTTCTGTACATCGCCTCGATGTGGGTCAACGGCATCGCCCAAGGCCTGATGTGGCGTGCAGTGAACGAGGACGGCACGCTGACCTACTCCTTCGTCGAAACCCTGGTGGCCAGCCATCCGGGCTTCGTCGTGCGCCTGGTCGGCGGCGCAATCTTCCTCAGCGGCATGTTGCTGATGGCCTACAACACCTGGCGCACCGTGCGGGCCTCGCAGCCTGCCGACGTCGCCGCAGCCGCGCAGATGGCCTGAGGAGTCCGCCATGAAACACGAAACAATCGAGAAAAACGTCGGCCTGTTGATGTTGCTGATGGTATTGGCCGTGAGCGTCGGCGGCCTGACCCAGATCGTCCCGCTGTTCTTCCAGGACGTGACCAACAAACCGGTGGAAGGCATGAAGCCCTACACCGCGCTGCAACTGGAAGGTCGCGACATTTATATCCGCGAAGGTTGCGTCGGCTGTCACTCGCAAATGATCCGCCCGTTTCGCGCCGAGACCGAGCGCTACGGCCACTACTCGGTGGCCGGAGAGAGCGTCTGGGATCACCCATTCCTCTGGGGCTCGAAACGCACCGGCCCGGATCTGGCCCGGGTTGGCGCGCGTTACTCGGATGACTGGCACCGCGCGCATCTGTACAACCCGCGCAACGTGGTGCCGGAATCGAAGATGCCCGCCTACCCGTGGCTGGTGGCGAACGCACTGGACAGCAGCCACACCGCTGCCAAGTTGCGGGCCATGAGCACCCTCGGCGTGCCGTACACCGACGACGACATCGCAGGCGCGGCCGACTCGCTCAAGGGCAAGACCGAAATGGATGCGCTGGTCGCCTACCTGCAAGTGCTCGGCACTGCGATCAAGAGCAAGAGGTGAGCCATGGTCGTTGAGATGAGCACTGGAATGATCCGCGGCCTGGGCACGGTCGTGGTGTTCGTAGCCTTCGTCGGCCTGAGCCTGTGGGTGTTCAGCGGCCAGCGCCGCCAGGCGTTCGCCGAGGCGCGCCTGCTGCCGTTCGCCGATGAGCCGCAACCCGATATTAGCGAAGAAACGAGGAGCACCCGCCCATGACTACTTTCTGGAGTACATGGATCTGCGTACTGACCATTGGCAGCCTGATCGGCCTGACCTGGCTGTTGATAGGCACCCGCCGCGGCGAAACCAAGGGCAGCGTCGACCAGACCATGGGCCACAGCTTCGACGGCATCGAGGAATACGACAACCCGTTGCCGCAATGGTGGTTCATGCTGTTCGCAGGGACACTGGTGTTTGCCGTGGGCTACCTGATCCTCTATCCGGGCCTGGGCAACTGGAAAGGCATCCTCCCCGGCTATGACAACGGCTGGACTGGGGTGCATGAATGGGAAAAGGAGATGGACAAGGCCGATGCGAAGTTCGCACCGATCTTCGCCAAGTTCGCCGCCATGCCTGTGCAAGAGGTGGCGAAGGATCCGCAAGCCCTGAAGATGGGCGGTCGCCTGTTTGCTTCCAATTGTTCGGTGTGCCACGGCTCCGATGCCAAGGGCGCGTTCGGCTTTCCCAACCTGACCGACAGCGACTGGCGCTGGGGCGGCAATGCCGACACCATCAAGGCGACCCTCATGGGCGGGCGCGTGGCGGCGATGCCGGCCTGGGGTGAAATCCTCGGCGAGGCCGGGGTGAAAAACGTGGCTGCATATGTACGCCATGAACTGGCCGGCCTGCCTTTGCCGGCCGACAGCACCGCCGACCTGCAGGCCGGACAGCAGGCATTCAGCACCACGTGCGTAGCCTGTCATGGGGCAAACGGCCAAGGCACTGAAGCCATGGGTGCGCCGAACCTGACGCACCCGGCCGGTTTCATCTATGGCAGCAGCCTGGCTCAGTTGCAGCAGACCATCCGCCATGGTCGCCAGGGCCACATGCCGGCGCAGAGCGAACTGCTCGGCAACGATAAGGTGCAACTGCTCGCGGCCTACGTGTATAGCCTTTCCAATCGTGATGAGCCGTCGAGCGGCAAGCTTCACGCCACGAGCGCCAACTAAAGGAAAACGCAAACGCTGCAAGCAACGAGTTGCCACTCGAAGCTTGCAGCTGCTTCCTTTTGTCACACCCCCTCTATCCCGGCCTTTCGGTTCCCCTGATTCGGGTCTAAGCTTCGTCGATGCGGACTGGCCGGCGCCGGTTCCAGGTCGACCCACGACGATGTGTTCGACGAATCTGCCCGATGACAGGCCGCAAAGGCTGGTAGATACCGGCTGTCGCGCCAGTTGCCTTCGGTCACCCAGTCGTTGCATTTGAACACACCCCGTTACATCCGACCTGACCCCCTCGCCTGATGAGTCCGCCCGGACGTTTTGTCCATGGGTAATTTTAACCTTACGCGGCGCATGGAAAGGCCGCAGAATCAGCATTTGAAAGCATTGACCCAGGTCATGGCGCGTTGCAATGACCCCCTGCTTTCTCCATACTTGCGGCCGATTTTCAATCCTAATAAAACACCCAAACCGTGGAACCTTAGAATGAGCACAGCAATCAGTCCGACTGCTTATAACTATAAGGTAGTCCGCCAGTTCGCCATCATGACGGTGGTCTGGGGGATCCTTGGCATGGGGCTCGGTGTCTTCATCGCCTCTCAACTGGTCTGGCCGGAATTGAACTTCGGTCTGCCCTGGACGAGCTTTGGACGCCTGCGCCCGTTGCACACCAACCTGGTGATTTTCGCCTTCGGTGGTTGTGCACTGTTTGCCACTTCCTATTACGTCGTGCAGCGAACCTGCCAAACGCGACTGATTTCCGACAGCCTCGCGGCCTTCACCTTCTGGGGTTGGCAAGCGGTGATCGTCGGCGCCATCGTTACCTTGCCGCTGGGTTACACCACCACCAAGGAATACGCTGAGCTGGAATGGCCCCTCGCCATTCTGCTGGCCATCGTCTGGGTCACCTACGGTCTGGTGTTCTTCGGCACCATCGTCAAACGCAAGACCAAGCACATCTATGTCGGCAACTGGTTCTACGGTGCCTTCATCGTGGTGACGGCGATGCTGCATATCGTCAACCACGCCTCCCTGCCGGTCAGCTTCTTCAAGTCCTACTCGGCCTACTCGGGCGCCACCGATGCGATGATCCAGTGGTGGTACGGGCACAACGCCGTAGGCTTCTTCCTGACCACCGGCTTCCTGGGGATGATGTACTACTTCGTGCCGAAACAGGCCGAGCGTCCGATCTACTCCTATCGCCTGTCGATCGTGCACTTCTGGGCACTGATCACCCTGTACATCTGGGCCGGTCCTCACCACCTGCACTACACCGCGCTGCCAGACTGGGCGCAATCGCTGGGCATGGCCATGTCGATCATCCTGCTGGCGCCAAGCTGGGGCGGCATGATCAACGGCATGATGACCCTGTCGGGCGCCTGGCATAAGTTGCGCACCGACCCGATCCTGCGCTTCCTGGTGGTTTCCCTTGCGTTCTACGGCATGTCGACCTTCGAAGGCCCGATGATGGCGATCAAGACCGTGAACTCGCTGTCGCACTACACCGACTGGACCATCGGCCACGTACACGCCGGCGCTCTGGGCTGGGTCGCGATGATCTCCATCGGCGCGATCTACCACATGATTCCAAAACTGTTCGGTCGTGCGCAGATGCACAGCATCGGCCTGATCAACACTCACTTCTGGCTCGCAACCATCGGTACCGTGCTCTACATCGCTTCGATGTGGGTCAACGGCATCACCCAGGGCCTGATGTGGCGTGCAATCAACGATGACGGCACCCTCACCTACTCGTTCGTCGAAGCGCTGCAGGCCAGCCACCCTGGCTACATCGTTCGCGCCCTGGGCGGTGCGTTCTTCGCCACCGGCATGCTGTTCATGGCCTACAACGTATGGCGCACCGTACGTGCCTCGAACCCGGCCGAAGCCGAAGCCGCCGAACAGATCGCTGTAGTTGGAGCTCACTGATGAAGCATGAAGCAGTCGAGAAGAACATTGGCCTGCTGGCCTTCTTCATGGTCATCGCCGTCAGCGTCGGCGGCCTGACCCAGATCGTTCCGCTGTTTTTCCAGGACGTGACCAACAAGCCGGTCGAAGGCATGAAGCCGCGCACCGCCCTTGAACTGGAAGGCCGCGACATCTACATCGCCAACGGCTGTGTCAGCTGCCACTCGCAGATGATTCGTCCGTTCCGTGCCGAAACCGAACGCTACGGCCACTACTCGGTCGCCGGTGAAAGCGTCTGGGACCACCCGTTCCTGTGGGGTTCCAAACGTACCGGTCCGGACCTGGCCCGCGTCGGTGGTCGTTACTCCGATGACTGGCAGCGTGCGCACTTGTACAACCCGCGCAACGTAGTGCCCGAGTCGAAGATGCCGGCCTACCCGTTCCTCGTGGAAAACAAGCTCGACGGCAAAGACACCGCGAAGAAAATGGAAGTCTTGCGCGCGCTCGGCGTCCCTTACACCGACGAAGACATCGCCGGTGCCAAGGATGCCGTGAAGGGCAAAACCGAAATGGACGCGCTGGTGGCCTATCTGCAAGGCCTGGGCACCATCATCAAAAGCAAACGGTGATCTAAATGGATATCGGGATGATTCGTGGCCTGGGCACCGTCGTTGTGATGGTGGCCTTTGTCGGCCTGGCCTTGTGGGTGTTCAGCCCCAAGCGCAAGTCGGAGTTTGAAGACGCCACCTTGCTGCCTTTCGCGGATGATCCCGAAGCCATCAAGCACGTCGAGCAAGCTTCTAGGAGTAACAAAGAATGACTACATTCTGGAGTCTGTACGTCACAGTCCTCAGTCTCGGTACGATCTTTTCCCTGACCTGGCTGCTGCTGTCGACCCGCAAGGGCCAGCGCAGCGAGGCGACCGAAGAGACGGTTGGGCACTCTTTCGACGGGATCGAGGAGTACGACAACCCACTGCCGAAATGGTGGTTCATGCTGTTCGTGGGCACCATCGTGTTCGCCCTGGGTTACCTGGTGCTGTACCCCGGCCTGGGCAACTGGAAAGGCCTGCTGCCGGGTTACAACTACCTGGATAACGAAAAGCAGACCGCGTTCGCCAACGGACAGACCGGCTGGACCGGCGTTCACGAGTGGGAAAAGGAAATGGCTCGCTCGGACGCCAAGTTCGGTCCGATCTTCGCCAAGTTCGCTTCCATGCCGATCGAAGAAGTGGCCAAGGACCCGCAAGCCCTGAAGATGGGTGGTCGCCTGTTCGCCTCCAACTGCTCGGTCTGCCACGGTTCCGACGCCAAGGGTGCCTATGGCTTCCCTAACCTGACCGACGCCGATTGGCGCTGGGGCGGCGAGCCGGAAACCATCAAGACCACCATCATGGGCGGCCGTCACGCGGTCATGCCGGCGTGGGCTGAAGTGATCGGCGAACAAGGTGTTGCCGACGTCGCGGCGTTCGTCGTGACCAACCTCGATGGTCGCAAGCTGCCGGAAGGCACCAAGGCCGACCCGGTTGCCGGCCAGAAACTGTTCGCCGCCAACTGCGTGGCCTGCCACGGTCCGGAAGGCAAAGGCACCCCGGCGATGGGCGCCCCCAACCTGACTCACCCGGCGGCGTTCATCTACGGTTCGAGCTTCGCACAACTGCAGCAGACCATCCGTTACGGCCGTCAGGGCCAGATGCCTGCGCAGGAACTGCTGCAAGGCAACGACAAGGTTCACCTGCTGGCCGCTTACGTCTACAGCCTGTCTCATGGCGAGAAGGCTGTGGTGGAAGACGCGCAGTAAGGTCAAGGCTTGATGCAACAGAAAAGGCCACGTCATCTGACGGGGCCTTTTTTTTTGCTCATCAATCAACCGGTGGTCAATCGATCACTCCACGGCATTGCGGGAACAGCAAGCACGTAGTAACGTTTCTACATCAAGCCATTGAGGAGGGTCACGCATGATGGCGATCACCACCATTTCCAGCCGCGAATTCAATCAGGACACAAGTGGTGCCAAAAAAGCTACGCGCCAAGGGCCGGTTTTCATCACTGACAGGGGCAAACCGGCGCATGTACTGCTAAGCATTGAGGATTACCAGAAACTGACCGGCATCGATGCCAACATCGTTGACCTCTTGGTAATGCCAGAAGCGGCGGACATCGAGTTTGAAACCGAGCGCGCCGTGATCACTCATCGCCCCGTGGATCTGTCTTGATGTATCTACTCGACACCAATGTGATTTCTGAGTTGCGCAAACCCCAGGCTGACGCGAACGTCGTCGCCTGGGCGAAAAGCATCATCGCCCCACGCATGTTTATTTCAGCCATTACCTTGAAGGAGCTGGAAACAGGGGTGCTGCGGATTGAGCGTCGTGATCCTGCTCAGGGAAAGATGTTGCGCACCTGGCTCAAGCGCCACGTCATACCAGCTTTCGATGCCCGGATTTTACCGATCGATGCCGCCGTGGCGCTTCGTTGTGCCAGCTTGCATGTCCCGGATCGAGTCAATGAAGCCGACGCATTGATTGCCGCGACGGCGCTGGTTCACGGGCTGACCGTCGTCACTCGCAACGTCAGCGACTTTCAGGCAAGCGGCGTTCAACTCATTAACCCGTGGCTCGATTGAGCATCGAGTTGATTCGTTTGATGGCGCCAATACAACTTTGAAGAAGACGGCTGGGCGATGGCGCCCATGAGATAGCGATCGCGAGCACGCTTTGCCCCTGCGGCGTGTAAAACCGGCCATAATTCACAAGTCAATTGATACAGGTCATTACACGGTCATCAGCGTTCCACCAACGTGACCAAAGGTCGCACCCTTGACCTAGAGCTACAGGCGTATCATTGGGCCACTGCGACACCCCTTTTTGACCGCGGTCGGCACGTACTGACCGAGGCATTTTTCCACTGCCGTGGGATACAACCGATGAGCAACCAGATTCCGGTACACGACGTTACCCCTCCCGCCAAAAACGAGAGCAATACCGTCGACCTCTACGCCTCCCGAGAAAAGATCTACACCCGTGCCTTCACCGGCCTGTTTCGCAATTTGCGGATGGCAGGCGGTGCCCTGTTGTTCCTGTTGTATTTCGGCACGGTGTGGCTGAACTGGGGTGGTCATCAAGCCGTGTGGTGGAATTTGCCGGAGCGTAAATTCTTCATTTTCGGCGCGACCTTCTGGCCCCAGGACTTCATCCTGCTGTCGGGCATGCTCATCATCGCCGCGTTCGGCCTGTTCTTCATCACCGTGTACGCAGGCCGGGTCTGGTGCGGCTACACCTGCCCGCAAAGCGTCTGGACCTGGATTTTCATGTGGTGCGAAAAGGTCACCGAAGGCGACCGCAACCAACGCATCAAGCTCGACAAGGCGCCGATGAGCGCCAACAAGTTTTTGCGCAAATTCAGCAAGCACGCAATGTGGCTGCTGATCGGTTTCGTGACCGGCATGACCTTCGTGGGTTACTTCTCGCCGATCCGTGAACTGACCATCGATTTCTTCACCGGCGAGGCCGACGGCTGGTCGTATTTCTGGGTCGGGTTCTTCACCCTCGCCACCTATGGCAACGCCGGCTGGCTGCGCGAGCAGGTGTGCATCTACATGTGTCCGTACGCACGCTTCCAGAGCGTGATGTTCGACAAGGACACCCTGATCGTCTCTTACGACCCACGCCGGGGCGAGTCCCGTGGCCCGCGCAAGAAAGGCATCGACTACAAGGCCCAGGGCCTGGGCGACTGCATCGATTGCACCATGTGTGTCCAGGTCTGCCCGACCGGCATCGACATCCGCGACGGCTTGCAAGTCGAGTGCATCGGCTGCGCGGCGTGCATCGACGCCTGCGACGCCATCATGGACAAAATGGAATATCCGCGGGGCCTGATCAGCTACACCACCGAGCACAACCTGTCGGGGCAGAAAACCAATAAGCTGCGCCCGCGCCTGATCGGTTACGCCGTGGTGTTGCTGGCCATGATCAGCTTGCTGGTGACCGCGTTCTTCATGCGCGCGCTGGTGGGCTTCGACGTGAGCAAGGACCGCGTGCTGTACCGCGAAAACGCCGAAGGGCGGATCGAGAATGTCTACAGCCTGAAGATCATGAACAAGGATCAGCGCGACCATACCTATGTGCTCGAAGCCACCGGCCTGCCGGACCTCAAGCTGCAGGGGCGGCGCGAAATCAAGGTGGCGGCCGGCGATATCGTCAGCCAGCCGGCCGAACTGTCCGTGGCGCCGGAACACCTGCCATCAAGCACCAACGAGGTGAAATTCATCCTCAAGGATGCCGATGACGCAAGTATCCACGTTGAAGCCAAGAGCCGATTCATCGGCCCACAAAATCGTTGAGAGAACTGAACATGCCCGCAGCAAACGCCGCAAGTCCCTGGTACAAGCACCTGTGGCCATGGATCATCATCGGGATTCTGGCCTGTTCGGTGACCCTGACCTTGTCCATGGTGACCATTGCGGTGAACAACCCGGATAACCTGGTCAACGATAACTATTACGAGGCCGGCAAGGGCATCAACCGCTCCCTGGACCGTGAACTGCTGGCGCAGACGCTGTTGATGCGCGCCAGCATTCACCTGGATGACGTCACCGGTGAAGTCGACCTGCGCCTGAGTGGCAACAGCCAACCGAAAACCCTCGAGCTGAACCTGATCTCGCCGACCCAACCGGAGAAGGACCGCAAGATCGTCCTGGCCCGCAGCGAAACCGAACAGGGGCGTTATATCGGTCAGTTGAGCGACAAGATCGAAGGTCGCCGTTTCGTCGAACTGCTCGGCACCCAGGATGAGCACGTCTGGCGCATGTTCGAGGAAGAATCGGTTGACCATGACAAGGACCTGCTGCTCGGTGATGAACCGCTGCAGGGTGCTGAAGACCTGAAGAAGTAATGCCCTCTGTGGCGAGGGAGCTTGCTCCCGCTGGGGTGCGAAGCGCCCCTCGACACTGTGAATCGGTTTTTTCAGACATGGCGAGTTTGCAGTGTTGCGACTGCTTCGCAGCCGAACGGGAGCAAGCTCCCTCGCCACAATGGTTTTTATAACGACCCCCATGACCACCCCACTCCCCTGCTACCACTGCGCCCTGCCCGTCCCGGCCGGCAGTCGCTTCACCGCCGTCGTGCTCGGGGAGTCCCGCGAGTTCTGCTGCCCGGGTTGTCAGGCGGTGGCCGAAGCGATCGTCGCCGGCGGACTGGAAAGTTATTACCAGCATCGCAGCGAAGCCTCGGCCAACCCCGAAGCGCTGCCGGTGCAACTGGTGGATGAACTGGCGCTCTACGACCGCGCCGACGTGCAGCAACCCTTTGTCCGCCATGAAGGCGAGCTGGCGCAAACCACGCTGTTGATGGAAGGCATCAGTTGCGCCGCCTGCGGCTGGTTGATCGAGAAACACCTGCGCGCCCTGCCGGCCGTGGCCGAGGCGCGGCTGAACCTGTCGAACCACCGCTTGCACGTGCGCTGGGCCGACGCGCAGCTGCCGCTCAGCCAGGTGCTCAGTGAGCTGCGCCATATCGGCTACGCCGCCCATCCATATCAAGCCGACCGCGCCAGCGAGCAACTGGCCAGCGAGAACCGCCTGGCCCTGCGCCAGCTCGGCGTGGCGGGCCTGCTGTGGTTCCAGGCCATGATGGCGACCATGGCCACCTGGCCGGAATTCAACATCGACCTCAGCCCGGAAATGCACGCGATCCTGCGCTGGGTCGCGCTGTTCCTCACCACGCCCATCGTGTTCTACAGCTGCGCGCCGTTCTTCAAGGGCGCCATGCGTGACCTGCGCACCCGCCACCTGACCATGGACGTGTCAGTGTCGCTGGCGATTGGCAGTGCCTACATCGCCGGGATCTGGACTTCGATCACCGGCGTCGGTGAACTGTATTTCGATGCGGTGGGCATGTTCGCGCTGTTCCTCCTGGCCGGGCGTTATCTGGAACGCCGTGCCCGGGAACGCACCGCCGCCGCCACTGCACAACTGGTGAATCTGTTGCCAGCCTCCTGCCTGCGTCTGAGCGCCGATGGCCAGAGCGAACGGATCCTGCTCAACGAACTGCGGGTAGGCGATCAGGTGCTGGTGCACCCGGGGGCGATCCTGCCGGCCGACGGCAAGATTCTCGATGGCCAGTCGAGCATCGACGAATCGCTGCTGACCGGCGAATACCTGCCACAGCCTCGAGCCCCAGGCGACGCCGTCACCGCCGGCACCCTGAATGTCGAAGGCGCACTGACCGTAGAAGTCCAAGCCCTGGGCCATGACACCCGCCTGTCCGCCATTGTTCGCCTGCTCGATCGCGCTCAGGCCGAGAAACCGCGACTGGCGGAAATCGCCGACCGCGCCGCGCAATGGTTCCTGTTGCTGACCCTGATCGCTTCGGCCTGCATCGGCCTGCTGTGGTGGGAGCTGGATTCGTCGCGGGCGTTCTGGATCGTGCTGGCAATGCTGGTCGCCACCTGCCCCTGCGCCTTGTCCCTGGCGACGCCGACCGCGCTCACCGCCGCCACCGGCACCCTGCACAAACTCGGCCTGCTGTTGACCCGCGGCCATGTGCTGGAAGGCCTGAACCAGATCGACACGGTGATTTTCGACAAGACCGGCACCCTGACCGAAGGACGCCTGGCGCTGCGTTCGATCCGCCCCCTCGGCGCCCTCGGCAGCGATCAATGCCTGGGGCTGGCCGCCGCCCTGGAAAACCGTTCCGAACACCCGATCGCCCGCGCCTTCGGTCGTGCGCCTCTGGCCGCCGAAGCGGTGCACAGCGCGCCGGGGCTGGGGCTTGAAGGCGTGGTGAGTGAACAGCGCCTGCGCATCGGCCAGCCCGGTTTTGTCTGTGAACTCAGCGGCGCCACGTTGCCGCCGATGCCGGATGAAGCGGGACAATGGCTGCTGCTCGGTGACCAACAGGGACCGCTGGCCTGGTTCGTGCTCGACGACCGTTTGCGCGACGATGCCCCTGCCCTGCTGGCGGCCTGCAAGGCGCGCGGCTGGCGCACGCTGCTGCTGTCGGGGGACAGCTCGCCCATGGTTGCCAGTGTCGCCGCCGAACTGGGCATCGATGAGGCCCTGGGCGGTCTGCGCCCGGATGACAAGCTGCAGGTGTTACAACAGCTGCATCAGCAGGGCCGCAAGGTGCTGATGCTCGGCGACGGGGTCAACGATGTGCCGGTGCTGGCCGCCGCCGACATCAGCGTGGCCATGGGCTCGGCCACCGACCTGGCCAAGACCAGCGCCGATGCGGTGCTGCTGTCGAATCGCCTCGACGCCTTGGTCCAGGCCTTCAGCCTGGCCCGGCGCACCCGTCGGGTAATCATCGAGAACCTGCTGTGGGCGGGGCTGTACAATGGCCTGATGTTGCCGTTCGCCGCCCTCGGCTGGATCACGCCCGTGTGGGCGGCGGTGGGTATGTCCATCAGTTCGTTGACCGTGGTGCTCAATGCCTTGCGCCTGACTCGCCTGCCGAGCGCGCCGGCCACCGCCACTGCGCCACACACCCGCCCGCTGCCGGCCTGAGCCGCCCGGGCATGGAGTCCAGATGCCAGCTCTTTACGTGATGATCCCGGCCGCACTGCTGATCGTGGCCATCGCTATCTACATCTTCTTCTGGGCGGTCGACAGCGGTCAGTACGACGACCTCGACGGCCCGGCCCACAGCATCCTGTTCGACGATCAGGACCCGAACCATACCGCTGCCGTCGATGAGGCCAGCGGCCTTCCTGCCAAGCCCGACGACAAGGTCCCGCCCCATGCTTGAATTGGCGCCCTTGCTGGTGTCCGCGGTGATTCTCGGCCTGCTCGGTGGCGGTCATTGCCTGGGCATGTGCGGCGGCCTGATGGGCGCCCTGACCCTGGCGATTCCCAAGGAACAACGCAGTCGACGCTTTCGCCTGTTGCTGGCCTACAACCTGGGACGCATCCTCAGTTACGCCACCGCCGGCCTGTTGATCGGCCTGGCTGGCTGGGCGGTGGCCAACAGCCCGGCGGCGATGTTCATGCGCGTGCTTGCCGGGCTGTTGCTGATTGCCATGGGCCTGTACCTGGCGGGCTGGTGGAGTGGTTTGACGCGCATCGAAAGCCTCGGTCGCGGTCTGTGGCGGCATATCCAGCCGGTTGCGAACAAGCTGTTGCCGGTGTCGAGCATTCCCCGCGCGCTGCTGCTCGGCACGCTATGGGGTTGGCTGCCCTGTGGGCTGGTCTACAGCACACTGTTATGGTCAGCCAGTCAGGGCAATGCGCTGGACAGTGCGCTGCTGATGCTGGCGTTCGGCCTCGGCACCTGGCCGGTGTTGCTCGCCACCGGCCTCGCCGCCGAGCGGGTGACGGCGCTGTTGCGCAAACGCAGCGTGCGGATGGCTGGCGGCTTTCTGGTGATCCTGTTTGGCCTCTGGACCTTGCCGGGGCCGCATCAGCATTGGCTCATGGGGCACTAGGTTGACCGCGAAGAGGCCATTGAACGCAACACAAAATCCCGACCCTTGATACACATCAAGATCCGCAAATCCCCCGCCCCCTAGACTGGCCCAAACGCCAGCCCATTCCGGGGGATGCCCGCATGATGCTCGACGCCATTCGTTGGGATACCGATCTGATCCGCCGATATGATCTGGCGGGACCGCGCTACACCTCTTACCCGACCGCCGTGCAGTTCCATGGTCAGGTCGGCAGCTTCGACCTGCTGCACGCCCTGCGCGACAGCCGCAAGGCCCAGCGGCCACTGTCGCTGTATGTGCACGTGCCGTTCTGCGCGAACATTTGTTACTACTGCGCCTGCAACAAAGTCATCACCAAGGACCGTGGCCGCGCCCTGCCCTATCTGCAGCGCCTGGAACAGGAAATCCAGCTCATCGCCTGTCACCTGGACCCGGCGCAGAAGGTCGAGCAACTGCACTTTGGCGGCGGGACGCCGACTTTTCTCAGCCACGATGAATTGCGCCAACTGATGGCGCACCTGCGCACTCACTTCAACTTGCTCGACGATGATTCCGGCGACTACGGCATCGAAATCGATCCCCGGGAAGCCGACTGGTCGACCATGGGCCTGTTACGTGAACTGGGCTTCAACCGGGTCAGTATCGGCCTGCAGGACCTCGACCCGGCGGTGCAGCGCGCGGTCAATCGCCTGCAGAGCCTGGAGGAGACCCGGGCGGTGATCGATGCCGCGCGCACCCTGCAATTTCGCTCGATCAACGTCGACCTGATCTACGGCCTGCCGAAACAGACCCCGGACAGCTTCGCCCGCACCGTCGATGAAGTCATCAGCCTGCAACCGGATCGGCTCTCGGTGTTCAACTACGCGCACCTGCCGGAACGGTTCATGCCGCAACGGCGCATCAACAGCCAGGAGCTGCCCACTCCCGCGCAGAAACTGGACATGTTGCAGCGCACCATCATTCAACTGACCGAGGCCGGTTACCGCTACATCGGCATGGATCACTTCGCCCTGCCCGACGACGAACTGGCGATCGCCCAGGAAGAATCGACCCTGCAACGCAATTTCCAGGGTTACACCACTCATGGACATTGCGATTTGATCGGCTTGGGCGTGTCGGCGATCAGCCAGATCGGCGATCTGTACTGCCAGAACAGCAGTGACTTGAACCAGTACCAGAACAGCCTGGCCTCGGCGCAACTGGCCACCTGCCGTGGCCTGATAGGCAATGCCGACGACCGCATTCGCCGCGCGGTGATTCAGCAATTGATCTGCCATTTCAGCCTGGCATTCGCTGATATCGAGCACATCTTCAACATCGATTTTCATGGCTATTTCGCCGAAATATGGCCTCAATTGCAGCAAATGGCCAAGGATGGCCTGATCACGCTGGACGGGGAAAAAATCAGTGTGCTGCCCGCCGGACGCTTATTGGTGCGCTCGGTGTGCATGGTGTTTGACGCCTACCTTCAAGAGGCGCAACAACACAGCCAGCAACGGTTTTCTCGAGTGATCTAGGTTGCGGCGACAAAAGTGCCATGCGCTGGCCTCAATGTCCTGCGGTGAGTTACCCTTACGTCTTATGTGTGTTTTCCCACAAGGATTGAACAAATGTCCGAGCCAGTAAAATTGCGCGCTCATAACCAGGCCCACTGCAAGGATTGCAGCCTGGCCCCGCTGTGCCTGCCACTTTCCCTGAATCTGGAAGACATGGAAGCGCTGGACGAAATCGTCAAACGTGGCCGCCCGCTGAAAAAGGGTGAGTTCCTGTTCCGCCAGGGCGACACCTTCGATTCCGTGTACGCCGTCCGCTCCGGCGCCTTGAAGACCTTCAACCTGAGCGATGCCGGCGAAGAACAGCTCACCGGCTTCCACCTGCCGAGTGAACTGGTCGGCCTGTCGGGCATGGACACCGAAAAGCACCCGGTGTCGGCGCAAGCGCTGGAAACCACCTCGGTCTGTGAAATCCCCTTCGAGCGCCTCGACGAACTGGCCCTGCAGTTGCCACAACTGCGCCGTCAGTTGATGCGGGTGATGAGCCGCGAGATTCGTGACGATCAGCAAATGATGTTGTTGCTGTCGAAGAAGACCGCCGACGAGCGCATCGCCACCTTCCTGGTCAACCTGTCGGCGCGCTTCCGCGCCCGGGGCTTCTCGGCCAACCAGTTCCGCCTGAGCATGTCGCGCAACGAAATCGGCAACTACCTGGGTCTGGCGGTGGAAACCGTGTCGCGGGTGTTCACGCGTTTCCAGCAGAACGAGTTGATCGCCGCCGAAGGCAAGGAAATCCGCATCCTCGACCCGATCCAGTTGTGCGCCCTGGCAGGCGGTTCGATCGAAGGCTGATTCTGGCGATAGCGGCTGAGCGAAACGGTTCAGCCGCCGTTATAATGCGTCGTTTGCAGCCCTGCCAGGACACCACGACGATGGCTTTCGACTCCTTCGACATCAAATCCCTTATCCGCCCCGTGATCGACTTCCCCAAGCCGGGCGTGATCTTCCGCGACATTACCCCGCTGTTCCAGTCGCCCACGGCCCTGCGCCTGGTGATGGACAGCTTCGCCCATCGTTACGTCGAGGCCGATTTCACCCACATCGGCGCGATGGACGCCCGTGGTTTCCTGATCGGCTCAGTGCTGGCCTATCAGTTGAACAAACCGCTGGTGCTGTTTCGCAAGCAAGGCAAGCTGCCCGCCGATGTGCTGGCCGAGGGTTATGCGACCGAGTACGGCGAAGCGTTTCTGGAAGTGCATGCCGACAGCCTGTGCGAAGGCGATTCGGTGGTGATGTTCGATGATCTGATCGCGACCGGTGGTACGTTGATTGCCGCAGCGAATTTGATTCGGCGCATGGGTGCGCGGGTGCACGAGGCGGCGGCGATCATCGATCTGCCGGAGTTGGGTGGGTCGCAGCGTCTGCAGGACATGGGGATTCCTACTTTTTGCCTGACGCAGTTTGCGCTGACTGATCAATAAGCGGCGCCTGTAACGGTCTCTTCGCGAGCAAGCCCGCTCCCAGTGTTGTCCGCGCTCTCCTTGAAATGCGATCACATGTGGGAGCGGGCTTGCTCGCGAAGGCTTCAGCCGCTACACAAATCTCAAAGCCCCATCTGCTTACTGATGATCTCGTTCATCACTTCCCGCGTCCCGCCCCCAATCGACAGAATCCGGTTATCCCGGTACAGCCGCTCCACCAGACTCTCGCGCATGTAGCCAAGGCCACCGAGGATCTGCACCGCATCGTGGGTAATCCGGTCCGCCGTGTCGGTAGCAAAATTCTTGGCCATGGAAATTTCCTTGATCACGCTCTGCCCCGCCGCCATTTTCGCCGCCTGGCGATAGGTGAACTCCCGTGAAACTTCCACCGCCGTGGCCATCTCCGCGAGGCGGTGCTTGATCACCTGGAATTTGCCGATGGGTTTGCCGAAGGCTTCACGTTCGCGGGCCCATTTCAGGCTTTCTTCGAAGGCAAGCTGCGCGGTCATGTTGGCCATCAGGGCCAGGGCCAGGCGTTCGCTCTGGAAGTTGCCCATGATGCAGGCGAAGCCCATGTTTTCGCCGCCGATCAGATTACCTGCGGGCACCAGGCAATCATCGAAGAACAACTCGGCCGTGTCCGAAGCCCACCAGCCCATCTTCTTCAGTTGCCGCCCTACGGTGAAGCCGGGGGTGCCCTTCTCGATCAGCAACAGACTGATGCCGGCGAAGCCCAGTTCGCCGGTGCGTACCGCCACCGTGTAGAAATCGGCGCGCACGCCACTGGTGATAAAGGTTTTGCTGCCGTTGACCCGGTAGACATCGCCGTCCCGCACGGCGCGGGTCTGCAGGTTGGCCACGTCGGAGCCGCCACCGGGTTCAGTGACAGCCAGGGCGCTGATCTTCTCGCCGGACAGCACCTGCGGCACCACACGATCCCGGACCTCGGGCCTGGCCCACTTGAGAATCGGCGGCAGGCCGATGTCCAGCGAGCCCAGCCCCGCCACCAGGCCGCCCGAGCCACAGCGCATCAGCTCTTCGCTGGCAGCGACCTTGGCGAACAGATCGCCCTCGTGACTGCCACCGTAATGCTCCGGGTAGCCGATGCCCAATATGCCTGCCGCGCCGGCCTTGAGGTAAAGCTCACGGGGAAAGCTCTCGGCTTCTTCCCACTGGTCGATGTCCGGAAGGATCTCGCGCTCGACGAAACGCCTGACGCTGTCGCGGACCAATTGGTGGCCGGGGTCGAAGTATTCCTGGAAGGCAGGCATCGGCGAACTCCACTGAAGGGTTCAGCGACGTTAACCGAGCGCTTGCTTGGTTTTCAACAGGATTGTGTGTATCAGACAGATCCAGACGCTTGCCTGGCAAGGCAAGCCCGTTCCCACATTGGATCAGGTTCACCCATCAACCCGGTGGGAGCGGGCTTGCTCGCGAAGACGTCGGTTCAGACGCTACAAGGCAATGGGTTTACGCCCGGCAAACGAATGCGCCAGCGTCCCGCCATCCACCAACTCCAGCTCGCCGCCCAGCGGTACGCCGTGAGCGATGCGCGAGGCGATCAGGCCTTTGCTGCTGAGCAACTGGGCGATGTAGTGCGCCGTGGCTTCCCCTTCAACCGTAGGGTTGGTGGCAAGGATGACTTCGGCGAAGGTGCCCGCTTCCTCGATCCGCGCCATCAATTGCGGAATGCCGATGGCTTCAGGGCCCAGGCCATCGAGGGGCGACAGGTGGCCCTTGAGCACGAAATAGCGACCGCGGAAACCGGTCTGCTCCACGGCGTAGACATCCATCGGCCCTTCCACGACGCACAGCAGCGTGTCGTCGCGACGGTTATCGGCGCACTGCGGGCACAGATCATCTTCGGTGAGCGTGCGACACAAACGGCAATGGCCGACCCCTTCCATGGCCTGGCTTAGGGCCTGCGCCAACCGCGAGCCGCCGCTGCGATCACGCTCGAGCAACTGCAACGCCATGCGCTGGGCGGTTTTCTGACCCACGCCCGGCAGTACGCGCAGGGAATCGATCAGTTGGCGAATCAAAGGGCTGAAGCTCATGGGAAAAAGTCCGACAAAACAACGAGACGCGGTTTATACCCGCGCCTCTGGTCAGCGTCAAATGGCAGCGGCCATCAGTCTTGGGCGACCCGAATCACCAGTTTGCCGAAGTTGCGCCCTTCCAGCAGACCGATGAACGCCTGGGGCGCATTCTCCAGGCCGTCGACCACGTCTTCGCGGAACTTCACCTTGCCGTCGCGCACCCACGGCGCCATGGCGCTGGCGAATTCCGGCTGACGATCACCGTAGTCGTCGAACACGATAAAGCCCTGGATTCGCACGCGCTTGGTCAGCAGTGTGCGCTGCAACTGCGGCAGGCGGTCCGGCCCGCTCGGCACTTCGGTGGCGTTGTAACCCGCAATCAGGCCACACAGCGGAATTCGCGCTTTGGGATTGAGCAACGGCACCACGGCATCGAATACCTTGCCGCCGACGTTTTCATAATAGACATCGATGCCCTGGGGGCAGGCTTTGGCCAATTCATCCTTGAAGTCCGGGCTCTTGTGGTCGACGCAGGCGTCAAAGCCCAGTTCTTCCACCACGTAGCGACATTTATCCGCGCCACCGGCCACGCCGACCACCCGCAAGCCCTTGATCTTCGCCACTTGCCCGACCACCGACCCCACTGCACCGGAGGCGGCCGCGACCACCAGGGTTTCGCCGGATTTCGGCTGGCCAATGTCCATCAACCCCATGTAGGCGGTCATGCCGGGCATACCCAGAACGCCCAGCGCCATGGACGGGCTCGGCAGCCCTGACGGAATCGGCATGATGCTGCGCCCGTCGTTGATGCTGTGGCTTTGCCAACCCGTGGCACCGACCACCAGATCGCCTTCCTGGAACTTGGGATTGCGCGAGCGCTCGACCCGACTGACAGCGCCGCCGGTCATCACTTCGTCGATCTGCACCGGCGCGGCGTAGGACGGCGCGTCGCTCATGCGCCCGCGCATGTAGGGGTCCAGAGACAGATAAAGGGTTTTGAGCAGCACCTCACCGTCGGCCAGATCCGGCAGCGCAACCCGTTCCAGGCGAAAGTTTTCCGGCGTCGGCGCGCCCACCGGGCGCGAGGCCAGGACGATGCGTTGATTGAGGGTCAATGGGTCGGACATTTGAGCGTCTCCTTTGATCGATGGGTTCGGGGATATAGGGAGCAGACATTTGTGGCGGTAGGGCGTTCGATGATTCTGACGATGGATCGAGTTGCCTTCTTCGCGAGCAAGCCCGCTCCCACATTGGATCAGGTTCACACATCAACCCGGTGGGAGCGGGCTTGCTCGCGAAGGCGATATCACAGGCACCGTGTTCTTCACAGGCAAAAACAAAAATGCCAGGCAAGAGGCCTGGCATTTCCATGTAGCTCATCCGACGCCCAAAGGCGAATCAGAACGGCAGTTTCATGCCCGGCGGCAGTTGCATGCCAGCGGTCATGCTGCCCATTTTTTCCTGGCTGTTGGCTTCGATCTTGCGCACGGCGTCGTTGACGGCGGCAGCGACCACAGCTTCGAGCATTTCCTTGTCGTCTTCGCTCAGGCCTTCGACCAGGCTCGGGTCGATGCTGACGCTCTTGACATCATGACGACCGGTCATCACCACGGTGACCATATCGCCACCCGCCTTGCCGATGACTTCGGCGTTGGCCAGCTCTTCCTGCATCTTGGCCATTTTTTCCTGCATCTGCTGCGCCTGCTTCATCAGGCCGGCCATGCCACCTTTCATCATGGGAATCACCTCGAAAATTACCGGGATTAAAACGGCGTCCGGCTCATGCAGCCGAGCGCCTTCAGTTATTAGCCCTGAGCGACCAGGGCTTCGACAGGTTCAATAGTATCGTTACGGATCACCGCACCGAACTGCTGCATCATTTGCTGGATGAACGGATCACCGTGGATCGACTCCTCGGCTTCGCGCTGACGATCGGCACGGCGGCGAGAGGCAGCCTGGGCCGGGGTCTCTTGCTCGGGCTTGATCAGCTCCATGGTCAAGTTCAGCGTACGCCCGTGATACTGGTTCAGGGCATCGTTGAGGCGACGCTGCTGCGTGGCGTTGAACAAGGCGCTGTGGGCCGGGTCCAGGTGCAGCAGCCAATTGTCGCCATCGACGGCGATCAGCGTGCAGTTGGCGGCGATGCTGCCGGTCATGCCGGAAATCGGCAATTTCGGGAACAGCTCCAGCCATTGCAGGGCCAGACCGGTGGCCGGCGCGGCGGCGAGCTCGGGTTCAGGCTCGGGGGCCGGTTCCGCGGCGTGTTCGCTGGCCAGGTCATCGAGGTAGCTGTAGGCCGAATCCATGTCCGGCTCGATGTAGTCCTCGTCCAGCGGCGGCTCGTCGTCCAGATCCACGCCCGGCGTGGCGGCATCGACCTCGGCCACGGTCGGTTCCGGAATCGGTGCGGCGGCCCACTCAGGGGCGTCCGGTACCACGCTGTCTGGCGTCGGCAGGGGCATCGGCGGCAACTCGGGTTGTTCGCTGGCGGTTTCCAGCACCGGCTCGACTGCTGGTTGCTGGACAGGCGCAGGCTCGACCGGGTCATTCCACGGCAGGTCCACCACTTCTTCGATCACCACGGCCTCGACCACAGGCTCTGGCGTCACTGCAGGCGCAATCGGCTCGGGAGCCGCCGCAACCGGCGGTGCAGCCACCGGTGCGACTGCCGCAGCGACCACCGGCGCAACGACCGGCGTGGCAGCCACTGATTTGGCGGAATCAACCGTGGCCTGGCTGATCCCCACTGGCTTTAGCGGTTGCCTCGGGGCGTTTTCGGTGTCGGCGGGCCGGAAGGCCAGCATCCGCAGCAGCACCATTTCGAAGCCGCCTCGCGGGTCCGGCGCCAGGGGCAAGTCGCGACGACCGATCAGGCCCATCTGGTAGTAGAACTGCACGTCTTCGGCCGGAAGGGCCTGGGCCAGCGCCAGCACCCGGTCACGATCGCCGTGACCGTTGTCGACGCCTTCAGGCAGGGCCTGGGCGATGGCGACACGGTGCAGCACGTTGAGGATTTCCGAGAGCACGCCGCTCCAGTCCGGGCCCTGTTCGGCCAGATGGCGAACGGCCTCGAGCAACGCCTTGGCGTCGCCTTCGATCAGCGCATGCAGAACATCGTAAACCTGACCGTGATCGAGGGTGCCGAGCATCGCCCGCACATCGGCGGCCATGACTTTGCCTTCACCGAAGGCGATCGCCTGGTCGGTCAGGCTCATGGCATCGCGCATCGAACCGTCGGCGGCGCGGCCCAGCAGCCATAGCGCATCGTCTTCGAACGGCACGTTCTCGACGCCCAGCACGTGGGTCAAATGCTCGACCACGCGCTCAGGGGTCATGTTCTTCAGGGAGAACTGCAGGCACCGCGAGAGAATAGTTGCAGGAAGTTTCTGCGGATCGGTGGTCGCCAGGATGAATTTTACGTAGGGTGGCGGTTCTTCAAGGGTCTTGAGCAGCGCATTGAAGGAATGGCTGGACAGCATGTGCACTTCGTCGATCAGGTAGACCTTGAAGCGCCCGCGGCTCGGGGCGTATTGCACGTTGTCGAGCAGTTCGCGAGTGTCCTCGACCTTGGTGCGGCTGGCGGCGTCGATCTCGATCAGGTCGACGAAGCGGCCTTCATCGATTTCGCGGCACACCGAGCACTCGCCACAGGGCGTGGAAGTGATACCTGTTTCACAGTTCAGACATTTGGCGATGATCCGCGCGATGGTGGTCTTGCCGACCCCGCGCGTTCCGGTGAACAGGTAGGCGTGGTGCAGCCGCTGGCTGTCCAAGGCATTGATCAGAGCCTTGAGCACATGGGTCTGGCCGACCATTTCGCGGAACGAGCGCGGACGCCATTTACGTGCAAGAACCTGATAACTCATCGAAAACCATCGCAACGAAAGAAGCAGAAGCGGCTAATGCTAGCGGAGCAAGGGCAAAAATGCATCCGGTGCGCTCGTCTAATCTGGCTAAGCTGCTCTTCGGGGGCTTTTTGTTTCATCGATAGCGGAGCGTTTATGCGGCTGGCCCTGGGGGCACTGCTGTTGATCAGTCTGGACGGCGCGGCCGCGCAAGCGCCGTTGCGCTTCGTGGTGCCTGACAGTTGGGCGATGCCGATGGTGCAGATCGAGCAAGGCCGGCCGACCCAGGGCATCCTCTATGACGTGATGCTCAGCCTGGCGACGCAGGTTGGCGTGCCGGCGGAGTTTCACGTCCTGCCACGCAGTCGTGTGCAGATCGCCATGGAGCACGGCGAGGTGGACATCCGCTGCTATGCGGCGCAGTCCTGGCTGCCGAATCAGTCCGGCGACTACATCTGGAGCATTCCGCTGTTCAACCAGCCCGACCTGTTGATCAGCCGCCCTGCCGCGCAAACCTCCGTCATCCCCGCGAGCCTGTCGCACCAGTCCATCGGCACCGTGCTCGGCTACAGCTACCCGACCCTGCAACCGCTGTTCGACGCCAACCAACTGCACCGCGACGACGCCCGCAACCAGGAGCAGGTGCTGGAAAAACTCCAGGCCGGACGCAATCGTTATGCGGTGAGCAATCAATGGACACTGGAGTGGTTCAACCAGCGGCTGTTGCCAGAGCAACGCCTGCAAGGCGTGGCGGTGCTGCAGGAGCAGAATGTCGGCTGCTACGTGCGCAACGACCCTGAGGTGCCCGTGCAACGGATATTGCGTACGCTGGTACGGATGAAGATGTCCGGAGAGATCGATGACATCATTCGGCTGTACATCGGCGGCAACCCGTAATCCCTGTGGGAACGGGCTTGCTCGCGAAAGCGATGTGCCAGTCGACGGGGTTGTTGCCTGACACACCGCTTTCGCGAGCAAGCCCGCTCCCACATTTGACGTTTTGTGTGGGGTGGAAAATCAGGCACGAAAAAAAACCGCGATGGACAGGATCCATGGCAGTGCCATCAAAAATAGTTGGAATCAGATAACGCGAGTGAGTACTCGCGGTTCGTTAAGGTGGTGCCCCCACCAGCCACACCCCGGCACACAATGTTCCCGCTGTGGCTGCTGCCTTCCGGCTCTGACCAGGTTCACGGGTAATCGTTGCGGGGGGACCGATGGGGTCACCATAACGACACTCACCTGACGGCGAGCCGCGCCATTGTACCTATCTGTGACGAAGTTACAACCGTTCGCGCGGATTAAAAAAATTGAGGCCGTTCAAGGACATGCGCAGTGCTGAAAAGAACGCAACCGTCGGCCGCTTCTACAGGTCCTGCAGCACGTCATCCGCCCTGCCGCCCTCGCGCTGAATCACCAGATGGATGAAGTGCAGCTTGGCGATCACCGCCGGCGGCAGCACAAAAGGATAGAAATCCGGCTGCCCCATGCTGCGCGACAGTTCGTTGAGCATGCCCGCCAGTTCGATCCAGGCGTTGACGAACGACAGGAACGCCGGGCCGCCGGGGTGTCGCGGATCGTAGAGGGTATCGAGCGGAAACGGCCGATAGTCGAAGTCCATTTCCCGGGCGCTCATGCCGAACCCCAGCGCCGTGTCCACCGCGTCCATCATGTGCAGGTAATGCGCCCAGGTTTCCGCCCAGTCTTCCCAGGGATGCATGGTGGCGTAGGCGCTGACGTAGCGTTGTTGCCAATCCAGCGGTGCGCCCTGCTGATAATGGCGCTCCAGTGCGTCGGCATAACTGGCGCGTTCATCGCCGAACAGCCCGCGAAACGGCTCCAGCCAATCGCTGCTGGCGATCAAGCGGTCCCAATAGTAATGCCCGACTTCATGACGAAAATGGCCGAGCAAGGTGCGATAGGGTTCGTGCATTTGCACCCGTATTTTTTCGCGGTGCGCGTCGTCGGCTTCCTTGATGTCGAGGGTGATCAGGCCGTTGGCGTGGCCGGTGGTGGGTGGATTGCCTTCCAGGTCCACGCCAATGAAATCGAAGGCCAGGCCGGATTCCTCATCGACGGTCTTGGGCGTGACTTGCAGACCGAGGCTGATCAACTGCGCGATCAGGCGCCGCTTGGCCGTTTCAACCTTGCCCCAACGCTCGTGGTTTTCAATGATCGACAGATCGGGGATGGTGCGATTGAGGCTGCAGGCGATGCACAAGGCATCCTGATCATTGGCCGGCAGCAACCAATTGCAGGCGGCGGGTGAATCGAGGTTGGCGCAACGACGGAACAGGCCGGCCCCTGGATCGGCATCGAGCGTCCAGGTGCCCGGCTGCGCACCCGGTTGCAACGAGGACAGCCGACTCAGCCCGGGCTGATAACCCAATGCGGCGGAACAGGCCAGGCACTGGCTGTTGCGAAAGAACAGCGACTGCCCGCAGCGACAGGGCCAGACCTTGCTGTTGCGCGAACTTTCGCCGATGAAAGGCGCGGCGATGCGCGAGCTGAGCTGTTCGAAGAAGCGGTACATGGCGATCTCTCCCTGGGGCTTGCCAAGACTAGATCATTGCCCGGTCAAGATCGTTCCCACGCAGCGCGTGGGAACCATCAACTAGACGGATAGACCGTGAGTTTTCAGAAACTCGACGAACGCCTCTTCATCCAGCACCTTCAAGCCCAGCTCATTGGCCTTGGTCAGCTTCGAACCTGCCCCCGGCCCAGCCACCACGCAATGGGTCTTGGCCGATACGGAACCAGCGACCTTGGCGCCCAGGCTTTCGAGCTTGTCCTTGGCCACGTCGCGGCTCATCAGTTCCAGGGAACCGGTCAGCACCCAGGTCTGACCCGTGAGCGGCAGGCCTTCGACGGCTTTCTTTTCGCTGTGCCAGTGCATGCCGAAATCCGCCAATTGCCGTTCGGCCGCCAACGCCAGCGAGCGGTTCTCCTCGACGGCAAAAAACTCACGCACCGAACCGGCCTGTTTCTCCGGCAGCGTCTGGCGCATGTCCAGCCAGTCCGCATCGATCACCGCTTGCAGCGAACCGAACTTGTCGGCGAGCTTCTGCGCCCCGCCCGGCCCGACCGAAGGAATATGCAGCTTGTCGAGGAAGCCGCCCAAGGTGGTACTGGCGGCAAACTCGGCGCCCAGCTCACCCTGATCCTGAATCTGCAGGCCGTGCTTGAGCAGATCGGCGATCACCTGCTGGTTATGCGCATCCTCGAAGAAGCTGTGGATCTCGTGCGCCACTTCCAGGCCGACATCCGGCAGGTACGTCAGCACTTGCGGCAACGCCTTCTGCACTCGCTCCAACGAGCCCAGGGAGCGCGCCAGGACCTTGGCTGTCTCTTCGCCGACATCGGGAATGCCGAGGGCGTAGATGAAACGCGCCAGGCCAGGCTTCTTGCTGTCTTCAATGGCGCTGAGCAGGTTTTTGCTGGACAGTTCGGCAAAGCCTTCCAGCTCCACCACCTGCTCGAACGTCAGGGCGTACAGATCGGCCGGCGAACTCACCAGCCCCTCGTCCACCAGTTGCTCGACACTTTTCTCGCCCAGGCCTTCGATGTCCATTGCCCGACGGGAAACGAAGTGAATGATCGCCTGCTTGAGCTGCGCGCCACAGGCCAGTCGACCGACACAGCGGTACACCGCGCCCTCGCTGATGGTCTCGCGACCCTTGCTGCGCTTGATCAGTTGCGTGCGCTCGACATGGGAGCCGCACACCGGGCACTTCTCCGGGACCTGCACCGGGCGGGCGTTTTCCGGGCGACGTTCGGTGACCACTTGCACCACTTGCGGAATCACGTCGCCGGCGCGGCGGATGATCACCGTGTCGCCGATCATCAGGCCCAGCCGTGCCACTTCATCCATGTTGTGCAGGGTCGCATTGGCCACGGTCACCCCCGCGACCTTGACCGGCTTGAGGCGCGCCACTGGCGTAACGGCACCGGTGCGCCCGACCTGAAACTCCACGTCGAGCAGTTCGGTGAGCTCTTCCATGGCCGGGAATTTATGGGCGATGGCCCAGCGTGGTTCGCGGGCGCGGAAACCCAGTTCGCGCTGGGAGGCAATGCTGTTGACCTTGAACACCACGCCGTCGATTTCATAGGGCAGTGCGTTGCGGCGCTCACCGATGTCACGGTAGTAATCCAGGCATTCATCGATGCCGTTCGCCAGCTTCAGCTCGTGGCTGATCGGCAGGCCCCAGACCTTGAGCTGTTGCAGATTGCCGATGTGGGTGTCGGCGATATCGGCCGATACCTGGCCGATGCCGTAGCAGCAGAACTCCAGCGGACGGTTGGCGGTGATCTTCGAATCCAGCTGTCGCAAGCTGCCGGCCGCCGCGTTGCGCGGGTTGGCGAAAGTCTTGCCGCCGACTTCCAGTTGCGTGGCGTTGAGCCGTTCGAAACCGGCCTTGGACATGAAGACCTCGCCGCGCACTTCCAGGGTCGCCGGCCAGCCGGTGCCATGCAGTTTGAGGGGGATGTTGCGTACGGTACGCACGTTGACGCTGATGTCCTCGCCGGTGGTGCCGTCGCCTCGCGTTGCGCCGCGCACCAGTACGCCGTCCTGATACAGCAGGCTGACCGCCAGGCCATCGAGCTTGGGCTCGCAACTGTATTGCACGGCCGCACCGCCACCGAACAGATCACCGACCGGCAGATCCAGGCCTTCGGTGACGCGTCGGTCGAACTCGCGCATGTCGGTTTCTTCGAAGGCGTTGCCGAGGCTGAGCATCGGCACTTCGTGACGTACCTGCGTGAAGGCCGACAACGCCGCACTGCCGACGCGCTGGGTTGGTGAATCGCTGGTGATCAGCTCGGGATTGGCAGCTTCGAGGGCCTTGAGCTCGTGGAACAACCGATCGTACTCGGCGTCCGGAATGCTCGGCTCGTCCAGCACGTGATAGCGATAGTTGTGCAGATCCAGCTCGGCACGCAGCTCTAGAATGCGGGTTTTGGCGGCGGTCATGGGTGTTCTCTCATAAAGCAAAAGAGCAGCCGAGGCTGCTCAATCTGTACAAACCATTGCAGGCGCCAGGCTTGCCGGCGAAGGCGTATTCAAATCCGCCTTCGCCGACATGCCTGGCGCCTGCCGTTCAGCGTTTCTGGGTCAGGGCACGACGCTCGAATTCGACGATGCGCTGACGGTAATGCTCGATGGTCTGCGCGGTCAGTACGCTGCGCTGATCGTCCTTCAGTTCGCCATTGAGCTCCTGGGACAGTTTGCGCGCCGCCGCCACCATCACGTCGAAGGCCTGCTTCGGATGACGCGGGCCTGGCAGACCGAGGAAGAAGCTCACTGCCGGGGTGCTGAAGTGGTCGATGTCGTCCAGGTCGAAGACACCTGGCTTGACCGCGTTGGCCATGGAGAACAGTACTTCGCCGTTACCCGCCATGCTTTCGTGGCGGTGGAAGATGTCCATCTCGCCAAAGCGCAGGCCGCTTTCCAGGATATTCTGCAACAGGGCCGGCCCCTTGAAACCAGCGGCATCGCGGCAGATCACGCTGATCACCAGTACTTCTTCGGCTTGCGGCTGATCTTTTTCGCTGACCGAAGGCGAAGCCTTGGTGTCTTCGACGAAATCGTCATCGCGACTGCTGAAGCTCGGGCCGCCGTCCAGATCGAGACTCAGGTTCATATCGCCCTGAGCGGGCTCGCCACCACGCTTGCCACGCTTGGAACCCGACTCACGGGGCTCACGGGCCGGCATGCTCACCGACGGCAGATCCTGCTCATCCAGTTGCGGCTCTTTGTGATTGTCCAGGACGCGGGACGGGCCCAACAGCTCGGCGCTGGTGTCCTCGTCCGGCAGGTTGGACAGACTTCGGTCAAGACGGAACTTCAGTTTTCCCTTGCCGCCGCGCATACGGCGCCAGCCATCGAAAAGAATACCGGCAATGACAATGATGCCGATGACGATCAGCCACTCGCGCAGACCGATTTCCATGTAATCCCGTGCCTCTATAAAAAATGCTGAAAAATAAGGGGTTTACAACCTGTAAACCGCTTTAAAACGTGGCGCCAACTCTATGTTCTGACAGGCGTTTTGCCCACGTATACGAAAAATTGACATTAAACTAGCACGATCAAAGGCTTCGCAGCTACAAGCTTTGAGCCCCAAGCCGCAAGCCACGCCACTTGCCGCTGGAGGCGTGCAACTTGCAGCCCGCCGCTAGGCGTCCACCATCGCCATCGCCTCCTCGACATCCACCGCCACCAGGCGCGAACAACCGGGCTCGTGCATCGTGACCCCCATCAGTTGATCGGCCATTTCCATGGCGATCTTGTTGTGGGTGATATAGATGAACTGCACCGACTGCGACATCTCCTTGACCAGCCGCGCGTAGCGTCCAACGTTAGCGTCATCCAGCGGCGCGTCAACCTCGTCGAGCATGCAGAACGGCGCCGGGTTCAACTTGAAGATGGCAAAAACCAGGGCCAGTGCGGTCAGGGCTTTTTCGCCGCCGGAGAGCAAATGGATGGTGCTGTTCTTCTTTCCGGGCGGTTGCGCCATGATCGTCACCCCTGTATCGAGTAGATCTTCGCCCGTCAGTTCCAAATAGGCGCGGCCACCACCGAAAACTTTTGGGAAAAGCGCCTGTAAACCGCCGTTGATCTGATCAAAGGTATCCTTGAAACGGTTGCGCGTTTCCTTGTCGATCTTGCGAATCACGTTTTCCAGCGTGTCCAGCGCTTCGACCAGGTCGGCGTCCTGGGCATCCAGGTAACGTTTACGCTCCGATTGTTGCTGGTATTCGTCGATGGCCGCCAGGTTGATCGCCCCCAGGCGTGCAATCCTCGCGGCAATACGTTCGAGTTCTTCTTCGGCAGCCTTTTCGCTGGCCTCGTCGGTCAGCGTGGCGAGCACGCCGTGCAGGTCGTAACCGTCTTCGAGCAACTGGTCCTGCAACGCCTTGCGCCGCACGGTCAGGGCCTGCCATTCCATGCGTTGCTGTTCGAGCTGGCCACGGATCATCTGCGATTGCTGCTCGGCCTGGGTCCGACGTTTCTCGGCGTCGCGCAATTCGCGGTCGGCGTCTTCCATGGCGATCTGCGCGGTCTTGAGTTCTTCGTCCACGGTCATGCGTTTGTCCAGCAACTCTTCGAGCTTCAGGCGCAGCTCTTCCAGCGGCGCCTCGCCCTCCTCCAGATTGAGGCTCAGTTGCTCGCGCTTTTCGGTCAGGCGTTCGGACTGCATTTCCAGACGCTCCAGCGCCTGGCGCGTGGAATCGTGCTGCGCTTTCAGCGAGCCCAGGCGCACCGCCAGTTGATGGGCGTGATCCTTGTGCTGACGCGCTTCCTGACGCACCCGGTCGAGGCGTTCGCGCAGGCTGTCGCGCTGGGCCAGCAGCAGTTCACGCTGCTCGGTGTCCAGCGCCATGCTGTCCAGAGCTTCCTGCAACTGCAGGCGCGCTTCACCGATGTTTTCGTGCTCCAGCTCGCGCTGCTCGGTCAACTCCGCGATCTCTTCATCGAGACGGGTACGGCGCAGGGTCAATTGTTCGGCCTTGGCTTTGCCGGCCGACAACTGGGCCTTCAACTCACCTTGCTGACGGGCCTCGTCTTGCAGCAATCTGCGCAAATGCTCACGGCCGTTTTCCTGCTGACGCTGTTGCGCCCGCAGGTTCTGCAACTGGGTTTCCAGGTTTTCGACACTGGCTTCAAGCGCTTCGCGATCCAGGCTCAGTTGCTGGATTTCCTGACCACGGGCCAGCACGCCACTTTCCGCTTCACTGGCCCGACGCACCCGCAGGAAATGCCGGCCAACCCAGTAACCGTCGCGACTGATCAGGCTTTGCCCGGCGGCCAGTTGACCGCGCAAGGCCAGGGCCTGTTCCAGGCTGTCGACGGGTTTGACCTGGCCCAGCCAAGGTGACAGATCGATCTGCGCCTCGACCTTTTCCAGCAGGCTACCCGGCACCCGCACGCCATCGCTGGCCGGGCTGAGCAGCCGCAGGTCGCCCTGGGCGAACCCGGACAAATCGAAATCGTTGAAATCATCCACCAGCACCGCTTGCAGATCGGCGCCCAACACGGTTTCCACCGCCAGCTCCCAACCGGCCTCGACCTTCAGTCCTTCGGCCAGGCGCGGGCGATCCGCCAGGTGTTGTTCACGCAGCCATTCGGCGGCGCCGGTGCCGGGGTCGAGGGCGGCCTGTTGCAGGGCCTCCAGCGAGGCCAGCCGACCATTGAGTCGTTGCAGCTCGCCCTGGGCCTGTTGTTGTGCGGTGAGCGCTTGCTGCAATTGCTGGCGCAGTTGCTCAAGTTTTTCGACCTGGGCTTCTTCACTGGTCTGCAGATCTTCAAGGGTCGCCTCGGATTCAGCCAGTTGCTCACTGAGCTCCATGATCGCCAGGTCTTCCGGGTCCGTCGACAGCAAGGCGCGCTCTTCGCCCAAGCGTTTCTGGCGATCGGCCAGACGCTCCAGACTGGTTTCCAGCTGCTGGATGCGCGACTGCTGCACTTCGGCCTGACGCCGCGGTTCGGCGGCGGTCAGGTTGAACGCGTCCCACTGTTCCTGCCAGCCGTGCATGGTGGTTTCGGATTCCTCCAGCGCAGCGGCGGCCTCTTCGGCGGCGGCGCTGGTGACTTCCTGCTCGGGGGTGAGCATGTCCAGCTCTTCGCCCAGGGTCAGCAGCAAGGTGCGGTCATGGCCCAGGTGCGACTCGGTTTCCAGGCGCGCGCGCTCGGCTTCCTTCAAGTCGTCCTGCAACTGACGCAAGCGCTGCTGCCCGTGCTGGATGCTCTGCTCGACCCGGGCGATGTCACCGCCCACCGAATAGAAGCGCCCCTGCACCAGATTGAAGCGCTCGGACAGGTCATGGTGCCCGTCGCGCAGGCGTTCGATGCTGGCGTCGGCATTGCGCTGTTCGGCCACCAGGGCTTCGAAGCTGATTTCCTGGGTGCCGATGATCGCTTCGCGCTGGCCGACCTGATCGTTGAGGTCCTGCCAGCGCAAGGCCGACAGTTGCGCCTTGAGCTGACGCTCCTCGCCTTTGTACTCCTGATATTTCTTCGCCGCTTCGGCCTGGCGATGCAGGCGTTCGAGTTGCCGTTCGAGCTCTTCGCGCAGGTCGGTCAGGCGCGCGAGGTTTTCGTGGGTGCGACGGATGCGGTTTTCGGTCTCGCGCCGGCGCTCCTTGTATTTGGAAATGCCCGCGGCTTCTTCAATAAAGTTGCGCAGGTCTTCGGGCTTGGACTCGATCAGCTTGGAGATCATCCCCTGCTCGATGATCGAATAGCTGCGCGGCCCCAGGCCCGTGCCGAGGAAGATATCGGTGATGTCACGACGACGGCACTTGGTGCCATTGAGGTAATAGGTGGTCTGGCTGTCGCGGGTCACTTTGCGGCGAATGGAAATCTCCGCGTAGGCGGCGTATTCACCGAGCAGCGTGCCGTCGGAGTTGTCGAACACCAGTTCGATGCTGGCCTGGCTAACCGGTTTGCGGCTGGTGGAGCCGTTGAAGATGACGTCGGTCATCGACTCGCCGCGCAGGTTCTTGGCCGAGCTTTCGCCCATCACCCAGCGCACGGCGTCGATGATGTTCGATTTGCCGCAGCCATTGGGCCCGACCACCGCCGCCATGTTGCTGGGGAAGTTCACCGTGGTCGGATCGACGAAGGATTTGAACCCCGCCAGCTTGATGCACTTGAGCCGCACCCGTTAAGCGTCCGTCAGGGCGGAGATCACCAGATCGCAGCTGCGCTGGCCATAGGCTGTCAGCACTTCGCGGATCTGCGGAAAGTCACGGGCGATGACGGCGGCGAGCAGGCGTTCGAACAGCTCCAGGTATTCGCTCATCGACGCCTTGCGTTGATCCAGTGCCAGGAAATACGCACGGCTCATGGCCGGTTGCAGGTTCTCGACGGTTTCCTGCAGGTACGGATTGTCGGCAAACGGATAGGTGGCGCGCATCACGTTGAAACTGTCGTCGACGAAGGTGTGGATGTCCTGGCGCTCATAGCTGGCGGTCAGGCGCTGCTGGATCTGCACGAACGGCGCCAGGTCCGTCTTGACCTTCCAGCCCGTGGCCACGGCGTTGGCCAGCAGGATGTACATCTCGCCCATCAACGTGCACAGGCTCTGCACCTTGTGCGCGGTGAGTTCGGTCACGTGGGCGCCACGGCGCGGCAGGATGGCGATCAGGTGACGGCGTTCGAGGATCAGCAAGGCCTCACGGACCGAACCGCGGCTGACGTCGAGCGCCTGCGTGACCTTCAGCTCCTGGATGCGCTCCCCGGGCTTCATTTCGCCGCGAATGATGCGTTCGGCGAGGTGGTGAGCGATTTGCTCGGCGAGGCTGTCCGGCGCCTTGAACGTCATGGTTGTCCCTTCAAACTCTTCGATCTGCACAGGCGGCGCAGTGTAGCGCAATTGATACCTCATGGCGGAGTGCCTGCCCGGTGGTTTTTGGCACGATTCAAGCAAAAAGCAGGCTAACCCATGCGGGTCAATACTGTAGGAAACGAGTCGTTGATCGACAAAGTGGTTTTTCCTGACCTTTAAGTCAGAAAATCATTGACCGAAAAGTCAGACCTGCTAAATTCGGTCACATCGGTTAACAACAATAATGAGTCTGCGAGGCCTTCCGTGATCCAGTTTTTACTAAACCAGGAACTCCGTAGCGAGCACGCCCTGGACCCGAACCTGACCGTGCTCAATTATCTGCGCGACCATGTGGGCAAACCCGGAACCAAAGAAGGCTGCGCCAGCGGCGACTGCGGTGCGTGCACCGTGGTGGTCGGCGAATTGCAGACCGATGACGCCGGCCGCGAACACATTCGCTATCGCAGCCTCAATTCCTGCCTGACGTTCGTGTCGTCCCTGCACGGCAAGCAACTGATCAGCGTCGAAGACCTCAAGCTCAAAGGCGAACTGCACAGTGTGCAAAAGGCCATGGTCGAGTGCCACGGCTCGCAGTGCGGCTTCTGCACCCCGGGTTTCGTGATGTCGCTGTTCGCCCTGCAAAAGAACAGCGACGCGCCGGATCACCACAAGGCCCACGAAGCCCTGGCCGGCAACCTGTGCCGCTGCACCGGCTACCGGCCGATCCTCCAAGCCGCCGAGCAGTCGTGCTGCGGCAAAAAACCGGACCAATTCGATGCTCGGGAAGCCGAGACCATCGCCCGCCTCAAGGCCATTGCTCCCACCGATATCGGCGAACTCAACAGCGGCGACAAACGCTGCCTGGTGCCGTTGACCGTGGCCGACCTGGCCGATCTGTATGACGCCTACCCGCAAGCGCGCCTGCTGGCCGGCGGCACCGATCTGGCACTGGAAGTGACGCAGTTCCATCGCACCCTGCCGGTGATGATCTACGTCGGCAACGTCGCCGAAATGAAGCGCATCGAGCACTTTGACGATCGCCTGGAAATCGGCGCTGCCACCGCTCTCTCCGATTGCTACGAGGCCCTGAAGGCCGAGTATCCGGACTTCGGCGAATTGCTGCAGCGCTTCGCCTCCCTGCAGATCCGCAACCAGGGCACCCTGGGCGGCAACATCGGCAACGCCTCGCCGATCGGTGATTCGCCACCGCTGCTGATCGCCCTGGGCGCGCAGATCGTCCTGTGCAAGGGCGAGACCCGCCGCACCCTGGCCCTGGAAGACTATTTCATCGATTACCGCGTCACCGCGCGCCAGGAAAGCGAGTTCATCGAGAAGATCATCGTGCCCCGCGCCAGTGCCGAACAATTGTTCCGCGCCTACAAGGTGTCCAAGCGTCTGGACGATGACATCTCCGCGGTCTGCGCGGCCTTCAACATCCGCTTGGAAAACGGCGTGATCGCTGACGCCCGCGTGGCCTTCGGCGGCATGGCGGCGATCCCGAAACGGGCCAACGCCTGCGAAACCGTGCTGCGCCATGCGCCGTTCAACACGGCGACGCTGGAACGCGCCTGCGCCGCCCTGGCCGAAGACTTCACGCCGCTGTCGGACTTCCGCGCCAGCAAGGAATACCGCCTGCTCAGCGCGCAGAACCTGCTGCGCAAATACTTCATCGAACTGCAAACGCCGCACATCGAGACCCGGGTGACCGCTTATGTCTAATCATCACGCCGTAGAGAAGACCCAGGCCGAACTGGCTGAACTGTTCGCCAAGGACCTGACCACCGGTGTCGGCCGCAGCGTCAAGCACGACAGCGCCGCCAAGCATGTGTCCGGTGAAGCCCAGTACATCGACGATCGCCTGGAATTCCCCAATCAGTTGCACGTGTACGCACGCCTGTCGGACCGCGCCCACGCCAGAATCATCCGCATCGATACCTCGCCGTGCTATGCCTTCGAAGGGGTGCGCATCGCCATCACCCACGAAGACGTGCCGGGCCTGAAGGACATCGGGCCGTTGCTGCCGGGCGATCCGCTGTTGGCGATCGACACCGTGCAATTCGTCGGTCAACCGGTGGTGGCGGTCGCTGCAAAAGACCTGGAAACCGCGCGCAAGGCCGCGATGGCCGCAATCATCGAATACGAAGATCTGGAGCCGGTGCTGGACGTGGTCGAAGCGTTGCGCAAACGCCATTTCGTACTCGACAGCCATACCCACCAGCGCGGCGATTCGGCCGGCGCACTGGCCACTGCCGAACACCGCATCCAGGGCACGCTGCACATCGGCGGCCAGGAACACTTCTATCTGGAAACCCAGATCTCATCGGTCATGCCCACCGAAGATGGCGGCATGATCGTCTACTGCTCCACGCAGAACCCCACCGAAGTGCAGAAACTGGTGGCCGAAGTGCTGGACGTGTCGATGAACAAGATCGTCGTCGACATGCGCCGCATGGGCGGGGGTTTCGGTGGCAAGGAAACCCAGGCGGCGAGCCCGGCCTGCCTGTGCGCGGTGATCGCGCACCTGACCGGCCAACCGACCAAGATGCGCCTGCCGCGGGTCGAAGACATGCTGATGACCGGCAAGCGTCACCCGTTCTATGTCGAGTACGACGTCGGCTTCGACAGCACCGGTCGCCTGCACGGCATTGCCCTGGAACTGGCCGGCAACTGCGGCTGCTCGCCGGACCTGTCGGCGTCCATCGTCGACCGGGCGATGTTTCACTCGGACAACTCCTACTACCTGGGCGACGCGACCATCAACGGTCACCGCTGCAAGACCAACACCGCGTCGAACACCGCTTATCGCGGCTTCGGCGGCCCGCAGGGCATGGTCGCCATCGAAGAGGTGATGGACGCCATCGCCCGCCATCTGGCCCTCGACCCGCTGGCGGTGCGCAAGGCCAACTACTACGGCAAGACCGAGCGCAACGTCACCCACTACTACCAGACCGTCGAGCACAACATGCTCGAGGAAATGACCGCGGAACTGGAAGAAAGCAGCCAGTACGCCGAGCGCCGTGAAGCGATCCGTCGCTACAACGCCAACAGCCCGATCCTCAAAAAGGGCCTGGCGCTGACCCCGGTGAAATTCGGCATTTCCTTCACCGCCAGCTTCCTCAACCAGGCCGGCGCACTGGTGCACGTGTACACCGACGGCAGCATCCACTTGAACCATGGCGGCACCGAAATGGGCCAGGGCCTGAACACCAAGGTCGCGCAGGTGGTGGCCGAAGTGTTCCAGGTGGAAATGGACCGTGTGCAGATCACTGCAACCAACACCGACAAAGTGCCCAACACTTCACCTACCGCAGCCTCCAGTGGTGCCGACCTCAACGGCAAGGCCGCACAGAACGCCGCCGAAACCATCAAGCAGCGGTTGGTGGAGTTTGCAGCGCGCCAGTACAAGGTCAGCGAAGAAGACGTGGAATTCCACAACGGCCACGTGCGGGTTCGCGATCACATCCTGACCTTCGAAGCGCTGATCCAGCAGGCGTATTTCGCCCAGGTATCGCTGTCGAGCACAGGCTTCTACAAAACCCCGAAAATCTACTACGACCGCAGCCAGGCCCGTGGCCGTCCGTTCTATTACTTCGCCTTTGGCGCTGCGTGCTGCGAAGTGCTGGTCGACACCCTGACCGGCGAATACAAGATGCTGCGCACCGACATCCTGCACGACGTCGGCGCTTCGCTGAACCCGGCCATCGACATCGGCCAGGTCGAGGGCGGGTTCATCCAGGGCATGGGCTGGCTGACCATGGAAGAACTGGTGTGGAACAACAAGGGCAAGCTGATGACCAACGGCCCCGCCAGCTACAAGATCCCGGCCGTGGCGGACATGCCGTTGGACCTGCGGGTGAAGCTGGTGGAAAACCGCAAGAACCCGGAAGACACGGTGTTCCACTCCAAGGCCGTGGGTGAGCCGCCGTTCATGCTCGGCATCGCCGCGTGGTGCGCGATCAAGGACGCCGTAGCCAGCCTGGGTGATTACCGGCATCAGCCGAAAATCGACGCACCGGCGACCCCGGAGCGGGTGTTGTGGGGGTGTGAGCAGATGCGTCAGTTGAAGGTCGCCAAGGCAGTTGAGCCTGAGACCGAGTTGGCTCCGCTCTGAAACCGAGGCGCGGCCTTCGCGAGCAAGCCCGCTCCCACATTTGCAATGCAATACCCTGTGGGAGCGGGCTTGCTCGCGAAGAGGCCCGAACAGACAACAAAGATGTCGAGGTGAACATGTACAACTGGATCGACGCCCTCGCCGACCTGCAAAACCGCAGCGAACCCTGCGTGTTGGTGACCATCATCGAAGAGCTCGGCTCGACCCCGCGCAATGCCGGTTCGAAGATGGTAATCAGCGCCAAACAGACCTTCGACACCATCGGTGGCGGGCATCTGGAATACAAGGCCATGCAGATCGCCCGGGACATGCTCGCCAGCGGCAAGCAGGACACCCATCTGGAGCGCTTCAGCCTCGGCGCCAGCCTGGGCCAGTGCTGTGGCGGTGCGACAGTGTTGCTGTTCGAACCGATGGGCCAGGTGCAGGCGCAGATCGCCGTGTTCGGCGCCGGCCATGTCGGCCGCGTACTGGTGCCGCTGCTGGCCAGCCTGCCCTGCCGGGTGCGCTGGATCGACTCGCGGGACGCCGAGTTTCCCGAACAGATCCCCCACGGCGTACGCAAGATCGTCAGCGAAGAACCGGTGGATGAAATCGATGACCTGCCCGCCGGCAGCTACTGCATCGTCATGACCCATAACCATCAACTGGACCTGGAACTCACCGCCGCGATCCTCAAGCGCAACGACTTCGCCTACTTCGGCCTGATCGGCTCGAAAACCAAGCGCGTGAAGTTCGAGCACCGCCTGCGCGATCGCGGTTTCGACGCCGGCGTGGTGCAGCGCATGCGCTGCCCGATGGGCATCGGTGAAGTCAAAGGCAAATTGCCGGTGGAAATCGCCATCTCCATCGCCGGTGAAATCATCGCCACCTATAACGCCAATTTCGGCCAGCAAACCTCCAGTGCCGAACCGATTGCCAAACTGCTGCCTGTTTCCCGCCGCAGCCAAACCGCCTTGAAAGCGTCGAACTGACTGTTAACTAGAGAACCCCCATGCCTCTGACTCGCAAAGCCTACCGCGCCGCCATCCTGCACAGCATCGCCGACCCTGCCGAAGTGGGGATCGAAGCCTCCTATGAGTATTTCGAGGACGGTCTGCTGGTGGTCGACAACGGCAAGATCAGCGCCCTCGGCCACGCCAGTGAACTGCTGCCGACCCTGCCGGCCGATATCGAGATCACTCATTATCAGGACGCCCTGATCACCCCGGGTTTCATCGACACCCACATCCACCTGCCGCAAACCGGCATGGTCGGCGCCTACGGCGAGCAACTGCTGGACTGGCTCAACACCTACACCTTCCCGTGCGAAAGCCAGTTCGCCGACAAGGCCCATGCCGACGAAGTGGCGGGCATTTTCATCAAGGAGCTGCTGCGCAACGGCACCACCACTGCCCTGGTGTTCGGCAGCGTGCACCCGCAGTCGGTGAACTCGTTCTTCGAGGCCGCCGAGCAACTGGACCTGCGGATGATCGCCGGCAAGGTGATGATGGACCGCAACGCCCCGGACTACCTGACCGACACCGCCGAATCCAGCTACGTCGAAAGCAAGGCGCTGATCGAGCGCTGGCACGGCAAGGGCCGCCTGCATTATGCAGTCACCCCGCGCTTCGCCCCCACCAGCACCCCGGAACAACTGACCCTGGCCGGGCAGTTGCTCAGTGAATACCCGGATCTGTACATGCAGACCCACATCAGCGAAAACCTCAAGGAAGTCGAGTGGGTCAAGGCGCTGTTCCCGGAGCGCAAGGGTTACCTGGACGTCTACGACCACTATCAACTGCTGGGCGAGCGCTCGGTGTTCGCCCACGGCGTGCACCTGTGCGACGACGAGTGCGCGCGCCTGGCAGAGACCGGCTCGGCGATCGCCTTCTGCCCGACCTCGAACTTCTTCCTCGGCAGCGGCCTGTTCAACCTGCCGATGGCCGAAAAGCACAAGCTGAATGTGGGCCTGGGTACGGACGTCGGCGGCGGCACCAGTTTCTCGCTGCTGCAAACGCTGAACGAGGCGTACAAGGTCATGCAATTGCAAGGCGCGCGCCTGAGCCCGTTCAAGTCGCTGTACCTGGCCACCCTCGGCGGCGCCCGTGCACTGCGTCTGGAAGACAAGATCGGCAACCTGCAACCGGGCACCGACGCCGACTTCCTGGTGCTGGACTACAACGCCACGCCGCTGCTGGGTTACCGCTTGAAGCAGGCCAACAACATTGCCGAGACGTTGTTCGTGTTGATGACGCTGGGGGATGACCGGACGGTGCTGCAGACCTATGCGGCGGGGAACCTGGTGCATCAGCGTTAAGGTTTTCCGAGCATAAAAAATCCCCCAGTGGCGTTCAGCCCTGGGGGATTTTTATTGTCTGTTGGATTGCTATCGCTGGCAGGCCAGCTCCCACAGGTTCTTGGCAATACAGCAATATCGTGAACACCACAAAACTACTGTGGGAGCTGGCCTGCCAGCGATGGACGCGCCGCGATATAGGCTTAGAGCTTGGCGCTCGAACGCCCAGGCTTCTTGGTCTGCAACAGATGCGAGAACACCGCATGCAAATCATCCGACGCACTTTCCTCGTCGAGGTTGAGCTTGCTGTCGATGTGGTCCATGTGATGCATCATCAAATCCACCGCCAGCTCACCGTTGCGCGCTTCGATCGCGTCGATCAGTTGGGTGTGCTCGTCATAGGAGCAATGCGAGCGGTTGCCGCTTTCGTACTGGGCGATGATCAGCGAGGTTTGCGACACGAGGCTGCGCTGGAAGCTGATCAGCGGTGCATTCTTCGCCGCTTCCGCCAGCTTGAGGTGGAATTCGCCCGACAGACGGATACCGGCACCACGATCGCCCCGGGAGAAGCTGTCGCGTTCGTCGTTGACCATCTGGCGCAACTCGGCGATCTGCTCGGCGGTGGCGTGCTGCACGGCCAGCTCGGTGATCGCCCGCTCCACCAGCCGCCGGGCCATGAACACCTGGCGCGCCTCTTCGACGCTCGGGCTGGCAACCACCGCGCCACGGTTGGGCCGCAGCAGCACCACGCCTTCATGGGCCAGGCGCGACAGCGCACGGCGAATGATGGTGCGGCTGACCCCGAAAATCTCCCCCAGCGCTTCTTCGCTCAACTTGGTGCCGGGCGCCAGACGCTGTTCGAGGATGGCCTCGAAGATATGCGCGTAGACAATATCGTCCTGGGTACCGCTGCGGCCGGCTTTGCCTGCTCGCGGTTGTTTCTTGAGGGGCTGCAACTGTTCGTTCATGGGCACTCGAGTCGGGAGAACTGCGGCGAATTGACCGTGACTGTAATACGGCACAGTGGGTCGCTGGCAAGTATCGCGTAAAAAACACTGCGATTGTACACAATGGTTAGTGTCAACACGACTGTACGGCTGTTTGTCACTTCCGCTGTATGGCAACAATCGCTCAGCTTTGAGTTTAGGCTTTAACCAGGAATCCGCAGACACAACATTCCCTGTGGGAGCGGGCTTGCTCGCGAAGGCGGAGCGTCAATCGACATCGGCCTTTACTGAAACACCGCCTTCGCGAGCAAGCCCGCTCCCACAGGGGAATGCGTCGATTCGGACACCTTTTTCAGAACCAAGGAACACCATCGTCATGAACGACGCCACCCACACGCAGCTTCGCCCACTGGCCGACACCTCGCCTTCGGCCATCGTCGCCGGCTTCATCGCCATGATGACCGGCTACACCAGCTCCCTGGTCCTGATGTTCCAGGCCGGGCAAGCGGCGGGCCTGACCAGCGGGCAGATTTCGTCGTGGATCTGGGCGATCTCCATCGGCATGGCGGTGTGTTCGATCGGCCTGTCGTTGCGCTATCGCACGCCCATCACCATCGCCTGGTCGACCCCAGGTGCGGCGTTGTTGATCACCAGCCTGGGTGGCGTGAGTTACGGCGAAGCCATCGGCGCCTATATCACCTGCGCGGTGCTGGTGACGATCTGCGGGCTGACCGGCAGCTTCGAACGCCTGGTGAAAAAGATCCCTGCTTCCCTGGCGGCCGCACTGTTGGCGGGCATCCTGTTCAAGATCGGCAGCGAAATCTTCGTCGCCGCCCAGCATCGCACCGCCCTTGTACTGGGCATGTTCTTCACCTACCTGGTGGTCAAGCGCCTGTCGCCGCGCTATGCGGTGCTGGCCGCCCTGTTGATCGGCACGGCGCTGTCGGGGTTCATGGGGCTGCTGGACTTCAGCGGTTTTCATCTGGAAGTGGCCACGCCGGTCTGGACCACCCCGCACTTCTCCCTTGCCGCCACCATCAGCATCGGCATCCCGCTGTTCGTGGTGGCGATGACCTCGCAGAACATGCCGGGCATCGCCGTGCTGCGCGCCGACGGCTACAACGTGCCGGCCTCGCCGCTGATCACCACCACCGGCATCGCTTCGCTGCTGCTGGCGCCCTTCGGCTCCCACGGGATCAATCTGGCCGCCATCAGCGCGGCGATCTGCACCGGGCCCCATGCCCACGAGGATCGCAACAAACGCTACACGGCAGCCGTCTGGTGCGGGATTTTCTACGGCATCGCCGGGGTGTTCGGCGCGACGCTGGCGGCGCTGTTTGCCGCGCTGCCAAAAGAACTGGTGCTGTCGATTGCCGCGCTGGCGCTGTTCGGCTCGATCATCAACGGTCTGAGCATTGCCATGAGCGAAGCGAAGGAGCGTGAGGCGGCGCTGATCACCTTCATGGTCACGGCCTCGGGGCTGACGCTGTTTTCCATCGGTTCGGCATTCTGGGGAATCGTGGCGGGGGTGGTCACCCTGATGATCCTGAATTGGCGCAAAGCCTGAGGATCCAGCAAAAACAGGCATGACGGCGACCCACGGGTCGCCGTTTTTTTATGCGCTGCGCACATGGGATTAATGCAGATACATCACTGTAATTTCCAACGGTCGGGGCACATTCTTTGGGCGCACAGGCGTTCCCGTAAAACTATAAGAATCAATGCCCTGAGGCCTCACATGAAGAATCGTCCACTGTTGGGACTGTTTGTATTTTCGATGTCCGCAAGTTCACTGCATGCGCACGCAGATGAAGCCCCCGAAGGATTTATAGAAGGTGGTAGCGCAAAAATCCTCGCGCGCAACATGTACTTCAATCGCAATTCCCTGTCCCACTACCCCGATGCCATTGGCTGGGGCCAGGGCTTTTTGATGGACTATCAGTCCGGGTTCACCCAGGGTGAAATCGGTTTCGGTATCGAGGCCAGTGCCTATACCGCCTACAAGCTCGATGGTGGGCGCGGCACTGTCGGTACGGGCATGTTTCCTGCCGAAGGCGATGGGGAACGATCAGAATCATCGACACTCAATGGCGCGGTGAAGATGAAATGGTCGAACACGGTCCTGAAGTTTGGCGACCTGCGCCCGTATAACCCCGTGTTCGCCACGCCCGACTTGCGATTGATGCCGATGACCACCCGCGGCTTTCAATTGCTGAGCGAGGATATCGACAAAGTCAGCATCGATATCGGCCACTTCTATTCGTCCCGCGGCTACACCACCACCAATCACGACGAAGGCTTCAAGGCTGGATACGCCGGGGTGGACGCCGGCGATGTGGACTACGCCGGCTTGACCTATACGCCGGTCGATGCCGGCAGCGTCGGCTTTTATGCCTCCCGCGCCGAAGACCTGTGGCGCCAGTACTATTTCAATGGCAACTACAGCCTGGCCCTGGATGAGGACCAGTCACTGAGTTTCGACTTCAACCTCTACCGCACCCTCGATGAAGGCAAGGCCAATGCCGGCGATATAAACAACACCGCCTGGTCGCTTTCCAGCGCTTACGCCATCGGCTCGCAGACGTTCACCCTGTCTTATCAGAAAGTGCACGGCCGTACGCCGTTCGACTATTTGATGGCCTCGGACGGGACCTACATGGACTCCATCTACCTGGCCAACTCTTCGCAATACGGCGACTTCAACGGCCCGGGTGAACAGTCGATCGGCCTGGGTTATGCCTATGACTTCGGCAGCACCGGTTATTTGCACACGACCCTCAGCTTTCGTTACGTCTACGGCTTCGATATCGATGACGAGAAAGTCGATCCGGACGGCCTGTACGCCTACTACGCCCATTCCGACAAGCAGATCGAGCGCGATATCGATCTGAAGACCGTGGTCGAAACCGGCCCCCTGAAAAACCTCTCGGTGCGGGTCCGCTATGCCGATTTTGCCTTTACCGGCGACAGCGTGAAGCAACTTCGGGTCATCACCGAATACCCGTTCGATCTCTTTTGATGAGCCTGTCTTAGCACAATAAAAACAAGGAATTGCCCATGAAGAACTTCAAGATCAAGTGTATTGCCCTGGCTGTCACACTCTCCTCGATGGCGATGTCCGCCTACGCAGACACTGTGTACGTCCATGCCGGCAAACTGGTGGATGTGGAAAAAGGCAAGGTGCTCAACGATCAGCGCATCAAGATCGAGGACGAACGCATCGTCACCGTCGAACCCTGGAGCGCACCACCGGCCGGCAGCAAGGTGATCGACTGGTCGACCAAGACCGTGTTGCCGGGGTTGATCGACATGCACACGCACATCTCCGACTGGGACATGACCAACAACGTCGCCGAACCGTTGCTGCACTCCCCGCAAGACGTCGCGCTGATGGGCGCCAAACATGCCTACCAGACCCTGCGCGCAGGTTTCACCACCGTGCATGACCTGGGCACCTACCGCGCCTTTACCGACGTCGCGCTGCGCGATGCGATCAATGCCAACCGCGTGCTGGGCCCACGGATGAACGTGGTCGGCGCCTACATCACCGTCCCGGGCGGCGGTGGCGAAGTGACCGGTTTTGCGCCGGGGGTGGAGATCCCGGCGGACATGCGGGTCGGCGTTTATCGTGATGCCAACGAGGCAAAACAGAAGACCCGTTACCTGTTCCAGCACGGCGTGGACACCATCAAGATGATGGGCACCGGTTCGGTGCTGGCCGAAGGCACCGAACCCGGCCAGATGGAAATGACCGAAGACGACATGCGCGCCGTGGTGCAGGAAGCCAAGGTGCACAAAAGCTACGCCACGGTCCACGCCCATGGCGCGGAAGGGATCAAGGCGGCGATCCGTGCCGGGGTGAAATCCGTCGAGCATGCGTCCCTGCTCGATGACGAGGGCATCAAGATGGCCAAGGACAACGGCACCTACCTGGTGATGGACATCTATAACGGCGACTACATCGATGAGGTCGGCCACAAGGAAGCCTGGCCGGAAAGCTACCTGCGCAAAAACGCCGAAACCACCGACGTGCAGCGCCAGGCGTTCCGCAAGGCGGTCAAGGCCGGGGTGAAAATCGCCTATGGCACCGATGCCGGGGTGTATCCGATCGGCACCAACGCCAAGCAGTTCGCCTACATGGTGAAATACGGCATGACGCCGATGCAGGCCATCCAGTCGGCCACCGTGGTCGCCGCCGACCTGCTCAACTGGCAGCAGGATGTCGGCGCGGTCAGCACCGGTCGCTTTGCCGACATGATCGCTGTGGATGGCGATCCGATTGCCGATATCACTGTTCTCGAAAAACTGCCTGTGGTCATGAAAGGCGGGGCCATTGTGCCGCCTGACGTTTTGCCCGGCCTGTAAAAGGAAGTAAAACCGGCGGTCCGGGCGAGGCAGGAATTGAAAAACTCGCCCGGCAGTCATGACGCTTAGCTGGTAAGATGCGCGGCGTTATTACTTTTGAGGATTGTTTCATGGCCACTAACCGCTCCCAGCGTCTGCGCAAAAAGCTCTGTGTAGACGAGTTCCAGGAATTGGGTTTCGAATTGAACCTGGACTTCAAGGAAGACCTGGCTGACGAGGCGATCGACGCATTCCTCGACGCGTTCCTCAAAGAAGCCATGGAAGCCAACGGTCTGGGCTATGTCGGCGGCGACGACTTCGGTCTGGTTTGCCTGCAGAAGCGCGGCTCGGTTTCCGAAGAGCAGCGTGCCGCCGTTGAAGCCTGGCTCAAGGGCCGCAGCGAACTGACCGAAGCAACCGTCAGCCCGCTGATCGACGTCTGGTACCCGGAAAAGCCGATCAATCCGGTAGCTTGATGTTCAAAAGGGCCATCCATCGTGATGGCCCTTTTTGTTTGTGCCCCACTCTGTCTAATCCCCTCGCCACAGCCATCGCACCTTGGGGCATAATGCGGACACTTTTATGTTCGCTGAGGGCTTTCATTTTCATGCCCTCGTCTTTTCCCCCTCGGCTGTAGGGTTTTATGTCCATGATCAAATCGTTGCGTCCACTGCTGCTGGCCGGCCTCCTTCTCCCTCTGGCCCTCCCCGTTTGCGCTGAACCGATCAACACCGCGTTATCACCCAACGTCGAAAAAGCCCTCAAGGCCAGCAAGCTGCAGGACAACGCCCTGTCGCTGGTCATGATCCCGCTGACCGGCCCCGGTACCCCGACCATTTTCAACGCCGACGTTTCGGTCAACCCGGCTTCGACCATGAAACTGGTCACCACCTACGCGGCCCTGGAAATGCTCGGCCCGAATCATCAGTGGAAAACCGAGTTCTACACCGATGGCACCCTCAGCGGCGGGATCCTCAACGGCAACCTCTACCTCAAGGGCGGCGGCGATCCGAAGCTGAACATGGAAAAACTCTGGCTGTTGATGCGCGACCTGCGTGCCAACGGTGTCACCCAGGTGACCGGCGACCTGGTGCTGGACAAGAATTTCTTCGTGCAACCGCAACTGCCCGAGTTCAACGACGATGGCAACGACGAGAACAAGCCGTTCCTGGTCAAGCCCGATGCGCTGCTGGTCAACCTCAAGGCCCTGCGCTTCGTGGCCCGCAACGACGGCGGTCGCGTGCTGATCTCCGTGGAGCCACCGATCGCCAGCATCCGCATCGAGAATCAGGTCAAGGCCGTCAATTCCAAGCAATGCACCGGTGGCGTGCGCTACAACCCGGTGCCGCAGGCCGATGGCAGCGTGACGGTGACCGTCGGCGGTCAGTTGGGCGATGGCTGCAGTTCGCAGACTTACCTGTCGCTGCTCGACCACGCGACCTACACCGCCGGTGCCGTGCGCGCGATCTGGAAGGAACTGGGTGGCAGCATCCAGGGCAAGGACGTGCTGGCGCCAACGCCCAAAGATGCCAAGGTACTGGCCCGCGCGTTCTCGCCGGACCTGGCGGAAATCATCCGCGACATCAACAAATACAGTAACAACACCATGGCCCAGCAACTGTTCCTGAGCCTGGGGCAGAGATTCCGCACCGACGCCGACGCCGATGACGCCAAGGCTGCCCAGCGTGTGGTCCGTCAGTGGCTGGCCAAGAAAGGCATCACTGCGCCGCACCTGGTGATGGAAAACGGCTCCGGGCTGTCCCGCGCCGAACGGGTCAGCGCCCGGGAAATGGCATCAATGCTGCAAGCCGCGTGGCACAGCCCCTACGCCGCCGAGTACATCAGCTCGATGCCGATTGCCGGCACCGACGGCACCATGCGCAAGCGCCTGAAGACCACCGCAATGCGCGGCGAAGCCCACGTCAAGACCGGTACCCTGAACACCGTGCGCGCCATCGCCGGTTTCAGCCGCGACGTCAACGGCAATACCTGGGCCGTGGTGGCGATCCTCAACGACAAGGCTCCGTTCGGTGCCTCGTCGGTGCTCGATCAGGTGCTGCTGGACCTGTACCGCCAGCCGAAACTGCCGCAGACCGCTTCGGTCCTGTAAAACACCGCGGCCCCCTGTGGGAGCACGGTTGTTCGCGAAAGCGCACTGTCAGACAACAAGGAGGTCGGCTGACACACCGCTTTCGCGAGCAGGCCCGCTCCCACGGGGATTGCGTACGGCAAGAGTCAATTCATCTCCTCCTGCACCCGATCCCTGCCTTCCTGTTTCGCCACATACACCCCCGAATCCGCCCGCAGCAGCAACGCATCTGCGCCCTCGCCGACCCGCCAACTGGCTATACCGAAACTCGCGGTGACCACCCCGACTTCGTCGATCGGCGCACTGCGCAGGCTTTGCCACAGCTCCAGTGCCAGGGCATGGGCCTGTTTACCGTCGATGTCCGGGCACAACACCATGAACTCCTCGCCCCCCAGGCGGCAGAACACGTCAGTGCGCCGCAGCCGATGGCCGATACGCTCGCACACCGCCTGCAACACCCGGTCGCCGACGGCGTGGCCATACTGGTCATTGATGCGCTTGAAGTGGTCGATGTCGAGCATGATCACCGACAGCTCACCGCCGCCGCGCTCCACCCTCGCCATCTCGATGGTCAGCCGTTCCTGGAAATAACGCCGGTTGTGGATGCCGGTCAGGGAATCGGTGATCGACAGCGCGCGCAGTTCTTCTTCCACGCGCTTCATGTCGGTCACGTCCGAGATATAGCCATGCCACAGCACCCCGCCGCCAGGCAGCTCCTCCGGCGTCGCCTCGCCGCGAACCCAGCGCAGGCCGCGCTGGGGCAGTTGCACGCGGTACTCCTCGCGCCAGGGGCTGACGGTATCGGCAGAAGCGCGGATGGATGCGCGAACCCGGGTGGTGTCCTGGGGATGAATCCGGGTGAAGATCGCTTCGGCATTGAGCAGCAGCACGTCCGGCTCGAGCTCGTAGATTTCGCGAATGCCGTCGCTGGCGTAGATCACACTGAAGCGCCCGTCGAACTCCATCTTGAACTGGTAAATCCCGCCAGGCACATGGGCACTGAGCTTCTTCAGCAATACGTCCCGCGCCGCCAGCGCTTCATGCACGCGCTTGCGTTCGGTGATGTCGATGCACACTGCCAGGTGCCCGACCCACAGCCCCTGTTCGTCGAGCACCGGCGTGGCCAGCATGTTGACGATCAGGTGGCTGCCGTCGCCGCGCACCAGGGTCCACTCCCGCGCCTCGTTCCGGCCATCGGCGCTGGCCTCGACCAGCATCGCCTGGCATGTCGGCACCGGCTTGCCGAACAGCGTACTCAACTCGGTGGAACGGGCGGCGAGCTCCCGGGGCAGGTGCAGGTTTTCCAGAGTCATGTGGCCCACCACTTCGGCGGCGGTGTAGCCGAGCATTTGCTCGGCGCCGGCGTTGAAGGTGCTGATCACCCCGCGCAGATCGGTGGCGATGATCGCCACCTGGGTCGCGGCATTGAGCACACCGCGCAATTGACCGTGGGTGCCGCGCAACTCCTGTTCCCGGGCACGCAACTCCTCGGTCCGCTGCTCGACCATTTTCAGTGCACGCTGGCGCTGGCTGACAAGGACATAAAGCAATGCGCTGAGCAACACACTGAGCAATCCGCCGAGGACCACCATGGCGGTGACTGAAGAATGGTTGGCCTGAAGAAACGCCTCGCTGGGCTGGATATCGACTTGATAGTCGTGATCGGCCAGGCGCAACAGCCGGCTCCAGGACAAATCACTGGGGGCCGGTGTGTTGGGCGACTCGAAGAGCACTTCGTGCTGTTCGTCTGTGGATAAATCGAGGATGCGCACCGACAGGTAATCGCGCCCCGCCTCCGGCAAATCGTCGGCCAGCAACTGACGCATGCTGATCACCGCCATGACATAACCGAACGGCTTGCTGCCAGCGGCGCGGGGATCGTCGCGCAAAGTGACGGGAGCGACCAGCAGCACACCCCGGGCATATTCCGGCTCGATGTTGACCAGATGCATCGGCTGCGAGACCGCCATGCGTCCGTGTTCGTCCGCGCGCTCCAGTGTGGCGCGGCGCAAGGGTTGCGCCAGCAAATCGTAGCCTAGCGCCGGGCCGAGTTTGCTCTGGGTCTGGCTGTAGATCACCACCACGTACTCATCGCGTTCGGCAGCCAGCTGCAGTTGGCCCTCGGCATTGAGCTCGCGCACGGTGAAATCACTGAGGCCCTCATCCCGCACGCGCTGCTCGAACGCCGCGCGTTCGTCGCGACGGATCCGTTGGGCAAACGAATACGCCTGGGTGCGGTACAACAGAGGTTGGGTGTAACCGTTGAATTCTTCCCGAGACACCGAATCGGAATTGGCAAAGAAGCGCCGCAGGCCATCGAGGCGCTGTTCCTGATCTTCAAAGCGTTCTTCGATACGGCTGTAGCGTTCACTGGCCAGCAGTTGGAAACGTTGCCGCAATTGATGGTGAAACAGGTTCAGCGTCGACCAGGCCAGCAAACCGGTGAGCACCCCGCCGAGGAGCAATACCAGTAGCGCGACCAGCCAGGCCGAGACATCTTCGCTGATAAAACCCAGGATTTTTGGGCGCACGGCGTGCAACGACATAAACGCAACTCAAAACGCCAGGTGCGGGAAAGCCCTTTGGCCCTGAATTGAGTTATAGCTATTAGCCACTAATTTGACCAGCACTGAACGCTCCCTGTAGGAGCGAGCTTGCTCGCGATGGACTCCAGAACAACGCGTGCATCCAGACAGCAAGCGTTATCGTTGGCGACCATCGCGAGCATGCTCGCTCCTACAGGGGGATTACCCGTCAGCGGGCGGTGATTTTCCAGGCGCGGTGGATCTTGGGATTACGGGCAAAATCCTGATCGATGGTCTGGGCGCTGATCTCTTCGACCGCATAGCGCTCGCTGAGGTTGGGCTCCAGTTCGAACTTGCGGAAGTTGTTGGAGAAGTACAACACCCCGCCCGCCGCCAGTCGCGCCATGGCCAGGTCGATCAATTGCACCTGGTCACGCTGTACATCGAAGATGCCTTCCATGCGCTTGGAGTTGGAGAAGGTCGGCGGGTCGATGAAGATCAGGTCGTACTCGTCGCGGCTGGCTTCCAGCCAGGCCATCACATCGCCTTGCTCCAGGCGGTTCTTGTCGGAGAACCCGTTCAGCGACAGGTTGCGCCGCGCCCAGTCCAGGTAAGTTTTCGACAGGTCGACGCTGGTGGTGCTGCGCGCACCACCCTTGGCCGCGTGCACGCTGGCGGTCGCGGTGTAGCAGAACAGATTGAGGAAGCGCTTGCCGGCGGCCTCTTTCTGAATGCGCATGCGCATCGGCCGGTGGTCGAGGAACAGGCCGGTGTCGAGGTAATCGGTGAGGTTGACCAGCAGCTTCACGCCGCCTTCGTTCACTTCAACGAACTTGCCCTGGGCCGCCTGACGCTCGTATTGCTTCGTGCCGCTCTGACGCTCGCGACGCTTGACCACCACGCGGCTCTTGTCGATGTTCAGCGCCTGGGGAATGGCGGCCAGGGCATCGAACATGCGCGCCGAGGCTTTTTCCGGGTCGATGGATTTCGGTGCGGCGTATTCCTGGACGTGGACCCAATCCTGATACAGGTCGATGGCCATGGAGTATTCCGGCATGTCGGCATCGTAGACGCGGTAGCAATCGATGCCTTCGCGCTTGACCCACTTGCCCAGGGCCTTGAGGTTCTTTTGCAGGCGGTTGGCAAACATCTGCCCGCCTTCGCTCAGGCGCGGTTGCTCGATCACAGGCGCAGGGGCCGGTGCCGGTTTGATCGGGTTGCCGTTCTTGTTGTACTGACGCTCTTGCGGCTCGCTCGGCGCTTGATCGTAGGCCGCCTGTTCACGTTCGGCCTGACGCTGCTCCGGGGTGCGACGCTCGCCAGTGACGAATTGATCCGGCAGGACCTTGATCAGCAGCAGCTTGCACGGCAAGGCGCCGTTCCAGAACGAATACTGCTTGTGGCTGCGGATGCCCATGCGCTTGCCCAGGTCCGGCGCGCCGGTGAATACCGCCGCTTCCCAGTTCAGGCAGGCCTGACGCAGGCGTTCGCCGAGGTTCTGGTAGAGATAAAGCAGGCTGGCTTCGTCCCCCAGACGCTCGCCGTAGGGCGGGTTGCAGATCACCAGGCCCTTCTGGTTCTGGTCCGGACGCGGCTCGAAGGTCGCGACTTCGCCCTGGTAGATCTTGATCCACTCGCTCAGGCCGGCACGCTCGACGTTGTTGCGGCCCGGCTGGATCAGGCGCGGATCGGCTTCGTAACCGCGAATCCACAGCGGTGGCTTGGCCAGGCCGGCCGCCGCACGCTCGGTGGCTTCTTCATGCAACTTTTTCCAAAGCGCCGGGACGTGGCCGAGCCAGGCGGTGAAGCCCCACTGTTCGCGACGCAGGTTCGGCGCGATATCGGCGGCGATCATCGCCGCTTCCACCAGGAAGGTACCGACACCGCACATCGGGTCCGCCAGCGCCCCGCCTTCGGCCGCGATGCGTGGCCAGCCGGAACGGATCAGGATCGCCGCCGCGAGGTTTTCCTTCAGCGGCGCCGCGCCCTGCTGCAAGCGATAGCCGCGCTGGTGCAGGCTGTGGCCGGACAGATCGAGGGAGAGGATGGCTTCGCCACGGTCCAGGCGCAGGTGAATGCGCAGGTCCGGGTTGAGTTTGTCGATGGACGGACGGTCGCCCTGCGGGGTGCGCAGTTTGTCGACGATGGCGTCCTTGACCTTCAGCGCGCCGAAGTGGGTGTTGTCGATACCCGAGCCATGACCGCTGAATTCGACGGCCAGGGTGCCGTCGTTGAGCATGTGGTCTTGCCAGTCGATGTCGAGCACGCCGTGATAGAGGTCTTCGGCATCTTTCATCGGGAAACGCTTGAGCACCAGCAGCACCCGGTTGGCCAGACGCGACCACAGGCACAGGCGATAAGCGGTTTCCATGGTGGCCATGCCGCGCACGGCAGAGGTGTGCTCCCGTGCTTCCTCAAGGCCAAGCCCGACGGCTTCCTCGATGAGCAGGCCTTCAAGGCCTTTAGGGCAAGTGAGGAAGAGTTCGAAACGATCGGACATGAGGATACGTAGCCTTTAGCTGAGTGGACCGGCAACGCATTGCCGGCCCGGTTTTCAATCAGGCGCTTTTCTCGAAGAGCGCCCGCGTGGCACGAAGGTGTGCCGTTCCACCCCTGCTGCCCGGGTTAAATGAGCTTAGATGCAAGGACAGGTAAAAAAGTTGATGCAACAAAATGTCATAAGTCGACCCTTCGTCGAATAATGCCGCGGTGCAACGCGAGGCATTCTCAGCAAAGGATTGACCGCTTCATCCTGCGGGGGGCCGATCATACAGGGGTTTGCCCCATAAATACGCGACAGACATCGTGTTACTTATGGCCATAGCATCTTTATGGTTACGTCCTTATGACAAAACGATCATTCCCTCGATGTGACGCTTTGGTTAGAAATCAAAACAGGTTGGCGCCGCAATGACGCCAACACCTTGGCTCGCCACGCCGGCAGCGGGCCCCAACGGCAGGATTTTTCTGCCAGACCTCGATTGAGGTCAACGCGATAAAAACAGTCAACAAGTGAGGGCAACACCCTATGAGAAGACTTAAGCGTGATCCGTTGGAAAGAGCATTTTTGCGCGGATATCAATATGGCGTTGGTGGCAAATCCCGCGAGCTTTGCCCATTTACTCTACCGTCGGTACGTCAAGCCTGGATCAACGGCTGGCGAGAAGGACGCGGCGACAACTGGGACGGTATGACCGGCACTGCGGGCATCCATAGACTCAACGAACTTCACGCTGTCGGCTGACACAGGGCGAACATTCCGACACTACAATCTGATTGTGTACTGAATTAACCACGCACGTCCCATCCGGGCGGCGGGCTCCGGCCCAGGGGCTCCTTTTGAGGAGCCCTTTTTTATGCCCCGAGAATCTGCTCACCCCACAATCTAGCCGCAGCCGCAGCCGCAGCCGCGTTAGCGCAACGCCGCGATCGCGTCCACCGACTCACGAATCAACGCAGGGCCTTTATAGATGAAGCCCGAGTAGATCTGCACCAGGCTCGCACCCGCGGTGATTTTCTCCGCCGCGTGCTTGCCTTCGGTAATCCCGCCTGCCGCGATGATCGGCAACCGGCCACCCAGCTCCGCCGCCAGCACCTTGACGGTGTGGGTGCTCTTTTCACGAACCGGCGCACCGGACAGACCGCCCGCCTCGTCACCGTGCTCCATGCCTTCGACGCCCACGCGGCTCAGGGTGGTGTTGGTGGCGATGACCGCGTCCATGCCGGTTTCGATCAACGCCTGCGCCACTTGCGCGGTTTCTTCGTCGGTCATGTCCGGGGCGATCTTGATGGCCAGCGGCACGTGCTTGCCATGGCGCAGCGCCAGTTCGGCGCGACGCGTGGCCAGGTCGGCCAGCAGTTGCTTGAGCGAATCACCGAATTGCAGGCTGCGCAGGCCCGGGGTGTTCGGCGAGCTGACGTTGACCGTCACATAGCTGGCATGGGCGTAGACCTTGTCCAGGCAGATCAGGTAATCGTCCACCGCGCGCTCGACCGGGGTGTCGAAGTTCTTGCCGATGTTGATGCCCAGCACACCCTTGTACTTGGCGGCCGCGACCCGGGCCAGCAAGTGATCGACACCGAGGTTGTTGAAACCCATGCGGTTGATGATCCCTTCGGCTTCCGGCAAACGGAACAGCCGAGGCTTGGGATTGCCCGGCTGCGGGCGCGGGGTGATGGTGCCGATTTCGACGAAGCCGAACCCCAACTGGGCAAAACCATCGATGGCCGCGCCGTTCTTGTCCAGACCGGCCGCCAGCCCCACCGGGTTCGGGAAGTCCAGGCCCATGACCGTCACCGGCATCTTGGCCGGCGCCTTGCACAGCAAACCGTTAAGCCCCAGACGCCCGCCTGCGCCGATCAAGTCCAGGGACAGATCGTGGGACGTTTCCGGGGAAAGTTTGAACAACAGCTGACGGGCCAGGGTGTACATGGGCGGGATTGACTCAGGGCGGCGAAAAGTGGCGGCGATTATAGCCGGGCTTGGTCCACACAGGCGACCTCTTTGCCTTTGCTCAAGGCAGCGGGGTCTCACGTGGCTCAAAGCTATTGTCGGTGCGTTTGCCACTGCCAAAGACCAGCGGCAGGTAGATCGCCATCGCCATCAGCGCCAGGCAGCCGTTGAGAATGTGCGCCTGATAACCCTCTTCAACCTCGGAATCGTTCAACAACGATGCGACCGCGTGCAGCACCAATGCGATCGCATGCCCCGCCGAGAGCCGCATCGCTCCGATGTTGAATGCGGCATCCGCCAACTGTGAACCCGTCGGCCGTTGCACCCCTGCACGCACCTTCAACACAACGTGCTCCAAGGATTCGGGGTCGGAGAAAACCGAGTCCAGCCCGCGTGACGGCGCCAGCATCCGACAGCTTTTGCACAAAATGGAGATGATGTCATCCACCACCATGCCAAAGCCATTCAACAGGCCCTGGATCGCATCCGCGCCCAGGCTGTGACCGAGTTCTGCAGCCGCACGCGCGGCGCCGCTCAACGGGGTCAGGTCCGCCACGTGCTTCAGCACATATTGCGCCACACCATAGGCCCCCGTCGTCACTGCGGCGGTCGATACATTGCCGCCTCCCGAGTTGTCCAGCAGGGGAAAGCAGGCGTTGGCCAAGCCTCGGGCCAGGGTGTATATCGCCCCGCCGACCACTGCCGGCAATACATTGCGCGTCGTGTCGGTGAGATGCGCTGCGATCAGCGCCCCCAGGGTGATGCTGGCCATGCAGGCACGCCCCACGTTGGAGGCCAGGCTCCCCGTTCCATTACATTTATTGCGTGCAGCCCCCACCAAGGTCAACGCCGGGCCGATCAGGGTCATCGCGACCACCGCCCAGGCACGGGCAGCTTCAGGCGTATCGCCTTCAGCCAAGGCTCGCTCGATGTGGTAAGTGGCCGCCTGGCGCAGCATCTCCGCCAGCATTACGATCACACCCGTGCGCCCGGCCACATTGAGCAGATTGAGTGCCGGTCCCTTGGCCGGCTCGAGCCACTCCATGCCTGCCTGGAGGAAGGTCTTTACCCGGCTTTCACGGGTTTGCTCGCTATCGACCGCGTTAAGCTCACGCACCCGCGCATACAGTTCCTCATGGCCAGGCTCACCGGACAGGTGACCGTCCTCGATGAATGCACGGGCTCGATGCGCCTCGTGCAAGTCCGTTTCACCTAATTGCCTGAAGCTCTCACCGATCAAGGTGTGCGCGATATTGCCTATCCGACGCATACCCGCTTGCACTTGCCTGGGGGTGCCAAGACTGGCCACCTGAAAATCCGACGACGGAACAAGTCCCGAAGGATCAACCGTCGCCCGTGTCGCGGTTGATAGGCCATCGGGCAACGCAATCACCCAAGCTTGCGATCCTGCAATAGGTTGAACCATCGTCATGTCCCTCTTGTTTGCTAAGAATGTTGTGTTGCCGTTCGCCGCTCACCACTCACTCTTCTCCCACGCATCATCGCCCATGGGCTGGAACACCTCGCCCATGAAGCGCGTGACGAACAGGTCCACGCTGAACGCCAGGGTATTGGCAGCGCTGACTTCCTTGTAGATCAGGCTTTTTTCCAGCTTCTCGTCTTTCAAGCGAACCAACACCTGCATCGCCACTGCCATCAATGCCTTGGCCGATGGGTAGGCAGGAGATTGTCCATCCGCTCCCCGCTGCGCGCGCAGAAACGCGTAGATGGCCTTCTCGCCCTGCCCTTCCATGGCCAGCAGTTGTTGATACAGGTGCTCGAACGCTGGATCGGGCCGCCGGGTCTCGGGCGGCGTCTGGCTGGCGGCCAGCAGGCGCGACTCCAGTGTTTGCACGGCCGATCCTGTGCCTTCAAACGCAACTGAACCCATCGCCGATTCAATTTTCATCACGGCCCTCGACGAAGCTCGCACACCAGTCGGTCAGTGCCTGTAGCGAAACCTGATCCAGTGTGCGAATCGACTCCGGCAGGTTGGCGACGCTCGCCAGCAGCCGCGACTCCAGTCGTTGTCGAGTCGCTTGCAAGTCGAACTCGAGCAGTTGGTCGCCGAGCCGTAATACGTAGCGTTCCTGGGGTTGGAAGTCGAAAAGCAGTTCGCCGGGCCATGACCTGTGCAGGCGCTCACGCAGTTCATGACTTCGCGAGCGGCAATGCAACGGCAACAACAGGTGCAGCACCGCGCCGGCATCGCGGTGTTGCCCGGTCAGCCAGCGCTCGAGCATGTCGTCCAGCCATTCGGGACGGCTCAGGGCCTGGGCGAGCAGATCGCCGGCAGCCTGGGCAAGGTCCTTGCGCAGTTGCAGCCCCAGCGCCTGGGATTTCAGCAAGCCGTCGGCCAGTTGCTCGGCCGCGCGCAAGATGCCTTCGGCATAGCCCTCCCCAAAGGCCTGGGCATGAATCGCCGCCGCGTCGCGTTGCGCCTGTTCGACGCAATCGCTGGCCCAACGCTGGGCCTGTCGCTGCAAGGCACGGCGCTGGCGTGCGGCGGCGAGGTCGGCGCGGGACAGATGCACATCGCCCGAGTCCGGGAGGTCAGTCAGGGTTCGGATAGAGTCGAGCATGCTGCACCGCCAAATGAAAAAGGGCTGGATCGGGCTCCGCAACCGGCCATTGCTCGTGCAAGCGAACCACCGACGGGCAGAACTGCAAGGTCAGGCGCTTGAGCAACATCGCCGGAACTTGCCCGTGCCAGCTGCATAACGCGTTGAGGCCGGCGGCCTGGACCTGTTCCATGGACACCTGCGGACTGTCGATCGGCAGACGGCTACGGGTGCCGAGGCTGTAACTGGCGAACCGCCGCAACGACATCGGCAAACCCCGTAGCGCCCCGCCTCGCGCCAGTTCCGGCATCACCCGATACGCGCCCATCAGCTCGGCGATATGGGGCAACCGTCGCCAATGGCCAACCCATTGGTTGGCCATTGGGCTCAACTGCACCGAAGGCCAGGGTCCTTCCAGCTGCAGGCCTTCAAGCACTATCCGGTTGAGCAAACGCCGGGCCTCAGGGCAGTCGAACCCCGCCGGCACAGACAGGCGCTGCGGATGCAGATAGCTCAGCGGTTCGGCGAGAATCGCCTGCAAACCTTCAACGCGCGCCATCGTCCCGCCCTGCCCGTGACCGCCAATAAGCCCAGCCACCGCCACCGGCCACCAACACCAACACCAGAGTCGCCAGGGACAGCAGCCATGTCCCTGGCGCAGGTTGGCGGGTAACGGCCACCGACGGCGCGACATGCTGGGTCGGCGAGCGCCGCGACAGCACCACCGAGATGTTGTCGTACTCGACACCGGCAAAGCTGTTCTTGAGAAACCGCTCGATGTCGGTGATCAGCAATTGCGGTTCGATGTCACGCTCATGGATCGCCACCGCCGACAGATGAATCGGTGCCGCCTTGCGCCCGCCTTCGCCAGCGTCCAGGTCGTAACTGACATGCACCCGCGCCGACACCACGCCTTCAAGCACGCTCAGCGACTGCTCCATGCGTTGCTCCAGCGCCGAATACAACCGGGCCTTCTCCGCCCGCGGCGAGGCCACCAGCGAATCGGCGGGAAACATCTCGGCCACCTGCAGGCGCGGTCGTGAAGGCAACGAATACAGATTGAGCAAATCCACCGCGGCGGAAAAATCCACCGGATCGATCTTCACCGTGTAACCGGTTTTACCGGCGTCGACCTTCACCGCTGCGATGTTGTTGCGCTGCAGCACCGACAGCACTTCATTGGCCTGCTGCTGGTCCAGCCCTTCCAGCAGATTGGGCTGGCGACACCCCGCCAGCGCCAGGCACGCCAGCAACAGCAACACCCCTGGCCTCATGACGCACGCAACAGGGTTTCTGCCGTGCCCACCGCCTTGCGCACCAGTACGTTGAGCAGGTTGATATCGACGTTGTATTGCCCGGTCAGCTCCTGCAATTGGCTCAGCACTTCGGGGTTGGTGATGTCCGGGCGCTGCATCAGTTGATTGATCGCGGCAACGTCGCGCTCGCTGTCGACGGCAGCACCGGCGAACGCCTCGATCAGGCGCGATTCCAGGGAGACAACCGGACCTTGCTGCGCAACGCGCATGTCGGCGAAGGCTGTCTGACGGATATCAGAAATGATTGGAACAGGCATGCAATGCACTCATGAAAATGACCCCCTCAGCGAGCGGCCTGGATGATCGCCATGTCGATGTCCTTGAAGCCCTTGATCGTATTGGTCTGGGCATTGCGGAACACGGTGTAGGAGGAAAACGCCGTTTGGTAAGCGGCCAGCAGCCCGGGGTCCGAGGCGTCGAGCTTGAGTTTGTCCAGCGCATCGTCCAGCGCGTCCTTGAGCTTTTCGGCGCCCTTTTCGAACGCCTCGGCCTGACGCCCGAGAAAGTCATCGTGAAAGTCGATGGGGATACCAATTTCAGCCATGAGTCACCTTTTATCGTTGAGTTGGAAAATGCCAGGACGACGCCGTCAGCTTGATGTAGCCCTGGGGGCCGGTCTGAAATGACTTGTCCTTGAGCGCGTCGTCCTTGAGTTCGACGGTGAAATGCACGTAGCGATCGCCCCACTGTCGGTAGAAGGCGTCGACGTAATGCCGCGCGGCGGCGAGCTCGGCGTCCTGCAAGTTGCCGGTCACCGCGAAGGTGACACTGTCGCCGTGCCCGGCCCGCTCGAAGTCCAGGGACAGACGCTTCAAGCCTTCCTCGGCGAGGTCGGCGAGCAGATGGTCGTCCTGCAATTGCACCGAGATATCCCGCGCATAGGGCGCGGCCGTCAGCAGCGCATCGATCAGCCTGTTCTGTTGCGCGGGGGTGAGCAGATTGCGATGCGTGCTGAGCAGCAGGCGCGGCTGCGACGGGTCCTTGAGGTCCAGAGCGTGCCAGGCCAGTTGCGGGTCATGCTCGACCAGCCATTGCTCCAGGCGGCGCCGCTCCTGATCCATCAGCACTACTTTGGCCGAGGGTGTGTTATTGCGTACCAGCACCTGGCGACTCCAGCCGGCATCGCGTTCCGAAGACGCAAACACATACACCGTCTGATCACGGCCACTGAGGACCTCGACCTGGGCACTGGCACCGGCGATCAGTGCGCGGATATCAGTCTCCGGGGTAGGCCCCGATCCGGACCAGAGCCCGATCGCCGCCACCGGCGCCACGAGGGCCAGACTGCCGGCCAGCCATCGGATCAACGGCCCGCGCCGCCGCTCGGGTGTATCGGCATCGGTCGAAGGCGCGCGTTGCTGCAGCAGGAGCTCGGGCGCCCAGGTGTGTTCCGCCGGGCGCAAGGCGATCTGCAGGCCAGCGAGTTGAATTCGGGTGTGAAAGGTACAGTGGCGTATTTCGGCCGGCTCGCTGAGCAGCCGTATGGGCAGACTGTCCGCTGTGATGTGATCGCCCAGCACTTCGAAATTGCAGCCACCTTCGACCAGGGGCACGAAGATGGCATCGGCCGGCACGCTGGTCGCCTGCGCGCCCTGCCCCAATAGCTCCACGGCCCCTACCACGAACAGCGTCGTGGTGTGACCGATGGGGAACTCACAGCCTTGCAGCGGACCATTGAGTATCCGCAAGACGCAGGGCTGGGGGACGGGGGCTGTAGGGACTGTCACCGTTCATGCTCCGGAACGTTGAAATGAACGGGCATGGTAGGAAGGCCGGCGGCAAGCTTCCTGATCGAATTCTGCCGAGGGTGTCGTGTCGGGGATCAGAATCGACTGGGTGATTGCGGCTGCACCCATTCCCCTGTAGGAGCGAGCATGCTCGCGATGGACGTCAACGCTAACGCGGGCTGTCTGAACGCCCGCGGTGTCCTGAAATCCATCGCGAGCGAGCTCGCTCCTACAGGGGGTTGTGGGTCAGCACTTGATAGCGCTGCCAGACTTTGCGCGCATAGCGCAGGCGCGCGGCTTGCCGGTCCGGCGAGTTGCCGGCGTTGTAAGCCCCCACCGCCGTCCAGGTGTAGCCATAACGCGCAACAAAATCGGCCAGCACCGACGCACCGACTTCCACCGACAGGCACGGCTCATCCAACAGCCTCTGCTCGGTTATGCCCTGGGCACTCAATCGCGGCAGATGGCTGCTGTTGATCTGCATCAGGCCGATATCCCGTGAGCCATCCTTGTTGTGGTTGATGGCCGATGCCAACTGGCCTGACTCGATATCGGCAATCGCCTGCAGCAACGCGGGCTCGATTGCGTATTGCTGCCCCGCCCTGCTCCAGCAAAAGGCCTGCGCCGGATTCGCGCTCAATCCCACCAACAGGATCAGCCAGGACAGCCTCATGCCCACCGTCGTTCTGTCAGCCGCACAGGTTGCGCCGCGTGACGATCGCCCAGCGTCAACGAACCGCGAACATCCGGAGCACGCTGCAACGAACTCCAGAGCTCGGCCGCCGCTGGCTCTGCCATCAGACCATCGACATCCCCCGAGCGCGCCAGGCCCAGCCAGTTGGCATATTGCTTGCGGGCGTTCAACGGGTTGACCCCGAACAGCACATTCCAGGCGGCCAGGCCCTGTTCACCCATGGCGCTGTCCATCAACCCGGTCCGTTGCAGTTCGTGCCAGGCTTGCGTGGGATGACCGAAATACGCCAACACCACGGCGTTGAGAATCAGCAGCAAGGCATTGCCCGAGGCGCCTTGCTGCAGGGTCCGGCGTGCCATCAGCAAGGTCGGCTCGATGCCCTGGGCCAGCGCGATACGCACGCGCAGCACCTGCGCCCGCACGCTGTCCGGATCATGCTGCAGACATTTGTCGATACTCTGCGCCGCCTGTTCGTTGCGCCGCCAGAACCAGTGATGCCAGGCATGAAAGTAGTGGACATCGGCCTGATCGGCCGTCAACAGACACCGCTGGAACAGCACCTGGGCCGCCTGCTCGCAACCGCGAAAACTGGTGAGCAGGGCCAGGCGCGTGAGTGCCGCAAGATTACCCGGATCAAGGGTCAAGGCCTGGGAAATCGCGGTGTGCGCCTCCTCCATGGCGCGCCCTTGATAACACAGGCCGATCATCGCCTGCCCCAGCCAGGCATCCGCCACACCGCACCAGGGCGGCGCATACCCGGCATCGAATTTCAGGCTCTGGCGAAACTGCACATGGGCATCGCGCAGACTTTGCGGCGTGTGCTGCGCCAGGCTGCACAAACCGTTGAGATAGGCCACCGCCGCCGGATAGGACGCGCAAGCGTCACCAGCCGGTCGCAGGTGGGTCACCCGGTGCGCCACCAGACGGGTCAATGCGCCAAGCGCTTCGCCAAGATCGCGGGCGTCCAGGGTCTGTCCGTGCAACAGCCCGTGATCACGCCCACGGATCAACTCGATCGACCACTGATGCTGATCACCCTGGCGCACGCAACGCCCGCTCAGGCAATAGTCCGCCGACAGGCTCTCGACCAGCGCATCGACAGGTCGCGTGTGATCGATCAACCCCGAGGGAATCACCCGCAACGTTTCGCCGAACGCCACGCCCAATTGGCGAATGATCACATCCTGCAAATCCAGCGCCGCCGCTTCGTCCAGTTGACGAAAAGGCAGGACCGCCAGCGAAGGCGCGGTGGTATTTGCCCCGCTCGACGCATCGAGTTCGGCCACCGGACCGGTGAATCGATAACCCTGGCCATAGACCGTGGCAATGAAATCCTTGTCGTCCCTGAGCAACTTGCGCAGGGCATAAATGCAGCGGGTCAAGGACTCCTCGGCGGCATCGATTTGATGCCAGACATGGTCCAGCAAATGATCCTTGCTGACGACGCTGCCGGCCGAACCCAGCAAAAGGCGCAACACGTTCAACTCTTTGGGGGGGACGTGAACTCCTTGTCCGTCTCGCATCAGCGTTCCATCGCCTTGCAATAGCCACTGGCCAAACACGAATGACCTGGCCGGCCTTTGATCAGTTGCACTGTCCATACTCTGAAACTTCTCTATAGAAAGGTACTGAAGCGCAATCGAACCTGCACAGGGGCAGGCTCAAGATGACAAGCGGCGTGACTATAGGAAGTTGGGTGGGGGGATTCCGTAGGAGTGTCAGACTAATAAGCGTAGGAAATTGCGACACGATTTGTAGGTGCATGCGTCAGCATCAAGCTTCAAGCTTCAAGCTTCAAGCTTCAAGCTTCAAGCTTCAAGCTTCAAGCTTCAAGCTTCAAGCTTCAAGCTTCAGTTCAACCAACCGCACACTCCAGTGAAGTGCAAATGTCCATCACGATCTTCCACTGTTCCACGGCATCCTCAGGCAGTTCAACGCCGAATGCTTGATTCAATGCCATCACCACCTCAACCAACCCGATGGAGTCGATGTAAAAATCCTCCACCAGCCGGCAATCCAATTCGATGGTTCGACGACTGACCTTCAAGTAATCCGACAACACCTGGATAACCTTGCGCTCTGTTTCAAGCTTCACCGTCAGCGCATCCGACATTCATTCCACCCCATAAAAAACGACGTGCGCCTGCTCGAGAACAAGCGGCACGCCTGACCGTCAACAGTGAGTGACAACCTCAAAAATTCAACATCGCTTTCAACATGTCCGCGTACTGGCTCAGGTGCGAAGACAACGTTTTGTTGAAGTTGTCGTGATACGCGTTGGCATTCGAATATTTCTGCGTGAGGGATTGCAGCCGGTTTTTCAGTTGTTCTTCCTGGGCGTTGAAGCCCGCTTGCCACGCCTGAAACCGGGCGGTGTCCCATGTGACGGTGCCGCCTTGGGGCAATTCATGTTGCATGATCAAGAGCGGGCCGATGTCGATGACGACGCAGTAGGTGCCGTCGAAATTCTGTTTCAGGCAACTGGCAGGCAAGCCCAGGGCCTTGAGCCATTTTTCGGCTTCTTCGCGGCTGGCGCCGCCTTCGCCGGGTTTGGGAAACAGCACGGCGGCCGGGTTGGGCAAGGAGTACTTCTGTATCAACTTATCCAGCGCCGCCCTCAGTTCGCCGACATTGAGCTTGACCTCCTTGCCATCGTTCACCCCTTCTATCCAGTCTTTGAGCTGCGCGGTGATTTCTGCGTTGAACTCGGCGAAGAAGTCCGAATAGGCGGCAATGATGTGTTCATAGCCGGCCAGGTAGCCGTTCTTGATCAGGTCGATGAGTTCGATCAGCTTGTCGAAGAAATCATCCGAGGAATTGACGGTCTGCTCGAACGCTTCGGCGATTTTCGCCGGTGGCGGGTGCATCGCTTGCAGGTCCCGCAGAATATGCGCCTGCCTGGCATCGAGGTAGCGACAGGACTCTACGGGCAGGGCTTGCTGGCAGTGAGTCAATTCGGCACCGCACTGGCGCAGCTGCTGTGCCCACATCTGCTGGCGTATGCGTTTGGTTTGCACCTGCTCGACAAACTCGACCACCAGGTTTTGCGCCGTGCCTCCCGCCAGCAGCTTTTCGACGGTTTGTTCAGCCGGGGGCTGGCACTTGAGCAGGTTGCCGAACTGGCGATCCAGCCGTTTTAACGAGCGATCCAGCGCCTGCGAAACACAAAACGTGGCTTGAACCGCTGCGGGCATTTCAGGTGGCAAGGGTGCATCGCCAACGGGAGTGAAGTCGGCGGGTGTTCTGCCCGCTGGCGGAGTGAAATCCGGAATTCTCATGCGTTTGCCCTACTCATACACGCCCCATGACTTCAATGCGCGATTGCAGAATCTGCATCACCATGTCCATCAGCTTTTGCAGCAGCGCGGCATCGGACGAGTCTTTCTGCCCGACTTCATCGCTGAGGCTCTTCTGGGTGTTCTGCGCACTTTGTTGCAGTACCTCGTTCTCTCGCGCCTTGTGCTCGGACAGCCGAACCAGGCTGGACACCAACTGGCTGAAGCTCACCGAAATGGCACTGAGCTGACGCCCCAGTTCCAGTTTCTTCTCGATGCCCTTGCTGCCCATCTGGCTCAGCCATTCCGAGGTCTGGCCGATCTTCTGCGCCTTGAGGATTTCATCGTCGAACCAGGCCTGTTCCTTCGGCGTCAGCGTGGTGCCCTTGGGCTGGAAATCCACGGTCGTGATGCGGCCGAAATCATCGAAGGTCTGGATGTTGCTGGTGGTCTGCGGGTCCCAGTCATCACGCTGACGATCACGCTTCAGATCGCTGCCGATGGTGCTGGCGTCCAGGGTGTTGCGTTTGTGCTGGCTGATGTCGGCATGCTTCATCGCTTGCCCCTTCAGGTTGGTGAACATGGCGAACCCGGCGGTGACGGCAGATGCCCCAAATTGCGCAAACGCGCTGTTCAGCGCGGCCTTGCCAGTCTCGACAATCGCGGCGCCCTGGGCCTTGGCCGCGTCGCTGGCCATGACGCTGAAATGGCCGCGCAGTTGCGCATTGGCCACCCGCGCGATGTTCAGCGCAATGATCGCGGCCACCAGTACGTTGGCGTGTTTCTCCCAGGCACCGGGGTCGAATATCAGGTCGCTGCGCACGTCATCGCTGAGCACAGTGATGGCGGCGGTGACATCCTGCCAGTCGGCTTCGCTGGGCTGGTAGGCATTGATCGCTACCTCGAACTCTGCCGCCGTCGGGACGCGCACATCCACGGTCTTGAGGATTTGCGCGTGGGTGATTGCGTCATGCAGCGCGAAGTTTTTGAGCGCCTCGGGTTTCTTTTCTGCGGCTAATGGCTCATTGAGCAGAGCGCGTGAGATCACGCCGGTGCTGTTGATGGCGGTCATACCGAATTCCTTCTATCCACGGGATCACACGTTGCGAGCGATGTGCTGGCTGACGGATTGGCTGCGTTTCAGGTCGGCAAACAACTGCTCGATCTGGCGGGTTCGGTCCTGCATTGACGCGCCGTAATCCTCCACCAGCCGCGTGAGGTAGGACGTGATTTCCTCACTGATCGCCATGCGCATGCGCACCTCGGCCAAGTGTTCGGCCGCTTGTTTCTGGTGGTTGGCGCTGGCGATCTGCAGGCTGTCGCGCACCACCACGTCGCCGAACGCGGTGGCGGCCTGAGCAATCTCCAGATGGCTGGCGAACCGGGCGACGGTCATGGCATCGGCGCCACGGGTGACGAAGCCGCGCAACTGCGTGAGCATCAGGTGGAACATGTGGCTGAACGACGAGCCCATTTGTTTGAGGGCCTCCATCGCCACCGGTGCCGCCTGAGCAATCGCCGAGGCCAGTTTCGACGCCACGGCGCTGACCATCGGCCCGATCACCTGCACGCCGACCACCGCCACCAGCGCGATGGCGGCCATGGTCGAGGCAACGCCCTGGATCATGCCGGCGATCTGCGCGATGTCTTTGGCGGTTTGCTCATCGACACCCGCTGCGATCAGCAGCCGGGTGTAGAGCTCGGTGAACAGCTTGATGGCTTCCTGCATCACCGTGGTCAGCGGTTTCATGGCCTGGGCCATGAACGACACGCCTGTTGCTTCCTTGACCATGGCGTCGGTCATCATCACCGCCGCGCCAATCACACCCACTGCCACCAGCACCGGGTTGGCGGTCAGCACGCCGGCGGTGATAGTCGCAATGGTCAGTATCGCCCCGACGATGGCGCCGATGCAGCCCATGGTCTTTTGCAGGGCCTCGGCCTTGCGCACTTCCTCCAGGTACTTTTCCGACTCCGCCTTCATGTGTTCCTGGATTTTGGCCTGCAACTCCAGGAACAGCGCCTGACTGAGTTCTTCCTTGTTCTGCGCCGCTTCACCCAGCATCTCGATGATCTTCAAGCGGTTGAGCAATGCCAGCGCACTGCTGCTCAAAGCCTTTTCATCGCTGTCCTTGATGACGGAGCCGCCGACACCGGTCTCGCGCACTTTCGCCACCACAGCGGCCAGGGTCCTGGCGCAGGCGTTGGCGGTTTCGATCAGGGTCAGGTGCGCATCGGTGGCTGTTTGCAGGGCTGACGTATGGCCGGCCAGTTCGCCCTTGAGCTGATCGCGCAGCGCCAGTTCCCGGGCGTATTCGGGGGATTGCGGGTCCAGTTGAGCCAGGCGCGCTTCGCAGGCGTCGAGCAATCCCTGGACGTGCAGGACCCGCGCCTGCAACTGGTCGAGGTATTCCTGGCTGCTGCCGATGTCGCCCTCTGCTGCTTCGAGGGCCTCGACGGCTGCGGCGTATTCGGCGGAGAGTTTTTCGTGCCCCTGTTGTTTGGCACCGGCCATGCTTTGCAGCATCGCCAGGCGATTGTTCAGTTTGTTGACGTCGACCTCGCTGATCAGCTCGCTGAGCAGCGCCATCAACAGGGTGAACAGGTCGCCGTCGGTTTCCTGTCTGTTGCCGTCGGCGCGCGCTGGCGGCGGCTGCAGTGTCGGCCGTCCCGCGCTCCCGGCAGGGGCATTGTTAGTGCCCTGGTAATTGACCGACATCAGGTCCGCCAGCGCCTGCTGACCGGCCCTCCGGTAATCCGCCGTCCTGGCTGCCTGGGCGGCGGCCTTGCCGTATTTCTCAAAGGCTTCGGTCCGGCTCATTGTCCCGGGGACGGCCGGGGTGAAGCCGCTTCTGATTTCACTCATGTTCACTCCTCGGAACACTGCGGTTCCATGTGGCTCAGGGTGTCGAGATACACCCGTGCCTGCTCGCGCAGATCGTCTTGCGTGGCGTGCTCCAGCACGTACTCGAAACACAACCGGGCCTTGCCGACCTTGCCCAGGGCGAGCTGACACTGGCCGCTGTAGAACATCGGGCGGTAGTCGCTCCTGCCTTGGGCGAAGGCGATCGCGTACAGGTCGATCGCTTTCTGGTGGTTGTGTTTGAGCTGGTGCACGGCCGCCAGGCCCATCCAGTACTGGCTGTTGTAGAAGTCGTAGATGCACAGGAAGTGAAAGAACTTCTCGGCATCGTCCAACCGACCCTGCTCATAGAACTGGTAGGCGAAGGCGTACAGATGATTCATCTGTTCATCGCTGATGCCCTGCACATCCTTCAACGGCGCACCGGCAAGCACCGCATCCACGACGTCGAGGGCGACCTGTTCACTTTGTTTGTCATTGCGACTCATCAGCCACACTCCTGAAAAAACGTCAGCGCTGCTGACGGCTGCATTGAGCCAAAAGCGTCGGGTGGCACGCTGCCAAATTGCGCTCATCCCCCTGAAGCAACCCCACCCCTTGTAGGAGCGAGCTCGCTCGCGAAAAACCTGAGAGCGCCGTTGGGTGTCAGGTTTCCCGCGTTATCGTTCACGACCATCGCGAGCGAGCTCGCTCCTACAGGGATTGGCGCCGAGCTTGTAGGAGCGAGCTCGCTCGCGAAAAACCCGAGAGCGCCGTTGGGTGTCAGGTTTCCCGCGTTATCGTTGGCGACCATCGCGAGCGAGCTCCTACAGGGGTTGGCGCCGAACCTGTAGGAGCGAGCTCGCTCGCGAAAAACCCGAGAGCGCCGTTGGGTGTCAGGTTTCCCGCGTTATCGTTCACGACCATCGCGAGCGAGCTCGCTCCTACAGGGGTTGGCGCCGAGCCCGCCCCCACAGGGGGCGTTGCGGCGTGGGTCAGGCGTTTTCCACCTGCTCCAGCCAGATCAGCAGGCGCAGGACTTCCTCGACTTCCTGCACCTGCAGGAAGCTGTAGCGCTGGTGGGTCTTGTAGATGCGCCTGGCCAGGGCGATGTCGTTGATCACCGGCACGCCCACTTCCCTGGCATAGGCACGAACCGCCAGGGCTCGTTGGTTGGTTTCCATCAGCGAGATGAACGGCAGCACGATGATGTCCGGGCGGAAGTACACGCCGATGGCGATGTGGGTCGGGTTGGCGATGATCATCCGCGAGTTGCGGATATCGGACTTGACCTGTTCTGACAGCAACTCGCGATGCAGGTCGCGGCGGCGGTTTTTGATCTCCGGGTTGCCGTCCTGTTCCTTGTGTTCGCGCTTGACCGCGTCCTTGTCCATCATCTGGTCCTTGATGAACAGCCAGTACTCGCTCAACGCATCGAGCACCACGATCAACAGCACGCAGCCCAGGAATGCCAACACCACGACCAGCAGCAAATGCCCCCAGATGGCGAACAGGTCCGGGGCCTCGGCGAACAACTGAGCGAACAGCAATTGCCGCTGGGTGACCCAGACGATCCACAGTGCCATGGCAAAACTGCCCAGGTACAACAGCGCCTTGAGCGTGTCCTTGACGGTGCGCAGGCTGAACAGTTTCTTGAAGCCATTGATGGGATTGAGCGCGCCGAAATTCAGCTTCAAGGCTTCGCTGGCCAGGGCGAAACCGCTTTGCAGCAACGCCGGCAAGGCGCTGGTCAGGACACACACCAGCAGCAACGGCAGCAACGCCTTGAGCCCCAGCAGTACCAGCATCGCCAAATACTTCTGCAAGTCCGCATCGAAGTCGCTGGCGATGATCCGTCGATAGACTTCCATGACTTCCAGCAGCGAACTGTTGAACACCATGTAGCTGATGCCGCACAGGGTCAGGCAGGTGATGACCAGGTCCTTGGCCTTGAACGACTGACCTTTGCGCGCCGCATCACGCAGGCGCTTGGGCGTGGGTTTCTCAGTTTTCGAGGCGCTGGACGACATGCCCCTCCTCCCGGTCCAGGTACTGCGCCAGCCCCTGGGATTTCACCCCCATGCGCAACACCTCCGGCGGCAGGTGCGCGCCGAAATACAGCATCAACACCACCAGCGCCACCAGGCTCTTGACCGTCAGCGACACCGAGAACGCATTCATCTGCGGCGCGTAGCGCGAGAGCAAACCCAGCAGCGCTTCGCTGACCAGCAACGTGGCAACCACCGGCGCGCTGATCACCAGGGTCTTGCTCACCAGTGCGTCCAGCAGCAAAAGGATCGGTTGCAACTGCACCTCACAGCCCGTTGCCGGTGTGCAGATTCTGTAACTGTGGCCAACGGTTTCGAGCATCAACAACATGCCGCCACCCTCGAGGTACACCGCCGCGGCGAACAGTTGCAGGAAGTTCGCCAGCTCCGAGGTGTCGACGCCGTTGGCCGGGTCGACGGTGCTGCTGAGCATCGCCCCGCGCTGGTTGTCGATCAGGTTGCCCATGGCGTGCAGCACCCAGAACGGCCAGCACAACAGGCAGCCAAGCAGGACACCGATACCCGCTTCACGCACCACCAGCCCCACAAATGCCAAGCCGTCCAGCGCCGGCAACGGCACGCCCACATAAGCCCAGAACCCCAGCGCCACCACCACGATCACCGCCTGGCGCGGTGCCCCGGTGAGCACCCCGCTGTTGAGAAACGGCAGCATGAAAAAGATCGGCGCCAGCCGCGCCACACCGAGAATCGCTGCGGCGAACACCGCGTACAGATCGAAGAACAACGTCACCGCCATCAGCCTAAGCCAACGCCAGGCGAATGACTTCGCGGCTGAAATCCAGCAGGGTCTCGCCGTACCAACCCGAGAGCAGAAACAGGCACGCAGCCACCGCCAGCAGCTTGAAACCGAACGGCAGCGTCTGCTCCTGCAACTGGGTCACGGTCTGGATCAACCCCACCACCAGGCCCACCACCGTGGCGACGATGATCGGCCAGGCCACCATCAGCAGAATCAGGTACAGGGTCTTGTTGCCGGCATACACCAGGTCGTTCACGGTCGCCTCCTAGGCCAGGTCCAGGTATTGCCTGACCAGGCCAGTGGACAACAGCGCCCAGCCATCGAGCGCAACGAACAGCACCAGTTTGATCGGTACGGAAATGATCACCGGACTCATCATCATCATGCCCAGCGCCAACAGGATGCTGGAGATCACCAGGTCGACGATCACGAACGGCAGGTACAGGTAGAAGCCGATCTTGAAGGCGCTTTTGATTTCACTCAGGGCGTAGGCCGGCAGCAGCGAAAACAGCGAGGGCTCCAGCGCTTCATCACCCGCCGTTTCACTTTGCACCGCTTGCGCCCGCTCGAAAAACAGCGCCAGTTCCGGGTCGGTGTACTTGCGCAGATAGTCTTTGTAGCTGCCCAGACCGTTCTCGGCGAAACTCACCACCGATTCGATGTCGGTGAAGGCCACCGCTTCAGTCTTGTAGTAGTCGTAGCCCTGCTTCACCACCGGGGTCATGACGAAAATCGCCAGCATCAGGGCGATCGCATTCAAGGCCATGTTCGACGGCACCTGCTGCAGCCCCAAGGCGTTGCGCACGATGACGAAGACAATGGAAAACTTGATGTAGCAAGTACCCGCCGCCACCAGAAACGGCAGCAAGGAAGCGAACGCCAGCAGACCGATCAGCGAGACGTCATTCATCGCGCGGCGTCCTGTAGACCTCGAGCAACTCCACAGCCCACTGTTCGCCCAGTTGCACCAGTTCGCCACGGGCGACGGCTTTGCCATTGGCGCGCACTTCGATGTGCCGCGCCGCCTCGTCCGCCAGCGCAATCAGTTGCCCGTCGATGATCTGCGTCAGCGTCGCCAAGTCGATGGCATGGGTCGCGAGCACGAACTCCAGACGCACCGGCACAGCGCCGAGGTCGACTTCGGGTGCAGGCGCGCTGTGGGTATCTTCGACGGTCGATTGCATGTGTATTCCCAGTTCAGTGAAGGTGAAGCCGCCGAGGCAATGGTTGCCCACGCAACCGCGTTGCGAGCGATGGATGATCCGCAGCACATCGCCTTCATTCAGGCGCACGACGTGGCGCAGGTGACTCCAGCCCAGCATCAGGTCCAGGTGCAGCGGTAAGTCGTCCAGCCAGGATTCGCTTGCCAGGGGCCTGCCGGCGGCGGGTGCTGGCGGCAATTGGGTCACCCAGACGCGCCCGCAAGCGCTGTCGAGCCACGGCAAAGCCTGGGTCGGCAGTTGTGCCCGCGGGACCGCTTCGGCATCGCCAATGTTCCGATAGTGCAAGTCGTCCACGTCCATCGGCAGGGGCCGTGGCACCGCTCGGAACAGCTCGACGATGTGGATCAGCGAACACTCGACCGCCAGTAACGACTGCAACGTCGGCAACGATCGATGCAACCAGCCCCGGGCGTCGATCAACCCCCACCAATCGCCGCATTCGCCCGATGCGCGAAAACGTAAATATTGCGCCGGTTCTGGCGCTCCTGACCCCGCCTGCACACCGGCACTCAGCCAACGTCGAACCGCCTGAGCACCGGCATGCGCCTGAGGATTGATCCGCCGTAGATTCAACGCCTTCATGCCCCCTGCCCGGCCTCTTCGTCCTGCTCGTCATCCGGCGCCTGCCGCGAGCCCTGGCGCTGCTGCTGGTCGTCGCTGTCGGTCAGGTGCCAGGCGGGTTCGCCCACCTGCTCAAGAGACACTTTGAGCTGTTCGAACACCAACGCATTGCTCGGGCTGAGCTGCAAAGTGCGCGCAGGTTCGTCAGCCATGCGACGGATGGTCACCTGGCCGCTGGCGATGCCGTTATCGAAGGGAACCTGCAACAGGCCGGGCGCTGGGTTCGGCAAGGCCTCGATGACCGTCTCGGGCATGGGCGGTGGTTGCGGGACAGCAGGTGTTGGAGCCGGTGATACGAACGGCCGGTGACTGACGATCGGAAAGGCTGGCGATCGTTGCCCCACGAACTCAAGTGCATCGGCAGGGGTGACAGTTTCGGCCAGCGAAGGATTGGGCGTGTCCACCGGGCGGGCGGTCAGCGGCGCTTGAGCAACCTTGGAAAAGGCTGCGTCAAATACCGATGCGGCCGCAACGTAAGCCCCTGGTTGCACCGGCTTGCTCGACGGTGGCTGAGGGTTTGGATGAGGCACTGCCACCGGAGCCGGCGATTGCTGCGCCTCGTCGTACTCCACCGCCACTATCGCGGGGAGCAGGGTCTGCAAGAGCGGTCCACGCCCCATGTCCGTCAGCGGGCGATGGCGCATCATCAACGGCGCCAGCAGTTCCAGCACACCCTGCGGCAGTTCGTCTTCCCGCACCGGTACCAGCCTGTCCAGCAACTCGCCGGCGGGGTCTTCACTGACGCCGTCCGCAGGTTGAATCGGCAACGGGGAAACCACAGCTACATCGCTCATCGCCGAACTCCATTGATCTCTTCGCTTTCTCTTTCTTCCCGACGCACCTGTTCGCGCCGTTGCCCACGCAACAGCTGCTGGACAGAGCGTTGGCAGGTGTCCTGTCTGCACTGGGCCAATCGCAGTTGGTCGCGTTGTTCCTGCAACCGTTGCTCGACTTCACTGCACTGCTGCGCGACCCGATCCCGCTCGACACGCAGCAGGTCTATCTGCCGCCGAATCACGGCCTGCCTGCGCAGCAACGCCAGCAATTGCCCGTGATCCAGCACGCAGTCACTGGCGCGGTGGCTGATCAGCAAAGCCTGCAGTTCGACCTCTTGCGCTTCGAGCGCGACGCCCTCGCGCAACAGCGGCTGCAACTGCTGCCGGGTACGCGCAATCTGCAGTTCATTGCGCTGGCGGCGCAGCTGACTGAGGGCCAACAGACGGCGACGGTCGGGCAATGGATTCATGCCAGCAGTGCCTGCAATTGGGCCAAGGCCTGATCAGGCTCCGTGCACTCGCTGGTCGGCTGGCGCAGCCACAGGTCGAGGGCTTCGCGGCGCTGCAGGGCTCGGTCGTTGGCCACGTCCGCGCCCGGGCTGTACTCGCCCATGTCGAGAAAAATCTGCAGTTGCTCAAGCCGCGCCAGTGTTTCCCGAGTGGCCGCCGCCAGCTGCTGCACCTGGGGCGTCGTCACTTGGGTCGCCACGCGACTGATGCTGCGCAGCACATCGATGGCCGGGTAGTGTCCCTTGGCCGCCAAGGCCCGGCTGAGATAGACGTGGCCGTCGAGAATCGAACGGATCTCCTCGGCGATCGGGTCCGGCTCGTCGTCGCTTTCCAACAGCACGGTGTAGAAGGCCGTGATGCTGCCGGCAGCGGTCACACCGGGCCGCTCCAGCAGGCGCGGCAAGGCATCGAACACCGACGCCGGATAACCCCGGCGCGCCGGCGCTTCGCCCGCCGCCAACGCCAGATCGCGGCGAGCCCTTGCGTAACGGGTCAACGAGTCCAGCAACAGCACCACGTTGCGGCCCTGATCACGAAAGTACTCGGCGATGGCGGTGGCCTGGAGCGCCGCGTTGCAGCGGTCCACCGAAGAGACATCCGAGGTGGCGTACACCACCACGCAACGGCTGCGCTTGTCCGACTCGCGCAGATGAGCGATGAACTCGGTCACTTCCCGGCCGCGCTCGCCGATCAGGCCGATGACAAATACATCGGCCTCGGTGTGGGCGATCAGCATGTCGATCAGGGTGGTCTTGCCGGAACCGGCAGCGGCGAAGAGGCCGATACGCTGACCGACACCGCAGGTCAGCAAGCCGTCGATCACGCGAATACCGGTACGCAACGGGGTGTCCACCGGGCGGCGCTGCTGGTACGAGGGCGGGTCGGCATCCACCGGATAATCCTGTTCTGCCAGCGCCATCGACGGAGCCAGGCGCTCGACGATGTTGCCCTGGGGATCGACCACGCTGCCGAGCAACGCATCGCTGCACCTCAATTGCAGGGTCGAGCCCGTGGGCACGATCATCGACTCCCGGGACAAACCCTTGGCATCGCCGAGCAGGCTCAGCAGCACGGCGCCGGGCTTGAAGCCGATGACCTGAGCCCTGGCCGTCACCTCGGGGGTACGCCAATGCCGACGCACTTCACAGACTTCGCCGATCACCACGTTGCCCAGCGCGGCCTCCATCAAGGGGCCAGTCAGCCGTTGCGGATGAGCGGCCAGGCGCTCGAGGCAATGATTCAACGGCGCAGGATTCACAGGCGCAGAATGCCGCACAGTTCTTCGACCACCGCCACGAAATGATCGATCGCCTGGGCGAAGTGGCTGGCCTCGCCAAGGGCCTGGTCGTTGCACATCAGCCGCAGTTCGAGTTGGTCGTCCACCTCGCACAGGTGCAACTGCCCGCTGCGCGACCAGGGGCAGCCCTGCAGCAGAATCTGCAACAACGCCGAGGCACTGCGGCCCAGATAGGCCGGGCTGCCTTGCATGATCGCGGCCCACACCCACACGTCGCCATCGACGTGGCCGACATTGATGCTGGGCAAATCCTTCATCTGCATTTCGATGGTGCTGTGGCTGTCGAAATGGCCGATCTGGCTGTCGACGCAGCCACTGTGACGCAGGGCTTGGCGCAACAGGTCGGCGAGATCCATTGACATCATTTACAGGGTTCCTTACAGGGTTTTGATCACATTGACCGAGACGGTCTCGCAGACTTCGCCGAACGACATCACGTCCAGCTCGCGGAACCGCCCCTCGATCAACTTCTTGATGTAGCGCCGCACATCCACCGAACACAGCAGCACCATGTCCTTGTGGGCGATGTGCACGCTGTCCAGGCCGACGCTCAAGCGATCCATCAGTTCTTCGGATTCGGCCGGTTCGAGGTTGATGAAACTGCCGGCCGAGGTTTGCCGGATGCCCCGGCGCACCACCTCCTCGAACTCCGCCGACAACAGCAACACCCGCAGGTCATTGCTCTGGGCGAATTTGTTGCTGATGTAGCGCGCCAGCGAACCGCGCACGTGCTCGACCAGCGCCAGCGCGTCTTTTTCCCGGGACGCCCAATGGGCCAGCGATTCGAGAATGAGCTTCATGTTGCGCACCGAAATGCGCTCGCCGATCAGCCGCTGCAGCACCTCGGCGATCTTCTGCACGGTGATGTGGCGATAGACTTCCTTGAGCAGATCGGGGCAACGGGCTTCCATTTCGTCGAGCAGTTGCTTGGTTTCCTGGACCCCGAAAAACTCCTGGATATTGCGCGCCAGCAAGGTGACCAGGCAGCGATAACATTCCTCGTCCGCCGGGCGCAGGTGGTAGCCCAACTGCTGCACGCGCTCGCGGTCTGCCGCGTTGACCCAGACCCCGCCCAGACGATGGCTGTCGCTGCCGCGCACCAGGGCAAAGCCCATGGCTTCCAGTTCTGGCGAATAGTCGAGCAGGCGCCAGTGATCGAAATGGATATCGAATTGCTCGGCGCGCACTTCGTTGATCAGCACCGCCACTTGATGGGCCGGCAGCGCCTCGCTGGCGCGCAACTGCGGTTCGGGAATGCGCAGCCCGTAGTCGACGAAAAACTGGCTGCGAAAGCGCGCCGCCCAGCGCGCCCGGGTCAGTTCATCCAGGCGTGCGGCGGGCACCAGCAGCATCAGCGGGATGGTTTCGGTGGCGACGTTGTCGATGTCATCGAGCAGGCCCGAGCCGCTTTGCAGGGCGTCGCCCTGGGCAGACGCCGGGCGGCTGTCAGCCTGAGCATCGGCCCTGGACGTCTTGCGCTGGCGGACGAACACCAGCAGCGCCAATGCCGTGGCGATGGGCAGGAACGTCAGCAGCGGGAACCCCGGCAACAGACCAACACCCACCGCCAGCAACGCCGTCACGCCCAATACGAACGGGTGACCCAACATCTGCGCGAGCATGTTGCGCCCCAGGTTGGCGTCATCACCGTTGACCCGGGTGACGATGAAGCCCGCGCCGATGGCGATCAGCAACGCCGGAATCTGCGCCACCAGGCCATCGCCGATGGTCAGCAAGGTGTAGGTCGACAGCGCGGTGGACATGTCCATGCCCAGTTGCCCGACGCCGATGGCCATGCCACCGATGAAGTTGACGAAGATAATGATGATGCCGGCGATGGCATCGCCCTTGATGAATTTCATCGCGCCGTCGAACGAGCCGTACAGCTGGCTTTCACGCTCCAGCACGCTGCGTTTTTCCTTGGCTTCCTCGGCGGTCAGGGCGCCGGCCTTCAGATCACCGTCAATGCTCATCTGCTTGCCCGGCATGCCGTCCAGGGAGAAGCGCGCGGCGACTTCGGCGACCCGTTCCGAGCCCTTGGTGATCACGATGAACTGCACGATGGTGACGATGGAAAAGATCACGAACCCCACCACCAGGCTCTCGCCGATCACGAACTCGCCGAAGGAGGCGATGATCTCCCCCGCGTCCGCCTGGCTGAGGATCAAGCGGCTGGTGCTGATCGACAGCGCCAGACGAAACAGGGTGGTCAACAGCAGCAGCGCCGGGAAGGTGGAAAAACTGAGGATGCGTTCGATGTAGAACGAGCCCATGAACACCAGCAGTGAAATCACGATGTTCAGGCCGATGAGGAAATCCACCAGCATCGTCGGCAGCGGGATGATCAGCATGGCGATGATCATCACCATCAGCGTCAGGATCAGCAGCTCCGGGCGAGCGCCGACGTTGCGCAGAAACACATTGAGCATGGCAGGCCCGTTCCGCTTGGACATCATGGGTAACCGCCGATGCGTCGGCGTTCGATGCATTCGTGGGCGTAGGCAACGTCCGCCAACCGGGTGAACAGCTGTGCCAGGCGCAGTGGCGCTTGTTCATCGCAGAACAGCGGCACGGGCAATTGCAGGGTAAGCCGGCGCAAGGTCTGCAACAGGCCCGAGCGATCACGATGAGTGCTCAGCAGCAGGTGCTCGCCCAACGCGCCGAGCATCAACTGATCGAGGTCATCGGGATAGGCCAGCACGCCGAACAGGAACACCAGCCAGTCGGGCTCGTGAGGGTTGTGCCGGCAGATGAGTGGGTCGCCGAGCAAACGGCCGATGAACAGGTTGTCAGCCGAACGCAGGCGCTTGAGGCCATTGAGCCGGGCCAGCAGGTCGCCAAATTCTGCGTGGGAGCAACTGGGGTCCTGGGCACTGATATCGGTGAGCAGCGCCGCTTCGATGAAATCCAGCACGGTCTTGCGATGCCCGGCCCCGTACTGCGCAATCCAGTCCTGATAGCCATCGAGCGGGCCTTGGTCGGACTCGAGAAAATCGCGGTAGGTCTGGCGCAACAACGCCGCGCGCACCGCCATGCTCGCGCCGAACATCCGCGCCTTGAGGGCGGCGTTGATCCCGGCGTTCAGGCGTTTGGGGGACGCTTGGGCGACCACCGCCTGCAACAGCGTTTCGAGGCGCTGGCGGGTATGGGCTTCGAGCTTTTTGCGGCGCAGCAGTTCGCGCAGCACCAGGGCCAGGTCGCTGGCATCGGGGAACAGGTCCCGCGCCCTCTCCAGCAGCCAGGTGACGGGTTTGTCCGCCAGCCGGGCAAGGCTGAGGATCTGCCGTGCCTTGGGGAGGGTGTCGTCGTCCAGCACCCTTTCGAAGTTATCGAATTGGATGTCGGACTTGAGTTCGAATTGCCGCCGCCCGCGCAACTGCGCCAGCGCCGCCGACATTTCGTCACTGATCTGCACGAAACGCTGGGCCGCGGCGGCGGTGCCGCTGTCGTCGAGATCGAGGTCGACCTCTGCCTGGGGCTGCGGATGCTCGGCCGCCTTCTCGGCATTGAAGCGTGCCTGGGCCGAGCGGCCGCCGGTGGAGATCGCCGGCAGGATCATGGTTGCGGGTTCCGGAAATAGCTGCGGCGTACGCGTTCGTGTTGTTGCGGTGTGAGCAAGCGCGCGGCCGGTTCGGCGGATGGCATGGCATCGCGAATTTCCTTGGGTTGAATCAGGAACACCCGCACCGTGTTGGCCGAGCGGCTCTGCCGATAGCTGAACAGGCGCCCGACCCACGGGATCGAACCCAGCACTGGAATGCGGCCGATTTGCTCGCTGTGGTCGTCACGGGTGAACCCGCCCACCAGCAGGCTCTTGCCCTGGGGCACCCGGGCCACGGTGCTGATGCGGGTACGCCCCACCGTCGGCAAGGTGCTCGGTTGTTGGTCCTGATCAGGGCGTTCGACTTCGTTGCCGTCCTCGATATTGAGCGACATTTCCACCTCGTCGCCTTGGGCGAAACGCGGCAGTACATTGACCAGGGTGCCGTAAGTCACGTGCTGCAGGTCGACGCTGCGCTCGCCCACCAGCGGCGCATAAAAGGTGCGGTTGTTATCGAAGATCGCCGGCACGTTTTCCTGGGTGAGGATGACCGGCCGCGAGACCACGTTCGCCCGGTTGCTGCGTTCCAGCGCCATGACCTGGGTGACGAACGAGGCGCCATCGAGGGTGGTTGCGGAACCGGCGTTGAGCGAGGCGGAGAATTTGCCGCCAGAATTCACCGTGCCCTGCCAGTTGATGCCCAGTTGATTGAGCTCGTCCTTGTGCAGGTCGATGATCCACAGCGACAACTCGACGTGGCGCTTGGGCGTGTCGAGGGCACTCACCAGGTTCTCGATGAAGCGCACCTGCTCCGGCAGGCCCTTGACCAGCAGGCTGTTGGTGTCGGGGTAAGCCACCACCCGGATATTTCCGGCGGCCAGCTCCCGGGCAATGATCCGGGGGGCGGCCGGGTCCGTTTCCGAGAGGGTGCTGACCAGGCCTTCGAGGGGGAATGCCGGCATCAATCCCTGGGATTTCTGCGGTTGGGCCACAGACGGCTCGACTTCGCGTTTTTCCCCGCGCAAGAGTGCTTCGATCACCGTGGCCAACCCCGGGATGGTCACCTTGTCGTCGCGCAGTTCGTACTGGCGGTCGCTGACAAAGGTGTTGCGCACCTGGATCACACCGATCTGCTGCTTGCCCAGCAACAGTTCCGAACGCTGGTTATCCATCATCCCGGCGGCCTGCATCACCAGGTCGACATACATGGGCGGGCCCGAGACATGGAAGGTGCGCAGGCCATCGTGGCGCAGCGGATAGCGGCTGTCATACAGCCCGGAACGCTCAAGGAAACCTTGCAGGCGGGCCACGGTCAGGGTGTGCAGCGAGACCATCGAGCTTTTGATTTCCGCGCCGTCATACAGATAAATCGCTTGGCCGTCGCTGTACCAGATCAGGCCCATTTGTCCGCTGACACGCTCGAAGGTGCGTTGCGGCGCGCGCAGGTCGAACGTGCCGGAAATGCGCTTGGCCGCAGCGGCCTTGCTGACAATTACTGGTTTGCCCAGGGGGCCGGACAGTTCGCTGAAAAAGGTCCGAGCACTCTGCTCACGGGCCTCGAAACGGTAGACATCGGCCTGGGTGACAAGGGGCGCGATCATCAGTGCAGCACCCAGCCAGAACGGCATGACAGACAGGGAAGGCATTCGGCGGGTCATCGGTTCACTTGCCCGGAAGGTAGGTAATGTCGGCAAGGCTGCTGGGGGTGAACCCCACCAGCTCGCGGATTTCCTTGGAGAAATGCGAAGAGGAGGCAAAACCGAACTCCAGCGCCACGTCCGTCAGGGAGCCGTCCTGCAGACTCATGTTCAACAGCGCCTGGGCCGTGCGCCAACCGCGCAAGGCAGGCTTGGCTGCGGTGCCCAGGGCTTGCCGGCACAACCGACGAAAATGCGACACCGAGACGCCATAGCGCTGCGCCAGGGTGCTCAGTTTTTCGCTGTGGGTGCCCTGCTCGAGCAGAAAGCGCACCAAGCCGTAGCTTTCGCTCTGGCGCAACACGCTGGCAAAAGCGTCATAGACTTCGCCGCCGGCCATGGCCTGTTGGATGTACCAGCGTTCGAGCGCCTGTTGCGACTGGACCTGTGGATAAGTCACCGGCAGTGCCGCCCAGGTGCTCAGGCCGGGGCGCCGGTCGATCGCCCCGCACCCCAGGTCGATGAACACCTGCAGCTTCACCAGCGGTGCCTGGGCAATCGGTCGGGTCTGTGCGCGGGCATTGAGGTCCCATCCACCGTTCATCGCAATCAGCCCTTCCCAACCAACCGGCAGGCAGCAGGCCGGCGCACACTGAACCCGGCACAGGCATAGGGGCGTTCGCTCGACGCGCAGATGCAGCACCCGTTCGCTGGAACGGGCCTCTGGGATAGCTGTGGCGTGTGGGAATTCGATGTGCACGCCAACCTCCTTCGCGGCCTGACGGTGTAGGTCGGCAGGATGCAGGAGCGGGCGTGTTCAATCCTGATGCAAAGCTGATGAGACCGTGGCTGGCATATGCCTTGCACCCATTCATTCATCAGCACGCATGCCAATGGCGGGATGCGCGCAAGGACAATGGCGTCGTCACCGGGCCTTGCATGTGCGAGTGCCTGGGACGACGTTTTTTTGCAAGGTGAAACGCGATGAACGAACCGTCAGCCGGCCCTCTGGCCTGGGTCAATGGCAGCGATGCCCCGGAAAAGTCGGAAATCAATCTCGGCTTCATGGCCCTGAGCGACTGCGCCTCGGTGGTGGTCGCGGCCACCCAGGGCTTCGCCCAGCCCTATGGCCTGACCCTGAACCTCAAGCGCCAGGCGTCGTGGGCCAATCTGCGGGACAACCTGGTCAGCGGAGAACTGGATGCCGCCCACAGCCTGTACGGCCTGATCTACGCGGTGCACCTGGGCATCGGCGGCGTGGCCCCCACCGACATGGCGGTGCTCATGGGCCTGAACCAGAACGGCCAGAGCATCAACCTGTCCCGTGAGCTGCAGGGGCTGGGCGTGACCGGTCCTGAAGCACTGTACCGCCACGTGCACCAAACTCGCTCAAAACTGACCTTCGCCCAGACCTTCCCCACCGGCACCCACGCCATGTGGCTGTATTACTGGCTCGCCAGCCAGGGCATTCATCCGTTGCTGGATGTCGACAGCGTGGTAGTGCCACCGCCGCAAATGGTTGCGCACCTGCAGGCGGGGCGCATCGATGGCATCTGCGTCGGCGAGCCATGGTGCGCCAGCGCGGTGCAACAGGATCTGGGGTTCACCCTGGCCACCACCCAGGCCATCTGGCCCGATCACCCGGAAAAAGTCCTCGGCTGCACCCGTGCGTTCGTCGAGCAATACCCCAATACCGCCCGGGTGCTGGTGATGGCGATCCTCGAAGCCAGTCGCTTCATCGAACAAAGCACCGAGAACCGCCGCAGCACCGCACAGTTGCTCAGCGCGCCGCAGTATCTGGACGCGCCGCTGGACTGCATCGAGCCACGCCTGCTGGGCGACTACGCCGATGGATTGGGCAACCGCTGGCAGGACCCGCACGCCTTGCGCCTGCATGGCGATGGCGAAGTGAATCTGCCGTACCTGTCCGACGGCATGTGGTTCATGACCCAGTTCCGCCGCTGGGGCCTTTTGCGTGACGACCCGGACTACCTCGCCGTGGCGCGTCAGGTGCAGCAGTTGGACCTGTACCGTGAAGCGGCCAGCGCTGTCGGGGTGGCGTGCCTGGGCAAGGAAATGCGCAGCAGTCAGCTGATCGACGGCAAGGTCTGGGACGGCTCGGATCCGGCCGGTTACGCCCGCAGTTTCAAGCTGCACGCCATGAGCGACAGCGCCCAACGCTTCGCCAGCCGCTGACGGGAGGCCACGAACATGTTGCGTATCCTGCTGATCAACGACACCGCAAAAAAGGTCGGGCGCCTCAAAGCGGCCCTGACGGAAGCCGGGTTCGAGGTGATCGATGAGTCGGGGCTGACCATCGACCTGCCGGCGCGCGTCGAAACGGTGCGCCCGGACGTGATTTTGATCGATACCGAGTCACCGGGCCGGGATGTCATGGAGCAAGTGGTGCTGGTCAGCCGCGACCAGCCGCGGCCGATCGTGATGTTCACCGACGAACACGACCCCGATGTGATGCGCCAGGCGATCAAGTCCGGCGTCAGCGCCTACATCGTCGAAGGCATCCACGCCCAACGCCTGCAGCCGATTCTCGATGTGGCCATGGCCCGCTTCGAAAGCGACCAGGCCCTGCGCGCGCAACTGCACGCCCGCGACCAGCAACTGGCCGAGCGCAAGCGCATCGAGCTGGCCAAGGGGCTGTTGATGAAAATGAAGCATTGCAACGAGGAAGACGCCTACACCCTGATGCGCCGCCAGGCCATGAGCCGCCAGCAGAAGTTGATTCAGGTGGCGGAGCAGATTATTGCCATGAGTGAATTGTTGGGCTGAAGGACGTCATCGCGGTCTCCCCTGTTGGCACAAATCTCGCTAAGCAATCTTCACAGGTAACCAACGGCGGTTGCCCCACTTACGACAAAGACGTCGCTCACTCCTTTCGCCCCACGGCGAATCGGGTAGCGGCGTTTTTTTGTTTGGGCCCCATTGCCCGGGGCCGGTGGAGCGGCCGTGCGGCGCGCCACCGGCATGACGCCCGTTCGAGACCCCTATCAGCTGAGGTGCGCGATGAATTCAAGCTTCTGGAAATCCGGCCATACCCCGACCCTGTTCTCGGCCTTCCTGTATTTCGATCTGAGCTTCATGGTCTGGTACCTGCTCGGCCCCCTGGCGGTGCAAATAGCCGCCGACCTGCACCTGACCACGCAACAGCGCGGGCTGGTGGTGGCCACGCCGATTCTGGCCGGGGCGGTACTGCGCTTTGTGATGGGCATGCTCGCCGATCGCCTGTCGCCGAAAACCGCCGGCCTGATCGGCCAGGTGATCGTCATCGGCGCGCTGTTCGGCGCCTGGAAACTCGGCATCCACAGTTACGAGCAAGCGCTGCTGCTGGGACTGTTCCTGGGCATGGCCGGTGCGTCCTTCGCCGTGGCCCTGCCCCTGGCGTCGCAATGGTACCCGCCGCAGCACCAGGGCAAGGCCATGGGCATCGCCGGCGCCGGTAACTCGGGCACGGTACTGGCGGCATTGATCGCACCGGTACTGGCCGCCGCATTCGGCTGGAGCAACGTCTTCGGCTTCGCCCTGATCCCGCTGATCCTGACCCTGATTGTCTTCGCCTGGCTGGCCAAAAACGCCCCGCAGCGGCCGACAGCCAAATCGGTGGCCGACTACTTCAAGGCCCTGGGCGACCGTGACAGCTGGTGGTTCATGTTTTTCTACAGCGTGACCTTCGGTGGCTTCATCGGCCTGGCCAGCGCCCTGCCCGGCTACTTCAACGACCAGTACGGCCTGAGCCCGGTGACGGCCGGTTACTACACTGCGGCCTGCGTGTTCGGTGGCAGCCTGATGCGTCCGCTGGGTGGCGCGCTGGCGGATCGCTTCGGCGGCATTCGCACCTTGCTCGGGATGTACACCGTGGCAGCGATCTGCATCGCGGCCGTGGGGTTCAACCTGCCAAGCTCCTACGCGGCGCTGGCGCTGTTCGTCTGCACCATGCTCGGTCTGGGCGCGGGTAACGGCGCGGTGTTCCAGTTGGTGCCGCAGCGCTTTCGCCGGGAAATCGGCGTGATGACCGGGCTGATCGGCATGGCCGGTGGCATCGGTGGCTTTGCGCTGGCGGCGGGCATGGGCACGATCAAGCAAAGCACCGGCAGTTATCAGATGGCGCTGTGGCTGTTCGCCGGTCTCGCGATCCTGGCCTGGTTCGGGCTGGCCGGGGTGAAACGTCGCTGGAGAACCACGTGGGGTTCGGCCGCCGTGACCGCTGCGCGGGTGTGACACCGCCATGGGCCTGCAACTGAGTTTCGCCGAAGCCAGCGCCACCGGCCCCCGTGAGGAAAACCAGGACGCCCTGCGCCTGGTCACGCCGGCACCGGCACTGGCCGCCAGCAAGGGTTACCTGTTCGCCATCGCCGACGGCGTCAGCCAGTGCGCCGATGGTGGCCTGGCTGCCCGTTCGACCTTGCAGGCCCTGGCACTGGACTACTACGCGACCCCGGAAACCTGGGGCGTCGCACAGGCTCTGGATCGCCTGCTGCTGGCGCAGAACCGCTGGTTGCAGGCCAACGGCGGTGGGCAGCCGTTGCTGACCACGGTCAGTGCGCTGGTCATGCGTGGCCGGCGTTTCACCCTGGCCCATGTGGGCGATTGCCGGGTGTACCGCTGGCACGCCGATCAGTTGCAGCGGGTCAGCGAGGATCACGTATGGGATCAACCGGGCATGCAGCATGTGCTCAAGCGCGCGCTGGGGCTGGATCAGCACCTGGTGCTGGATTTTCTCGACGGTGAGTTGCGCCTCGATGAGAGTTTCGTGCTGCTCAGCGATGGCATCTGGGCGGTGTTGGGCGATACCGCGATTGCGGCGATTCTGCGCGATCAACCGGATCTGCACAGCGCCGCGCAGACCCTGGTCAATGCCGCGCACCTGGCCGGCAGCCAGGATAACGCCAGCGCCTTGCTGGTGCGGGTCGACGCCCTGGGGGAAACCGGCATTGGCGACGCGCTGATCCATTTGCAGCAATGGCCCCTGCCGCCGGCGCTGAAGCCGGGGCAGGATTTCGAAGGCTGGCAGGTCGAAGGCATCGTTGCTCAGAGCCAGCAGTCACTGCTGTACCGGGTGCGTGACAGTCACCAGCAGCCCTGGTTGCTGAAAACCCTGCCAGGTGCGCTGCATGACGATCACCTGGCCGGGCAGGCGTTGTTGTCGGAAGAATGGTTTCTCAAGCGTGTGGCCGGGCGGCACTTTCCTGAAGTCCATGCCGCCAGCCAGCGTCAGCATTTGTACTACGTAATGCGCGAATATGCCGGGGCGACCCTGGCGCAATTGTTTGGTCAAAGCGGGCCGTTGCCGCTGGCCCAGTGGCAGGACCTGGCCGAACGCTTGCTCAAAGCGGTCGGCCTGTTGCACCGGCGGCAGATCCTGCATCGCGACATCAAGCCGGAAAACCTGTTGCTGGGGGATGACGGCGAATTGCGCCTGCTGGATTTCGGCCTGGCCTGGTGTGCCGGGTTGTCCGAAGACCAGCCCTCGACGTTGCCTGGAACCCCCAGCTTTATTGCGCCGGAAGCCTTTCGTGGTGAAACGCCTACACCGCAACAGGATTTGTATGCCGTCGGTGTGACCCTGTTTTACCTGCTGACCGGGCACTTTCCCTACGGCGAGATCGAAGCGTTCCAGCGTCCACGGTTCGGGGTGCCGGTTTGCGCCAGCCGTTATCGCCCCGACCTGCCGCAATGGTTGAGCCAAAGCCTGGCCCGTGCGGTAGCGGCGGATCCGGCCCAGCGTTTTGAAACAGCCGAAGAATGGTTGCTGCTGATGGAACAGGGGGAGCGCCGCAGCTTGAGTGTGCGGCCCCGTCCCCTGCTGGAGCGCGAACCGCTGAAGGTGTGGCGGGGGCTGGCGGTCGGGGCTTTGTTGATGAATCTGGTGCTGCTGTTTTTTGTATTTCATGGTTAGAGCGGGTTGCGCCTTTCGCGAGCAAGCCCGCGCCCACAGGGGTATGCATTGCAAATGTGGCTGCAGAATCCAAGAGGAAAACACGATGAACGCAAAAGTCTGGCTGGTCGGTGCGGGCCCTGGTGATCCGGAACTGTTGACGCTCAAAGCCGTACGGGCGCTGCGCGAAGCCGATGTGGTGCTGATTGATGATCTGGTCAACGACGCAGTGCTGGAACACTGCAACGACGCGCGGATCATTCCCGTCGGCAAGCGCGGGGGCTGCCGTTCAACGCCGCAAGCCTTCATTCATCGCCTGATGCTGCGTTATGCGCGTCAAGGCAAATGCGTGGTGCGGCTCAAGGGCGGCGATCCGTGCATTTTCGGACGCGCTGGCGAGGAGGCACAGTGGTTGCGTGAGCACGGGGTGGAGGTCGAGTTGGTCAATGGCATCACCGCCGGGCTGGCGGGCGCCACGCAATGCGATATACCGCTGACCCTGCGTGGCGTAGCCCGCGGCGTGACCCTGGTGACCGCTCATACGCAGGATGGCAGCCGCCTGAACTGGCGAGCCCTGGCCCAGGGCGGTACGACCCTGGTGATCTACATGGGCGTGGCCAGGCTGGGTGAAATTCGTGAGCAATTGCTCGAGGGAGGGATGGCGGCGGACACACCGGTGGCCATGATCGAAAACGCTTCGTTGCCCCATCAGCGGGAGTGTCGCAGTGATCTGACGGCGATGGAGGACGATGCCTACAGCTTTGGCCTGAAAAGCCCGGCGATTCTGGTGATCGGCAAAGTTGCCGCAGGAAGGACACAACGGACGCAATTGGAATGCATGGCGCTGTAGGAGCAAGCTTGCTCGCGAGAAACCCATGACCTCATGCGGCACCTGGCACCCCGCGTCGTTTACGACCATCGCAAGCGAGTTCGCTCCTACAGGGGCTCGGCACCAACAAATCACAGGCAAAGAAAAGCCCGGCCTAAGCCGGGCTTTTCTCGGAGCGGCGAGCTAATTACTTAGCTTTAGCTTCAACCTGCGCTTCTACGCGACGGTTAACAGCACGGCCAGCTTCAGTTTTGTTGTCAGCAACTGGGCGGGATTCGCCGTAGCCAACAGACTGAACGCGGGACGATTCAACACCGTACTGGTTGGTCAGAACTTGCTTAACGGCGTTTGCACGACGCTCGGACAGTTTCTGGTTGTAAGCGTCAGGACCGACGGAGTCAGTGTGACCTTCAACAGTAGTGGTGGTGGATGGGTACTGCTTCATGAAGTCAGCCAGGTTCTTGATGTCGCCGTAGCTGTTTGGCTTGACGACCGACTTGTCGAAGTCGAATTTCACGTCCAGCTCAACACGTACAACTTCAGCAACTGCTGGGCAGCCATCAGCGTCAACGGTTACGTTGGCTGGGGTGTCCGGGCACTTGTCAACGTTGTCGCAAACGCCATCGTTGTCGCTGTCGGAGCAGACTTCAGCCGGTGCTGGAACTGGAGCTGCAGCTGGCTTGGAGCCGCCGCCGAAGTTCACACCGATACCGACGCTAGGAGCCCACTCGGTGTCGCCCTTGTCGATGTTGTACTGAGCTTCAACGCCAGCACGGGCGTAGAAGTTCTCGGTGAAGTACAGCTTGGCGCCGCCGCCAACGTTGGCGAAGGTGGAACGGTCACGACCGCCCTTGCCGTTCTGACCGATGCTCTGATCGGAGAAACCAGCCGAAACGTATGGACGCAGCATGTCGCCCGGGTTGTTGAAGTGATACAGAGCGTCCAGAGCGGTGTTAGCGCCCTTGATGTTACGACCGTCGTCGGAACGCACGTTGTGCACTTCGTCGTAGCCCAGACGCAGTTCAACGTCGTCGGTCAGGAAGTAACCAACGGAACCGCCGAACAGGTTGCCGTTGTTCTTGAAGTTACGAGCGCTGTCGAACTGTTCTTTCTTAGCGAAGCCTTCGATTTCAACTGCGCCTTGGCCCTGTGCCAGAGCGCCGAACGAAGTGGCGGCAATAAGAGAACCAATGGCCAAGCCCAAGGTGTTTTTCAGTTTCATCCGTTAAATCCCCATCTGGTGATTGTGAAGCAGTCCCGCAAACCGGGGGACAACTCGGCGGCAATTCTATCAGAACTTGCCTACACGTAAGAGATATTTGCGCCGAACTAAGTTTCAGCAATGCCTGCAAATTTCTCACGTAATTTGTCTAGAGCGCGTTTGTACCGCATTTTTGTTGCACTCAAGCCCATGTGCATGATGTCTGCGATCTCCTGAAACTCCAGCTCTGCGACAAATCGTAGCACCAGAATTTCACGGTCAATCGGGTTCACATACACCAACCAGCGATCAAGTCCGCCCTTCTCCTCGGGTTTCGGCGCCTTTTCCTCAGACGCTTCTTCGAGGGGGTCAAGACTCAGTGCGTCCATCAAGCGACGCTTTCGCCGTTCTTTCCGATACTGGGTGATGCATTCGTTATACGTGATGCTGTAGAGCCAGGTCTTGAACTTCGATTTTCCCTCGAAGTTCTTCAAGCCATACAACACCTTCAACATCACTTCCTGACAGACATCGTCTGCGTCGCGATCGTTCCCGAGATATCGTGCACAGACGTTAAATAATGTTCGCTGGTAACGCCGCATCAGTTCTTCATAGGCGCGCGTGACGTGAAACAGCTCGGTATGCGAGCGCGCGACCAACTCCTCATCAGAGAGCTCGCGGGGGTCGTAGCGCGTGGAGAGCGGTTGAGCTTTATTCAAAACAAGTCAGGCCGACAGTCAGGTCAATGTCCACCGCAGCCCATCAGGGCTTTTTGCGGCGGCATACATTAGCAGGGTTTGCCGGGTTAGCGGCTACTCACATGCTGCTCCAGGAGAATCCGATTGGAGAGAGAGACTAGCTCACCCTCATCGGTCAGCAATGTGGTTTTAACCGTGCCGATCTCTTCGATCTGCCCTTCGACCTCGCCAACACGCACTTGTTGCCCAACCTGATACAACTCACGCACATAGATTCCCGCAAGAATCTGACCGGCAATTTCCCGGCTTCCCAACCCCATGGCCAGCGCAACCGCCAGACCAACGGTAATCAACACGATGACGATCACATGGTTGAGCAGGTCAGTCTTGACCTCCAACTGGCTGATCGCGACCGAAATGCTGATGATGATCACAAGGCCCTGGGCGATTCGCCCCAGACCGGAAGCATAGTCCAGCCCTACGCCTTCGGCGGCGCCGCGCACCAGGCCATTGGCCAATTGCGCCAGCAGAACCCCTACCAGCAGCACCAGCGCCGCACCGAAAACCTTCGGCAAATACAACGCGAGCATATCCAGCGTAGCTGAAACTCGCTCAAGTCCAAGGGATTCTGCGGCAGAAACCAGAAAAATCAGCAAAACGAACCAATAGACGATCTTGCCGATCAGCGTCGAGATCGGCACCTGGAGACCGGCGCGTGACAGCAATTTGGTCAGGCCGGTACCGCCCATCAGGCGATCGAGGCCCAGTTTGGCGAGCAATTTGGACAGCAGCGTGTCCAGCAGTTTGGCCACGACGAAACCCAGCAGCAGCACCACCAGGGCGCCAAACAGGTTCGGAATGAAGTTCGCAACCTTGGTCCATAGCGCAGTCATTGCAGTGACGAGGCTCTGTGTCCAGAGATCAAGTTCCATATTCAATCAGCCTTATCAGCAGTGCGAGCGTTAGGTTTACGAAGACGGGACACGGGCGCCACATGGGCCGAGCCATTATTGAGGGCAATCATCAGCGCGGGCAGCCAGCGGCCCAGCAGGCTGAACAGATCGCCGGCGCCGACCTGACGGTTGGCGGTTTTCAGTACACGACCAAGGCACGCATCGTCGTCCCGGGTGGACGGTGTGGCCTTGAGCATGTCACGCAAAGACTGTTCAAACGGATCGTGCATACGCACCTCTCGTGATGTCTGTGAAAGACGCGGTCACATTTGGTCGGGTCACATTGTTCAATTTCAAACCCAGCGCAATCGTCGGAATAACCACCACTGCCCGAGCGCCACCGAGACCATCAGCAGGCAGGCCACGAGGAAGCCATATGGACTGCCGGATAATGGAATTCCGCCGACGTTGATCCCCAGAAGGCCGGTCAGAAAACTCATCGGCAAAAAGATCCCGGTGACGATCCCGAAGCGGTACATCGTGCGGTTCATGCGCACGCTCAAGCGTCGGTCTTCAGCCTCCAGGACCAGCCCCACCCGCTCCCGGGTCAATTCCAGCTCCTCGAGATAACGGGTCAGGCTGTTGTTCAATTCGTTCCAGTAATCGCCATCGTCCTCGACGAACCAGGGCAATTTTATGCGCGTCAGTTGACCGAAGATATCCCGCTGCGGCGCGAGGAAGCGCTTCAACCCGGCAGCCCGACGACGGATCTGCAAAACCTCTCCATGTTCGGGCGTGTACCGTTCGTCGGCATCCAGCTTTTCTTCTTCGGCGTCGACCACTTCCGAGAGACAGCTGACCAGATCCTGCACCTTGTTGGTGAGGTACTGCGCCATATAAAGGATGAGTTCGGAGGCGGTTCTCGGCCCCTTGCCTTCGGCCAGTTGCACCAGCAGTTCATCGGTGGCGCGCAACGGACGCAAACGCAGGGAAATCACCCGCTGGGCAGACCCGAAGATCCGCACCGACACCATGTCTTCCGGTTCGGCACCCGGGTTGAGGTTAATTCCACGCAAAAATAGCAGCAGTTCGCTGTCGGAAAGCTGTAAAAGGCGCGGACGGGTATTTTCTTCCAGCAGCAGGTCGCAGCTGAATTCGCTCAGGCCACTGGATTTGCGCAACCAGGTCTGGGTTTGCGGGTGGCTGCGATCCCAATGCAGCCACAGGCTTTCATGGGCCTGCAGCTGCAAGTCATCGAGTTCTGTCCGGGCTATCGAACGCGCACCGCCTTTACCGTCCAGCACCAGGGCATGTACCAGCCCCCACTGCGCGTTTTCTTCCTCGAACATCCGCATTCCATTCTTCAAAAAAGTCGACCAGAGCTTACTCAGGCATTTTCAGCGGGCTGGGCGAGACGATCACGCCGTTGTTGTCCGCATAAATGTAGTGCCCGGGATGAAAGGTCACCCCGGCGAAGGTCACCGCAACGTTCAGGTCACCGATACCGCGCTTGTCGGTTTTCATCGGGTGGCTGGCCAAGGCCTGAACCCCCAGGTCGGTTTGCGCGATGACATCGACATCACGGATGCAACCGTAGATCACCAGCCCTTCCCAGCCGTTTTTCGCGGCTTTCTCGGCGATCATGTCGCCCAGCAGCGCACGACGCAGGGAACCGCCTCCATCGACCACCAGCACCTTGCCGTTGCCCTTGAGCTCGGCCTGTTCCTTGACCAGCGAGTTGTCTTCGAAACATTTGATGGTCACGATTTCGCCGCCGAAGGAATCACGGCCGCCGAAATTGCTGAACATCGGTTCCAGCACCTGCACCAGCTCCGGGTAGGCGTCGCACAGGTCAGGCGTGAGGTAATGGTTCATCGAGAAACTCCTGTAAAGAGGAAGGCAGCAAGAACATCGCTGATGATTCAATCATCGAAAATGACCAGAACAGCTCAATCCGTCATATCTTAGCCGCAAGCCTGCCAGAGCGAAATGCCTCTGGCAGAGCGTCCAGCTTAGATGGCTGCACTCAAATCCGCTTGCTCACCCAACAGCGGCGTGTATTGATCCGCCAGCCAGCGTGCCACCAATGGCCAGACCTCAGCCTGGGCCGCCTTGCTCACCAGCATTTCGACGTGACCGAAATTATCGGCGAAACCCTGCTCGCGTCCCAGGTTGATGAATTGCTTGTGCTCGGAGCCCAACTGATCGAACAGCTTGCGACAGGCCCAGGCCGGGTCCTGGTGATCACCGGCGGCACTCACCGCCAGCACTGGCAGCCTGACCTCGGCCAATCCCGCCCACCAGTCCTTGTCGGCATCGCCGAAGCGCCCGAACAGGCCGTACCAGCGCATGCTTTCCAGGGCCAGGCCGATCGGCTCGTCCTCCGGCCCGCGCTTGAGCCGCGATCCGGACAAATGGGCAAAGCGCTTGAGAATGAAGCGCCCGCTCCACTCCACCGGCGGAATTTTCAGCGGCCAGTAGGTGCGGCTGACCTGGGTGCCGAAAAACGCCGCAGAGGCGACCACAGGTTCGCCGATGTACTCGCCGCCCAACGCTGCCGCCAGGGTAATGCCACCCAGCGAGTGACCGATCCAGTGCGGGGCCTGGCCGCTTTGCTCGCGCACGAAGGCACCAATGGCCGGCAAGTCGTAGCGGGCGTAGTCGGCGACGCGGTTCTTGCGGTAGTTCTGGTTGCGCTGGGACAGGCCGTGACCGCGCATTTCTGCCATCCACACATCGAATCCCAGGCGCGCCAGATAAGCACCCAGGCCCAGGCCCTTGGGGGAGAACCAGAAACGTCGATTGGAAAAGCTACCGTGCAACAGAATCACCGGCACACCGCGCACCGCGGGCCCATCGGCCATGCCCAGGCGTGTCACCGCCAGTTCGACGCTGATGTCCGGGCTGTTGGCGGGTTTCAAACGGTAGACGTCTTCGCTCAGATCACCGCGCCGCTCGGCGCTGATCAGGGCGACAGGAAATAGGTTGCTGCTGCTTTGCATAATCTCTTGCACAAAAAAGGGCGGCTTCCGAAGGAGCCCGCCCTACTTCAATCTCTAAACGAGTCGCCCCATTCATGTAGGAGCGAGCTCGCTCGCGAAGAACTTCAGAACACCGCGTTCATCCAGGACAAACGCGTCATCGTTTACGTCCATCGCGAGCGAGCTCGCTCCTACAGTGAGGCGAACCGTTCACACGCTATCAGGCAGAAGCTTGACCTTCCGCCAGGAAGAACCAGGTCTCCAGTACGGAGTCAGGGTTCAGCGAAACGCTTTCGATGCCTTGTTCCATCAGCCACTTGGCCAGGTCCGGGTGGTCCGAAGGGCCCTGACCGCAGATGCCGATGTACTTGCCCGCCTTGTTGCACGCGGCAATGGCGTTGGCCAGCAGCTTCTTGACCGCAGGATTTCGCTCGTCGAACAGGTGAGCGATGATCCCCGAGTCGCGGTCCAGGCCCAGGGTTAGCTGGGTCAGGTCGTTGGAGCCGATGGAGAAACCGTCGAAGAACTCGAGGAACTCTTCTGCCAGGATCGCGTTGGACGGCAATTCGCACATCATGATGATGCGCAGGCCGTCCTGGCCACGGGCCAGACCGTTTTCCGCCAGCAGGTCTACAACCTGGCTTGCCTCGCCCAGGGTGCGGACGAACGGCACCATGATTTCGACGTTGGTCAGGCCCATCTCGTTGCGCACGCGCTTGAGGGCGCGGCACTCGAGCTCGAAGCAGTCACGGAACGATTCGCTGATGTAACGCGAAGCACCGCGGAAGCCCAGCATCGGGTTTTCTTCTTCCGGCTCGTAGAGCTTGCCGCCGATCAGGTTGGCGTATTCGTTGGACTTGAAGTCCGACAGACGCACGATGACCTTCTTCGGCCAGAACGCTGCCGCCAGGGTGCTGATGCCTTCGACCAGTTTCTCGACGTAGAAGCCGACCGGGTCGTTGTAACCGGCGATGCGCTTGTCGACGCTTTCCTTGATTTCCAGCGGCAGGCCGTCGTAGTTCAGCAGTGCCTTGGGGTGCACGCCGATCATGCGGTTGATGATGAATTCCAGGCGGGCCAGGCCCACACCGGCGTTCGGCAGCTGTGCGAAGTCAAAGGCACGGTCCGGGTTGCCGACGTTCATCATGATCTTGAACGGCAGGTCCGGCATGGCGTCGACGGAGTTCTTCTTGATGTCGAAGCCCAGCTCGCCTTCGAAGATGTAACCGGTGTCGCCCTCAGCGCAGGACACGGTCACGCCCTGGCCTTCCTTGAGCAGCTCGGTGGCGTTGCCGCAACCGACCACGGCCGGAATGCCCAGCTCACGGGCGATGATCGCCGCGTGGCAGGTACGGCCACCGCGGTTGGTGACGATGGCGCTGGCGCGCTTCATGACCGGTTCCCAGTCCGGGTCGGTCATGTCGGAGACCAGTACGTCGCCTGGCTGGACCTTGTCCATCTCGGACACGTCCTTGATGATGCGCACCTTGCCCGCGCCGATGCGCTGGCCGATGGCGCGGCCTTCCACCAGCACGGTGCCGGTTTCCTTCAGCAGGTAACGTTCCATGACGTTGGCCTGGGTGCGGCTCTTCACGGTTTCCGGACGGGCCTGCACGATGTACAGCTTGCCGTCGTCACCGTCCTTGGCCCATTCGATGTCCATCGGGCACTGGTAGTGCTTCTCGATGATCATCGCCTGCTTGGCCAGCTCGCTGACTTCGGCGTCGGTGAGGCAGAAACGCGCGCGATCGGCCTTGTCCACATCGACGGTCTTGACCGAACGACCGGCCTTGGCCTCGTCGCCGTAGATCATCTTGATGGCCTTGCTGCCCAGGTTGCGACGCAGGATCGCGGGACGACCGGCCTCCAGCGTGCCTTTGTGGACATAGAATTCATCCGGGTTCACCGCGCCCTGCACGACGGTTTCACCCAGGCCGTAGGCGCCGGTGATGAAGACAACATCACGGAAGCCCGATTCGGTATCGAGGGTGAACATCACGCCGGCGGTGCCGGTTTCGGAGCGGACCATGCGTTGTACGCCGGCCGACAGGGCTACCAACTTGTGGTCGAAGCCCTGGTGCACGCGATAGGAGATCGCGCGATCGTTGAATAGGGAGGCAAACACTTCCTTGGCGGCGCGAATGACGTTTTCGACACCACGGATGTTGAGGAAGGTTTCCTGCTGACCGGCGAAAGAAGCGTCCGGCAGGTCTTCGGCGGTAGCGGAAGAACGCACGGCCACGGCCACGTCAGGGTTGCCGGCCGACAGCGCGGCGAACGCGGTGCGGATCTCGGCGTTGAGCTTCTCGGGGAACTCGGCTTCCATGATCCATTGACGGATCTGGGCACCGGTCTTGGCCAGGGCGTTGACATCGTCGACGTCCAGGGCGTCGAGGGCGGCATGGATCTGATCGTTCAGGCCGCTCAGTTCCAGGAAATCACGATAAGCCTGAGCGGTCGTGGCGAAGCCACCGGGTACCGATACACCGGCACCTGCCAGGTTGCTGATCATCTCGCCCAGGGATGCGTTCTTGCCCCCCACATGCTCAACATCGTGTTTGCCGAGCTTATCGAGGGAAACTACGTACTCTACCAAGGTGATCTCTCCACTAACTGTGTTGGAAAAGCTCAGAAGCCGGCTGCTCGGGGGAGCGTTTGCCGGCTGTATGGCCTGGACCTGGAAAATAAGTGAGAATGCAGGCCGTTGGCGGCCGGCAAATCGCGCCTATCATATCCAAGAATCGTCACTAGCTTAAGGCCCAAGGTGCAAATGAAACGATCTGCTTTCTTTATCTCCGATGGCACCGGCATCACAGCCGAAACCCTGGGTCAAAGCCTCCTGGCGCAGTTCGAAAACATTACCTTCAGCAAATTCACGCGGCCCTACATCGACAGCGTGGACAAAGCGCGGGCCATGGTACAACAAATCAACAAGGCCGCCGAAGTCGACGGCTTCCGGCCGATCATCTTCGACACCATCGTCAATCAGGACATCCGTGAGATCCTCGCGACTTCCAATGGTTTCATGATCGACATCTTCTCGACCTTCCTGGCGCCCCTGGAACAGGAACTGACCGAGCATTCTTCCTACACCGTCGGCAAATCCCACTCCATCGGCACCAACTCCAACTACATGGAGCGCATCGAGGCGGTCAACTTCGCCCTCGACAACGACGACGGCGCCCGCACGCACTACTACGACAAGGCCGACCTGATCCTGGTGGGCGTGTCGCGTTGCGGCAAGACCCCGACCTGTCTGTACATGGCCATGCAATTCGGCATCCGCGCGGCCAACTACCCGCTGACCGAAGACGACATGGAACGCCTGACCCTGCCCAGCGCCCTGCGCGCCCATCAGCACAAGCTGTTCGGCCTGACCATCGACCCCGACCGCCTCACCGCGATCCGCAACGAGCGCAAGCCCAACAGCCGCTACTCGAGCTACGCCCAGTGCGAGTTCGAAGTGCGCGAGGTGGAAAACCTGTTCCGCCGCGAGAACATTCCCAACATCAACTCCACGCATTTTTCCGTTGAAGAGATTTCGGCGAAGATCCTTGTGGAGAAAGGCGTGGAGCGGCGGTTCAAATAAGTCACTATTGCCTGTTCCGACCTCATCGCTAGCAGGCTAGCTCCCACAGTTGATTTGTGTTCGCTACAGATCCCCTGTGGGAGCCAGCCTGCTGGCGATTGAACGATAACGCGCCCCCTCAGATCACAAACAAATCCACAAACCGATTCACCGGTGTGGTCTCAAGCCGCGCCTGGTCCTTGCACAGCGCGAAAATCTCGCTGCTGCGCTGGCCGGTGAATCGTGTCAGCAGGTTCGCCCTGAACTTGTCCTCCAGCAATGGAATGCCCTCGGCACGGCGCCGGCGATGGCCGATCGGGTACTCCACCACCACGTTCCGGGTGCTGGACCCATCCTTGAAAAACACCTGCACCGCATTGGCGATCGAACGCTTGTCCGCCTCGAGATATTCACGGGTAAAACGCGGCTCTTCGACGATGACCATTTTCTCGCGCAGCACATCGATGATCGGATGCGCCCTGTGGAAGTCGTCCTCATATTGCTCGGCCACCAGATTGCCGAACGCCAGCGGCACGGCGGTCATGTACTGGATGCAGTGATCGCGGTCGGCGGCATTGGCCAGCGGCCCGACCTTGGAAATGATGCGGATCGCCGATTCGTGGGTGGTGATGACGATCCGGTCGATGTCATGCAGGCGATTGCGCACTTGCGGGTGCAGGGTCACGGCGGCTTCGCAGGCGGTTTGCGCGTGGAACTCGGCGGGAAAACTGATCTTGAACAGCACGTTCTCCATCACATAGGTGCCGTAGGGCCGGGAAAAACTGAAGGCCCGTTTATCGTCGGGCTTGAGCGCCAGATCGTTGTTGGTGTGGCTGAACAGCACGTCGTAGAAGCCCCACTGCCTGGCGCTCAGCACACCCGGGATGCCCATTTCACCGCGCAGGGCGATGTCCGCCAGACGCACGCCACGGCTGGACGCATCCCCCGCCGCCCAGGATTTGCGCGAGCCGGCATTCGGCGCGTGGCGATAAGTGCGCAACGCCTGACCGTCGGCAAATGCGTGGGACAAGGCCGACAGCATCTGCTCGCGGTTGGCCCCCATCAGTTTGGCGGTGACGGCGGTCGAGGCGACTTTCACCAGCATCACGTGATCGAGACCGACGCGGTTGAACGAGTTCTCCAGGGCAATCACGCCCTGGATTTCGTGGGCCATGATCATCGCTTCGAGCACGGCGCGTACGGTCAGCGGCGCTTCGCCGTTGGCCAGGCGCTTTTGGGATAAATGGTCAGCCACCGCGAGAATGCCGCCGAGGTTATCCGACGGATGGCCCCATTCCGCGGCGAGCCAGGTGTCGTTGTAGTCGAGCCAGCGCACGATGCAGCCGATGTCCCACGCGGCCTTGACCGGATCCAGCCGAAACGAAGTGCCCGGCACCCGGGCGCCGAACGGCACGACCGTGCCTTCCACGAGAGGCCCCAGGTGTTTGGTGCATTCAGGAAAGCGCAACGCCAGCAGGCCGCAACCGAGGGTGTCGATCAGGCAGTGGCGGGCGGTGTCGAGGGCTTCGGGCGATTCGATCTTGAAGTTGAGGACGTAATCGGCAATGTCCTGCAGGACCGGGTCGTAGTCGGGGCGGTTGTTCAGGTCGACGTTGGCGCTCATGTTCGATTCACTCGTGAAGTGGTTCGTTGATGGGACCTCGGTTCAGGCAAATCGCGGTGGTCACTATTGTTGTTCGCAATGAAGGCCAAAATGTGGGAGCGGCGGTGCGACGATTCGACTTGCTCGCGAAGGCGGCGTCACATCCAACGAATGTGTTGATTGACACACCGCTTTGGCGAGCAAGCCCGCTCCCACAGGGTTGCGCGGTGGCTTAGAAGGCGTCGCCCGGCACTCGCACATAACCTTCCATCAGCACCCGCGCGCTACGACTCATGATGGCTTTGTTCACGGTCCATTCGCCGTTGACCTGGCTGGCCTCGGCGCCGACACGCAAGGTGCCCGACGGATGGCCGAAGCGCACCGCGTTGCGCTCGACACCGCCGGCCGCGAGGTTGACCAACGTCCCGGAAATCGCCGCCGCGGTACCGATCGCCACCGCCGCCGTACCCATCATCGCGTGGTGCAGCTTGCCCATGGACAAGGCCCGCACCAGCAGGTCGACATCGCCGGCCGCAATCGCCTTGCCGCTGGAAGCCACGTAGTCCGCAGGCTTGGCAACGAACGCCACCTTGGGCGTGTGCTGGCGCTTGGCCGCTTCGTCGACATGGGCGATCAGGCCCATGCGCAACGCGCCATAGGCGCGGATGGTCTCGAACATCAGCAGCGCTTTCGGGTCGCCGTTGATCGCGCCCTGCAATTCGGTACCGGTGTAACCGATGTCTTGGGCGTTGACGAAAATCGTCGGAATGCCAGCGTTGATCATGGTTGCCTTGAAAGTGCCGACTCCGGGCACTTCCAGCTCATCGATCAGGTTGCCGGTGGGGAACATCGAACCGCCCGCACCCTCTTCTTCCGCGGCCGGGTCGAGGAATTCCAGTTGCACTTCGGCAGCCGGGAAGGTCACGCCGTCGAGTTCGAAATCGCCGGTTTCCTGCACTTCGCCGTTGGTGATCGGCACGTGGGCGATGATGGTCTTGCCGATGTTGGCCTGCCACACGCGCACCACGGCCACGCCGTTGTGCGGGATGCGGCTGGCGTCCACCAGGCCGTTGCTCACGGCAAAGGAACCGACCGCCGCCGAGAGGTTGCCGCAGTTGCCGCTCCAGTCGACGAACGGCTTGTCGATGGAGACCTGGCCGAACAGGTAATCGACGTCGTGATCGGCCCTGGTGCTTTTCGACAGGATCACGGTTTTGCTGGTGCTGGAGGTCGCGCCGCCCATGCCGTCGATTTGCTTGTCGTAAGGGTCAGGGCTGCCGATCACCCGCAGCAGCAACGCATCGCGCGCCGGGCCGGGGACCTGCGCCGCTTCGGGCAGATCCTTGAGGCTGAAGAACACGCCCTTGCTGGTGCCACCGCGCATGTAGGTGGCGGGAATCTTGATTTGAGCTGGATGAGCCATTTGCCCTCCTTCAAAGCAGGCAAGGGACTTGAAATCCCCTGCCCGCGCATCGTTATTAAACGGCGACCGCCGACTCTTCGAGGAAGTCCTGGGCAAAGCGCTGCAACACGCCGCCGGCCTCGTAGATCGACACTTCTTCGGCGGTGTCGAGGCGGCAGGTCACCGGCACGTCGACGCGTCCGCCGTTCTTGCGATGGATCACCAGCGTCAGCTCGGCACGCGGGGTGCGGTCGCCGATCACGTCGTAGGTTTCGCTGCCGTCGATGGCCAGGGTGTGGCGGTTGGTGCCGGGTTTGAACTCCAGCGGCAACACGCCCATGCCCACCAGGTTGGTGCGGTGGATACGCTCGAAACCTTCGGCGGCTATCGCTTCCACACCCGCCAGACGCACACCCTTGGCCGCCCAGTCCCGGGACGAGCCCTGACCGTAGTCGGCGCCGGCGATGATGATCAGCGGCTGCTTGCGATCCATGTAGGTCTCGATGGCTTCCCACATACGCATGACCTGGCCTTCCGGCTCCACGCGCGCCAGCGAGCCCTGCTTGACCTTGCCGTTTTCCTGGACCATTTCGTTGAACAGTTTCGGGTTGGCAAACGTGGCGCGCTGCGCGGTCAAGTGGTCGCCACGGTGCGTTGCGTAGGAGTTGAAGTCCTCTTCCGGCAGGCCCATTTTCGCCAGGTATTCACCGGCGGCGCTGTCGAGCATGATCGCGTTGGACGGCGACAGGTGGTCGGTGGTGATGTTGTCCGGCAGCACCGCCAATGGGCGCATGCCTTTGAGCGGACGCGCACCGGCCAGGGCGCCTTCCCAGTACGGCGGACGGCGGATGTAGGTGCTCATTTCGCGCCAGTCGTACAGCGGCGCGACTTTCGGGCCGGTGTCTTCGTGGATGGCGAACATCGGGATGTAGACCTGGCGGAACTGCTCCGGCTTCACCGAGGCCTTCACCACCGAGTCGATTTCTTCGTCGCTCGGCCAGATGTCCTTCAGTCGGATTTCCTTGCCATCGACCACGCCCAGCACATCTTTTTCGATGTCGAAACGGATGGTGCCGGCGATGGCATAGGCGACCACCAGCGGTGGCGAGGCGAGGAACGCCTGTTTGGCGTACGGGTGAATCCGGCCGTCGAAGTTGCGGTTGCCGGACAACACCGCCGTGGCGTACAGGTCACGGTCGATGATCTCTTGCTGGATCACCGGGTCCAGCGCGCCGGACATGCCGTTGCAGGTGGTGCAGGCGAAGGCCACCACGCCGAAACCGAGCTGTTCCAGCTCATTGGTCAGGCCGGCTTCGTCGAGGTACAGCGCCACGGTTTTCGAGCCCGGCGCCAGGGACGATTTGACCCAAGGCTTGCGGGTCAGGCCGAGCTTGTTGGCATTGCGCGCCAGCAGGCCGGCGGCGATCACGTTGCGCGGGTTGCTGGTGTTGGTGCAGCTGGTGATGGCGGCGATGATCACCGCACCGTCGGGCATTTGCCCCGGTACGTCTTCCCACTGGCCGGAGATGCCTTTGGCCGCCAGATCCGACACCGCGACACGGGCGTGCGGGTTGCTCGGGCCGGCCATGTTGCGCACCACCGAGGACAAGTCAAACGTCAGGCCGCGCTCGTATTGCGCGCCCTTGAGGCTGTCGGCCCACAGACCGGTGGTCTTGGCGTAGTTCTCGACCAGTTGCACCTGCTCGTCTTCACGGCCGGTGAGCTTGAGGTAGTCGATGGTCTGCTGGTCGATGTAGAACATCGCGGCGGTGGCGCCGTATTCCGGAGCCATGTTGGAGATGGTGGCGCGGTCGCCCAGGGTCAGGGCCGACGCGCCTTCACCGAAGAACTCCAGCCAGGCACCGACCACTTTCTGTTTACGCAGGAACTCGGTCAGCGCCAGCACCATGTCGGTGGCGGTGATGCCCGGCTGCAGCTTGCCGGTCAGTTCGACGCCGACGCTTTCCGGCAGGCGCATCCAGGAGGCGCGGCCGAGCATCACGCTCTCGGCTTCCAGGCCGCCGACGCCGATCGCGATCACGCCCAGGGCATCGACGTGCGGGGTGTGGCTGTCGGTGCCAACGCAGGTGTCAGGGAACGCCACGCCGTCACGCACCTGGATCACCGGGGACATTTTCTCCAGGTTGATCTGGTGCATGATGCCGTTGCCCGGCGGGATCACGTCGACGTTCTTGAACGCCTTCTTGGTCCAGTTGATGAAGTGAAAACGGTCTTCGTTGCGACGGTCTTCGATGGCGCGGTTCTTCTCGAACGCATCGGGATCGAAACCGCCACGCTCGACGGCCAGGGAGTGGTCGACGATCAGCTGCGTCGGCACCACCGGGTTGACCTGCGCCGGGTCACCGCCCTGCAGGGCGATGGCGTCACGCAGGCCGGCCAGGTCCACCAGCGCGGTCTGGCCAAGGATGTCATGGCACACCACGCGGGCCGGGAACCAGGGGAAATCCAGGTCACGCTTGCGTTCGATGAATTGCTTGAGCGATTCGCTGAGCGTGGCCGGGTCGCAGCGACGCACCAGGTTTTCCGCCAGCACGCGGGAGGTGTACGGCAGGGTGTCGTAGGCGCCGGGCTGGATGGCCTCGACCGCCGCGCGGACGTCGTAGTAATCCAGATGGCTGCCGGGCAGTGGTTTACGGAATTGTGTGTTCATCGTCAGGACTCGGTCACGGTAGTTTCAAAAGGTGGGGCTTGGCACCTGGTCACGGAAATCACTCGGTCATAGGTGGGAGCGGGCTTGCTCGCGAAAGCGGTGTATCAGCCGACATGAATGTTGAATGTCAGTCCGTATTCGCGAGCAAGCCCGCTCCCACATGGGTTCCCGGTTCAATCAGCAACCAGCGTCGTCGCCCCCACCATTCAGCGTTGTTCGATTGGCACGAACTTGCGCTGTTCGACGCCGGTGTATTCGGCGCTCGGGCGGATGATGCGGTTGTTGGCGCGTTGTTCGTACACGTGGGCGGCCCAGCCGGTCAGGCGCGAGCAGACGAAGATCGGGGTGAACAGCTTGGTCGGGATGCCCATGAAGTGGTACGCCGAGGCATGGTAGAAGTCGGCGTTCGGGAACAGTTTCTTCTGCTCCCACATGGTCTTGTCGATGGCTTCGGAGACCGGGAACAGCACCTTGTCGCCCACTTCGTCAGCGAGTTTTTTCGACCAGCCCTTGATCACCTCGTTGCGCGGATCGTTGTCCTTATAGATCGCGTGGCCGAAGCCCATGATCTTGTCCTTGCGCTCGAGCATGCCCAGGGTGCCCTTGATCGCCTCTTCCGGCGAGCTGAAGCGCTCGATCATTTCCATCGCCGCTTCGTTGGCGCCGCCGTGCAGCGGGCCGCGCAGCGAACCGATGGCCGCGGTGATGCAGGAATACAGGTCGGACAGGGTCGATGCGCACACCCGTGCGGTGAAGGTCGAGGCGTTGAATTCGTGCTCCGCGTAGAGGATCAGCGAAACGTTCATCACCTTGACGTGCAACTCGCTCGGTTTCTTGCCGTGCAGCAGGTGCAGGAAGTGGCCACCGATGGACGGCTCGTCGCTCACGCAGTCGATGCGCTTGCCTTCGTGGCTGAAGCGATACCAGTAGGTCATGATCGCCGGGAACGCGGCCAGCAGACGGTCGGTCTTGTCGTGCTGCTCGGAGAAGTTGAGCTCCGGTTCCAGGTTGCCCAGGAACGAGCAGCCGGTGCGCATCACGTCCATCGGGTGGGCGTCGGCGGGGATGCGCTCCAGCACTTCTTTCAAGGCTTGTGGCAGGTCGCGCAGCTTGCTCAGTTTGGTGATGTAGGCCGCCAGTTGCGCCTTGGTCGGCAGTTCACCGTACAGCAGCAGGTAAGCGACTTCTTCGAATTGTGCGTCAGCCGCCAGTTCGCGAACGTCGTAGCCGCGATAGGTCAGGCCCGCGCCCGACTGTCCCACGGTGGACAATGCGGTTTGCCCGGCCACCTGGCCACGGAGCCCGGCGCCACTGAGTACTTTTGCTTCGGCCATTGCTGTCTCCAGTTTTCTTGAAATTTTTAGGGGAAACTCATTGCTCTTCTGTAGGAGCGAGCTTGCTCGCGATGGTGGACGGCACACCGCGGGGTATCAGGCTTTCCGCGTCATCGTTGACGTCCATCGCGAGCTCGCGCCTACAGGTACAGGGTGTTACTTCTTCGCGGCAAACAACGCATCGAGCTTCTGTTCGAAGGCGTGGTAATCGATGCGATCGTAAAGCTCCATGCGAGTCTGCATGGTGTCGATGACGTTCTGTTGCGTGCCGTCGCGGCGGATCGCGGTGTAGACGTTTTCCGCCGCCTTGTTCATGGCGCGGAAGGCCGACAGCGGGTACAGCACCAGCGACACATCCGCTCCAGCGAGCTGCTCGGTGGTGTACAGCGGGGTCGCGCCGAATTCGGTGATGTTGGCCAGGATCGGCGCTTTCACGCGGCTGGCGAACAGTTTGTACATCTCAAGCTCGGTGATGGCTTCCGGGAACACCATGTCGGCGCCGGCCTCGATGCAGGCGGCGGCGCGATCCAGCGCAGACTCCAGGCCTTCCACCGCCAGGGCGTCGGTGCGGGCCATGATCACGAAGCTGTCATCGGTACGGGCATCGACGGCAGCCTTGATGCGATCGACCATTTCCTGCTGCGAAACGATTTCCTTATTTGGACGGTGGCCGCAGCGCTTGGCGCCGACCTGGTCTTCGATGTGAATCGCCGCCGCGCCGAACTTGATCATCGACTTGACGGTACGCGCCACGTTGAACGCCGAGGAACCGAACCCGGTGTCCACGTCCACCAGCAGCGGCAGGTCGCAGACGTCGGTGATGCGACGCACGTCGGTCAGCACGTCATCCAGGCCGGTAATGCCCAGGTCCGGCACACCGAGGGAACCTGCAGCCACCCCGCCACCGGACAGGTAAATGGCCTTGAAACCGGCACGCTTGGCCAGCAGCGCGTGGTTGGCGTTGATCGCGCCGACCACTTGCAATGGATGCTCGCTGGCGACCGCATCGCGGAAACGCTGGCCTGGGGTGCTTTTGTTGGAACTCATGACTCACCTCGTTCAGTGGCTGTCGGGTTGGCGCCGTCCTGGTAGTGACGGGCGATGTTGCGTTTGGAAGCGCCGATGTGTCGACGCATCAACAACTCGGCCAGTTCACCGTCACGGTCGGCGATGGCATCGAGAATTCGGTGGTGTTCGGCAAAGGCCTGGTGCGGGCGATTGGGCGTGGTGGAAAATTGGATGCGGTACATGCGCACCAATTGATAGAGCTCGCCGCAGAGCATTTGCGTCAGGGTACGGTTACCGCTGCCCTGGATGATCCGGTAATGAAAGTCGAAATCGCCTTCCTGCTGGTAATAGCCGCGACCGGCCTGGAACGCTTCATCACGTTCGTGGGTTTCGAGCACGCGGCGCAGTTCATCGATCTCTTCGACGCTCATGCGCTCGGCCGCCAGGCGGCAGGCCATGCCTTCGAGGGATTCGCGGATTTCGTAGAGTTCGATCAGCTCGGCGTGATTGAGCGACACCACCCGCGCGCCAACGTGCGGCACGCGCACCAGCAGGCGCTGGCCTTCCAGGCGATGGATCGCCTCGCGCAGCGGCCCGCGGCTGATGCCATAGGTGCGGGCCAGCTCCGGCTCGGAGATTTTGCTGCCCGGGGCGATCTCGCCCTTGACGATGGCCGCCTGAATGCGCCGGAAGACGTTCTCGGAAAGTGTTTCCGTATCGTCCTGGGCAATGACGGGGGGATCGAGTTGATCCAGCATATTGTCGACACCTTTAAAGCTGATGCGGCAAAAACTAGCGAATCAAGGCCTGCTAGTCAAAGGATAATTGGATATTGTCGACAATCGTCTAATAACCGCTTGATCATTCCATGGCCCGTGAGAGAACGATCAGGCCGGCCGGCAGCGCTGGCACCATAAAACCACCGTGCTAGAATGCCGCCCGCATTTGTTTGTCACATCTGCACGGTCTGTCATAAATATCTGATAGGCATACGAGGAGCTTGCGCAGCAATGCCAGGGTCTTGAATCGAAAAACGGACCTCTGCGCACCAGGATTTATGAGACTCAAGCCCTTCCCCACCTTCCTTTATTTTCTATGCCTGCCCGGGTTCGCAGCGGCGGGGGAAAAGACTGTGTATGGCCTCAATGAATACGCATCGCTGGGGGGCATCGACCTGGAAGTGGCGGCCAAACTCGATACCGGGGCCAAGACCGCCTCCCTGAGTGCCCGGGACATCAAGCGCTTCAAGCGCAATGGCGAATCCTGGGTACGCTTCTATCTGGCGATCGACGCCGCCCATTCGCACCCGATCGAACGGCCGCTGGCCCGGGTCAGCAAGATCAAGCGCCGTGCCGGCGACTACGACCCGGAAGAAGGCAAGAAGTACACCGCCCGTCCGGTGATCGAGCTGGATATCTGCATGGGCTCGGCATTACGCAGCATAGAAGTGAACCTGACCGACCGCAGCGCGTTCCAATACCCGCTTTTGATCGGCTCCGAAGCGCTCAAGCGTTTCGATGCGCTGGTCGACCCCAGTCTTAAATACGCTGCCGGCAAACCCGCCTGCGCCACCGACGCTCATACCGCAGAGTAATTCCAATGCGCTCTCTTACCCTTCATCTGAAAATGCTGATCGCCATCCTGGTGGTGCTGGGCATTTCAGTCACGGCCTATCAGATCTTCGTGCTGGGCATTCCCGTGACCGAAGATGCCACCGACGACTTGTGGAACATCGACGCCAAGGTCGAGTTCGTCGCCAGTGCCAAAGACCCGGTCAAGATTCAGATGTTCGTGCCGCCGCTGAGCCGCGACTACGTCAGCCTCAATGAGAGCTTCATCTCCAATAACTACGGGGTCGCGGTCAACCGCGTCGACGGCAACCGCAAGGTCACCTGGTCGGCACGCCGGGCCAAGGGCAACCAGACGCTTTATTACCGTCTGGTGCTGACCAAACGCTACAGCGCCGAAAAAACCAAGATCAAAGGCCCGACCTTCCGCGACAGCATCGCCGTCGAAGGCCCGGAAAAAATCGCCGCCGAAGCCCTGCTCGCGCCGATCCGCCAACACTCGGCCGACGTCGAGACCTTCGTCGGCGAAGCCATCAAGCGTGTCAACAATGTCAACGACGACAACGTCAAGCTGCTGCTGGCCGGTGATCCATCAACCTCGCAAAAGGCCCGGATCGTCGAACTGGTGCTGTCCATCGCCCACGTGCCGGTAGAAAAAGTCCACACCATCCGCCTGGTGGCCGATCAGCCGCAAACCCCGGAACTGTGGCTGCGCAGCTTCAACGGCACCGACTGGCTGTACTTCAACCCGGAAACCGGTGAGCAGGGCCTGCCCACCGACCGCCTGCTGTGGTGGACCGGCGATGAGAACCTGATCACCGTCGATGGCGGCAAGAAGACCACCGTCACCTTCACCATGAACAACAGCGAAATGAACGCCATTCGCCTGGCCAAGCTGACGGACGAGAACACCGACGCCAATTTCCTCGAGTACTCGCTGTACGGCTTGCCGCTGCAAACCCAGCAAACCTTCATGATCATGGTGATGATCCCGATCGGCGTGCTGGTGATCCTGATCCTGCGCAACCTGATCGGCCTGCAGACCCTCGGCACCTTTACCCCGGTGCTGATCGCCCTGGCCTTCCGCGAAACCCAGCTGGGCTTCGGCATCGTGCTGTTCACCATCATCACCGCCCTGGGGCTGTCGCTGCGCTCCTACCTCGAGCACCTGAAGCTGCAAATGCTGCCGAGGCTGTCGGTGGTGCTGACTTTCGTGGTGGTGCTGATCGCGGCCATCAGCCTGCTCAGCCACAAGCTGGGCCTGGAGCGCGGCCTGTCGGTGGCGCTGTTCCCGATGGTGATCCTGACCATGACCATCGAACGCCTGTCGATCACCTGGGAAGAACGCGGCGCCAGCCATGCCATGAAAGTGGCGATCGGTACCTTGTTCGCCGCCTCTCTGGCGCACCTGATCATGACCGTTCCGGAGCTGGTGTATTTCGTGTTCACCTTCCCGGCGATCCTGCTGATCATGGTGGGCTTCATGCTGGCGATGGGGCGCTATCGCGGCTACCGCCTGACCGAACTGGTGCGCTTCAAGGCCTTCCTGAAAAAGGCTGACGCTTGATGTTCGGCTTCTGGAAGACCTGGAAGGCCCTGGAAGCCCGGGGCATCATGGGCATCAACCGGCGCAACGCGGACTACGTGCTCAAGTACAACAAGCGCAGCCTGTACCCGATCGTCGATGACAAGATCATCACCAAGGAACGCGCCATCGCCGCCGGCATCCATGTGCCGGAGCTGTATGGGGTGATTTCCACCGAGAAGGAAATCGACAGGCTCGACGAGATCATCGGCGGACGCAGCGACTTCGTGATCAAACCGGCCCAGGGCGCCGGCGGTGACGGCATCATTGTCGTGGCCGACCGCTTCGAGGGCCGCTATCGCACGGTGTCGGGCAAGATCATCAGTCACGAGGAGATCGAGCACCACATCTCCAGCATCCTCACTGGCCTCTATTCCCTGGGCGGGCACCGCGACCGGGCGCTGATCGAATACCGCGTGACCCCGGACCAGATCTTCAAGAGCATCAGCTACGAAGGCGTGCCCGACATCCGCATCATCGTGCTGATGGGTTACCCGGTGATGGCCATGCTGCGCCTGCCGACCCGCCAGTCCGGCGGCAAGGCCAACCTGCACCAGGGCGCCATCGGCGTGGGCGTCGACCTCGCCACCGGCCTGACCCTGCGCGGCACCTGGCTGAACAACATCATCGCCAAACACCCGGACACCACCAACGCGGTGGACGGCGTGCAACTGCCCTATTGGGACGGCTTCATGAAACTCGCCGCCGGGTGTTATGAGCTGTGTGGCTTGGGTTACATCGGTGTGGACATGGTGCTGGACCAGGAAAAAGGCCCGCTGATTCTTGAACTCAATGCCCGGCCGGGATTGAACATCCAGATTGCCAACGATTGCGGGTTGACCTTGCGTACCCATGCGGTGGAGGCACGGCTTGAGGATTTGAAGGCACGCGGTGTGACGGAGACCGTTGAAGAGCGCGTGGCGTTCGTGCAGGAGATGTTCGGGCATATTCCGCCGGTTGAGGGCTGATCCCTGCTCCTTCGCAATGCCCATAGTTCTTTGTGGTGAGGGGATTTATCCCCGTTCGGCTGCGAAGCAGTCGCAAAATCAGACTGCTCGGTGGGGCTGGAGATCCTAGGGGGGGGCTGCTTCGCAGCCCAGCGGGGATAAATCCCCTCACCACAGATAACTCCACTTGCCAGGGGGTTTGCGCAGCCGCTTCCAATCTGCCAATTTCCGACATCCCCCTAGGACCAAATCCCACAGAAGACTACAATCGCCACCCCGCCTCGATGGCTGATCCAACCCGCCCATGTTGACCTGTTCCGTACACCCCCTGCCCTATCGCGCCAACCCCGCCGACTACTTCGCGGCCATCCGCCATGCCCCCGGTGCGGTGCTGCTCGACAGCGGCCGGCCGACCGCCGATCGCGGTCGCTTCGACCTGCTCAGCGCCTGGCCAATCGAGCAACTGGCGGTACTGCCTGACGAGAGCGGCAGCGATTTCCTGCAACGCCTGCGGGACAATCTGGCGCGCCTTGGCCTAGCGACCGTTTCGGATGAACTGCCCTTCGCCGGCGGACTGATCGGCTACCTGAGCTACGATTTCGGCCGGCACCTGGAACACCTGCCTACCCAGGCGCAAGACGATCTGCAACTGCCGGATGCGCGCTTCGGTCTGTACGACTGGGCGCTGATCAGCGATCACCATCGGGCCAGCAGCCAATTGGTGTTTCACCCGTCACTGGCGGACAGCGAGCGCCAGCGCCTGATCCAACTGTTCAGCCAGCCAATCACTGACGCGATCGAGCCGTTCACCCTGCAGGCGCCGATGAATGCCGACCTGAGCGCGGAACAGTATCGCCAGGCAATCGAGCGCATTCAGCAGTACATCCAGGCCGGCGACTGCTATCAGGTCAACTTCGCCCAGCGCTTCCGTGCCCCCTGCCAGGGTGATCCATGGGCGGCGTATTGCGCGTTGCGCCTGGCTTGCCCGACGCCGTTCTCCGGTTTCCAGCGCCTGCCCGATGGCGGCGCGGTGTTGAGCCTGTCACCGGAACGCTTCGTCAAAGTCAGCGAACGCCAGGTGGAGACCCGCCCGATCAAGGGCACCCGCCCCCGTGGCCTGACGCCTGCCGAAGACGCGGCGAACGCCGCCGAACTGCTGGCCAGCCCCAAGGATCGCGCGGAAAACCTGATGATCGTCGACCTGCTGCGCAACGACCTCGGCCGCACCTGCCGCACGGGTTCAGTCCGGGTCCCGGAATTGTTCAGCCTGGAAAGCTACCCCAACGTGCATCACCTGGTCAGCAGCGTGACCGGCGAACTGGCGGATGGCCGGGACGCCCTGGACCTGATCGCCGGCAGCTTCCCCGGCGGCTCGATCACCGGCGCACCGAAGATTCGCGCCATGCAGATCATCGACGAGCTGGAACCCACCCGACGTGGCTTGTACTGCGGTTCGTTGCTGTGCCTGGACGTGCGCGGCGAGATGGACAGCTCCATCGCCATTCGCAGCTTGCTGGTCAAGGATGGGCAGGTGTGTTGCTGGGGCGGTGGCGGGATTGTCGCGGATTCGGACTGGCAGGCGGAGTATCAGGAGTCGATTACCAAAGTCAGAATCCTCCTCGAAACCCTTCAGAACCTCTAGCTTTCTTGTGGCGAGGGAGCTTGCTCCCGCTCGGTTGCGCAGCAGCCGCAAAGATCGTGGGAGCGCTCCGCCCTCCAGCGGGAGCAAGCTCCCTCGCCACAGGGATTGGTTACAGGCTGAGGTCGCGGTTTGAGGCCTTCAAGAATTCCTCCTTCAGCTCGGCAAAGGTATGCACCGCTGGAAACTGCGCAAACTCACGAATCACATTCTCCGGCGCATGGAACAGAATCCCCGCATCCGCCTCGCCCAGCATCGTCGTGTCGTTGTACGAATCCCCTGCCGCAATTACCCGGTAATACAGGCTCTTGAACGCCAGCACCGACTGACGCTTGGGATCTTTCTGCCGCAGCTGATAGCTGGTCACCCGCCCGGTTTCGTCGGTAATCAGACGATGGCAGAGCAAGGTCGGGAAGCCCAACTGGCGCATCAGCGGCTGGGAAAACTCGTAGAAGGTGTCCGACAGGATCACCACCTGAAAGCGCTCGCGCAGCCAGTTGACGAACTCGATGGCGCCGTCCAGCGGCTTGAGCGTGGCGATCACTTCCTGGATATCGGCGAGTTTCAGCCCGTGCTCATCGAGGATTCGCAGGCGCTGTTTCATCAACACGTCGTAATCGGGGATGTCCCGGGTGGTGGCCCTGAGGGATTCGATCCCGGTTTTTTCAGCGAAGGCGATCCAGATTTCCGGGACCAGCACACCTTCCAGATCCAGACAGGCAATTTCCACAAGACACTCCCATTTGTATTGTTTATTGAGTCGAGCGAGGCCGAACTCTAGCGTCTGCACCCCCACCGCGCAACGCAGAGGACGCCCCGGCGCGCGCAGCTTTTTGTTACCATCAGCCCCCTATAGAGCGCCCAGCGCCACCGACCTGTAGGAAGCCGCCCTGATGAGCCCAACGTTCGACGTCGTGGAACTCGCCACGACCTATGCCAACAAATCCGCCCAGGACATCCTGAAACTCGCGTTCGCCGAGTTCGGCGATGACCTGTGGATATCTTTCAGCGGCGCCGAGGACGTGGTGCTGGTGGACATGGCCTGGAAACTGAACAAGAACGTCAAGGTGTTCAGCCTCGACACCGGCCGCCTGCACCCCGAGACCTACCGCTTCATCGATCAGGTGCGCGAGCACTACAAGATCGACATCGAACTGGTGTCGCCGGACTACACGAAACTTGAACCCTTCGTGAAGGAAAAAGGCCTGTTCAGTTTCTACAAGGACGGCCACGGCGAATGCTGCGGCATCCGCAAGATCGAACCGCTGCGTCGCAAGCTGTCCGGCGTCAAGGCCTGGGCCACCGGCCAGCGCCGCGACCAGAGCCCGGGCACTCGCAGTGCGGTGGCGGTGATGGAAATCGACACCGCGTTTTCCACCCCGGAACGCACCCTGTACAAGTTCAACCCGCTGGCGCAGATGACCAGCGAGGAGATCTGGGGTTACATCCGCATGCTCGAACTGCCGTACAACAGCCTGCACGAACGCGGCTTCATCAGCATCGGCTGCGAACCCTGCACCCGCCCGGTGCTGCCGAACCAGCACGAACGCGAAGGTCGCTGGTGGTGGGAAGAGGCGACGCAGAAAGAATGCGGCCTGCATGCGGGGAATATCATCAGCAAGGCCTGATCCAGAGCCTTGTGAAATCCCCTGTGGGAGCGGGCTTGCTCGCGAAAGCGCCGTGTCAGTCGCCATTTGCTTCGACTGACACGGCGCTTTCGCGAGCAAGCCCGCTCCCACATTTGGATAGGTGTATGGTGCAAAAAAATGTGTACACACGAATGTCACCATCGGTGCCATTTATGTGTGCACTTTTTGTTTCCGCGCCCTGAAAAGTTACATTTTCCTCGCTGCATCACCGCCGAAGCGGTTCCCCGCCCATCCCGCCGAAAAATAATTACCTGCGCAATCGGTCAGTTTATATCCCCCGATTTTCAGCGCCTTAGCGCCCATCCATAACAAAACGAAATCAGCCGCAAAATCCATAGATCCTGGACTGGCATGGTTCTGGCTTAAGTGCATACATGTTTTGTATACAATCAACTCAAAACATACACACACTTAGATCCGCAAGCCTGAAGCGCCCTATACCGTACAGGCTGCAGATGCCCCGAAACCAATGATATTCGCCACCCGCGACGAAGATTGTCGAGCCAGGCGCTCATGCACAGTCATCGCGGCGTCGAGCATCAGGAGCCTGCCGGAATGCGTACAAGTCTCTCCAATAACAATATTGCGCTGGATCTGCCCTCCTCCCACGCTTCCCCCACCCCGACCGATCAATCCCTGCACTGCCCCGTGGTCCTGAGCCCGCGCCTGCACAACAAGGACCTGGCACCGACCAAGGCCGAAGGTCGGCGTTGGGGTCGGTACAGCATCTTCGCCCTGTGGACCAACGACGTTCACAACATCGCCAACTACTCGTTCGCCATCGGCCTGTACGCCCTGGGCCTTGGCGGCTGGCAGATCCTGCTGTCGCTCGGTATCGGCGCAGCGCTGGTGTACTGCTTCATGAACCTGTCCGGCTACATGGGGCAAAAGACCGGGGTGCCGTTCCCGGTGATCAGCCGCATCAGCTTCGGCATCCACGGTGCGCAGATCCCTGCGTTGATCCGCGCGGTGATCGCCATCGCCTGGTTCGGCATCCAGACGTACCTGGCGTCGGTGGTGTTCCGGGTTCTGCTGACGGCGATCCATCCCGGCTTCGCCGACTATGACCACAACTCGATCCTTGGCCTGTCGACCCTGGGCTGGGTGTGTTTCGTGGCGATCTGGTTCGTGCAACTGGCGATCCTCGCCTATGGCATGGAAATGGTGCGGCGCTACGAGGCATTTGCCGGCCCGGTGATCCTGCTGACCGTCGCCGCCCTCGCCGCATGGATGTACTTGCAGGCCAATGCGACCATCGCCTGGTCGATCCGCGAACCGCTGACCGGTGGCGAGATGTGGCGCAACATCTTTGCTGGCGGCGCGCTGTGGCTGGCCATCTACGGCACGCTGATCCTCAACTTCTGCGACTTCGCCCGCTCCTCGCCGTGCCGCAAGACCATCAAGGTCGGTAATTTCTGGGGCCTGCCGGTCAATATTCTGGTGTTCGCCGCGATCACCGTCCTGCTGTGCGGCGCGCAATTCCAGATCAATGGCCACATCATCGAAAGCCCGACCGAGATCATCGCCTCGATCCCCAACACCTTCTTCCTGGTGCTCGGTTGCCTGGCATTCCTGATCGTCACCGTGGCGGTGAACATCATGGCCAACTTCGTCGCCCCGGCCTTCGTGCTGAGCAACCTGGCGCCCAAATACCTGACGTTCCGCCGCGCCGGTCTGATCAGCGCGACCATCGCGGTGCTGATCCTGCCGTGGAACCTCTACAACAGCCCGCTGGTGATCGTGTACTTCCTCTCCGGCCTCGGCGCTCTGCTCGGCCCGTTGTATGGCGTGATCATGGTCGACTACTGGCTGGTACGAAAAGGTCAGGTGAACGTGCCGCAGTTGTACAGCGAAGATCCGAATGGCGCGTATTACTACAGCCGCGGGGTCAACCTGCGCGCCGTGGCGGCGTTCATGCCTGCCGCGCTGATCGCCATCGTTCTGGCGCTGGTGCCGGGTTTCCACCTGGTTTCGCCGTTCTCCTGGCTGATCGGCGCCGGTATCGCCGGGATGCTTTACCTGATCATCGCCAAACGCCAAGCCCATTACGCCGACGTCAGCGGCGAAGCCATCGCCGTCGATAACGTCAGCCATTGACTCCATCGCGGCCCGGCGCTGTCGGGCCGCCGAACCACCCTGCTATAAGGACTCCCCATGCGTATTCTCGTGGTCAACGTCAACACCACCGAATCCATCACCCAGGCCATTGCCCGCTCAGCGCAGGCGGTGGCCTCGCCCGGCACCGAGATCGTCGGCCTGACCCCGCACTTCGGCGCCGACTCCGTCGAGGGTAATTTCGAAAGTTATCTGGCGGCGATTGCCGTGATGGATCGGGTGATGTCCTACGACCAGCCGTTCGATGCGGTGATCCAGGCCGGTTACGGCGAACACGGCCGCGAAGGCCTGCAAGAGCTGCTCAATGTGCCGGTGGTGGACATCACCGATGCGGCGGCGAGCACCGCGATGTTCCTCGGCCACGCCTATTCGGTGGTCACCACCCTCGATCGCACCGTGCCGCTGATCGAGGATCGGCTGAAACTGTCGGGCCTGTGGGATCGCTGCGCTTCAGTGCGGGCCAGTGGCCTGGCGGTGCTGGAACTGGAGCACGAACCGCAACGCGCCCTGGAAGCCATCGTGCAACAGGCCGAACTGGCGGTAAGCCAGGACAAGGCCGAGGTGATTTGCCTGGGCTGCGGCGGCATGGCCGGGCTGGATGAGCAGATTCGTCGCCGCACCGGCGTGCCGGTGGTGGACGGCGTGACAGCGGCGGTGACCATTGCCGAGTCGCTGGTGCGGTTGGGGTTGTCGACGTCCAAGGTGCGGACCTATGCGACGCCGCGGCCGAAGCAGATCATTGGTTGGCCGGGGCGGTTTGGGCGTTGAGTTCACATCGTTAGACCGAGTTGGCCCCTTCGCGAGCAAGCCCGCTCCCACATTGGATCCTTGCCGTTCACACAATATCTGTTCCAAGTAGATCCAATGTGGGAGCGGGCTTGCTCGCGAATGGGGCTCCTCGGTCCAAAGCCAGGCTCAAACGGCACTGAACCTGCGCCCCAACCCCTGCTCGGCAAACTGCTCGATGATGAAATCGACAAACGCCCGGGTCTTGCCCGGCAGCAGTTTGTGTTCGGCGTAGTAGATCGAAATGTTGCCATCATCGATGTACCAGTCCGGCAACACCCGCTGCAACGTTTCCGCCTGCAGATAATTCACCGCGAACGGCATGCTCACCAGCGCCACGCCCAACCCCTGCGCGGCCGCGGCACAGGCTGCCTCCGAATCACTCATGGTCATGCGCGCCTTGAGCAGCAAGGGCCGGCAGTGCTGGGGGCTGCGCCCGATCAATTGCCAGGAACGCACTCGGCCGGTTTGCGGCGAGCGGATCAGAATCCCGTCATGAAGCTGCAAATCCTCTGGCTCAGTGATGGGCTCGCGGGAGTTCAGGTAATCGGCCGAGGCCAGCAGCACCCGGTGTGCCGGCGCCAGTTTGCGCGCCACCACCCCCTGGGGTAACTCGAAGCCACCGCCGATCGCCGCATCGAATCCCTGCCCGATCAGGTCGACCTGGCGATTATCGAAGTGCCAGTCCGGATTGATCGCCGGGTAGCGCCGCAGAAACTCGCCCAGCAACGGCACCACATACAAGCGCCCGAACACCGTGCCCATGCTGACTTTCAAGGTCCCCACCGGCTGCCCCTCGGCATTGGCCAGGTGGGCCACGGCGTTCTGGATGGTGGTCAGGCTGGTACTGACCTGGTTCAAAAACAGTTGCCCGGCTTCGGTCAGCGTCAGGCTGCGGGTGCTGCGCTGAAACAAGCGCACCCCCAGTCGCGCTTCAAGCTTGGCGACACTCTTGCCCACGGCCGCCGGGGTCAGGCTGAGTCGTCGCGCAGCCTCGGCGAAGCTGCCGACCTCGGCGCTGCGGACAAAGCATTCGATACTGCTGAAGGTTTCCATGGCCCACCATTATAAACTTCTGGTTTACACAGACTATCGCAATCACGGCCTACACAGGGTGTAATCGGCAATCGATACTAGGCTCCATCAACCGGGACATTTCGCCTCGGGACTTTGGAGACAGCTATGACTACTCAGAACCTCAGCGGCAAAGTGGCATTGATCCAGGGCGGTTCCCGGGGCATTGGCGCAGCCATCGTCAAACGCCTGGCCGCTGAAGGCGCGTCAGTTGCCTTTACCTACGTCAGCTCCACCGCCAAGGCCGAAGAGTTGCAGAACAGCATCACCGCCCAGGGTGGCAAAGCCTTGGCGATCAAGGCCGACAGCGCCGACGCCGAAGCCATCCGCAGCGCCGTGACCAGCACCGTCGAAGCCTTTGGCCAACTGGATATCCTGGTCAACAACGCCGGCGTGCTGGCGGTGGCACCGCTGGAAGAGTTCAAACTCGAAGATTTCGATCAGACCCTGGCCATCAACGTGCGCAGCGTGTTCATCGCCACGCAAGCCGCCGCCAAGTACATGACCGAGGGTGGCCGGGTGATCAACATCGGCAGCACCAACGCCGATCGCATGCCCTTCGCCGGTGGCGGCCCGTACGCCATGAGCAAGTCGGCACTGGTGGGCCTGACCAAAGGCCTGGCCCGAGACCTGGGCCCTAAGGGCATCACCATCAACAACGTGCAGCCAGGCCCGGTGGACACCGACATGAACCCGGCCGAGGGTGACTTTGCCGACAGCCTGATCCCGCTGATGGCCGTGGGGCGTTATGGCAAGGCTGAAGAGATTGCCAGCTTCGTTGCCTACCTGGTGGGCCCTGAGGCCGGCTATATCACCGGTGCCAGCCTGACCATCGACGGTGGTTTTGGCGCCTGATGCCTTAAACGCGGTCAAACATGTGGGAGCGGGCTTGCTCGCGAAGGCGCAGTGTCAGTCAGCGTATGTTTTTCTGACCCACCGCATTCGCGAGCAAGCCCGCTCCCACATTTTTTGGATTTGCGTCAGGCCCACTGGAGTGTCGGCAAACCAAAGGCACTCGGCTTGAATGCCTTCAACGTACGAAGAATCCCATCGGCGTGTGCGTATTTCTCATCCGCCATCGCGGCATCCGGAATCGCAATCGCCGTCATCCCCGCCGCTTTCGCCGCCGTGACGCCAAACGGCGAATCCTCGAACACCAGGCAATCCCGGGGTGCGACGCCCAGGCGTCGTGCCGCCGTGAGGAAGATATCCGGCGCCGGCTTGGCCGCACCGACTTCCGGGTCGTCGGCGGTGACGATGGTGTCGAACAGCGCAAACCAGTCACGGTGCAACGTGGTTTTCTGGCCGAACGACTGGCTCGACGAACTGGTGCCCACCGCGATCGGAATGTTGTGGGCCTTCAGATGCCTGACCAGCTCCTGTGCGCCGGGCATCGCCTGGGCTGTTGGAAAACGCTCGCGCATCAGGGGTTCGCGGATCGTCAGAAATTCCTCTGCTGTGATCGGCAGGTCCAGCGCCTCCACCACGTACCGCGCCAGGTCACCGGCGCCGCGACCGATGATGTTCTGCTTGATGCTCCAGTCGAACGTGCGCCCATAGCGTGCGGCGATGATCGAGGTGACTTCGGTGTAGATGCCCTCGGTGTCCAGCAACAAGCCGTCCATATCGAAAATCACGGCCTTGATCGGGCCGAACTCATCCAGCGCTGCATTCATCGCATCTGATCCGTTTTCAATGACAGCCCGGGCGGCTCGGGTGCGGCCGCTGCGTGGCTGATTAAAGGGTTCAGCAGCATAGCGAGCGCGGCTGAACAATGTCGACCATTTAGCGAATCGCCCTACAGCAAACGCCTACTTTCCTGACTTCTTTCCCAGCGGTTCCACCGCAGAGTTTTGCGCCCGACGTCACCCGAGCGAAAGACTGCGCATGTTCGATCCCGAAAAGCTGCTGGCCCAGCACAACACCATCGGTCTGTTGTTCGTAGCTGCAATGAATCGCGAACAGCCGGACATCGAAGGCTTGCTCGGCGAGTTCCGCCTCTGCCTCAACCACTACGACGCCTGGGCGCAAAGCTATTGGACCGGCGGCGCACTGGACGTCGAGCAAGTGTTCAAGGTGGGCAGCGACGTCCACCTCACCGCGCCTGGGCGCTCCACCACCCCCATCAGCTCCACTGTTGCCCAATGCCCCGCCAGCGGCCCGCTGACTCTGGTGCACATGTTCGAAGCCGCGCGCTTCGTGCCGATCGGCGATACGCCTGTAACGCTCGAACCGCTGATCTCGGACGGTCCCGACGGCCCGAGGTTCGGCGCACCGGTCCACCACACCATCGGCCCCAGCGGCATCCTTGAAATCAGCGATTGCTGGCGCGGCAATCGTTACCGCATCAGCTTCTTCCCCAAGGTCACCCCCGATCACGTCAAAGCGTTGTACGCCTCTTATCAGGACGTGGTCGGCGAACTCGAAGGCTGGCTGCGCGATGAGTGGGCGAGCGAATTCGAAGCGCAGTGGGCCGAGTTTTCCGAAGCCGGCTTCATCGAGCGCTATGGCCTGCTGCGACAGGCTGACTGGCGCGGGTTCGAGCATTCGCTGAATGAATTGTGGGACGACGTGAAACAGCTCTATGCGCTGATCGCGGACCTGCAGGCCAACAGTGAAAAGCTCCTCGATTACCTGACCGGGATCGAACTTGAGACGCTGCTCAATGCGTCGTCCGAGGCCATCGCCAATCTGCTGTTGGTGCTTGGCGACGAGCCGCTGATGTTCATCCATCTGGCCGCGTTCACCAGTTGGCTGAAGATGTTGCCGCCGCAGCATGTCGCCGAAGTCGTGGCGCAAATTCGTACCGAACTGTTGATCAGTTTCCTGCTGGTGCGCCTGACCGGGCCTGCAGGCCTGAAGCTCGGCATAAGTGCCAAGGTGCTGGCTCGGGTCCAGTCCGAGCGCGCCAGGCGCTGGTTGGCGGCGGCGGGTTTGCGGCTGGCTGAGCTCAACGATCGGTCGGATCTGAGCGCCCATGCCGGTGCGCTCAAGCCGCTGATGGTCAGCGCGGCGAATGCGCCCGTGAAGCCTGCGCCCGCGGTGCCGCTACGGATCAGTGCGGCGGGAACACCCGATCGGTGGGTGGACAATCCGCTGGCCATTGCGCGCGGCAAGTCTGAAGCGTCGACACGCCTGGCCCGGCAGGAACCCCACCACGACGCTCCAGCGCAGGCCAAAAACCCCAACGGCGACAGCGCCGACACCGCCGCCCACACCGCCACCCACGGCTGTCCGGTGTCGCTGGTCACCGGTGAAGAACTGCTGACCCTCACCGATGCCACGCTCGACGGTGTGCTGCCGTTCGAATTCACCCGCCTGTATCGCACCAGCGCCGTCGAGCTCGACTGTGGCCTCGGTTTCGGCTGGAGCCATTCCCTCAGCCAGCGCCTAGAAATCGACGGCGACAGCGTGACCTGGGTCGATGCGCAGAACCGTCGTACGCCGTTTCCGTTGCCGAGCCTGGCGCGCCCGGCGATCCACAACAGCCTGTCGCGGGCGGCGATCTATCTGGGTGAAGAGCCGCAAGAATTGATCCTGGCGCTGGCCGGCGAAGCGCCGCGCTTTTTCCACTTCCGCCACGGCCGCCTGAGCGCAGTCAGCGACGCCTACGGCAATCGTCTGACGCTGCAGCACGATTTGTCCGACCGCGTTCAGCGCCTGGACAACGGCGCCGGGCGTGCGCTGTGGCTGCGCTATGAGCGTCAGCACCTGATCGCCGTCGACTACCAGTGTTTCGACTTCAGTGGCGATCAGGCGCCGGTGTGGCGCACCGAACAGACCCTGGCCACTTACCGTTACGACGTCCGCGGCCGGCTGATCGAGGCGAGCAATTCCGTCGGGGAAGTCGAGCGTTACGACTACGACGAACAGCAGGTGATCCTGCAGCGGCAGTTGGCCGGTGGGGCGAGTTTCTATTGGGCGTGGGAAAAGTCCGGGAAGGCGGCGCGCTGCGTCCGTCACTGGGCGTCGTTTGCGCAGATGGACACGCGCTATGAGTGGGACGACGACGGTGGTGTGACGCTCAAGCATGCCGATGGCAGCGAAGAGCAGTATGTCCATGACGAGCAGGCACGGCTGGTGCGCCGGGTTACCCCCGACGGCGCCGAACAGCACAAGGCCTACGACGCCCAGGGCCGCTTGATCGCCGAGCAGGACGCATTGGGCGCGGTCACCGAGTACCGCTACGACGAACTCGGACGGCTGATCGCGCTGATTCCGCCAGATGACGAGCCCACGTCCTACGAATACCGCAACGGTTTCCTGCACGCGCGTTATCGCGGCAAGGCCAAGTGGACCTACCAGCGCAACGCCCAGGGCGACATCACCTGGC